>Ga0307414_10000029_pt1 | contig 191305 bp, 169 predicted proteins | sample DK1Ometagenome_FD_203804 | JGI IMG/M metagenome (GOLD analysis project Ga0307414, IMG submission 203804) | Maize rhizosphere microbial communities from greenhouse at UC Davis, California, United States - DK15-O-3 | ecosystem: Host-associated > Plants > Roots > Rhizosphere > Soil | place: USA... | reverse complement strand
GGCCGGACCGCCCTACCGGGTAGGGCGCCGCGGCCCGCGGCGCTGTGGCCGACAGGAAGGCCGCCAACATTCGGTATGCCATCAACCCTCGCCAAGCGGTCCGGGCCGGACCGCCCTACCGGTAGGGCGCCGCGGCCCGCGGCGCTGGGCCAGTCAGCGGATGCGATCGCTGTTTCCGCGAAAACGGTCCAGCACATAAGGCCAGGCTCCGCCCTCTTCGACCAAACCGGCACGAACAGGATTGGCCCTGATATACGCGCCCTTTTCTTCAGCGGATTCCCAAGACCTCAGCCGATGATCGAAAAAGTCCCGCTGCCATCGGACTCCATGTTTTTTCGCGAGCCATGCCTTGAGATCGCTCACGACCTTCTTCATCGGTTTGCTCCCATCAAATGAGATCAATCCATGGAGGTGGTCTGGCATTGCGAGGAGCAAGCGGGTGAAAAGATCTCCTTTCCGTTCCCTGAACAGAAAGGTCTCCTGCACGGATCCCCAGATTTCCGGTAGTGCGAGTTGGTTCTCTCCCCGAGGAACGCAGCAAATCGTGATGAAGAACACCTCACCTTCCGGATTTCCCCGGATGTTTGACGGGACTTCATGCGGGAGGGATTTCCTCATGGGGGACTCGCTCATCTAACAAGAGATAGCGAGCGAGTTCCGCGGAGACAAGTCGGCGATCCGGGGCTGCCGGGTAGGGCGCCGCGGCCCGCGGCGCTTGGCATTCGGGAGGGTCGCCAAAATCCGGTATGGCATCACCCACACCAAGCGGTCCGGGCCGGACCGCCCTACCATCAAATCCCCGGGACCATCCCGCTCGTCCCGCTCTGTTTCCAGATCGGTCCTTCGGTGGCATACGGCGGCGCTTCGCCTTTCAGCTCGGGATCGGGAAGCGAATTGTCCGTGCGGAAAAGCGGCAGGATCGGCGCACCGGAAGCTGCCTTCTGATAGGTCTCTCCGATCTCCTCAATAAGCAGCGAAACCGCGAAGAATCCTCCCGGAATTTCACCGATCAGGATTTCCACCGGGTAGTTGCTTCCGGCCTTCACCTGGAACTCCGGACCCACGGCCATGCCACCGATGTCGCCGTTGTACTTCGGGGAAGTCTCGTACTGGTAGAACTGGATCGGCACGCGCATCGGACCGCTCTTGCGGATGTCCTTCGCAAGGTCTTCGACCTTGTTGGTGCCATCGACATCCTTGGACCGGCCGAACATGTGCGTTCCGGTGCAGCCGAGCGTGTAGCCGTAGTCGAAGACGGTGCGGTTGTTGAAGCGCACCACCAGCAGGTCATCCCCGGCACCGACGAAGCGGAACTTGCCGGTCTTCGGCGCTTTCACCGTGCCGCGATAGACCACGATCCAGCGTTTCGGCTGCACTTCCTTTTCGCAGTTGAAGGCGGCCGGCGCGGCATCCGCGCTCATGATCGGCATCTGAAGCTTCGTCTGATAGAGCTTCTGCGGGGCCTTGTAGTATTCGTTGAATTCCTTTTCCTTGAACCCCTTGTCCACGATCTCGCGCACCTTCTGGCGCATCTCGTCGTCGGTCATGTTCGTGGGTTCGCGGTTCGACTTCTGCTTGAGGTCGTAAAAGGTCCCGAGCAAGGCGCTGGGCGTGGCATCGATCCCGCCGAAGGGGTTCTTGATTCCGCTGCCATCGCCGATGCCGGGGCCCATGCCATCACCGATGCCGGAGCCGCGTCCGTTGCCCTTGCCGCCGCCGGACCCGTTGCCACCCATGCCGCCGGACATCCCGCCGCCGCCGATGTTTCCCAGCGCGCTCATTTCCGAGCTCAGCTCCGGCTCGGGCAGGGAAATGCTGGTGGTCACCCCCACGGCCGAGACGCGGGCGACATTTTTCTGCAGCATCGTGCTGCGCTGTTTCTGCTGCGTCGTGCTTTCGGTCGAGCCCCCGCCGCCCGCAGGAGGCATGAAATCGACCGTCTTCTCCGGCTCCTTGATGATCTGGAAAACCCAGAACCCGCCGAGCACCAGCAGGATCACGTGGACGAAAATCGAAATGCTGAGAGCACCGCCCCCCAGTTTGCTCCAAAAAGATCGTTTTTTCGGGGTGAAGGTGACGCTTTCGCTGCTTTCGTGATTCTGTTCCAAGTCCATGAACGTGAGCTCTGTGGGAAGAACGCAAGCGGGGTGATTTTCTTGGGGGATTCCCAGTGGACCCCGTGTCATGATTGAAAGAGGTGTCATTTTTGCGTCGGGGCCGGGTATGAATTCGCCTTGCCGGACAGGGGAGGGGGCCGCTTGGATGCGCGCATGACGCCGGAGCTTGAGGATTTGTTCGCCTTCCTTCGTTTTCCCAGCATTTCCACCGACTCGCGGAATGCCGGTGACGTCCGCGCGTGTGCCGAATGGCTGGTGACCAAGCTCACCGGCATGGGGCTTCAAACAACCCTCCATCTCACCGAGCGCCATCCGATCGTGGTCGCGAAAAACGCGCACCAGCCCGGCAAGAAGACCGTCCTCATCTACGGCCACTATGACGTGCAGCCGGTCGATCCGCTCAATCTCTGGAGCACCCCTCCTTTCGAGCCGGAAATCCGCGAGGGCAAGATCTGGGCCCGCGGCTCGACCGACAACAAGGGCCAGATGCTCGCGCACGTCCTCGGCGTGGAGAAGACCCTGAAGGAAAAAGGCGAGCTGCCCGTGAACCTGACCTTTCTCTTCGAAGGCGAAGAAGAAATCGGCAGCCCGAGCCTGGCCCCTTTCTTGGCCGCGAATCGCGACCTCCTGAAATGCGATATCATCGCGATTTCCGATACCGGCATGGTCGCTCCCGGCCAGCCCACCCTGAGCTACGGCCTGCGCGGCATCGCCGCCTGCGAAGTCATCCTGCGCGGCCCCGCCCGCGACCTGCACTCGGGCATCTTCGGCGGCGCGATCCGGAATCCCGCGACGGAGATCGCCCGCCTTGTCTCGACCTTCCACGATGAGAATGGCCGCGTGCAGGTGGAGGGCTTCTACGATGACGTGAAGCCGCTCGAAGACTGGGAGCGCGACATGTGGTCGAAGCTTCCCGGAACCAGCGACGACGATTTCATCAAGTTCAGCGGCTCTTCGAAGACCTTCGGCGAGGCTGGCTACACCAGTGCCGAGCGCACCTGGGCCCGCCCGACCGCGGAGGTCAATGGCATCGGTGGCGGCTACCAGGGCGAGGGCTCGAAGACGGTACTCCCGGCGGAGGCTTTCGCGAAGTTCACCTTCCGCCTCGTCCCGAATCAGGACCCGGCGGACATCATGGAGAAGGTGAAAGCCCACCTCGACAAGCACTGCCCGCCCGGCGTCTCGCTGCTCTATGTCGGCGGCCACGATGGCAAGCCCTTCTACACCGATCCCAATAGTTCTTTCGGCCAAGCTGCCCAAGAGGCGCTGCGCAAGGCCTTCGGCAAAGAGCCGGTGCTGATCCGCGAAGGCGGCAGCATCCCGATCGTCCAGGCCTTCCGCGATATCCTCGGCACCGATACCCTCTTGCTCGGCCTCGCCCTCGCCGACTCACAGATACACTCCCCGAACGAGAACTTCCCCGTCGAAAACTTCGAAGCCGGCATCCGCCTCAATCAGGCCTTGCTTGAAGAACTCGGTAAGTAATCCAATCCATTTTTCTCACCACGCGCAGCGCACTCCGATTGATGATTGGAGGATTGGTGATTGATGATTTTCCCTGCCTTTCCCGCTCATGTCCGATTCCCCAAAGCTCGATTTCATCCGCGAAATCATCGCCGCCGACCTCGCCTCCGGTAAGCACGAGACCACCGTCACGCGCTTTCCCCCGGAGCCGAATGGCTACCTCCACATCGGCCACGCGAAGGCCATCTGCCTGAACTTCGGGATCGCGCAGGAAAACGCCGCGAGCGGTGCGCGCTGCCATCTGCGCTTCGACGATACGAATCCTTCCAAGGAAGAGACCGAGTATGTCGAGAGCATCAAGGCCGACGTGCAGTGGCTCGGCTTCGATTGGGGAAAGAACCTCTTCTTCGCGAGCGACTACTTCGAGTTCTACTACGACTGCGCCGTCCATCTCATCAAGAACCGCCTCGCCTACATCGATCAGCAGACCGCCGATCAGATCAAGGAGACCCGCGGCAATCTCACCGTGCCCGGCATCCCCTCGCCTCATCGCGATCGACCGGTTGAAGAGAGCCTCGATCTTTTCGCCCGCATGCGTGCCGGCGAGTTCAAGGAAGGCGACGCCGTGCTCCGCGCGAAGATCGACATGGCCTCGCCGAACATGAACATGCGGGATCCGGTGATCTACCGCATCATGCATGCGCACCATCACAATACCGGTGATGCCTGGTGCATCTACCCGATGTACGACTACGCCCATCCGCTGGAGGATGCCGTGGAAAAGGTCACGCATTCCCTCTGCACGCTGGAGTTCGAGATCCACCGCCCGCTTTACGATTGGGTCATCGAGAATTGCCCCGTCCCCGCCAAGCCCCGCCAGATCGAGTTCTCGCGCCTGAACCTGAACTACACGGTTATGAGCAAGCGCAAGCTGCTCCAGCTCGTGAAGGAAGGCCTCGTCAGCGGTTGGGATGATCCGCGCATGCCCACGCTTTCCGGCATCCGCCGCCGTGGCTACCCCGCCGCCGCGATCCGGAATTTCTGCCAGAAGGTCGGCATCACCAAGTTCGACGGCATTACCGATGTCGCGATGCTTGAGTTCGAGGTCCGCGACTATCTGAACACCGCCGCGCCACGCCGCATGGCCGTGCTCGATCCGCTCAAGCTCGTCATCGAAAACTGGCCCGAGGGTCAGAGCGAGGACATCGAGCTCGATAACCACCCGAAGGATCCCGCGATGGGCACCCGCAAGGTCGCCCTTTCCCGCGAGTTGTGGATCGAGGCCGATGACTTCATGGAAGTGCCGGAGAAGAAGTACTACCGCCTCGGACCCGGTCGTCACGTCCGCCTGCGCGGCGGCTACATCGTGAAGTGCACCGGCTTCGAAAAGGATGCCGCGGGCAAGATCACCGAAGTTCGCTGCGAGTATCTCCCCGGCACCAAAGGTGCGGACGCACCGGAAGGCGTTGAGTGCCGCGCCGCGATCCATTGGGTCAGCGCCGAGCACGGCGTCGAAGCCGAAGTCCGCCTCTACGACCGCCTCTTCACCGTCGAAGATCCCGATGGTGCGGAAGGTGGCTTCGTGACCGTCATCAATCCCGACTCTCTCAAGACGATCCGCGCCTACGTCGAGCCAGCCCTCGCCGGTGCCGAACCCGAGTCGATCTATCAATTCGAGCGCCTCGGCTACTTCGTCGCCGACCGCCACGACCACCAGCCGGGCGAAAAAGCCGTCTTCAACCGCGCCGTCGCGCTCCGCGACTCGTGGGGGAAGAAGTGAAATAAGGAGAGGGGACACTCTTGTCCCCGGCTCTACGCGTTTATCCCGGCGACAGGAGTGTCAATCAGCCGTCGCGCTCCGCTCTCTCCTCGTTCCTGTAAGGCACGATCAAGGTCACCGTTCGCCTCGGCGGGGCCCACCGGTGGAAGTAGAAGATGGGAAGTCCCCATGGCATGCTCCCACCCATGCCTACATTGACAAATCCCCCGGCGGGCACTCCCAAGCAAACAAGCCAATCCCAATGACACCTCCGGGGCCATGAAGGTTCACCTGTTCCTCACCTGGTTATCAGGTGGAACAGGTGAAAAAGCCGGACCGCGGATCTTCCGATCCGCTTGTCAGTCTGCCGTCACGATTTTCCCAAATCTTTCATCGGACTGGCCAGACGGTCAGGGATGGTTTATAGCTGGCCGCCATGCCGACCGAATTCCTCGACCCATCGGGCCTCCTTGAGAATGGAGGGCCGATTTTGTGGCTCCAGGCGGTGCTTGCGTTCTTCGGGGCTATTTTCGTCGTCGAGCGGCTGTTTTTCTTCCACCGCGCCCGGATCAACGTGGGGGATTTGCTCGTGGGGCTCTCCAATCACGTGCGCCGGAAGGCCTACGCGGAGGCCATGCACGAGGCCGCCCGGGCTCCCGGTCCGGTCGCCCGCGTCGCCCACTCCGTGCTCCTCCGCCACTCGATGGAGCGCCCGGACCTCCGGGACATCGCGCAGGAAGCCGGGCAGTTGGAAGTGCCGCGCGTCGAAAAGAATCTCCGCGCCATCCTCGCCGTCGCGATGCTGGCTCCCCTGACCGGGATGCTCGGGACGGTCCTCGGCTTGACCGAAACCTTCCAGCGCATGAGCGAGCGCGGCGGCTTCGCCGGTCCTGCGGAGGTCATTTCCGGCGTGCAATCGGCGCTGGTGACCACCGCCGTCGGCCTCACGATCGCGATTCCCGCCTACCTTTTTTACCTCTATTTCCTCGGCCGGGCGAAGCGTCTCTTCCACCGGATCGAGCGCACGGGCATCGAAATGGTGAACATGATCTGCGACGCCCGGGCGGATACCGGGATCGTCTCCATGCGCGATGAACTCGAAGCGCGCCGTCGCGAAGAGCGGAAGAAATGAAGCTCGAAACGACGTTGCCGGAGTCGCCGGGTTTTCTCATCGTGGTTCCCGCCATCAATCTGGTGGCCCTGCTGCTGGTCTTCTTCCTGCCCTCGCTCTTCAGCCAGTCAGGGGTGGCCGTGGAACTCCCCGTCTCCCGCTTTCAGCTGGAGCAGCAGGAAGACCGGGCGGTCGTCACCATCACCGGCGACAATCCACCGGCCTATTGGCTGGAGCGGCAGCAGGTCACGTTCAGCCAGCTTTCCGAGCAGCTTGATGCGCGCCGCCAAGGCGATTGGGCACCCACCAGCACGGTGCTGCTGAGGGTGGACAAGGGCGTTTCGGTCGAAACCCAGCGGAATGTCGCGGAACTCGCCTTGCAGAAGGGTTTCCGCGTCCTGCTCCTCGGGCAGCCGGAGCGGGCGACCCAAGCTCCCGACCAGCCCTGACCATGTTCCTGGGACGATCCAAGCGAACCAGCCGCGACCGCGAGTCCGGTCTCGTCTTCCAGTGGCGTCTTCCGATCAGCAATCATCTGCGCTTCATCGGCGCCTTCCTCTTGGTCTGCTTCATCACCGCCGGGCTCGCCGCCAGCGTGCGGGTGCGGGTGGGCGGCTCCATCCGGCAGCCGGAGCGCCGGGGCTCGCTGGTTCTCGTCCCGCGGGGCGATGACTGGAAGGCGCTGCAAATGCTGGCCATGGAGGCGGGGCCGATGCCTCTGCGCGACGATCCGTCGAATGACCCGGCGGTGAAGTCCCTGATCGATGCCAGCATGGCCGCTGCGGCCTCGCCGGGCTACCGCTACCAGCCTTCTCTCCGCCCGGTAACGGTGGAAATCCCGAATGCGGCCAGCGCCGAAAAAGGCTCTCCCGGCCTGCTACCGCCGCTCCCTGAGCCGGAGCCTCCGTCCCGGACCCCACCCCTCGCCGATCCCTCGCGGGCGATCGTGCTGGCCTCGGACGGCCTGCATGTCGTGATGCCTGAGGCGAGGGCTCCTGCGGGAATGGCGCGGGGGAACCGCTACCTGCTCGCCTACGCCGGAAACGGCCAGGTAACGCGGGTCACCACGCTCTTTTCCGCAAAACTGGGCAACGGAGGGGCCGAAGCAGAGTCCTGGCTGCGGCAATTGAAGATCGAGGGCGGCGCGAAGGAAGGCGGCTGGACGGCCGTGGAAATCTCCAGCGGATCATGATCGAGCTCACCCTTACCGAACTCGCCGCATGGAGCATCGGGGCCGCGATGGTCGTCGTGACCCTGTTCGCGTGGATCTCCCGCTGGTCGAACCGGAATGCCGAGCGCCGCTCGCTGCGCCGCCGGGTCGCCTGCCGGCTTTGCCTTCTCGTGGTTGAAGACGAGGGCAGAGGACGTATTTTCCATTGTCCCCACTGCGGTGCCGCGAATGAGCGTGGTCCCAACCGCAGCTTGGGATGAGGCTTGCCACCCACCCCGGCAGCATCTAAGGACGCCGGAATTCCCCGTTACGCCCCGTCACTCATGAGCGAAAGAAGAGTCGTTATCACCGGCATTGGCTGTGTCAGCCCCCTTGGAAATGATCTGAAATCCACTTGGGATGGCATGAAAGCCGGTCGCAGCGGGATTGGCACCATCACCCAACTCGATCCGACGCCCTACGAGTGCAAGATCGCCGGGGAGGTGAAGGATTTCTCGCCGGACCCCTATTTCAACGTCGCCAAGGACTCCCGTCGCTCGGACCGCTACGTGCAATTTGCCGTCGCGGCCTCGAAGATGGCGCTGCAGGACAGCGGTGTGGACGTGGAGAAGATCGACCGTCGCCGCTTCGGCGTGATGGTCGGCAGCGGCATCGGCGGCCTTGGCACCCTGGAGCGAGAGCACGAAGTCTGCCTCACCAAGGGCCCGAAGCGCGTCTCGCCCTTCACGATCCCAATGATGATCTCGAACATCGCGAGCGGGATCATTTCCATGGAACACGGCCTCTATGGCCCGAACATGGTGATCGTCACCGCCTGCGCGACCTCGAATCACAATATCGGTGAGGCGTGGCGCATGATCAAATTCGGCGACGCCGATGCCTTCCTGGCCGGTGGTGCGGAATCGACCATCCTGCCGATGGGCCTCGCGGGCTTCGCCAACATGAAGGCGCTGAGCACCCGCAACGATGCCCCCGAAAAGGCGTCCCGCCCCTTCGACAAGGGCCGTGATGGCTTCGTGATGGGTGAAGGTGCCGGCGTGGTCGTGATCGAGGAACTCGAGCACGCCAAAAAGCGCGGTGCGAAAATCTACGCCGAGCTCGTCGGCTACGGTGTCAGCGCGGATGCCTATCACCTCAGCGCCCCGTCCCCGGACGGCTCCGGCCCGGCCTATGCGATCGGCATGGCGCTGAAGCACGGCAAGCTGAACCCCGAAGACGTCCAGTATCTCAACGCCCACGCGACCTCCACCGGCCTCGGTGACATCGCCGAGACCAAGGCGATCAAGCTGGCCTTCGGCGATCACGCGAAGAACGGCCTGATGGTCAGCTCCACGAAGTCGATGACCGGCCACATGCTCGGTGCCGCCGGCGGGATCGAGCTCGTGGCGAGCGTCATGTCGATCGTGGACAACGTCGTGCCGCCGACGATCAACATCGAGGAACAGGATCCCGAGTGCGATCTGGACGTGGTCCCGAACACCGCCCGTGAAACCAAGGTGGACGTGGCCCTCAGCAACAGCTTCGGCTTCGGCGGACACAATGCCTCCTTGCTGGTGAAGCGTTACGCGTGACGGTAGGGCGGTCCGGCCCGGACCGCTGGATTCGTGTTAGGCTTGGCGGAGGCGCGATGTCGTCTTATGACGTCCCTGCGCTTCCGTGGCGCGGCGGGCCGCTGCGCCCTACCGGCATGACCTCACCGATTCACATCCACCGCTCCCAAGTCGCCTTCGGCGACACCGATTGCAGCGGCTGGATCCATTTCCCGAAGATCTTCCGCCACGTCGAGGAAGCCGAGCACGCCTTTCTGGAACAACAGGGGATCCCGATCATCGGCCGCGAACTCGGCGGCTGGCCGCGGGTGCATGTGTCCTGCGACTTCAAGCGGCCGCTGCGGTTCGGCGACAAGATCGAGACTCACCTCGGGATCGAGCGGATCGGCGCTGCCTCGGTGAATTGGGTCTTCGAAGTCCTCAAGGACGGCGAGGTCTATGCCTCGGGCAAGATTGTCTCGGTTCGCGTCGACCATCAGGGCAAGCCGCTGGTGATCGACGAGGAGACGCGGGAGAAGCTTTCCGGTAGGTAGGGCGGTCCGGCCCGGACCGCTTTTGGGCCGCCCTGCTTGGGTAGCCGGTTGGAACGCCCTAGATTTCTTGGGGCGACCTTCATCACAGCGCCGCGGGCCGCGTCGCCCTACCGGAACAAACAAAAACGGACGCCGTTTCGGGCGTCCGTCCTGCAATCGACTTTTAGGAAAATGATGGCTTCAGGCCTCGGCGGCGGCAGCGGCGGCTTCTTCAGCGCGGGCGGTCTGCGACGGGCTGGTGTAGCGCCAGCGAACCTTGTGGCGCTTCGGGGCGGTACGGGCCTTGCGAATCTTGCGTGCTGCAGGGGACTCGAATGCGCGGCGGCGGCGCATTTCTTCGAGGATGCCCTCGGTGTCCAGTTTGGTCTTGAGGCGTTTCAGGGCGCGATCCACGGGCTCGCCCTTTTTCACCATTACTCCACGCATGCTACGGTCGCTCATTCGATTCGAATCTTGTTTTCCTAAAAGTCGGGGCGCGGAAGCTAAGGGTGAGCCGCCCCCCTGTCAATCCGGGAGTTCGCGATTTTAACAGGCTTCCGGCGGGCTTGATTGTCCGAAAATGCGGGGCAATTTCGCCCCCGTGAAGCCCCGGATTGGAGACCCTGCCCCTTTGTTCACCGCCCCCATTGCCGGCGACGGCTACGGCGAGGAAGACACCCTCACCCTTGCGGACCTCCGTGGCGAGCGGGTGGTCCTTGTTTTCTACCCGAAGGACGATACCCCCGGCTGCACCAAGCAGGCCTGTGCCCTGCGCGACAATTGGGACACGGTGAAATCGAAGGCCCGCATTTTCGGCGTGAGCATCGACCCGGTGAAGAAGCACCGGAAGTTCATCGCCAAATACGAACTGCCTTACCCCCTGATCGCAGATGAAGACCAGCGGATCGTCAACGCCTATGGCGTCTGGGTGGAGAAGTCCCTCTACGGCAAAAAATACATGGGGACCGAGAGGACCACTGTCATCATTGGACCGGATGGCCGGATCGAGGCAATCTTGCAGAAAGTATCGCCCGACGAGCATCTGGAGCTTCTCACAAAGGCTCTCGCGAAGTTGGGCGACTGAAATAAAAAACCGGCTTCTTCGCGACTTCAGCGACTTCAATCCCACTTCATTCGACATTCGGAAATTCCGCATTCGTCATTCCCCATTGAGCTTTCCGCCCCGCAGCCGCTAGTCTCCCCGCACCGCCCCATGTCGAGTTCCTCACCGAAACCCCCCGCTCACCCTGGTGCCGCCCTTTTGGCAATCGGCGGGATGTCGTTGGTGCTGGCGGTCGCGCTGGAAGTCATGGGCTTCTCCCGGAAGCTCGATGCCTTGGTTTCCGGATGGATTTCCGGCAGCGGCTTGGGTGGCGAGTTCCGCCAGCTTCCTTCCTACACGCCGTGGCTGTGGGCCGTTCCCTTGGTCTTCGGGCTGGCGGCGGGCATGCTCGGCTCCCGGAAAAACTGGCGTCGTGTCGTGCTGTGGACCACCACCATCGTGCTCACCGTGGCATGGATTCCGATCCTCGCCCTGGCAGGCTACCGCGCCACGGTCGCCATGCCGGTCGTGGCACTGATCTGGTGCGGACTCTGGTCGATGATCTATGCGACCCGCCATCAGGAACCCGGTGACGAACCCGGCTGATCCCACTTTCACGCATGGCACGCATCGAATATCCGGAGGCCGTCGGCCGCTTGGTGGAGGAACTCCGCCGCCTTCCCGGCGTGGGCCCGCGCAGTGCCGAACGCATCGCCATCTGGCTGCTCCAGAGTGCAAAGGCGGATCCGGTCGCGCTGTCAAAGGCCCTTGAGGTGGCGAAGGACGAGGTCGTCGCCTGCCCGAATTGCGGCTTCTTCGCGACTGCCGAGCGCTGCGCCATCTGCGCCGATCATTCGCGGGAACCCGTCATCTGTGTGGTGGAGCAGGCGACCGATGTGCTGCCGCTCGAACGCTCCGGCGCTTTCAAAGGCCGCTATCACTGCCTCGGCGGAAAACTTTCACCGCTCGACAATGTCACGCCCGATGACCTGCGGATCGGCTCGCTGCTTGCCCGGATCGAGCGGGAAAATGTGCCCGAAGTCATCCTCGCTCCTGGCTCCGATGTTGAGGGAGAGGCCACTGCCAACTACCTTGCCGGCCTGCTTCGCGGCCGCTGTCACGTGACCCGCATTGCCCAAGGTCTTCCAGCCGGTGGTGGCTTGGAGCACGCCGATGCTCTCACCCTCGCACGCGCCCTCGAAGGCCGTCGCGATCTTTGACTCCGGCTTTCTTATCTCTTCTCTCTCTTTCTTCTCTCTTATCTTCCATGCCCACGCCTCCTCGCAAACGCCCGAATTTCCAAGCGAAGAAGGCATGGCAACGCCCCGGTCCACCCCAAGGGAAGCCGCCTTTCAAGCAGGCCGGTCCGCGTGGTCCGAAGAAAGAGCAAGGCTGGGATCAGGTCGCTGGCTGGTACGACAAGCTCGTGGGCGAGCGCGGCTCGGACTATCACCGCAATGTCATCCTTCCAGCCGCCCTGCGTCTGCTGGCGCCGGCAGCGGGGGAGAAGGTCCTCGATCTCTGTTGCGGCCAAGGCGTGCTCATTCCGCTCTTGCTGGAGGCCAAGGTGGCCAAGGTCACCGGCGTCGATGCCAGCCCGCGCTTGATTGAATCCGCCAAGTCCCGCTTCGAGCGCGAGAAGCGCGTCGAGCTCATGGTGGCCGATGCCTGTGCGCCCGGTCCTTGGGCGGACGGCTCGCATGATGCCGCTGCCTGTATCATGGCGGTGCACGATGTGCCGGATCTTCCCGCCATGGCCCGGCAGGTCGCCGCCGCGCTGAAGCCTGGCGGACGTTTCGTCGCCATTTTCATGCACCCCTGCTTCCGCATCCCGCAGCAGGCGCATTGGGGCTGGGACGAGGGCAGGAAGCTCCAGTTCCGCCGCGTGGATCGCTATGGCGTCCCGCAGGAGATACCGATCGTCACTCATCCCGGCCAAGGAGGAGGGGACACCACGACCTTTTATCATCGCCCCGTCGGGCAGGTTCTCTCCGCCTTCGGTGAAGCGGGGCTGGGAGTCACCATCTGCGAGGAACTCTTCAGCCATCGCCGCTCCCAACCCGGTCCGCGTGCGAAGGGGGAGAACCGCGCCGTCCAGGAGTTTCCCGTCTTCATGGCGATCAAGGCGGTGAAACTGCCCTGATCTGGATTGCACTCTGCGGGCTGGGGATTGTTTCCTGAAAACCCTTGATTTTGCGGTGCTTGATGGTTCCGTCCTAACAGCATCAAAGCGCCCTTTTCGCGGGCTTGATGCGTTAACCTGATATCAAGATCATGAAACATTTACTCGCTACGATGTCCGCTCTCGGGATCGCCATTTCCTCGCTTCTTGCGGCAGAGGAGACGGCTCCGAAGGTGAAAGAGGCCGCCGAAAAGACCACCGAGGCCACGAAGGAAGCCGCCGAGAAGGTCGTGGATGCGACCAAGAAGGGCGCTGAAGCTGCCAAGGAAAAGACCGAGGAGGCTGGCAAGGCGGTGAAAAAGGCCGCTGAGAAGACTGCCGAAGCCACCAAGGAAAAGGCGTCGGACGCCAAGAAGAAGCTCGAGGGCAAGTCCGATGAAAAGCTCTCGGAAGAAGACGCGGCCTTGGTCGCCAATGCGAAGAAATCCGCATCGGCCCTCACGCCGTCGAAGAAAAAGAAGCTTCTGGAGGTCCTCAATACGGGTGACGACAAGGCGCTTCGGGATCTGCCGGGCATTGGTCCGGTGAAGGCCATCAGCGTGAAGAAGGCCAGACCCTACAAGGCCGTGGAGGATTTGGTACTGGTGGATGGCATCGGCCAAGCGACCTTCGACGAGATCGTGAAATCCGCTGCCGCCGATCCGAAGAAGGACGTGAAGCCGGAGGCCAAGGAGGCGGCACCGAAGAAGCCCGCGGCGAGGAAAGACTGATTCCCCTGGGGCTTTTTGACCGAGGCGGGCACCGGAGACGGTTGCCCGCGTCTTTTTACCGGGCCACCCGGTGCCGACGGATTTTTCCCCTTTCCCCGGGGGGGAGAGAGTCCTAGCGTCCCGCCGACATGAGCGGCTGCCACGGACCCCAGATGAAGATGGATCCCGGCTTGCACCAGGACAAGAAGCCTTCCTGGATCAAGGTCCGACTGCCGAACAATCCGGTATTCTGGTCCACCAAGTCCCTGATCACGGACCTCAAGCTGGTGACCGTTTGCGAAGAGGCCCAGTGCCCGAACCGCTGGGAATGCTGGGGCCAAGGGACCGCCACCTTCATGATCGCGGGTGAGAAATGCACCCGCGCCTGCGGCTTCTGCGCGGTGAAGACCGCCAAGCCTGATGCTCTCGAAGCCGACGAGCCTTTCCGCGTGGCCGAGGCCACCCGCCGCATGAAGCTCCGCCATGTGGTCATCACCGCGGTAGCTCGCGATGATCTTCGCGATGGTGGCGCGCAGCACTTCCAGCAGACCATCGAAGCCGTGCGGGCGATGAATCCCGGCATCGTCATCGAGGTGCTGGTTCCCGATTTCAACGACCGCGACTGGGCGCTCGAAATGGTGATGGAAGCGCGCCCGCACATCTTCAATCACAACCTCGAAACGGTGGAGCGCCTCACGCCGCTCGTTCGCTCGCGGGCAAAGTATCACCGCAGCCTCGCCGTACTAAAGAAGGCGAAGGCGATGGTGAACGGCAAGGTGGCCACCAAGAGCGGCATCATGCTCGGCCTCGGCGAACAGAAGGACGAAATCCTTCGCGCGATGGATGACCTGCTCGCGGCCGATGTCACGGTGCTGACCATGGGCCAATATTTGCGCCCGACGCCGCGCCACTTGCCGGTGGTCGAATACATCGAGCCCGCCGCATTCGACGAACTCAAGCAGATCGCTCTCGAAAAGGGTTTCCGCCACGTCGCCAGTGGACCGCTGGTGCGCAGCTCCTATCACGCCGCCGACTTCCGCCCCGAACTCGACATCATGGACGAGATCGAGAAGGCGGCACCGTCCCATGGACTCGATTTGCAGCCGGAGGATCTTCCGATCCCTGCAGCGCGTCCGGCCTTGGTGCAGGCTTCGGTGGCATGAAGAAGAAGCCGCTCTTCTCCGGCTGCGGGCTTCTTGTCATCATCTCTCTTCTCGGCTCGGCCTTCTTCGGGTGGGCGATGTTCGGGGAGAACGAGGTCTACGTTTCCGGTGCTTCAAGCCACAGGCTGGCACCTCCTGCTGCGAGGGAGATCAACTACTACGAGAGACGGAATATATCCGGAGTGGTTTCGATTACTTACGTCGTCGGCGAAAGAGAGTTCAGGAACTTCGCCGAGAGCCAAGGATGGACGCTTGAGCGGCAGGCGCAGGGGCCTAGCGGCGTCATCGCAAGTTCACCCGAGGCTTGGGCGAACGGGACGATGAACCACCATGATTCCAAGATAGGAGAGTGCTTGTTTTATGAAATGCGGCACGCAAACGGCGGCGGCATCGCGGTGATCTATGACTTGGCGGCCTCACGGGCCACCATCAATCAGGCCAGCCGCTAGGATTACTCCCGCACGCGCTCCACGTGGGCGCCCAGCGCGAGCAGCTTTTCGTCGATGTGCTCGTAGCCGCGATCGATGTGATAGAGACGGCGGATCTCGGTGGAACCCTTCGCGGTCAGCGCGGCGAGCACGAGTGCGGCGGAGGCACGGAGATCGCTCGCCATCACCGGGGCCGCGCTGAGCCGATCAACGCCTTTGATGACGGCTTTGCCGTCACCCACTGTGATATCGGCGCCCATGCGCTTCAGCTCGGCGCAGTGCATGAAACGCTGCGGGAAAATGGTGTCCACCACGAGGCTGGTCCCCGGCGTGGTCGCGAAGAGCGCGGTCATCTGAGCCTGCATGTCGGTGGGGTAACCGGGATACGGCTCGGTCACGATCTCCGCGGACATCGGGGTATCGCCGCGATGCACGGTGCAGGCATCGCCCACGTCGTTGAAATGAACCTGGTGTCCCGCCTTGCGCAGCGTGTGGGTGATCGCCGTGAGATGCTCGTGGCGGATGCGGCGGAGGGTTACGCCTTCGCCGGCCAAGGCCGCGGCGGCCATGAAGGTGCCCGCTTCGATCCGGTCGGGGATGACGTTGTGGACGCAGCCCTTCAGCTTTTCCACGCCTTCGATGGTGATGACGGACGTGCCGGCACCGGTGATCTTTGCGCCCATCGCGTTGAGGAAATCGGCAAGGTCCACGACCTCCGGCTCGCAGGCGGCGGAGGTGATCGTGGTGATGCCTTCCGCAAGCGTCGCGGCCATCATCACGTTGTCCGTCCCGAGCACCGTCGGGCCATTGCTGCCGCAGAGGTCGATGGTTGCGCCCTTCAGGCCGTCCGGTGCGGAAAGGATGACGTTGCCGCCTTCAATCTCCGCCTTTGCCCCGAGCGCTTCAAGGCCGCGGATGTGGAGGTCCACCGGGCGGTCCCCGATCACGCAGCCACCGGGCAGAGCGACCACGCAGCGGCGCTTGCGCGCGAGTAACGGTCCCATCACGCAGACGGAGGCGCGCATGCGGCGCACGATGTCGTAGGGGGCGGTATCGCTGATGTCGGCGGCGGTGACCCGGACGGTCCCGGAGAACCGCTCTACATCGGCACCGAGACCCGTGAGGATCTGCACCATGTAATTCGTGTCCGAGACATCAGGCACGCGGCGGATCACGCAATCTTCGTCCGTGAGCAGCGTGGCCGCGAGAATCGGCAGCGAGGCGTTTTTCGATCCGGAAACCGTGATCGCCCCGTGGATCGGGGTGCCGCCGTGAACGATGAGCTTATCCATGTGAAAATCGTGAGGTAACTAGACTGCGGACCGCCGCGCCGTCGGGAAACGGGCAATGCCCGAGAGATCCTTGAGAGTCAAGAGGTCGGTGAGGCCGGCGGCGCGCAGCAGCGCTTCGGTCTGCGGAGCTTGGTCGATGCCGATTTCGAGCGCAAGCCATCCCCCCGGCAACAGTCGCTTCGCAGCCTCCGGCACGAAGCGCCGGATCACGTCCAAGCCGTCCGGTCCGCCGAAGAGCGCGAGATCGGGATCGTGGTTCACTTCCCGCGAAAGCGAGGCGCGGTCGGCCTCCGGAACGTAGGGGAGATTGGCGACGATGAGATCGAACTTCGCATCCCCCAAGGCGGAGAAAAGGTCGCTCTCGATCAACTCCACATTGGCGATCTCAAGCTGCGCGGCATTTTCTTTCGTGAGCGAAAGCGCCTCCGGGGAAATATCGGCGAGAGTCACTTTCGCCGCCGGATTCTCTGCTGCCAGCGTCAGCCCCAGCACCCCGCTGCCGCAGCCCATATCGAGGATGCGCGCGTCTGCCGGGAGTTGGACATTCTTCAAGAGCCACTCCGCGAGCTCCTCCGTTTCGGGGCGGGGAATCAGCGCACGGGCATCGGTTTTGAAATCGCGGCGATGGAATTGCACGGTGCCTAGCAGGTGCTGCAGCGGCACCCCCTCTCCCCGGCGCTTCAGCAGATCGCGCAGGGGAATGAGATCGCTTTCCTCCAAAGGCTGATCGAAGCGCAGGTAGAGATCCATGCGCGTGCAGGAAAGCTGGTGGGCCACCAGCATCTGCATGTTCCGGCGGGCGTCTTCGATTCCTTTTTTGGTCAGGTAAGCGGTGCCTTTATCGAGGGTCTCGAGGACGGTGGTCATCAAATGAAAAATACGGAGAAGCAGATCAGGCAAGGGAGCGCACGAAGTCGGCGAAGAACGCGGCCCCTTCTTCCAGGTCGGCGATCTCGATGAACTCGTCGCAGGTGTGCGCCTGATCGATCGAGCCCGGGCCCATGCAAACGGAGGGCACGCCGGCAGAGGAAAGATGCGCGGCATCCGAGAACCACGGTGCGCCGACCGGTTTCGACGCGGCCCTCACTTTCTCGATCCGATGGATGTAAGGATGCGTCGGGGGGATTTCCATCGGCGGGTTTTCATGCGGACGCACGATTTCCAGCGGCAGGTCCAGGCGGGAGATTGTGTGTTTCAGCAAAGCCAGTGCTCCCCCGGCATCCCGCAGCGCGGGGGTGATGCGGATGTCGATCTCCGCCTCGGCGAGATCGGGCACGATGTTCGGCCGCGAGCCACCGCGCAGCACGCCGACGTTGATCGTGGAACGGCCGAGCACGGGGTGGGTATAGGTGGCGAGTTCGGCGGAAAGTTCGCGCTCCAGGACATCGAGCGCCCGCGCCAGCTTCATCGCCGCATTGTCCCCGCGTTCGGGCTGGGAGGAATGGGCGGCCTTGCCGGTCGCGCGAAGGGTGGTCCACAGCGAGCCTTTCGTGGTGTGGACGATATTCAGCGAGGTCGGCTCTCCCACGATCGCGAAGGCATAGTCGTGGCCGTGGTGCTTGGCGAAATCCTTCGATCCCCACTGTCCGGATTCCTCGCCCATGAAGGCGACGAAATCGACGGCGATGGAGAGGTCCTTGAGAATCGCGGCATTTTCCTTGAGGCCCCACAGCATCGCTGCCATCGGCCCCTTGGTGTCGGAAGCACCGCGGCCCCAAAGTTTCCCGTCACGGAGTTCCGCGCCGAAAGGATCGATGGTCATGCTCCCGACCCCGACGGTATCGAGGTGCGGCCCGAGAAGGATGCGCGGCCTGCCGTCGCGAGGCGCGAAGCGGGCGATCAGGTTTGGCCGGCCCGGCTTGATTTCCTCAAGCACGGCATGGGCACCGAGATCCTCCAGCCAGACCTTCAGGTATTCGCCCAGCGCGGCTTCGCCGATCCGATCGGTTCCCGGTGGATTGTCCGGATTGACCGAGGGGATACGGACAAGCTGTTGGAGAAGTTCGACGACGCCGGTCACGCGGGCATTGGAGACTCCCGGGCCCGTTTTCCAAAGTCCAAATGATCGCGATCCGCTTCTTCGTGGAGCTACTCCTTTGGCACTTCCACGAGCAGCGGAGAATCCGCGAGATCCCCCGGCGAGACCACAGGTTCCTCCTTCGGAAGCTTGTCCGCCGAGCCGTAGCGCTGCTTGATCATTTTCCGCACCTCCGGCGACTCCAGTTCGTAGTCTTGGAAATGCCGCGTGGCGCAGAGTTCCACGCCTGCTTTTTTGAAAATCTTCCAGACCAGTTCGGAGCAGTAGAGGGTCTCGTCATCCCAGCGGAAGTGCGGATCGTAATTCAGCCCCACTTGCTTCACTCCCCATGCCTTGCCCGCCTCGATGGCGGCGAGGGGCAAGGGGGCCTTCAGGCGGCGGACTTGGAAGGTCCCCGGCAGGCTGCGATTCCGGAATTCGGAGAAGGGCGTCACTTTCACCGGCTGGGAGGCCTCCAGCACCTTGAAGATCCCGCCCTCCTCGAAGACGACCCCGCAATGGGTGTAGCGGGACCCCGTCGCTGCCTGGATCGCCTTGGCCTGATCGCCGGCGGTGCATTGGAACACGACATCGCCGGTTTGCAGGGAATAGCTGGCTTCTTCTGCCGCTTGGAGGCCGGGAAATGAGAACGCGAGGGCGGCAACCAACGAAAACGCGAGGGGCAGCTTTGGCATGCCGCGATGCTACACCTTTCGTCCTGCATCGGCAAATTCGGCCGCGGGAATTTTTAGAGACTTGGCGAAATTATTAAAATGCATTAAGCAATGTCTGTGCCTGCCCGCAAGTCCGCCGAATATGCACCCTACGTGGCGCTCGCCCTGCGCCTCGGCTTGGGGGCGTATTTTGCCTGGAGCGGCTGGGTAAAGGTCTTCCAAACCGGCTTGGACGACTTCACGCGCGCGGTGGGGAACTACAAAATCGTCGTCTCCCCGTGGGATGCGGTCGTGGCCTACACAATCCCTTGGGTGGAGATGGTGGTCGGCTTTTGCCTCATCGTCGGTCTTTGGAAGCGCGGGGCGCTTTGGGCACTGGCGGGGCTCGTCGCCTTTTTCGCCTTTGGCGTGGGCCAGGCATGGGCCAGGAATCTCAATATTGCCTGTGGCTGCCTCGGAAATTCCGACGGTACGCCGATGAACTACTCGTTGAAGTTCCTGGAGTTCGGCGGCTACTGGCTGGCCATCCTGCTGATCTGGCTGCTCGGCCGGAAAGGCACCGGTCACGTCTTTGGCGGGAGGCGGCTCAAGCTGCCAAGCTGATCATCGCATTTAGGAAGTGCCCGAGTCGGGAGGGGCCACATCGTTCCCGCCAATACTGCGGAACAGCTTTTCCGGTGGGACGTCCGTGGGACCATCGAATGAGGGAGCCGGGCGCACTTGCTGTATCTGATGAGGTGTCATCAGGTTGCGCGGCTGTGGCTTGACCTCCCAGATCGTCTGCAAGGTGGTGCCACCTTGCAATCGCTTGAGCTGGATGCTGTGAACCTCTTCCTGCGGCATGGGGCCGTCTTGGCGCACGATGGTCTGCACGATCAGGACATCCTTCGAGCCCCGGGGATAACTGCGGACGCGGATTTGTGAATTGCCCGGTGTCGGGTGTTTGCCAAACACGAATCCGGATCGATCCGAAGTCCGGTGATCATCTCGGCGTAGGAGCGGAGCTTGGCATCGTCCATTTCCTGCCACCGGGGCTCGTTTCCGGCATGCACCTGCGATGCCAGGGCCGCCAAGGTAAGGGCAAGGGCGAGCGATTTCATATGACTTCAGGGCACTATCATGAAGGATAGGTTCGCGCGAGCTTGGATTATCCCACGACGTTTACCCATGGTGACTGACGATTTCGAACTTCACGAGGCCGAGCCGAGCGACGCGGAGCCAATTTACGCTCTCTACGAAAGTCTCTTCCGCCACCACATCGAGCAGATCTGGGGCTGGGACGAAGCATGGCAACGGGCGAACTTCACCGAGGAGTGGCAAATGGCCCGGACGTGGCGCGTCGAATCGCAGGGTCGCCTTGCGGGCTACATCCAGCAGAAGAACGAGCAGGATTTCGTCTATCTGCTCTCGGTCGCGATCATTCCGGATTTCCAAGGTCGCGGCATTGGCCGCCAAATCATGGCCGGGTTTCAAGACGAAGCCGCACGTCTCGGCCAGCCGCTTCGACTGTCCGTATTCCGCACGAATCCGCGGGCGCTCTCGTTTTACCAAGGGCTGGACTTCCGCGTGACGGAGGAGACGGAAGCCTTTCATCGTCTGGAGTGGCTGCCCGCCTCGCTCGGGGAGGCTGGAGGTTAGAATTGCCCCCTGCCTCCCGGGTGCTAAAAGCCCGCCATGCGATACAGCGAGCGACTGCAGGCGAGGATCGAAACGACCGGATCCCGCCTCTGCGTGGGGCTCGATCCCCGGCCGGGTGCCGACGGAATCGAGGCGGTGCCGGATTTCCTCAAGCGCGTGGTGGATGAAACCTGGCAGCACGCCGCCGCCTTCAAGCCGAACATCGCCTACTTTGAGGCGATGGGCCTGCGCGGGATCGAGATCCTGGAGAACCTCCTCGGCGCCATGCCCTCCGAAGTCCCCGTGATCCTCGATGCGAAGCGCAGCGATATCGGCGAGACGCAGAAATACTACGCCCACAGCTATTTCGCCCATTGGAAGGTGGATGCCGTGACGCTGAATCCCTTCCTTGGATATGATTCGATCGAGCCCTTCCTGAATTGGGAAGGGAAGGGGATCTACCTGCTCGCGGTGACTTCGAATCCCGGTTCCGCGGATTTCCAGCGGCAGACGCTTGCGGACGGTCGTTCGATTTTCGAACTCGTGACTGCTCTCGGCGAGCGGGCCAAAGGACTGCCCACGGATGTCGGGTATGTGGTCGGTTTGACGAATGCGGCAGGCGTTTTGCAACGCATCCCGGATGCTCCGCTGCTGGTTCCCGGACTAGGCGCCCAAGGGGGAGATTTGGCGGAACTCGCCTCCGCGAGGCGTTCCGCACCGGATGTCATCAATGTCTCGCGCGGAGTGCTTTACGCCGACGACGGCTTCACTCTCGGCGAACGCGCGAAACGCTGGGCGGAACGGATCGCTACATCCTATCAGGAAGCGGTCGCGTGAGGCACGAATCACGCTAAACTTGGCAAGATAATGCTGAGGAAACGCGACTATCCGAAGACGGGCCAAGTGAGCGCCCACTACTCCGGTCTTCTTCCGCAAAAAGGATGGCCGGGCCGGAACTACAAGTTCTTCCGGCATCGGATCGTCCCGGGCATTTTCCAAAAGCGCGGCGGCCTCGCGCAGGAGCCCGTGCTGAGCGTGCCGGACAATGGCTGCGTGCGGGTGACGTGGGTGGGTCACGCCTCCTTTCTCCTGCAGTTCGCGGATCACTCGGTGATGGTGGATCCGAATTGGGCCAAGTGGCATGGCTTCGTGAAACGCCTGCGGGAGCCGGGTCTGCCGTTGAAGGCGATCCCGGAACTCGATCTCGTCTTGGTGAGCCACGCGCACTTCGATCACCTCCACAAGCCGAGTCTCAAGGTCCTGCAAGCCCGCGGGGGAATCGTGGTGCCGCGCGGCAGTGCGAACCTCGTGAAGCGTCTCGGCTTCCCCGCCATCCATGAAATGAAGGTGTGGGATGCGATCGAGTACAATAACCTGAACGTCATCCACACTCCGAGCCATCATTGGGGCGCGCGGTACTTGCACGATATCCATCGCGACTACGGCGGCTATCTGGTCGAGTCCGGTGGGAAGAGCGTCTTCCACTGTGGTGACAGCGCGTGGTTCGATGGCTTCGCTGAAATCGGCCGCCGCCATCAGAACATTGATGTCGCCCTGATGCCGATCGGTGCTTACGACGCGCCGAGCGGACGCGACGTGCACCTCAATCCGGAGGAGGCCGTTAGGGCTTTCGCGGAGCTGGGGGCGAAGGTGATGATCCCGATGCACTACGGAACCTTCCCGCTTGGGAATGAACCGATCGGCGAGCCGGTGGAACGGCTGCTGATGGAGGCCGATCGCCTGGGGATCAGCGAGAAGATCCTGATCCCGGAGGAAGGGGTTGGAATCGAGTGGTGATCGGGATGGCGCCACTCCGCGCCCTTGCCTTTACCCCCCGCCGTGAATCAAGGATTCCGCTTCGCGGAACAACAGGCGTGCCTGCACCCAATCCCACCAAAAGCCCTGCTTGGATCCCATCGGCTCGTAAACCGGTGTCAATTCCGCATGGTACGGGACGCCGATGATTTGCTGAGCTCTCTCCAATTCCGCCTTGGCGGCATGAGCATCCGCATTCCGATGATATGCCATTGCCAGGACCGAATGAATCGCTGCCGAAAGAGCCTTCTTGGATTCACGATACTCCGAGGCAGTCTTTCCCCAGCGAATCGACTCCTGCCAATTGCCGCTCCGATATTTGATGAGAGAAAGCGCCCAAGCGCGCCAAGTGGCAAACTCGGTTTCCCATCCTGGCTTGAATCGCTTTTTCTCGAAGCTGCTTTGCTCCAGCAGTGTTTCCAAAGGTTTGAGCCGGCCTAAGAATTTTCGGTCTGCAGGAAGTAGCAGGGTCGCCTGCATGATCTGTTCGGCAGCGAGAATATCTGTTGTCGCTGCAAACCTGCCCAGGGCCCATCCCCTGAAGCGGGAGTAGTCGGCGGCATCGCCGTGCTCTGCCAAAGCCGCCCCGGCAGCGATAATATCACCGCTGGAGACGATCTGTTCATCCGTGGACCAACGGTTGGCTTGGGTAAGCAGTAGCAGGCATTCGGAGGCTTGGGGCCAACGCGCGCGCATGGCGTTCCATCCACCCAGCGAGCGTAGAACGCTTGCCGCTTCGAGCGACGGCTCGATGGTGGCGAGCGGCGTAAGGCGGAGTTGCGCATCGGCCTCCTCGATCCGCCCCTCGCTCATCAGCACCGCGACCTGGGCGATGTTCTCCCGGATGCTTGCGTTCTGGCTCAGCTTCGCTTCGTTGGAGCGTGCGGCTTCCGCGACCTGTCGCAATCGCGCCTGCTCTTGGGTCGCGCGGCGTTCGCGGAGGAAGGAGCCGTAAGCCAAGCCCAGGCCGAGGACCAAGGCCGCCGCGATGCCTGCGGTCGCCGTGACGCTCAGGCGGTTGCGCCTGACGAATTTCTGAATCAGATAGATTTGTCCCGGGGGACGGGCCATGACGGGCTCATTTTGGATGAAGCGCTTCAGGTCCATCGCAAGCCCGTTGACCGTTTCGTAGCGGCGCTGCCGGTCCTTCTCAATGGCCTTCATCACCACCCAGTCGAGATCGCCTTTCACATGGGATATCAGCTTCGCGGGCTCGGTGCGGTGGTGTGCGGCGACCTTCGTTCGCTCTTCCGGCGAAAGGGAAGCCAGCAGCACCGAGGGGCGGAGCGGCTCGTGTTCTGCTAGAAGCCGCCGCATTTCCCAAACGCCGGCCGATGACAGTTCCTGCGGATCGAACGGCGTGCGGCCGGATAACAATTCGTAGAGCAGGATGCCCAAGCTGTAAACGTCGCTGCGGGTGTCCACATCGAGGCTCCTCCGATCGGCCTGCTCCGGGCTCATGTAGGCGGGAGTGCCGACGAAATGCTCGCGGGCGGTGAGCATCGTATCGCCCACCGATTTGCCGGCGGTGGCCTTTGCGATACCGAAGTCGATCACCTTGGGGGTTGGCCGGTCGTTGTATTTGGTGACGAGAACATTCGAGGGCTTGATATCGCGGTGGATCACGCCCTTCTGGTGGGCATGCTGGATGGCGTTGCAAACCTCGATGAAGAGGTTGACCCGCTGGAGGACGTCGAGCTGGTTTTCGTCGCAGTAGTCCGTGATTTTTATCCCGCGGACCCACTCCATCACGAAATAAGGCCGCCCGGTTTCCGTGGCCCCGGCATCGAGGACATGGGCGATGTTTGAATGGTCCATGACCGCCAATGATTGGCGCTCCATCTCAAAGCGGGCGATGACGCTTTCGGTGTCCATGCCCAAACGGATGACCTTCAGCGCCACCAGTCGCTGGACCGGCTCCTGCTGTTCTGCCAGGTATACGACTCCACATCCTCCCTCGCCGATGCGCTCCAAGATCCTGTAGCGGCCGATCCGGGTCCCCGGTCCCTCGGTCGCCTCGACGGAAGGAGCATTGTCTTGCCCCTCGCCTTCGGGGAGAGCGGGGGTGTTCACGTAGGCGTCCGCAGCCACCATCGAGCGGGCTTTTTCTGACAGGATGAAGAAGTCATCGGCCTCTTCGCTTGCCTCCAGCAAGCGGTCCAGTCTCCTCCGCTGCACCGCGTTTCCGTTGCATGCCTGGTCGAGGAACGCTTTGCGCGTCTCGCGGTCGCCGATTCCCGACGCGGCCTCGAACAAGGCCTTTTCGATCTCTTTGGATGCACTGGTATGCATGGATGTGCTCCTCCAAGAAGAGGATTGCGGTCGAAAAACCCGCATCGAATTCAGCGGTGCCCGATGGCCGCATTCTCGATCTCTTTCACAATCTGGAGCAGGGAGGCCTTGGCGTATGCCCACTGCCGCTCGACGGTGCGGACCGTTACTCCGAGAGTCGCGGCCACTTCATGATTGGTGAGTCCGGCAAAGAACTTCAACAGGACGACCCGTGCGCTTTCGGGATCTTCCTGCTCCAATCGCTGCAAGCTCTCGTCGATCAACAGCAGCCGTTCGTCCGGCGTTATGTCCGCTTGAAACAAATAAGAGGGATCGGTCCCGGCCCGCAGTCCGCAACTCTTTAAAGTCGCCTTCTGGCGCGCGCGGTCCACGAGGATTCGCCGCATCGCGAGAGCTGCCGCACGAAAGAAATGCACGCGATTATTCCAACTGCGATCGCCCGCTTGGGACAGCCTTAGCCAAGCCTCATGTACCAGTGCAGTTGGCTGCAATGTCATTGCAGCAGACTCCCGCGCCATCCGGGAGGCTGCCAGCCGTCGCAGTTCGTCGTAGACGAGAGGGAGGAGATCCTCGGGTGACAAAACTTCCGTGGGCTCGGTCGGGCGCATTGACAGTGGGTTTTCCATCACTTGCACGATAAAAATAGGCGGGTGGGTTGGGTCGGCAAGGAAGGTATCCGGTAGATACCGTCATCATCACAGGAAAATCCCGGTCGGGATTTGCGATAGCATGTCGGGTTTTTTGATCCGATTTCGCTTCTGGTGTGACGGCTCGCTTCAGAATCGGCGACGTGTCGCTGCAAACCCATCACCTACAGGCTTCGTCGACCTTTTGCCTCCGTCTTCAAGTCTTGCCTAAGCCCAACGCCACGGCGCGCCCGAAACCCGCTTTTCCGGGGAGAATCGGCCGATGATGCATCTGCCGGGTTCTCTCTTCAATTTCGCGGGATGTTACCAAAAGAACCAAACCTAAAAACCAAGACCTATGTTACTAAGATCATCGTTCATCCTTCTTACCGTGGGATGTCTCTCTCACGCCGCCGTTGCTGCAGTTCATCCCGGCATGCTCCACACGGACGCGGACTTCACCCGCATGCAGACGAAAGTCGCGGCGAACGCCCAGCCTTGGAAGGGCAGCTGGGACCTGCTCGTTGCCAGCACAAACTCCCAAAGCACCTGGGGGCCGCGTCCCGTCTCCGTCATCAACCGGGGCACTTCTCCTGACAACTGCGCCTTGCTCTACAACGACGCCGCGGCCGCCTATCAGAACGCGTTGCGCTGGAAAGTCACTGGCGATACCGCCCACGCGAACAAGGCCGTCGAAATCCTGAACGCCTGGGGCTATACGCTCACGGCGATTACCGGCAATGCGGACCGTTTCCTCGCCGCAGGCCTCTACGGATACGAGATCGCGAACGCCGCGGAGATTATGCGCACCTACTCGGGTTGGGCGGCCGCGGATTTCACGCAGTTCAAGAACATGATGGTGAGCGTGTTCTACCCCATGAACCATGACTTTCTGGTCAACCACAACACGGCCCACATCCAGAATTACTGGGCGAACTGGGATCTCTGCAACATGGCTTCGATCCTCGCCATCGGCATCCTCTGCGATGACCAGGCGAAGATCGACGAAGCCGTCAACTACTTCAAATTTGGCGGCGGCAACGGCTCCATCAACAACGCCGTGCCCATTCTCCATTCGCCGACCCTCGGCCAATGGCAGGAAGCCGGCCGCGATCAGGAGCATGCCATCATGGGTGTCGGCCTCATGGCCGCAATCTGCGAGATGGCTTGGAATCAGGGCATTGATCTCTACGGCTATAACAACAACCGCTTCCTGGCCGGAGCGGAATACATCGCTCGCTACAATCTGAACAAGGACGTGCCGTTCTCCTTCTACTCCTGGCGCTCCGGTCAGGGCGGAAGTCCGAACACCCACGGCGTCGTCTCGAACGCCGGCCGCAACGCGACCCGTCCGGTTTGGGACATGATCTTCGGCCACTATGCCCAGCGGAAGGGCTACTATATTCCCGAAGTCGAGGACAAGGCGGCAGCAAGCCGCCCGGATGGTGGTCCCCAATATGGCGCTCACGGCAGTGCCTTCGACCAACTGGGATTCACCACGCTGACCTGCTACCGCGATCCCGTCGCAGCGAGCATCCTGCCGGGCACCTATCAGTTCGTAAACCGGAACTCCGGCAAGGCGATGGCGGTCGTCAACAATGGCACCGCAAACGGCACGCTCGTCGAGCAGCGCACGCTCGACATGTATGCCAATCCCCAGAACTGGACGGTGAACAGCCTCGGCTCCGGCCAGTACCAAATCCTCGGCGCGTTCAGCGGACGGGCACTCGACATCGCCGGGGTTTCGACGGCGAACGGCGCAGCGGCCCATATCTGGGACTGGCTCAACGGAAATAATCAGAAGTTCACATTCGCCGGCACCGGCTCCCACTTCTGGCGTTTCACCCCCGTACACAGCGGCAAATCGCTGGGGGTCTATGGCGGTTCGTTGGCCGATGGCGGTTCCGTCGTCCAATGGCAATACACAGGAGTCCTGGACCAGCAATGGAAGTTCTCCGCTGCCTCCACCGTCCGCCGCCTGCGCCTATCGACGACGACGAACCAATATTTGAGGCATTCCGGCTTTCGCGGCTATATCAACACCGATCCGTTTCCTGCCCAGGATTCCGAGTTCCGCGTCGTTTCCGGGCTGTCCGGAATCGCCGGTGTCTCCTTCGAGTCGATCAACTTCCCGGGCCGCTATCTGCGCGTCCGCACCAATGGCGAAGCGTGGGTCGACACCACCGACGGCACCACCGCCTTCAATGAGGGTGCGACCTTCCGGCGCGTGACCGGCTTGTCCGACACGACGAAGTATTCCTACCAGATGTGGATGGACGCCACCCGCTATCTCAGCAACGTCTCCGGCGCGATGAATGCCGTGACCGTCTCCGGTGCGACCGCGCAAGCCAACGCGACCTTCGCCGAAGTGGCACCGATTCCCTGATTCAGTTCCTAGCGACCGGGGATGCCTTCCGTGCATCCCCGGTCTAACATGTCTGCCGGACGATGAACGTTTGGAAACACCGTGGTCTGCGGGCCGTCGCCGTCTTGCTTGGCGGAACCGCGTGGATGGCTTGCTCCTTTGACCGGGAGGACCAGCAGTCCCAGCCTCCCAAATCGAGGCCTGCCAAAAGTGCGCGGGTGATGGAGGATCGCAATGCCGTGGACACCCGGTTCAAGCAGTCCGGAATCCCTTTGAAAAATGGGGGTGACGGATCTCCAGTTCCTGCACCGGATTTTCTGGCTGCCGCGGAAGAGGCGCGGGTCGTCGCTGCGCCGGGGTGCCGGGAGGAAATGATACGTCGGGCGGTTCAGGCCTGGGCCGTGAGTGATCCGGCGGCCGCTCTCGCATGGGCAGGGAAACTGCCGGATCGTGGCGAATCTGAAAACGCGATGATCCAAGTATGCACCCAGGTGGCCGAAAGCGATCCTGCATCCGCGATCCGCCTGGCAATCGGCCAACACCTTGATGAGGCTCCCGGTGACTTGTTAGGAACTCTCACCGCAGGTTGGGCGGCGCGCGATCTGTCGGGTGCCCGCGAATGGGTGAGCGGCCAAGCTGAAGGCGAGCTTCGGGACAAATTGATGGAACGTATCGTCTTCGAATACGCGAAAGCCGACCCCGCCCGTGCGGCCTGCTTGGTGACCGAGCAGATGAGAAGCGGGGAGTCTCAAGACGAGGCTGTTGTTTCCGTGCTCCATCAATGGGCACGGGTAGATCTGGATGCGGCAAGGGCTTGGGTTGAACTCTTTCCTGAGGGAGACCTTCGGGACCGCGTCACCCGGGAGCTTGCGGCGGTCGGCTCATATGGCTCCGGTGAGGACGACAAGTAGTAGGGCTGGAGCCGGATCGCGCAGCTCTCGTTATCATAAACTCCGCTCGACCTTTCGAGAAAATGGGGGAGGCTCTGCGCCATGCTGCGCCCGCTTTTCCGCACTGCCACGGTGCTTTTGATCGCTGTTGCCCCGGCCATGGCGGGAAAGCGTGACCTCCGCCAGAATCGTGCCACCGCCAGGGAGATACGGGAGGAGCGGAAAAAAGTGATGGAGCAGATGAAAGCCGACGGCTTCCAGCCGTTGATCATCGGCGGCAATCAGGCTTCCGCGGGTGAATATCCATGGATGGCCGCGCTGGTGGACGCGGATGAGGAAAGCAACTACGACGGCCTTTTCTGCGGGGGCTCGCTGATCCATCCCTATTGGGTCCTCACCGCGGGCCACTGCGTGATCGGCAGCCAGCCCGAGGACATCCATGTGGTGCTCGGCACGAACAACCTCTCGAATGGCAGCGGCCAGCGGATCGAAGTCGCGGAAATCATCCTGTCCCCGGGCTACAACGATATTACGCTGGAATCCGACTACGCCTTGATCCGGCTCAAAGAGCCGGCCAATGCCTCGCTGACGCCTCTCGCGGTGATCGATCATCCTTCGCTTCAGTCGGTGGGAATCATGGCCACGGTCACGGGCTGGGGTGACACCACCAACGGCGGAGAAGACTTCCCGACCCAGCTCCAGGAGGTCCAAGTGCCGATCGTGGACCTGGCGGTCGCGAACAACACCGCGGAATACGACGGCACCTTGAGTGAAAACATGTTGCCCGCGGGCTTCGCCGAAGGCGGCAAGGATTCCTGCTCCGGTGACAGCGGCGGACCCCTGATTGTGCCGTCTCCCTTTGCCCCCGGCTGGATGCAGGCCGGGATCGTAAGCTTCGGCATCGAATGTGCAGCTCCCGGCATCTACGGGGTCTACACGCGGATCGGGAATTTTCGGGACTTCGTCGTCGGGCACATCCGCCCGAATTACGGACGTTGGGAAAGGTTGACCGGACTCAAGGGAGAGAACCGGGATCCGAATCACAATGGCTTGACCAACTTCGAGGACTACGCGCTTCCTGCGGGGAACATCCTCGGGCAGCAATCCGTGGCTGGCATGCGCCGCTTCTCCTATTTCCGCCAAGGCAAGGCGGACGAGGTGGAATTCATCATGGAAAATGCGCCCACGGAGGCGGGCCCTTGGACCCGGGTCTTCCCCGCCTTCGTTTCCGCCGACATCATCAATCAGGACATGACCTTTTGGACAGAGGAGCTTCCGGAGGCGGGTTTATCCGGTGTCTTTCGGGTCAGGGCCCGATACTCCAACGTGCTGGTGAACAATGGGCGCCCGCTGAAGTTCCCCGGCACGACGGCGGGGCGGCTGGACGAAACCGATCTGCCGGGACTAAACGGCAACGGTCGCTCCCGCAGGTACTGGCTTGAATCCCTTCCCTTGGACATGACGCGGGAGGTCACGCTCACCCTGCGCTCGGAAGATTTCGACGGCTCGCTGCGACTGATCAATGGAGAGACGGGAGCCATGGTCCAAACTTCGTCCCACGGCACTGCGGGCGGAGTGCACGGGCAGGACGAATCGCTGACGTTCACCTTCCATCCCGGTATCCCCTACATGGCTGAGGTGATCTCAGACGGGGAGGGGGGCGATTTCGAACTCAGCTTGTGGGATGCGACGAAATTCTCCACTTCGACCGCGCTTCCACTGCAGGTGGCATCAAATGGGAAGGTGAAGGCAGCCAAGGCCAAGGGCAACCTGAGCACCTTGGATGAAGCCGATCCTCTCCTTCAACCGGGTCCAATCTTCTATAAAGATGATTTCGCCCTGGATTTCTCGACGGTCCCCGAAGGGCGGATTGTCGAACTGAAGATGGCGTCGAAAGGTCAGGGAGCGGCGGGAATTGATGACTACCTGGCCTTGATCGATGCGGAAAGCGGCAGGCTGCTCGCGGGAAATGACAATCTCGGCGGGAGATCGAACGATGCCGGGCTGCGGTTCATGCCGGTTCCCGGCCGTTCTTACCTCCTGCGCGCCTCGTCGGCCCTACCGGAGGACACCGGCGCCTACGCGCTGGGTGCCACGCTTCCCAAGTTCTCGGTCAAGACCCCGTTGGCGACGATTCCGGTCGGTGGTACCGCGCGCGGGAAGCTTTCTTCCCTCAGCGAATTGGACGATCGCTATTATACAGCGAAGCGCGACTACCTTCTGGAAACCACCTCCAACGGGCAGGAAATCGCCGTGAATCTCAGCGCGCCCGGGTTTGATGCCTACCTGATGATCCTCGATGCGGCGGATTTCAACATCGCAGCTTCGGGAGATGGCGGCGGCTCCGGCGGTGGCCTGCACGATGCGCGGGCAAACTTTGTCGCCAGACCGGGCCATCGCTATATCATTCGCGCCTCCACTTACGAGGAGGGAGAAAGTGGAACCTATACCCTCACCCTCGCCACCGCCCCATGATCGCCGACTCCATTCTGGAAAGTCCCTTGCTGGTTCCCTCGCTGCTGGGGGTGATTGTCTGTCTGCAACTTCTCGGTCTGCTTGCGCTCCTGGTGTTGTCGGGGAACGTGAAAAGGCTGATGCGCTGGGCGGCTTCGCAAGACTCCCCGGCATCCGCGCAGGAGTTGGCGGAGCGCAAGGAAGAGACCAGCGAACAGAAGCACCTTTTCGCCGAGTTTCTGGCGGAAGATCCCTCACGCCGGGAGTTGCCGAAGAAGGAACAGTTCGCCGAATTCCGCCGCTGGCGCGATAAGAAGGGGCTGAACTGGAAAGGTTGAAGGCCGGAAAAACCGGGCGACTCCGCATGGATTGCCGGTGACGCAAGGGGCAGGTCCGGAATTTCGCTTTTCCAGCGTTTTTTCCGGTTGCCAGTGCCGGAGGTGGTTTGCAGACTCCGCGCCCGCGCCGGAATTACAACTCCGACTGCTTCGTAAAAGAGCTTGTGAAAAATTTCACAAGCGCCCAAAATTTCCCTGCAAAGCACTCCGACGAACAACCGTCATGGCCAATTTCTTTCCGCGCTGGACCAATTTTCTTCCTCTGAAGATCGCTGTATGTGCAGGCGCGGTGGCCGGTGGGGCGGTGCTGGCGTTTACGTATTACGCTACGCCTAAGACACTTGCGGAAGGCTACCAGCCCTCTCAGCCGATTCCGTTTTCACACAAAATTCACGTGGATCAGCTCGGGCTGGACTGCCGCTACTGCCACTCCTTCGTGGATGTCGCCGGTCACTCGAACGTCCCGTCGAACAACACCTGCTGGAATTGTCACCAGCACGTGCAGAAGGAGAGCCCGAAGCTCCAGCCGCTGCGTGACCGCATGGATGCGACGCTGAAGCACCCCGATTTCGGCAAGCCGATCGAGTGGGTTCGCATCCACAAGACGCCGGACTACGTTTATTTCAATCACTCGGCCCACGTGAACCGCGGCATTTCCTGCCAAAGCTGTCACGGCCAGGTGGACCAGATGGAAGTGGTCTACCAGGAGAACAGCCTTTCGATGGGCTGGTGCCTCGAGTGCCACCGCGCGCCGGAGAAGCATCTCCGCCCGCTGGAGGAAGTTTACAACCTCAAGTACGACCCCGCGAAGTACATCGCCGCTCCGGAGAATGCCGAGCTGATGAACAAGCTGGGGGTCAAGACGACCGAAGATCTCGGTCTGAAGCTGAAGGAGCACTGGCAGATCCAAGCCAGGGAGTCCTGCGCTACCTGCCACCATTGAGATCCGGTTCCTTCGCACGTTTCCTTTTCCTTTCACGAATTTCCGTCCGCCGCCCCTTCGCCCATGAGCAAACGCATCTGGCAACATCCCGAAGTCCCCGCCGGTGAAACCACCGTCTCTTGGCGTGGCGTCGGCCAGCTTGAGGACACCCCCGGCTTCCGTTCCTGGTTGGAGCGCGAGTTTCCTCAGGGAGTGGCCGAAATGGAGAACGAGGAGGATGCCGAGACATCCCGCCGTTCTTTCTTGAAGCTGATGGGTGCCTCGACCGCACTTGCCGGATTCGGAATGGCAGCTTGCCGCCGTCCGGAAAGCTACATCGTGCCCTATAACAAGGCACCGGAGTGGGTGATCCCGGGGAAGGCGACCTACTATGCTTCCAGCATGCCTCGCTCCGGCGGTGCCACGCCGCTGGTGGTGACCACTTTCGAAGGCCGCCCGACGAAGGTCGCGCCGAACATGCTGCACCCGGACACGACCGGCACGGATGCTTTCGTGCAGGCTTCGGTGCTGGATCTTTACTCGCCCTCGCGCTCGCGCAAGGTGCTGAACAACGGGAAGCCCTCCAGTCGCGGTGAGTTCGAGAAGGTGATCGCCGGTTTGGCTGCCGACGCTTCCGCGAAGGTGGGTTTTGTCTTCGGTCGCGATGAATCGCCGACCCGCTCGCGTCTGGTGAAAGAACTCGCCGCGAAGTACTCCGGTGCGAAGTTCTACGCATACGAAGCACTGGAAGGAAACACTTCCAAGGTACTCGGCGAAGGGACGAAGCTGGTGGCCGACTACACCAAGGCCGACCGCGTGGTCTCACTCGACAGCGATTTCCTTTGCCTTGATTCCCACGGACCGACCGCACCGTTCTTCAATCGCCGCAAGCCGGAAGGCGCGGACTATTCGAAGAAGGCCGACGCGGCCTCGATGAACCGCCTCTACGTGGTGGAGAGCACGTTCTCGATGACCGGCGGCATGGCGGATCACCGCCTTCGCGTGGCTCCGAGCCAAGTGCTGAAGATCGCGGCCCAAATCGCCCGCGGCCTCGGCGTCGGACAAGCTTCGAATGTCGAGGCGGTGACCGATGAGAAGCAGCTCCAGTGGATCAACGCGCTGGTCGCGGATCTGCAGGCGGCGGGCGGCAAGTCGGTCGTTCTCGCCGGCTCCCGGCAGCCGGAAGCAGTCCAGATCCTCGCGCTCGCGATCAACCAGAAGCTCGGCAACATCGGTGAAGGCAAGCCACTCAAGGTGGTGCGCACGGATGCGCAGGGCCTCGGTGATTTCACCGCCCTGACTGCTGACCTGAACAACGGCGCGATCGATACGCTCTTCCTGCTCACCCCGGCGAACCCGGTTCTCGACGCTCCGGCTGACTCCGGCTTTGCCGCTGCTCTTGCCAAGGCGAAGACGGTGATCCATGTGGGTCCCCGCACCGATGCCACCGCCCACGCGGCGACTTGGCACGTGCCTGCCAGCCACTACCTGGAAAGCTGGTCGGATGCCCGCAGCATCAACGGCGTTTACACCGTGGTGCAGCCGATGATCCTGCCGCTCTACAGCGATTGCGCGGGCGAACTGGAGATCCTTTCCGCATTGCTTGCAGAGGATGGCAAGCTGGTCACCGGTGAAGGCGCCGATGGCAAGCCGTCGCCCGCTTACGATGCGGTGCGCCTTACCTTCGAAGCGATCGGCGGCAAGACCGTCGATGCCTGGAAAAAGCTTCTGCGCGATGGTTTCCAAGCCGATACCGCTTACGAAGTGGTTGAGCCGACCATCGCCGCGGCACCGGTCGCAGCTCCCGCTGCGGCGACGGGTGTCGAACTGATTTTCTCGACCGATGGTTCCGTCTATGACGGCCGCTGGATCGACAACGGCTGGTTGCAGGAAGCTCCGGATCCGATTTCGAAGTTGTCTTGGGACAATGCCGCGTTGATCGCACCGGACACCGCGAAGAACCTCGGGATCTACGACGAGATCGTGGCTCTTGAAACCGGCAATGCCGCTCGCGGTCCGGATGGCGAAGGTTCCGAGCGCACCGGCCCGATGATCAAGGTGAAGGTCAACGGCTCCGAGCTGGAGATTCCGGTGATGATTTCCTTCGGCCAGGCCGAGAACACGATCGTTATCCCGCTTGGCTACGGCCAGGGCTTCGACGGCGAAGACAAGTTTGACCGCAATGCGAAGGGCAATGCCCCGGCGAGCCATGTCGGCCAGGTGGGCGTGAACTCCGGCTTCAATGCCTATCCGCTGCGCACTGCCGCGACGTCCTACTACGCGACGGGCGTTACGGTGGAGAAGACGGGCAAGCGCTACCCGCTCGCCGTGGTGCAGGAGCACTATGCGATGTATGGCCGCGCCCTCGCCCGCGAGATCTCGACGCAAGCGGACGAGCACAAGGGTGACTTCGCGGAGCAGCTTCATAACGTGAAGCTGCAAGGCAACGACGCCCATGCCCCGCCGAACATCTCCCTCTACAAGCAAGAGGGCGCGAAGGGCCCGGACGGTAAACGCACGCCGCACCTGAGCGACGAGCTCCACCAGTGGGGAATGACGATCGATCTTTCGTCCTGCATGGGCTGCAACGCCTGCCTTGTGGCCTGCCAAGCGGAGAACAACATCCCGATCGTCGGCAAGGAGCAGCTCGCCAAGGGCCGCGAAATGCACTGGATCCGGATGGACCGCTACTACGCGATCGACAAGGAGAACGACTTCGACCCGGGCAACCCGGCACTCGTTCCCCAGCCGGTGGCTTGCGTGCAGTGCGAAAGCGCCCCCTGCGAAACCGTTTGCCCGGTGAACGCCACGATTCACAGTGAGGAAGGCCTCAACGTGATGGCCTACAACCGCTGCATCGGCACCCGCTACTGCGCGAACAACTGCCCCTACAAGGCACGCCGTTTCAACTTCTTCGATTACAACAAGCGCAACCCGCTCGTTGCCCACAACCTCTACAAGGGTCCCTTCGGCGAGAAGCAGGTCGGCACCGCGCCGCACCTCCAGCGCAACCCGAACGTCTCCGTCCGCATGCGCGGCGTGATGGAAAAGTGCACCTACTGTGTGCAGCGCCTGAAGGACGCGAAGATCCGCCAGAAGCGCGGCCAGAAGCAGGAAGCCCTGCTTGCCGGTGCGAAGTCCGCCGATATGAGCGTGACCACCCACACTCTCCGCATCGCGGTGGATTCCGTGAAGGTCGCCTGCCAGGAAGCCTGCCCCGCGGGCGGCATCGAATTCGGCAACCTGTTGGACGGCGACAAGTCGACCATGGTTCGCGCCAAGCACGTCGATCGCAATTACGACCTGCTCAACTACATCGGCACCAAGCCCCGCACCAGCTACCTCGCGCGGGTCAAGAATCCGAATCCGGCCATGCCCGACGCCAAGTTCGTCGGCAAGTCCACCATCCACATGCACTGATCCTGCGTGTCTCTCCTTAGTGCTTAGTCATTAGTCCATTTCCCATCATGGCCATCGCCACCGAACATGCTCCGAGCCCGACTCGCCAAGGACCGAAAATTCCGGTTCTCGAGCGCGAGAAGCTCATCCTGAACGGCCGATCCTACCACTGGATCACCGAGCGCATCTGCGGAGTGCTGGAAAATCGCCAGCCTTTCCTCTGGTGGTTGCTCTTCCTGCCGTCCGCTCTCATCGCGATGATCGGTGTCGGCCTCGGTCTGACCTACCTCGTTTCGACGGGTGTCGGCGTATGGGGGATGTCCAACCGCGTCTTCTGGGGATGGGACATCACGAACTTCGTGTTCTGGATCGGTATCGGTCACGCGGGAACCCTGATCTCCGCGGTGCTCTTCCTGACGCGCCAGAATTGGCGAACGTCCATTAACCGCGCGGCGGAAGCCATGACGATCTTCGCGGTGATGTGCGCCGGTATCTTCCCGGCATTCCACGTCGGCCGCGTCTGGATGGCCTGGTTCCTCGCCCCGATCCCGAATGCCAATGCGATCTGGCAGAACTTCAAGTCGCCGCTGCTGTGGGACGTGTTCGCCGTTTCGACCTACTTCACGATCTCGCTGATCTTCTGGTATCTCGGCATGGTGCCGGACCTCGCGACCATCCGCGACCGCTGCAAGCCGGGCCTGCGCAAGATGCTCTATGGCATCTTCTCCCTCGGCTGGCGCGGTGGTAACCGCCAGTGGAGCCACTATGAAATGGCTTACCTCCTTCTGGCAGCCCTTTCGACCCCGCTGGTGCTTTCCGTGCACTCGGTCGTGTCCTTCGACTTCGCCACCTCGATCGTCCCCGGTTGGCACACCACGATCTTCCCGCCCTACTTCGTCGCGGGCGCCATCTTCGGTGGCTTCGCGATGGTGCTCACCATCATGGTCCCGGCTCGCCAGATCTACGGCCTGCACGACGTGATCACGATGAAACACATCGACAACATGGCGAAGATCATCCTGCTGACCGGCACGATCGTCGGCTACGCCTACTTGATGGAGCTCTTCGTGGCCTACTACTCCGGCGCGAAGTATGAAATGGACGCCTTCAAGTTCCGCATCACCGGTCCTTACTGGTGGGCCTACCTGGCGATGATGTCCTGCAACGTGCTTTCCCCGCAGCTCTTCTGGTTCAAGGCCTGCCGTGAGAACCTCTGGGTGGTCATGGGCGTGGCGATGGCGGTGAACATCGGCATGTGGTTCGAGCGCTTCGTCATCATCGTGACCACGCTGGCGCGCATGTTCCTGCCGGGCGATTGGAAGACCTACAATCCGAGCTATGTGGAAATGGGCCTCTTCATCGGCACCATCGGCATGTTCCTCGCTCTGTTCCTCCTCTTCCTGCGCTTCCTGCCCTGCATCAACATTGCGGAAGTGAAGTGGACGCTTCTGGAGTCCGATCCGCACCACGACGATCATCACGATCACCCCGACCACGGCGTCGAGAAGGTGGCCGCCTACCAGCACGAGCTTCACGGCAAGGGTGCCGTCGAGAGCAAGGCATGAATCCTTTCCCGGAACCTCGCACGAATTTCCCAAAGTGAGCACCACCCGCAAACGCGTTTACGGCTATCTCGCCGAATTCCCCAGCGCCTCCGCCCTCTACAAGGCGGCCGAAAAGGTGCGTGACGCCGGCTTCCGCAAGTGGGACTGCCACACGCCCTATCCGGTCCACGGTCTGGATGGTGCGATGGGCATGAAGCGCTCGATCCTGCCGTGGTTCGTGTTCTTCGGCGGCATGCTCGGCACGGCGACCGGTTTCGGTCTCGCCTATGTCACGCAGGTCGAGATCTACCCGACGGTGGTGCAGGCGAAGCCGGCGAACATCTTCACGGTGCCCGCGTTCTTCCCGATCATGTTCGAGCTGACGATCCTGCTCGCAGGTTTCACCACGCTCTTCGGCCTGCTCGGCCTGATGAAGCTGCCGCGGCTCAATCACCCGCTTTTCGCCAGCCGCCAGTTCCATCGCGCCACGGATGACGCCTTCTTCATCGCCGTGGAAGCCCGCGACCCGAAATTCAGTCCGGACGGCACCCGCAAGTTCCTCGAGGACATCGGGGGCAAGAGCATCGAACTCGTCGAAGAAGAGGACTGATAGCCCGGACCTCGAATTCCAGATCTCCAATTTCCGATCCGCCCCGTGAAATACTTCTTCCTCGCCTACGCGATCATCGCAGCTCTCTTCATCGGCCTGATGCCGATGCGGGGCGGCAAGTCTCCGGACACGCCGATCCGCCTGTTCCCGGACATGGATGAGCAGGACAAGCTGAAGGCCCAGAAGCCGGATGGCTTCTTCGCCGACGGCCAAGGCGCGCGTCTCCCGGTGCACGGCACGCAGGCGCTCGGCTTCAATGCGGAAGGTGCTTCCGAAATCGGCGGCATCCCCGAGCCCGAGTTCGGTGGCGGCACCGGTTACTACGCCACCGGCGGGATCGATGGCTACTATGCCAACGGCATGCCGGAAGAGTTGAAGCTGACCGCGGAGAACGTGGGCGCCTTCCTCAAGCGCGGTGAAGAAGTCTTCAACGTCAACTGCGCCATCTGCCACGGCAAGTCTGGCGACGGCCAGGGCATGACCAGCCACTTCGGCGTGCCCGGAATCGCGAACCTGACGCAGGACACCTATGGCCAGGCCGTCTATCCCGATGGCCGCCTTTTCGCGGTGATCTCCGACGGCAAGGGCAACATGGGTGCCTACAAGCACAACGTGAATCTGCGTGACCGCTGGGCCATCGTCGCTTACGTCCGCGCCCTTCAATTCGCCCGCAAGGCTCCTTACGACGCCGTGAAGGAAGCCTACGACAAGGCCACCGCAGCCACCGCCACCGCGGCCCAGTAACTTTCCTTTCCCACCGAAATGGCAAACCACTTCGTAACTTCAGCCGACATCCCGGTCGATGGCGAGCGCATCGCCAGCTCGAAGCTTGAATCCATCAAGCGCATCGCGGGCGGTGCCGCGATCCTGCTCGGCCTGATCAGCGCGTATCTCCTGTTCGGCCCGTCCGAGAAGATGGCGGCGAACTTCGCCTACTCCTGGCTGTTCGCGTTCTTCTTCTTCTTCACCCTCGCGGTCGGCGGCTGCTTCTGGACCCTGCTTCACAATGTCTCGAATTCGGGGTGGGGGACTTCGGTCCGCCGGATCATGGAGAACCTCGGCTCGGTGTTCCCGTGGATGGCAATCTTCGCGATCCCGCTCGCGATCCCCTCGGTGCAGCATTGGCTCTACGAGTGGATGAACATCCATCGTGCCGCCGGGGGCGGATTGTTCGACGGATTCCTGGGCGGCTTCTATGGCAGTGACTCGATGAAGGAAGCGCTGGCGGGGAAGGAGCAGGGACTCCTCGTGAACAAGCTGTGGTACATGAACCAAGTCGCTTGGTATGTCCGCTTTGGCTTCTACTTCATCGGCCTCGGCCTCGTGATCCGCGGCCTGCGCAAGCTTTCCACTGCCCAGGACACCGATCCGAATCCCGGAACGAAGAATCTCTTCCGCGCCCGTTTTCACTCGACCTACACGCTGATCATCTTCGCGATCACCATCACCTTCGCCGGCATCGACCTGCTGCAGGGGATGAAGTACGACTGGTTCTCCACGATGTGGGGCGTTTACCTCTTCGCCGGTGCCGCGCTGAACTCGATGGCGGTCATCATCATCACCGCCACGCTGATGCAAAAGGGCGGCTACCTGAAGCGCGTGGTGGGTCCGGAGCACTTCCACATCATGGGCAAGCTGCTGCTGGCCTTCACGATCTTCTGGGCCTACATCTCCTTCTCCCAATACTTCCTCATCTGGTACGCGAACATCACCGAGGAAACCTCCTGGTATCTGATCCGTAACACCGGCGGATGGAACACCGCGAGCATCGCGCTGGTCTTCGGCCACTTCGTCATCCCCTTCGTCGTGCTGCTTCAGGCATGGCTGAAAAAGAATCCGAAGCTGCTGAGCATCGTCTGCGTTTACTCGCTGGTGATGCACATCCTAGACCACTACATCATCGTGATCCCGGAACGCTCGGTGTCCCTGATGAACCTGCTGCCGGCACATTACAGTGGTGTGACCACCTCGGTGCCCGGTGCTTTTTGGGGAGACATCCTTGCCTTCCTCGCCATCGGTTCCGGCTTCGTCTTCTTCTACCTGCGGGCACTGACCCAGACGGCGACCTACCCGCACCGCGACCCGCGCATCCTCGAATCCGCCAACGTTTCGAACTGATCCCTTGGCCTCCGATCCCCTTTCCTAATGTCCTCATCCAGCGACAATCCCTTCGTCCGGTTCACCGCCTTCTGGTGGGCGCTCGGCGTGTTCTCGCTCTTCGGCGTGCTTCTGCTCGTGACGAAGCTCTTCACGAGCAACACGGAAGAGTCCAATCCGCTTGAAGAAGCAGCTGCCGCGAAGCGTTACGAAACGCGTGGTGCGGTCGATGCCGCCCAATCCGCCGCGCTCGGCTACAAGGAAGTGGAGAAGGGCAAGATCGTGCAGGTCCCGCCTTCGGTGGCATTTGAACACGTGGGCAAGGCGTTGCTGGCTTCGAAGCCTGGGGCGGTAACGCAGGATACGCAGATTGTTCCTGGCGGCATTGTCGAGGAGCAGAAGAAAAATCAGAAGGGTGTCGATCCTGCCGAGGTCAACAAGCTCACGCCCGCTGCCGACACCCCGATTGACCCCGCCGTCATGGAAGCTGGCAAAGCTGGCTTCATGCTCTGCATGGCATGCCACGGCATGAACGGCGAAGGCGGGCCTGTCGGTCCCCCGCTGGCCAAAAACGAGTGGGTCACCGGCCCGGTCTCCAACTTGATCTCCATCCAATTCCGCGGCTTGAACGGCCCGGTGCACATCGGTGGCAAGGAATACAATTTCCCGGTCGGCATGGTGCCGGTGATCGCCACGCAGGATGATGCCGCGATTGCCGCCGTGCTCACCTACGCCCGCAATAGCTTCGGCAACAAGGCACCTGCGGTGCTCCCAGAACAGGTCAAGATGCTGCGCGCCAGTGAACTCGGCAAGCCGCCTCTTACCGAAGCCGATCTGATCAAGCCAACGCCCTGATTTTCCCATGTCCCCAGCTTCATCCCAAACTCCGGTGAATGACGCCATCCGCCGCGCGGAGATCGATCTCTCCCTGCGCCACCCGGTGATGTTCTTCTTCACCAGCGGTGCCGCATGGCTGGCCGTGGCGATCTTGCTCGGCATCGTTTCTTCGGCGAAGGTCCACAGCCCCGGCTTCCTCGATTCTCTCTCCTTCCTGACCTATGGCCGTGTCCAATCCGCGCACATCAGCGCGCTGGTTTACGGATGGGGCTGTCAGGCCGCCTTCGGTGCCTTGGTGTGGCTGATGGCCCGCCTTTCGCGCCAGGAATGCCGTGCCGCCGGTATCATCCTCGTGGCCGGCCACGTGTGGAACTTCGCGATCACCTTGGGCATCGTTGCGATCCTCGCGGGGAAGGGAACCGGCATGCCGTGGATGGAGTTCCCGGTCTTTGCTTGGGTGCCGATGCTGCTCGCCTACTTCATGATCGCCATCTGGTCGATGGTGCAATTCAAGGTTCGCCCGGCTGGCCACGTCTTCATCTCGCAATGGTATATCCTCGCGGCGCTGATCTGGTTCCCCTGGGTGTTCGCCACCGCGCACATCATGATCCACGGTTTCTCCGGTAACCCGCTGATGGACGCCGCGATCAATGCCTGGTATCGCTCCGCGTTGCTTCTCCTCTTCTTCGTGCCGACCGGCATCGCCGCGGCATACTACCTGATCCCGAAGGTCACCGGCCGGCCGGTTTATAGCTACTCGCTTTCCCTGCTCGGATTCTGGTCGCTCGCGATCATCGCGCCTTGGGCCGGGATGCAGAAACTGGCGGGTGCGCCGATCCCGAACTTCCTGCCCTACGTCGGTGCCGCCGCGACGATCCTGTTCGCGATCCCTGCGATCGCCGTCAGCGTGAACCTGCTCAAGACCGCAGCTGGTGCTCCCGATACCGTGGTGAATAGCCCCAGCCTGCGTTTCAGCGTCGCCGGTGTGATCGGCCTGCTGGTGACCGGCGGTGCCTGCGTCTTCCTGAACAACCCGGCGATTCTTCCCGGCACCCAGTTCTCCCTTTCCGGCTACGGCTTCGATATCCTGGCGCTCTACGGATTCTTCAGCTTCATCGCCTTCGGCATGATCTACTTCGTGGTGCCCCGTATCACCCGCCGCGAGTGGCTTTCCAGCCGGCTGATCAAGATGCACTTCTTCCTCTCCATTTACGGAGTGGTGACAGTCGCTCTCGTCGCTCTCTTCGGCGGCGTGATGCAGGGTCTTGGCTTGGAGGACTTCAAGCAGCCGGCTGAGGATGCCGCGATGCGCGCCTACCCCTATGCCGTGGCAACGACGCTCGCCTGGTGCTTCCTGCTCTTCTCGAACGTCTTTTTCTTCTTCCACCTCACGCTGATGTGGTTGCGCCTCGGACGCCGCAGCTCGCACCCGACTCTGCTCGGTGCCCACCACGAAGACGATCTGCACGACATCACCCACGGCCCCGAGGGCGACATCGACAATGGCGGACCTGGTTCCGCTGCCGCCCACTCGCACTGAGGCGTTTCAGATTTCAAATTTTCCATTCATGACCTTCCGCTCATTCGCATTCGGTCTTACCGCCAGCTTCGGCATCGCTTGGTTGGCCGTGGTGATCGTGCCCTTCTTCCTGATGCGCACCCCGAAGCCGGTTTCGTTCGACGAAGTCGCCGACGGCAAGGAGGGCATCTACCATCCGAAGCGTGCGGGCCGCGTGATCAACGGCGCGGAGGTCTATTCCGCGAACGGTTGCTATCACTGCCATACCCAGCTCATCCGCCCGACCTACGCGGGCAATGACCTTGGCCGTCCGGATTGGGCCGGTCTGAAGACCGACGAAGTGCGTGGCGACACCCGCCGCGAGTCGAATGTCTTCGACTATCAAGGGGAGAAGTTCGCGCAGATCGGCGTGAACCGTCTTGGTCCGGACCTTTCGAATGTCGGCCGCCGGGTGGAAGCGATCTACGCCAAGGATTCCGATCCGGAAACCTGGCTGCTGATGCACCTCTACGATCCGCGCGCGAATCCGAACCGTCCGACCTCGACCTGCCCGTCTTTCCGTTTCCTCTTCGACGAGGAGAAAGTCGAAGGCCAGACACCCTCCGCCGCGCTGCCGGTGCAGGCCCCGGAAGGCAAGGCGATCGTGCCGACCCACGAGGCCCTCGCCTTGGTTGAATATCTCCTCTCGCTGAAGCGTGACGACACCGAGCCGGCGTCGATGAGCCACGCGCCGCCGAGCAAGCCGGCTGAAGCGAAACCTGCCGCCCCGCAAGGCTGAACCGAATTTCCTTTTTCCGATGATCGATCCTTCCAAGCCCGACCTCGAGGAATCGGTGAATGTCACCGCCGCCCACGAGCGCGTCGTCCGCGGAGCCGCCGCCGCTTCCCGCGAGAACAAGCTCACCGAGAACGGCGCCGAGCCGGTTTCGCTGTGGGTGACGGCGCTTTGCTTCATTCCCGTGCTGGCCGCAGGCTGGACGCTGGGAAATGCGGGTCCGCTGTTTTCCTACAAGGACACGGTGAAAACCGGCTACGTCCGCATGATTCCGGACGATGGTGAAGGCGGCGCGCTTCCGCCGAAGGATGCCATTGCCGCCTACATGGCGAAGGGCGCGAAGATTTACAGCAAGTGCTCCGGTTGCCATGGCCCGGATGGCAAGGGTGACGGTGCGAACTACCCGTCCCTTGCGGACTCGACATGGGTTCACGGCGAGACCGAGCGCTTCGCGATGGTGGTGTTGAACGGCCTGAGCGGTCCGACCTCGTCCGGCAAGACCTTTGGCGTGATGCCTGCGCAAGGTGCTGGGATGAGTGCCGAGGACTTGGCCTGCCTCATGACCTACGTCCGCAACAACTTCGGCTCGAAGACCGGCGACGTGGTCACCAAGCAGATGGGTGCCGCCGCCCTCGAAATCTCAGGCAAGCGGGCGAAGGCCGGGGCACCGGTCACCGCCGACGAACTCGATGCCGAGCACAAGAAGAACCTTCCAGGCGATGTCCTCGATCCGAAGACGATGCTCGATCCCAAGACTCTCGAACCGGCGGAAGCCAAGTAACTTCAGCCCCAACTTTCCCAACGCATGAGCGCCCACGCCGCCACGGCTGACCATCACGGTCACGACGACCATCACCACCACGATCCGGGGTTCTGGCAGAAGTACATCTTCTCCACGGACCACAAGATGATCGGCATCCAGTACGGCCTGACGGCGATGTGCTTCCTCGCCTTCGGCTTCTACCTGATGATGGTGATGCGCTGGAGTATCGCCTATCCCCACCAGCCGCTGCCGGAGTGGATGAGCTGGTGTTTCAATGCCGAATGGAAAGCCCGCTGGCTGCAGGACGGCAAGGTGACCGGTGAGACCTACAACATGTTCGGTGCCATGCACGGCACGATCATGGTGTTCCTTGGCATCGTGCCGCTGGGTTTCGGTGCCTTCGGCAACTACGTCACCCCGCTGCAGATCGGTGCGGTCGATATGGCCTTCCCGAAGCTGAACATGACGAGCTACTGGCTCTACCTGCTCGGCGGCTTGGTCATGTGCGCCTCCTTCTTCATGGAGTCCGGCGCTGCCAAGTCCGGCTGGACGAACTACTCGCCGCTCGCCGGTTTCGCCGACGGCCAGATCGTCAACCAGTGGCTGGCGGGCCAGACGCAGTGGCTCCTCGGTCTCGTGCTGCTGATCTCTTCCTCGCTGCTCGGTTCGGTCAATTTCATAACGACGATCATCAACCTGCGCGCCCGCGGGATGACCTGGATGCGCATGCCCTTCTTCGTGTGGGCGATGCTTGTCACCGGTTTCCTGCTCCTGCTGGCTTTCCCGCCGCTTGAAGCCGCGGGTATCATGCAACTGATGGACCGGGTCTCGTACTCGTCCTTCTTCATGCCTTCCGGCCTCTTCTCGAAGAGCGAGGGACTAGCGGATCTTTCGGGTGGCGGTTCCCCGCTGCTGTTCCAGCACCTCTTCTGGTTCCTCGGGCACCCGGAGGTGTATGTGCTCCTGCTTCCCTCGATCGCCTGCGTGGCCGAGATCATTCCGGTGAACACCCGCCGCCCGCTGTGGGGCTACAAGGCGATGGTTTACGGGGTGCTCGTCCTCGGCTTCCTGTCCTTCATCGTGTGGGCGCACCACATGTATCTGACGGGCATGGGCCCGGTCGTTTCGACCTTCTTCCAGACCACCACGGTGCTCATTTCGATTCCGTCGGTGATCCTGCTCACCTCGATGATCATCTCGCTGTGGGGCGGTTCGATCCGTTTCACCCCGGCGATGATCTGGGCCTGCGCCTTCCTGCCGATGTTCGGTATCGGTGGCCTCACCGGTCTGCCGCTGGCCTTCAACCTGGTGGACCTCCACCTGCACGATACCTACTACGTCATCGGCCACTTCCACTACGTGGTGGCACCCGGGATTCTCTTCGGTCTCTTCGCCGGGGTGTATCACTGGTATCCCAAGATCACGGGCCGCCACATGAGCAACTTCCTGGCTCACGTTCACTTCTGGCCCAGCCTGATCTGCATGAACCTGATCTTCTTCCCGATGCTCATGCAGGGGATGTCAGGCTTCCACCGCCGCTGGTACAACGGGGGCGATGCCTACTTCGCCGCCAAGGGAACCGCGAACGTCTTCGGCCAAACCGTCGCGGAGCACATCGATCTGAACATTCTCATGTCGTGGGGTGCTTGGATCATGGCCCTCGCCCAGATTCCCTTCGTGCTCAATCTGTTCTCCGCATGGAAATTCGGCCGCAAGGTGGAGAGCGACAATCCTTACCACGCGACCACGCTGGAGTGGGCCACGCCGACACCTCCGGGCCACGGCAACTTCCTCACCGAGCCCGCCGTTTATCGCGGTCCTTACGAATACAGCCGTCCCGATTGCGACGAGGATTACCTCCCGCAGTGGATCGAGCCGAAGCGTGATTCCGAAGTCCCGGCTGAAAAGCCCGCCACCCCTGCCGCCCACTGATCGGCACTCCCCTGAAGCCGGATCCCTGAATTTTTCCCCATGGAAATTCCTTACATCGTCACCCCTCGCAAGGACACGGGCCTCTTCAACTCGAAGATCGCCATCTGGCTGTTCCTTGCGTCGGAAGTCATGCTCTTCGGCGGATTCTTCTCCGCCTACATCTTCCTGCGTCTCGGCGCGGACTTCCCGTGGCCGGAGCGGACGCTCCCGGTGCTGCCGGGTCTGATCAATACCTTCGTGCTGATCGCCTCGTCGGTGACGGTGGTGTTCGCATGGGCGTCGCTCAAGATGCGCCAGTGGGGTCGTTTCCAGATCTTCATGTCCTTCACCGTCCTCTGCTCCATGATCTTCATGGTGCTGAAGGGCATCGAGTACAACGTGAAGTTCCATCACCAGGCCGTCCGCCTGAAGGACTACGCGGTGGTTGAAGGTCACCTTGGCTACGAGCTCAAGGACGGTGTCCACCCCGAGCACGGCCACGAGCCGACCGAGGATCAGTACGAGCTCGATCACAAGGGCCACAAGATCGAGGAGAACGTCATCAATTACGAGACGTCCCAAATTTCCTTCAATACCGTGCGCTTCCACAAGCCTTGGGTGGAGGCGATCATCGCGCGGGCCGCGGAGAAGAACGCGAAGGTCACGCTGGCCTCGAAGCTGGAGCTGGCGACCGCACCGGACAAGACGGTGGTTTTCGAAGAAGGCACGGCGCTCGACGTGAAGCTCCTTGAGTCGATCAAGGAAGCGCACCTTGCCGCCCGCAAGCACAACGCCGCCGAGCGGACCGAGAATCTCCGCGAGAATTGGGCGAAGGCGAAGGAAGCGAGCCCGGACAAGAACGACCGCGAACTTGCTCCAAGCGTCACGATCGACACGGCGGCGCTCAAGCTGATGCCCGAGCAGCCTGCGATTTCTTTCAAGGTTGAACCGGCCACGGTTTTCCGCTTCAAGCCGCGCGACATCAAGGAAGATGCCGGCACGCTGCGCGATGGCACCGCTCTTACCGGCAAGCTGGAGGAAAGCCCGATGGTGTTCCATTACGTGGATGCGATCGACTTCCGCCACACGGTGCAGAAGGCCGAGGAGAAGGGGATCGATCCGGAGATCGCGATCGAGAACTCCTGGTTGCTGAAGGAAAATCCCGAGCTGCGCGAAGCCTGGGAGTGGCACAAGGGCGAGATTGCCAAGCTTGAGAAAGAGCTGATCGACGGCTACGGCATGGACAAGAAGACCGGCAAGCCGAACCGCGTGCCGACCCCGACCGAGCGCTACCGCATCGGCTGGCAGGACTTCGTTTCGAAGGCGACCGGCAAGGAGCGCGGCGAGGCTGAGATCCATCTCAAGGAGCAGTTCATGGGCCCGAACTACGAGGAGCGGAAGGAACAGCACACCTTCCCGCACCTTTCCATCCCGCGGGAGCAGATCCAGTTCGCCTCGAAGTTCGCTCCGGCCTGGAACACCTACTACGCCATCTATTTCACGATGACTGGCCTGCACGGCCTCCACGTCATCGGCGGCGCGCTGGTGCTGGCTTACTACCTCTTCTGCGGCAAGAAGATGTATCTGACCAATCCCGAGTGGCTCGCCAACCGGGTGGAAATCGGCGGCCTCTTCTGGCACTTCGTGGACCTTGTCTGGATCTTCCTGTTCCCGATCCTGTATTTGATGTAAGTTACCCGGTCGGTCGTTCCCTTTTCACATTCATCTGATTTCACTCCATGGCTGATTCTCCTGAAGCAATCAAGAAGGCCGCGCGGCTCTACCTCTTCATCGGGTTCATCCTATTCTGCGGCACGGGGCTCACGGTGCTCGTCGCGACGATGCCGGCGCTGGATGTGGGCCATCACGGCTTCGACGTCTGGGACATGGTCCTGGGTCTCTCGATCGCGACGGTGAAGGCTTCGCTGGTGGCGCTCATCTTCATGCACCTTAACCACGAAAGACGCCTGATCTACTGGCTCTTCGGTTTCGGGCTTATCGGTGCCTTCTTCATGGTCGCCCTGATCGGCCTCGCGAAGTGGGATCCGATCCACTACAACGGCTTTAAAACCGGCGTCCCCGGCTCCGAGGAAGTCAAACGCTGGTAACGCGATGCCCGCTGGCCCGGGCATCACCTGATCCTCAGCAACTCAAATCCTACCGCCATGTCACTCCGAGCATTTCACATCGTCTTCGTGACCGTGAGCACGCTGCTCTTCGTGTTTCTTGCGGTTTGGGCATTGGGCTTCGCGGCGAATCCGACGGGTATCATCACCGCGCTCGGCGTGGTGAGCGTCGTTGCCGCGCTCGCGATGCCCGTCTACGGAGTCTATTTCTACCGGAAGGTCCGGAACATTCACATCTGAGCAGGTCATGATCGACACCATCCTAGCCTGCGCCACCTGCGCCGCCAATTTCCAGGACGAGACGACGAATGCCGCAGGCTGGTCGATCTTCGCAATGCTTCTGGTGATCCTCCCGATGCTGGGAGGCGTGGTGTTCTTCATGGTTCGCCTCGCCCGCCGCAGCGAGCAGACGCTCGACCCGGAATTCCGCGACGAACTGCCTTCCGCTTCCTCCACCCGCTGACGCTTTTTCCTTTTCCATGAGTCCTTCGAAATTCCTCGGCATTCCCGAAAACTTCTCCGCTCACGGCGGTCGCGTGGATCACCTGATCGACGTGGTGCACTGGTTCATGATCGCGCTTGGCGTCGGTTGGTTCCTGTTCTTTGCCTATTGCCTGATCCGCTTTCGCGCTTCGATCCATCCGAAGGCCTCGTATCACGGTGTCCGGAATCACATTTCCAGCCACCTTGAGATCGCGGTGGTGATCATTGAGGCCGTCCTCCTGCTCGGTTTCGCCTTCCCGTTGTGGAAAGAGCGCACCGATACCTGGGAGCAAGTGCAGCGTCTGGATCCTGTCCGCGTCCGCGTGATCGGCTGGCAATTCGGCTGGACCTACCACTATCCCGGCAAGGACGGGAAATTCGGCCGCATCGATCCGCTGAAGATCACCGGCAACAGCGATCCGGGGATCGACTTCGACGATCCGAACGCTCAGGACGACTACATCACCCCGACGCTCAAGATCGCCAAGGGCCGTCCGGCAATTCTCAACATCACTTCGAACGACGTGATCCACAACTACGCGATCGTCCCGATGCGCATCCAGCAGGATGCCATCCCCGGCAAGGAGATCCCGATGTGGTTCACGCCGAACAAGGCGATCGAAACGTCCGTCGTCTGTGCCCAGCTCTGCGGCGAAGGTCACGGCAACATGGTCGGACAGCTCGAGGTGATGGAAGACAAGGCCTACCGCACCTGGGCGGACGGCGAGTCCGACAATGCGCTCAAGTCCCGCGCGCCAAAGGCCGCAACGGCGAGCCGCTGATCCGCCGACAGGCAAATGCTTTCTCATAAGCGGGACGCTCGGAAGGACGTCCCGCTTTTCGTTTTCAGGGTGCGCTGTTGATCAAAGCGACGATTCCGCAAGCAGTTTCTCGAGATCAAGCGGCCGGGTGTACATCGCCAGCGAGCCATCCGGCAGGCGCGGCCATTCTTCCATGGGACGATCCCGGTAAAGCTCCACGCCATTCTGGTCGGGATCGCGGAGATAGAGGGCTTCGCTGACGCCGTGGTCGGAGGCGCCGTCGAGCTGGATGCCTGCTTTCAGCAATCGGTGGAGGGCATTTCCCAGAGCAGCGCGGTCGGGGTAAAGGATCGCGGTGTGGAAGAGGCCGGTGCTGCGGCGCGGGGGCGGGGAACCGCCGAGGCTTTCCCAGGTATTGAGGCCGATGTGGTGATGGTAGCCGCCGGCGGAGAGGAAGGCGGCGGAGTCGCCGAAACGCTGAATTTCCTGGAAGCCGAGGATGTCTCGGTAGAAGCCGAGCGAGCGTTCGAGGTCCGCGACCTTCAGATGGACGTGGCCGATGCGCACCTGCGGATCGATGGCGGGTTGATTCATGGCGCGATCCTAGCGCACGGTGGCTTCCGCTCCCAATGCCATCTCGCTATGGTGGGCATGCTTTGGGAACATGATTGCCCGTCGAAACGCGGCGGGGAATTGGAACGGCATTTCCTTTTCCTGATCCCGAATCGGTGGTATCGCGAATATGCCATGAATGATTCCGATGCTCCTCCGCCTGTACCGGACCCCTATTCGCCTCCGGTGGTCATGACCCCGATGCCACCTTCCACCGCCACCGCTCTTTCGAGCGATGAAAGGATGTGGGCGATGCTCGGGCATCTCTCCGCGCTGACCGGTTTGCTCACCGGCGGCATCGGCTACATCGCCGGGCCCTTGATCGTGTGGCAGGTGAAAAAGGACACGATGCCCTTCGCGGCTTCCGAGTCGAAGGAAGCGCTCAATTTCAACATCTCATGGTTCATCTGGCTGCTGGTACTCAGCGCGGTGACCGTGCCCTTGATGCTTCTTCTCGTCGGCTTCTTCCTGTTGCCGGTGCTGATAATTTTCCCGGTGGTGTGGGCGATCTTCTGCATCGTCGGCGCATTGAGGGCAAATGAAGGGAAGCCCTATCGCTATCCACTCACGGTGCGCTTCATCCAGTGATGTAGCATTGTCATCCGGGTCCCATCTGGTGACGCTTGCCGCATGCGGGAGCGGATTTGCCATGTCGTCACCGGACCGGCCGGAGCGGGAAAGAGCGTGCATGCGCGAAAGCTCGCGGAAGAGCTCGGCGCGTGTTTGATCGATAGCGATATCGCCACGGAGCGGCTCGTCCGCGCGGGTCTTTCGCTGGCCGGGCTTGATCCGGATGATCGCGATTCACCGGCATACAAGGGTGCCTACCGGGATGCCGTCTATGAGGCGATGTATGATCTCGCAGTGGCCAATTTACCGCACGTGCCGGTCGTTCTCGCCGGACCATTCACGCGGGAGGGAGGAGAGGCGGATTGGCCGGAGCGCTTGGAGAAGAGGTTGGGAGCTCGCCCGGTGCTTTACTTCGTCTGGTGCCCGCTCGAGGCGAGGCGCGAGCGGATGATCGCGAGAGGAGAAGAGCGAGACCGGCCGAAGCTGCAGGATTGGGAGACGTATGCAGCGCAATGCCGCGAGGTAAGGCCGGTGTGGGAGCACCGGTTTGTGGAAACGGCTTCCTAAATGAGCTCGCGATAAACCGCCATCGTCCCTTCGAGCATGGCTTGAAGGGTAAAGGGATGCTGCGCAGGAACCGACGGCGGATTTTCTAACAGAGCGCGGATGACCTCCGTCGCCGCTGCCGGATCATTCGGGGGGATGCGCCCGGCGGGGTAGAGCTGCAAGAGTTGCTCGCCGACTCCACCATGATCGTAGCCGGCCACAGGGATCCCGAGTCCGAGGGCTTCGAGGGTGGTGCGCCCGAAGGATTCCGGTTGGGTGGTCAGCGAAAGAACGACCGTGGAGATGGAAAGGATCTCGCGGAGATCGGAACGGCCACCGGTGAAAGTGATGCGATCCGCGAGACCGTGGCTTTCAAAGAGCGTGCGGATCTCATCGAGGTAAGCCGCTTTCCTCGGATGGGCCCCGCCCGCGATCACTCCGTGGATGCTCGGGTCAACAGCCAGATCCTTGAGGATGCGGGCGAAGTCTTCGTGACCCTTCAGACGGGTAATGCGTCCGGGCAGGGTGAGCAGGCGCTTTCCCCTCGTTTCGGGAAACTCCCGTTGAAAGCCCTCGATCCACTCTGGCGATGGGCGATAGCCGTGCGGATACTCGGCGGGATCGATGCCGCGGTGGACCACCCGCAGCTTGTCTGCAGGGACTCGCGGATAGTGCTTTAGCACGTGATCGCGGATGCTTTCCGAGACACAGATCACGCGTTCGCCGCAGGTCATGATCTCGGAGTAGCGGTTTACCGAGTTGAAACCATGGACGGTGGTGACGAGCCGCGGACGCGTGGTTGGATCCATGCCCCGCCACGCCAGCCCCGCCAGCCATGCAGGGACACGGGAGCGGAGATGAAGGATGTCCGGCTTCTCCTCCGCGAAGAGGTGGCGGAGCTTCGGCACGAGGAGGAGCGATGAAAGGTGCTTGCGCCCCACCGGCATCGTGATGTGCCGCGTGCCGCAGGCCTTCAGCTGCTTCACCATCTTTCCGCCTCCGGAGATGACAATGGATTCATGCCCGAGCTTCCCGAGATGCTGGGCAAGTTCCAGCGTGCCGCGCTCGACACCGCCGGACTCCATTTCGGGGATCATCTGGATGACCTTCATGCGGAGAGGAGCCTTTCCATGACGATGGCAGCGCAGCGGTCTGCCTCGCGGAGGATGCGTGGAGGATCGGCCAGGCCCGCGGATGGCGACCAGCGGGAGAAGGGCGTGACGAAGCCTTCATCGGCGAGTCTTGCGATCCCGCGGGCGACACGGCCCGCTTTCTTTAGCGAGGGCACGGGAAGCAGCCCTACCTTTGCTCCGCTACTAAGAGCCTCGTAGATCATGGAAATGCTATCCTCCGTCACCCACACCTCGGCGGCCTTCCCCAGCTGCGCTGGCAGCCAATCGCGCCCTGTCTCCGCATGGGGATGAACATCGAGCGAGGGAATCCTGGCTGCGATCGTGGCCAGCTGGCCTTCCGGAGTCCGCCGCGAGTCCGTGATGGTCCAGGCTTGGGTCGTGTTGGCACGAACGATGGCCTCCAAGGCAGATGACACCGCGTCACCATCCCACCCGTGGGATGACGAGGGGCCGCCCAGCAGGATCAGGCCGCCCAAGCGTGGGCCGCTGGCCGGGGGAGCGACACGGTTCAGCGCGCCCAAGGTGGGAACGACGTTTTCGCCAGCCGCGCGCTTGCCCAGATCGTGCTCGGGAACCAGGCACAGATCGAAAAGGGTAGCGGGAAGCGTCGGCTTCATCATCACCACGCAGGGTGCGCCGGTTTTCCGCGCAATCGCGAGCAGGGCGGGATGAACGGCATGGCCGGCACCTAACAGCAGGTGCGGAGCCGGCAGCCCTCCAAGCTGCTGCCAGGCATGGGTGATGCGTGAAATCGGACCCTTCATGCCCGCGAGGCGGATCACGGAAACGGTCACCGGACGAGTGCGGCCGATCGCTTCGGCGAGGCCATAGGACTGGTTCTCGTGACCGGGCTTGCCGTCCGAAAGGATGAGGATGTTGAGCGTCCCGTTCATTCCTTACGGGCCTTCTTGGTGAGCACCAGCTTCATCGCGATCTCGCGCCAGCCTTCGGCGTCGCTCGGCTTCGGGAAACTGCGGGTGAACGGTTTGCCATTCGTGCCGACACCGATGATCGACCGGAGGCCCATCGACTTGGCGGCACGGGCGAAGTCCGCGTTGCCATCCAGCAGCAGTGCGAAATCGAGGGGCGCGGCATGCGATTCATCGCAGCGCTCCAAGAGACCCCGCAGATGATCTCCCGGCGTCTCGCGGTCCCATGGGAAACGCACGATCCGTGGATCGTCGGGCAGCGGAGGAAGATCGCCGTGATCCATCAGATCGATCCGGGCATCCGGGCGCAGCTCCAGCAGCGCGGTGAGCGTCGCGAGCGCTTCGGCATTTCCCGATGGGATCGTGGCAAAAAAGCGCGTCGGCGTGGTGGCCTCGCGGGCAGCCTCTGCGGGCGATTCCTTCGTGTAAAATCCCAGCGGCATCATCGTGTCCACGCGCCAGCGATCATGGAACCAGAAGACATCCGTGAGCTGGTCGCGCATCGCGGTTTCCAGATGGCGGAGCACCTCGGGGGTCTTCGCCTTTTCAGGAACCGGGCGGACCCGAAGTTTCCAGTGGCCGGTGCCGACGGTCGTGATGGAGAGCGTGACCATCGCCGAACCGGTACGGCGTGCGAGCAGCGCGGGAAGCGGCGTGCAGGAGGAGAGACGGCCGAAGAAAGGGCACAGCTCGCCATGGCCGCCTGCCCGCTGATCGGTCATCACGGTCACCACTCCACCTTGCCGGAGCAGGGCGACGGGACCGAGGAATCCGTCGTGCTTGTTGAAGAGCACCGCGCCCTGCTGGGTGCGGCGCTGGACGGTCAGCTCATCCAGCAGCGGGTTCTCCAAAGGGCGATAAATCGGACCGCCCTGGATGTCGCCGCCGACCTCGCGGATCAATTGGGCGAGCACTTCCCAGTTGCCCATGTGCGACCAGACGAGCACGACGCCCCGGCCCTTGCCGATGGGTTCCAGGACATGCTCCATCCCTTCATACTCGATGTGCTCGCGGAGTTCTTCCGGTGGCAAGGTGGCTGCCCGCTGGCTGCCGAGCATGTTGGCCCCGGCTCGGATAAAGGTCTCCCGGACCATCTTGCGGATCGTTTCCTCGTCCGGAGCATTCGCAGCCGTCGCGATCCTGAGATTCCGGGTCACCAGCCGCCGGTGTTTCGGCGAAAGCGCCCATGCCGCGAGCCCCAGCAGCTCTCCTGCCTTTGCGACCGATCCCAGGGAAGCGAGGCCCAAAACGCCTTCCACCGCCCGGAAAAGGGCATACTCCAGCCGGTGGGCCATCGTGGGCTGCTGAACCTCCGGGACATCCTCGCTCATTTCCACGCGGACTTTCCACGTCCGGACCGCCCCCGGCAAGCCCCGGGCTTGCATCCCCGCCCGGATCCTCCGTAGTCTCCCGCCGCTCCGCTCCCGTAGTTCAACGGATAGAACAAGGGTTTCCTAAACTCTAGATCTGGGTTCGATTCCCGGCGGGAGCATTTCTATTGAAAACGAAAAGGTTGCGCTAAATGACGCAATCCTAACCGAGGAAACGGGAACAAAGTAGGAACGATTCCGCCGAAGTCTTCAAGGTTGGGCGGCGAACTCATCCCGCACCGACTGCACCGTCCCGATCATGTCGAATCCGACAGCAATAGAGGAACGAGCAACGCCAAACGGCTCTTCCTCCTCAACTTCCCGAACAATGCCCTTTCGTAGCATTGGAGAGTGTGGAGGCGGATTGACTTTATGGGCCTAAGCTCTTCGAGATTGCCGGAGTCGCCCGACTTTTGAAGAATACCTCGGCGCTGACTCGCTGGCATTCGTCATCAGCCATAACCTGCATCGTCGCCATCTCGATGAGAGCCAGCGAGCGATGATAGCGAAGAAGCTTACTAATAGGAGATCTGGTCGGCCTTCTCTGGAGAGGCCGCCGAAAGGCGGGGTTTCTACGGCTGATGTAGCAGAGCTTCTCAATACTTCAGTTTGCAGCGTCACCCAAGCGCGCAAGATCCAGCGGTTAGGGCTCTTTCTCGTCTTCAGCGAACGCTGTCTTTCCATGCTCCCAGTAGCCATCTTCGCCGCGTAGAATGAAGAAATCCTGACGGTGATTTGCTGCGGTCTCGTCTCGGAAATGGATTGCTACCATCGCAGTCGTCTCTTCAGGAGCATCGCGGAATTTCAAGCTGAAGGTATCCTTGGCTTCCATTCTGGCTGCGGTGTTGCATTCAAGAATATCGAAGTTTGGAATCTGGACCAGGACGCCTAAGGCCACCCCTTTGACGAGCTTGAATCTTAAGACTGCTGTTCGTCCCTCCGAATTACCGATGTAGGAACATTTTTCCAAGCCGAAGGCTGGTCGGTTGGCCATCATGGCAGCCGTCAACCGGTGGGTCAGATCCTGCTTCATCAAAGTTACCTGCTCCTGAGTCGCGGTTGCCATCGCAGCGTGCTGCTCCACGGCGTTCTTCAATTCCTCGGCCTGCATTTCCAGAGCTTTCCCGTTCTGCCGCAACTCTTCGCCCTGCTGGAAATAGCCGAGGACAAGCCACATCAGCGCCAGAGGTCCTACAATTCCAGTCAGCGCATCGCCGAGCGTGTTGATCGGCATAGACCTCAAGGTCTCAAGGTTGAAGGGATAGCGTATGACAAAGATCGCACCTATATACAGGAAAGTGGCAATCAATCCGAAAACGGTCTTGGTGAGTCTCATGGAAGGTTTTTCGGCATCTTGAGGAGCCAAAGGCCACTGCGACATTACAATTTGGGCCATCCTTCCTCACGGCCCGCATTTACTTCGCGGGCTTCTTCGCCTCGTCCGCTGCGATGGAAGCGATCATCGTCCAATCCTTGGGGTAGCGACGCTGCGCATCGGCAATGAGCTCATTGCTCCGCTGGCGAGTGAGCTCCAGCATATCGGATTGCTTCCAATCGCCGGAGTTCTCGCGCTTGGCAGCGGCTACGATCTCATCCCTTACCGTGGAAGGCATTTTAGAATAGGATCGCACGAAAGCGTCCACCTCCGCGTATCCCTTGCCCTCAGCTTCGATCTCCCCGACACATATAGGGTATGTCGAGTGGATTAAAACTAGGAGCCTGCACCTCCGCTTTTCAGGTGGAGCAAGGCGCTTCCGTTAATCTGCTGGATCGCTTGAATATGGACCTCAAGCGGTCCCTCCGAGGTTGGAAGCTGGAACTTTAATGTTTCGCAGATAGGTCGCTGAAGATCGAATGAGCGGTAATGTTCCACGGTCACATCAATAGGCTCAACCCTGAGAGAGCAGGTTGCCATGAACTCAATTCTTTCTAAAAACACCAATCCGGGTTTGGTGAGTATTCGGGCGTCGAATTGATCCGGCGTGCAAAGAACTCGGAGGTGCTTTGTTTTGGAAAGATCCCACGTGGAAGCGTTTCCGAAAGCTAATACCGAATGGGTATCCCATATGTCAAAGACGCTCAGTTTTCGTTTTGCCTGCCTGACGTAGACTAGCTCGCTCCGACGTTTAGGCCCTGTTATAACCTTCTTTAGGGCTTCCCTCATTTCGCTGGTTGTGCCGACTCTCGGGAAGACCTTCACCTCAAGATGATCGATATTGACCCTTTGAAGGATAATTGAACCTGGAACGAACCATCCCTTCAAGATTTCCAGATCAAAGCTTTCAACCGTCTCAACAACCCGGAGCTCTATGTCGTTGCGCTGAGCTGATAGAACGGCTGCGGGCGCGAAACCTGTGGTTGAAACCGCAATTACCTTGTGGAATTGGAAGGTGCTGCGACGGCCTACCATTTGGTCAATCCAAGAGCCGGGTGCCGCACCATCGGACGGGCGGTCCCGACACTCAATGAGAACCTTCACGCTGGCAGATCCAATCCGGCCCGTAACCACAACGTCAAATTCTGCGAGTTGGACGCCGTCTTCACCAAAAACCTTTGGATTGCATTCAACATTCACGCTTTCGCCTGCGAGGGCGCGTTCAATTGCCTGCACCAGATTCTCGAGAGACTTTCCGTCCTTTTTCACAGCATTGAGAGGGGAGTTGCAGTAGGTCATCACACCTTCGGCAGTTTTGCCAGCGCCCTTGCAAGGGTGACTGCCTCGGTGTGGGTATAGATCCGATGGGCTTCCTTCGTGTCGTGTCCCGTGATGCGACGCGGATCTCTTCTGGCACGTCGGCATTTGCAAGGTTGCCCGCTCGCGATATGGCAAGGTCAGCGCGGGACCTCGTTGCGGTCCATCAGGTGCTTGATCTCGGCGGACTCCAGCGCGGCGCGGAAGATGTAAACCCCGTCCATGTTACCGCGGAAGAAACGCCCGCGCACCGAGACGGCCGTCGTCGTGGCGGCGATGGGGGAATGGCCTATCGTCGCCGGGATTCAGCAACGTCGAGCGCCGAGGCGGCGATCAGGCGGGTGAATTCCTTTCGGGTGATCAGCTTGTCCGCATAGAGTTGGGCAGTCAGCGATTTGGCGGCGATGATGTATTGGGACGGACGCCGGTAGTCCCGACAGCTCGCCGTGAACCGCTGGAACCGCATCCGGGGTTCGAGCTGGCAGCTCCCGGCAAGCAATCCGCCGTCGCGCTCCGCTCCCGCCTCGTTCCTGACGATCAACGTTCGATGTTCGCCTTAGCGGGGACCACCGGTGGAAGTGGATGATGGGAATTCTCCATGGCATGCTGTCACCTATGCCTCCATTAACAAATCTCCCCCCGGCGGGCGCTCCCGTCCCGGATTCCGTACCTTCCCATCCTTTGAAAGAAGCCGAACCCGGGACGCTCCGCGCCTCGATCGGACAATCCCTGGCAAACCTGCCACCCCCAATGCCCCCCGGCCATGAGGTTTCACCTGTTCCTCACCTGCTTATCAGGTGGAACAGGTGAAGAAACGGGACGGCGGATCTTCCGATCCGCTTGCACGGGCCACGAGGGTCGGCCTGACTCAAGGCGGCTACCTGCGGCTAAAACTCTTGGGCTCGCGACGAACACGACCCCCTTCGTTTCCGGAAAACGAACGCCCCGGGCTTTCGCCCGGGGCGCCTGGGTGTGCGTCACTTAACGGGGAAAGGGCCTATCGTCGCCGGGATTCAGCGACGCCGAGCGCCGAGGCGGCAGTCAGGCGGGTGAATTCCTTCCGGGTGATGAGCTTGTCCGCATAGAGTTCGGCGGTCAGTGATTTGGCGGCGATGACATATTGGGAGGGACGCCGGTAGTCCGACAGCTCGCCCAGCGCGGCGTAGCGGTCGGCGAGGGTCATGCCTGTTTCGTCCGCGCGGTTTTCGACGCCGCTGTCATATCCAAGGATGGAGACGGTCGCGTCCATGATCGACTGCGGCACGGCATCGACATCGTCGAGAAGGCCGTCGCCATCGGTATCGATGACGGGCGGCTTGGGCTCGATGTAGTAGAGATGCGCGAAGCCGGTTCCACCGGTCGCGGGAGAGGCGAGGGTGTTTTCCCCGAGGGCGAAGCCATAGCCGGGAAGGGGACGCAGGCTTCCACCCAGACCCGTGTTTGCCGCCGCGGCGTTGATTTCAAAAAGCGTCGAAGCATCGATTCCGGAAAGAATCCGCACCCCGCCCACGGCCGGACTGACGGCTTGGTTGAGCGCCGGGGAGCCAATCATCAGATCGGCCACTCCATCCTCATCGTAGTCGACGCAGCCGCCGACAGTGAGCGGCTGATAGGCGGGGAGGGTTGGGATCGAGAAATCGCGCAAGGTGCTGAGATCCGTTCCCGAAACGAGCAGGCCGATGCCGCCAGAGTAGGAGCCGATCATGAGATCCGTGAGACCGTCGCCATTGGCATCGGATGCCGTGACCAGCGATTGGCCCAAGCGGTTGTAAACCGCGGCTCCCAATTTCTCGGCTGCGATTCCTCCGTCCGAGCTGCGGATGATCGAGACCTTGCCGGCATTGCCGATGGTGCCGGAGCGCTGTGAGGGCGATCCGATCGCGATATCATTCAGCCCGTCGGCATCGATGTCGCCGAGCACCGCCAGCGTCGTGCCAAAGGCGCCGAAGGTCACCGCCGCATTGATGGTCCGCAGGATGCTGCCATTCACGCCCGATAGGACGTGCACCGCGCCGCGATTGCTGTTGGCCATCGGTGCGCCGACGTAGAGATCGTCGCTGCCATCGCCGTTCTGGTCGCCCGCATTTGCAACGGAGGTTCCGAATTGGGACGAGGCCGTGCCGGTGACGAAGGAGAGGAGGGAACCATCCGTGCCCGAGTAAACGCGCACGGCACCTGCCCCGTAGCCGAGGCTTCCGGCATAGCCGGGAGAGCCGACGGCGAGATCGGTGACCCCGTCGCCATTGGCATCCAGCGCGGCGAGCGAATTGCCGAAGTATTGGGATGATGCCGCATCGCCTTGGTAGGTGCGCAGCATCGTGCCATCGGCACCGCTCACGATGTAAACAACACCGGATCCAAAGAAGGTTCCGGACTTGTAGGAGGGATCGGCCACCGCAAGGTCGGTGATGCCGTCGCCATTGACGTCGCCGGCCGGGGCATAGGCCGTACCGAGCTGCTTGTTGTTGACGGCGGGTGTCAGCGTGTACCGAAGCTCCGCGGCCGGGAGCGACAGACAGAAGCCTGAACAGAGCAGGATGCTCCGTATGCAGGCGCAGGTGTTTGGGTGTGTCAGGGGTGTTTTCATGGGACAAGGGCGACCCTCTAGTTTGAATGAAGAATTCTAACAAAAGTCAATAGTCCATCTAACGGTTAATTTTTCTTTATATTTAATGTATACATCGGCGAAGGGCGGTCTTGCCGGGAAGGTGCGCCGCTTTGGGAAGAAGTCCGCCACCACTCCACGCCCTCCCCGGGAGCCGACATGTCGGCTTCCCGGCCAGGTTGACTCGGGTGCTCCGCCCGCACCCTCGGGCCTGCGGCCCACTCCTGCGGAGTGTCCAGATCGCCTCCGTCCCTCGGCGATCTTCCAGCCTGGCATCGAAGCTTCCAACCCATCCGCCTCACCCCGCGCCCTATGGACTGCGGCGGCACTACGCCGCTTTACGGAAAGTCCTCCACCACTCCACGCCCTCCCCGGAGCCGACATGTCGGCTTCCCGGGACCGCGAGGCGCCTGCCTCGCATCGAAACTTCCAACCCATCCTGCCTCACCCCACGCCCCTATGGACTGCGGCGGCACGACGCCGCTAAAAGTCGTCTCCCACCCTCACGTCCTCCCCGGAGACGACACGTCGGCTCCGTCGCAGCGTTCACGTCCATTCCGTCTCTTCCCCCCAAGCGCCGACATGCCGGCGCACTCCAAAAGGAAGGCAGGGGCGCGGGACGCACCCTCTCCTTGGGGAAAATCATCCACCACTCCACGTCCCTCCCCGGCTCCGCCGTACCGGGCTCGCCAAGTTCGACTCGTTGCTCCGCCCGCACCTCCCGCCTATTTCATCTGCTCGGGTCGGGGCTATCGGGCGGAGCAGTTCGGCCCCGAAAGTCATTCGGCGGGACCGCGTCGATTGATTGTAAAGGTTTCCTGAGGTTTTGTGGCCGATTTTGCTGCAAAAAATAAGAGGCGAAGCGATAAGAAAATAATTGGATTTTCGATAAATATATCCCTTGCGGGATCGGAAATAGGCCTCCACGTTCCCGCCACCTTATGGACAAGATCCCATCTGACACCCTTGCACAAGTTCTCGAACTTCGTAAAAAGAACGGCTTGGAAGCCACCGAAGCAGCTGTTTATGCCGATTTGGAAAAGTCGAAGTGCAAATGGACGCTGAAGGATACCCCGCGTTATCGGAAGGCAGGCGATTCTCCGATCTGGGTATCCGGCAAATATCTTTCCTCCTATGGCACTTGTCCTGCCAGCGGCGAGGCCGATGAAAAAGGCAGCAAATCGCCGAAGGCGCCGCGCGTTGCGACGGCCAAAGTTGGCTCTTCCGTCTCCAGCAAAGTGGACGAAAGCGTTTTTTACAAGGTGCTCCACGGCAAGGGCTTCCCGGTGAAAATCACCCAGGATATGCTGACCGGTGAGATCCAGACCCAGATCCCGGACTCGATCAAGAAGCTCGAACTCCAATTTGGTTCCCTTCCTGCCAATGCCGGTGCGATTCACGTGACCCAGACTTCGCCGCAAATCCAAGTGGCGATGCCCTTGGACAAGTTTCTTGAGCTTGCCGGTATCCGCGCCTGAGCCGCCTATCCTCTATTGCTCCCGGCCGGGCATCTGCCCGGTCGGGAGTTTTCGTGTACATCCGATGGTGGCGGTGGGATGTGATATGTTGACGCGGTGCTTTGGTTGTGTTTATTCTACCGTGGAATTAAAGAGCGCGGGGGGGCGGGCATTTTTGGGGTGGAGTTTCCAATTGTTTTCCAAGATCCTGTGAGGTTCGGGGCGTCGGAAACGGGTCCCGATTGGAAAGATGATGGAACCGAAGCGACGCGTGGAGATGAAAGCGCGCACGGATGCTTCCGCGTATCCGCGGGCAATGTGACGCTTTCGTACAAAAGGCCACCCTGCACGAAGGAGACGCTCCCGCTGTCCCGATTGCGTATTGCCCGCGGTGCGGGAGCGCCGTAGGGTCCGCGCCCCGCCACCATGAGCGCCCTTTCCGACAAGCCGGTCCGACTTTACGATACCACCCTGCGCGATGGCACGCAGGGGGAAGGTTTCCAGCTTTCGCTGCTCGATAAGCTGCGCATTGCCGAGCGGCTGGATGCTTTTGGAATCGACTATATTGAAGGCGGCTGGCCGGGTTCCAACCCGAAGGACGTGGAGTTCTTCCAGGAGGCGAAGAAGCTGAAGCTCTCCCACGCGAAGCTGGCGGCTTTCGGTTCCACCCGTCGCGCCGACACGCCGGTCGAGGCAGATGCGCAGGTGCGCCTTTTGCTGGAAGCGGAAACGCCGGTGGTGACGATCTTCGGCAAGAGCTGGGAGCTGCACGTCACGGAGGTCCTGCGGACGACTCCGGAGGAAAACCGGGCGATGATCCGCGATACCGTGGCGCATCTGAAAAAGCACGGGCGCGAGGTCGTCTATGACGCCGAACATTTCTTCGATGGCTACAAGGACTCGCCCGAGCATGCGCTTGCTTCCCTGCAAGCGGCTGCGGACGGCGGTGCGGATAGTCTCGTTCTCTGCGACACGAATGGCGGCACGCTGCCTTCCGAGGTGATGGAAATCTGCGCGGTCGTGCAGGCCAGGATTCCGGGCGTGCCGGTCGGCATCCACACCCACAACGACTGCGAACTCGGCGTGGCCAATGCGGTGGCAGCGGTGAAAGCCGGTGCCGTGCAAGTCCAAGGGACCATCAACGGCTACGGCGAGCGGACCGGGAATTGCAACCTCACCTCGGTGATCCCGATCCTTCAGCTCAAGATGGGACTGGCCGTGGTGCCGGAGCTGGATAAGCTGCAGGACCTCTCGTACTTCGTGGACGATGTTTCGAATAACCCGCACTTCGCCCGTGCGGCATTCGTCGGCCGGACGGCTTTCGCCCACAAGGGCGGCATGCACGTCAACGCCGTGCAGAAGCTGGCGCGCAGCTACGAGCACATCGAGCCCGGCGCGGTGGGGAACGAGCAGAACATCCTCGTTTCGGAACTGAGCGGCCAATCGAACATTCTCATCAAGGCGGAGGAGCTTGGGCTTCCCCTCGAAAAGGGATCGCCGGAAGCGAAGGCGGTGCTGCAGAAGGTAAAGGAGCTTGAGAACGAAGGCTATGCCTTCGAGGCCGCTGGCGGCTCGCTGGAGCTGCTGATCCGCCGCGAGCTCGGCAACTATGAAAAGCCTTTCGAGCTGAAGGAATTCCACACCTCTTTCCGCCAGTATCGCGACGGCCACCAGCCGGTTTGCGAAGCGACGGTGAAGCTCTACGTCGGCGAGGTGCCGGAATACACGGTGGCCGAAGGCCATGGCGTGGTGAATGCCTTGGACAAGGCGCTCCGCAAGGCGCTGCGCCCCTTCTATCCGGAGATCGCCACCGTTTCCCTCGTAGACTACAAGGTCCGCATCATCAACGGCCACGATGCCACCGCGGCCAAGACCCGCGTGCTAATCGTGTCCACCGACGGGACGGAGAACTGGGGTACCGTCGGTGTCTCGGAGAATATCATAGAAGCTTCGTGGATCGCCTTGGTGGACGGCATCGATCTCTTCCTCCAGCGGAGGAAGTAGTCCGCCAGCCGCGAGCGATGGATGGCTTCATTACCCGATCGGGGCAGTGGGTTGCTTCCGCGGACCGGGTAGGCTAGGGCAATGCTCATGGAACGGACGATGACGCAACGGGTCTGGCTCGGGATCGCTGCGGCGGCGGGCTTGTTGGCCGCTTGCGCCCAGGATGAACGCCCGGTCGTGAAGGATTCGGATCTGCCGCCGGATGCACCCGTCGATCAGACCTTGCCGACCCTGTGGATCGCGGGTGACTCGACGGTCCGCAACGGCGGCCTCCAGCGAGGATGGGGACAGGACATCGAACGCTTCGTGGACAAGAAGAAGATCCGGGTGGCGAATCGCGCGATCGGAGGTCGTTCCTCACGCACTTTTTTCACGGAGGGCCGCTGGGACAAGATGCTCGCGGAGGTGAAGAAAGGTGACATCGTCTTGGTCCAGTTCGGTCACAATGACGTCGGCCCTGTGGGAGAAGGCGGGAAATTCCGCGGATCCATCAAGGGCACCGGCGAAGAGACGGAGCAAGTCCAGCGGCCCGATGGCGTGCTGGAGACCGTCCACAGCTTCGGCTGGTACCTGCGGCAGTATGCCCGCACGGCAAAGGCGAAGGGTGCGACGGTGGTGCTCTGCTCGCCGGTTCCCCACAAGAAATTCGATGCGGCGGGGAAGTTCGTCCCCGATTGGGACCAATGGCGGGGCTGGGTGAAATCAAGTGCCAAAGCCGAAAGCGCGCTCTACCTCGACCTCTGCGGAATCGTGGGCAGCGCCTACGCCGCCATGGAGCCTTCGCAGATCGAGGGCTTCTTTGCCGACAAGGGAACGCACACGAATCACGAAGGCGCGCTCTTCAATGCGAAGTGCGTGATCGCTGGTCTGCGCGGCTTGCCCGGGAAACCCGTGGACGCCTATCTCAATGAAGAAGGCAGCGGCATCCGGCCAGCCCGCTAGTCCCGCGCGATGAACCAGCGCGCCTTGTGGACCTTTTCGGTCTTCAGCTCCACCTTCCAGGAAAATGGCGGCAAGGCTGCGGAGGATCATGGGCAGAATACTCAGTGAATCGGTGCGGATCTTCGCATGAAAAAACGATGAGCGAAGCACCTTCTTGAATCGCGGGCGGACTTGTCCTGAACTCCCCCATGACCCGCTGCCCGTGGCTGCCCGCCGATCGCGACCTCTACCGCGAGTACCACGATACCGAATGGGGTGTGCCGTCCTATGACGAGCGCTACCTTTTCGAAATGATCTGCCTGGAGGGCGCGCAAGCCGGGCTCTCGTGGTGGACCGTGCTTCAGAAGCGTGAGCACTACCGGAAGGTCTTCCACCATTTCGTGCCGGAGAAGTTGGCGAAAATGAAGGACACGGAGCTCGATCGGCTCGTCCTCGACCCCGGCATCATCCGGCACCGCGGAAAGATCGAAGCGGTGCGGACGAACGCCAAGGCATGGCTTGCGTTGCGGGAACGCGAGGGTGATCCCGTGACCTGGCTGTGGAGTTTCGTCGGCGGGAAGCCGCGCCTCAATTCACCGAAGCAAATGGGAGACATCGCGACGAAGACACCGGAGTCGGACGCCATGAGCAAAGCCCTGCGCAAGGCGGGGTTCAATTTCGTGGGGTCCACCACCCTCCACGCCTTCATGCAGGCGGTGGGCATGGTGAATGATCACACCGTGGATTGCTTCCGATACGGGAAGTAGCCCCCGGGCTCGCCAGGCTCCAGCCTGGCACGAAGGAGGTGAAGGCGCGGCCCATCAAGGTGACTTGCGGGTTGGCCGGAGGTTCCCGGCCCCATCGGAAAAGGCAGCCACGCTGGAGCGTGGCGAGCCCGGGTGTCCAAGCCCGGATCTCACCACGAATAGTGGGCGGTGTAGGTCACCTTCTTCTCCTCGTCCGGAGCGAGCTTCACAATGAACTCGATCTTCTGTGCGTCCTTCTTCTCGTGCTCCATCGAGGCATTCTCGATCCTCCAGTTGAGCCAGCGCCAGAGATGCTCTCGCACCACGACTTCCTTCGGCTCCTTCGAGCGGTTCTTCACCGTGATCTCGATGGTCTCCTTCAACCACTCCGCGCGGTCGTCGCGCTGGAAGTTCGTGATCTTCCGTTCGCCGACGAGGTCGAAGGCGTTCCCGGTGTAGAGCGAGACCTCCTCGTTCCGCGGCGTGTGGTCGATGTTGTTCTCGCCCACGAACTCCAAGTTCCCGTCTTGATCATCGGAGCGATAGAAGCGCACCCGGCCTGCTGGCAAGGGAACACCGAGGCCGTTTGCTTCCTCGTTCTTGAACTCCCAGTAAATGGCGACGTCCTTCGGAAACTCCACCCCTTGGATGGGCTGGGTCTGCGGGCCACCGCCGCCGAAGAAGCGCATCGCGGCCGGATCATAGACGTATTTCTTGATCGCCTTCACCGCCGGTGAACGAAGGAACTCCACCTGCTTGGTTTCCTTGTCACGGATGCTGAGCGGGCGGGGAAGCGTGTAGAGGTGGAAGTCGTCGAAGGCTTTCTCCTGGACCTTTGCTTCGAGCCGAGCGGCGTCAAATGCCATCGCTCTTCCGCCGGCTCCCGCCGGTACGGCAGGCTCGATGATATTCACGTCGCCGGCGACGAGCTTGACCATTGCCTTGTCAAAGCCGGTGCCGCTCTGATTTTCCACGGTGACCCAGCCGGTCAGCGTGACGGTCTCACCCTTTTCCGGGGCCACGAGGTTGTAGTCTGCCTCCCAATTGAAGCCATGGCTCAGGTAGGAAAGCTGGGCATCGAATTTCGCGCCCGCCTGGCTGCCGATCTGCCAGGAAAGCGTGGGCCGCAGGATCGAGCCATCGCCGAGAGTGGGAAAAAGAGGTTCGCCCGGGAGCTGGAAGCGCAGCTTGCCATCCACCTCGATGATCGGGTCTTGCGGCTGACCTCCGGGCACATGGCCGGAACGGATGATCTTGCCTGCCTTCACCTCCACCTTTCCGTCCGGATAGGTCGTGCGGAAATCGATCTCCTGGCCTTCGAAATGGCTGAGAAGAAGCGAACGGCTGACGGGATCATTCCGGTAGCTCTGTTCCAGGATCGAGAATGCGGCCTTTCCGGCCGGGTCGCGCAAGACCACGGAATCGGGAAGGACTTGCGCCGTGGCGCGGTCGAAGCTGAGCGTGGTTTCTCCGGCTTTCAATTCCACCGGCAGGGACTCACGGACCACGGCGAGGTTCTGGTTGTAGATGGTGAGGGCCGTATCGGCATTCACGGCGGTGATCAGGGCGGCGGTTGCGGCAAGAGCTTTCATGGGTCTGGATGGTTTCACCGTTGCATCGCATCGCACGGCAGCGGCTCGTAGCGGACGATGTTTGGAATTGGACATATACGTGCAGGATTCATCCCATGATAGCACAAAGGTCATGCTCCCCGGCTCGGGCACAGGTTCATGAAGAAAGACACGCCCGCGGCGATTTCCTTGGGAGAAATTCATCGATTGCGCTCCTCGCCCCCGCTTCCGGCGCGTGATAGGCTTGCCGTGTGATCCCTCTCGATGAACGGGAATGGCCGCGCCTGCTCCGTCCTGGCAGCCGCGTCTTCATCGGCGGCGGTGCTTCGGTTCCGCAGGCTCTGGTCACTTCGATGCTGGCTTGCTCCGGCCAGCTGAAGGATCTGGAGATCGTGCACATCCACGGCCTGGGAGAGACGCCGTGGATCGATCCGCGCTACGAAGGGGTCCTGCGGACCAATTCGTTTTTCCTGACACCGGCGCTGCGGCTGGCGGTCGAGCGCGGCCAGGCTGACTACACGCCCTGCGCCCTGTCGGAGGTGCCGACACTCTTTCGCAGCGGCCGGCTGCCGATCGATGTCGCCTTGATCCAAGTCAGTCCGCCCGACGAGAACGGCGACTGCTCGCTAGGTGTGAGCGTGGATGTGGTGCGTTCCGCGGTGAAATCCGCGCGGCTCGTGATCGCGCAGGTCAATCCGTCCATGCCCCGCACCTATGGCGATACCAAGCTGCCGGTGACCAAGATCCACCGCTTCCTCGAAGCGAACGCGGTCCTCCCGGAATGCGAAAAACCCCGCTTCGACGAAAGGCACGAACGGATCGGGCTCTACGCCGCGCAATTGATCGACGATGGCGCCACGCTGGAGGTTGGTCTCGGAAACACCCCGGAGGCGGTGATTCGCGCGCTGAAGAAACACCGCCATCTGGGCATCCACTCCGGCATGTTCAACGACGCACTGATGGACCTAGTCCGCTGCGGTGCCGTGGACAATTCGCGCAAGGGCTACAAGCCGGGCAAGATCATCGCCAGCCACGTGATCGGTAGCCGCAAGGTCTATCGTTTCGTGGATGGGAATCCCGAGATCGAGCTTCACCCGAGCGATTGGGTGAACGACCCGTTCCGGATTGCGAAGAACCATCGCATGGTCGCGGTGAACGGCGCGCGGGAGATCGACCTCACCGGACAGGTCGTGCGGGATTCGAGAGGCCACAGCTTTTACGGGGGCATCGGTGCCCTGCAGGATTTCATCCGCGGTGCGGGGCGGAGCAAGGATGGCCGGCCGATCATCGTGCTTACCGCCACTTCGGACGATGGCATGGAGTCGCGCGTCGTCACGGGCTTGCGTCCCGGCAGCGGCGTTTCGACGGGAAGGGGAGACGTCCACTATGTGGTGACCGAATACGGCATCGCCAGCCTCTACGGCCGCAGCATCCGCGAGCGCGTGGCGAAGCTGGTGGAGATCGCCCATCCCGATCACCGAGAGTCGCTTCTGGAAGGGGCGCGCACCCGTGGGTGGTTGCCGAAATTCTTCACCATGCCGGGAGGCGCGTGCGAGGGCGTGGAGTCGGAATGGATCGAGTTTCCCACGGGCCGCTTCCGTCTGCGTCCGCTCCACCCGAGCGATATGCAGGCCTTGCAAAGATTCTTCTATTCCCATGACGAGGAGACCGTGCGTCTGCGCTACGGCTACCAGCGCGACCGGATGACCGGGGAGTCTGCCTACAAGCTGGCAGCGGTCGATCAAGCGAAGGACCACGCGCTGGGACTTTTCGCCGAACACCTCGATCGCGAGGAGCTCCGGGCCATCGGCCGCTACTATCTGGATCCCGGCGGCACAACCGCCGAGATTGCCTTCGTGGTTCATGAAAGCACGCGCCGCTCCGGCATGGCGGGTTTCCTCCTGGGTGACCTGGCCGTCACGGCGAAGAAGCGCGGAATCGTGAGTTTCTGGGCGAGCGTTCTGCCAGGCAATCACGCGATGGCCGCGCTTTTCGAGCGGGCCGGTGGCACCCGGACGGAGGACGGGGAAGACCTGCACTTTCAGCTTCCGCTCGACCGCATCCTGCGCTGGTGGAAGAAATACCTCACCCACAAACAAATACAGCGTCCGCACCGATGAATCCCGAGCGCGTGGGCATCCACTACGATGCCAGCTATGAACGTCACGAAACCGGGCCGGGGCATCCCGAGTCCGCGGAACGCTATCGGGTGCTTAGCACCGCCTTGGAGACACTCCCCCGGGAGTTCGTGAGGCTGTCGGGGCGGAAGGCCACGGTGGAGGAGGTTCTGCTTGCTCACGAAGCCTTCTATCACGACGTCGTCTATCGCGATGTGGCGGCTTGTGCAGACTTCTTGCGAACCGGCGACACCGCGTTGAGCGACGACAGCTACGATGTCGCACTGGAAGCGAGCGGAGCCGTTCTCGCGGCCGTGGATGCGGTGATGGGCGGAGAGGTGGCGCGGGCCTTTTGTGCTGTGCGGCCTCCGGGTCATCACGCCACCGCCACACGCGGGATGGGCTTCTGTATCTTCAACCACGTCGCCATCGCTGCAAATTACCTTCGCCGGCACCACCGCCTGAAGCGGGTGGCGATCGTTGATTGGGACGTGCATCATGGAAATGGCACGGAAGACATCTTCTATGAGGAGCCCGATGTATTCTACCTCTCCCTCCATCAATCTCCGCTCTATCCCTACACCGGCGCAGCCGGAGACCGGGGCTCAGGACCAGGCTTGGGAGCTACCTTGAACATTCCTCTCGCCGCGGGGTCCGGCGGAGCGGCGGCCTTGGCCGCGTGGGATGAACAGGCGGCTCCCGCGCTGGATGCGTTCGCTCCGGAGTTCGTGCTCGTTTCCGCGGGCTTCGATGCGCGGGTGAGGGACCCGCTCGGGGAGCTGGCGTGGGAGGATGATACCTTCGCCGGGCTCACCGACCGTGTCGTGGCGCTGGCGGAGAAGCATGCGAAAGGTCGCGTGGTTTCTTCCTTGGAAGGAGGATACTATCCACCCGGCTTGGCCTCGGCCGCGTTGGCCCACGTGCAAGCGATGCGGAACGCCAGCTCCGCATGAGCTGGTTCATTCCTCACTGCACCGGCGCCATCAACCGTGCTGCCCGGCATGCCAACCGGAAGCCGAACTTCCGCTCCGTGAAGTCGGTGACCTTGACCGCGTCGGCGTGTTGAAAATCGATGTCCAGCATGTGGGCGACTTCCTCGATGAAGGCCGGATCGGGTGACAGCCCGGAGATTTCGAAGTTCAGACGGAAGGAGCGGTTGTCGAGATTGGCGGTGCTGATGCAGGCCAGTTGGTCGTCCACCAGGATCACCTTCTGATGCAGGAAGCCCCGCTTGTAGCGATACAGCTTCACGCCGAAGGGAATGGTCTGCTCGAAGTAGGTGAAGGCCGAAAGCCACACCAGCAGATGGTCCGCCTTCTCGGGAATCAGGATGCGGACGTCCGCCCCGCGGATCGCCGCGGCTTGCAGCGCGGTGAGGACGCCACCATCCGGAACGAAATACGGCGACGCGATCCACAACCGCTCCCGCGCGGTATTGGCGGCTTCCGCTACCACCAGTTGCCATGACTCCGCGGGATCCGCCGGACCCGTGGGGATGATCGCCGCGATCTGGTCTGCGGTTTCGGCCTGCGCGGACCAATTCAGGTCCGGCACTTCATTCGCCGCCCAGTTCCAGTCTTCGATGAACACGAGCTGGATCGCCTGGACGGACGGACCCTTCAATTTCAGATGGGTGTCCCGCCACGCCCCGAAGCGCTGGTCACGGCCGAGATACTCGTCGCCCACGTTGATCCCGCCGATGAATGCTTCCTTGCCATCCACCACCACGATCTTCCGGTGGTTCCGGAAATTGAGCTGCAGGCGTGACCACCAGTGGCGATTCGCCCCGAAGGAATGATGCACGATGCCTGCGGCATCCAGCTCCCTCAGGTATTTCCGCGAGAGTTTGTTCGAGCCGATCTCGTCGTAGAGAAAATAGACCTTCACTCCCGCCGTCGCCCGCTCGATCAGGGCCTCCTGGAAGCGCTTGCCGACGCGGTCATTCTTCACGATGAAGAAATTGATCAGAAGGTAGTCCTCGGCGGTGGCGATCGATTTGAAGATCGCTTCAAAGGTCTCCTCTCCGTCGATCAGCAGGGTCAGCTCGTTGCCCCGGGTGAAAGGCAGCCCTCCGAGGATTTCCGCCGCCTTGCCGAAGGCATCGTCCGGCTTGATCTCATAGTGGCGTAGCCGCCGGTGCATGTTCTCGGCGAGTTTGCGCAGCTCGGCATCTTCGCCGCGGCGTGCTCTCACGTAGCCGGAGAAGCGGCTGCGCCCCGCGATCCAGTAGAGCGGCACCGCTATCCATGGCGCGGCGACCAGCGAGACCATCCAGGCGATCGTCCCCTGCGCCGTGCGCACCGTCATCAGGGCGTGGATCACGTGCACGATCCCCAACAGGTGGAGCAGCACGACGCCTGCGCCAACGAAGTAGGGGATGGTGTCCGGGTCGGGCATTGGCAGACGTTAGACCGGGTCTTCGCCGGGGCCAAGGATTGATCGGGATCACCCAGGTCGCTTGATGGCCACTGGGTCCACGCGCACTTTCCGCCACTGGAAACATCCCAACAAATCCCGGTATCAACTCCTCCGCCCGGAGACCTTCCCCGGGCGACTCCGCTCCACCACCACTCTTAGCGAAAGATCGGAAGCTTCACCGTATTCACAAAATCCTCTTGCGGGATCTCCCCCTCGATCGGAGCCCGCCTCGAAAGCCCCCGCGCGATCCGCCACAGGGCCTCGGCTTTCGAGGTTTTTATCCCGGGAAACATTTCCCGGAACTCCTCGAACTGCACCGCCTCGTCCTCATTCGCGTCATGCTCGAGCACCAGCGCCAAGCGCTTCTCGCGCTGCTGGCGTGCCGTCTCATAAGTCTTGGTCGAAGGCAGGGTTTCCGCACCGATCCACGTCTGCAGGTCGAACCCCTCGCTGGCACCCGCCCGCGACCAGAAAGCATCGATCGCCGTGGCATCCGTGCCCGGGAGATACATGGCCTCGATCTCCACGCGCGTCACCAGCAGATCCTTGTCCACGTCGAGCTCCATGAATAGCCGCGTGCGTTCGATCGAATTCCTGAGCTGTGCCGCTGGTCTCGAAGTTGTCGCCGCTTGGATCTCCTCCAGGGTGATCGACCCAGATCCATCCGTATCCACAGCTTGGAAATCCTTCCGCGTCTTCCTCGTCACTCCGTGGAAGGCACCCCACTCGTCCAGGGAAATCCCTCCGTCCAGATCCGTATCGACCTCGGCAAGGAACACTTCCTCCTTCGGAATGAGATCGATGAAATCCACCTGCCCTGCATCGCTCACGCTTTGACCGACAGGATTGGTGCCAGGCGTATCCGACACTCCGACCAGCACGTGGTTTCCGTCCACGGCCACGCTCGATCCATGCTCCGGGATGGCGATCAATCCTTCGGCGTCCTTGGTTTCATGAACCCTCTGCCGCTCCCATCTGCCATTGTCCCGGGTGAAGATGCAGGCGGAGAGATGCCGCGCGCGGTACTGAGGGGTCTTGCTATACTGTGCACCGATCACGGCCACGTCGCCATCCAGCGCGACATCCGTGCCGAAGCGATCGCTATGCGGGCCTTCACCGGAGTAAACCGTATCTTCCACCGCCCAGTTGCTTCCGGTCCGCTTGAAGAAATACGCACGACCGAAACCGCGCGAGCGATCCGCGATCGGAAAGTCGTCCGGCGCGCCGATCAAGGCGGTATCTCCGCTCAATGCAACCGCGCTGCCGAATCCCAGACCGATGTCGAAGCCATCCTTCACCGCCTTCAGCGTCGCCTGGCGAGTCCACACGGAGTCACTCCGTGTGAAGACATGGGCGCTGGATTCCACACTGCTTCCGAAGGCAGCGGGCGCTCCCACCAGCAGCGTGTTTCCTTCGAGGGCGACGGCGCTACCGAAGCTCTCGACTTCATCCTCGTGCGACAGCTTCACCACCTCGCCCGCGGACCATTCGCCGCCGCTTCGCGTGAAGATCTGCACCACGCTTTCGTCCATCACGCTCGAGGGCAGGCCCACCGCCGCGGTATCGCCGCTCAGGGCGATCACACGGCCAAAGCGCTGGGAGGTCTCGGGTTCCGGCGCGATCAGTTGCGTCTGCTTGCTCCATACCTCATTCTCCCGCGTGAAAATATAGGCCGCGCCCTGATTGGTGGCCGGTTGGTCGTAATCCGGCGCGCCGATCATCGCCGTGTCTCCATCCAGATCGAGCGTAGCGCCAAATCGTTCTCCACCTAGAGGGCTGCCGCCGGTGAGGCGCTGTTGCACCTCCCATGCCTCGCCTTGCCGGTTCATCACATACACCTCTCCCGCTGAAGCGCCACCTGCGGCGGTGAAAGCTCCCGGGGCACCGATCATCGCGGTGGCGCCCTCGATCGCCACGGACGCGCCGAGTTCAGCTCCAATCTGGCCGCTCCCGGCGTTCAGTTCTGCCTTGAGGTCCCACCAGGTACTACGGCCGGCGAAGCTGTAAACGCTCACCGCTCCCGAGGCACTTCGGCCGAAAGACCCGTGGGTCGGCGCGGAGATCAGCATCTCCACCCTGCCGCCCATGGCGACTTTCGCGCCGAAACTGGACTTAGCGGAGTCCCCCCCAAGTTGGAATCGGTTGCGGCGAGTCCATGTCGTTTCGCCGAAGAGGGAGAAAGCATAGACGCTACCCTGATCAGAGCTGACGCGCGGATAGTCGCACGCACCCACCACCGCCTGGTCATTAAAAATGGCGACCGAAGTGCCGAAGCCCGATTCCGAAGCGACCGGGTCGGGACGGAGTGTCGCCGGAGCACCGGGAACGCCGACGGAAAGAGGATATACGAACGCTGCTCCTGAACTCGGCATCGCGTCTTTGTAATTGTAGGCGCCGACGATCAGCCTTATTGGCTCGACATCCACGGAGCACCCGAAGCGCGAATTCGCTGGCGTGCCCACGGGCGGCAGCACCGCCCGGCGAGTCCATTCTCCCCCTTGGAAGAGATAGGCCGATCCTGTTCCACTGTCGGGCGCTCCCACGAGGAGTGCTCCCCTGTGAAGATCGATCGCAGCCCCGAAGTGCCGGTCAGTGATGTTTTCAGGGCCTGTGACCTTCCGACGAAACAACCAGTTGTTATTCGCCAACGTGTAGATCGAAACAGCTCCTCTCTCTTGATACTCAAACGGAGAACCGACCGCCACGGTAGAACCCCAGATGGCCACACTGTCGCCGAAGTGGGTGTCTATGCCGGTTCCGGGTTCAAGGGTATCCTCGAGTGTCCAAATTGTTCCGCTTCGTTTGAAAACAAACACCTTGCCAGCACCGGCGATTCCTTCGCTCGCCGCATCGGGCGAGCTGATCACCACACGGGTACCGCTTTCCTCGATATCCACCTCCTTCCCAAAGTGATCGTTCGCCGCGATACCGGGCGGATGTAGGCGGGCTTGGAGTTTCCAACTTGCGCCTCCTCCGCTGAAGACATAGGCGACACCGCTCTGGATACCCGCCGGGGTGATGCTGTTCGGAGATCCGACGAGCACGAAACCGGTGCCCAACGCGATGCTTTCTCCGAAGTGGTTCTTTGGAGCTACATCGCCCCCGATTTCCGGCCGTAAGCTTTGGCTGAGATTCGTCAGGACGGGATCAATCGTCAGCGGGTAGCGCGCGCCTTGATCGTTTACCGCCAGCCGGATGCCTTCTCCGGTTGGCGCCATGCTCGCCACCAGCGGATCGCCATCCGCATCCCATGCCTTCAGCCCGGCGTAGCGCAGGCGCGGCACGCCGTCGCTTCCTTGCAGCAGCAGCTCGTCCGCATGGGCTCCGGGCACCGCGGTGAGCCCAGCCAGCCGCACATCCAGATGAATGCCGGATGCTCCCGCGTTCTCCAGTCGGTGAGCCAGCGTGAAGCCGTGCTCGATTCCCGCTTCGCCATTCTCGAACCATTCCCGCACCCCGTCGGGGTGCTGGTATTCCGCCCGCGCGCCCTCCACGCCCAGAACGGAGGAACCCTTCGTCCCCTCGTAGCGGAAAGTCACCGTCGCCGACTCCTCATCACCCGCCGCGATCCGCACTCCGTCCGCCATGAAGCGGGCCGTGAGATTTTGGCCCGCATGCCAGGCGAAGTGGGAGACTCCTTGGTTCTGGGGGAGGGTCGCCTCTTCCGCCGTCAGTGGATGAACGGCTTGACGCGCCTCGGCCACCGCCTGCCACAGCCCCATGTCATCCTCGGGCCGGGGGGTGGGGGACGTTTCCTCCTCCGGTGCCGCGGTCGCACGCGGAGAAGGGGCAAGTTTGGCCTTTGATGGGCCAAGAGTTGTCTCTCCAGAGTTTTGCCAAAAGAGTGGCAGGGAGAGGGCTCCAAGCAGGGCAAAGCCTGGCAAAATCAAGCGGGCGTTGGGTTTCATGGGGGTGTTTACAATGTAAATCGGTTATGGATTTGATGTATTCCCTACCAGAAGTATTCCCGTCGTCTAGGGAAACAGTGTGAATTTTGGTTGAAGCGATGATGAGGAAAACCGCTCCCGCCGCTGCTCCGAATGGCCTAAGCCCCGATGCCGGCCTAGAGACACCCCCCGACGGATCCGGATTCTCATCGAACTCCCCACCTGATAAGCAGGTGAGGAACAGGTGAAACTTGCCGGGCCGGGGTGGTCATTGGGGTGGCTGTCCCCGGCAAACACGTCCCCGGGCGACAAGAGTGTCGCGGCTCCTTGCGCTTCCGCATCCGGCGAAGCCTTAAGGAGAGGGGACACTCCTGTCCCCGGCAAACACGCCCTCCCCCAGCGACAAGAGTGTCGCGGCTCCTTACGCTTCCGCATTTGGCGCAGCCCTGTGGAGGGGGGCACTCCTTGTTTGCTGGAGATCGCCCGCCGGGGGGATTTTTCAATGGAGGCATGGGTGGCAGCATGTCCTGGGGGATTCCCATCATCCACTTCCACCGGTGGGCCCCGCGTCAAGCCGCCTCCCCAGCCTATTTGATCTCCCCGAAGTGGGCCTTCTCCGGGGCCTCCGGCTCGTCCAGGATCTGGATCGTCGTGGCAGGACCCAGATCCGGATTTTCCCAAGAACAAAGCGCCCAAGCGATCTTCTTGTCCGGAGTGATTTCCAGCGCCTGAACTGTCGGCTTGGCCTTGTCCACTTGGCCGCTCCATTCATTGGCCCAGTTGTTGATCAGCGTGTTGCCATTGGGGAGGCGCCAGGCGAGCTGCAGATTGAGCATGGTATACCCCTCCGGAGCATTCTTCGCATATTCCCACACCACCTTCTGGTCTCGTGTCACCTCGTACACACGGGACGCCTCCGTGATCAGGATGTTGCCATTCCACAGCGGCTTTGCACCCCACGGGTGGGACGCAGGAAAGGACCAGACCTCTTTGCCGTTCGCGTCGTACTCGCAGACCTTGTTCATGTCCATATGGGCCACGAGCAGCGTGCCCGCCTCCGTGATCCGGGCATGCCGGAATTGCCCATGGACTCCTTTGGGATTTCCCGTCGGGAGGCGAAGTTCCTTGGCGGTCTCACCGGTCTTGATGTTGATCACCTTGAGCAGCGCCGGATTTCCGTTCTGCACGAAGAGCACGTGATCGCTGCCGATGGCCTGTGCCGTGTGGATCTCGCAGCCTTCAGGGGCATCGTGGTTCCACAGCACCTTCTTCTCCGGGGAAACCAGCTTCACCGCGTATTGGTGCGCCAGCAGCACGTTGCCATTGGAGAGCAGGATCGCATCGCTGATTTCGCCCCGGCCTTCGGGATCGTCGTATGACCAGACGACCTTGCCTTTGCGGACGATGAACATCCGCCGCTGCTTTGACTCACCCGCGTAGAAGAAGTCGTGCTGGGCAAGCCCCTTGCCTGGCAACACCGCGGGAAGCGTCGGCAAGGATTTCGAAGCTGGCGGCTCGGCCGCTTGAAGTGGGCCGGTCAAAGGGAAAGCGAGCAGAAGCCCGCAGCAGGCGATGGATTTCATAGAAGAGTGCTGGGCTGGGATGGGCGGGGTGGATCTAGGCCTCCCGACTATCCCGAACTTTTGGGAATGCTGGGATCATGGCCTTTTCGCGCCATCTGACCACTCCTCAAAGGGGGGGCACTCAGGGATGATTTGCTCGATCCGCAGGCCTTTCGACCATAGGCCTTCACTTCACCGCCGCGCCTGTCGGCCAATCGAGCAGGATGTTCCACTTGAAGATCTTGTCCGCCGGGAGCGTGGGAGAGGTTTCGTTGTCGATCTTGTCGTAGACATTCTTCGGCGGGGAAAGGACCGCGTCTTTTCCGAAGATGAAATCCTGATCCTCCACGATGGTGCGGTAGGCCTTGTTCAACGCGAGAGCGCGCTCCGGCGAGGGAGTGATCAGGTCATACACATCCTTTGCCTTGCCGAGCTTGTCGGGGTCGAGGGCGCCGTCTTCCTTGAACCACTTCTTCGACATTTCGTCGTTGTTCCGGAATTCGCTGCCGCCGCCTGCCCTGGAGAGGTAGGTGACGATCTCGCCGAGGGTCTCGCCTTTGTTCGGCGCATCGGGCATGCCTTTCAAATCGATGTATCCCCATCCCTTCGTGCCGTCGACCTTCCGGGGGAAGCTGAAGGTCTTGTCGATGGTCGAGCCGATGGTGTTGTGGCAACCCATGCAGGAAAAGTTTTCCTCGTAGGTGTAGGCGCGCAGATGGCCTTTCTTGTCCTCGATGAAGCCTTGGATGGCCCAGCCATTGCCGTTGTCGATGCCGTACTGCCCCAGCTCGTGATAGGCGGGCAAGTTGCCAGCCTCCTTCTCCATGGCTTCCATGTCGTAGCGGCGTGCGTACATCGGCTTGGAGAAGGCCTTGGCCTTTTTCGAGTAACGCACTTCCTTCATGCGTGCCGAGCTGCCGATCTTGCCGTCCTTCGAGACGCCGATGTAGCGCACGGTGTGCAGGAACTCGGTGCCCTGCGGGTAGAGATGGGTATCGATCGGTTCGCTTTCCGCGGCACCGATCCATGAACCGACCCGGGTAATCCTGGTGGTGACTTCGAGCGTCCCGTTGCCATCGAGATCCTTGCCGATCCGGGCCTCGTCCACCGGCAGGGACCCGATCTCCTTCACGCCCTTGATGCTCGCCTCCAGGATCGCAAGGTTCGCCTTGTAGATGTCCGCGGATGGCTTGCCATCCTTGTCGGTGCGGAAGCGCTCGTGAAGACGGATCATGACGTCGTCCGTTGATCCGTTCGTGGGCCAGAAGGTGCTGGGAAACGGCTTGTAGTTGAAGGCAACCCAATCGCTGCCGTCCTTCGCGAAACCTTGTTCATCGAAGGCCGCAGCGCCCAGCTGCAGGTTCTTGAGATCGGGGATCCAGCCCTTGAAATCGCGCTCGCGAAGACGTGAAGGAAGCTCGGAGTAATTGTCTTCGCTAATGTAGCGCAGGATCTCGTCGTCGCTGATCGCAGCCACACGGGCGGAACGATCCTCGAAGAGATTCTGCCAGTGATTGGTCATTCCCATCTCGCTGAAGCTGTAGGCCTCCTGGAGGTCGGCATCGCCCATCACATTCTCCCGTCCATCGATAGGATCCTGGTGGCAAACATAGCAGGGATTGTGTCGGATCTCGGTGCGCGTGTAGCACTGGGGCGGCACCACCGCTTCGCCATTGGAGAGAGTCGCCACGGGATGCACGGCCGGTACCATGGGGAGAACCGACTCGCCCGTCCGCAGGGAGTCGAGGATCTGCTGGTGGATCGGTGTGGCGGCAGCTGGTGGCGCGGTCGGTTCGCCGGCGGAGGCGGAAAGGGAAGCCAAACCAAAAAAGCCCGCTGAAAGCAGGCTGCCCGGGCGTCGCATGGAGATCATGGCTAGCGGACTTGTTCGTTGAAAAAAGGGAATCGCGGAAGCGAAGGGAAGGACGGCCCCTCAGGAGCCGTCCTTCCCTTGCTAGGTGGGGAGGATCAAATCCTGGTGAAATGGATCACTGGTTGGTGAAGCCCTTCGCGTTGTTGAGCTTCTTCACGAAGCCCTGATTCGGGACGTTGCTCACGTTGAAGAGCCACACCGCATCGCCGAGGCCGGTCGGGACAGTGGCGAGGTCCGTGCTGACCGGGTGCTGGACGCAGAGCGCGAATTCGGTCGGGACGGTAGGGTTGAAGATCATGCCGGTCGCCTCCGAGCCGTTGACGCGGATGCTCATGAAGTGGTCGACAGACTCGGCCACGCCGTCGCTGTTCTTGTCGCGGAGGAACCAGATGTCACCGCCGGTGGCGGAGCCGTTCGGTGCGTCCTCGATGACGTAAACGTTGCCAAGGGCATCCAGCGAGATGTTGTCCGGCGAGTTGATCGTTCCGGTGGTGGTGGTGAAGCCGAGGTTCTTCGGGGTCGAGTTGCTCGCCATCGTGCGCACGATCGCCTTGCCCGTCGCCTTCGGGGCGCGGCCCGCGGTCCGCTTGTCGAGGATCTCGATGGAGATCACCTTGTTCTCGGAGGTCACGGCGACGAAGACCACTTCGTTGCCATTGGACAGTCGGCTCACCGACATGTCTTCCGGGCGGCCGAACGGAGTGCCGCCGGCATCATCCGCGGCGGGGCGGCCACCGAAGACATTGCTGGTCGTGCGCGGATCGGCCGACGGGCCGTCGCGGAACGGATCGGTGATTCCCGGAAGCGGGGTGCCGGTTTCGTTCGTCAGCGGAAGCCACGTGGCGGCACCTTCGCGGACGACACCTGCAGCTTGCTGGTTCCAGTCAGCGGCAGGGGTGCCACCGCTGGAAAGGAAGGCATCGACGGAAAGGACGAAGGTCTGGCCGACCGTGTAGTCGCCAGGGGTCTTCATCACGAACTTGTAGATCGAGCCGGAATTGAATTCGTCGATGAAGTAGATCGTGTCTTCGAACTTGCTGCTGAAGTTCACGCCTTCGTGCGCGACGTTGGCGATGCTCTCCAGAACGCGGGATTGGATTTCTCCCACGGGTGCCATCGGATTGAGGATCTCGACCACCCGGCCGAGACCGGACCATTCCTCGGCGAGGAAGAGCGTATTGTTCGGCGTCCAGCGGCAGGGGTCGAAGGCACCGTAGTCATTCGCCCAAACGCCGGTGGCGTCGCCGGCGAAGATCGTTTCGGTGGTCTTGTCGTAGAGATTGTGGCGGCTGCATCCGGCGCCCACCGACGTTTCGTGAGGGATGAAGAGGTAGTTGCCGGTCGGATCGTAAGCCAGCATGTCGAACATGGACGCGCTGCTTCCCAGTCCGGGCACGCGGACGATCGATTGATTCGGGCTCAGGATCTCGTCCTCCACTTCACGGAGGCTGAGGGTGTTCGTTTGGCTGATGCCTTCCGGCGTCACCCAAGGGGACGTGAGTTCGGCCAGCGCATTCGGTGCCACGACCGGGGCGGACTCGGTGAGCGGAGTGAACCAGACATCGGTGCCGGCGAGGGCGGCCTGCGTGCCCAACAGGGCAGCGGTCATGAGGAGGTGGTTTCGCATGGTAAGGAGTTTCATAGGGGTCGGCTTCTGCACGTGATCGTCCGTTCTGGGCTGACATTCCTGCCGCGGCCCTTTCCGGATATGGCCGGTCATGAAACATAGCCCCGCAGGCGGCGCATGGGATTCGTTGTGGCGATATGCTCACGTGACGATTGGGTTACCGTAGCCGGCTGGAGCCGGTGACGAGGCTGTGACGGGAGGCCTGTTCTTTAGCCGGTGCGGGAAAGACTCCCGGCCCCGGCTTGCGGGTGCTTCCGGCGGGAAGTAGGGTGGCTGCGTGATCTATTTGGATGCCAATGCCACCACGCCGCTCCTGCCGGAGGTGCTCGATGCCATGATGCCGTGGCTTCGCGAAGGGTTTCATAACCCCAATGCCAGTTATCGGGGCGCGAAGGAAGCACGGAAAGCGATCGAGGATGCCCGTGGCCATGTCGCTGCATTGATCGGTGCGGAGCCGGACGAGATCGTTTTCACCGGTGGAGGCACGGAAAGCACGAATGCCGCCTTGAAATGGCTGGCCCGGCTGGTCGGCCGGAAATCCGGAAAAGTGCTGACCAGCGCAATCGAACACAGCGCGGTGCTGAAGCCCGTGGAGACCTTCGGCGAAGTCGGCTACCCGGTGACCAAGGTCGGCGTCGATGCCGGGGGGCGCCTCCTCATCGATGATTTCCGCGCCGCCTGCGAAGCTGTGAAGGAAGGCGGCGGCTTCGCCTCGATCATGTGGGTGAACAACGAGACCGGCGTGATCCAGCCGATCGAGGAAGCCTGCGAGATTGCCCGCGAGCATGGTCTCGCCTTTCACACCGATGCGATCCAGGCGGTGGGCAAGATCCCGGTGAATGTCCGCGAGGTGCCCGTGGACTTCCTCTCGCTCTCCGCGCACAAGTTCCACGGGCCGAAAGGCGTCGGCGCGCTCTACATCCGGAGCGGCTGCCGCTTCGAGCCGCTCCTGCGTGGCGGGGGGCAGGAGAAAGACCGCCGCAGCGGGACGGAAAATACGGCGGGCATCGTAGGTCTGGGCAAGGCCGCCGAACTCGCCGCTACCCGCCTCGCCGCGCATGTCACGCCGTCGGCCCTGCGCGATGCCTTCGAGGCGAAGATCGTCGAAGCCGTGCAAGGCGTCACCGTGAATGGTGATCTCCTGCACCGCCTGCCAAGCACCAGTCATCTCTCCTTCACCGGCTGCGAAGCCGCGGGTCTACTCATCTTGCTTGATGACCTCGGCGTTGCCTGTTCCGCAGGGTCCGCCTGCATGACCGGCAAGCAGCAGCCTTCCCACGTCCAAAAGGCCATGGGCTTCTCCGACGCCAAGGCGAAGAGCAGCCTGCGCTTCGGCTTCTCCTGCATGAACACCATGGAGGAAGCGATGGCTGCCGCGGAGGCGGTGAAGAAAGCCGTCGAGAAACTTCGCCGCGTCCAAGGCGGGACGACGGGGCCGGTGGTCGTTTATTCGCCCTAAGCGCTCATTCCGCCGGGGTCGCCTTCAAGTAACCATCTAGCTGCATGCGCTTCTGCTCCCGGAGCTCGGGGGTGGACATCATCTCGACCCAGGGGAGGAGCGATTTCGGATCGGACGGCGCTTCCCGCACGATCATATAGGAGATTCCTTCGTCCCGGCTCTCGCCCACAGGCAGGCTGCCGAGCCATTGGTAGGCTCCCTGCGGGTCCAATCCTGACCACTGCTGCAGGACCGTTCGAACGAGTGATTTCTGATCGCTCCCCGGATAGCCCGCGGCCCATGCAGCGGCGGCGGCCGGATCCTTGCTGCTCCAATTCTCGGCAAGCGCGCTCGCCAGAACACCGCGCCGCTCCGGCTCGACGGTGGCAAGCTTCTCCGCGGCGGCGGATGGATCGGTACCCGTCCAGGAGATCACCGCCAGGCGGAGGGCAGGGGTCCCGGATTCCGCGGGCAGGCTCCGGGCCCACTCGAAAGCGGCTGCCGGTCCTTCAGTGGATGAGATTTCAGCGGCAACGGTGATCGAGAGCTCGCTCAGGTCGATGTCTTGCGGCGCCTGTTCCAGGTATTTCCGGGCTCCGGCGGGATCCTGATAGGCCCAGTTCCTGAGGTCGGTCACTGCCATTTCGGCGACCGGCTTGTTCTTCCAGCTCAGGTCCGGCTGTTGGGGGGTGAGGGGGAACCCGCAGTGGATGGAATTCCGCTCCCGCTCGGCCAAGCTGGCTAGGATTCCGGCTTTGACTGGACTCTCCCGCAAGGAGGCCAGCCAGACAGCGGCTTCCGCCGGGGAAACGGAGGACCAGTTCATCGCCACCTCGTGGAGAAGGCGGGCCGACACGGCTTCCTCCTGAATCGTGCCCACCCAGGCAATCGCGTCCATAGGTGAGTTCCGTGCCCAAGCTCCCACCACGTATTCGGTGGAGGAGGCCCTTTCACCGGGGCTGAGATTATTCTCCAGATACGCGAGGGCTGCCTTCGGATCCTGCCCGCCCCAGGAGACGAAGAGGTCCGCCAGGGCCTGGCTGCGGCTGTTGCTTTCGGGCATCGATTCCAAGTAGGCGAGTGCCGCTTTTGAGTCCGTCCGCACCAGGATACCCAAGGCTTTGCCGACGCCGCTCTTGCGGAGATCGCCGGTGAATTCCGAAGTCACCCAGGCCAACGCCTTTTCGCCATCGGTCCAACTGCCCATGATCGAATCGACAGCGAAGCTCCGATGGACTTCCGACAAGCCCGCACCTTTCAATTCCCGGGCGGCAAATTCCGGGTCGACGCGGCCCAGATGGATGAAGAGAAGCGAGATCGCGGTCTCGCGGTCTTTGCCGGTCATGGCTTTTGCGGCTGCCAGCGCCGCCTCCGGCCCCTCCTTCTCGCAGAGGGCAATCACCTCTTCCGGGGCGCGACGGGCGGATGCCCCAGCAGGGACGGACTGGGGTTCCGGGTTTCGGCGATCCGCCACCGTCGACTTCATCCCGGTGCCCGGCACCGATTCCTCGCTGGCGGCGGAGAGGGGGGGCTGCCGGGATCCAACCATCAAGACGATCCCGGTCACGAGCAGCAGCCCGATGGTGATTCCGATCCGCGAGCCGTGCCATTTCATGCCGTCCATGTTTCGAAGGTGTTCTTATCTCCCATCAGACGACCCGCGAGGAGGGAGATCCTTGGAGAAAAAATGAAGAACGTGGGAACGCGCTGCTCCGGAATGAGCCATTGATCTCCCGCGATCCGGGCGCAGGATGCGGGAATGCCAAACGCTCTCGCGAACGAGATCTCTCCCTACCTTCTCCAGCACGCGCACAATCCCGTGGATTGGCTGCCTTGGACCGAGGGCGCATTCGAGCGGGCTCGGGCCGAGGACAAGCTGGTGTTTCTCTCCGTCGGCTATTCCACCTGCCATTGGTGCCACGTGATGGAGCGGGAGAGTTTCGAGAATGAAGCCATCGCCGCGGTGATGAACCGCCATTTCATCTGCGTGAAAGTGGACCGCGAGGAGCGGCCGGATATCGATGCCACCTACATGGCGTTCATTCAGGCGACCACCGGACAAGGCGGCTGGCCGATGAGCGTCTGGCTCACCCCGCAGGGCAAGCCGGTGGTCGGTGGCACCTATTTTCCGCCGGAAGATCGCTACGGTCGCGCGGGCTTTCCCAAGCTCTGTGCGGAGATCGGCCGGCTATGGAAAGAAGACCGGCAGCGCATGGAGGAAAGCGCGGAGAAGGTGATGGAACACCTCCGCAGCGAAGCCTCTCCGGATTCCGTGCTCAACGGGTTGCCGGACGACAAGGTGTTCGGCGATTTCATCGATCGTTGCGAGTCGATGTTCGATCCTTCGCTCGGCGGGTGGGGCGGAGCGCCGAAGTTTCCCCGTCCCGTCGTCCCGCGCTTGTTGCTCCAGCTTGCCGATCGTTTCGATGGCGATGAAGCGGAAGCCGCGCTGCAGATGACATCGCGCACGCTGCGGGCGATGGCTGCGGGAGGCATGTATGACCAGTTGGGCGGCGGCTTCCATCGCTACTCAGTGGATCGCTACTGGCACGTGCCTCATTACGAGAAAATGCTCTACGATCAGGCACAGCTCGCCTTGCTCTACCTGGAGTCATGGCAGGCGTCCGGGGATGACCGCGACCGCGAGGTGGCGGAGGACATCTTCCGCTATGTGCTGGAAGAATTGCTCGATCCCTGCGGAGCCTTTCACGCCGCGGAGGACGCCGACAGCCTGCTGGCCGCGGGGGATACGGAGAAAAAGGAAGGCGCTTTTTGGACTTGGGAGGCTGCCGAGATCTACCGCTTGCTCGATGCGAAGACGGCCGCGATCTTTTGCGCCGCCTATGGGGTCGAGGAAGGGGGCAACTCCAGGCCGGAAAGCGATCCCCATGGCGAGCTGAAGGGCAGGAACACCCTTTTCCAGGCAGCGGCCATTAGCACCTTGGCCGAGCAATTCGACCTTCGCGAAGAGGATGTCCGGGACGTGCTCGACCGCGCACGCCGCGTCTTGTTAGAGGCAAGGAAGCAGAGGCCGCTCCCGCATCGCGACGACAAGATCATCACGGCGTGGAACGGGCTGATGATCGCAGCGCTTGCGCGAGGGGCCCGCCTCCTGGCTCGCTCCGATTTGCAAGAGGCGGCGCGGAAGGCGCTGCAGTTCATCCGCCGCGAACTGTGGGATGGTAGCCGGCTCTGGCGGAGCTATCGCGGAAAACGGGGTGATGCCCCCGGCTTCGCCTCGGATCATGCGTTCCTGATTTCAGGCCTGATCGAAATGCACGCGGCCGATGGCGATCCTGCTTGGCTCGCGTGGGCGCGGGAAATCCAGGAGGCATTCGATGCCGGGCATTGGGAGGAGACCCGGGCGGGATATGTCATCCGGACCGAGCTTGGCGGCGAAGCGCTCCTCCTCATCCGTGAGGACTACGACGGTGCGGAACCCGCCGCCAACCACGTCGCTGCGGAAAACCTGCTCAAGCTCTCGATGCTTGTCGATGAACCCGCCTATGCGAAACGCGCTGAGGCGATCCTCCGCTCCGGTGCGAGAACGGCGGACAAGCAGGCTTTCGCCGTCCCCGTTTTGCTGGGTGCCCTGGACCTGCGCGATCGGGGTGTGGTGAAGATCGACGTCCGTGGTGAACCTTCACCGGAACTTTCCGAAGCGCTCCGCCGCGCATGGATCCCGCGGGCGGTCTGGACGCGCTCGCCGGGGGAGGGGGACGTCGTCATTTGCGAGGACCAGGTCTGTCTTCCGCCGATCCGCACCGTCGAGGAATGGGATCGCATTCATCTCTAGGTCTTGTTCGGAAGTGACAGTGATTCAAACAGTTTGGAACGAAGGTCCGCGGAAATCTCCCTTGTATTCCGGGTGAATCGTGATCCCTTTTCCGCCGTTCCCACCAACGGTATGAGAAAGCTCGCCATCCTCGCTGCATTCGCTCTTCAAGCCGTCGCCGCCCAAGCGGGGACCATCGCGATCAAGAACGACACCCGTTCGGCCAAGAAGATCACCGTGGTTCAAGACGGTAAGGTTGCGGGCTACGTGGATCGCCTGAAGTCCAAGAAGACGCTGCTGGTGAAGATCGACGACAACGGGTCGAGGCCCATGGTCGTGATCCAGGTCGCGGGCGAGAATGAATACCTCCTGCTGCCACCCAAGACGAGGACCTACAAGGTCTCCTGGCTGCTCAACATGATGTACTGACCGGGACCTAATCGTCTTCCGGCAGCTTCAGGCGCTTGGCCCGCTTGAAGAAAAGATCGAGGTCACCTCCGCATTCCGCGAGGAGCTTGTGAAACGCGGGGATGTGATGGTGGTAGGTCATCACCGATACGAGATGCGCGTTGTTGATGTCCTCGGTCATCCATGATTCGAGTCCTCGGCCGCCCCAGCGGCGGCGAAGTTCCCGGAAGTTCTCGCGAAGGTCGCGAAAGATCGCGGCTTTTCTCCGGCGCATTTCTTCCGGCGGAAGATCGGAAGCGTAGAGCGCTTTCAGCTCGTCGCGAGTGTGATCGATGCGGTTGTAGAATTGGCCGCGCCGGATCAGCCGCGCCTCGTAGTGCTTCAGATCGGCCAGACGGCCTTCGTGCCGCAGCCACCGGCGCACGCTTTCTTCGGCCACGGCGTTGGCGAGGGATTCGTTGAAGGTCGTATCGCCGTTCCGGAAGAGTCGCCGGTGGGTGAGCTCGTGGAAAATCAATTCCGCCAGGTCCACATCGGCGGAATACACGAAGGTATTCAGCACCGGGTCATGGAACCAGCCGAGCGTCGAGTAGGCGTCCGTGCCGCCCACCTGGACATCGTAGCCCTCCGCCCGCAGCTTCGTGGCGAGCGCCTCCGAATCTTCCGGCGCGAAGTAGCCGCGGTAGTCGAGCTTGCCCAACGTGGGATACCACCAGGTCTTCGGCTCCAGGGAAAACTCCGGCGCGGCATACAGTACCCACACCACATGCGGCCTGCCGAGGTCGGCGTAGCGGCCGTAACTCTCGTCACCCGGCAGGGTCAGATGCTCCGAAGCGAAGGCCCGGATCTTTTGCACCGCCGCGAGCTGCTTCCGCAGCTTCGGGTCCGTGTTCGGATCTCCGATGATCGGCGGAGTCGGCCGGCTCTTCCGGATGATCTCCAACTGGCCAGCAGCTGCCTGACGATAGAAATGAACCGTCTGGCATGACGTAAGCGCGGCAATGGCAATTGCCATGGCCAGCCGGGAGAATGTCCGTGGGAATGCCATGGAGCGGATCACTTCCAGGCATCCCGCCACATATCCGGATACCACCGGCCTTCATCCACCTCGATGAGGTCGAAGTCGGTGATCACCGAGCCATTGTCCGGCACGCCGTATTCCTTGATCATTTGCGGGATGAATTCGTCCGTCTCATCGTCCCGCCAGCCGCGTTTGCTCATGAAGCTGTTGTAGATGAGGATTTCCTCGGCGGTGAGGCGACGGCCGGTTGCGAAGCACCATTCCAGCACCTCGTCATCGGACTTTCCGGAGAGCACCTGCGCCTGCACGTCCCCATAACGGACGCCGAGGTAGCGGCAGGTCCGCCCGTCGAAGCCATTGCCAAGCATGTCGAAGTAATCCTCCGGAAGGGTGCCGGCCGCGTGCAGCCGGATCTTCGAGCACATCCGCGCGAAATAAAACATCCCCAGAGTCTTCTGATAGCACCCGATGATTCCTTCGATCTTCACGCCACCAGCGTGGAGGCTCTCCAACAGCTTGCCGATCCATTTTTCACCACCCGAAATGCCGGAAGCATGCACCCAAAATCGCAAAAAACGGGCCGCTCCCGGGGTTGCCACGCGAAAGAGATTCGGATAGTTCTCGGTATTCAAGCGACACCAAAGAGATGAACCCGAACGAAAAAGTGAACATTTCCGCCACCGGACGCCGGAATTTCCTCAAGGCAATCGGCGGCGTGAGCGCTGCGATGGCGGCGACCACCGCACTGGCGCAAGCCCAAGGTTCCCCGGCCCGTCCATCCGGCGCGAAATACATGGGCGACTTCGCCGCTCCGAAGCTGGAGAAGGTCAAGGTGGCCATCATCGGTGTCGGTGCCCGCGGTTCGGGCCATGCCAGCCAACTCGCCGTGATCGAAGGCGTGGATTTCGTCGGGATCTGTGATCTTCGCGAGGACCTCGTGAAGAAGTCCGAGGCTCGTGTCACCAAGGCCGGTCACAAGCCGAAGCTTTACTCCGGCGACGAGAATGCATGGAAGAAGATGCTCGTTGAAACGAAGCCGGACGCCGTCTTCATCGCCACGCCGTGGAATGTGCATGCGGTGATGTGCGTCGAATCCATGAAGGCCGGTGCGCATGCCTTCAGCGAAGTGCCGATCGCCGTCACCATCGAAGAGATGTGGGACATCGTGAACACCTCCGAAGCGACGGGCCGCCACTGCATGATGCTGGAGAACGTCAACTACGGCCGCGAGGAACTCGTTTACCTCAACATGGTCCGCCAAGGCGTGATCGGCGAGTTGCTCCACGGCGAAGCGGCCTACATCCATGAGCTGCGCAGCCAGATGGAGAACGGCGACACCACCGGCTCCTGGCGCACCTTCCAATATGCCAAGCGCAACGGGAACCTCTACCCGACCCACGGCCTCGGCCCGGTGGCGCAGTACATGAGCCTCGCCCGCGGTGAGGACAATTTCCGCCGCATGGTTTCCTTCTCCTCCCCGGCGAAGGGCCGCGCGCTCTATGCGCAGAAGTCGGAGAAGCTCTCCAATCCTGCCTTCAAGACGCTTGCCTTCGAAGGCGGTGACATGAGCACCTCCATCATCAAGACCACGCTCGGCCGCACGATCATGGTGCAGTGGGATGAAACGTCGCCGCGCCCCTACTCTCGCCACAACCTCATCCAAGGCACGAAGGGCACTCTCAAGGGCTTCCCGAATGGCATGGCCATCGAGGGCCTGACGAAGAGCCACCACGAGTGGGCCGAGAGCGAGGAGTTCGAGGCCATCGCCTCGAAGTACGAGCACCCGCTCTTCAAGCGCGCGGGCGAGCTGGCCAAGAAGATGGGCGGCCACGGCGGCATGGATTTCCTCATGCTCTTCCGCATCATCGAGTGCCTCCGCCAGGGCGAGCCGCTCGACCAGAACGTCTACGAAGGCTGTTTCTGGTCCGCGGTCGGACCGCTCAGCGAGAAGTCGGTGAAGGAAGACGGCATGCCGCAGGACTTCCCCGACTTCACCCGCGGCGGCTGGAAGACCACCAAGCCCCTCGGCATCGTCGCCTGATTCACTTTCCGGGGTTAGTCATCACAGAGAAAGAGCACGTCCGTCAGGGCGTGCTCTTTTTTTGCTCCGGTAGGGCGGTCCGGCCCGACCGCCGGCTTCTTCCGGGACCGCGGAACTCCAGTTCCGCATCGCATGGTCCTTGTGGTCCTTGTTGGCATGACTCCATCAGGAATCGTCGAAGGAAGAAGCGGATCCGAAGCTTCCTGCGGAACTGGCGTTCCGCGCTCCCAGGCACACCTCACTGGCACCTCGCGAAATCCAAGCCGAACTTCGCCAGATACTTCTTCAGTCGATCCGCATCATTCGACACCGACCTCTTCAACCGCGACACCGCGAACAACTGCCGCCCCGCCTCCGAAATGCTCTTCGAGCGGCGGCACACCATCACCACGTGACACAGCTGCACCTGATCGAACGGATCGATTTCGCCGAAGGCTTCTTCTCCTAACAGCTCAAACAGATCGATCTCATCATCCCCCGTCGGCCGGCTTCCCGGCCGATGCCAGCTTTCGCGCAGGCGCCCGATCTCTTCCTCCACTTCTTCCACGCGGATCCGGCCCCGCGGCGCCAACGTCGCCATGCGCGTGACCGCCGCATTGAGATCCCGGAAGTTCCCGCTCCACGGGGTGTCCGGCGACTCGGCGAATTTGAGGAAAGCCTGGCGTGCTTCCTTGTTCATGCCGGCCTGCCGCCCATGGGATCCGCTCACCCGCTCCAGCTCGAAGTCGAGATTCGGGGCGATGTCCTCGCGCCTCTGCGCCAGCGCCGGCAAGCCGAAGGTCCAGAGGTGGATGCGTGCCAACAGGTCTTCGCGGAATCGTCCCTTGGCCACCGCTTCGCGCAGGTCGCGGTTGGTTCCGGCGATAAGCTGGAAGTCGCTCTTCGCCGGCCGGTCCGCACCCACGGGCAAGAAGGTCTTGTCCTCCAGCGCACGGAGCAGCATGGCCTGCTCATCGAGGCCCAGCTCGCCGATCTCATCGAGAAACAGCAGGCCGCCATCCGCTTCCCGCAACAAGCCGGGCCGGTCCCTCTGGGCACCGGTGAAGGAGCCACGCACATGACCGAAGAGCGCCGATGCCGCCGTGTCGCCCGTCAGCGTCGCGCAGTTCACTTCCACGAATCCGCCGCGCAGCCCGCCACGCTGCTTGCGCAGGTCGAAGATGCGCCGGGCAAGATGGGACTTTCCCGCACCGGTCGGACCGGTGAGCAGGATCGGAGCCTGGGAGCGCAGCGCGACTTGCTCGATGCGGTCGATCAAACGGTTGAATCCCGTATTCCTCGTCGCGATCCCGCTTTTCAGGAATTCCGTGGTCTCTTCCTGATCTCGCGCGAAACGAGTACTAAGCGCATCGTAATTTGAAAGATCCAGGTCGATCAAGGCATAGCGTCCCGGTTTCCTCTTCTTCGGCCGATCGCCGCCGGGCGGAGGGGAGGTCTGGATCAGCTTCCCGGGGATGAACCCCGCCTCCACCAGCAGGAAGAGCGAGATCTGCGAGATGTGCGTCCCGGTCGTGATGTGCACGAAGTATTCCTCCCGCTCCGGATCGAAGGTGTAGCCGCGCGCCCAATCGTGGAGCGCTCCATACACCCGCTCCAGATCCCAGGGGTCCGCGCCGAATTCAATGGCATGCGACCTCACCTCCGTTTCCGGCGAGATGAAACGGATGTCGGAGGACACATGCTGCTGCATCGAGCTGTGCTCCGGCCCGGCGAGAAACTCGAAGCGGTCGAAGAGCAGTTCCTCATGCTGGAAGAGCGAAACCGTAGGACGCCAGTCGTCCCAACGCTCCGGCTTGACCCCGGCGTCGAGCCGCGTGCCAAGCAATCCAATCGCCACTCGCTTCACGGATAAGATCCTAGCGAAAAAGAGAAGAACGAGGAAAGAGGGAACTGCGGTCCAACAGCCGGTAAAAAGAGTCGTAGAAAACTATATCGCTGTTAGTGAGTCTGTTAGGGGATTTCCGCTGGCGCCATTTGGCCACTTGGCACGCCCGGTGCCATCTAAGGTTTGTCCGATGCAGCCAACGGACACACGAACATGGCGAACAAGAACCTCTTCCAAACCATCCGCGGCGCGCTCATCCCGCAAGCCACGACCCGGAACGATGCCGGGGGTGCCGCCTACGATTTGTCGCCGAAGGCCGCGCTGGCCCGCATGGCGGTGACCGGGTGCTTCGGGCGGACCTACTACGCGTCTCCCGAACTGCAGCTCGATCGCCTGCTCGAACTCGTTCCGAAAGTGGACACGGATTTCGTGGCGCAGACCGCGCTCTACGCCCGGCGAAAGGGCTACATGAAGGACATGCCGGCGCTGCTCTGCGCGATGCTCTCCACCCGCGATCTGGGCCGCCTCGCCGAGATCTTCCCGCAGGTCATCGACAATGGGAAGATGCTGCGGAATTTCGTGCAGATGCTCCGCTCCGGGGTCACCGGACGCAAGTCCCTCGGCTCCGCGCCGAAGCGGCTCGTCCGCCAGTGGCTGAAGCGGGCCACGGTGCGCCAGCTTCTCGATGCCTCGGTAGGGAATGCTCCCTCGCTGGCGGATGTCGTGAAGATGGTGCACCCGCGCCCGGCCGATCCGGCCCGTGAAGCCTTCTACGCCTGGCTGCTAGGCAAGCCGTGGAATGCCGATGCTCTTCCGGAAACGCTGCGTCACTACGAAGCATGGAAGCTTAGCCGTGAAGGTGACGTTCCCGATGTCCCGTTCCAGATGCTGACCGCGCTGGAGCTGGGCCAGAAGGAATGGGACGCCATCGCGGTGACCGCTTCCTGGCAGACCACGCGGATGAATCTGAATACCTTCCTGCGCCACGGCGTGTTCCGTGACCAAGGGATGGTGTATCTGATCGCCAAGCGGCTTGCCGATCCGGAGCGGATCCGGCGTGCCCGGGTCTTCCCTTACCAGCTGCTGGTGGCCTACCTGAATGCAGGGAAGGATCTGCCGCAGCAGATCCGGGAAGCCCTGCAGGACGCGATGGAAACGGCCATCGGCAATGTGCCGGAAATCGACGGCAAGGTCGTCGTTTGCCCGGACGTGTCGGGATCCATGCAGTCGGCCGTGACGGGCTACCGGAAGGGTGCGACCTCGAAGGTGCGATGCATCGACGTGGCGGCTCTCGTAGCCGCGGCATTGCTGCGGAAGAACCGTGGAGCACGGGTCCTGCCCTTCGAACGCGACGTCGTCGATGTCGACCTGAACCCGCGTGACTCCGTGATGACGAACGCGACCAAGCTGGCGAAGATCGGCGGCGGCGGAACGAACTGCTCGGCACCGCTGGCGAAGCTCAATGCGGAGAAGGCAACGCCGGATCTCGTGATCTTCGTCTCCGACAACGAATCCTGGGCCGATCCCCGGGCAAGCCGCGGAACCGCGGTGATGGCCGAGTGGGAGAAGCTCAAGAACCGGAACCCGAAGGCCCGCCTCGTCTGCGTCGACCTGGTGCCGAACACCTCGACGCAGGCACCAGACCGGAAGGACATCCTGAACATCGGTGGCTTCAGCGACACCGTCTTCGATCTCGTCTCCGCCTTCGCGGCCGGGGCGGATGGAAGCGATCACTGGATCCGTGAAATCGAAAATCAACCCCTCAACCAACGCGTGAAAATCGCGTGACAACTTTGTCGGCACGGCGGATGCCGGTGGGACTACATCGTCTGTAACACGAAACCAACCAGTCTCGCCATCCCTCGCCGCCGTGCCGGCAATTCTCCCTTTCGATTCGCGAATGCCGGGAGGACTACATCGCTCAACCATCGGTGTCCTCCAACTCCTTGTCGCGATTCCCTTTCCATCCAGATCAATCGGCGAATGCCGGTGGAACTACATCATTACTCATGACCAGGTCGACGGTTCGAATCCGTCCCGGGCCACCATCGACGGCCCGGTAGCTCAGTGGTAGAGCAGGAAGTTTCACCAATCCCTTGTCGCCGCTCTTTTCCCCCTCCTATGAACTCTCCGATCGGACCATGGCTGTACTGCGAGTGTGAAGATTCTTCTCTGCATGGCAATCGTGAGGCCTATCAGCTCCTGAGGACCAAGATCGATGAGCTTCTGAAGTCCGCGGACAACAGCGTGGTCATTCAGGAGAAAGAGGTCGCCATCGGTCTCCTCGTGCTCCGGGACTATCGCGATCTGCAAGAGCTGCCAAGACCCCTGCTGCAGAAGCTCTTCGAGTGGCTTCTCTTTTTCATCATCCTTTCGATTCCCGCGTCCATTCTCCTTTTGGCTGTTTTCGGCCTCATCCAATTGATCCACATTTTCTCCTGATTCCATGACCACCATCCACAGAACCGACGAGGCCCTCGGCTTCCTCCCGCTTCCCGGCGACAACGGCAAGCCGATCACCGTGGTCGGTACCGATGCGATCCGGGACCATTTCGATGCGACCTGCATCCAGCAGGCGATCAATTCGCGCATGGCTCCGGGGGTGACGGATGTGATCCTGAACCCGGATGCCCATGCCGGCTACGGCGCCCCGGTGGGATGCGTGATGGTTTCGCCCACGCACATCTATCCGGGCCCCGTAGGCGTGGACATCAAGTGCTCGATGAGCCTGCTCCAGCTCGATATCCCGGAGGATGTGATCCGCGACAAGGATACGCGTCGCGCTTTGATCAATGCGATCATCGAGCGCACGCCGACCGGTGCGGGCAAGGGTCAGCGCTCGGTGAAGAAGGCACGCCACGTGGACGAGATCATCGGCATCCCTGCGGTGACCGAGGGTGCGACCGCGCGGGTGTGCCAGGCGCTCGGGATCCCGCCCGAGTGGGCATTCCGTTGCGAGGACTCCACCCACAAGGGTCACGACGGGACCTACGATGCCCTTCGTAGCCGCCTCGAGCGCATCCTCGCCGAAGGACGCATCCGCAACTTCGTGGACAAGCTCGGGCAGCTTGGATCCTACGGAGGGGGAAACCACTTCGGCGAGTGCGAGATCACCCGTGTAACCGACCGGCCGTGGGCGCGCGATACCGCGAAGTCCTTCGGGCTCCAGGACGGGCGCGTGTCCTTCCTCAGCCACTGCGGATCGCGTGGTTTCGGGAATCTGCTCGCGCAGGGCCAGTTCAAGGACTTGGAGGGCAAGTTCCGCACCTGGTCCACGCCCTTCCCCGCCGGTGACAAACAGCTCGTGTATGCACCGCTCGGAACGCCCGAGGCGGATGCCTATCTCGACGACATGGCGCTCGGCGCGAACTTCGCGACGGTGAACCACTTGTTGATCAACGCCCTCGTGCTGGAGGCTTTCCAGGAAGTCCTCCCCGGAGCGAAGGGGCAGCTCGTGTACTTCATCTCGCACAATATCGCGCGGGAAGAAATCGTCGCGGGTCAGAAGTCTTGGGTGCACCGCAAGGGCGCGACCCGCGCGATCCCCGGCGGACACTTCTCGCTGAAGGATACGCCGTTCGAAAAGACCGGCCATCCGATCCTGCTGCCGGGAAACCCGCGCGATGGATCCGTGGTGATGGTGGCCCGTGCCGGTGCCGAGCGTACCGCATGGTCCGTGAACCACGGTGCCGGCCGTCAGATGGGCCGCAAGCACGCGGCACGCACGCTTGACCAGAATTCGGTGGATGCCGATTTCGATGTCTCCGATATCCTCACGAACTGCCGCAAGTATCCGATCGACGAAGCGCCCGATGCCTACAAGAACTTCCCCGAAGTGCTCCGTAGCGTCGAAAGCGCCGGCCTTGCCGAGACGGTCGCGAAGCTCCAGGCCCGCTTCGTGATCAAGGATGAGACCGCGGCCGATGATTGACCCGATAGGTCCTATGAGACCCATAGGACCTGTTCTTTTTGCCATGAAACCGATCCAACTCGACGGCAGCTCCGGCGGCGGCCAGATGCTGCGCACCGCGCTCTCCCTGGCCATGGTCACGGGCCAGCCCTTCCGCATGGCGAATATCCGCGGCAAGCGTTCGCGCCCGGGACTGATGCGCCAGCATCTCACCTGCGTGAAAGCGGCCTGCGAGATCTCCGGCGGCACGGCGGACGGCGCGGACATCGGCTCGACCGAGCTTGTCTTCCGCGCTGGCAAAGTACGAGGCGGATCGTATCAATTCGCCATTGGCACGGCGGGAAGCACCACGCTGCTTCTCCAGACCCTGCTGCCCGCGCTGTGGTCGGCGGAGGAGCCGACGACGCTGCGCCTTGAAGGCGGCACGCACAATCCGCTCGCGCCACCCTACGAGTTCATCGAGCGGGTCTTCCTGCCGGTAATTGAGAAGGCGGGTGCCACGGCATCGGTCCGGCTCGAGTGTGCGGGCTTCGCACCCGCGGGCGGTGGCGTGCTCCATGCCAATGTGGAGCCATGCGCACGGCTCGGTGTGCTCGACCTGATGACCCGTGCGGAGTCCGGGGAGTCCCGCGTCCGGGTGCTGGCACGGCACGTGCCGCTCTCCGTCGCGGGCCGCATGCTTGACGCAGCGCTTGAGACCTTCCCATGCAAGGATGCGAGCGTGGAAAACCGCGAGCCCGGTCCGGGATCCGGCATCTGTTGTCTGGTGGAAACCGACTTCGGCGACATCCGGGAAATGACCAGCAGCTTCGGCGAGCGTGGCCTCATGGCGGAACGCGTCGGGCGCCACGCCGCGAAGGCGATGCGCGATTACCTCGGCGCCGGCGTCCCAGTGGGGCGTCATCTCGCCGACCAGCTCCTCCTGCCGATGGCGCTCGCGGGCAGCGGACGCATCGCTACGATGGCACCGGACGCCCACGTGCCCACGAACATCTCGGTAATCGAAAAGTTCCTGCCGGTGAAATTCAGGATGACCTCCGGCGACCGCGGCACCCAGGTCATCGAGATCCGGTAGGGCGCGGCGGCCCGCCGCGCCGTGCGGACTTGCCAAACCGCCCGCCCGCGCCATCTCATCCCGGCGCGATGCACGGCGGTTTGATCTTCGATCTCGATGGCACTTTGGTGGATTCCCTTCCCGGCATTGCCGCTTCCTTGAACCGCGCGCTCGACCGCTGCGGCTTCGAGGGACACGCCGATGCCGCCGTGCGGCGTTTCATCGGCAATGGCTCGTATGAACTCGCGCGTCACGCCGCGCCGAAGGGCACGTCGCCGGAATCCATCCTCGCGGTGGAGGCTGCCTTCAAGGAGGACTATGCTCTGACGTGGCCGGAGGGAACCGCGCCTTACGAAGGGATCCCGCAGTTGCTGGCAAAGCTCTCGGCCGCAGGGGTAAGGATGGCCGTCCTTTCAAACAAGCCGCACCCTTTCACGGTGGAAATCGTCGAGCACCTCTTCCCTGGCATCCCGTTTGATCCCGTACTTGGCCAGCGTCCGGATGCTCCGCGGAAACCCCATCCCGACGCCGCGATCCAGATTTCGGACCTCTGGGGAGCAGACCCGTCGGAATGCATTTTCATCGGGGATTCCACCGTGGACTTGGAAACCGCCCGGGGAGCGGGGATGCGGCCGCTGGCCGTGGCGTGGGGCTACCACGATGTCGCCGCGCTGGAGGCGGCCGGAGCAGGGGAGGTAGCGATCAATATTGAACATTTGGCCGGGCTTTTCAAGCTCTTCTGAACGCCAAATATTCAGGTCAATACAATCGAAATACCGGGCGTCCGCGGGCAATTTGGCTAACCGATTGGGCTCAAGAGATGCCGCGTTTTTCTCAAGAAGGGGATGGCCATTCGATGGATTCTGGGTCATCCTGCAAGGTGGATAGGGCGGATAAAACCGCCGTCCATTCACCCACAATTAAACAGGAGAATAGACATGCAAACCGCAAACGTGAACCTGCCCATCACGGTGACCGTGAGACACGAATCCGTGACCGACTCGCTGCGCGAATATGCCCAAAAGAAGATCGAGGGACTCCATCTCGACTACCCGCGCATTATCGAGGCCAAGGCCATTCTTGACGTTCAGAAAAACCGGCACATCGCCGAAATCATTCTCTTTTGTGCCAATCACATTACCATCGAGGCCCACACGGAAGGACAGGATATGTATGCCGCCATCGACGAGACGATCGACAAGATTGCCCGCCGCATGCGCAAGCACAAGACGCGCCTGATGAAGAAGAAGCGCCCCCACCGGAACGACTCCATCCGGCACCTTGAAGAGCGCTTCTTCCCGCAGGAGATCATCGATCACCCGGAAGAATCCGAGCACGATCCCGAGCCCTTCATCGTCCATCCGGAGAAGTATCGTCTCCGGACGATGTACAAGGAAGACGCCGTCATGGAGCTTGAGCTCAATGAACGGCCCTTCGTGCTCTACAAGAGCGCGCGCCGCGGTTGCCTGACGATCCTCTACCGCCGCAAGGACGGCGACTACGGGGCCGTCGACATCAAAGAGTGAGATTCCTCCTCCCCAATCCACGCCCGCTCCGGCCATCGCCGAGGCGGGCGTTTTCGTTTTTAACAGTCTACCCAGCGGCCGAGCTTCGTCGACAGCATCCGGCAGCTCACCGCCACCCCGCCGAATGCCTTTCCGATCACCTCCCGGTACGCCGCCATCTGTCCTGCATAGCGCTCGACCAACTGCTCCGGCTTGGAAACCGCATCGGTCTTGAAATCGATCAGCTCCACCCTCTCCGGCAATCCCAGTGGATCCCGGAACACATGCAGCCGGTCGATCACCCCGCTGAGCCATTGGCCGGCGAGAATGGCTTCGACCGCTTGCTCGCGATGGAGGTCCACCTTCCTCCCGCGTCGTTCGAATACCTGACGGATCGCAGGTTTTTCCAAAAGCTCGCGGACGATACCCGCACCCGCGGTTTTGGAAAAGAGGGGCGCGTTGTCGTCCACCCAGCTCACGGACTCGAAGGCCGCATGAACTTCGGTGCCGAATGCCCGGCCGCTCCATGATCCCGATGGACCCGCGGTAGCTTCGGCGTTGGTGCCCGAGGGAGATGCCCGCTGCCGCCGGGGTGTAGCCCCTGCAAGCACGGGAATGGGGGATTGGACCGTGAGGGTTCTCTCCGGAACGTCCTGCCACCAGCTGGGATCCCCGGATTGGAAGATCACCGGGCCATCGCCACTTGCTGCGGAGCGTGCGATCCAATTCGCTGGCGAAGCCCAGTCCTGGGCGTCTTTCCGGCTCTTCGGAACTTCCGGCAGCAGGACATAGAGACCCCGCTTCGCACGGGTCAGCGCGACATATAGCACGCACATCGCCTCGTAGCGTTGCGCGTCGGACCACACCGCCTCTGCCGCCGAGAGCGCGGGAACCAAAGTGCGCACCCAGCTGGCGGGCGTTTCCAAAACCCACGGCCCGCTCGGGTCGGCACCCATCGCCACCTTGAAGTCGCCGAGATCGGGAACCTGGGAATCCTCCACGGAAGGCAGGACCACCACGTCGAAACCCAGGCCCTTTGACTTGTGAATGGTCAGCACCTGCACCGCGGCCGTTCCGGGGCTCTGCGGAATTTCCAGATCGGTGATCCAGCGGACCGCCTCGCGCGGTGTGCCAACTCCCGCAACATCGAACTCCGCGAGCGCTCCGATCACATCGCTCGCCCGGCTTCGGGAAAATTCGGAGAGTTCCCCCCAAAGCGGCTCCAGCAAATGTTCCACCAGCGCCGCATAGCCGCGACTCTGGGCGATCTTCAGCAATCCCTCCCACGCCGCCTGCCATGCCGGGCCGAAGCGTTCTTGGATCACCGCCGCGAGCGGAGACATCGCGATCACCTCGCGCGCGTAAGGATCGGCCGGATCCGCAAGCCAGCGGATCAGGTGAAGCAGCGCGACGCCCGGAGCATTGTCCACCACGGGTTGGCGGCGGCCTTCCTCGATGACGTCGAAGCCGTGTTCCCGGAGCAGTGCGGCGGTGGCCCGCACCTGATCGTTGGTCCGCACCAGCACCCCGCAGGTCAGGCTGCGGGTCCCGACGCCGATCCCGCGCAGGAGATTCACCAGATGCTCGTCGCGCTCGTCTTTCGTCACGATCTCCACCTTCGCTTCGCCGCTCACGTCCGGCTTCGCCGAATAGTGATCTTCCCATTGCCAGCGCTCGGACATCTCTTTGCCGAAGAGCTCGCGGATGGTCGGCAGATCGCCACAGACGCGGTTCACCAGATCCAGCACCGCAGGACACGAGCGCCAGGACTCCGGCATGGGATGCACCTTCAGGTGGTCATTGGTCCCATAGCGGCGCTTGACCTCGTCGAAGAGGGACACATCGCCGCCGCGCCAGCCGTAGATGGCCTGCTTGCGGTCTCCCACCACGAAGAGCGTGCCGTCTTCGCGACTGGCGGCCTCGTCCAGCAGCGGCACCATGCCATCCCACTCCGCGCGGCTGGTATCCTGGAACTCATCCAGCAGCCAATGGTTGTAACGGGCATCCAGACGGAAATCCACGGCCTCGCGCCGGAGCCGGGCTTCCTCATCGCCGGTCCAGCGGCCCATGAGAACCTTGACGTCATCGAAGCCCAGCATCCCGCGGCGCCGCAGCCTCCGCTCGCATTCGCGGTCCAGAGCGCCGACAAGGTCCGCCACCGCACGCGTGCGCGCCACCGCTGCCGAGAGCTCACAGCCCGCCAGCAAATAGAAGAGCTCGCGCCAGGCCTCCGCCATCTTGCCGGAGAAACGGATCACCGAACGATTGAAGGGGATCTCGATCTCACCTTCACCCCGGACCGCCGCAGCGAAACGGTCGAAGAGCACGCCGGCCTTCGTGACCCTGCCGCTGCCGACCGTGTGCAGCTCGAAATGATCGAGCAGTTTCAGGATCGGCTCGCGCGACTCTCCGGCGCGGAGCGTTGAAATGAGCGTGCGCTTGTTCTCCTCCCATGCGTCCACGTCCGCCAGAGGGTTGAAGAGGTTCTGTCCACCCCAGCCACTGGCCGGAATGCCGGACTTCCACAAGCCATGCCAGGCACTCAGGAACTTCTCGACATCCCCGAGCACGCCTTGGCCCTGCTTGCCCAGCGTCGCGCGGCGGAAGGCATGCAGGAATTCGGTCGCGTCGCCGTGTTCGATGGCATCGCTGAGGATCTCCGAAAGGATGTCGGACATCGCGGCTTCCAGCTTCGGGCCTTCGATGAGTTCGAAGGTTCCGCCGGTCAGCCCGAGCTCGTACTGGAAACCTCGTACCACGCGCGCGAAGAACGAGTCCATGGTGCCGAGCTGGAAGGTCGGCAGCGCCTTGACCACCCGCGCGAGCACAGAGGCCGTATCGAACTCCGCTCCGATCTGCTCGCACAGCTTCCTCGCCTTGGCCGGATCCACGGCGCACTCGGCGAGCTTGGAAAGCACCGAGTCCGCGAACTCGCCCGCGGCCTTCCGCGTGAAAGTCAGCGCGACGATGCGGCCCGGATCGACTCCCCGTGCTCCCACCAGACCGATCACCCGGTTGCCAAGCTGGAAGGTCTTTCCCGAACCCGCCGAGGCGAGGATCATGAGGTTCTTCCACAGGATATCCAGACTCACGCGGCACCTCCGTTCCACAGCACCGTCTCTTGCAAGGAGCGGCCGATCGAGAGCGTCACGTAGTCATCGAAGTCCGCTTTCTCCGCAGGCGGCCAGAAGACGCGGTTCCGCACCTTGCCAATCACCCACTGCGCGCACGCCATCGCGGAGTCCCGATCCGCCCGTGAGAAATCCTCCCAAAGCGAGAGCTTCACGTCCGCTTCCGTCGTGCCCAGCGCGAAGTATCCGAGCTCATCCACATTTGCCAGCGCCGCCGAATAGAGCGGCACCTGCAGGTTCCGCCAGCGCTTCGTCTTTCCATCCGCAGACGTGCTCAGGATGGCGTGCACGCCTTCGAGATGAAGCGGGAAACGCGTGCTGGCCACCACCCCGGTGCGATGCGCCGCTTCCACGCCGCCGCTCACGTTGCCGGTCTTGTAGTCGAGCACCCGCCGCCTGCCGTCGTCATGGCGCTCGATGCGGTCCACTCGCCCGACGATCGTGATGTCATCGATCTTCACCTCGAACTTTTTCTCCACCTCTTCGATCCGCCAGCCATTGACCCGCTCGATCGCTTGCACCCGCGAAAACCACGAAAGCCGCTGGCGCATCGACTCGCGCTGGATGCGCACGGCCAGCGGCACGCGGCTCCCGAATCTCTCCGCGATCACGCGATCCAGCTCCCCATGCACCCATTCCTCGATCGCTTCGGTCTTGGAGAAATCGCGCGCTTCTTCATCCATCGCCCAGCGCTCGAGAACGATGTGCGCCACGTTGCCGAAGTCGCGGGCATTCCACTCCACCCGCTCCGGCTCCGGCTCGGACATCCCCACCACATGCTTCAGGTAAAAGCGGAAGGGGCAGGTGAGGTAGTCGGAGAAAGCGGTGACGCTGATCTTTGCCTCCTTGTCCAGCAACGCGGGTCGCCATTTCCACGCTTCGTCCTGCGTCCAGGCGATGGAGGATTCGGGCGGCTCGATCTCGCGGAAAAGCCATTTCACCCGTCCGGCCAGCTCGGTCTCTTCGCAGGCGAGTAGCAAGCGCGAGGGAAGCAGCGCATCCCCGCCCGCACCGCTTTTCGCCAGCAGCAGATCCACACGGCCCGATCTCCGGCGTGCTTCGATCATCGCGGTCAGCAGATACGCATCGCGCGCGGCACGCGTGGCGTCATGGGAAAGGCCCAGGATCTTGCGCGTGCCTTCGGGAAGCCATGCATCGCTGCTGGCCCGTCCCGGCACCTTGCCTTCGTTCATGCCGCAGAGGATGAGATGCGCGCCCGGCTCGTGGAAAAGCTCCAGCCATCCCTGCACATCCAGCACGCGGTCATCCGGCGGAGTTGCCACGGGATCCGGCAGCGTGGCTCGCATCAGATCGATCCAGAATCCGGCATCGCGAGCGATCCTCCCTTCCAGCGGCGCGGAGGCCTCCACCCACTCGAGCACCCCGGCGCTCTCTTCCTCGCGGGGATCGATCGTTTCCATCAGCCTCCTCATGCCGCGATGGAAGCCATCGCGAAGGAAGGCAACGCGGATGCGCTCGAGCATTTCCAGCGTCTCGGAAGCCAGCGTCAGACGGGCTTGCTCGGCTTCCCGCGAGGTAAGCGCCCTCGCTCCGGAGAGATCGGCGCCATCCCGAGCGAGGAATTTGTCGCGTGCAAACGAAAGCGCCTCCACCCGTTGCGCCCGCTTGCCATGGACGAGTGCACTGCTCTGCGGAAAGCCCAGCAAATCGATCACCGTGGACGTTCCCGGTGACGTGAGGTAGCTCCGCCATGCGCCCAGCCATGCGGTGAGCGGAGAGGGTGGGGTATGGGACGGATCGTGAAGGCTCCAGCCCGCGCGTCCGAATGCCCGCACCAGTTCACCGGCCGTCTCTTCATCCGCGGAACCGAGCGCGAGGTGCTCAGGCGGTGTCGCGGCCAATGACGTCAGCCGCAGCGCCTCGGATGCCTGCTGTCGCGGATTCGCTAAAACCACGACCTCCCCATGACCCACGGACGGCCATGGGATCGGGCGATCGATCCATGCTTCGGACGTCGGTCGCCCGAGATCATCGAAGGACTCTTTCCGGGAGTCGGGCGCACCGATGAGCGCCGTGACCGGCAGCGGGGAACCTTCAAGCAAACGCGCCGCTGCTGCAGGCAAGTCCGCCACACCAGCGAGCACGATGCTCCGCACGCCCGCATACGCTTCCGGCTTTAGCCGTGCGAGCGCGAGGCTCCGGCTCGAAAAACCCCATCGCGAAAGCGTGCGCTCCACCCGGCTTTCGAGTACCGCAAGCGCCTGCCATCGCTCGGCCTCCACCGTCTTGGAAAGGATCCGCGCCGCATCTGCCAGCGTGAGCGCATTTTCCTGCAAGCTGCCCCGCAAGCCCGCGAGCGAACGGGCAAGCCCGAGCGACCACCCCGCCGCTTCACCTTCACCGGGCGAAATCGGGAAGACCGCTTCAAAGGACTCCCAGTCCTGGATGCCCTCGAGCGTCTCCACCCATGCGAGCTGCTCGATCGCTTCCGGAGCGGCATCCTCGGTGCGCATGAAATATCCCGGCGTCACCACCTTCGGTGCCAGGATCGCCCCGGCCGATTCCGCCAAAGCCTCGCGCAAACGCCGCCCGCTTTGCGCCGTCGGCACCACCACCAGCATCCCCGGAAGAGCGTCTTTCCGTGCCAACAGCCACTCCGTCAGCAATCCAAGAAAGGGCCGGTCCCAACCCAAAAAAACGCGCTCCGGCATGGAGCGATCTCACCCGATCCGCCGGGGGTCGCAAAAGGAAAATCAGGAGAGCGGGTTTCCAACCCGCTTCCCCGGGACCGCGAGGCGCCTGCCTCGCATCGAAGCTTCCAACCCGCTTCCCCCCGGGCACGCCAGGTTGACTCGGGTGCTCCGCTCGCACCCTCGGGCCTGCGGCCCACTCCTGCGGAGTGTCCAGATCGCCTCCGTCCCTCGGCGATCTTCCAGCCTGGCACCGAAACTTCCAACCCGCTTTCCCGGGCTCGCCAGGCTCCAGCCTGGCATCGAAACTTCCAATCCATCCCACTCCACCCCTACGGCCCACTCCTGCGGAGTGTCCAGATCGCCTCCGGCCTTGGGCGATCTTCCAGCCTGGCTGCCTTTCCTAAGGAGGGCGGACACTCCTGTCCGCCTCTTCGAACGACCCCAAACGCCGCACTGCACCTCCACGCCCGCCATAGACTACGGCGGCACGACGCCGCTTTACGAAATGTCGATTCAAAAGCCCCTACGGGGCGGCCGGGAGACAGCCCGGGGTAAGCTAAGCGCAACCCTGGGTCAGTGCATGCCGATCAAAGGCCCCCTGAATTGGGGGCAAGGAGGCAGGTTTCATCGACCCGTGCCGCCACGACCGGCCTCCCGGTCCCCAATTCAGATCCCCTCCTTTCGGGACTCCTCATCCAGGGCCGCCTCAAACGGATCCTCCCAACTCCCTCACGCCAATCCCGCCCGCGGCATCGGCGGCGGAACCGAGAGCAAACTCGACCACGGAGTGGCGGAGTGTGACGGCCCGATCCCCAAAGCCAGCAGCCGGTCGAGCGCCGTCGTGGTGGGATGATTCTCTTCCAGAAACTCCGTGCCCCGGCTCAGGGCGATCCCCCCGAGACGGACCTTCGCCGTGTGGGCGTGGTCGACGATCCGGTCCCGGATCTCGTTCAGGGAGAGGGAGCTCTCTGGCATTTTCCACAGCGTGGAAACGGAATTGGCGGGAGTGAATCCTAAAGCCCGGAGGTAGATTTCAAAGAAACCGCGGTTTTTTTCGGAGTCAGCACCTGTAAGATCAAAAGAAAATACAATATGCATACTCTGTTGTATCAAATGCGGTCCCGCTGTCGAGAAACTTCATTAAGTTTCGTGGCATAATTGCGCGAGTCCTCTTGACGGTTCCGCTTTCTGTGCGGGAAGCGGTAACGGAGCGCACTACGGCTCCGTTTTCGAGGTGCGCAATTCCTCCTGCCGCTTCAGAAATTTCGGCCATTCGGATTCCGAGATCATCTTCGAAAACCCGCCCACGAACATTACTTCGTACCGTACCGGATTTTGCCGCATTCCGTTATGGGCGAGCCCCGTCTTGTCCCAAAAAAGCGCCAGCCCCGGATCACTGTCAGAGCGTAGTCCGGGCACATAGTGCCAGGAGCAGAATTCCTCGGTGAGGCGGCCGTGCTGCTTCACGCACTGGATCGCTTCCTCGTCGCTGATGGCCTTCCCGGCAAGTTGACCCCACCACGTTTCCGGCCACTCACCTAAAGTCGCGAGCTGTGAAAGGGCCTCTGCCGAATCCTCACCCTCCGGATAATTTCCCCCGTGCGCATCGGCATATTCGTGGAACCACAGATTGAGGCCGATCCCACAGCGATGCGTCGCGCCGTAAGGATACTGGTAGCGATACCAACCATAGCCACCGCCCGCCACGGCCCCGAGCAGCAATGAGATCGTTAACAATCTCCGGCCTAAACGAGATTTCCTCAAAGACGCCATCGCACTCTAACATCGGACGATGACCCGCGCTCTTCAAGGATCAATCGTCCACCTTACCTCAATTCCCGCGATTCGCATTCTGATAGATCTGCGATCGCAGGCTATCGATCTCCGCTTGGAGCGCGGACACGTGGCTCGCCATGGCGCTGACCTTTTCGGCCGCGTCTTTCTGAGCCCGCAGGGTATCGAGCTTCGCCAGATGCTCGCGCAGGCGGATCAACTGTTTCTCCGCCTCCCACGCCTGGGCCGGATCTCCGCGCAGCTTCCACGCCTCGACATTGTGGTCCAGGCAAGCCATCCGCGCCTCGGTGTCGTAGCTGCCGCCGCGGATCGCCTCCATCACGTTCCGCCTCTCTTCGATGAGGCTCCGCCACCTCGCCTGCTTCTCCGGGTAGAGCCGCGTCGGCATCGCGGGCACCGGACGATTCCGGATCGTGTTCACCCAGAAGTTCTTCACCTCCGCCTCCGTCAGCACCCGGTCGGACGCCGGGAGCTCCGGAAGCGATTCGGCGCTCAAAGGAAGGATCGCACAACAGCACAGCAGGAGGATCGCGCGGAGGGGCATGGAAATGGGACGACGAAAGACCATCTCCTATTCGCGGAAGATTCCATGGTTGTCAGTGCACCTCCGGCATCCCATCCTGCATGGCCATGAAAAAAGCCGTGAACCCCGGCATGAAGCGCAGCCGCACCCCATGGGCCACGAAGCTCCGTCCGGAGATGCAGCCCGCGGTCGTCGAGGATCCGAAAGGCCGTGGCAATCTTCTCTTGCCCACGCCGCTACTCATCGCGGACGCCATCTCCCGCGTGGAGCCCGGCGAGCTCATGGACGTCCCTGGCCTGCGCAATGAACTCGCCGCCCGCCACGGCGCCGATCTCACCTGCCCGCTGATGACCGGCATTTTCCTCAATATCATCGCCGGTGCCGCGGAAGAGCAGATCGCCTCTGGCGAAAAGCCGCTCGCCCCATGGTGGCGCATCATCCCCGCGAATGGCATCCTCAGTGACAAGACCCCCTGCGGTCCCGCCCGCCAGGCGGAACACCTCCGGGAAGAAGGCCACCCCATCGAGCGGAAGGGCGAAAAATTCCGCGTCACCGGCTTCCGGCGCTGATCCCGAAGTGAAAACGCCCGTCGTTAAATCGACTCAAGGACTTCGGAATCCGCGTAATCCGTTCAATCCGTCAGATCCGTGTTCCTTCTCTCCCCCGCGATAGAGTGATCTCAATGTCCTCAAACGCATCCGACGCCTCTCAAAATTAGCGTCCATTCGCGTCCATTCGCGGTTCACTTTTTTCTAGGGACTCCATGGAGTCCTCACATTCCTGGAGATTGGATAAGCCGCCTTGCTCTCAAGCCTTCACCACACCCTCCGCCACCTCTCTCCTCAGTCTCAGCAATTCCTCCGCCGCCTCATGGGCCATTGCTTCATTTCCCTGTCGCAGCCACGCCTGCAGATTGTGGTTCAGGCACACCAGCTCCGCCGCCAGATCGTGCCGTCCGGCCAGGATCTCATCGGGCAGATTTCCGCTGGCTCGCTGTCGCTGTCGCTCCAGATGCTGAAGCCAGTAACCTTTCACATCCGCCGCGGTGATCAGCTGTGCCGAAGCCGGCACCACCGGAAAACTGGCGGCCGTCAGCGGTGCCAGCGCCGACAGGAAGAGTGGGATCGAACGTGAGAAGAGCATGACCATAGGACGCGGGGATCGTGGGTTTCATTCACTCGTTTGAAGACCGAATGATCGTCTTGCCCGCAGGGTTTTTTTTGCTTCGGCCAATCGGGGTTTTGCCTTGGGGGAAACGCGCTCTCGACTGCCTGCCAACGGACGGTTGGATTCAGGGGAATGCAGGCGGAGCAACCGGCACCGTTACCTACACCCCCAGATTCCACCTAAGGTTTAGCCTGGAACTCGGAAAAAAGCATCCCCCCTAAACGGGTGAAAATCGGACATGAAGCCCCTCCGCCTCCGCAAAATACAGGGAAAAACGCCCCGCTAGTCCGCAAAACCAAGGAGGGGGTGCGTCCCGCGCCCCTTTAACCGGTAGGGCGGAACGCCCCCCCGGGCACGCCAGGCTCCAGCCTGGCATCGAAACTTCCAACCCATCCCACTCCACCCCGACGGCCCACTCGTGCGGAGTGTCCAGATCGCCTCCGTCCCTCGGCGATCTTCCAGCTTGGCTGCCTTTCCCTGGGACCGCGGGACTCCAGTCCCGCACCGAAGCCACCCCAACTTCCCGCCTTACCCTGCCCCTATGAACTGAGACGGCACGACGCTGTTTAGCGAAAAGTCCTCCACCACTCCACGCCCCCTTCCGCCCTTCGCGCCTACCACCGGAATCCCCCGATCCACCCACGAACCCCGGACGGGGTTCCAGCCGGGCGCTATATTCCGGGCGCATGGGTGACACTTTCTCCCGGGCGGATGGGTTACATGTCGCGCCTCCTCTTTCCTCGACCGGCCCCAAGCCGCACTCCGATGGGTGATTGGAAGATCGCCGAAGGCCTGTAGGCGATCTGGACTCCCCGCAGGGGAGGGCCGCAGGCCCGAGGGCGCGAGCGGAGCGCCCGGGTCAAGATTGGTAATGAGTGATTCTGCCTTTCCCCCACCTCTCCACGAACGGCAACGCCGTTCCCTATGATAGCCCAAGGGTGCCGCGACGAAGGAGCGGCTCCCTTGGGAAAAACCACCGCCAATCCTCAACCCCGAAGCGGGTTGCCTAGGGCGGTTTTTAATAAATGTCGTAGCCGATTCCGCGCCCCGGAGGGGCGATCGAAAGTAGCCGGTGGTGAAGCGCAGCGAGCCACCGGTAGGACGTGCGAAATCATTCGCGCCCCGGAGGGGTGCCGGAACCCTGCCCTTCATCTTCCGTGATCCAATGACCGCAGGGAGAGGCTCCCGGGGAAACATGCGGGTCCACGATATCCATCGTAGAACATTTCCAGCACCCCTCCGGAGCGCGGAACAACCGGCCACGACAATTCTAAAAGTGCCTACGGAGCAAACTCGTTGTTCTCGTCCACAACGGTTCCATCCGAATGGAGCGTGACGCGAACCACGCAGAGCCCGCGATCCATCCCGTCTGCTTCACACGTCCCCCTCAAAAACTCAAAGCAGCGGTGGATCGTCCCCTCCGCCAGCGCCTCTTGAGCATCGTGTTCGCTCGCATAGATCCGGAACCCGTCATCCCGCCTTTAGGCGAGCCGAAGAGCTTCCCGCCGCGAGGATTCGTCCGCCGTGTGAACTAGCATCCGGTCATACACTCCGGCCCATTGTGCTTCACTGGGGTAGAGTTCTTCCGTTGAGATCGCTCCTGCATCGAAGCGTCGCCAAGCTTCCTCAGCGAAAGGTCGCAACGCAGGTGGCCATCCGCACTCCTCATCAAACAAGCCGTCGGGGTGAAGGCCCGGATACATGTACGCGATAGCGCTCCATGTGATTGTAAACTCTTCGGTGGTCAGTACTTCAGGGACGGCCGACAAGCTGGTCCGTAGAAGGCGTCTAGCTTGGATCCGGCTGCTAGGAATAGGAGGAGTTTTGCGATCCATTGCGCTAAGCTAGAAGCCCCGAAGGCGGATGCCAGGCAAAATCTTCATTGAGCCGCCGACTGACAGCGGCCTAGCCTCTCGCGGTGGCCCAAAACAAAGACGACCACCCCATTCCGATCATTGACCTCTTCGCCGGCCCTGGTGGCTTGGGTGAGGGCTTCTCGCGGCTTCACAAGAACGGCAAGAGACGCTTCAAAATCAAACTCTCGATCGAAAAGGATTTCCATGCGCATCTGACCCTCACGCTTCGCGCCTTCTACCGCCAGTTTCCTGAAGGCCAGGCTCCCGAAGACTACTACGATTACCTCCGAGGCAATCTGGACAGGAAGGAACTCTTCAGTCGCTTCCCCGCAGAGGCGGAAGCTGCTCAAGACGAAGCACGCTGCCTCACCTTGGGGCAAGACCAGGGGATTTCCGAACTAATAGCGGAGAAGCTCGACGGAGCGAAGGAGTGGGTGCTGATCGGCGGCCCGCCTTGCCAAGCATACTCGTTGGTGGGTCGTTCTAGAATGCTCGGGCCGGGAGCTAGGAAAGAAGAAGAGGAGGAGGAAGACTTCATCCGTCGACGGAATAAGAAAGCCCAGGACTTTGAAGGCGATCATCGCCATCTACTCTACGTCGAATATCTAAAGGTCATCGCGAAGCACCGCCCCAGCGTCTTCGTGATGGAGAACGTAAAGGGGATTCTCTCGGCGAAGCTCAATGGAGAGTTGATCTTTCCTAAGATCCTCGCAGATCTCGCCAATCCCTCGAAGGCCATACGTGGTATTGGTAATGTCGATCAGTACCGGATCTACTCTCTGGTGAAGCCGTACGAAGATGGCCAGGAATTGAGCCCCGCCGACTACCTGATCCGGGCGGAAGACTACGGAGTGCCGCAAGCCAGACACCGGGTGATCCTCTTGGGAATTAGGAGGGACTTGGACAAAGGCAAGGTTCCGGTCCTCGAGCCGAGCAAAGGCGCCACAGTAAGACAGACGATTGGCGACCTACCCGAGCTCACCCCCGGACTGTCAAAGGGCAAAGGAGAAGCACTCTACGAGGCCTTGGCTGCAATAAAAGAATCTCCTTGTTGGGTGTCCCTTCAAAAGGACCGAGGAGATGAGTTCGTCGCTGGGATGCTCAGGCAGCTCGAAGGCGCAAGAAGACGGGAGTGGCGTGGGGCAAGCTACGTACCGGCTCCGGACAGGAAGGAACACCCGTGGTTTACTGATTCCAAGCTTGATGGGTTTTGCAACCATCAGACCCGAACTCACATCAAGGAGGACCTCTGGCGTTACTTCTTCTGTGCCTGCTTCGCAAAAACGGAGCCGAAGAGATCGCCCCACTTGGCAGACTTTCCTGAAGCCTTGCTCCCGCTTCACAAGAATGTGAACGAAGCCATCGAGGGCAAGAAATTCGGTGACCGGTTCCGGGTGCAACTTGCCGACAAGACATCGACCACAATCACCTCCCACATCTCCAAGGATGGTCACTACTTCATCCATTACGACCCCAAGCAGTATCGGAGCCTAACAGTCCGAGAGGCGGCGAGGCTGCAGACCTTCCCTGACAACTACCTTTTCGAAGGTCCGCGGACTCAGCAATTCCACCAAGTGGGGAATGCGGTTCCTCCATTACTCGCGGCTCAAGTCGCTAAGATTGTTGCAAGCCTTCCATGGCGATAAAAAACCGGATCTTGGAGTGATCAATTCTCCGCGTATTTTTTCGCAATGTCGTCGCAATTTATCTCGGGTTGACCCTGTCGCGCATAGTATGAGGAAAATCGAGCTGTGATGTCTTTGACGAAATGGGGCGAGATCTGGGCCGAAGGAGTCTCGAATATTTCAGGGAATCTCTCGATCGGTACAGACATAAGCTTCCTGAAATTGAGGAAGCCTCCATGGGTTGCACTAGTTTCCGGTATCCAGTGATAATTTCCGGAGAGATGACTGCTGAAAATTCCTGTGAGAGCCTTGTGTTTCTTCTCGATGCTCGTAATGCCTTCCAGCTTTGGTCTGATAATGTCATGAAGGGAGTCGATTTCCGCGAGTAACAGATGCTCCGTCTTCATTCGGCCATTTTGGCGAATTATCAAATCGCAGGCAGGACTCAGCACTACAAAAAATTGTTCCGTCCCTATCTTTTTTGCAACGCTACCAGTTCGGACGCCTGTCTTCAGAGGGGGGGAGATTAGGAATTCCTCCGGATAGAATTTGTCATCGTCGTCATCAAGGAGTTGTAATAGATGATTGATGACGTGCCGTAACATCGCTCTCTCCGTTTCTATCGGGGCAGTGCGAGCGTAGCCGATCCAAGGAGATTTGTGAGGTAAAATGTTCTTTAGGAAAACGTCTTGAAGGGTCTTTTCTATTACTCCTCGTCCTCCCATAATTCGCGTAATGCCCGTGGCTTGGAAATCCCACAGGATGTCAAAAATTTCTGAGTGTTCGACCTCTCCTTTCTTGAATAGGCCAAGATGGGGGAAGTTGAGGCTGTATTCATCGGGGGTTCCGGTTAGAATTACTATGGGAATTCGGAGGTACAGCGATTCAATCTTTCTGATTATGTCGCTGCCAGCCGCTTGGTCTCGCCCGAGTCTCAGATCAATGATTGCCCCATCCAAGCTACCATCTAGATGAGAGAATGCTTCTTCGATGTTCGGACATTTAATTAATGTCAGCTTTCTTCCTTTCTGGTGGATGTAGCGCTCCGCTGAGTCTTCACAAGCTTGCAGGTCGCCTTCATCGTCCTCAATGACAATTAGTTTGAGTGAACTCATTGCTGGGGTGGTTGGGGTTGAATTCTAAAATAGGCTCCGGTGTCGGAATCTAGGGCCTTTAGGTCGAGTCCTGTTCTGTGTGCAGCTTCTCCGGCAATCGCAAGTCCCAGTCCGGTGCCATCGTGTTTGGTGGAAAACTCAGGCTCAAAAATAACTTCGGTGATGATCAGGTGTTTCTCGATGCCTGGCCCTGAATCCCGGAAATCGATGTAATCAAGTTCGCCGCTGGCGGTAGATATAGCATGAATGCTGATCATTCTCTCATCGCTGTTTTTGTTAGAGATCCAGTATATGCTGTTGTCGATGAGATTTGTGAAGATCGTGTATAGGTCTTGTGACCAGCCTGAAAGAGTAATTTCTTCTGGGCAGTTGATGTCTATTTCGATCTGGTGGGTGGATAGTTCGTTTGAAAAAACGTCTGCGATGTTGTGTAGTTCCTTCTGGAGGTTGAGGGCGATTCTATTGCCTCGCTTTCCAGCTGCTAACGGATCTAAACGAGCGAAAAGTTTCACTAGGATATCGGCATTTGATGGGACGCCCTTAATCATTGGGATGCATCTTTTTAGATATTCCAAATTGGATGTGTCGGTATACTCTTGGTACCAGTAGAGAAGATTGGGAATCTGATTCTTGAAATAGTTGAGTGGGCGTCGCCCTTCGTGTAGTACGACATTTATGATTTTCCCAAGAGTGGCCTGTCCTTGATAAATGGCAACCGCTTGACGGAGCTCGTTGGCTATTCTGTTTTTGTCATCCTCTTCTTTTGTGATGAAGTCGATGATTTCGTTCGCTGTTTGATTGTCTACACCCCTTTTGGCCAATCGCTTTCGTATGTCTTGCTTTAAATCTTCAAACGCAAATAGGCGCTCCATTTCGCGCTCGATCTTGAGGACTGGTTTGCTCAGTCCGGCTTTTCGTCGGTAAATGAACCTTCTTTCTTCAAGAATTCCGATGATTGCCTTTGTGATGCTCTTTAGATGGCCGAATGCCGGATTCTCTCGGAGTCCGTCCCTCGCGCTTTTTTCGACGAGGCGTGACCTCTCTTCAGCCTCGATTTCGACATAGCCGATCACTTGGTCGCTGCCGATCTTCTGGGACGGGTTTTGGACTCGCTGTTTGTTAAGTTCAAGCCAGTCGTAAGCGGGATCTCCCAGCGGTCTTATGCGGAATCCATTCCTGTAAACTCCTATTCCATTGTAATGATTGAGTAACTGTCGGGCTTGTAGTTTGCCGACATAGTTGCCTTCAGGGTCTTTTAGTCCTCGGTCAATTAGCGATTCAATGGCTTCTTTGTCACGGTCGTAGGCTCGTATGTCGAAGGTCAGTGATCCGCACCCTGTTGGAGCTTCAAGATTGAAGGGTATTAGTTCTTCCGTCGTATTTCGCGCCTTCTGAGTGCTGTAAGTGATCTGGCCAAGCCCGTTCTCCGCAATGGTGCCAGATATCTTGTAGTCGTAGAGGTCAAAGATGGGGAAGGGTTCGACGAATTCGTCGATTTCTTGGTTGTTGGTGGCGCTGAACGGATCGATTTTGAGGCGGATTCTGAACTCGTCGTGTACTCTTGTTGATGGAGTTAATGGGGCGATGAGCTTCCGTAGTTCGAACTTTAATTTGTCAAGTTCATCTCGGGTCCATTCATCAAGATCGCTTTTGGATCCTTTTATGGTGAGTTTGGTGCCTGGGATCCCTTCACGTGAGATTGATTCAACAAGTATCTCTACGTCAGATAGATAGGCTGCGGTTTGGAAGTCGTTCCAAAGTAAATATACTGTGGTGTATTCTCCTTCGCTAGACGTCGTCTCTAGCAGGAGATCGACTCCTAAAATGGATGCGGCATAGCGTCCCACACCTTTCCTGCCCTGCATGGTTCTGCCTGACGGACTCGTGCGGCGTTCCAGTTTGTCGTTTGTGGACGGAACGAGCCATTTGTTGATGACGGTGTCGCGCGACATCCCATGTCCCCAATCTTCGATGTGGATGGTGTATCCATCTTCGGATTTTGGAATTTGAAAGTATATATCTACTTGTGTCGAGTCGGCGTCATAAGCGTTTTTGACCAGTTCGATTACTGCTGCATATCTATCTTGGATGAGCTCGCGTCCGATGGTCAGAAGATGTCTTCCGGCTGGCCGAATAAAGTGGGTGTTCTGTTCCACGATAGATCTGGGATGACTCAATGGTTGATGGTGCTCATGGGGTGATGATCACGTCATATATAGAAGTATAGTGGGTAGGCAAGAATATTTGCCCAAACCACTTTGGCGGATTGATACGGATTCTCCGTTGAGCGCGTGGCTTCAACGCGGCCCATGCTGGTATTGTCGTCCTAGGTGGAATTTTTTACATTCTAGGAAGAGTGTTGTTGCACCTTGCACCCCGCCATTCCCGTCGTAAGAAACCTTCAATGACCCCCTACACCGCCGCCTACCAAGGCTCCCTCTCGGCCGACGCGCTTTCGATGCCGGTCCACTGGTACTACGACCGCGACGCCCTGCGCCGCGAATACGGGCTGGTCGACCATTTCATGGCGCCGCACAACCCGCATACCGGCACCTTCATGGACCGCACCCACTACGCGGCGCTAAATGAGAAGGGCGATATCCTTCACGACCAGTCGCAGTACTACGGGCAGGAGGGCGTGCACTACCACCAGTTCCTGCGGGCGGGGGACAACACGCTGAATTTCTTCCTCGCCGCGGACTTGTACGATTTCGTGAAGGATCGCGGCGGCTATGATGCGGATGCTTGGCTGGAGCGCTACATCGCGCACATGCTGGAGCCGAGCTGGCACCGGGACACCTTCGTGGAGGAGTATCACCGGAATTTCTTCACGAACTACTCGAAGGGGAAACCGCCGCGGGAGTGTGGCGTCCCGGACAAGCACATCGGCGGGCTCGCGCAGGTGCCGGCCCTCGTGGCGGCGCTGGAGGACACCCCGCTGGAAGAGCTGCGGGCGATCGTGAAGGAGCACGTGGGCCTGACGCATCCCCATCCCGAGGCCTTGCGCGCGGCGGACACGCTGGTGCGCTTGTTGGCCGCGGTGGCGGGAGGCGCGGGCGTGCGCGATGCGATCCGTGCGGAGGGCGGTGATTGGCTGGCCGCGGAGGATGCCGAGGCCTTGCTCGATGAGGAGGACAACCACGTCGTCGGCGGCCGCTTCAGCGCCGCGTGCTACGTCGAGGATGCGATGCCTTCGTCCCTCTATCTCGCGTGGAAGTATCAGGACGATTTCGCCGCAGGCATCATCGCGAACACCATGGCCGGCGGCGACAATTGCCACCGCGGCGCCGTCGTCGGCAGCGTGCTCGCCGCCGCGAATGGAGGCGTTCCCGAACGCTTCGCCGTGAAGACCGCCGTCCACGTCTGATCCCCGCGCGCGGCCCCACCAAAAAGTGGCTGCCCCGCCCGGGGCAGGCCGTGATTGCGGCGGCCCGCCGCAACTCCCGCCTTCCGGCGCCGTCCCGAGGGCAGGCTCGACATGCCGTTCCCTAATGCTAGTTTCAGCACGTGGGAAAAATAGTGGTCAAGCGTCCGCTGTGCTCGGAGGGCATCCCTCCGCGCATCCACGATCCACAGGAGGCGCTTGAGATCTTCGGGGAGATCCTGAAGAGGGGAGCTATTTTCTATCCGGACGACGAGGAGGCCGGCTTTCCGAAGGTAGTTCGAATTGTGTCGCTGGCGGAAACCTGAACTCCGGCTGGAACGCGGAGACCGTCGAGTCATTCTAGATGCTTCACGAGCTCGTCGAATGCAGCTGCATTGCCTTCTCCTTCGCGCCACTTGCGAACGTCTATTTAATGACTTGGATACCGGGTCAAATGACCCGAATATCAAGTCATGAATTCAACCGCCCTCGCGGATCTTTTCGGAAGCAGGGCCGCGGAAGCCGTGTTGTTGCACCTCTACCACTACGGCGAGTCCTACGGCCGTGCAATTTCAGCGGACTTTTCGATCTCGCTCGATTCCGTGCAGCGGCAGTTGGAGAAATTCTCCCGCTCGGGTGCGCTGGTATCGAAGCTGCAAGGACGGACTTTGCTCTACCAATGGAATGCCAAGTCGCGCTTGGCGACACGGCTCAAGGAGCTTGTTGCCATCATCTACGAGGGAATCCCTCTGGAGAAGCGGATGAAATTGTTCGAAGTCCGGAGACGTCCACGGGCAAAGGACAAACCGGTGATTTCGGGGAGACCGTCGAGAGGAGACGGGGCCTGAGGCACGTTGACTTGGATAACTACGAATCGGCTCGAAGGCCCAGGAGCCTTCGATGTTGGAAGTTCTCCCATTCCGGATAGGAGCCCACTCCTTCCGCGTGCCTCAAACGGCTCCATGCCTCATCCTCCCTCGTTGCGAGACCTGCGCTTCCCACCTTCCTCCGTGTTCGCCTCCGCGACCTCCGCGCCTCCGCGGTTCGTTCCCTCCCTCCACCGCCTCCCCAAGTCTCACCGAAAAAACAAAACCCGCCTTTTCCCCGCCTTGTGCGACTTCGCCGCTTTCAAACCCTCCGCGCTCCCTCCGCGCCTCTGCGGTTCGTTCCCTCCACTCCAAACCGCGCTTGAGCCCGTCTCCCCCAGCCGCTAAGTCCCCCGCGCGATGACGGACAGCCTCCCGCCGCTGAACTACCCCGAGAGCCTGCCCGTCGTGGGCATGCGCCGGGAGATCGTGGCCGCGATCCGCGAAAACCCCGTCGTCGTGGTGGTCAGCGAAACCGGTTCCGGCAAGACCACCCAGCTCCCGAAAATGGTCGCCGAGGCCCTCGCCGGCAGCACCCGCAAGATCGGCTGCACCCAACCCCGCCGCATCGCCGCGGCCAGCGTGGCGCGCCGCGTGGCGGAGGAATTGAAAGGCCAGCTCGGCAGCTTCGTCGGCTATCAGGTGCGCTTCGAGGACAAGACCTCGAAGGAGACGCGCATCAAGTTCATGACCGATGGCATCCTGCTTGCGGAGACGCAGGGCGATCCGGACCTGAAGCAATACGATGCCCTGATTCTCGATGAAGCGCACGAGCGCTCGCTGAATATCGACTTCCTGCTCGGCTACCTGAAGCGCCTGCTGGAGCGGCGGAAGGATCTCAAGCTGGTAATCTCATCCGCCACTCTTGATGCCGGAGCCTTCGCAACCTTCTTCAATGGCGCACCCGTCATCCAGGCGGAGGGACGGACCTTCGGCGTGGAGGAGTTCTTCCTGCCTCCTTATGACGACGAGGAGCTTTCCCGCCATATCCCGCGCGCGGTCGATTGGCTGACGGATGTCGATCCAACTGGCGACGTGCTCGTCTTCCTGCCCGGCGAACGCGAGATCCGCGATTGCGCCGATGCTCTCGATGGCCGGAACTACCGGCATACCGAGATCCTCCCGCTCTTCGCCCGTCTCGGTCTCTCCGATCAGCAGCGCATCTTCTCTCCGGGTTCGAAGCGCCGCATCATCCTCGCCACGAACGTCGCGGAAACCTCGCTCACCATCCCCGGCATCGTCAGCGTCGTGGATAGCGGCCTCGCCCGCGTCAGCCGCTGGAGTCCGGGCCGTGGCGTGCAGCGCCTGCAGATCGAGCCGGTGTCCCAGGCCAGTGCGCGACAGCGCAAGGGCCGCTGCGGCCGTGTGCGGGAGGGCGTGTGCGTGCGTCTCTACTCCGAGGAAGATCTCCGGGAACGCTCCGAATTCACCGACCCCGAGATCCGCCGTAGCTCGCTCGCGGGTGTGATCCTGCGGATGAAATCGCTCGGCCTGCCGGACATCGAGGAGTTTCCCTTTCTCGACCCTCCGTCGCCGAAAGCGATCTCCGAGGGTTATCGTACTTTGCGCGAGGTCGGCGCGTTGGACAAGGACAAGCAACTCACCGATGCGGGCCGGATCATGGCGCGCATGCCGGTCGATCCCCGTCTTGCCCGCATGCTGCTGGAGGCGCACGACGAACACTGCCTTGCGGAAATCCTGCCGATCGTTTCCGGCCTGGAGTCGAATGACCCGCGCGAACGTCCTTCGGAAAAGACCAAGGAGGCCGATGCCGCGCATGCCCGCTGGAAGGACGCCGAGTCCGACTTCCGCGGTATGCTGCGCCTGTGGGTGGACGTGCAGCGCTTCCGCGAGGGCAGGGGATGGAAGCGCAATCAGCTCCGCAAATACTGCGGCGAGGCCTTCCTGAACTACCGCCGCGTCCAGGAGTGGGCGAACGTCCACGATGAACTGAAAGAGCTCATCGTGCGCGAGTTCCGCTGGCACCTGAAACCCCTTGCCGCCTCCGTGGAAAAGTCCGCGTCCTACGATGTCATCCATCGCTCCCTGCTCGCCGGCGTGCCGCGGCAGTTCGGCCTGTGGGATCGGGAGGAGCGCGCCTATCGCAGCGCTTCCGGCGGGCACTTCGCGGTCTTTCCCGGCAGCGGACTTTTCGGTGGCAAGAAGTGGGACTGGGTGATGGCCATGGAACTTGTGGACACCACGCGGCTCTGGGCACGACGCGTCGCACGCATCGATCCTGCATGGGTGGAAAAAGTCGCACCGCATCTTTGCAACAGCCGCTATGGCGAGGGCCATTGGGATGAACAACACGGTGCCGTCTACGCGAAGGAAACCGTCACCTGTGGCGGCCTGCCAATCGTCGCCGGACGGCGGGTCCACTTCGGCCGCATCGATCCCGCCGGCGCGCGCCGCATCTTCGTGCGCGAGGGACTTTTGCAGGGCCGGGTCAAAGGGAAGTCCCGCGCGATGGAGCGGCTCGCTTCCTTGAAGGAGGAGATCGAAGGCATCGAGCACAAGCTCCGCCGCCCCGGCGGACTCTGGAGCGAGGAAGCGGTGCTCGAGTTCTTCGAGAGCCGCTTGCCCGATGGCATGTTCACCGCGAAGGCCTTCCACGATTGGCAGGCGAAGCACGATGAACGCATCATGGCCGGAGCTCAGGACGTGGTGCTGGAGGACTTGGAGGCACTGGATCTGGAAGGCTATCCGGATTGGATCCACCACGCGGGCGAAGACTACCCGCTTTACTATCGCGCTGCACCCGGCGAGCGGGATGACGGCGTGACGCTCGGCGTCCACATCGATCAATTGCCGCGCCTGCCCGATTGGCTCCCCGGCTGGGGCGTGCCCGGCGATATGGCCTGGCGTGCGGAGTGGCTCATCCGTTCCTTGCCGAAAGACCTGCGCCGCGAATGCCAGCCGGTTGCCAATTCCTCGCAGGGCTTCGCCGATAAATGGCGTCACCACGAGCCGGATGGTCCGCTGGAAGTACGGCTTGCACAGTATTTGACCAAGTTTTCCGGCTACCAGATCAAGCCGAAGGACTTCGATCTCGAACGCCTGCCCGAAGAACTCGTGACCAAGGTCTGGGTCTGCGATGACGAGGAGCGCGAGCTCGCCTTCGGAAAGGATGTCAAAGCCCTCCGCGCGAAACTCGGCAAGCTCGTCACCGATCGCTTCGAAGCCGCGGCAAATGCCGAGTGGGAACGCAGCGGCATGAAGACATGGACCGAGGGTGAAGTGCCCGGGCAGGTCGAGACGCCCGCCGGTCCTGCCTATCCCGCGCTCGTCGATGAAGGCGCATCGGTCGGCGTCAAAGCCTTTTCAAAGTCCGCGGAAGCCGCCGAAGCCCATCGCGCCGGGCAGGTCCGCCTGCTGATGCTCGCCCAGCCGGACCAAGTCGCCTACCTCAAGAAGAAGTATCCCCTCGGCCTCATGGCAAAGGTCGAGCTGCCACGCCTCGCCACCACGATGGACGATCTCATCGCGCTGGCAGGGGAGGGGGCTCTGGGCGGAAAGCGGATCGCCACGCCGCAGGACTTCACCGCGAAAGCGAAGGACGCGAAAGGCCGTTGGTTCGAAGCGGCGAACGCGATCTCGAAGTCCCTCGATGCCACCTTCGAAGCCATCGGCCCGGTGCGCCAGTGGATCCACGAGAACGCGAAGGACCGCCATCTTTCGCAAGTCGCCGCCGATCTCGAAGAAGAACTCGCGTGGCTCCTGCGCCCGCGCTTCGTCTGGAAGGCGGGCTACCTCCGCATGAAGGCCCACGACCGCTACTTGCGCGGCATCCGCTCCCGGATCGGCCGCATTTCCAGCCTGCCGCTGGTGAAGGATCTGGAGAAGATGGAGCGCGTGCGGAAATACTGGCAGCCTTGGTTCATCGCATGGACCGCCAGGCCGGAAGACCCCGCGCTCTGGGAATACGGCTGGCTGCTGGAGGAGTTCCGCCTCTCCCTCTTCGCGCCGGATATCGGCGTGGAGATGAAGGTTTCGGAGAAGCGCTTGAGTGAAGGTTTTTAGTCCTCCGCACCCGCCTCTTTCTTCGCGAGCGTTTCTCTCATCACCCCGCGCGCTTCCTCTGAGATCAGGGGCGACCGCATCAGGTGCTGCAGGATCTCGGGTTCGATCGAATTGCCGCAGTTCTTCATCGCCTTCGCCACCGCTTCATTGCGAACCGCCGGATCCTCGATGAGTTCGAACAAACCATCGCAAACCTTCATGTCCCCGGCTCCGCCGTCGATCAGCATCTTGGCATACAGCCGATCTCGGTTTACACCCTCGGGCTGCCACTCCTTCAGCCACGGCACCGCCTTTGACACGTCGGACTGGAGCCAGCTGTACACCATGTTGTAGTAGCCGCCCCTATCTTCGCTCGGAAAGGATGCAGCCCAAGCGAACGCGGCGTCGGGATCGGACTGAACCCACTCGGAAGCCAGCGCCGCCGCCGGGCTCTGGCTATCGAAGCCAATCTGCCAAAGTCCCGTAGGATGTTGCTGCAGTCTCTCTACCTCCTTCGGCCAGTCGGTCTTGGGCCCGAGCGCTTCGAGGCAGCCCCGATAAGCTTCCTTCCAATTCAACTCTGGTAGCTTTTCGATCACGGCGAACGCCTTGTCCGGCGAATGCTTGGCCAGGAGCGGCATCAACTGCTCGGCGGCATGGTCGAGCGCATGGTGATGATCTTTTCCCGGCGGCAGATCGGCGAGGAACCCGAGAGTCAGTTCTGGATCGGCCTTTGCGGCACCGATCAAAACATATCCGCATCGTGGATCGTCTTTCCGAGCCTCCGTGCCGAATGCCAGATCGATCGCCTCCTGCGGAGCCAGCTCGCCATAGCGCTCCCAGAGCATCCGCGCCAGAAACTCCCGCATCGGATAGGTGGGATTCGGGAACTCATCTTCGCGCTCGGGACCTTGGACATCGGCGAGAAGCTCCGGATCGGCCAGCAACTCGCGGACGGATTCAAGCGAGAGTTCCATCACGGTCGCCTTCATCCTCTTCCAGGCTGTCTCGCGATCGTCCTCGCTGGTTGCCATCCGCCACCGGTGGGCCCGCGCGAGACGTTCCTTCTCTTCAGCCGCGGCTCGCGCAGGCGAACTTGCGGCAAGCCCGGGATTTTCCGCCGTGGCATGATCGCGCCCGGTGCGTTCCGCCGTGGCATGCACGGCATTCTCCGTCCGCCGCGACGACAGGCTCCAATGGCCCAAGCCGATGACGACTAGGCAAGCCAAGCCCCATTTCGCGAACTTCATGGCCGGACTCTTCGCCGGAATCAGATTCCGAGCGAGCGGGAAACTTCACCTGCCAAACCGAAAAACCCGCCGTTTTCGTCGGGGGAAACGAGAACAGCGGGGAATCCTTCCGGGGGATTTTTTTCGGGGGGAGTTTCGCAAGCTCGGCGTTTGGGGGGGAACGGCGTTGCTTACGGGAATAGTTATGTCTGATTTTGCCCCGTATTGCTATCACGCAATCGCGTGCCGTCGGAGTACCCGTAGAGTCACCCGCTCATGACTCCCGACGCTCCGCGTCCAGCCGATGTTGGCGGGCCTGGAGGACTTCCCGGCGGCTCACCAGCCCGCAGAGTCTCGGCGATCCGTCGCGGGAGACCACGGGCAGGCGACCGATGTCATGCAGGATCATCCGGTCCGCGGCATCGGCGAGCGTTTCCTCGGGATGGGCGACCACCGGACGTTCTACCCCGGCTTCCAGAACGGTCGATTCAGGTGCCACCTGCACCGCGGCGAGCACGTCGGCGCGGCTGATAACCCCTAACAGGATGCCCCCGTCGCTGACGATCGGGAAAAGCCGCGCCGTGTTCCATCGCGCTTCGCTGCCCACCATTCGTTCGGCGAGGCGGGAGACCGTGGTCGATGGCGGAACGGTCAAGGGCTGCCGCAGCATCGCATCCCCCACGGTGAAGGCATGAAGCACGTCCGGCTCGTAATCGGAGGGCACCTTCACTCCTTTTCGCGAGAGCTTCTCCGTCATCATCGACTCATGCATCGCGAGCCGCGAAACGAGCACCGCAATCCCGCAACCTAACAGAAGCGGCCCGAACGCCGAGGTCGAATGCGTGGCTTCGAATCCGAAGGCCACCGAAGTCAGCAGCGCGCGCGAGACCCCCGCGAAGATCGCCGCCATTCCCACCAGCGCACCGATTCCCACCGGGATGCTTTCAAAGCCCGGCACCGCATGCAGGGCATGCACCACGAGCGCACCGGTCACGCCACCCAGGGTCATCACCGGTGCCAGCGTGCCTCCCGCCGTGCCGCTGCCGAGACAGATCGACCACGAGAGGAACTTGAAGATCACCAGCGTGCCGAGCGCGCTCACCGCCATGTTTCCTTCCAGCAGGGATCTCAGGTTGTGATACCCGGCACCGAGTGTCCGCGGGTCCATCCAACCGAGGACGCCCACGGCCAGACCACCGAGAGCGGGCCACCACATCCAGTGGATCGGCAGCCGCTGGTAGAGATCCTCGATCGCGTGCAGGGCGTGCGTGATCGCCACCGCCGCCGCCCCGGCGGCCAGGCCGATGAGCACCGAGCCCGCGGAGAGGGCCGGGCCCGGTGCTTCGACCGATACCAAGGGAAGCATGGGAAAAGGTTCACCGAAGCAAGCGCGCAGCCCCATCGCGCTACCCGCCGCGATCGCCACGGGGATCAGGCTGCGGCCGCGGAATTCGAAAAGCAGCAGTTCGATGGCAAGGAGCACGCCAGCCAGAGGCGTGCCGAAGACCGCCGTCATCCCCGCCGCCGCCCCGGCCGCCAGCAGGATCTTCCTTTCCGCCGTGCTGCAGGGGATGGCTTGTCCGAAGAGCGAACCCACCGCACCGCCGGTCGCGATGATCGGGCCTTCCGCTCCGAAGGGCCCGCCGGTTCCGATCGAGATCGCCGTCGAGAGTGGCTTCAGCACCGCGACCTTCAGGGAGATCCGGCTGCGCTTCATGATCACGCCCTGCATGGCTTCCGGGATGCCGTGACCCCGCACCTCCGCGCTGCCATAGCGCGCGATCGCCCCGATGATCAGGCCTCCCGCACACGGGACGAGGATGCCCCATGCCCCGAGCGTCGAAAAATCCGGCACCCCCTCGTGGGTGGAGATCATGCCGTGATAGCAGAAATTCGTGATCAGCCAGATCAGCTTTAGCAGGCCGATGCCGGCGACGGCAACGACGACTCCGACGACGACTGCCAGCACGGGCAACCGCAAGTGTTCCGCGGCGTTCTTCATCACACGTCGCCCGCGTCGAGACTTCGGAAGAGTTCCATGATTTCCGGGCGGAGTTGTTTCAGTTCGGCGCGATGCACTTGGCTTAGCCTTTCCAGCTTCGCCTCGCCTTCGTCGGTCAGCGAAAGGCACACGGCCCGTCCGTCGTCTGGCGATTGCCACCGCTGGATCAGGCGGCCCGATTCCAATCTCTGCGCCAGCTCCACCGCGGTATTGTGCTTGATGCGCAGCCGCTCGGCCAAGCGCCCCACCGTTGCGTTCCCACCAGGGCTCGCGCGAATCGCGAGCATGGCCTGATGTTGTTGCGGCGTCAGCCCCTCGCGCGCCGCGGCGTGTTCGCTGAATTCCAGGAAACAACGCAAGGCGTAGCGGAAATCGGCCAGCCGGACGTAGTCCGCGTCTGCCAGCTTTCGTGTTCTTGAAGACATCCGGGGCTTGCAATATATCGTGAGACGATACAAATCAAGCGCCTCGTTGCCTGACCCAAGCGGGCAGCGCTTTTGCCCTTCCGTGAACTCCAGTGATCGCGATCTCGTCATTTCTTCCCGCAGGCTTCCGCTCCCCATCGCATGGCTCGGCATCGAGCTCAGCGCCGTAAGCAAGCGGGAGAAGCTCGTCTCCCTTCTCGGCGGCTTCGCTTCGATCCTTTTCCTGATCCTCATCAGTGAAAGGACGCTGCATCTTCCGCACGCCACCGGGCTCATCGCTTCGATGGGCGCGAGCGCCGTGCTGCTCTTCGCCGTGCCGCACGGGCAGCTTTCCCAGCCATGGCCGGTGCTCGGCGGACACTGCCTGGCGGCGATCATCGGTGTCACCTGTGCGAAATGGATCGGTACCCCCGCGCTGGCCGGTGCCTGTGCCGTCGGTCTCACCATCGGCGTCATGCACCAGCTCAAGTGCATCCACCCGCCCGGCGGAGCCACCGCGCTCACCGCCGTGCTCGGCGGACCTGCGATCCATGATCTCGGCTACAACTTCGTCTTCTGCCCCGTCTTCGCGAATTGCCTCGTGATGCTCGGCACGGCGATCTTCTTCAATTCCTTCTTCGGCTGGCGGCGCTATCCCGCGGCATGGAACCGCACGGCGACCGCCGCCCAGGAAGAGACCGCCGGTTCACCGACCCGCGACGAAATCCTCGCAGCTCTCGGCACGCTCGATTCCTTCGTGGACATCTCGGAAGATGACCTCGTGGCGCTGGTCCGGATCCTCCGGAAGAAATAGCGCCGCCGGGGAAAAGAAAAACCCGCCGGAGTCGTTGGGGGTCACGAGCGCGGCGGGTTTTCCCTTGGGGGTTGTCGGGGGGATTCGCAAGCTTGGCCGTTGGGGGGATGGCGTTGCTTACGGGAATCATCATGGCCGATTTTGCGGCGATTGGAATCACGTGATCGCGTGCCGGGGAGAATACGCATCCCCGTGGGAGACCCAGAGAAACGGGTGCGGCTATCCCGCTCCAAGTTCTTGCGCTCAATCTCCGACCTTGAAGAGAGCAGGGAATGCACAGCGGGGGAACCGCCCTGAGGGAGGGTAGGTCCCCGAACACTAGAGGGGGGAACCGTTCCAGTGTTCGGGGGCCGTTGTCCCTTTTTTGGGGGGCTGTGCAACTATCCCTTACGCCGACGACCATGACCGATTTTACCCCGCACCGCCATGACGTGATCGCGGAGAAAATTCGGATCGCCGCCGCGCTTCAAAAAGTCCAGCCGGACCCCTTCTCATCGCGGACGCGGATCGCATCGGCGACTTCCGCCCGCACTTCGGGTGAGAGACTCGGGGAATTCTCCCACATGCGCAGTACTTCGCGCTGCTGCCATTCGTTGCCGAGGACCGTGCGGACCACCTTGTCGCGCACCGCCTGTTCGGAGATGAGATCGAGCGCGGTGGAAGAGACCGCCACGTCTTCCGAGCCGCGGTATTGGATGATTTGGGCGTAGAAGCGATCCGGGTTTCCGGGTGGCTTCCAGTTCTTCAGCCATTCGGCCGCTTCCCTTGGCTCGTCCCGCATCCATGCGGCGATCATCTGGCGGTAGGCATCCGCACGGCCGTCGCCAGGCAGATCAAATGACGCGAAGCCGGCAGGTCTGTGCTCCTCTTTCGGCAGGGCCTCGACCCACGCGAAGGCTGCGTCGGGATCGGAGAGCACCCAGCGCGATACCAGCGAGCACACCGCACGTTGCGAGCTGAAGATCCGGTCCTTGGCGTCGGGAAAGAGCTTGTCGAATTTCACGAGCTCCGCTTGCCAGTCGGTCTCCGTCGCGAGCGAGCGGACATAGCCCTTGTAGGCATCCTGCTGCATCGACTTTCCCAATCCTTCGAGTGCGGAAAACGCGGCTTCGGGAGAGGACTTCGACCAATCGGAGAAAAAGCCGAAGGCGAAAAAAGAGGCCGGCTCCCGCGACATGAAGCTCTCGTCGGTTGCTTCACCGAAGTGAGTTTTCCATGCCTCGAAGGCCATCCCGCGATCGACCTTCGCGACTCCATAAAGGATGTCATCGATCAGGACGCCGCGTTCACTGGTTCGTTTCCCTTCCGGGAAGGCCTTCTGCAGCGCCATCTCCGGGGCCAGCATGCCGAAGCGCTGCCAAAGCCGGGAGCGGATCAAGTGGCGCAGAGGATACTTGTCCCCCTCCGCATCTGCCAGCGCTTCGGGATCGTTCAGAAGTTCCAGCACGGCCTCGAGCGACAGTTTGCCAATCAACGACTCGAGCTGAAAAAATGCCTCCTTGGAATCCAGGAACTTCTCCTGTTGGAGCAGCCTCCGGATCTCCGCGATGCTGGAGGCATCGCTTCTGCCACCTCGTCGCGTGGCCTTGCCGCTCGCGCGGTCGGGATTTTTTTCGCGGAAAGAAGCGGAGCTGGCTTCCGAGAGGGAAGCGGACCGGGCGTCGAGCGCCATCTTCGTTCCCACACCCGCGCCGCCCACGCAAAGCACGGCGAGAAGGACCCAACCGGATTTCCTTAACTTCACGGAGCGGAAGTTTCGTCACGCCTGCGGGACAGTCGAGGCGGAAGAGGGAATGCACAGCGGGGGACCACCTTGAGGGAGGGTAGGTCCCCGAACACTAGAGGGGGGAACCGTTCCAGTGTTCGGGGGCCGTTGTCCCTTTTTTGGGGGGCTGTGCAACTATCCCTTACGCCGACGACCCTGACCGATTTTACCCCGCACCGCCATGACGTGATCGCGGGGAAAATTCGGATCGCCGCCGCGCTTCAAAAAGTCCAGCCGGACCCCTTCTCATCGCGAACGCGGATCGCATCGGTAACTTCCGCCCGGACTTCGGGCGAGAGGCGCAGCACGTCGCGTTGGAAGATCTCGCGGACCACCTTGTCGCGCACCGCCTGCTCGGAGATGAGATCGGGTGAGAAGTGGGAGCTTCGTCACGCCTGCGGGACCGTCGCGGCGGAAGAGAGGGTGTGCACAGCGGGGGGCCGCCTTGAGGGAGGGTAGGTCCCCGAACACTAGAGGGGGGAACCGTTCCAGTGTTCGGGGGCCGTTGTCCCTTGCTTAGGGGGCTGTGCAACTATCCCTTACGCCGACGATCATGACCGATTTTGCCCCGCTTGCCATTACGCGATCGCGTAGAAGATGAGTTTTCTTTGCCGTGACTTGCCCTTCGCCTCACGCGCGCGGAGGCAGACCGAGTTAGGCGCGTTCCGTGGCCGCAGGAGATCCGCCTTTCCCGGAGGAAAAAACAGGGGTGCGGAAGGCACCCACTCCTTGAGCTTATCCCTGAAAACAAAAGTCCCCGGACACTAGAGGGGGGAACCGTTCCAGTATCCGGGGGCCCTCTTAGGGGGCTGTGCAACTATCCCTTACAGCATTAACATTGTCCGATTTTGCGCGGGATGGCTAGTACATATTTCAAAGCGCCGGAAATTTTGTCTCTAACACATGTCAAATTTTTGAAAGATCGGCCTTGAGTCATACGGGGGGCTGCAAATCCCGGACCGGGCCGACGAGCGACCCGGTCCGGGTGAGCCGGGAAGGGGAGTGTTCAGGGTGACTCAGCCACATCCACCCGCAGGAAGGCCTTCAGGTTCGGACTTCCCGGAGTGCCGGGCAGGCGGAAACTGCGGTAGGTCCAGCCGGTGGCAGGTGCCGTCATCCCCGCACTCAGCGCTGGAGTGACCTCGGTGATATCGAGCGGGAAGCCGGCCAGCGTTGTGGAGCCCTCCACGCGATAGACGACGCCGTCCACCGGCAGCGAGAGCAGGTCGGCCGGCGCGGAGCCCGTGAAATCGGCACCCGTGCGCATCGGCACGGTGAGCGTGTAGGCATTCACCACCGGTGCCCCGGCATCCACGTCGGCGATCGCGGCCCGCAGCTTGCCTCCGTCTCCCGGCTGGAGCGGATGCTGGTCGAGGCCGAATTCCACCACGTTCTCCAGACCGTCGCCATCGGGATCGGCCAGCTTGCCGTTGTTGCTGCCATTGAGCCCTTTGGCGGTCGCCCACTCGTCATAGGCGGATCCCGCCGCTGCGGTGAGGGTGATGGAGAGCTGGCCGGAGACATTCTCGTCATAGTCGATCGTGAACGTGTTCGGCCCAACCGTGAGGTTGCCGCCGTCCGGGGCATTCGCGAAGGTGCCGGTGATGCCGGTATGGCTCGCGATGACGAACTTCGTGCCCGCGGGAAGGGTGACCGCGCCCAAATCGGTGACGGTGAGCGTCGAGCCGCCGAGGTTGAGCGCGCCGGTCACGGCGAGCTTGTCGGAAGTCAGCGTGCCTGAATCGATCTGCGCCGCCAGCGAACCCGTGGCGGAGAAGGTCGTCGCGCCGGTGCTGAGGGTGCCCACCACCGCCATACCGGGCGATACGGCACCATTTCCCGCCACCGTGCCGCCCAAGGTCCCGGTGCCGCCGAGCGTCGCGCCCGTCGCCACCGTCACCGGAGACGCGGTGATCGAGCCGTTCACCACCAGCGTGCCTTCGTTCACCAGCGTGGCTCCCGTGTAGCTGCTGCCGGTCCCGCCCAGTGTCGTGACATTCACCCCGGACTTGGTGAGCGAGTAGGATCCGCCGTTCTCAGTGATGGTTCCGTTGAGGGTCAGCGGGTAGTTCGATGCCGGCGATGGAGCTCCGGCATTCAGAGGCACCACGGTCGCATTTCCTTCCAAGGTGATCGGGGAGGAAACGACCGACACGGTCCCGTTGGCACTGCCGATCGATGTCCCTTCGCGGAGCGTGATCGGCCACGTGATGCCGACGTAGTCGAAGCCGAGGACGAAGCCGGTTTGATAGAATTGCAAGAGGGTGCCCGGCTCGCAGATCACGGTGCCGGTGCCCCGGGTATTGGTGGTCGTTTCCAGTGCCAGCAGTCCTTGCTCCACGACGATCGAGCCTCCAGTCCCGGTGATGTCGGTGGCGACGCACGTGAATTGATTGATCCCGCGCTTCCGCAGCGTGTGTCCATCCAAGGTCAGTAGTGCCGTATTCGGATTGCCCGCGGTGGGAGTTGCCGTGCGGATGTCGAAGCGGTTGGTGCCGCCGACGCTTGCCTCGGCCGCCAGTGCGACCCGCTCGTAGGCATTCAGCTGGGTCACGGTGCCGGTATTCACCAGCGCTCCTGCCCCGGTCGGTCCGTGGCCGGAGATCGTGAATTGCTTCTGGGTGTGGTCGATCCCGTTCACGACCGTTCCGCCGCCCAGGTCGATCGCGCCGCCTGCCTCCACCGTCACGCCACCGCCGCCGGTCGAGCCAAGCGAAGCGCTATTGGTGAGCCGGATCGTGCCGGATGAAATCACGCTGGCCCCGTTGTAGGTATTGGTTGCGCTCAGGGTGGTGGTGCCGGTCCCCATATGGCGCAGCTCGCCGGCGACTCCCGCGATGAGGTTTGCAAAGGTGAAGTCGTTGCTGCGCTTGAACTCCAGCACGGCTTCGTTCACGACATCGCCGGTCCCGAGGCTGCCGGTGGTGCCGCCATTGCCCACCTGCAGGGTCCCCGTGTTGATCACGGTTCCCCCGGTGTATCCGTTGTCGGTGGCGATCGTTGCTCTCCCGGTTCCGTCCTTCGTCAGCGAGGTCGTGCCCTGGATGCCCTTGGTGCCGGTCAGCACATAGTCCTTCGTCGTGTTGTTGAAGGTGACGCTGGTGGGAGTGACGTCCGCGACGCTGATGTCGGGTGTCGTGGTGGTCGCGCTGTCGTTGAAGAGGACCATGTCGCCGCTCAGGTAGTCGGTGGTGGTCGCCCCGTTCGAGTTGAGCACCCAGTTCTTGGGAGCACCCAGGGTAGCGGTGCTCCACTCGTTGCTGAGCGCACCCTTCCACACCGGGAAGTCGCCGCTATCGGTCACGTTGAGCACGAGCGCCTTGTTGACGGTGTCGTTGACCAGCGTGGCGGCGAAGCGCGTCGGCAGGGTGCCCAGTGTGAATGCGGTGGGGTTGCTCAGCGTGCCGACCGGCCCGTAGAAGAGGAGCTGGTGCTGGCCGATGGCGGGGGGCTGTGTTCCCCCCGTGACGGAAAGATTCACCGTCACGCTGCCCGCTCCGCCTGCCGGCGTCACCGCACCTCCCACGCTCAGCGGCGGGTTCGGGAGCGCGCCGGTGCTGATGTCGAGGATTGCCCCGCTATCAAGATTGAGATCCCCCTCGAGAATGGTCGGCATGCCATTGACCCCCGTGGCCTGGAGCCGTCCACCGCCCGCCAACGTCACGTCACCGCTGACCACGCCGTTCGCCGCAAGGGCGGCGCCACTGCTGACCGAGATGGCACCTTGGCCAAAGAAATCGCCGACCGATTCCAGCGTGCCGGCATTCACGGTCGTGGTGCCCAGATAGTTGGTGATGCCCCGCAGCACCTGCTTGCCGCTCCCGTTCTTCACGAGATTGATCGTGGCGATCGGGTCGCTGATCTTGTCTTCCAGGTTGCCGCCGAAATCCCCGTTGGCGTTGTTCCCGCCGATGGTGAGCGTCGAGGTGGTGCCGCCCGCTTGGTTGGTCACCCTCGGACTGATGGAAGTAGGCCCGTTCAGGGCTCCGAAGGTTTCATTGAAGCCGTTCAGGTCGAGCGTTGCCGCGTTGGCCCCGGTAACCGTCACGTTGCTCGTATCGGGAATCTGTTCGGCCGCGCCGAGCTTCACGGTGAGCGTGCGGGTCGCGTTGATCGCGTTGAGCGTGAGCGGTCCGTTCCAATCGTTCGGCGTTCCCACATTCGAAAGGTTGATAAAGGCCGTGTTGTTGGCAAAGGGCACGAGCTCGAGCGCGCCCGTGCCGGTGATGCGGCCGGAGATCGTAGGGCCGGTGGTCAGGCCGGATACGGTATTTGAAGATGAGGTGATCCGCGTGTCACCGGCGAGTGTGATCGTTCCGGTGGCGTTGGAGCTGCTTCCCATGCGGATCGCTCCCGGACCCGCGGGGTTGTTGGTCCCGGCTTCGGTGCTGCCGACTCCCGAAAGGGTGAAGGAGTTCGTCCAGTTGCCTCCTTGGTTCAAGAAGGCCGAGCCGCCCGGATAAACCGTCACCGGACCCGCACCGAACGCACCGAGAATCCCCGTTTGCACGCGGCCTTGGTTGATGAAGGTGCCGCCGGTGTAAGTATTCGCGCCGCGGATATCGAGGTAGCCCATGATGTTCACGGACACGGCATTGCCCCCGTCGTCCGTGATCGGCGAATCGATGCGCAGGTTGTTGTTCGTCGCGGCGAAGTTGGCGGCGGAAGTGGTGGCGTCCCACAGCGTGATCGCGCCCCCGCCATCCGCGGTGATCGAGCCGCCGCTGACGGTGAAGATGCTATTCCCGGAGGAAGTGCCGAGCCGGTAGATGGCTCCCTTGGTTCCCAGCCTCAATTGTCCGCCGAGGGCGAGCGTGCGGGCGGCACTGATGCTTGCCGACAAGGTATTGATCGTCGTGGTGCCCGCGGCCGTCGAGAGGTTGTTCGTTTCGTCCGTATAGCGGTAGTTCAAGTTCGCCCCGTCGGTGATCGCGCCGGAGTCGATGAAAGTGTAGCCGGTATAGGCGACCACGTTTCCGCTGCCGTTGACCGAAGCCCAGTCGTTGCCGATCACCGCCCAGCCGCCCAGAATTCCACTGGCGTCGTTGGCGAGACCGGTGCCGGTGGTATTGATGTGGCCGCCGGTGCGGCTGACCACCACCGTGCTGTTGGGCGAGCGGGTGAAGGCGCCGCTCAGATTCATGCCGCCTGCTCCGGTGGGGCTGCTGATCGTGATTTTTCCGGTGCTGAGCTGGATCGGCAGGCTGAGGTTCTGCGGATTGGCGGAGCTGTTGATGATCGTTCCCCCGGAGACGGTGCCGTTGCCCGCGCTGATGCCGCGGGTGAGCGTCACGCTGTTTCCTGAAAGGTTGAAGGTGCCCGCGCCCGTGGGGAAGGTGAAGCCATTGAAGAGGGTGCCTGCGGCGAAATCGTTGGCCGCATTCAACCTCACGGTACCGGCGAAGACCAGTTGGTCATCGGCCAAGGGCGCGGTGTCTGCGTTCCAGTTGGGACCGGTCTGCCAGTTGTCATTGCTTCCCCCTCCATCCCATGTCTTGACGGCGGCGAAGGAAGGGGCGGTGACGACGGCGAGCGAGATGGCGGCGTAGAGAATGGAAGCCCGGCACGATGGGGTATGGGGATGGATCATGGGTCTTTTGGGTTAAGAAAAGCCGGCAGCAAGGACCGCTTGGGAAAGCCCTTCTCCGACGATCGCATGGTCGCTTCCTCGCCCGTGGCGTCCCAGCTACATGATTGAGTAGCAGCCCCTCCGCCTGCTCCTGAAGGCCTTCAAAAAATGAGCCCGGCGGAGAACCCTACTCCGCCGGGCATAGGCGCCCATGGCATGTTTCAACGATGGCACGCTGCATGCCGCGCGCGCCGCGGCACAGCTACATGAATGAGTGGGCGGGTTAAGGCTTCAGCCACAACACCGGCTGCGTGATCGCGATGTTCCGCCGTACCTCGGGATCCTGCGGATCGGGCTTCGAGCGCTTCCACAGATCCACATAGGGACTTTCACCATAGGCGATCCCCGCGAAGAGCAAGCAGGGCTGGCGCGCCGGCCAGCCGTCCCACGCCTGCACGTCCGGCTTCAGCGGCCACTTCGATTTGTCATCGAGGAAAGGATAGAGGTAAGTGATCGCCTTTCTCATGCCGCGGCCATCCTTGGTGGTAAAGTTCCACAGGTCGTTCTCCGGTGTGGATAGTACTTGGCAGAGCGTCGCCATGTTATCGAGCTGGAAGATCGAGTAAGCATACGGCTTTGTGCGGGCGAGCTCCTGCGGGAAGCTGCCGTCTCCTGCCATCTGCTTCGGGACGAAGACCTCCGCGAAGCGCTTGCGGCATTCGGCGAGCGCGGCCTCGTCTCCGGTGAACTCCGCGAAGACGGCCACTTGAAGGAAAAAAGCCACGGCGTGGTTGTTCTTCGTCGCCGCCTCCTCTTGGCCGTTCTTGCTTTCGAGCATCCATTTCAAGTAGTCGCGGAACCACGCCTTCAAGTCATCGCGCAGCTCCGCTGGAAACGCTTCGGACTTCGCCATCGCTTCCACCGCCTTCGGAATCTCGATGAGGTGAAGGGTGTCGATGATCCCGATCCCGCGCCCGGGTGTCACCCCCGGGATGGCCTGCGCGTAGTTCAGGTGGGGATTCATGCGCGTCTCCGGATCGACGAAGAAGACTTGCAGGAGTTCCGCGGCCTTCTCTGCATGTTTGTCCTCATGCGTCAGGAGCCATGCCGCACCGAGCGCGGCCACGGCGTCGCGCAGATCCCGCACGGCGTCCCGGTGGCCGATGAAGTTCTCGGGATTCGTCTCGCCGTCGCGCTTGATGTAAGGAAGCCCGCCCGGCTTCTTCGGATCCGGCCACCAGTAGTCGCCATTCGAATAGAAGTCATTCGGCCCGCCTTCGCTGAGCTTCGCGCGGAGGCTCGTGATGCTCAGCGGCTCCTTCTTCAAGGCCAGTTCCGCCGCCGCGAGAATGCGGGCGCGGTCGTGCTGCAGGAATTCATCGGTCACTGCATTTTCCGCGGCGATGTGCATCCAGGCAGGCCCCACGTCCGCGGCCTGCAGCGGGCGCGAGGTGGCGGGAGCCTGGGAGACCTGGTCGCAACCGGCATCCAGCGTTCCGCTTCGCGGCTGGCCGTCGATGTCCTGGGTCACTCCGGGGAAAGCGCCGCATGCCGAGCGGACGGGACTGCCGGCAGTGGGTCGCCACAGCTCGTCCTTGCCGCGGGTGAGCATCAGGTCGGACCTCCGGGCGCGGTCATCGCTCTTGTTGCTGAAGTTGCCGGTCCACCGGTATCCGCTGCCCTCCGTACCTTTGGCGAGGAGTCCATCCCGCGGCAGGGAGAAAACGTTATAGGCGAAGTGGATGTTCTCCGGCCGCAGCGTGCGTCCCGCGCCGCCCATCCCGGCATCGAGCTCGATGCATGCGCCGGGCGAGGCCACCACGGTATTGAAGGCAATGGTGCAGTTCTTCGCTTCGACGTAGCCGTTCAGCGGTGAGTCGGGGATGCCCGCGGTGATGCGGAAGGGGCCTTCCGCCACCGAGTCGAGGTAGTTGTTCATCACCAGGTGGTCTTCCCCGATCACGCGGATGCCACCGGTACCGCGCTTGAGATGGCCGAGGAAAAAGTTGCCGTCCACGGTGCAGCGGTTGCCATGGCGCAGCGTCAGGGTTCCCGCGCAGTCGAGGAAAGTGTTTCCGCGATACACGTTGTCGCAGGATTTGTTGGAGATGATCTCCAGCTCGCCATCGCAGCGCTCGAAAAGGTTCCGCTCCACGATGGTCCCCGAGGAACGCATCGATTGATGGCTGTAGCCGATGCGGATCGTTTCGCCGCCATTGCGGCGCAGGGGAGGGCGATGGCCGAAATGATTGTGATCGAGCCGGTGGTGGTTCGGCTTCTCCTCGACCTCGATCTGCACGGTGGGAGCATCGCTCGTCTTCTCCGCGAAATGGCAATGGTCCACGCGGTGTCTTTCTCCCCACAGACGGAGGTAGTTCCGGTGGGTCGCCCCGGTGACGGAGCAGGCGGTGACGCGGCAGTCGTTGCCACCCACCGCGATGGCTTCCTTTTCGCCGGTGGCTTGATTCAGCCAAAGCCCTTCGATGACGAGATGTTCGCCTTCGATCGCCAGCGACGATTCTCCTTCGAGCACCACCTTGCCAAGAGTTTCGGCCCGCAGGGTGATCGGCATGGCTTCCGTGCCGGACGCCTTGAAGGAAATCTTCTGATCCTTCCACGCACCGTCTTTCATCACGACGATGTCTCCGGGCCGGAGAGCGGGAGAAATGCGGGAGATCTCCGCGGCGGATGAAACCTTGTGCTCAGCCGCGATCGCGCAGGGGACAAAACAGGCAAGAAAGCATGGGAGATACCGTTGAAACATCCGGGCACGACTCTCCGCAAGAAGCCTTTCCCGTTCCAGCTACTCGTATGGGTAGCCGCGATCGCGTCACTTCAAATACTTGATCAGCGCCTCGCTCCGCGAACGCACGTGCAGCTTCTGATAGATGTGCTTCAGGTGGAAGCGCACGGTGTCGAAGCTGATGCCGAGCTGGTCCGCGATTTCCTTCGTGATGTATCCCTTCGCAAGCAATGCGAGCACTTCCTCCTCGCGCTGGGTGAGCTGCTCCAGATCGGCATCCTTCGTCTTCGCCGGCTTGCGGAAGGAATCGACCACCTTGCGCGCGATCTCCCCGCTCATCGGGGCACCGCCGAACCAGACGTCCTTCACCGCTTCCACGATCGCCTGTCGCGGGGTCCGTTTCAGCAGGTAGCCGCTGGCCCCGGCTTCGAGCGCCTTGAAGACGAGGTCGCTGTCGCCGAAGACGGTGAAGACCAGCACCTGGATCTCCGGCACGAGTGCCTTGAGCTTCAGCGTGCACTCTACCCCCGTCATGCCGGGCAGCTGGATGTCCATGATCACCACGTCCGGCTTCAGCTCGGGCAATTTCTCCAGCGCCTCCTCCCCGCTGGGAAAGCTCTGCAGGAAGCGAAGGCTGGTGGCACGCTCGACCGTGCGGGTGAGCATCTCACAGATCTCGACGTTGTCTTCGACGATGGCGACGCTGATAGGCATAAGCGGAAAGGGCGGGCTATTTCGGCAACGGGAGCTCGATGACGATGGCGGTGCCGGTAGCGGCACTGTGGATCTCGACGGTGCCACCTAGTTCTTTGACACGTTCCTGGATGTTGCGCAACCCGTGACGTCCGTAGGCCCCCACATCGGCGGCCGGGAAACCGTGCCCGTCATCCGTGATCTCCAGGTGGAAGCGATCGCCGCGCGCGTGGATGGCAAGCTCGATGTTCGCCGCGCCGGCGTGCTTCAGCACGTTGTTCATGATCTCCTTTGCCATGAGGAAAAGGTGATGCCGCGCATCCGGGGAGAGCGGCGTGTCGGGAATGTCCGGCGTGACATCCACTCGGCAACGCACCGGCGTTTCCCGGAAATACTCGATGGCATACTGGCAGATGTAGGCGGAAAGCGCGGCGAGCGTGTCGTTCTTCGGACTCACCGTCCACACCGCCGCATCCAGGTCGCGGGCGATGCCGCGCACGCGCGTGGCGAGGCGGCCGGAGTAAGTCTTCATCTCGTTCAGTTCGGTGACGTCCTCGGCCAGCTCTTCCGCCATCATGCCGATCTGCGTGAGTCCCGCGCCGAGGCCGTCATGCAGATCGCGCGCGATGCGCGAGCGCTCGAGATCGACCCGGCGTGTCGCTTCCAGCTCGCTCAGCTGGGCCTTCAGCCGTTGGTGCGACCAATAGCGAACCGCCGCGGTCAGCAAACCCGCTCCCGCAAGCACCGCCAGCCCCTGCGCCCACCACGTCTCCCACCAAGCGGGCACGATCTCGATCGGCAGCATGGCCGCCTGGGGATTCCAAATCAGGTCGCTATTGCACGCCATGACCTCGAAGCGGTACTTGCCCGGCCTCAATTGTGAGTAGCTCGCACTGCGCTGGGTGCCGCCTTCGTTCCATTCCTTCTCGAAGCCGCTCATCCGGTAGCGGAAACGCACCTTCTCCGGCGAGACGAAGGTGGGCGCGGTGAATTGGAAATCCAGCTTGCGTGCCGCGGACGGTAGCCGCGTGTCGTCGAGCGTTCTCGATTTGCCATCGACGCTGAGCTTCTCGAGGTAAACCCGCGGTCCCTGCCGCTCGACTGTCTGGAGGCCGGGATCGGCGATGAGCAGGCCCTTTCGGGACACGAAGAGCAGATGGCCATCCTTCGTTTTCCACGTGCAGGGCTGGTAGTTCGCCGCAGCGGAGAAGCCGGTGAGGCCGTCCTCCTTGCCATACTTCACCGGCGTGATGCCGGAAATCTTGCCCGCCGCGCAATCGAGCAATTCTTCCTTGGTCACCTTGAACAAGGCACGGCTGGTGCCGAACCACAGCGCTCCGAAATCATCTTCCTCGATCTGCGAGATCACGCTGTCGGGCATGCCGTGCTCCTCGGTGATCGCGGTGAAATCTCCACCGCGTCCGACCAGCAGGCCGGCCCCGCCGGTGCCCACCCATACGGTTCCCTCCACGTCCGCATGCAGCGCGCGGATGCCGCTTCCGTCCAGTCCCGCAGGCGCGGGCTGCTTCGTGAAAAGGCCGTCCTTTCCGCGGAAGAGATCGCCCTGCTCGGTGCCGATCCAGACGAAGCCCGCGGCATCGTCACAGATCGCCTGGGCTTGCACCCCGGTGTAGCCCGCCGAGGCATCGTAGGCGGTGATGGTGCCGTCCTTGACGCTGGCGAGCAGCGAATTCTCACCCCCGGTCCACACGGTTCCATCCTTCGCGACATGGACCACGTGAACCCTGCCCAGCGCGGGGATGGCGATGCGCTGCGGTGATTCTGTTAGATCGGGATTGATGCGCAGGAGCTGGTTGTTCGATCCCACCCAGAGCATGTTCTCCCGATCCGGGAAAACCGGCACCGCCTTCGTCGGCCAGCCCGCGATCTCCGGTGGCGGCTGCAGCTTGTCCCCGCTGACGAGGCGCAGGCCCACTCCGCTATTCGCGAACCAGATTTTTCCCGGCGGCCCTTCGCAGACGCCGCCCTCGATGTCAGGCGTCCATCCGGCCCTTTCGCCTAACAGCCGGAAGCGCGCGTGCTGGATCAGGTTCAGTCCACCTCCCGATGTCCCCGCCCAGATGTTTCCCTCCGCATCCTGATGCAGCGAGGTGATGCGTGGATGGGAGGTCTTAACGGGACGGACGTCCGTGCCGGTGCAGCGGTAGAGGCCGTGCGCCTTCGAGCCGATCCACACCGCTCCCTCCCGGTCCTCCAATATCGCGGTGGGCGGTGCGAGAGACCAAGGCGTGGTGCCCGTCACCAGCGCCGGGATGCCGCCGTCCCACTTCCACATCGCGCTGGCCGCCGCGACCCAGAGGCCACCGGTGGCCGAGGGGGCGATCGATACGGCCCGGGACTCGATCTCGGGTACGGATACCAGGGCCGTTCCATCAAAGCGTTCCAAGCCATTGCCGCGGGCCACATGGATCGTCCCGTCCTTGTCCTTCGCCAGGGTTCCGTAGGCGCTAGTATTGAGGCTCGTGGGTGCCGGGAAATGCAGGATCTTGCCGTGATCCCATCGCCACAGCTGGCGGTCGTAAGTCAGCACCCAGAAGACATCCGGCGCTTCGGAGAACAACGCATTGACCCGCAGCACGCCGCCCATCGATTCGGTCAGCGGGTGCGGGGAAAAGCCCTCCTTGGTAAACCGCACCAGCCCGGAGACATCGCAGGCCAGGAGCATCGTTTGCTCGTTCTCATCGATCACATCGACCACCCGGGAGGTGCGCGGGTTGGTCAGGAGCGGGGAGCGCCGGGGCACGAAGTCGATGCCATCGAAGCGCACCAGCCCCCCCTGCGTGGCCAGCCAGAGGAAACCCTCGCGCCCTTGGAAAATGCCGTTCACCCCATTGTGCGGCAGCCCTTCATCCGTTTCCCAAGCCCGCGTCGCGAACTCCACCTCCCCGGCATCCTGTGCACGCACGGGACCGGAAAAGGCGGCCAGCGCCGCCAGCATCAGAACGGCATATCGCCGGAAGAAGGGCATCAAAATGTAGCGGCGGTCTATGACCGTCGGAAGATAGCGGCTCCAGCCGCATCGTGAAGTCTGCTTTTTGTCCAGCAAAGGGGTTAGGGGGCCTCGAAAAGGCTACGGCCGGATGCCCGACAACTATTTCGCCGGAAACACCCTCACCAGCACCACCCCGTGCGGGGCCACGGGTGCCTCATACCCCTCGGCGAAGTCCCCGATATTCCGCTGCCGCCACAGGTCGCGCACGGTTTGAGTGCCAGTGATGCCGAGGTCCTTCCACGTCACCGCCACCTCCTCTTCCGTATCGCCCAGATTGAAGAGGCCCACCGCCTTCGACCCGTCCTCCAATTGCTTCGCGAAGACCACCCGTTTGTCTTGACCGGAGACCTTCGTGGCCTGCTTGCACAGGATGTCCTGGTTGACCGCCAGCACCTCGTCATTCGTCAGCAGGCCAAGCGTGAAGTCGTCCATCTTCTCCAGATCACAGCCCAGTAGCAGCGGTGCGGAAAGCAGGCTCCAGATGCTGATGTGCGTGTACTGCTCATCCGGTGTGAGATTCGTGGGATGCGGCTTGCCCCAGCCGACATGTCCCACGACCAGCATGTCGGGATCGTTGTAGTGGCCCGGCTTTTGGTAGGACTCCCACTTGTCGCCGTTGAAGCCCTTCTTCCACATGCTGTCCCAGGTGTCCTTGATGTCGCCGGTGGTGCGCCAGCAGTTCGCGATCTTGCTGAGCTCGCCGATGCTTTTAAAGGGGGTGCTGTTCGAGAGGCTGAATACGACGTCGCGCCCGCTATCCCGCAGGGCCTTCGCCATCTCCGCGGTCTCCGGCACCTCGATCGGATTCCAGTCGTACTTCAGGTAATCGATGCCCCACTCGGCCCATTGCTTCGCATCATTCGTGGCAAAGGAATACTTCCCGATCGCCCACGGCAGGATCTTCTTGTTCACCGTCTTCGGACCATCGCCGGGAGAGGTCCAGTCACCCTTCTCGTTTTCGGCGGAACCTCCGATGCGCCGGGCGTAGGTGGTCACCCAGGGAGTCGAGTAGATGCCGACCTTCAAGCCCATGCCGTGGATCTCGTCGCAGAGACCCTTCATGTCCTTGAAGCGCTTGGGGTCCGGTTGGATGGCGTTGTGAGGACCGCCGCGCTGACCTTGCCAGGCGTCGTCGATGTTCACGTAGCTCCAACCATGCTGGTCCAGCCCGTGCCGCACGATCGCCTTCGCCGCGGCGAGGGTCTTCTGCTGGTCGATCCGTCCGCCCCAGCAGTTCCAGCTGTTCCAGCCCATCGGCGGTGTCAGCGCGATCTCATCGCCCACGACGATGCGGAAGGGTTTCTCGGCGCTGCCCCGCCCGTTCTTTGCGGACAGCGTCACCTCATGGGTGCCCGCTTGCTTGAGCGTGCCCGTGATCCGTCCCGTCGCCGCATCCAATGTCAGCCCCTCCGGCAAGCCCTTTGCGGAAAAGCTCATCGGCCGCTCGCCGGTCGCGGGGATGGAATAGAGAAAGGGCGAACCCGGCCGCACGCCGAAGATCTTCGCGCCATTGATACGCGGCTCCGCCAGCGGCTTCGGCGTGAGGATCGTGGAAAGCGTCGCCGGCTCCGCGTGAAGAGGAAGGGCAGGGGAAAGCGCGAACGCCAGCGGCAGCGCGAGAAAGGATACGGGTTTCATCTTGGGTTCCCCAAACTAGACCCTCCACAATCCTCCGCCAGCTACCTGCGTGAGTAGGCAAACGGTAGGGCGCGGCGGCCCGCCGCGCCGTCGGTGGGTGATTCGCCTCCCGGAAACTCGGCGGACCGGGCCGGTCCGCCCTACCGGGCACCTTCAAACCCCATACACATGCCTCGCCCAACTCGCCTTCTTCCACCCCTCATCCCGCATCGTCAACCCCACGATAAACCTCGCCACCTCCGTGCCGTTGTAATCCCGGTGATTCCTCTCCCAGCCCTTCCTCGCCACCTCGATCCGTTCCGCCGCATTCGACGAGAAGTATCGTACTTTCTCCGCGAGATCATCCACTCCGTCGAAATACACGATCTCATCCTCCCCATACAATCCCTCCAAACCCGCGCCCCGTGGCGTGAGCGTGAGGATGCCATTCCCCATTAGCTCCGCGATCCGCGAGGACGAATACAGTGTTACATCCGTGCGCCGCGAAAGGTTCAGCGACATCTTCGAGCGACGGATCACCTGTTCCTTCTCCCAACCGAAAATCCCAGGCTGATCCAGGCAGCCATAATATCCCACCCGCAACTCCGGCAGCTTCGACTTCAGGTCTAACAGAAATGCCCGGCGTCCCGGCTCGCCCTTGTCCCTTCCGAAGAAGAGCAGGTCATGCATGATCTCGCTCTCCGGCGTCTCGAATGCACGATGACATTCGATCCCCGCGTCCACCGCGCTCGGGATGAAAGCGGCCGGGCAATTCTTCGTCGTCAGCGCTTCGAGCAAAGGTCCACCGGTCGAACAAAACAGCGCGTCCAACACCTCCAGCCGGTCGCGCAGGTGCTTCGTCTCCTCCGCGTCCCACAGCGGGTCCACATACCACAGTCCGATCCGGATCTCCGGCAAGATCCGCCGGATCTCCCGCAGGGTCTCCGCGGTGATGTATTGCGCATGCCCCAGCACCAGCAGATCCGGATGCACGTTCCTGCAGGTCTCGATCAGGGCCTTGTTCGCCCGCCCCTTGCCGAAGGTCTTGCTCTTCGTCGGCGAAAGCATCCGCGCCCGGTCATTGATCGAAAAGGGATACACGAAGTGCCCCAGCCGGATCAGCCCGTGATGGATCTTCTGATCCTGATTCCACAAATGCGCCCCATCCTTGTCGAGCTGGAGGTTGGCGGCGTGGACGATGCGCATGGGTCGAGTTTCAAGTGCGAAGTGAAAAGTGGAAAGTGCGAAGTGGTGCGCTCAGGTCGTCGTGCACGCCACGAAGGTGACCCGGCCGCTCCGGTCGTAGGCCACAAGGAGAAGATAGGGCCCGATGCCCGGGACGAGGAAGGTTTGTAGGCCGTGCTCCTGGGAATAGTCTTCGGGAAAGCCGGACTTGGCGTAGGAAGGAAACCCTTCACCGGGTTTGGCATCGTAGGTCGCCTTTCGTCCCAATGTCGCCTCGACTTGATCGAGCGTCATGCCCGGCTGGATCCGCTGCCACTCCTCGTTTGCACGGGAAAGCGCCGTCGTGCGGGGACAAAGCAGGCCGAGTCCTCCCCAGCCAAGGGCGAGTCCGATAACAAATCCGAGCAGCACTTTGATCATGGCATGGATGCGATTGCCGAGTATGGGCGACACTTGCGTTCCGGGGCAATCCACCACTTCGCACTTCCCACTTTCCACTTCCCACTCAAATCTCCCCCCGTGATCCGCGTCTGCCACGTCCTCGCCAGTGTCGGCGAAAAGGGCGGCCTTGAAAAAAATGTCATCGAACTCGCCAACCGGCAGGCCGCGCTCGGCCACGCCGTCAGCGCCGTCGCGGACGAATCGATGCGGCAGTACTTCACCCCCGCGGTGAACTTCATCGCCCACCCCATGGGCGGCGGGCGCTTGAATCCCTTCAATCTCCTTTCGCTCCGCGCGAAGATTCTCTCGGCCAAGCCGCAGATCGTCCACGCCCATGCGAACAAGGCGGGCTCGATGGTCCGCTCGATCCGCCATCTGCTATCCGGCATCAAGCGCGTCGCCACCGTCCAGAACATCAAGCGCAGCGCCCGTCCTTTCCGCGACTACGATGCCATCATCACGGCCTCCGCCCAGGTCCGCGATTCGCTCGGCGGCATCCCCGCCACCGTCATCTGGAACTCCATCGAGCCCCCGCCTCCGGGCACAAAAGAAGCGGCGCTCGCGACGAATCCACCCTTCCTCGGCGGCCCGGAACCGGTCTTCTGCACCGTCGGCCGCCTCGTCCCCGCAAAGGGCATGGACCTCCTCCTTGAAGCCATGGCACAGGTCCCCGGCTTCAAGCTCTGGCTGGTAGGCGAGGGGATCCAGCGCCCGCAGTTGGAAGAACTCCTCGATCGCCACCAGCTCCGCGACCGCGTCTGGATGGCCGGCCATCGCGATGACGCCGTCGGCCTCATGGGATGCGCGGACCTCTTCATCGTCGCTTCCCGAAATGAAGGCGGCCCTTACACCTTGGCCGAAGCCCTGCACATGCGCGTGCCAAGCATTTCCACGAAAGTCGGTTTCGCCCCCGAGTTTCTGCCGAAGGAAGCGCTGATGGAAACTCACTCCGTTTCCGAACTCATCCGCGGCCTCAAGCTCGCCCTCGCCGATCCGGAGGGCTTGAAGCAACGCCTCGCTCCCTCCTTCGAACTCGTCGCGAAAGAAGTCACGCTGGAAGCGATGACCGCGAAGGTGATCACGCTGTACGAGCGCGTCCTCGGATCCTGATCTCGACCTTCAAAATCTCCCGCGTGCCACGTAGTCCCGATAGGCCGCGTCGCACTTGGGGCAGACATGCGCCCGGGCCTTCCCGATGTGAACGTGCATGGGATACTGCCCGCCCAGCAAGTGGTGACCACCATGATGGGGAAAGCTCTCCCTCATCCCCTTGCTGTATTCAGGGAGGTAGCCCGCGTATCCCGTGGATGCCTCCACGGTTTCGACCTTCATCGGCACCTTGTGGATCTCGCAGGTTGAAGCTTCGGTTTTGGCTAGGTCCACTGTCGTCGCGCAGCTCGTGAGAAGCGCCGCTCCACCTGCCATCCAGGCCCATTTCATCATGGCCTCCTTCTGCCGACGGTCGGACTGGAAGTCAATCCACGGTGCCCGCCACCATCCTTTGCCCCTCCTCGCAGGGCCACCACTTTTCCCCACCCGTCACCTCCCTCCGCTGGACATCGCGCACCCGGGGCCTAGCTTCGCCGCGTGCCGATCACCCTCTTCCCCTCGCCGGCGTGCGAAGAGCCGGAAGCCGCCGATCAACTCCCCGCGACCCTGCCAAAGGGCACCGTGTGGATTGATATGGTGCGGCCCTCGCCCGGGGAGGTGAAGACCGTGGAGCGCTGGCTCGGCATCTCCCTGCCGACGCGTGAAGAAATGCGCGAGATCGAAGCCACCAGCCGCCTCTATTGCGAGGACGGCGCGCGCTTCATGACCTCGCCTTTGCTCGCCGGCGCGGAGAGTGATGCCCCCATCTCCACAGAGATCGGCTTTATCTTCGCCGGACCTTATCTGGTGACCATTCGCGATACGGATCTCCAGAGCTTCCGCCAGGTGGCCCTCCAGTTTTCCCGACGTCATCTCGCTTCGCGCGATCAGGTTTTCCTCAACTTGATCGAATCCATCGTCGGTAGGCAGGCCGACCTCTTGGAGAGGCTTTCAAAGGAAACGGAAGAACTCTCCGCCCGCATCTTTCGCCGCCTCCCGCGGGCCAAGGAGTCCGAGAATAACCTGCGCGAGGCCATCTTCAGGCTCGGTCGTAGCGGGGATCTCATCGCGCGGGAGCGGGACTGCATCGTCGGCCTGTCCCGGCTTGTCCAATACGCCTCCCAGGACGACTTCGAAAGCGGTGAAGCTTCCACCGTCAATGCTCTCTACCCGCGCCTCAAGCCGGTGTCCCGGGACTTGCACTCGCTCTCCGAATTCGCGGGATTCCTTTCTTCAAAGATCAGCTTCATGCTGGATGCCACGCTCGGCCTCATCAATATCGAGCAAAACTCCATCGTGAAGATCTTCACCGTGGCCGCGGTGATTTTCCTGCCGCCCACTTTGGTCGCGAGCATCTATGGGATGAACTTCGAGTTCATGCCGGAGCTGAAGCTGCACTGGGGCTATCCCTACGCCATCTGCCTGATGATTGGCTCCGTGCTGCTGCCCTACTGGTTCTGCCGTCGCAAGGGCTGGCTTTGAGAAAGGAGCACACGCCTCATTTCCCTGCCGCCGAAAGCCGCGCCCGCAGCACGCCATTGAGCAAGCGCACCAGCTCGCTTGGATCGACATTCTCGATCCGCGGCAGCAAGCCGTCACAGCCGAGCGGGGCGAAAACATTGAGCATCTCCTGTGGCGTCGCTTCCCGCTGATGATCGTTCATCAGATAGCCGATCCAGCAGCGGCGAGGCGAGGGGTTGAGACGGTTGCGATTGAGATCGATGAGCACGAAGCCCCGGAGATTCCGCCAATCGAGACGCTGTCTCCAGAACGGGGAATGGATCGAAATTCCATACGGATCCAAACTCACCCGCGAGGTGCCGGGCAACTGGTAGATCGCGAAGACCATCGCGGCACAGGTTCCAAGGTAGGCCATCCACCTGCCCCAGCTGGCATCCGTGAGCCCCAGGAACACCATCACGCTGACAACCCCCAGCGAGCACATCAGGCCGATGCGCGATCTACGCTTCATCATGTTGAAGTGGAGAACGGGATTCATCGCGATCCAGGGGTCGGGTTCTGAAAAACCATCGCCGAGAAAGAGCGGAGCGCAAATGACTCCTATTTCCCCCCATCGTCCTTAATCTTCCCCTTGGGCAAAATGATCTCAAGCAGGTCACCCCTCAGCTTTTCCGCCGCCAGATTGATGCGCACCGTGACGGTGTCCGGCGCCGTGTGGGAGTATTTCACCCACCAGCTCCCCGCTTGCAGGGCGGAGCCGGTTTCTTTCGAGAGATCGGGCGAAACGGTGATCCGGATCTGGAACCCCTCGATCCGGTTCAGCTCGGCGAGGAAGCCGTTCAATATTTTGGCATCGCCGTCATAAACGAGGGTCGTGCTCCACTCCGGCTCCCAATGGCTCGTCAGCCCGCCGAGGTATTTCAGCTTCGGCGAGCGCAGGACCTCCTCAAGCTGCGCGGCCCGTTTCTCGTCGTAGTTCGGCGGAAAATGGATCTGCGGGGAATTGAGCACCATGCTCAGGGCGGAAACCGGAGCGGGAAAACACCATGTCAGCCCTGCCATCGCCAGCAACAGCGCGACCCTGCGGGAAAAGGATTCGGGTTTCATCAAAGGATGGGAACCCCGGCGCGGCGCTTTCTTGGAAATCTCCGCAAGCGCCCGTCTTAGATGCTGTCTGAAAAATGTGGCTGGGGCATCTTGCCCCAGTTCGTTTGAGAGGCGTCCCGCCTCTCTGCCTTGCTGCGGCGTTTCCGTCCTATGAAGGAATAGTGGCTGGGGCATCTTGCCCCAGTCCGTTTGAGAGGTGTCCCGCCTCTCTGCCTTGCTGCTGTGTTTCCTCCCTATGAAGGAATTCTCCGCGGAGGCATTTTTCAGACAGGCTCTTATTCCTCCGGCGACCGCTGCCGCGATGCCGAGAGCGCACGATTCAACATCTGCAGCAGCTCGGTGGTCGGCATCTTGTCCACCGGCGGCAGGGAGCCGTGGCAGCCGTAGAATTCATGAAACTTCCGGTAGAGCCGCGGCGTCACCTTCAACTGCTCCTCATTGACCACGTAGCCGATCGAAAACCGCGCCCACGCCGGCGTCAGACCGATGCCCGTATCGTCGAAATCCAGCAGCGTGAAGCGTTGCAGATTCTCCCAGCGCAGATGCTGGCGCCACAGCAGCGTGTTGAGGGTGATGCCTTCCTCGTGCACCGAAAGCTTCGACAGTCCCGGGATCAGGGAAACTCCCGAAACCAGGGCGAAGCAAAGGGCCACGAAGACAAATCCCTTCCCCGTCGGCTCATTCCATCCGCCAAGGAGAAGCATCGCCACGACAATGGAAAGAGAGACAACCAGGGCCCACAGGGCAGGTTGTCGCATGGTGCTGAAATGCGCGGGCAGCGTCACGGGCACGCTATTTGGGAGGTCTTCATCTAACAATCAAGCACATCCGGCGCGGCGCGCTGCAACCGCTTGCCAGGCTTTCTCTGAATAGTTCTCGACCCCGCCTCGTCTCATTTCGGATTCTCTCCCTTTGAAATCCATGAAGATCCGCCTCCTTGCCCTCCCGATCGTTCTCGCCCTCAGCTCCCTCCCCGTCGCCGCACAGGAAAAGGAGCCCGCCGCAGCCGCCGCACCGGCCGGGCCGGAGCATTCCTCCAGCCTGCAACTCGAATTCACCGTCACCGAAGGCGAGCGGATCGTCGCGAAGGGCACGATCCACGGAGATTTCAGTGGGTCGAGGGGCTTCGACGGCATTACGACTCTGCGACACTTGGACGGCTCCCGCTGGGTGGTGGAAGCCGACTTGGAACTCGCCTCCGAGAAGAGCGAGCATTCCTCGGCACGCCCGGCCACCATCCATGTGGAAGTCAGCGATCTCTTGCAGTTGCGGTCACCCAGCGGCCAGAGCAACACGATCCTGCCCATGGAGATCTTCTCCACCTACCTCGCCTACCACGGCAGCGGCACCTATCAGCTTTTCAGCCAAGGCGACACGAAGGTCAACGTCACCGTGCGGCACAAGGAAACCGCCGCCCCCGCCGAGCGCTAACGAACGAGGCTCCGCCGTCCCGGGCTCTCCCCCGGGCTCGCCAGGCTCCAGCCTGGCTGCCTTTCCTAAGGAGGGCGGATACTCCTGTCCGCCTCTTCGAACTACCGCAAACGCCGTGCCACACCCCAACGCCCCATGGACTGCGGCGGCACGACCTGCCCGTTATCCAGATGACTGTCCGGCAGCGATGAAGCGGTCACGCGGCGATCAAAGGTCTTGCGGCATCTTCGACCTCCTTCATGAACTCCTCGAATTTTCCCGGGTTCGCTGGATCCTGCCAAATGGCGATGCCATCTCCGTCAACGGTGACAAGGCAGCAGAGACGCGGGCGGCAAGTCATCAAGGCTAGAACGAAGCCACCGATCACCAGGCCGATGTGAACATAGCCGTAGGGTCCGAGCGAAGACGGCTTGAAGCCGCCCTCCTTGATGGTGGTCACCGTCAGGGTAAAGGCAGCGATTGCAAAGACTGCCATCCCGATGCGGAACCACGTGGAAAAAACTCGGGTCCTTTTGATCGCGACATTCCCCGTCCTGAGAGGGACCTGAAGGCTGACTCCTCCTGACATGGAAACCTCGAGAATTCCATCCACAAGGGAGTAGTCGCAGCGCTGATTGCCGGCGGAGGTGGAGTAGTGCATGAGGGGGGCTTGAATCGGGGGATCAAACCTCACACCGCAAACTCCTCCAGCCTCCCCGCGATCGCCGCAGGGACCACGGCGGTCACGAGGATGTCGTTCTCCTCGTATTCGGTGGAAAGCACCTTCGCATCGCGGTGCAGCATGCCCATCAGATCGGCGCGGCTTTGCGGGATGCGGAAGCGGTGGCGCCTCACCCGGTCGGCCATCACTTCGGAACATTTCTGAAGCAGCGCTTCCATCCCCAGCCCGGTGAAGGCGGAGATGTTCAGCGCATCCGGATAAAGATGGCGCAGCTCCGCCAAACGATCGGGATCGGTGACGAGATCGATCTTGTTCAGCACCGTGATCGTCTGCTTGTCCACGGCCCCGAGTTCGCCGAGCACCTTCAGCGTCGTCTCATGGAAACGCTCGATCTCCGGTGAGGTCGCATCCAGCACGTGGATCAGGAAATCCGCGAGCACCGCTTCTTCCAGCGTCGCCTTGAAAGCCTCCACCAGCCGGTGCGGCAGATTGCGCACGAAGCCGACGGTGTCCGTGATCAGCAGCGGCTGGCCGTCCGGCAGCTCGATCTTCCGCGTGGTGGTATCCAGCGTCGCGAAGAGCATGTCCTTCGCCATCACATCGGCCCCGCTGAGCGTGTTGAGCAGCGTGGACTTGCCGGCATTCGTGTAGCCCACGATCGCCGCGTGCGGCGTCTCCATCTTCTCCCGCTCCTTGCGCTGGGTGGCGCGCTGCTTGCGCACGTCTTCCAGTTCGCGGCGCGCGCGGTCGATCCGGACATGCGCCATGCGGCGGTCCACCTCGATTTGCTTCTCACCCATGCCACGGGCCGCACCGCCACCCTGGCCACCGCCGGAGCCGCCCTCGCGGTCGAGGTGACCCCACATCCGCGCCATGCGCGGCAGGGCATATTGCATCCGCGCGAGTTCCACCTGCAGGCGGGCTTCCTTCGTCTGCGCGCGCTTCGCGAAAATATCGAGAATCACCTCTTCGCGGTCGATCACGCAGAGATCCGCGGCCTTTTCCCACTCCCGCTGCTGGGAGGGCGCCAGCTGGTTGTCGAACACGATGCAATCGCACTCGTGGGCCTTCGCCAGTTCCACGATTTCCGCGGCCTTGCCGGTGCCGCAGAGGAATTTCCGGTGCATCTCGCGGCTGCGGGAAAGCACCTTTTCGACCACACCGATGCCCAGCGTGGACACGAGTTCACCGAGCTCTTCCAGCAGGGCCTCCGACTCCACTTCATCACGCGGGTCGAAATAAAGGCGCACCAGCAAGGCGCGCTCGACCAGATTGGGTTTCTCGCGAACTTCGAACATTCCGGGGGAAAGGTGCATCGCAGCGGCCTGCGTGGAAGGGTAAAAAAAGCGGGCGGCGCCCGCCACGAGTGACGAGCGCCGCCCTATCCGGGGGAAAAGCCGTTGGTTTTAGCGTTCAGCCCGGAGCCACTGCTCGTGGCCCCAGAGTCCCCAGACCACGCCCGCCAGACCGGCGGTCAGCAGGGCGAAAGGTGCGAGGGAAATGATCTCCGTGAGAGTCGTGCCCAGCCAGGCGCTCATTTCCGGCGTCAACAGTTGCGGTGCCAGCAGCACCCACAGGCGCCCGAGCAGCAGCAACAGCGAGCCGATGGCCAGCAGCGAGCCGCCCCACGAGTGGTAGCGCTGCGAAAGACGAACGGCGGCGAGCCCCAGCAGACCGAGGCCGATCACGCCGAATGCATCCATCAAGTAGCCGTTGGTGACGAAAAACTTAAGCAGTAGTTCCATGGACAGGGGAGGAGGAGGGAGCTTCCACGGGCGCGGACGATTTCTCGGTTTCGAAAATCCCGGCGTGCAGCGCGAGGCCGAAGCCGAACACCAGCCAGCCGCCGTTCATCGAGACCGTTTTCACCACATGCCACCCCAGGGCGGAGGCGGCTTCGGCGGAGGAGACGCCGATTTGGGAGAGGGGAATCAGGACGCCGGCCTGGTAGAGCGGCATCACCACCGAATAACCGATTGCCAGCAGCAGGGCGCCGGCCACCAGGATGCGCGGCGTCCATCCGGACGTGCCGCGGGTCATTCGCCAGGAGGTCAGGAGCAGGAAGGCTCCCATCACGATCATGAACACAGGCCGCATCGCGCTGATCGAAGCGATGGGCAAGACATCGGGGGGAAACGTCATGGCGTTAGACAACCATAACTGTAACTCGTTGAGCAAGAGCTTATTAAATAGCTTTGCCGGACTTCAAAGCTAAGCAGATAGATAACTTCATCCAATGGGTGACGCTCCTTGATACTTAGCTATTCTTAGCAAGGTGTCCGATTTTGCTCCCTGTTGAGAGGAATTTTGCACGGTCGGAAGGTTGAAAGAGAGGCCCTACGTGCTTTCCCGGGACCCTGAATATTCGCAAAAACCGCCATTATCGTGGCCCAACCCTTGTGAATAATTTTTCGCCTAGGGTGATTGCGCAGCTGCCTTTCCTGGGACCGCGGGACTCCAGTCCCGCATCGAAGCGACATCGACGGCATGCAACAACCTTCGCTATGGACTGCGCCGACATGTCGGCGCTTTGACGGAAAGGGTCGAATACACGGTACCGCTCACCCCGGAGCCGACACATCGGCTCCGCCCTCCCGGGCACGCCAGGCTCCAGGCTGGCATCGAAGCCACCCCAACCTCCCACCACACCCCTTGCTCCATTCCACCTCCTACTCGCAAGCGCAGGTCGTCTTCGGATCCATCTTCCCCTCGGCCCCACACCCCACCTGCGTCTCCTTCCAAATCATCACCAGCAGCAGGCAAATCACCCCTGCCAAGATCCGCTTCCGTTCCCGTCGTATCGAGTGCATCGCTTTCTCCAGAACCTATCCGCGGCCCATGAAGAACGCATGAAGGACGAATGATTTCCTCTACGGATCATCCGTCATCTACCGCTCCGCCTTCGGCACCGGCCGCTTCAAGCGGAACTTCTCCAACGCCTCCGTCATCGGCTCCCGCAGTTCGCCCATATCGTAGCGCGTCGCCTTCCCCTCCGAAAGATACTCGATCTCCCCGCAGCCGAAGCAGGCCAAGAAATACACCGTCTTTCCTCCCGTCTTCCAGCTCACCGCGTAGTCCGGGTGAAACTCCCCGCACTCCTTCGCGCCGCCGTAGGGCTCCGCTACCTTCGCATCGCCCAGGATCTTCCTCAGCTCCGACGCCTTCGCGCCATCCTGAGCCGGGGTGTAGAACGCATGACCGGCGATTTTCTCCACATCCTTCCGCTTCAGTTCATCGAACAAATCCTCCGCAGGATGCGGCAGGCCCTCGTGGATCGTCATCTCCGCTCCGGCAGCCAAAGTCTCCCGGAAATCCTGCGTGGCTGCCACCGGCACGGCCTTCTTCCTGCGCTGCTCCAGCAATTCCCGCATTTCCTCCTCGGCACCATTCGCCTCCGCGGTCGGCAGGAGCTTCTTGAACTCCCCAAGCGCCTCCGCGCCGAGATCGTAGCGCAAGGACTTGTCACCCTGCAGGAAGATCACTTCGGAACAGGTGAAACAGATCTGCAGATCCACCGGCTCACCAAAGAGGCCGCGCTCCTCCATCGCCTTCTCAAGCTCCGCCTCTTCCATCGTGCCGGCTGCGATAGCCTTCTTCAAATCCTCCGGAATTCCGGAGACGCCCCAGCGCAGGGCATAGTCCGGATGAAATCCCTCGCACTCCTTCTCGCCCGACCAGACCTCGAACGTCTCGTTCGCCAAGATTCGATCCCGGAGCTGATCCCGCAGCGTTTTGGAAACAGGGAAGCTGGCATGAAACGCATGGCCACCAATCTCCTCCACCGCAGCATCGAGCATCGCCTCCTCGTAGGCGGGCGTTCCTTTACGCGGCAGATCTTCCATGAATTCGAGCGCCGAGCCATCCTTCAGCAGGGCCAGCAGCGGTGCCGCATCTTCCCGCTTTGCCAGCGGCACCGGCCGCGACCACTCCGCCGTAAAGCCCTCGGTGGCCTTCATCAGTTTCGGATACGCCGGGGGTGCAATGTCATAGTGGAGGATTTTCTCCTCCGCTTGGAACGTGATCTCACCGCAAGTGTAGGAATACAGCGCGTGAACCGTCTTGCCATCCATCGGCCAGCTCACCGCGACGTCCGGACTGAAGCTTCCACACAACTCGGGCAGATCTTTTTTCTCCACATGCTCCTGTAGCGTTGCGGCGTCCGCGAGAACCGCGCGCAGGGCATTCAAGTCATGGGCCTTGCCTGCCACGGCTTCCGCGAGAAACTCGGCGCTGCCCTTCCGCGGAACCTCTTTGTCCAGCTCTGTGTGCAGCTCGCCAAAGGGATCTTCCGTGGCGCCGATGCTGGCGGGCACGAGCAAGGTCATCGGCGCTCCATCCGCGAGCGCCTTGCGCATCGCCGCCGAAGCCTCCACCGGATCTGCCGCGCGGGCGAGGATGGCGAAGGTTGGCAGCAGGAGAGCGAGATGGAGTTTCATTGAACTGTGGACGCTCGTAAGAAATCCCACATCTCCCGGAAAGCCGAAACCATCTTCTGAGAATCGGTAACGCCCAGTCCTCATTCAGACAAAGGTCGCTCTCAGAACGGCAACGCCGTTTCCTCATAGAACCCCAGGGTGCCGCGACGCAGGAGCGGCTCCCTGGGGAAAGCCCCGTTCTCATTCATCAACCTCAACGAGGTTGCCTCGGGTCCCGAACAACCTTCACCGCTCCCTCTTCAAAGGATGGCATCCCTCCCTTCCATCCGCGCTCATCCACGGTTCATTCCTGCCGTTCTAAACACCCGCGTCCCAATCCTGACCACCCCGCCCAACATCCTATTATATAATAAAATCAAAATTTACCGTTGACGCCGAAAACTCGTACGCATATCTACGCCCATCTTCATTCCGAACCGATGAACCTCCACCGATCCCAACTCCAAAGCCGCGATGGCCTCGTCTCCGAGGTCAATGAGGCTTGGCGCCGGGTCATCGGTGGCGCGATTGAGGGCAAATGTCCGACATCGTTTAAAGGAATGACCTTTGCCGGTTACCCGGCGCCAAACGGAAGCAGGTTCAGGCCCACTCTGGCCTGATAAGCCGCGTAGATCCTAGGATTTCCCGCAGCCCTGCTTCCAACCGGAAGCGGGGCTTTTTGTTTCCCCAAGTTCCAACCCCAACCCTTTACCCGATTTTTCCAGACCGTGACCCCGTGTCCTTTCTAACAATTTCCTGACCCTTCCGTCCCGCCCGACGGACCCATTTCTTTCCGATCCGGAAGCCTGAACCTGATCCCGCTAAGTTAGCGGTCGATCGAAAAGGCATATCTCGGAGCGTTGGAGCACTGTTGTCATGTGGCGGCGACACCGGCTTTGACCTTGGTGTAGTGGCAGCACCCCGCGTTGTGATCGCGGCAGGACGGGTTCGAATCCCGTAGGTCAACCCAAACCACCTTCCCCACACGACGATGACCACGAACGCACTCCATCGCACGACCGTCCTGGTGCTGAACCGGCACTGGCTCGCCATCGACTCCGTGACGCCCGCGGAAGCCTTCGGCCACCTGGCCACCGGCAGCGCGCGCGCCTTGAAGATCGAGGGCGATGCGATGCAGGCCTTCGACTGGGAGGACTGGCGCGGCCTGCCGGTGGAAGAGGGCGCACCCGTCATCGGCACCACTCGCGGCCCGGTCCGGATTCCCACGGTGATCGTCCTGTCGCGCTACGACCGCGTGCCCATCCACGTTCCCCGCCTCGGCTTCCGGGCGCTGTGGGAGCGGGACGGCGGACGCTGCCAGTATAGCGGCAGGAAGCTCACGCCTTCGGAAGCGAACATCGATCACATCCTGCCCCGCTCGCGCGGCGGGCGTGACGAATGGGAAAACTGCGTGCTCGCCGATCGCTCGATCAATGCCCGCAAGGGCGCACGCACCCCCGTCGAAGCCGGCCTGCGACTCCTATGTCAACCGCGGAAGCCCCGCTCCGTCCCCTCGACGCTGCGGATCCGCAACCTCTGGAACATCTCCGACTGGAACCACTTCCTCCACTTCCGCGAGTGACCCGGCCGGGCGGCGTCTTTCACAGACCCGCCGGTCGGAAATCCCGCGGAGCAATCCTCAACCCCAATCAAGCCATGACCGAAGCTAACATGATCTTCGCCCTGCTGGTCTTCGCATTCGCGATCCGGTTCGCCTGGCTCGAACTCAGCGGGAACTAACACACCACCTTCACCAACCCCTTTCATCACCATGATTCTTGAAACCACCCAAACCACCGTCCTTGAAACCGCCCGCCTGCTGCTCCGCGCTCCGGAGTATGGCGACCTGGAGGCCATCGTGCGCCACGCCGGAGATCCGCGCGTGGCGCTGAAGACCACCGCCATTCCGCATCCCTATCATCTCGGCCATGCACTCGAGTGGCTCGATGAAATCGAGACGGATCGCGTGACCGGTGCCGTGGAAACCTTCGCCATCGAGCGCAAGACCGTGCCCGGCCTCATCGGGGTCATCAGCCTCGCCTTGCGGTCGGACCGCTGCAGCGCGGAGGTCGGCTACTGGCTCGGCGTTCCCTTCTGGCGCTGCGGCTACGCCACCGAGTCGCTCCGCGAAGTACTGCGCCATGCCTTCGTGGACCGCGGCCTCCTCTACGTCACCGCCTGGCACATGCAGGGAAACCCCGCCTCGGGGAAGGTCATGCAGAAGAGCCGCATGATCTTCGAAAACATCGTCAGCGGCGGCCTCAAGCGCGGCGAGGTCTTCCACGACCGCGTGAACTACGGCCTCTTCGCCGACGAATGGCAGAACGGAATCGGCTGAACAACATGCAACGGAGCACCACAGCCCACTGCGGCATAACGACGCAAAATCGTGTGGCGGCACGAACAGGAAATGGAAAGGGCCCGCAGTGGGCTGCGGTGCTCCGTTGCCCTCCCTTCAAAATGTAGCGGCGGTCTGCGACCGTCGGAAACTGGCGGCAGCAAGCCGCATCCTCCAGCGCTCTCATCCCAATCCGAAAATGAAACCGATGATCTCACGATGCGGCTCGATGCCGCCGAAGTGCGACGGTCATAGACCGACGCAACAGCCAAAGCCATGAAACTCGAAACCGCCCGCTTGCTCCTGAAGCCGCCCACTGAAGATGACGTCGATTCCATCGTCGCCGTCGCCTCCGATTGGCGCATCGCCGAAATGACCCTTGTCCCTCATCCCTACGCCGCGAGCGATGCCCGCGCGTGGATCAAGGGCACACGCGCGAATTGGCAAGAGCATGGCATGGGCGGCTTCGCGATCTTCACCCGTCACGGCTTGGCCTTCATCGGTGCCATCGGCATCCGTCCCACCGGCATTCCGGGCCAAGCCAGCACCGGCTACTGGTTTTGCCCCAGCGTCTGGGGCAGGGGATTCGCCACCGAGGCCCTGCGCGAGATCCTCCGCTTCGGCTTCGAGGTGAAGAAGCTTGAGCGCATCGAAGCAAATCATCTCCTCATCAATCCCTCTTCCGGACGCGTCATGGAAAAGGCCGGCATGGGCCACCCCACCCCCATCGACCTCGATGAACGCGACGGCCACGGCCTCGTCCCCGGCATCACCCGCTACATCCGCGCCGAGGAGTGGGCCTCTGCCCAGCTAGCGGAACGCCCACGTCGTTCCGGCAGCTCGCGCCCTCTAACAAAATCGCCATGACGATCCATCACGCCCCCTGCCTTTCCACTGATCGCGGATCACTGATCACTTCGCACTCTGCCTTTCCTTCCATGAAGCCCATCACCCTGAAAACATCCCGCCTCATCCTGCGGCCACCGGTCCCCGATGACGCCGGACCCTTGGAATGTTTCCTCAGCGATCGCCGGGTCGCGGAAACCACCGCCGCCATCCCGCATCCCTATCCGCGTGGTGGGGCGCTCGATTGGATCGCCAGGTCCGAGAAAGCATGGCGCGACGGCATCGCTCCCAACTTCACCATCCGCTTGCGGGACAGCGGCCGGATCGTTGGCGTGATCGGCCTTTGTGGCGAAAGCCGCAATGACCTGAAGGTCGGCTACTGGATCGGCGTCCCGCATTGGGGAAAGGGCTACGCCACCGAAGCCCTTCACCGCGTCATCCGCTACGCCTTCAATCACCTCGGCCTGCCGCGCCTCGGTGCCCGCCACTTTGCCCACAATCCCGCCTCCGGCCGCGTCATGCTGAAAGCCGGCCTCCACTTCCAAGGCGTCATCCCCGGCGGCAGCAGCCGCGAGAGTGTATTCTACGACAGCGTCCAATACAGCATCACCGCCGAAGACTGGCGCACCTGCGTCGCCCTCTGAGCCGCAGGCTCCTTCGGAGTGCGGCGAGCATCGCCGCCTTCGGGAAGTGCCCAAAGACCACCTCAAGCCCCCCACCGCCCACTGACCCCTTCGCACTTCGCACTTCGCACTTCGCACTTCGCACTTCGCACTTCGCACTCTGCCTTTCCTTCCATGAAACCCATCATCCTCGAAACCGAACGCCTGATCCTCCGCCCGCCCGTGCCCGACGATGCGGACACCATCGAGCATTTCATCAGCGACCGCCGCGTCGCGGAAATGACCGCGCTCATCCCTCATCCCTATCCGAAAGGCAGCTGCATCCACTGGGTCCATCTCTGCGAAAAGCAGTGGATCGAGGCCAAGAAAGCCTCCTTCGTCATCTGCCTGCGCGATACCGGCGAGCTCGTCGGCGCGATCTCTCTCTTCCATGACGAGGAGCGCGACAACGAGGTCGGTTACTGGATCGGCGTGCCGCATTGGGGGAAGGGCTACGCCACCGAAGCCCTGCGCCGCGTGATCCACTACGCCTTCGGGGACCTCGACTTCAAATACCTCGGCACCTACCACTTCATTCACAATCCCGCCTCCGGCCGCGTCATGCAAAAGGCCGGCCTGCTCTACCTCGGCACCACGCCCCTCGGCGCGGCCCGTGGCGATGAACGCTTCGACGAAGTCCGCTACGGCATCACGGCCGAACAATGGCGGGCCAACCTCGCCGCCGCATGAACCTCCTCTCCTCCCAGGACCTGATCGATGCCGGGTATGACCCCGGCCCGATGTTCAAAGACCTCCTCGCGAAAGTCGCCGAGTACGAGGCCCGTGGCATCGCGGATGCGAAGTATGCCCTCAAGCTGCTCAAGCGCGATGTCGCCCCGCCGCCCGTGAAATTCGCCATGCGCGAGAAGCCCTCGCCGCTCGCGGAGGCCATCCTTCCCGCCACCAAGGAGGAGAAGGAAAACGTCGAGGCCGTCCGCAAGCAGATGCACCAGCTTCTGAAGACACCGGTCATCGCCCGCGGCGCCATCATGCCGGATGCCTGTCCCGCCGGGCCGGGCCACGCCGTCACGCCTGTCGGCGGTGCCATCGCCGTGGAGAATGCGATCATTCCCTCCGCCCATTCCGCGGACATCTGCTGCTCAATGTTCGCCACCTTCTACGAGGAACGTAGTAGCATTGGCAAGGAGCTCGACGCCCTGATGACCTCCACCCGTTTCGGCCCGGAACACCGCCACCTCGACGACCTCGTCTACGATCCGGTGCTCGATGAGAACGTCTGGCAAAACCGCTTCCTCACCGGCCTTCGCGATCGCGCCGGCACCCAGATCGCGGACCAGGGCGATGGCAATCATTTCGCCTATATCGGGGAAGTGGATGTGGATGAATCCATGCTCGCCCTGCTCCGCCTCACCGGACACGGCGATCTCGCCACCTGTTTTTCACCTGCTTATCAGGTGGAACCGAAGCGCTACCGCGTGCTCGTCACCCACCACGGCTCGCGCAGCCTCGGCGCACACGTCTACAAGCGCGGCCAGATCGCCGCGGAGAAACACGTCGCCCGCACCGGCCAGCACATCCCCGCCGCTGCCGCGTGGCTCGATGCCTCCTCGGACACTGGCCGCGACTACTGGCACGCGCTGCAATACGTCGCCCGCTGGACCAAGGCGAACCACCGCGCGATCCACCGCCGCTTCCTCGAACGCATCGGCGGCAAGTCCATCGCGGAAGTGGGAAATGAGCACAACTTCGTCTGGCAACGCGGCGACACCTACTTCCATGGCAAAGGCGCGACGCCCGCGTGGAAGGATGAGCAGGGGAGACCCCAGCTTGGCCTCATCCCGCTGAACATGGCGGAGCCCATCCTCCTCGTGCTCGGTGCGGATCGCGAAGACTTCCTCTCCTTCGCGCCACACGGTGCCGGCCGGAACCTTTCCCGCACCGCCCTGCGCCGGAAGTTCCCCGATGAAGCCTCGAAACGCACCGCCATCGAACGCGGCACCGATGGCCTCGATGTCCGCTGGTTCTGCGGCAAGGCCGACCTCAGCGAAACCCCAGTCGCGTACAAGAACGCCGCGCAGGTAAAGGACCAGATCCGCCACTTCGGCCTTGCCGAGATCGTCGCCGAGATCCGCCCCCTCGGCTGCATCATGGCCGGCGACTCCGGCCGCTCGTGGCGCGACAAGGAAGAAGAACTCACCCCCAAACAAAAGCGCCAGATCCAACACCGCGCCGACCGCCGCCGCACCAAGCAAGACCTCCGGGACGACTGGTGAACGACCGCCTTTCCCCCTGGGACCGCGGGACTCCAGTCCCGCCTCGAAACTTCCAACCATCCCATCTCACCCCCACGCCCTATGGACTGCGGCGGCCCGACGCCGCTTTACGAAAAGTCCACCGCCACCCTCACTCCTACCCCGGAGCCGATACGTCGGCTCCGCCTTCTCCCGGGCACGCCAGGTTGACTCGGGTGCTCCGCTCGCACCCTCGGGCCTGCGGCCAACTCCTGCGGAGTGTCCAGATCGCCTCCGTCCCTCGGCGATCTTCCAGCCTGGTATCGAAACTTCCAACCCATCCCTCCACACCCCGCGCCCCCAACAAACCGCCACGCGCCCCACCAAAATCCCCAAACGCCTTCCCCACAAAAACCTCCGCGTTCGCCTCCGCGACCTCCGCGCCTCCGCGGTTCGTTCCATCCAAAACCTCAACGCCCCGCCGTCTCCATCTCCACCAGCTCCATCTCCCCCTTCCGGATCACCCCGCTCTCCAAGATCCGGCACCGCAGGCCCCCGCGGTTGAACATCACCTTCTCCGTGCCCTTCTTCCCGCACGCCTCATCCATCCAGTAGCACGGCGCGCACTTCTGCGTTCCCTCCAGCAAGGCATCGCCGATCCGGAAAACCTTCCCGACCAGCTTGTTCAGATCCACGCCGGAGATCACCACGTTCCTGCGAAAAGCCGAGGACTCCAGGTCCGGGTTCTCCGCATGCTGCCGCACGATGTCGATCGTGGCGCGGTCGATGAAAGTCACCTGGCCCTTGTAGTCCTCCTTCCAGCCGAAGAAACGGTCACCGGGAATCCCTTTGCCCGCCACCAGTTCCACCGACTCGTGCGTCACGAAATCATGCGTCCCCGCCGCCTGCTCATGGTGGCCGAAAAAATTGTGGCCCGGAGAGGTGTAGAGGTCGTGGATGACGACGCGGGACATGCGAAAAGTGTCAGGCCGGAGACCGCGAAATTCAACCGGGGAAACCGTTCTGCGGGACTTTCTTCAGCTTCACCGCGCAGGCCTTGTAGTTCGGCTGGCGGGAGTGCGGGTCGAAGGACGGATGCGTCAGGCGGTTCACCTCCGGGTAGTGCATCGGCAGGAAAAGCTGGCCCGGCTGCACCGTCGGCGCGATGTAGACGAAGGCCTGCATCTCCCCGCGCCGGGAACTCACCGTCACCGCGTCGTGCTCCTTCAGCGCGAGCCGCGCCGCATCCTGGGGATTCACCTCGATGTAGGCCTCCTTCGGGTAGAGCTTCCGGAGAATGTCGGACTTCGCCGTCCGGCTCTGCGTGTGCCACTGGCTGCTCGTCCCGCGACCGGTGAGCAGCAGGAAAGGGTAGGCGGCATCCGTGTCCTCCGGCAGCTCGGCCGGCGCGGAAAAGTGCAGCTTCGCCTTGCCACTAGGCGTATAGTAGATCCCGTTTTCGAAGAGCCGTCGCTCCGCGGCGGGCTCCGTCTCGCGCTCCTTCGGAAAAGGCCACTGGATCCCGGCCATCCGGTCGATCATCTCGTATCCCTCGATCCCCGTGATGTCGCACGGCCGGTCCTTTGTCAGATCCCGCAGGAGGCGGAAGGCGGCTTCCGGGTCCGTCCACTTCGCGAACATCTCCCCGCAGCCCCAGGCATTCGCCAGCAGGCGGAAGATCCGGAAATCCGAAAGCGCGATCCCCGGCGCCTGGCGCACCTTCTTCAGCGTGCCGATCCGCCGCTCGGAGTTGATGAAGCAGCCGTCCTTCTCGCCCCATGCCGCCGCCGGCAGCACGAGGTCCGCGGCCAGCGCGCTCTCCGTGTTGTGATACATGTCCTGCACCACCAGGAATTCCAGCTTCTCCCGCAGCGCCGCCAGCCGTCCGCTGTCGATCCACGAGTGAAAGGGATTCGTCGCGATGATCCACAAGCCCTTGAGCTTCCCTTCCTCCGCCGCGGCGAGGATCTGGTCATAGGCCATCGAGGTCTCGGAAGGAATGTTCTCCACCGGGATGCCCAGGCCCGCGGCCACCTTTTCCCGGTGCTCCTCGTAGGCGAATTCATGGCCACCTACGAGGGATGTCGTATTTGAAAACAGCCGCGATCCCATCGCGTTGCACTGCCCGGTGATCGAGTTCGCGCCGGTGCCCGGCTTCCCGATGTTCCCGGTGATCAGCGCCAGATTGATCATCGCCTGCGCCGTGCGCACGCCCTCGTAGGACTGGTTCACGCCCATCGTCCACCACCAGGAGACGCGCTTGCCGGGCTCGGAGACGTCATGGGCCAGCGCCTCGATCTCCTCCACGGAAAGTCCCGTCTTCTCCGCCACCGCGGCAGGGGAGTAGTCCTGCAGGAAAGCCGTCAGCTCCTCGATGCCCTCGGTCCGCGCGATCGATTCCGCGTCGGTCCGCCCGTCCCGCAGGATGCAGTGCGCCAGCGCGTAAAGCAGCGCCAGATCGCCCTTCGGCTTCAGCGCCACATGCTGGGTCGCCGCCTGCGCCGTCTCCGTCGCACGGGGATCGATGACGATGATCTTCGGGTTCCGCTTGTTCCGCATCACCCGCTGCCAGAGGATGGGGTGGGCGATGCACAGATTCGAGCCGACGAGCATCAGCACGTCGCTCTCTTCAAAGTCCGCATAGGAATACGGCGGCGCATCGAAACCGAAGGACTGCTTGTACGCCGTCACCGCCGTGGCCATGCATTGCCGCGTGTTCGCATCGCCGTGCAGGAAGCCCATGCCGAATTTGAAGAGCGTGCCAAGCAGCGCCATCTCCTCGAAGGGAATCTGCCCGGTCGAAAGGAAGGCTACCGCGTCGCGGCCGTGCTCCTCCTTGATGCCCTTCATTCGGGTCGTGAAGGCCCCCAGCGCCTCCGCCCAGCTCACCGGCTTCATCGTTCCATCCGCATCCCGCAGGAGCGGCACGGACGCCCGATCCGCCGAGTCGAGCGGATCGAGCGCCTGCCATCCCTTCGGGCAGGCCATCCCCAGATTTACCGGGTAGCCAGCCTGCGGACTTAGGTTGATTGCCTTGCCCTCCTCATCCAGATGCAGCTTCAGCTGGCACCCCGTCGCGCAATACCCGCAGATCGAAGTGGTCGTGAAGGCCGGTTTCAGACGCCTCGGGACCTTTCCCAGGCCGAATTGGCCGGGCTCCAGCACCAGATCCGCCGTTAGCGGACCGGTGTGCTGTTTCAGCAGTTTCGTGACGATGGACGGCAATTGGGGCACTGGGGAGAGAAGAGCATGCATCGTGCGCAGCGCTGCCGCCAGTCCAAGACATGCGCCGCAGAGAAATCATCCGCCGCATGAGGGGAGTTCATTTTGCACGATGACGGCCCCATAAGTCGCTCATAACGAGAAGTGTGGGAAACGACGGCCGCGGACTCCAGCGAACCTCCGCCCTCCACACTCCCATCCGCCATCTCCCATCCACCATCTCCCCATTCTCGAACGTTCGCCTTTTCCCCGGGCCGAACCCTGCTACATCCGCCCCGTGAACGAAGACCGCGAACACGGCACGCAGCCGCTGGACACCCTCATGACCGCATGGGGCCTGGGGAACCACGACCTGGTGGATGCCTCCACCGAGCAGCTCACCCACAAGCAAGTCCAGCGCGCCCGCACAGGCCGCACCCTGACCCTGCACATGATGCAGAAGGTCACCCGCGCCCTGAACATCGCCATCTGGTACCGCCTGAAAAAAGCCGAGCGGGAGCACTACTTCGAGTACTTCCACAAGCACGTCTTCAGCTACGCGAAGAACCACGACCCGGCCTTCGTGGACCCGAATGTCGAGCTCATGGAAGCCGTCCAGAAACGCGGCGGAAAGATCATCGACCGCGGCGAGTAACAGCGTCGCCCCTGCTTGGATCGGGGCGAACGGGCCTCAATCGGAAAGCGGGGAGGGGTTGCCCCGGCTTTCCATCACCGCGATCTCGCGAAGCGTATCGGCCTTGGCGGTCGTGGGTCCGAGATGCTCCACCCACAGGCGGGCATCGTCGGGCGAATGCTGTGCCCAGCGCCGGGCGACCGCGACGATGGCGTGGTTGCGGGGGAGTCCCCCGGGGATTTCCCTTTCGAGAAACGAAGCCGCCTTTTCCGGCTCGTGTTCCGCCATCGCGGTGACGGTAACGCAAGTTAGCCAATCGCGAAGTTCGCATGGGGGAAAGTCGGGGAGCCATGACATCGCTTCCACAGGGGCTTCGTCCGCCCACTGGGTGACGGCCTGGAGGAGCGCCCGATGGCGTTCCGCGGAGGGACGGCGGGCCGCCAGGATCGGGACAATTTGAGCAGCGGAGCGTGACGAGGTGTGCTGGATTGCTTCGCGGGTCCTGCTTTTGAAAATCCAATTTTCGGGTTCACTCACCACAGCCGCGGATGGAGGGGTGTCGGGGCGCCGCAAGAGGATGACCACCTCGATCCTGGCCATGATCGCGAGCCGGGAGGGACGGAAAAGCGAGGCCATCGTCGGCATTCATATGGCGCGGGAATCCGTGGAGAATGCCTTGAGAGGGAACATGACCATGGGCAGCTACAGCCAGGGCTTCTGGTTCGACTGGTTCCACGCAAAGCTGCTGCTCGATGAAGCGGTGCGCTCGGTGGGGTCATGAGTCGGCGGCCGATAACGAATCCCTTCCCTCCCGCCGACATGCTTCGCGCTTTGGGGGCGCTTGCATGTCGGCGGGCCTTTGGGGACGGATCACTTTCGCCCCATTCCTCCAATCGCCTGGCACCGCAATCAGTCTAGGGCGGGCAATCTTCCGAGAGCCATTGTCGAAAGAGTTCGATGTTTTCGTCACTCCACGGCTCGCCCGGGGGCATTCGGGGTGTCTCGTCGCCGGTCAGGTGGCCCAGTACATGGCGCGCATTCGCATGGTCGGCGTGGGTGGCGTCGCTATCCGGATTGGACATGTATGCGTAGTCACCGAGCTTCACCCCGAAGCTGGCCATACAGATGAGATCCCGGTTTCTGAAAAGGGGCCGGATGTCGCTGCGGAAGGAGGTGGACATGATTGCGGCGGCTTATTTTGCCCGGAACGGAATCGACCAGAGAAAGTCGGTTTGAAGCAATTTGGGTTTGCCCGGTTTGGAGGGATCGGTCGCGTCGGGGAAGAAATAGTCCAAGGGGTTCGGAGGGCCGACAACTGGAAACGAGCCAAGTGCCTGGATATCCTCATGAGGGCTGATCGTGGCTCGCGCATGGCAGGAAATGCATGAGGATTCGACAAAACCTTTCTCGATCAGAGCGTCGGAAAGCAGGGTCTCCTTGCCGTTGGACTCGATGAAGTCCGCCTGCGTTCCACCCAAGCTATAATTTTCCCAAATCGTTCCTTTCAATTCGGAGGGCTGGCCATGGGAATCACCGTTGCCGATTCCGTGGCCAAATTGCGCATCGGGTATCGGCGCTTCCTTGTGGTGGAAGGTGCACCAGAACCAGTTCGGAATGTCCTTGGTGATGATATGGAGCGCTGCAAGCCCATACACTTTCCCCTTGTATTCCGCGATGTAGAATCGCGACGGCTTGCCTGCCTCAACCTCCTCCTTGGTGAACTCGATCCAAGCGGCCTTCACTTCCGTCGAAGCTACGGGAAATGAAATCGGGGGCTTCGTCCCCTTCACGTAGTCCGCAGCATACTTCCTCAGCCCCACCTGGCTATACAGCTCGTTCTGGACAATGAAGTCGTAGGTTTCCTTGTTCATCCGGCTTTCGCCAAATCCTCCGACTCCCTTGAAGATCCCTTCATTTGGATCGAACATCGGCTTGAACTCGAAATTGAAGGCCTTCGCCACCCCGGTGCTGGGAATATCCGGATTTCGCGTGGAAAAGGTGAGCAGATCTGCCTTCGGCACTTCCGGCACTTTGCCTGAAGCCGGGCTGCCCGGGAGGCTCATGTCGTTCCAGTCTTCCGGGGGCTTTGCTCCCCCCGCGAGGAATACCTCCGTTTCGGAAAGACGCCAGGTCTCCCATACCACCGTGGTTCCCGGAGTGCCGATCGTCTTCGTGGTATCCGGAACTCCGCGGACCTTGCTGATCGTCGGATCAACTGCCGGATGATTCACGGTCAGGAAAAGATTCCATGCGTGACGGCTCGGTGCGTCGAAGACATCGAGGCGATTGCTTGGGGGCTGCGCGGTTAGGGGAGCGGTAATCGGAAGTGCAATCGGCAGTAACAGTAATGCTTTCATTTTATAGGGGAGATTGGATTTCAAATGGCACCGGTCTGGTGCCAGTGGGTTGACGGACGTCCGCCCGTCAAGGAATCAGCTAGTTGACGAGGCCCAACGAACTCGCATTGGTAACCACGAGCGCGAAGTCCTGCCTGGGGGAGGTTCCGTTGGAGGCTCCGGGTGAATGCTTGACCACGGAGATGCCGCGCACACGGATCTCGTAGTCACCCGCTTCAGCGGCATCGATCGAGACCTGCTGCACATTGTTGGTGGCGATGGGGTAGGGACTCACATCTCCCTGGCGCACCTGATTCGAAGGAGTGACCACCTGTAGATAGAGGCTGTTCTCCAGGGAACCTTGGCCCACCGGGCTCGGCGGATCGGTCCAGGTCAGGGTGACTTTGATCGCTTGCCCCGGATTTGCAGCCCTCACCCTGAAGCGGCGGATCTGCTGCGAACCCACGGCATGATCCGGCTCGTCGTCGAAGAGCGCCTTGCCCGTGGCGGGGGTTAGGCTTTCGGCGAGATTGACTCTTCCGAAGCCGCTTACCGGGTTCGGTCCTTGGGGGACTTCACCGTCGTAGTTTCCACCGATCGGAACCGCTCCATGAATCAGGAAGGCCTTCACCAGCGCGCCTGAAGGTTTAACCCCGTCTTGATGGTGCCCCCGCTGGGACACGAGATACTGGCGGACCACCGCTGCGGCGCCCGCGACCAAGGGGGTGCTCATGCTCGTGCCGCCGCTCCAGCAGTAGTGATTAAAAAGCGGATCGGCCGTAGGCAAGTCCCCCCACAAGGGCTCGGGTGCGTTAGCGGTGCCGACGAAAGCTCTCGAGCGGACCGATAGGACGTTGGTTCCAGGGGCCACCACATCCGGCTTGATCCGGCCTTCGTCCGTCGGCCCGCGGGAGGAAAAGGCAGCCATGCCTTCTTCTTTGTCGGACACATGGCCGGCCGCTGCCATGGTCGGCCAACGCGGCGGAATGCCGAGTTCATCCCATGCGCCATCGATCCCGCCGACAGGGGTTCCGCCCGGAGGACGGTGGTTCTCGCTGGCACCCACGGTGAGGCAATTCTTCGCCGTGCCGGGCGGGGTCACCGATCCGGTATCGATCATGCCATCGCCATCGTCATCCACCCCGTCATTACCCGCCGCGAAAAGGATCAGCATATCCCTGCGCTCCGACATGAAGCGGTCCACGTCCGCCGAATTCGCGTTGTACTGGCCGAAGGTCGAGGGATCACTGGATCCCCAGGAGTTCGTATGGATCCGCGATCCCCTGGCGTAGGCCTTGTCGAATAGCTCCGTCAATGAATCAGGCAGGCCGTAGAGGCCCACAGCGGCAGGAGGCCAATTGGATCCGGGATCACCGATTCCATCTTGGATCATTTGCTGCCGGCTTTTCCATTGGATCGATTGTTCGACCGCTTGGAAGAAGAGGGAGGCTTCCGGTGCCGTCCCTTGCGGCTTTGTTGAATTGCCGGCCGCGCCGTTCCCCAGCGCCGAGCCGGCAACGTGTGTTCCATGGCCACTATGAACGTCCGCCGGGCCGTCGTTGCTGCCCGCCGGGCTTTTGGTGAACCTCGCCAGACCCAGACCCGCCGGCAGGCTTTCCATGCCAATCACCCGGCCATCGAAGTCCGGGTGGATGGTCACGGGATCGCCGGTGTCCAACCCGGAATCGGCGACCGCCACGATTTCACCGGTGCCTTTCAGGGCATTGGTTCCAAAGACGTTGCCGGTCGGCACGCCCATGATCCTGGTGGCGACATCATTGTGAAACTTGGGAAATGAATGGGGGAGGATTGCTTGGACCCCCTGGCGCTGGGCGACCTCCTCCAGTGCCTTGGGAGAAGCGATGGCGGTGACCTTTTGTCCGGCTTCACTCAACACCACGCCCCCCGTTTCGCGGATCTTGGCAGCGACCCCGGAGGTGCTTTCCCCGGGGAAGACGGTGACTTCCACCTGTTGGGTTGGATCCGCTGACGCGACGTCGAGATTGGCGAGTTCAGCGGTGTTCATCATCCGGATGCCCGGCCCCGCGATGGCCTTCAAGGCACCACGAAGTTGCGGCGCCACCTTCATCGTGGGGCGGTAGGGGGTGACGTTCTCCACCCAATCCAGATTGCTCAATTCACCCAGCGTGACGGGCAGCGCTCCGATCAGCAGCGAGTAGCCTGGCAGGTTTCCTTGGATGTCGACGCCGGCTTTGCTCAGTGCCTCCAGCCATTCGCCTTTTGCGGGGCCGACCATCTGCAGGAGGTAGTATGCCTTGCGGTTGCTGTCCGCCGGCTTGATCGGAGCCGCATGGTTCGCCTCCAGGGCATTGGCAAATGCGAAGGCACCGCCCTGCATCTGGATGGGCAGTTGTTCCAACTCTGTGGCTTCAAGGCCTCCCGAGCGGATCTTGTTTGCCTGCTCTTCGTTCGCGCGAACGAGGAGTCCGTCGTCATAACGCGCCAATAGCGTGCAGCCGGTGGCAAGGGCGTTGTCGGCATCTTGGGTTGAAGAAAGGGTGATGAGAAATTTCTTATCCATGGGAGTTCGGTGGTGAGTATTTGGAAACCTAAAACATATAGGAAAAATTCCCATATGGTTGGTTTGGGTTGTTAAAATATCGCCGTCCGGCGGTTCGGATATCGCCGTTGGTTGACACGGGAAAGTGTGCCCGGTATCCGGGCACGACTCTCCTGATGAACGCGTGTCGCGCCATCGAACGGAAGGCTGCGGCTCGCGGCCGCTTCCCGTTCACCGGTACCTCAAGTGTCTTCGAGCTCGCCACCCAGGAGCGAGACCAGCTCTTCCGTAGGTCCGACGTGAAAGACCGATAGATAGCTGCATTCCGGGCCCTTGACCGTGTAGCCGGTCACGGAAATGGGAACGAAGGAGTTGCTGTCGGCCCAGCGTTCGATTTCTTTCTGCGCTTGGGGAGTGCGCCCTTTGATCCGGATGATCGTGGGCTCGCCGCTGACGACGATGCCGTGCTTCACATTGTCATTGCAAATGCTGGCAACCGGCAGCGTGATGATTGATCCCGTATAAGTTGAGGGAATTTGAATATCTGACTTTGTTTTCATGGCAATATGGTTCTAGGGGGAAGGGTGACCATGCATGATGAATCATTGCATAATCCCGTGTGCTATCACCTGTCAGCATAAAAACGTGTTGCTGAGCATGTTTTTTTGTCGGCATTGTTGAATGTGCTTGTGTGCAAGCGGAGTAATAACTATTCCGGCTTCCGATCCGGAACCAGATGCCATGAAAGACGAGTTGAATGAGCAGGTCTTTATCGATGTGAAGAATGAGAACGATTGGTGGGTCAGCCTTGGCCTCGCGGAGTTCGTGTCGATCTCGGGCTTCGGTCCCTTTGAAGAAGAACAGGCGTTTTGGATTGCCCCCAGGAGGAATGCCTCCGGGGTCAAGATCCAGATCCCGGATGAAGACCGGCCCGTGCCATTGCTGGTCGGCACCGCTGCCGGGCTGTTCAAGATTTTCCACCGGGCTGCGGCGGAAGGCCCCTTGGTGGAAATTGTCATGGAAAGCGCAGCCTCGGGAGGAGCGGGGAAGGTTATTAGCGATGGTCCCTCAAGCCTCGGCCTCTGGCATCTCCTGATCGGTTCGGACGGTGTTCCCCGTGCCGAGCACGAGGTGGTATGATTTTTCGCGCTTGGCTTCCGGCACTCGCGTGAGCGTCCCCTCACAGGCATACACGGTTCAAGCTCGGGTCCGCGGGGTCGGGCTGCGAAGATCTCCATCCAGGATCTCTTCTCCGAACCGGACCTCAAGGTCTTGCTCCGTGCGCTGGCGAATCCCGGCAACGGCCACCCTCAGGCGGCAACAACCGCGGGATCGAAGCCGACGACCCGACGACTTGAGTTCCGGGTGAGGATCAGGAATCGTGTTGCAGGCCGGATCTTCCCCGGCAACCGGGATCCGAACAAGAAGGGGGTTCTCTGCGACGCGGAATCCTTAATGGCGGATTTTGCCCCGCTTTTTTCGGGGACATATGTCAATTCCGCGATTGATGATGCATTTGTTACTTTAAAATCAAACGGGAAAATGCCAGCATCCGGCCCGTGACAGGCTTGATCGCCGGTGTCGGGCTCCTCTTCGACACGTCTGACTTTCCCGCCCGCTGGAATTGCGGGAATTGGAGTGCCGTCCACGGATGGTTCCACATCATTGCGGACCTCGCGATCGCAGGAGCCTATTCGATGATCCCGCTCGCGCTCGCCACTTACTGGTGGATCAAGCGTGCGGAATTGGCATTCCCCAGGCTGTTCTGGCTCTTCGCCGCCTTCATCTTCAGCTGCGGAAGCACCCACTTGGTCGAAGCGATCATCTTCTACGAGCCGGTCTACCGCTTCTCGGCGGTGATGAAAGTCATCACCGCCATCGTCTCGTGGGCCACCATCGTGGCGCTCTTCCGCATCGCACCGAAGGCACTCAAGCTTCCCGGCCTGATGCGTGCGAATTCGATGCTGCATGAGCAGCTCACCGTCACCAAGCGCGCCGAGGAAGCGCTGGCACGGAGCAATCGGGACCTGGAAGCATTCACCGGCCTCGTCACCCATGACTTGAGGAACCCGCTGAATAGCGCCGTGTTCGTCACCGAGATGGCAAAGGACTCCATCATCCGGGGGGGCGATGGTGCCCAGATCCCCGCGCTCCTCGACAAGGCGCTGTCATCGCTGCGCCAGATGGAAGCCTTGGTGCGGGAACTTCATGCCGATTCCCTCGCACGAAGCGTCTCCGGCGTGCTGACCGAGGTACCGCTTACCGAGGTCGTGGAAGCGGCGAAATTGAACCTCGCCCCTCTCATCGAGAGCTCCCGTACCCAGATCCATGCATCCCCGCTTCCCGTCGTCCGCGGAAACAGGACGATGTTGATCCAAGTGTTCATCAACTTGTTCGAGAACTCGATCAAGTATCGCAATAGCGTGGATCCCGTCATCAAGATCGAGGTCGAACCCGCGGAAGGCGAGACCGTCATCCGCGTCGCCGACAACGGCCGCGGCATCCCCACCGGCCAGCTCGCCTCGATCTTCGAAGCCGGCTTCCGCGGCGAGAATGTAAACGGCACTCCCGGCAGCGGTCTCGGCCTCGCCTTTTGCCGCCGGATCATGGAAGCCCACTCCGGCGCCATCTCCGCCTCCGTAACCTCCGAAGGCGGTGCCATGATCGACCTCAGGTTCGTCGACTAGAGCGTTTTGAAAAAAGCCGTAGCCGCCTTCGGAGAGCGGGTTTTCAACCCGCTTCGATGCGCCGGGCTCGCGCCCAGAGCGCGGACGCGAGCGGAAGATGAGAGCATTGAGGGAAGCCGAAGCCGATATTCCCCCGGTTTTGCAGCGCTTGCCTCCGCATCCTGGAGCGCATGCCTCTCCGAATCCCGGAGGGATTCCGGCCAATAGCCGGTGGTAAGCGCAGCGCCACCACCGGTTGGCATGGCTAACCAACGAACCCCGGATGGGGTTCAAGCCGGGCCGCAATCACTCGCGGATGCCCCCGTTCACCACCTCGTGACCGTGCTTCGCCCCTCCGTCGCCCCACCCTAATGACTCCTCAATGTCGTCACCCATCCCACCAGCAATGCCACGATAAACCCAATCCCCAGCGAGATCGGCATGCCATGGGAGAGCAGGGGATCCCCATGGCCCATCAACAGCGCCCCCGCCGTCGCGATCGCCGCAGCCAGCACCCCCGCGGTCAACGCGCGCAGGAAAACGCTCTCAATCACCGGGCGCAGCATCACCCCCCCGGCGAAGGCGGGGATCACGGTGAAAAGGAGTTGTTGGATCCAAGGACTCATCATGGCGCGTGGAGGAGGACGCGGCGGCTCGCGGGCCGTGGGTTTACCGGTCGCAAGGTAATCCGCGCGCGACCCCGCGAAAGTTTCATCTTTCTGATCTCCAATTTAATTGAAGCACTCGTTTGGCCGGGCCGACGAAACCCCGTCAAACAAGGGTTCGGACGCGAGGGGAGGGGGGTGAGCCATCAAAAGTCCTTTCGAACGATGATATCTCTGATAGATTCTATCGGTTGATCCCTGGAGCAGGCGCGGACCGTTCCGCTTCCCGCCCTGGAGATCCGGCCCCCAATCTGAACCCCCTCCACGGCCATGCTCCACTACGCCATCGTCTTCATCATCATCGCCATCATCGCGGCGGTCCTCGGCTTCGGCACCCTCTCCGGCCTCGCCGCCACCATCGCGAAGGTCTGCTTCATCGTCTTCCTCATCTTCGCCGTCCTCTCCTTCCTGAAGAAGGGATAGACCGGCCGATCGCACAGAGTCGCCGATGACTCCGCCATCGGAGGGTGGTCCGCACACTCCGTGTGGGGAAGAACGGTCCCGTTTCGCCCACCCCATCCTCGGAGACAGGCGCAGCCTCCCCCGCAAGAGAACAAAAATTCCCCCCTCCGCACGGCTCACCTGCCCGTCACCTCGCTTGGCGAAAAGCAGGCCTTTCCCCTATCGTCGCATCAGGAAACGCCCTTCCAACTCCCGGATCGGGGTCCGTGTCAGGTCCGCGGCATGAGTCTCGCCGAGCGTCTTCTTCGCCTGCGCGGGCAGTGCCGCCTTGAGAGCCGGGAGAATGGGTGAGGGGGCCACAAGCATCCAGGACGGCGCGCCTTCCGCCGCCACCGCCTCGCCGATCTGGCCGGCGATCCGGAGCAAGGCACCGCGTTGGATTTCCGCTTCAAGTGCCAGATGTTCGCCATTCGACATCCCCGTCCGCACACCGGCGGCATTTCCTTCGCCAAAGCGGCCGGATTGATCGGTTACAACTTCGTGGATCGCTTTCGGCGGCTCTTTCCCGTTTCCCGAGCTGATTTCAAAGAGGTGCTCCTGCTGCATCGGGTCATCCCCGGCGGGGCGAAGCTTGAAAACGCGGACTTGGCCGAGATTTGCGATAACGATCAATGATTTCATGAGTGATTGGTGGGACTGAATTTCACGATCGCGTGGCCCCGGCGGAATGCCCGGACACGCACCCTATACCCTGTCACAAAGGGGCCACTCACGCGCGCAGTAAATGTGAAGATTTTTCCACCCGGCACCGCCCATCTGGAAATGAAAGGGTTGCAGAGCGCCTCCTGGGACCGCGGGACTCCAGTCCCGCACCGAAGCCACCAACCCATCCCACCTCACTCCACGTCCCCCCGGGCTCGCCAGGCTCCAGCCTGGCATCGAAACTTCCAAGCCATCCCACCTCACCCCACGTCCCCCCCGGCTCGCCAGGTTGACCCGGGTGCTTCCAGCCTAGCTGCCTCCCTGGGACCGCGGGACTCCAGTCCCGCACCGAAGCCACCCCAACCTCCCACCACACCCCTCCAGGCTATTTCCCATCTCCCATCCCGCGCGATCACGTAATAGATCTCCACCACAAAGCAGGCCATCTTCCCCATCGTAAGCGAAGCCGCTCCCCCGGCCGAGCTTGCACCTCCGCCAAACGCGGATCCCTGAAAAGGGCACACCGCCTCGGCGCTCGCAGGCGTGACGGATGACCCGCACGATGTCAGGTCCATCACTCCGGTCATCCACACGCCTGCGCCCCTCCCACCTCCGGTCCAGGCCCCAGTAATTCGCCACCGCATGCGTGCGCGAGTGGACGTGCAGCTTCCGGTAGATGCTCTCGATGTGCCGGTGCGCCGTCGAGTAACTGATGCACGCTGGCGCACCCCAAGGCGGCTGCGCCGCAGTCAGGGCCTCCCGGGCACGCCAGGCTCCAGCCTGGCATCGAAGCGGCGCCAACGGCACGCAACATCTTCCGCCTTCGGCCCACTCCTGCGGAGTGTCCAGATCGCCTCCGTCCCTCGGCGATCTTCCAGCCTGGCATCGAAACTTCCAACCCGTCCCACCCCAAGCACGGCCTTCCCTAAGGAGGGCCGACACTCCCGTAACTCCTCGTGCCACCGCAAACACTTCTCCTCCCCCGGCATCCGCCGCGCCATCAACGTCGCGATCAACGCCTCATCATGCGGCCCCACGGGAAACGTTACCTCGTCTCCCCCAGATCCTCTAACCGGATATGCCGCACTCTCGGCTTTTGTTACCGCGGGGAATGGATAAGTCCCCGGTTAGATGGATCCCCTCCAGCGCTATCTCTCCCCGCTTTCACAAGGTTGGCTGCTGCCCGGCATGTGGGTTTGGAATGCCTCCTTCAATCCCCTCAATGGCGTCACGATCTGCCATGCCATCCAATTCGCCAGCGTCGGCGGCGGCACCGTGCAATTCGGCACCTCGGATCACCGCGTCTCCGTCGTCCGCCACGGCGCCTGGGCCTATGAAGAGAATGGCGAGGTCGTGGAAGAACCCGCCTTCCATGAATCCATCGACTATCGATTCCTGCGGCCGGAAAGCCCCGACTCCCGTCCCATCGAGCAAGCCGCCGTGCACGAAGTTCCCTTCGGCGCCTTCGAGTCCATCGACGTCTTCCTCGGCACCTACGAGCTGAAGGTCACCGGCGGCACCGAACCCGTCGAAGTGCTGGCAGGCCTGCGCTTCAACATGAAGCGCCCGGACTCCGACGGGAAGGACCGCAGCATCGGCTTCCTCCACTCCCGTTCCGGCGAGCGCTTCCGTGTCGGCTTCGCCTCCACCATCTTCGCCGACATGCCCGCCCACATCCGCCTCGCGGAAACCATCGTCATTGGCACCCCCCAAGGCGGCGAAAATTTCAGCCGCGAGTGGATGCGCATGGCCTAGCAAAGGGGACGCGCACGGCCTAGCAAGGAGGGGGTGCGTCCCGCGCCCCTGCCTTTTCCGGTAGGGCGATCCGGTAGGGCGCTGCCTTGGTTAAGGAGGGCGGACACTCCTGTCCGCCTCTTCGTACTACCACAAACGCCGTAATTCACCCCCGCGCCCCTATGGACTGCGGCGGCACGACGCCGCTTTACGAAAAGTCCACCACCACCCTCCAGGCCCACCCCGGGGCCGACACGTCGGCTCCGCCCTCCTGGGACCGCGGGACTCCAGTCCCGCATCGAAGCCACCCACAACCATCACTTCCCCTTCAAGCTGCCTTTCCACTGATCACTGCTCACGGATCACTCGGCACCTGCCCTTTCACCGCGAAGCGGCTCCCACCACCCGACCCCATCAAGCTTGTCCTCCCCCTCCTGACCAGCCAGCCTCTCCCCGTCATGTCCTCCCCCGTCCCATCGCCACCGGACCCGGCGAAAAGATATCTCCTCATCTCCCTCATCATCGGCGGCGTCCCCATCCTCCTTCTCACCGCCTTCCTCATCCTCTCCCCGGCCGAAAAATCACCCGAAACCCCCGCCACCCCTCAACTCCCGCCACCCGCCGAAGCCCAAACCGACGAACCCAAAGCGCGGACCTTCCTCCCGAAGGACGATCCCTCCAAGCCCCGCCGCGCCGACCGCCTGCGCGAGCAGCTCGACCAGATCTGCAAGGAAGAAGAGCGCATGGCCGCCCGCGTGAAGCGCATCATCGACGACCCCTCCGCGAGCGATCCCAACAAGCGGACACTCCTCAGCGAACTCGCCCACCGCGCCGCAAAAGCCGGCCTCCCCGAAGCCAGCGAGATGCTCGATGCCGCGCATCTCATCCCCGCCGGAACCATGCGCGTCGCCCTCTACTCCGGCGTCCTCCAAACCCGCGCGGAGGTGAATTGCGAGGAAGCCCTGAAGCTCTGCGGCGTCCTCCATGAAATGGAAGACCAGGCCGCCGCCCGCATCTTCGTCGCCCGCCACTGGGCCCTCCGCGACTTCGAAGCCGCCACCCGCGCCGTCGAGCGTCTCGAGTTTCCCGAATACCGCTTGCAAGCGGCCAGGGGCCTTCTCGAGGCCGTCCGGAAGCATCCGGAGGACGCAGAGCGCATGATCGCGCGAAAGGATTTGAATACCGAGGTGGCCGTGGGTTTAGCCCCTTTCTTCGGGGCGGTGCGTCTGGCCACGCTGGACGAGCTGAAGGCAGCCATGCCCACGAGTTCGAAGCCGCAGGTGATGGAGGCCCTGGTGGCAGGCTATGCGCTGCGGCGGCCCATGGAGGCGATCGCCTATTTCCAGCAACATCCCGAGGCCGGGCTATTCCAGGAAGTGGCCGGAATGGTCGGCGATACCCTCGGTGCCGGCGATGCCAAGGGCGGGCTGGACATGCTTCTAACAGGTGCCCGCTTCAAGGGCCATGCCGACGTGGTGAAGGCGACCTTCTCCCGCTGGATGATAACCGATCTGAAGGCAGCGGGGGAGTGGCTGAAGGAAAAGGAACAAGCCATCGGCGATCCCGCGCAGGCGGACGAACTGAAGCTGCTCATGGTTACCGCCATGAAAGAAGGCGGCGCGACCGAATCCGGACTCGTCTGGGCCCAGCGCCTCTCCGACCCCGCGAAACGGGACGCCGCCCTGAAGGACCTGGAGAAATAGCCCGCGAAAGGTGGTCCGTCCACCAAGGCCAGGGTAGGGGGGGCACCCACCTTTTCCGTGCGTTCGCCAGGGAAGCGGCTTAAGCTTTCCCTGTTCCTCCCCCGAATGATCCGCAATCAACGAGCCGCGCTGGCGCGGGAAACCGTGGCCATCCTGGAAGCCGGTACGTACCAACTCGACGACGGCACCACCGTCGATCTGGCAGCCTCCATCCGCGAGTGCGTCTTCGACACCGTCCTCTACGATCCCGAGCACCTCGAACGCCTCCTGCAGGAGATCCGCGAGCTGCCCCCCGGCGGCCATCCCACCGCCATCTCCGTCCACAATGAGACCACGCTGCAAGGCGCACACGCCCTCAAGGCCGAAGGCCACGGCCGCATCGGCGTGCTGAATTTTGCCTCCGCGAAAAATCCCGGCGGCGGCTTTCTCGGCGGCAGCCAGGCCCAGGAGGAAAGTCTCGCGCGGAGCTCCGCCCTGTATGTCTCCCTGATGACCGAGCCGGACTACTATGAATACCATAGATCCTCTCCCGACCTCCTCTATTCGCATCGCGCCATCTATTCCCCCGGCTGTCCCATCTTCCGCGATGACGCTGGCACTCTCCTGCGCGAGCCCCTGCTGGTGGACTTCATCACCTGCCCCGCGCCGAATGCCGGAGCCGTGAAAAGCAGCCAACCCGCTCACACAGCCCTCATCCCCGGCACCCTGCGCCAGCGTGCCGCCTACGTCCTCGCACTCGCCGTGCACAAGAACTGCGAAGCCCTCGTCCTCGGCGCCTGGGGATGCGGAGTCTTCGCGAACGACCCCGAAATGGTCGCCGCCGCCTTCTCCGGACTCCTGAAAGAGAGCCTCTTCCGCAACCGCTTCAAAGCCGTAAGATTCTCCGTCCTCGACCCCGCAGGCAAAATCTTCCCCCCCTTCGAAAAAGCCCTCGCCTGAGGCTCGCCAAGTTGATTCAGGCCAAACAGTGGCTGCCCCGGCCCGGGGCGCTGCCTTTTCCCCCGGGCTCGCCAAGCTCCAGCCTGGCATCGAAACTTCCAACCCATCCCACTTCACTCCTGCGGAGTGTCCAGATCGCCTCCGTCCCTCGGCGATCTTCCAGCCTGGCGGCCTTTCCTGGGACCGCGGGACTCCAGTCCCGCATCGAACCCACCCTAACATCCCACCTCACCCTCACGTCCCGCCTTTTCCTAATGAGGGCGGACACTCCTGTCCGTCGAAGTAGCACGGGCTTGCAGCCCGTGTGGCGGACGTCCACCCCTTTTCCTGAAATCGCCATCCCATCCTTCGTCCCCCCTCACCCCGCCTTTCCTCTCTTCTCTCAATCCCCCGCACCCCGCCGCCGCAACTCAGCCCCATTTCGACGACGAAGAACCGGCCCGGCCTCATGCCTGCCCCAAGGAGGGGGTGCGTCCCGCGCCCCTGTCTTTTTGTTCCGGAAAGATCACCCCCCAGAGGCGCGAAGCTCGCAAAGGCCAACGGAGAGGGGACAGCTCCCCACCTCATCCTGAAAACTGAATGCGGATGAAGCGATCGCTTCATCAATATTACGGCGAAGCCGCAAGTCGGCATGGCCCGGAGGGCAATACCAGCAAACTCCATGCCTTCCCACCCACCCCGGGACCGCGCGATTCCAGTCCCGCATCGACCCACCCCCGTGATATCTGAATTTTCCCCTCCCGGCCGCTGGCCGGATATGATAGGCCACCTACACCCCCAAGTTCCCCGCCCTAGTAACCCCTTCCATGTCGAAACGTGTTCTCTTCGTTTGCCTATCGCTTTGCGTGATCGGCCTGCTCGCGGTCTGGGACCTCGTCCACTCCATTCTCGCCGGCCAAGTTCATCTAACCATGGGAGTGGCCGTGCTCTTCCTCCCCATCGCCTTCGGCCTCATGATGGGCTCGCCCTTCGCCCGCACCGCGGCCTGCGGCGTATTTATCCTCACGTATCTTATCGCCGCCTGGATGCTCCTTGCCCCGCTTTTCATCACCGCCAGCGCGGCCATCGCCACCGACACCCGTGAAGCGGCCTGGATGTCCGGCTACCCCGTCCTCCTCGTCGGCGTCATGCTCGTCATTTCCGTCCTAGGGACCCTGCACTGGCTGCTCTACTCCCCGGCCTTCGACGAACACCTCTCTCAAAGGTAGGGCGACCCGGCCCGGGGCGCTGCCTTGGTTAAAGAGGGCGGACACTCCTGTCCGCCTCTTCGAACGACCCCAAACGCCGTACCCTCACCCTCACGCCCCTATGGACTGCGGGTGAGGCCGGGTGCCACGAACCACAGCCGCACGCGCCCCTCCACGAAAAGTCCACCACCCTCGCCTTTCCACTTACACTTCTCGCTGTCTTCCGCTGATCACTGCTCACTGATCACTCGGCACCTGCCCTTTCACCCCGTACCCCCACCCCTATCTAACAGAAGGCCAGGGGACACACCCGCCCCCGCTCGCCATCCGCTCGCGAGGGCGCGCCGCCACCTCTCAAATCGACGACTTCAGCTTGTCAAACTGAGCCTGGAGCGAAGCGATCTCCTTTTCTTTCGCCACGATCGCCGCATGCAGGGCGGCCAGCTTCGACAGCGTCCCGCCCGTCCCATTGGACAAAGACGAGTATTCACCGTTCGGCGTCGCCGGGCGTTTCCGCAGCCAGGAAGCGATCGTCAGCGCGGACACGCCGAATTTCTGCACCGCGGCCGTCTGACCCCCTCTACCTTTCTTGGAGTTCACGTCCTCGATGTATTTAAGGATCTTCTCCCGCTCCGGGAGACTGTAGCGCCGGGCCCGGGCCGCTGTTGCCTTCTTACGACTTGCCATGGCAGTCAGCCTAACACGTCTGTCTCTAGGCGAAAGTGAGTTTTTTCATAACCCGATATCGCCTCGCATGCGCTTGAGAATGAGGAAATGACAAGATTTTCCCGCCGCCATGTTAAGAGCTTTCCCTCACCAAAATGACACCTCCAATCCCCGAAAATAGAGGAAACCCCGCTTCTTCATATGTCGCGCCTGGGACCGCGGGACTCCAGTCCCGCATCGAAACTTCCAACCCATCCCACCTCACCCCTACGCCCCCCATGGACTACAGCGGCACGATGCCGATTTTCTTCCGCACGCGTGCCGGGGAAGTAGCACGACGTTGCACATCGTGTGGCGAGCGTCCTCCCTCACCGGAGAAGCGACCCCACCCTCCATTCCACCACCCCCGGCGCTCCCCACCTCTTCCTGAAAACTGAATGCGGATGAAGCGATCGCTTCATCAACATTCCGGCGAAGCCGCAAATCGGCATGGCCCGGAGGGCAATGCTAGCAAACTCCCTGCCTTTCCACTGATCACTGCTCACTGATCACTCGGCACCTGCCCTTTTCCCCCTCACAAAACCTCCACCATCACCCCATCAATCCGCCCCCCCTCCAACGTCTCCACATCCGGATACGCCTGATTGATCGACCTCAAAACCGGCACGTTCCCCATGCTATCAGCATCCTCATCGCGCCGCGCCTTCCGATACCCGAACTCCTTCAGCGAAGCCCCGTGGCTATCCGAATAAGCCACGATCGTCCCCTTCTTCGGGAAGCCCTTCCCGTGCCACGGCTCCACCACGATCGTCGCGCCATCCGCCACCTTTGGCTCCATCGAGTGCCCGAAGACCCTCAGCGCGTAAAAATTCTCCGGATACTTCTTCTTCACCCGGATCGGCTCTTCCGGCACATCCGTGGAAATCTTCGATCCCGCCGCGATCCCGCCTAACAGCTGCAGCCACTCGGACGACGCCAGCTCCTCCGGCGACAGCACATGGACCGCCGGCGCATTCCCGCCGCCCATCTTCGCCGCCGGGAAATCGATCACCTCGCTCGGGCCGGGATTCTCCCCCAGCAGCCGCCGCGCATTCGCCATCACCGCGTCCTTCACGAAATCCCGCAGGCTGCTGTAGCCCTCCTTCGTCATCGCACGGCGGATCACCTTCGCCTCCGCATACGTGTACTGCGGCTCGCCTAACAGATCGTCGCACATCAGCCGCTCGATCAGCCGCAGCGTCGGCACCGGGATCGGCCGCGGCCGGCCCGTCGCCAGCCAGCCCGCCACCGTACCGGTGGAGGACCCAGTCTGCTCCGCCAGCCATTCGCGGGAGCGACGCGCCTCCTTCAGCCAATCGCTGATCTCGCCGGGGGTGAGGTCGGGTTCGTTTCGCATTTTGTTGAGCGAACCTTAGCAATTTGCGGCGAACTCGCAAATATTTTCAGCGATCTGCAAAATTGCGGTTGTCGATCTTCGCAGTTTGCGTCAAATGGTGTTCATGCGAACGCAATTTGCGAAGGAGCTCCTCCCCGAGTGGGCCGAGGGACTCTCCGAGGAAGTCGTCCGCGCCGTCCGCCAGGAAGCGATCCGCCGCGGCGTCCCCTCCACCGAGCTGGTGAAAGAGTGGACCCTGCGCGCCGCCCGCCACCTCGCGCTCGACACCCTTCCCGGAACCCATGTCCCGAAAAACGACCGCCCCCTGTGAACTACCATGAACCTGGTACCTGAAAAGACCTTCATCCCGCACCCCGAGACCGGCAGCGCCGTGCGCGCCGTCCTCGTCGACATCGCCCCCGTGAAGCATGAGCCGCCCCACGCCGGCCCGCCCGCCTTCCGCCTCGTCTTCGAGAGCGAGTGCACCGACCCCACCGGCATGCGCTACGGCATCTGGTCCCGGATTTACCCCCCGGCCCTCCACGAACACTCCGCCCTCCGCCGCGACCTGAAAAAGCTCCTCGGCCGCGACTTCAATCCCCGCGAGCTCGAGCACTTCGACCCCGAAACCCTCATCGGCCGCGGCGGCCACCTCCTCATCGAGCACGCCCGCAGCAAAAAGACCGGCCACCTCTACGCCCGCATCGCCCTCATGCGCCCCGACCAACCCGCCATCCCACCCTCCGGCACCTACACCCGTCTCAAACACCGCTAGGCCCCGCTCTTATATCATATTTCTTATCTCAAATCTCAAATTTCAACTCCCATGATCTCCACCCTCGACCACGACCCCGTCTTCACCTCCGGCCCCGCCACCACCTCACCCTCCTGCATCGTCTTCGACATCGAGACCGGCCCCGCCCCCGCCGATGAACTCGAGCGCCACCTCCCCGAGATCGAAGCCCCCGCCAACTACAAGGACACCGCCAAGATCGAAGCCTACAAGCAAGAGCAGCGCGAAAAGTTCCTCCACCGCGCCCCGCTCTCCGCCCTCACCGGCCGCGTCCTCGCCATCGGTCTCTGGTCGGATGGCGAATATCGCGCTCATATCTGCGGAGATCATGGCGATGCCGAAGCCGCCTGCATCCGCTGGTTCTGGAACCACGTCGGCCGCCAGACCATCCTCATCGGCTTCAATTCGAACCGTTTCGATCTCCCCTTCCTCTACCGCCGCTCCTGGGCCCTCGGCATCCCCGTCCCGCCCCAGCGCGTCGAGCCAAATGGCCGCCTCAACGACCGCCTCCACCACGACCTCATGGAAATGTGGCAGCTCGGCGATCGCCAGAACTTCATCTCCCTCGCTGCCCTCTCCAAGTACCTCGGCACCGGCGGCAAGAGCGGGGAAGGGGACCTCTTCCATCAGATCCTCCGCGCCTTCCCCGAAGAAGCCGAAGCCTACCTCAAGAACGACGTCCGCCTCACCTTCGAACTCGCCAAGCGCATGCACCTCCTCCACCCCGAAATCGAGTTCGAGGAGAAATAGCGGTAGGGCGACCCGGCCCGGGGCGCTGCCTTTTCCCGGGCTCGCCAGGCTCCAGCCTGGCTGCCTTCCCTGGGACCGCGGGACTCCAGTCCCGCATCGAACCCACCAACCCATCCCACCTCACCCCAAGTGCAGTCTTTCCTGTGGAGACCAGACACTCCTGTCCGCCTCTTCGAACTACCACAAACACCGTACATCACCCCACCTCAGGCCTTTCTCCGCGTTCCCTCCGCGACCTCGGCGTCTCCGCGGTTCGATCACGGCCCTGACCACCCACCACTCACCTGTTCCTTACCTGCTTATCAGGCGAGCGCCCACCCATCACCCACCTCCTCCCCGCGAAGCGCAGACCGATGGGTAATTAAAAGATTGATGATTCGTGATTCCGCCTTTCCCCATGCTCTCCCTCTTCCCCAGCGCCTTCGCCCGCGAGCCCGTGAAATCCATCACCCTCGCCGATCTCATCGAGCTCATCCGCTGCGAGACATGGCTGCATGAAATCCTCTCGCTCCGCGAATCCCTCGCCGCCGGAAACCGCGCCGCGTACGATGCCGCCAAGCGCCTGCTCCCCGCCGTCATGCTCTCCGGCAGCGTCCGCACCCGCAGCACCGCCGCCCCGGAGGAAGACCGCGCCATCACCCACTCCGGCTACCTCCAGGCGGATCTCGACGCAAAGGACCACCCGCACCTCACCCTCGTCGAGATGGCCGCCCTCGTCCGGAAAGACAAGCACGTCCTCGCCGCCTTCGTCTCCCCCTCCGGCCTCGGCCTGAAAGCCATCATCCGCATCCCCGCGGACTCCGCCACCCACCGCGCCGCCTTCGATGCCGCGGCGAAGCACTTCGCCAAGCTCGGCCTGAAGCTCGATCCCGCCACGAAGGACCCCGGCCGCCTCTGCTTCGTCTCGCACGATCCCGATGCCTGGCTGCGCGAAAACGCCACCATCCTCAAGCCCTCTAACAGACCCGCCAAATCCCCGCACATCCCCGCCGGCAGCCTCTCCGCCACCGCCCGGGACATCCGGGAAATGCTCGCCTTCATCCCGCCGCGACCCGCCTACCAGGATTGGCTGCGCATCGCCTCCGCCATCTGGAGCGTGCTGGATGAGGCAGAGGGCAGCGCCCTGCTCGCCGCATGGTCGCCGGAGGAGAGGGCAGGGGAGTACGCCCGGAAATACCCCCAGCGCCTGCAACACATCCACATCGGCACCCTCGCCTGGTATGCGAAGCTCCACGGCTTCGATGCCACCAGCTCCCGGAAGACCCCGACCCCGCGCCCTGGGAAAACGTACGAGAAGTCCAGTACCACCGCCGCTGATCCGCCGCCGCCCGTCTCGCCGGATCCCGTCTCGGACCCCCACTTCCTCGAGTTCTGCCTCCGCCAGGAGCAGCGCGGCGATGCCCTCTTGTGGCAGATCATCGCCCGCGGCACCCATCTCTACGATCACTTCACGCAGGGCTGGCGCGTCTGGCGGAATGGCTGCTGGGAGCGCGATGACTTCGATGCCGTGAAGCTCGGTTTCGCCGAGGCCCTCACCCTCGCCTACCAGCACCTCGTCGAGAGCGGCAAGCAGCAGCTCGTCAAAAGCCAGACCAAGCAAACCACCGACACCGCCCACCAGCTCCTCCGCCTCGCACGCCAACGCATCGATTGCCTGAACCGCATCCGCTACCTCACCGGCAGCCTGGAACTCGCCCGCTCCATGCCGGACCTCGCCACCCGCTCCACCGCCTTCGATCGCGCACCCCATCTGCTCGCCGTGGAAAATGGCGTCATCGATTTCGAAGCGGGCACATTCCGCGAGGCCCAGCCCGCGGACATGCTCACCCACCGCGCCGCCGTCCGCTACGATCCGGCTGCCGATTGCCCGCTCTTCCGCGCCTTCATGCACCGCATGCTCGTCGATCCGGAAGTCGTCTCCTTCGTCATGCGCGCCATGGCCTACAGCTGCACCGGCCTCGTCGATGCCGACGTGCTCTTCTTCCTCTACGGCAAGGGCGCCAATGGCAAGAGCACCTTCATGATGGTCTTCAAGCTCCTCCTCGGCGAGCTCATGACCACCATCGACGTTGAGACCCTCCTCACCCGCAGGCCCGACACCAGCCTCGACTACAAGAAAGCATCGCTCGAAGGCCGCCGCGTCGCCGTCACCGATGAAGTCCCCGCCGGCCGGAAGCTCAGCGAGTCCATGATCAAAGCACTCATCGGTGGCGATGAAATCGTCGCCCGCCGTCCCTACGAAAAGCCCTACACCTTCGCCCCCACGCACAAGCTTTGGATGGTCGGCAATCACAAGCCTGTCATCGAAGGCACCGATGCCGGCATCTGGCGCCGCATCTGCCTCATCCCCTGGACCCAGACCATCCCCGTGAAAGAACGCCGTCCCCGCGCGCAAGTCGTCGCCGGATTCCGCGAAGAACTCCCCGGCATCCTGAATTGGATCCTCGCCGCCTGGCAGGAGTTCCGCCAGCTCGGCGGCCTCGCCCCGCCCCGCGCCGTCCAGCAAGCCACCGAGGAATACCAAACCGAGCAAGACCAGCTCGGCAGCTTCATCGAAGAACGCACCTCCCGCCAGACCGGCGCCTCCCTTCCCGCCCAGCGGATCCTCAAAGCCTACCACGACTGGTGCGAAGCCAACGGCGAACGCCCCATCTGCCGCACCAGCAAGCTCCTCCTCACCAGCCTCCGCGAGCGCGGCTTCGAAAGCTACCGCGGCCACGGCAATACCACCAGCATCCGCGATCTCAAGATCCTCACCACCGAGCTCTTCGACCACTAAAGTACGACAAACCTAGTAAGCTCCCGATCACCTGGCCGCCTTTCCCGGGCTCGCCAGGCTCCAGCCTGGCTGCCTTTCCTGGGACCGCGGGACTCCAGTCCCGCATCGAAGCCACCCACAACCATCACTTCCCCTTCCATCTGCCTTTCCACTGCTCACCGATCACTTGGCACCTGCCCTTTCACCGCGAAGCGGCTCCCCCTGGGACCGCGGGACTCCAGTCCCGCATCGAAGCCACCCACAACCATCACTTCCCCTTCAATCTGCCTTTCCACTGCTCACCGATCACTTGGTACCTGCCCTTTCACCGCGAAGCGGCTCCCCCCGGGACCGCGAGGCCCCTGCCTCGCATCGAAGCCGCCCCGGCACCCCGCCTTTCCCCGCCTTCAAACTGAAAACTAGCAAACTTCATGAACCTCCTCGAATGCTCCGCATCCGACCCATCCGACCCTGACCATCACCTCCGCATGCGACCCAGCGGCTACTGGCAACTCCGCCTCACCGTCGACCGCGGTCCCAAGTACATCGGCCAGCGCGTCGTCATCGGCCTCCGCACCCGCGATCCCCAGGAAGCCCGCGCCCGCCGCGACCTCATCCTCGACGCCATGAAACAGGCCCTCCTCACCGCCGGCCCCAAAACCTGACCTAAGGAGGGCGGACACTCCTGTCCGCCTCTTCAAACTACCACAAACGCCGTACCAACCCACGCCCACCCCATGCACCGATCACCTCACACTCTGCCTTGCCACTTACACTTCTCACTTTCCACTTCCCGCCTTCCCCACTGATCACCGATCACTCGGCACCTGCCCTTTCACCGCGAAGCGGCCCCCCTCACAACATCACCACCACCGCACAACCCTCGCACCGCAACGCCTTCCGCGTATCCCCCTGATCCATCACTATCGACCACCGGTCCCGCGGTTGCCCCGGCTTCAGGAAATCCAAGCGCGAATACGACCAACCCGCAAACATCGACCGCAGGAACGTCGTGCCCAAAATCAACTCACCCTTCACCAACGGCTCCCCGCAGCGCGGACACCGATACTCCTGCGTCTCCATGGCCTGTTAGAAAAATTCCCGCCTCACAACCTCACCACCCCGCGCGATATCATACACCGCGCTACTTCACCTCCCGCTCCAGCTTATCCGTCTCCCGCTCCAGATCCTCCACCTGCTTCTCGAAATTCCCGCCGCCCTCCGGCCGCGTTTCCTCCACCGGCGGCGGCAGTGCTTTCACCTCCCGCTTCGCCTTCTCGATCGCCGCTGCGGCCTTCTTCCGCGCCTCCTCCAGCAGCGCCGGATCCACCGCCTCCTCCCCCGCGTCGCTGGCCTCCTCCAGCGCCTCGCGCAGCCGTGCCGCCTCTACCGCTGCGTCCGCCGCGCGAATCGCCCGGATTTCGGAACGCTCGCGATCAATCTCCTTGGCCAGGCGCATCCGCTCATCCTCGTAGGCCTGGCGATCCCTCGTCGGGCGACCCAGTGCGCGATCGATCGATGCCTGGCCCTTCCGCAGCGCCGCCCCCACCGAGACCGGCTCCTTCGTATCCATCAGAAAGGACCCCCGCAGCGTCTCCACCTTCTGGTTCAGCCGCTCCTTCACCCGCTCCGCCTGCGTCCCCACACCCTCCGTCTCCGCCTTCGCCTCCCGCACCGCGGATTGCACGAAGCTGGTTGCCCACGTCGCAAACAGCGCTGCCGGGATCATCAGAACCGCCAGAATCGTCTTCATACCCCCTCCTGTATCACCGGACCGCCCCCCGTCAAAAGACGAATCCCCCGAATCTGCCTGCCCCCTGGGACCGCGGGACTCCAGTCCCGCACCGCAGCCACCCTAAAACTCCCATCACACCCCCCGACCTCCGATCTTCCATCTTCCCATCGACACCCCGCCCCTCCCTCAGCTAAGGCATCACCTCACTCCTCATCGCCATCCGCCCATGCCCTTCCGGCTCCACCGCTCCCTCCTCTTCCATCTTGGCCTGCCCGGCTTCCTCTTCCTCCTCTGGTCGTGGATCGACTCCATGGGCACCGCAAGCTCCTGGAACTGGATCTACGGCCCGGCCGTGACGATCCCCGGCGCCGTCTCCCAGCTTCCGAAACTCGACTACCGCACGGACTACCACTGGCGTCTCGATGCCCTCCCTCGCACCGGCAGCCCCTGCTGGTCCGCCGGCGTCAAGCACGGCACCCTACGGCAGCTCCGGGGTCTGGATCCCGCACTGGCTTCTTCTCATCACCTACCTCACCCCATGGACGGCCCTCCTCCTCTGGCGCCGAAAGAAACAAAACACCCACCTCCATCTAACAAATCCACTCCCGCCAAGCGGGCAACCTGCCTTTCCTGAAACCTAGCCACTCCTGCCTTCCCTGCCTTCCCACTTACACTTCTCACTTTCCACTTCCCACTCTCTTCCACTGATCACTCGGCACTCTGCCTTTCCATGCCTTTCCGCCTCCACCGCTCCCTCACCTTCTACCTCACCTTCTACCTCGGCCTCCCCGGCTTCCTCTTCATCGCCTGGGCATGGACGGACTCGCTCAAGTATCAAAGCCGCATCACCCTGCAGCGCGGCGCCCGTGGCGACTCTGACACCTTCCGCCAATTCCTCGGCACCGTCGACCTCCGCTGGTGGCTCCAGTCCACCGAGCCCACCCTGCCCATCCGCCACTGGCGCTGGTCTCACAAACGCGAGCCCCACGAACACCGCGGCGTCGCCCCCCAGCCCATCACCTTCAAGAAAGACCGCTTCGCCTACTCCTCCACCGTCAAGGTCCGCGGCATCGTCATCCTCCCGCACTGGTTCCTCCTCACCCTCTACACCCTCCCCTGGAGCGCCCTCATCCTCTGGCAGTGGAAAAAGCACACCGCCCACCAAAAGCTCATCGAACAACTCCCCGCCGAGGAGAAGTAGCACGACGTGGAACGTCGTGTAGCTAGCGTCCTCCCCTCATTGGGAAAGCCACATCCCATCTTCCATCCCCCCGCACCCCGCCTTTCCTCTCTTCTCTCTTATCTCATCGATCTTATCTCTTCTCTCAATTCCCCCTCACCCCGAGCACCGCCTTTCCTTAAGGAGAGCGGACACTCCTGTCCGCCTCAAGGCCCCCGGAAGCATGCCTCCTGGGACCGCGGATCTCCAGATCCGCAGAACTGCTCCCCGCCACCCGCCTAGCCAAACCGTCCATCCCCCCGGAAGCGGGCTTCGGCACGCAGAGCGAACCCCACAAGCCCGACCACCTCTTGCTTCGCAAATCACGCCAACGATCCTGCCTCTCTCATCCGACGCCCCTGCCGGGGCGGGGAAGTAGCGTGACATTTCATGTCGCGTGGGGTGCGGGTGGATGGAGAGAAGAGATAAGATCGATGAGATAAGAGATAAGAGAGGAAGGGCGGGTGCAGGGGGAGTATGAGGTGGGGCGGGAATTTCCCGAAGGGGAGGACGCTCGCCGCACGACGTGGAACGTCGTGCTACTTCCTGGCGCGGGACGCACCCCCTCCCTGGTTTCCCGGTGCTACGAGGTTCCTCGTAGAAAGGGATCGACCGGTTTCCTGTCTTTCAAATTTCGCGGCTTTCGCGTGATTTCGCGGTTAAACCCAAAATCCCCGGAACTCCCACTCCGCCCTCGTTTCCTGAAAACTGAAAACGAACAAACTTCCCCATTACTCCGCCATGAAATCCGTGAAGCTCTTCGCAAGCTCCGCCTCGAGCTTCTTCCTCGCGATGGGCTTCTGCAATGCCGCGCCGGACCCTTTCTCCGCCGCCTTCCGATCCACCAGGGCGGCTTCCGCCATCTCACGTTCCATCGTCGCCAGCTTCAGCCGGTACTGTCGGAATTTATCCAGATACGGCTCCATGGTCGCGATCGGCTGCCCGTCATACTCGGCACGCGCCAGCTCCACCACTGCCTCAAATTTTTTCAGCATCTCCGCCCGCGACGCCGCAGCATGCTCCGCCATCTCCTTCAGCTTGGAGTAATCCTCTCTCCCTTTTGCCTCCCTCAGCGTCGCCCTTGTGAAATCTTCCTGATCCTTCGCGATCAGCCCGTGCCGGCCCTCATACTGGATCGCCACGAAGTATCGCCGTGCAGCCCTTCCGCCGGTGTCTCCCCCGGTAATCCCGCGAATGCCTTCTCGAACTCCGCATGCTCTACGCGCAAATCCCGCGGCCCTTCCGTTTGATCCGGCGCTTCCGTCTGCTCCTTCGCCGCCTGCCCCTTGCCCCGCGCCTTCCGCTCCTTCACCCGCTCGGAGAGCGGCTTCATCCCGTTGTGCGATTCCTTGGCCGCAGCCGGCTCCTTCTTCCCGCATCCGGAGATCGGGAGGGCAAGCAGCAGGCACCACATCAAACGGGGGAGGGCGGGGAACATGGAGGTCATCTAACAATCTTTAGGAAGGAGTGTCCATCGCGGTTGCGGTGGCGGGGTGGAGCCTCAGGTCGTGATCGAACCGCGGAGACGCCGAGGTCGCGGAGGAAGCGCGGAGATTTGGAAGAGGGCAGGTGCCAAGTGATCAGTGGAAGAAAGTGCGAAGTGGAAAGTGAGAAGTGTAAGTGACAAGGCAGAATGCTGGGTGACCAGTGGTGGAAGGCGGAGATGGGTGGATCTGTTAGAGAGGTGGAAGGCTCAAGGAGGGGGTGCGTCTCGCGCCCCTGTCTTTCCTATGGAGTGCGCTGACATGTCGGCGCTTTGGGGGGAGGGGTGGGATGGGTTGGAAGTTTCGATGCCAGGCTGGAAGATCGCCGTGGGACGGAGGCGATCTGGACACTCCGCAGGAGGGGGCCGAAGGCCCGAGGGTGCGAGCGGAGCACCCGAGTCAACCTGGCGAGCCCGGGGGGCCGCTCACAGGACTGAGCGGACTACCTTGGCGGACGAACCGGCGCAGTCCTTTGCCCTCACCTCGGAATATCATCATCGAAGACCTGAGGCTGAGCCACCGGTAGCGGCATCGGCACGATGTTCGTGGGAGAGCTCCCGTCCCAAAACCCGTCGCGGCAATCCTGCCTCGTCTCGGAAGGGATGGGCCGCGGGTCCTCCCGCGTCATCTTCGACCGCCGGTAGCGCTTCCAGGGAATGTCCAGATCGTTCACGAGTTCATATGAACACTATTCCGCTCCGATGTCAAGAACCCAAGCCGCCTCCTGACCCTCCACCATCCCCTGACCTCTGACTCCTTACCGCTTCACCTCCTCCACCCGGAAGAAAGCCTGCCCCTCCGCGGCCGCGCCCGCATCTTCCGTGAAGACCACCGGTCCTGCCGTTCCCATCTTCTGGTCCACGATGGTCCAGCTGCCGAGGTCCGTGCTACGATGCAGATAGTAGATGTATCCGTCCTGCCCCGGCACCGTCACCGCCACCTGATTTCCCGGCCAGCGTGCGGTCGTCACGGGCAGCGTGCCGACATTGCCCGGCATCAGCGCGGAAAGATCCGCCGTGTAGATCCCCTGCTTCGTCCCATCCGCCGCATAGGCGTAGATCGCCAGCTTCTTCCCACCCAGCGATTGCGAGGACGAGGTCGATCCTCCGAGCGCCCTGCCATCCAGCATCTGCCCCGCCATCAGCAGCGGTGTGACCGTGCCCGCGTGATACAAAAAGAGCCCTTGCCCCTGTGTGGTGCTTGCATGAAAGACCAGGGCCCCATCATCCAGCGAGATCGTATTCGCGTGCTCCGGCACGCCGGTATAGGTCCCGCCGCCCGGTGCCGGCATGCCTACTTCCGCGATCTTGAACCAACTGCCGCCCGCCCATCCGTAGAGGCCGTAAATGATATTCGCTCCGTTGGCGGTTCTCCGGGAACCCAGCATCGCCGTCAGCCGCGCGGTCGCCTTCAGGCCGTTGATCGTGAACACATCTCCTCCCAGTCCGGGGAAGTCGCCCGGCACCCCGTTGTTCCACGGTCTTCCGATCACCCCGATCGCCTCGCCCTGCTTCCGATAGACCCGATTTGTCGCCTGCCACTCCCTGAAGACCAGACCTCCGTGAAAGGCTGCCCAAGCCCCCAGTCCCCCTCCGACCGTTTGATCCGGAGGCAGCGGCACCTTCACCCGCTGCAGGATGGAGAACTCACCGCCCTGCTCCTGCACCAGCACGTCACGATCGGTCGGATGGTTCACTTTGCGCACCACCCGCCCGTCCTCCGTCAGCATCGGCAGATCGGAGTACCAGTTCGTCCCCGCGCCCACCAGCGCTGTCGCGTCATCCTGATCGAAGAGCTTCCGCAGCGTCCCGTCCTTCCATTCCGCGATCAGGCTCTTCGAACCGGCGGAGCCTTCGAAGGCCACCGAACCGTCGTCACGGATCATCGGCGCGCTATACACCGCGCTGGGAGAGAGGAACAAGGTCTGGCCCCCGATCTGGGACTCTTGCGTCGTCGCCACCCGGTGGAACACGCCGTTCTTCCGCGCGAAAATCGACAGCCGCGCGAAGGTCTCGACCGGCTTCTTCTCATAGCACATGAAGGCCACGGTCCCATTCGAGATCGCCGGCTGGCTGAAGCCGTGCACCTCGCCGGCCGTGCCCGGCAGGCTATCCGCATTGTCCACCACCTTTTGGAAGCTTATCTGACCCGACACCGGGCCGAGTGACATCACCGCGCAAAGCGGCCAAGCGGAGATCAGCGGGAGACGAAACATATGCCGGGAATGCAAGCAGCCGCAGCTTCCACCGCTCAAGCCTTCAACCGTGAAATTTCCGAGAAGAGAGGTCTTTCTTCATGGGTCCCGGCAAACGCGTCTTCCGGGTCTGCCTGCGATCTTATCCCTTATCTCGAAATCCGGGGGACCACTCGTGCCGCTTCATTCTTTTCCCTCGGTGCGGGAGAATCCGCCCATGCCAGATCAGATACCTTTTCCGGATCGCACGGCGGAAGATCCCACGCTGACGGCGCTGGGGACAAAGCGAAAGATCAAGCGGAAGGTCTTCTATTCGCAGGAGTATGTGGAGCGGGCGGAGAAGCTCGCGCGGATGGGGGCCTTTGACTATGAAATCGCGGCGCAGCTTGGGGCGGATGTGGGGACGCTGGGGAGGTGGAAGAAGGTCTATCCCGAATTCCGCGAGGCGCTGGAGCGGGGAAAGCTGGACGCGGACATGCAGGTGACGGCGAGCCTTTTCCGCCGTGCGGTGGGCGGGACTTGCAGGGCGGTGAAGGTGCTGCTGGACAAGGGGGAGCCGGTGACCGTTTCCTACGAGAAGGAGGTGCTGCCGGATGTGCGCGCGTGCATCTGGTGGCTGCGTAACCGTCGTCCGGAGGTGTGGAAGGAGAATGTGGTGCTGACGACGGAGCTTCGGCCTGGGGTGCCGGAGATGTTGACACCGGAACAGGAGGCGACGCTCAGGCGGATCGCGAGGATCCGGGCGGAGGGGGAGGCGGATTGTGGATTGTTTGAGGGAGGTGGCGGATCCAGCGCGAGCGGTCAGGGGGTATGTAGTGGCGGTCTATGACCGTCGGACTTCGGCGGCACGGCCGCATCATTGGGTGAGCATTGCGGAAAGAGGTGGGGCCAGCCCCACCTCCCCCTAAGGAGGGCGGACACTCCTGTCCGCCGAACTACGAGCGATCTAGTAAATGCGCCAAGTTTCCCCGGTAGTGCCACCCGGTCCGGGCACCTCTTCCCCCGGGACCGTGAGGCGCCTGCCTCGCACCGGAACTTTCAATCCACCTCACCTCACCCTCACGCCCCATGAGCGGAATGATCCATTCACCACGTCTTCACCAACCCACGCCCGCGGCGGACAGGAGTGTCCGCCCTCCTTAGCGAACGACAGGGGCGCGGGACGCACCCCCTCCTTGAGCCTTCCACATCTCTAACAGATCCGCCCATCTCCGCCTTCCACCACTGATCACCCAGCACTCTGGCTTGTCACTTACACTTCTCACTTTCCACTTCGCACTTTCTTCCACTGATCACTGATGACTGATCACTCGGCACCTGCCCTCTCCTTCTTCCTGAAAACTGAACACTGAGACCTAGCAAACTCATGCCTCTCTCCCCCTCCGAATTCGCCCTTCTGGAACTCGGCATGTCCCGTCTCTACGACTGGCAGATCGATGCGCTCGAGGCCGTCGCGCGGCAGGGCAGGGGAGGGCCGCCGGTCGCGATCGCGGCGGCAAACGGTTCCGGCAAGACCTCCAATCTCATCGCGCCGCTGGTCCTCTGGTTCCTCGCCACACATCCGCGCGGCCAAGCGATCATCACCAGCGGTTCGCACCGCCAGATCGAGAAGCAACTCTTCCCCGCGCTGCGCGTCCACCGTCGCAAGTTCCCGGAGTGGACTTTCATGAAGAACGAGATCCGCACCCCGCAGGGCGGCTTCGCGCTGGGCTTCTCCACCGATGACCCGGGCCGTGCGGAAGGCTGGCACCCGAAGGTCCATCCTTCCATCGATCCCGTCTTCATCATCGTCGATGAAGCCAAGACCGTGCCCGAACCCGTCTTCCAGGCGCTCGATCGCTGCACGCGCGCGTATCAGCTCTGGGTCAGCTCGCCGGGTGCCCCGCGCGGTCCTTTCTACGATGCCTTCCGTAGCCAGGCCGCCCGCCATTTCCTCCGCCGCGTCCCTTCCGACGCCTGCCCGCACATCGATCCCGCGAAGCGTGCGCGCGACCTCGAGCGCTACGGCGTGAATCATCCCGTGTATCGCTCCATGCACCGTGCGGAGTTCACCGAGGCGCTGGATCGTTTCATCCTCCCTTCCGAAACCCTCGCCCGCGCGCTCGCAAGTCCGCCGCTCGAAAATAAAACCGGCGAAGTGTGCGCCTTCTGCGACTTCGCCGCCGGCCGCGATGAAAACGTGCTGGCCATCCGCCGCGGGAATGTCGTCCGCATCGACAAGGCCTGGACGGAAAAGAACACCATGCAGGCCGCGCGTGAATTCGTGCACCGCTTCCACGCCAATGGCCTCCAGCCCGGCCAGGTCTGGGGCGATGCCGATGGCCTCGGCACGGTGATGATCGATGCGATCGCCGAGCTCGGCTTTCACCTCCACCGCTTCCACGGCGGCCGCCCGGCGAATGATCCCGCGTCCTACGCCAGCCTCATCTCCGAAACCTGGCACCATGGCGCGCGGGAGATCGAAAGAGGCCGCATCCACGCCGCGCCGATGGATCCCATCACCTTCCAGCAGATCACCACCCGCCGCAGCGAGTGGACGAATGACGGCCGCCTCCGCATCGAGTCGAAGGAGACCCTTGCAAGACAAGGCCTCCACAGCCCCGATCGCGCGGATGCCTTGCTAGGCGCCATCGCCTGCGGGGCGAGGCTGAGCGGTGCGGTCACCGCCGAGACGGCGGGCAGCGCGCATATTCCGGAGAGCGACTTTGCTACGATGCATGTAGGAGATTGGTAGATGAATGGGACGAACCGCGGAGGCGCGGAGGTCGCAGAGGGAACGCGGAGTTTTGGGAGAGGGCAGGTGCCAAGTGATCGGTGAGAGAAAGTGCGAAGTGGAAAGTGAGAAGTGTAAGTGGCAAGGCAGAGTGAGCGGTGAAGTAGCGCGGGCTTGCAGCCCGTGTGGCGGGCGTCCGGCCCTTGTCATAAAATCGAGATC
>Ga0307414_10000028_pt1 | contig 192108 bp, 144 predicted proteins | sample DK1Ometagenome_FD_203804 | JGI IMG/M metagenome (GOLD analysis project Ga0307414, IMG submission 203804) | Maize rhizosphere microbial communities from greenhouse at UC Davis, California, United States - DK15-O-3 | ecosystem: Host-associated > Plants > Roots > Rhizosphere > Soil | place: USA... | reverse complement strand
TCAAAATACCAACCTTCTATTTGGAAGAAATGGAATTTTACACCTGATACCGTTTCAAACCTGAGGGTATTTTGCTTCATTTCATATAGAAACAAAGTCAGATAATCCGGCTTGAAGGATGTTCCAGTATATGCTTCCGGTAGTTTAGAATCCTGGAAAGCACGGCGGAGATTCATAAAGCCAAGCTCATGACTTAAGGGGTGCAGAAAATCTTTGGTTTCTCCTTCCGGTTTGTTGAAAAGATTTTTGAAAGGCGGGAAAGACACTTGATCAATAACCCACTCATAACCTAGTCTTTCTGGCTGTAACTTTAGAATCAGGGTGGCTGATTCCCGTTTGCCCTTGTATATAAATTCTGCTTGAACTTCTGCTATCCAACCTTCCCGATGGAAGTTAATGAATTGCGGAAAGGTAGGTGAAAGTATGTGTTTGGTGAATTCAGCTTTCAGATCAGCTCTTATTGATGAAGTCTGATTATCAAAGATCACCTTGAGAAATCCCTCTCTTAGAGAGGCCTTGCGATAGGAAGAATCTCCTGGGTAATATCGGGTATTGCCATCAGGTGATTCTTCTCCGTTAAATCGTCTGAAGAATTGGTTTAGTTGTTTAGTAGAAGCAGATAATCTGCCGTCATCTTTAACTGACCCGGGGCTGCCTAAGCCCTGCCCCGGGACAATTGAGATGCTTGCGATCATAATCGCAAAAATAAGGAGTATTATTCTCATGCGGAGGTTTCAGTCACTCGTACGTCACCTAACATGACGTCCCAAAATTCAATAGTTCTACCAGCAATTTGGGTTTGCTTCTTCTCTACGTAGATGGTAATATCCTTTTTGGTGGTATCCTTATAATTCATTCCGGTCTCTATTGAAGTACCTTCGAATCGCTGGAAGATGGTGATTACACCCACGTATCTACCGTCAGGTTGTCTCTCCAAATCAGAGATGTACTGAATATCATACCAAGTGATATTTACTCTATCGTAGTTCAAAGCCATCAAACGCTCAAAGTATCTTCTTACTTTGTAGTAAGCGATTTCGTTAGAGTTGATGCTTGAAACACCCATTTCTGCGCCCGGAGCAAAAAGCTCTTCAGCACGGTCCATCACACGGTTAGCTTCAGAGAATTGAGTCTCTTTGCTTCCGATGATGCTGATGTATTTACTTAAATCTTTTACTTTTTCCAAAGCAAGAGAGTCAATTGCTTGCTTTCTAGCAGGGCTAATTGTTTCTGACTGAGCGAATACACTTACCGAAGTAGCAAGAAATAAGCCCAGGAAAAGGATCATTTTATTTTTCATTTTTGTATCTGTTTTTTCAAATGGGCAATTATTTTCTTCTTAGCTCCAATTCTGAAACTTTACCATTAGCATCCATTCTGATGTCACTGATATAGTTCAAGTTCTTCTTGGTGTCCTTAAGGTATTCCAGGTATTTGGTAATGGTAGTAGGTTCGTCATAGTCCTTGATACCGTTTTCTTCATGGATCACAATTAATACCGGAGTTTCTTGGTTAGAAAACATACCCAAAGCTTCCTGAATAGTCTGATTTGCGATGGATGCATTGCCAGCAGCAGCTACGCCATTGAAGTAATTTTCCAGTTTTTCGACAGCCACTTCATCAGCCGAAGGTGCGGCAGGTGCCGGAGGTGGGGTTTCTTCGACTTGCTCCACTGGTGCTGGAGCTGGTTCTTTTACAGCTTTCTTTTTACTTTTACATGCACCCATTGCCAGCATTGCTACTAAGGCAATCATGAGTGAGCGGTTGACCGAAATAGAGAACAATTTTTGTTTCATTTTTGGGGATTTGATTAGGAATTGTAAGGTTTTTAAAATTTTTGACAGGGTCTCCCCCTATTTTTGAATTTGGGTACAAAGTAAATAAAAACAGATGATTAACCTGCAATTGCCATTCCAAATTCGGAAAGGCTTTTTATCAATATTTTTTTTCCTCATACTCAACTGCAAACCATCCTAAGCTTGTTACGCCTAAGATGATACTCAAACTTTCTTTAGACAATAAGTGAACCAATGATGATCGAGCTCGACTAAAAATCACATTAATTGTGGTGAAATCTTCTTAAAGCCTTCCATTGGGCCATTTTAGGTATAAAATAGCAGAATAAGAGGGGAATACAATAAAAGCCCTACGTTATCCCTCCACTACTATAATAGAATCTATCGCTGCTCTGTCGTGTGGAATTGCAAAGAAATCAGGGGCAATTAAGTTCAATAGCTCGTTTTAAGCGTTTTCAATAAATACTTGTGTGTATCGGCTTAGATGGGATTAATGCATCTTCCAGAATAAGACAAATTGCATAAATACTATGCATCTCCCTGAGCCTTGGCGTATTTCTTCAAAAAGAAAAATTTGAACAATAAGTATAGCGTCCCATAAACTAAAATGATTGCTAACCCTTCTTTAGTACTTGGAGTGGACTTAGGGTAAATAAAGAACACAAAATTCAGCGCTAACTGCAGAACTGAATAGGCAATTGCAATATTAACATGGGGAATTTTCCCCTGATTTGCGAGAACCTGGTACAGATGAGACCGATGTGGATCTGATAACTTCTCCCGCTTTTTGATCCGCTCCGCCATAGTAAGCACCACATCAGCACCATATACCAGAAAAAATAGCACCACTGTCCAGGAACCTGAAACCAGGTACCAATCTAATAGAAAATATATCATCAGGTATGCCAATGCAATGCTGCCAATGTCCCCTGCAAACATCAGGGCCTTCTTCCTGAAGTTGAACAGTAGAAACACGCAAAGGGCCAGAATTTCATACCGTATCAAATTCTTGTCAAAAATCCCCATGTACACGTTAATGGCAAGGATGCTTCCCAAAAACACTATTCCATACACACCGGTGATCCCATTGATTCCATCCATGAAATTAATTGCATTGATGATCCCCAAAGTGATAAAATAAAGGATGGGAATGGCTGCCCAATGAACTTGCGAAAAAACATCAAGATCATGAAAGGCCATGGTCATTGCGAGGACCTGTATTCCAAACCGTATCTTACTTGATAAGGTGTAGATGTCATCAAGTAAGCTGATGGAAGCTATCCAGACAATCCCCAAGACCATCCAAGTATGGTCAAAGTCGTATGCCATCCACCAAAAAATGACAGCCACGGGAAATAGAATACCTCCTCCCCTTACCGTGGTATGGACATGCGAACTCCGGTGATTGGGTTTGTCTACAATATTGAACTTTAAAGCCAAGCGGTGGTAGACGAGGGCTAATAATAGCAGTATCAAAAAAACAATGGTGTGACTTAAGAACATATGGCTGTACTAGCTCAAGAGGATTTTAATTATCTGATAAGGACAAAAGTACCAGCTTTTTCAACCCGCTCTCCTGATTTTGATTTAAACACACCTTTATACACGTAATTCCCGGGAATTGCAGGCTTTCCATTGACTAAGCCATCCCAGCCAGGATCTTCCACCTGATCGGTCTCATAGATCAATTCTCCCCAAGTACTAAAAATGTAGAATTCCATAGTTACAATCCCCCGAAATTTCGGTTTAAAGTAATTGTTCTTTACTCCTGTAGGCGTAAAAGCATTTGGGATTATAATATCATAATCATCGATAACTTCAATTACTTTTTGAATTTCAGCAACACATCCAAATTCATCAACTGTAGTTAAAGTGACTGTGAACACCCCTTTTTCTTGGTACTGATGAGTAGGGTTTTGGTCAGTACTACTTGTCCCATCCCCAAAATTCCAGCTCCAACTGATCACCTTGCCTATGGATAAATCTTCAAACTTAATATCTTCCAAAATTTGGGCTTTTCCATTTGATACTAGTAATCCTCCACCCAAATCTGCTTGGTACTGGAAATCAGGTGCTAGTTCAGTATCAGAAATGCTCACTAAAATCCTTTGTTCCGGAGTCCAGCATGCTGTTCCCTTGTATTTGTTTTTTACTCTATAAAATCCCGACTCATTCACATTATTTAAATCATCAACCCGCATTGGAGAAACTCCCTGCGGACTGTAAACTTCATAGTCAAAAATACCAACATCAAAACCTTCAATAAACTGGGTAAGATCCACGAAGCCATTAGGGTCGCAAACTATTGAAGGGTTCGACACCCGAAGAGAAGCCATAGGTTGTACATAAATAGAGGCTTCAACCAATTCTGGCACACAAGTACCAGGCCCGCTTACAGATAGATAATACGTATATGGTTCAAGTCGATCCGCCAGACCTGATACATCTAATATACCTTCTGGAGAAATCATATAAGTAACCCCATCGCTACTACTACCATTCAGAAGCTCATTGTTTCCATTTGGATCCGAAAACCACCTGTACACAGGTGATACGCCAGAAGCCAGGTAATCAGGCACTAACTGCCCTGTTTCCCCGAAGCAAATTCTATCATCAAAAACATTAATTGGGCTTTCAGCTGGCTCCAATTTATAGTTAAAAACTGGCATTGCACAGGTACCCCACTGGTTCTTGCCTATCACATTAAACTCATATTCACCTTCTTCCAAATTATGGAATATAAATTTGCCATTTGGCTGCGTTTGAGTGGAATAATCCACACCATTTTTACGTACAATAACCTGGTAATCTTCATATTCTGGAACAATCTCAAAAGAAATCTGGCCATTATCCTGATTACAAGTCGGGGCTTCAGAAGCAAGATTGGTCATCTCTAATGGTAAAACAGGTCCTTCAACAAGGATCGGTGGGGTAGTATATACACATCCGCCACTTAGAATGTAGCCCTTATAAGATCCCGCAGGGACACTGAAATTGCTTTCATTTTGAAAATTAACACCATCCAGACTGTAAGAATAACTTCCATTACCTCCGCTACCCGAGAGACTGATGATTCCCATATCACCATAACAGACAATTCCAGTGCTGGAATAATCACCACTTGGAACAGAAGAAACCTCTACATCAGCTACAGCGACAAAACCTGGACATACTGTGCCACCGCTAACTGTTGCATAATACTTAAATAGAGAAGGGTTAGCTTCCAGGCCGTCAATAGTCAGAGTGCCATTAGATGCAATAGTGTAGATCACTCCGTTGTTTGGGTTCGGATCTGACTCGATTTCCATTGTCAACGCTTGATCTTTGTACCATTTGATTGTATAATCTGAAGCTACAGGAGATAGTATAGGATCTAATTTCACAGATTCTCCTTCACATACTTTTGCATCATCTATCAGAATTTGGGTAGGGCCGGGAACAAGAGTTGTAGGATCAGTAACAACTATGCAGCCTTGCTCATCCGTAATTTCTAAATAGTATGCTCCGACATCTAATCCATCAATACTATATAAAGATTCTGAAATTGTACGGGTATCAATGACGCTATTATTTCTAAACAGCACCACGTTATAGGGTGGCCAACCTCCCACAATTTGAGTTTCGAGCTTTCCATTTAATGCCCCGCACCCTGGATTTACACCTGTCAAAGGAGTAGCTTTCAAGCTTTGTTCTGCTCCATCCAGAGTGAGATTGAAGGTCCTATCACAAGTCAGTCCAAGTCTCGCTACTCTGATCTCATAATTACCTGGAGCATACTTATCACTTTCTAACTGAGCTTGAGTGAATGGTCCATTCCCATTTATAAAATATTCATAATCCGCACTTCCTCCTGAGACAATGGAAATAGTACCATCTTTATCTCCAAAGCATATCTCGGGGCTTACTTCGAAAACTGGCCCCGGGGAAAGGTTCACTGACGCCTCTGCGGGTTTTACTTCTCCTGAACAAACCAGCTCCAAATAAAAAGTATATGCTTCTTGTCCCTTTAATCCTGAAATAATAAGAACACCTTCTGAATCTATCTTGTATTCGATACTTGAATCCAATGGATCAACACCTTCTATGACTTCCTGAGTTTTTGATGCATCTTTGTACCATTTATAAGTAGTAGAAGAAGCTCCACTTACTATATTGGTAGGCGTAAAAATAACTTCCTCACCCTCGCAAACATCCTGTGACGGTATCACCACATCGGGGAAAGGCTGTGAAAGCACCTCAAAATCAAAGACTTCTTCACAAGTTTTGTCTTTCACAACCAAATAATACCGGTCTGCCAATAAATCACTAGCCCCGTTTTCATCACCCTGTACAACTGGTCCTAAAGAACTTCCTTTATGCCAAGTGACCGTGTACTCTCCATACCCACCCGAAATCTCCAGATCACTGATAGATCCATTCGGAAGATTACAACTGCTTCTTAATATTACAGGGTTATTTACAGTAATTGGGGAAGTTGGCCCATTGACAGTTATGGCTTTAACTGCCTCGCAGCTAGATGTGCTACGAACGGTGACCTCATAATTTCCAAGGGAAAGATTTTCAAATACCGGATCTGTCTGAAAGTTGACCCCATCGATACTATATGTAAACTCTCCCCCCCCCCCAATTGCTGTGGCCGTAATAGTTCCGTCCTTCGCTTCGAAACACGATTCGTCACTGGCTTTCAGATCAATCTGTAGGGTTGGGTACACAGTAGCTGTGGCTGAAGTGATTAGTGTGCAAATATTTGGTCCGGAAATTTGTAAGAAATAGGTATAAGATCCTTCTTGCAGATTATCCACAGACAATCGATTAGACTGGGGATCAATTGTATACTTCTCACCTGTACTACCAATTCCGGCAGTTATTTCTTCATTCGCACCTATATCATAAAACCACTTAAGAATAGGTTCTGCACTGGGATCCAAGGTAAGCTGAGGGTCAAGCTCTACTACAGCACCAAAACATGCTTCAGCCTCTATTGGATCAGATTGTATGGCAATTCCATTATTATTCACCAATTCTATCAGATCAACAGCCTCTTGTAAACAAGAATTATTATCCTGCACTCCAACTGTATATTGGCCTGGTTCTAATTGACTTACCGTATAAACACCATTATTTTCCTCATAGCTAAAACCATCTCCATCAATAGGAGAACCGTTTATAGCAACCTTATATCCGGAAGTACCCCCACTCACCTCAAACTGGATTTGGCCATTCGAATCTCCGCAGGTAGGATCTGAATGAGAAATCAGCTTAACCTGAATCTCCTCCGGTTGCTCAATTATCACCGGTAATAAGGACAAGCAACCTGTGTCTTTATGTCTTACCGCAAGTTCATAATCCCCAGCAGCAAGGTCAGTGAACATTGGGCTGGCTTGAAAAGCACCTTGATCGAGTTGAAATTCATAATCGGAGATTACGCCATTGGTCACGCCAAATTCAATAGATCCATCACTTTCCCCATAGCAGATTACATCCTGTTGATTTATTATAATAGGATCTGCCGGCAGATTTAAACTTACTACTGCAGGAATTCTACCTGTGCTCGCGCATATTTCAGGGCCAGAATATGCCAAGTAAAAAGTTTTGGGAGAGCCAGTATAGCCCAGCCCTTCTATCGCTAGACTTCCTGAAGTAGGGTCCATGGAATAGCTAATACCGTCCTGAACTCCATTGGAAATAGGAGTTACTCCTGTCTCAGTCGTAAACCATTCAAACACCGTGCCTGGTGCAGTCCCCTGCGTGACTTGGGGAGTAAGAATAATAACTTCATTTTCACACGCCAATACATCCTTTACTTCTATGGATGGAACCGGTGTATTATTAATCGTAAACTCCCCTGTGGCTATACAGGCATTATCATCCATAAAAGAAACTGTATACGCTCCCGGCTGTAGCTCAGTAAATTCAAAAGAGTTACCTGAATTAGTAACCGAAGGAGATGCAATTGGCGTATTGGGCCCTCCCTCTTTGAGCAACAAGCTCTCCAGTTGATATTCACTTGCTACCGTACCTCCTGAAACAGTGACGCTTGCCTTTCCATTATTGAGATTACAGGTAGCATCTTCGAGCACCTGAGCAGTAAGATCAATATTTTCCTGAGGTTCTTCTATTACAAGGTTGATCGATGAAATACAATTGGATTGACTCCCCATATCTTCAACTTGTACGGTATAGTCACCTGCAGGAAGATTTGAAAAAGTACCGGATTCATTTTTCGCACCTGTTTCGATCAGCTCATATCGATAGGAAGAAACACCTCCAGAAATTACATGCAGCTCACCTGTGGATTCTCCCTTACACAACACGTGCTTTATATCATATTGGGGCGTAGGCGATGGAAATACCTCAAAATTCACATCCACTAGCTGTCCAGTACATTCTATTTCCAATTGATAAGTATAATTGCCCGGGCTTAGGCTGCTAATTGATAATTCATATGTGTCCGGATCGATCAGGTGGATAGCTCCGTTTAGGTTTGTATTATTTTCTATTAAAGAGTGTCCTGATCCATTTACCTGATACCAGCTCAAGTTGGAGGTTACTGAATTCTGAATCTGATTTTCTGGAAGTAAACTAATGATCTCATCCTGACAGATATCTCCTTGGTCATTTACAACTATATATACTGGTCGTGGAATGACTTCGATCTCATCATCATTATTGGTATAATCACATTCTGGAATAGGTTCAAAGTTGGGTGTCCCATCACTATTGACCAACCCGACAAGAGTGATCGTATTGGGATAAGGATCTTCAGTTGCCCCCTTTACTATAGCAGTCAGCGTATTGGAGGAGGATTCCCTCCCGATTAATTGAGTGGTAGTGCCACCTGAGGTTATGGACAGTTGGTTAGCAGGGTCAATTGTAGCTTCAAAGAAAGAAACCTTCAAACCTGGGGGAATCTCCTCATCCGGGCTAATATTATTAACAATATACTTGACTTCTATTTCGCCTGGAGTGCAGGTGTATTTGGCTTCCACGATTTCAATTGTCGCATCTATAGCCCCTATATTTACTGTAGGACAGCCATTGGAATCAAAAAAAGTCGATTGGACCAAGAAATTATTCAATGGCCTTTTAAATGCAATATCACCATTACATGGATCATCAAAATCCAGGTCAGATGGTTTCGGCATAAACTGGGGAACCTGCCTATTATCCTGAATATTTATATTGTGATAAGCATATTGATTCCAAACTCCCCGTGCCGGGGCCCAAGGAAGATCTGCAGACTTAAATATTTCAATCTTGCCTGTCAAATCAAAATATACCCCCAACTCAAAAACATCATCAGGGTGGAACGGATCTCCTTTATCATAATTCGAATTTACTACCAGAATTTCTGCTTCCCCGTCGTTATCCACATCTGCGATGGTAGGTCCTTCCAAACTAGTAGCTGACTCTACAGGAATGGAAGCTAATGTATTCGGGTTGGCTAAATTCCCATTGATAATTCTCAAATCAGACTCATCCCGATAGACCAGTTCCTGCACCCCGTCTTGGTTAAAATCAAACATGGTAATCATGGTCATCCCTGACTTATCAGAGGTGCCTAACTTCCAAAGCCGTTTTAAGGTAGTATTCCCAATTACATACTCAAACATTTCCACATTTAGTGGTGAGGTAACTCCAATATTTGGATTTCCATTACTGTTCACATCTCCAATAAATGCCACACCTGTACCACCTTGGGAAAATGGATCATTCAACTTACCCAAAATTACCTGCTCTACTTGTTCCAGCTGGGCTGAAGCTATGAGCGAATTACTGCGTGGGTTCCACGCGTAGACGTAGCGGGGCTTTATAGTTTTACAAGGATATTCTTTTACATCTAATGTAGTGACCCGTTCGGTGGTCACTACAATATCAAATTCCCCGTCCAAATCGATATCGGCAATAGAAGTAAAACCGTCCCGAGCCGGACCTCCATGTAAATTCGAAGAAAAAACCGTAGGAGTCATGGTATTCCCTCCTGCTCCGTTCGGATTGGAAATACTGACATTATACAAGGTATTTCCAGCAGCCAATTCAAGGTTTGGTTCTCCATCAAAATTAGCAGCTACAGAAAGTGCCATTGCTCCCCCATTCCGGTTAGAGTGACCTAGTCCTATTCCATTGTGTCCACCATCTACCAATTTCACTAGCTTGTCATTGAAAATCTCATTATAAATATAGATTTCCGGACGGCCATCGTTGTTGAAATCTGCTATTCCGGGAGCAGCTCCAGAGGCCATTTGCCGTGCATCAGGATGGCCACAGGCCAAATCAACCGGTGTGTATTTTCCATAATTCGTATCACTACGAGCTATTTCGTTTCCTAGGTGATCGTATATGATAAGAATGCTTTGCTCCGCGACTGAATTACCATCGTGTCCGGGGCTAATAAGATCTGGAGCTCTTTTTTCTATATGTGAGGTGGCTACCACGATCTCTACATCCCCGTCTCCGTCCAGATCAGCTAGGGCAACTGGCATCGCCCCTTCATAATTTAAAAAAGGAGTATTAATTGTCCGGATATGGGCGCCAGTCTGCCCATTGAAAATCTCAACATTTCTGGCTGAACGTGGAGAAACATTAGCATCAAACCCTCCTGAACCCAATGTAATAATCTCCGGGCTTCCATTACCATCCAAATCAATTACCAGCGCATTGGAAAATACTGGAACATCTTTGGGAAGGGTTTTATCATGCTTAATGCGAAAATTGTCATTATCTGGAAACTCAGGTGTAAGTGAACAGGTTAATGGGTCAATATCAAAATATCCATCAGGAATCTGTGCATCCGACTGAGAGGGTAATACCAGCTGAAGGAGCATTGCTGCTACTGCGCATGATGACTTTATCGTAACTTCCTTAAGAAATCCGGCCATTTTTCGTCGGCAGTTTTTAGTTCTAAAAGCCTTAATATTACGCAGCTGATATCCACTTTGACTCATCAATAGGTGAATTTAAGGGAATGTAATACAATCTCAAGCTGTAATGGCAATAAGTTAAAGTGAACAGATGTCTGAAAATATTGATTCTGATTTAAAGCGAGATTTCTTCATGTTTGATTACTGCCTCTAATTCAATTATTTAAGTAAAAATAGATAGTTAAACTGTATTTTAACGTAGTATTGTATCAAGTTAAAACGAATTATCAATATGCTACTTTCAACCTAAGGTGATATTCCTTAGACTATAAGTAAGTTTTGTATTCTTTTCTCCATAATTCGAATAGTACTAATGCGAATAATTTCTCTCCGTTAGCTCTTCCTTTATCATGGCCCGTTAGTAGTTTTTGAATGGTGCTTCTATCAAAAAGACAATCATTCGCAAGCAATAGATCATAAGTTAGTTCCCGAAGTGGGCCATTTCTCATCCAATCGTCAATAGGTATAGAAAAACCTTGCTTTCTTGTTCTATCAAAGTCCGCGGGAAGTAAAGTTTCAGTAAGTTTCTTCGGAAGAATCTTCTTTTTAAGCCCGGCCACCTTTAGGTATGCCGGTACTTTAGAGAAGGCAAATTCAACCAATGCCCGATCCAGAAATGGAGCTCTCACCTCCAGTGAATTAAGCATGCTGGTACGATCTACTTTTACAAGAATATCCTCAGCTAGATAGTTAGTAAAATCCATGCGGGTTGCTCTTTGCAGCAAACCGTCTTGAACAGGGATTCTACTACGATGTATTTCTTCGGAAGCAGTATTCCATGGACCATGGGGCTTCATCAGATTACGTCTTGTAGTAGCATCAAACCCATAAGTAAGTGTTAATGGGAGAGATTTATTCAAGTCTGCTCCTAGACCTATCATGAGGTTTCTATACTTCATTCCCGCTGGTGTTAATTTCTCAGCTCCACATGAGATTAGGTTCAAAACTTTCTGAGGAACAAAACCATAATTTCCCTTAAAATCAACCAGCCTTTTATAATGTGCATACCCGCCAAATAGCTCATCACTTCCATCACCTCCTAATACCACTTTACAATGCTTACTGACTAAGTTAGATACCAGATAAGTTGGAATCATTGATGAATCTACCATTGGTTCATCAAACTGTTTGGCTAAGGTAAATACTAAGTCAGGTGAAATAGACTCAACATTAAGTTCATGATGTTCCGTCACAAAATAATCAGATATTTTCTTGGCGAATTTCGACTCATCCAATCCTCCAAATTTTGGAAAACCGACCGTAAAAGTTTTGATATGATCTGAATTACGTGCCGCCATAGCAGTAATTAAACTTGAATCCACACCACCGCTAAGTAAAATACCCACAGGAACATCAGCCACTAACTGTCTCCCTACAGCTTCGTTCAGCAAAAAATCCAACTCCTGAACTAATTCTGATTCTAATGTAGGAGTGTGAAACTGCCCAATAAATTGGGGAATTTGCCAATATTTCCATATGTGAGTTTCTGATGAATTTAAATCAAAAAGCATTGCATGAGCCGCGGGTAGTTTATTATACCCCTTTAAAATGCACAAGTCACCAGGTATGTGGCCCATATGGAGATAACAGTCCATTGCAACTTCATTAATTTTTCTGGGGGCATCATTTCGCGAAAGAAGTGCTTTGAGTTCAGAAGCAAAATACATATTCCCCTCAAAAATGCTGTAGAAGAGCGGTTTTTCACCTGCCCTGTCCCTTGCTAATAGCACCTGTTGCTTTTTCGGATCATAAAGGGCAAATGCATACATCCCTTCAAATTTCTCTAAACAATCAGTCCCCCACTCGTTATAAGCAGCTAATATAACCTCTGTATCACTTGCAGAATAAAACTGATATCCTTTGGATAAAAGTTGTTTTCTTAATGCCTGAAAATTATATATCTCGCCATTAAAAACTATTGTTGATCCATTTAGATCGTAATGCATAGGCTGATGCCCCAAGGGGGAAAGATCCAAAATGGATAAGCGACGATGAGCCAGGCCCACTTTCCCATCTACAGACCACCATTCTCCTGAATCATCCGGTCCCCTATGAACAATCGTATTATTGGCTACTGCAAGCCATTCACGGGATTTAATCGAACTTGAGGCACATATACCTACTATTCCACACATAAAGTATGATTAAATAAAAGAAATGATTGATTTCTAAAATAAATAAATAACCCAGGACAGAGCCTTACGGATAATCCTGGGTAAAGTATATTTATATATTATTTCTTACCTTGAAGGATCGGCAAAAACACCATCTCAGTTTGCTCAAAGTGAGATTTTAGTGAATACAAAATTTCAGGTCGGTATACAAACGACTCTACTTGCTTATAAAGCCCAGGTTTAAACTGATTGTCCCAATTTGATCCTAATTCCAGTTCATAGATTTCAAACGTCCCTTTCTCCTGAACATGAACCTTTTCCAATGGCTTCAAATAGATTCTGCGTTTTGGGGTCATTAATTCTATAGCCCATCGACCTGCACTGTCCCAATTAGAAAGATAAGAAAACAGCACTCCTTTGTCAGTCACTCCGGCGCCTGCATACTTTGTTTTTGGATGCCAGGAAAGTACTCCCTCACTCACATAACTTTGCCAATCAACCGGCTTACCGGCTAAATGAAATGCCATATCGATTACATGAGTAGAATTGGCATAATACCAATTGGAAAGTACTTCTTGGGTCCTTGGTCTTCGCTCCACTAAATGTACCAATTCTGTGAATTCAAACTGCATAGTTTCAAGTCCCCCATCCTCTTGGATCAACTGTTTACATAATTCTGTTGCCCCATAAAAACGGCGGTTATAAGCGACAAAAACCTGATCCTGCCACTGTTCCAGCTTTTGCTTAGCCTCTAATAATTCTTCTATACTTAAAGCAGCAGGTTTTTCCACCAGAATCTTTACAATTCCTTTTTGTAACAAAAACTCCATCACAGAAAGTAAATTTTCAGGGCCTGTAGCAATTATTGCATGGTCGAATTTCTTTACATTTTCTTCTGTAAGGAAATTTTCTATGCCTCCCGGAACAGCATTAATTTTAGTTTTTGCTGTAAATTCGGCAGCTGAAGTTTCATCTCTTCCCACTACTGTAAATCTGATAGCCAATGATTTTAGAACATCAGTATATGCTTCGGCCATCGGACCTGTTCCGATTAGTAAAATATGGTGGTTCAAATTCATGTAATTTTTAAAATAGTAGTGCTTTCACCTGCGATTTCATTATAAAACTTCAACAGGGAACTTATAAATACTTGGTGATTGTGGCTAGATTCTGAATAATCTGGCAACTGGCATGTGCCGGTTTGAAGAAGGTCATAAATCAGGTCTTTTGACAAATCACTCTGAAATTCAGGGAAATATTGTTCCGTCTCAAGTGGCTCAGTCTTACCTTTAGAAAAAAACTGAATAACTGGTTGTTCTCCCCCTTCTTCTATTCTGATGCTGGAATCGCCTAAGTCAATATACCAGCTTAGCTGATCGCGTATGCCTGGCATTGATCTTAATAAAAAGGTTGACTTATCTTCCATACACCCCATTAGTGTCCCTTCAAATTCTACAAAACCGGGCCTTTTATTTTGCAACACTTCTGAACTCAGCGATTCTGTATGTAGAGATGAAAGCCTGGTTTTTCTCAAGTATGCTATGGTATCAATACTGTGCAATCCGTTACAGCCGATTCCCCAACTATTACCTGAAATAATAAATAAAGGTGGAGATGAAACCTTACTCACCTTTTCCATAATCGACTGAAAGGATTGAAATGTACGTTTAGGATGATTTACCCATGTTCTTACCAATTTTTCCTTCAGGAGATCCCCAACCCTATCATAACTCTTAATTTCCTGAAACAAAACTTTCTCAAGAATTAAATACCTTATAGAAATATTATGAAGAAGCTCAGCTACTACTTTTTCCCGAATGTCAGCACTAGTGGCTATAATACATATATCAACCTGGCCGGGAATACCGGACCAGTCACTTAAATAATGGAGTGTATGTGAATGCACTATTTCATTTGCTCGTAATTCGGCTGTTTTTCTTGAGCTTTCATTGGGGTCTAGGAGATATACTTCCAAATCCAGGTTCACTTTTAACACCCCTTGAAGATGTCTGCTTCCTAACTGCCCAACACCTACAATTAATATTCTATACATGTAAACGACTTAATTTATCAATAATTTAAAATGCAAACCTCAGGAATAGACCCGAGGGATTAGGTTATTGAAAACTTAATTTTGATGGATAATTTGATGTATCAGTTCAAAATATTTTTCCCCCACTTGCTTTTCATCCAAAATATGGTAATCAATTACGTTTCGATTGTTTACGCCTGATTCAATTGCTAGGGCTAATCCTTTGCTATCACCAAAACCAACTTTTTCTCCGATTTGGGGGGAGATAATTATATCAGAGACTCCAGCTTTAATATCAAATGATACTACAGGTTTTTTCAGTACGACCGCTTCCGCTAAAGCATTGGGATATCCTTCAAAAAGTGATGTAAATACGAAAACATCCGCTTTCGCAATATAAGGATATGGATTTGGAAGAAATCCCGTGAAATGAATCTGTTCCTGTAAGCCATAGAAATGTATTAACTTGACAAGCTTGTTCTTGTAGTCAACATTGCACTTTCCCACCAAGACGAGTTGGTAATTCCCCTTCTGCTTCAGGTGAGCCATCGCATGGATTAGATACTCTTGTCCTTTTTCCCATTCTACTCTACCTACATTCACTAATAGAATACCTTTTAGCTTGATCAATTTATCCAGTTCAGAGTTTGATTTCTCAGCCAGCTGTCTAATTTGATTCTTATTGTAACCATTATTGATTACAACTATTTTTTTAGCAGGAACCTTATAGTATTCTATTAGCCCCTGCATTATATCTTGTGAATTAACTAGGACGCATTCTGCTTTCGGGTAAAACCATTTTATTAAACGCTGATTAACAATGGGCGCAATTCCAGGCCTATTATAAAATTTCTTGGCATAGGCCCTCTCACTAATGATAATCGGACAAGACACACCTAACAATTTGGATATCACATTGGTGAAATTGCTCCTAAACTGAAAAGATAGTACCAAATCAAACTTTTCTTTCTTATGCAACTTTCGCAGCATTAGAGCCTGTGAAAAAAGATTATAAAATTTGGTGAGGTTTGAAGGTTTTTTTGACTTTGATAAAAAATAGACTTTTACAGACCTGGGTAAGTCAAAACCTATCCCATTTTCTAAAAGTGCTAAATGGATATCAATTTGGTGGTGCTCGTAAAGAGAATGAATAATTGTCACCATGGATTTCTCTGCCCCACCTCCTTCAAGGATATCATTTATCATAAGAAGTTTAATTGGCTTATTTGGCATAAGATTATTTGATGTAGTATCTCAAGAATCCATTTATTATCCAGGCCAATGTATATTTTAGAGCTTGAAGCGTACCCAGTCTCTGATTATCCTTTAAAAAAGTATAATGGTCGAGAATTAATCTATACTTTTTACTAGTTGTTGAATTACCATGTTGTCTATAAAAAGCCAATTCTTGATCTAAACCCTGTGAAACAACGCCAGTTTTCAAAATACTCAACCAAAGGGCATAGTCTTCTTTAGTTCTGTCTTCAGTCATGTAGAATTTTCCAAGATTTTTTGCATCATAGATCGCCGTGAGGCAAGAAATTTCTGTTCGCCGGAGCAAATCTCTATAGCTTATTGGGTGTGAACTTACATGAAATGTGTCCTTGATCCTATCACCATGCTCATCAATATATCCATAAGAAGTATGGGTGAAGTATACCTGTCTTTTGGCCATATATTCAATCTGAATACTGAGTTTCTCTTTTACCCAAAGATCATCACTATCAAGAAAAGCAATAAAATCACCAGAGGCTTTTTCTATAGCCAAATTCCTAGATTTTCCTTGTCCAAGGTTATGGGGATTTCTAAAGAGCCTCACTCTGGGTTCCCGCTCATGAAGTGATTCTAACAACTCAGAGGAACCGTCAGTGGAGCAATCATCCACCAGTATCCATTCCCAGTTAGAATAAGATTGAACGATTACAGAATTAATAGTAGATTCAAGAAACTGCATACTGTTGTATACAGGTGTTATGATGGAAACTAAAGGCTGATTAAATTCTGGTTTCATCTAATAGGAGAACCGATATAAAAATCCCGATAGGTATGATGGGCCATATATGAAATGCTTCCCAACCAGAATCCCATATCTTCTTGGTGTAGCGTGGACAAATGTTTAAATCTAGGACTCATTGGCTGATCTTGTATGATTATCCAATTTCTTTTCTCCTCCATTTCTGCTAATGTGGCAGTTTTAAAATCTCCATATTTAATTTTTTTCCCTGCACTTTCTATATCCAAGTAAAAATTTTGGTGAGAATAGACTCTAGCTGAAGGGAGATTTTGAACTCCTCCTGAGAAGAAAACTACTATTCCATCTTCCATTTTATCTATTGCGATATCCTGCATCTCTACCTTGACATCATTAAAAATTGACCATACCATATATGAACAACCTACTAGAAAGACCACAACCATGTGCATCTTGATTCCCTTTAGAAGATGAACAAAACCATTTGATTTCAAATAATTAGCTAAAAATATCAGACCTGCAAGTAGAGAACAATATACCGGAAGATAAAATCTTGGGTAAGTAAATCCTATGGGAATAATGATACACCAAATATGGATCAAAGGCAAGATCAATACAAAGACTAGATAATAATAAAGTGACTTGTTTCTAAGAATAAATAGGCCGATAAAGGCTGGTAATGACAATGGCCACATCTTCAAAAAAACAGGTGAGAGATACATGAAAAAAGCTATTTTTTCAGACCATGTATTCGTAGGGAACTGGCGGTATGGCTCAACTCCTTCTCCATCTAGTAACCAATGAGACACATGCAATTCCAGTCGTGGAATCCCATAGATGGCCAAGCATGCACCGAAAAAAATGAGGGCAAAGAAGGATTGTTTAGAGAAAGACCAAAAACTGATTTTACCATACAACTCAATTAGAGCAAACAAGATAATCGATAAGGAAAAGAATGCCATGAAATCCTTAATCAATACTGAGGAAGCTGCAAATATAAGCAGATTCAATATATTCCTCTTTCCCCAAAAGATCATCAGTAATTCGAAGGTAAGCAAGACACAAATAAGGATAATCAGAAAATCTCTATTTGTAGTATATCCATAGTACAATACTATAGGAGTAAAGAACAATCCAACCCACAAATATAATTCACAAGATTTATTTAATATCTTCAAATGCTTTTGAATGTACTTACCTATTAAAATTAGAAAGATAAGATTCAAGGCTCTCATTAAAAAAATGCTGATTGAAAATACTAACTCAGGATTTTCAAATCCGAAAGGATAGGTGGAACTGATGGAAAAAGATCCTTCAATAATTTTGAATATCCCAAATACACCTAGAATAATTGGCGAATACAGTAAATAAGGAAGTACGGGATATTTAGCAGACATTTCAGGGTTAGTCCATTCTGCAAAAAAACCCAGCGTTGCCAAAATCCCTTCATCATCAAAATAAGATGAATAAATAGCGGGCAGATATAGAAGATCACTATAAACCCAAAATGCTATTAAACAGACAGCTGCTGAAATAAAAAAGATCCGGGTAAACTTCATTACTATCTTCTTAAAAACCCATATTTAAGGATGCAGTAAATCGCTCTGAAGCCATCCTTCCATCCGATTTTTTTTCCTTCCTCATAAGTTCTTCCATAGTAAGAAATTCCCACCTCATATATCCTAATTTTTGGTATTCTGGAAATTTTAGCTGTGACTTCCGGTTCAAAACCAAATCTCTTCTCCTGGAGTGGAATGCCTTTAATAACAGAGGATCTAAACAATTTATAGCATGTTTCCATATCAGAAAGATTAAGATTTGTAGCCGCATTAGATAAGAATGTCAGGAACTTGTTTCCCAAAGTATGCCAGAAAAATAAAATTCTATGAGGATTACTACCCATAAACCTAGAGCCATAAACTACATCAGCATCTGCGTTGAGAATAGGTTTGATCAGCTCATTGTATTCAAATGGATCATATTCCAAATCAGCATCTTGAATAATAATGTAATCTCCAGTAGCTTTCTGGATCCCCGTATGCAAAGCAGCTCCTTTGCCCATATTTACTTCATGTGAATAGAATTTAATATCCAGTTCTGTATTGGCTGTAATATATTGTTGGATACTTTCCTTAGTATGATCTGTTGAACAATCATCCACCAGGACTATTTCCTTAGTAATATTATTAATTAAAATTACTTCTTGGATTTTATTTAAAATCAAGTGAATTGTTTTCCCCTCATTATAAGCAGGAATCACTATAGAGAGCTTATTGAAACTCATTGGAAAGTTTTAAACGATGAATGTAACTATTTAATTAAATAATATAAGCTTATAAGCTTCCAAATATGAAAACTGCTTTGGATGTTGCCAGCCAAATAATGCTCCCAGGAAGATCGGACCTTATTATGATCCAAGAAAGGATTATTTTTTAGTTCATCAATAATATTATTGACATAATCTCTCAGTTCATTCCCCATCCACTCACGTTGAGGAGTCTGTAATGGTCTCTTAGGAGCCAAGGCAACATTTTCACCTATTTTAAGTCTCATTAACTCCCGAAGAATCCATTTCCCCTGATTGTTTCTTATTTTGAGTTCCTTTGGCAAGGAAACTCCAAATTCCATTAAACGATAATCAAGAAATGGCTCTCGTAATTCAGTACTGCTCATCATACTGACACGGTCATTAAATCGTATGGATCTCGGGATTTTGGTATAAAATATATCTCTATACTGTTTATTCTGTATTGTGTTATTAAATGGCTGCTCATAAACTGGAGGATGGATAAATGCTTCGAAATCCGCATTTAAGTAATCATCTTTGACCATTGATTTATCTGTATTCTGTATGATAGCATTATTATCGGAATTATAATAATCATATCCGGCTAAAGCCTCGTCCATTCCATTTCCATCCAATAGTACCTTTATTCCCTTTTCTTGGGCAGCCTTAAATATTTGTCCATATGCTATAGTTGGAAATCCTCCAAAAGGCTCATCTTGATAATAAGCCATTTTTTCTATCAAAGCGGGAATTTCATCTACTTTAAGCAAACATGCGTTAAGCTTAACTTGTGAATTTTTGACCATCTCCATTATCCATTTCAGCTCGTCATATCGATCATCGTCGCTATAAAATGAAAATGCTTCTAAAGCATTGTTTTCAGGAAAAAGATTCTTCACCAAACCTAATAAAGTAGAGGAGTCAAGACCACCACTAAGGTTGATACCTACTGGTACATCAGAACGGAACCGTAATGAAATTGAGTCTTTTAAAAGTTCATGCAGATATTCTATTGCTTCATTTTGGGTGAAAGGAGTTAGTTGCTTCACATTCGTAACGAAATTATACCATTGTTTTGGTTGAACTGCTACTCTTGTATCTAAGACATCCTTGGAGGAAATTTTGAGGTAGTGCCCTCCCGGAACTTTGAGTATATTTTGCCAAAATGTAGTATCGCTTCCGCCATAGGAATCATGCTTTAAAAACTGCCCCAATACAGATTCATTGACCTTCTTCGGGATTCCTACTATCCAGAAAGCTTTAATTTCAGAAGCAAAGTAAAATTGATCTTGGTAAACTGTATAATGCAACGGCTTTACGCCAAACCTGTCCCTTGCTAAGAATAACTCCCGTGTATGATTATCCCAAATGGCAAAAGCAAACATGCCATTAAAATGGTTAAGGCAATCAATACCCCATTTAGAATACGCTGCAAGAATAACTTCAGAATCAGACTGAGTACGAAAATTATAGGTGGATTCAAGTTCCTTACGAAGTTCTATGTAATTATAAATTTCTCCATTAAACACCAAATTAAAGGTTCCACAATCACTCACTAGTGGTTGGTTCGCAGCATCAGAAAGATCTATAATACTTAACCTATTATGGCCTATAACTACTTCATCTCCTTCCCAAATCCCTGTTGAATCTGGTCCACGATGAGACTGGACCTCCAATACCTTCTTTATTTTAGATAAATTATTCTCCCTTTGCCCTAAAATGCCTGCAATACCACACATTGACTTATTAGCCTTTAAATTTTAAAATTTGACTTATTATAAACAATTGCTCTTCCTCACTTAGCCCAGCATACAGTGGAAGCCTCACTAGCTTTTCTGTGTAATAATCTGCCTTTGGCAATTCTCTACCATCGTGTGAGGAGAAATAGAATGGGCTAGAATGTAAGCTCTGATAATGGAAAACAGACAAAATACCGGCACTTTTTAATAGGTCTATAAAAGATTGCCTTTTTTCTATACTTTTAAATACCAGATAGAACATATGCGCATTGTTAGTTGCGTATTCAGGAATGTATGGCATATAAACTCCATATTGAATTGACCAATCCTTTAATTCAGATTCATATCTTTCCCAGATAACCTTACGCATTTGCTGTATAGATTCGAGTTCTTCCAATTGTGCGTATAGAAATGCTGCTGTAATCTCAGATGGCAAAAAAGATGATCCGACGTCTACCCATCCATATTTATCCACTTCTCCACGGAAAAATGATGATCTATTAGTCCCCTTTTCCCATATAATCTCAGCCCTATGGAGAAATTGTGGATCATTGATCACCAGCATCCCCCCTTCACCGGAAATAATATTTTTAGTTTCATGAAATGAAAAAGCCGCCAAATGTCCAATACTACCCAATGGAACTAAAGTTTGACTCGTGTTTTTATAGTAGCTCTCTATACATTGTGCTGCATCCTCTATGACAATAAGATTATACTTATCCGCCAACTTCATAACCTTATCCATATCTACAGCTACCCCAGCATAATGAACCACAACAATTGCTTTTGTTTTCGGGTTTATTAAGGGCTCAATTGCCTCTTCATCCATACCAGGGTGATCAGTCCGACTATCGACAAAAACAATTTTTGCACCTCTTAGTACAAAGGCATTTGCTGAGCTAACAAAAGTATAAGATGGGATAATTACTTCATCCCCAGGCTGTATATCAATTAGCAGTGACGACATTTCTAGCGCATCTGTGCAAGAACTTGTCATCAGGCATTTATTGAACCTATAGCGTTTTTCAAAAAAAGTATGACAAAGTTTAGAAAAGTGCCCATTCCCAGAAATTTTGCCAGTTGTAATAGCTTCTTGAATATAACTTAACTCTTTACCTGTAATATATGGCTTATTAAATGGTATCATACTATATATTTATTATAAACTTGACTCTAATTTTTCGTCGTTCTCTTTAGCGGGAATGAAAATATTTACACATATAATACCAATAAGCAAAGGGGAAATGAAAGTTCTTGTAGCAGCATGAAAAGAAGTAAGAATGGATATAATAAAAAGTGAAATAATCATTGCTTGAATTAAATAATTAGAAGAATTTCTAGACTTATAATATATTAGGTAAGCCAACAATAGTATTATTAATATCCCTAAGGAGCCATGCTCCGCCAGAATCCGGGACATTTCTGTATGAGGAGATTGACCTTTATGAAATTTTCTCAAAAATGGAGATGCTGCAGCACCAACTCCAAACATAGGATATTCAAGCCACAAATCTATATCAGAAAGAAAAATATCATATCTATTAGTTGTAAAATGATTCAAATCTACCTCTTTGCTGCCGCTGATGGTGCCTGCTGTCTCTCCTTGATAGCGTAACAATAAAAGCCCTCCTGTAAGAGTATTCGCAATTATTGCTAATACAGTAAGTAGAACGATGAGTGGTAAAAAGTACTTACCTAAATTGGGGATTTTATAGCTAGCTTTTTCAACAGTATTAAGTTTAAGCACGTAATAGAAAAATGCTATTAAAGCCAAAGCCGCCACTAACATACCTCCTCTGGAAAAAGTAAGTAAACCCTGAATTACAAAAGCAGCTAACAATAAATAATCAATGATAATAAAACCAGAGATCCTCTTTCTTAGGATCAGTGCCACCACCATAAGAAATGCTCCAAACCCCAAAACTGTAGATACTTGATTTGATCCAAACCCTCCAGTAGTGTCAAAGTTCGCTCCGAGACTAAATTCTAATTCATCATAATCGGGTGTTTTAAAAATCGCAAAGGCCAAAACCGAGATCGCTGGATAGATCATGAGCCTTATCCACTTAAAAAAAGTCGAGGAATTAATATCTAAAGAGCTAAAAAATATAATTACAAGTCCTACATTAATAAGACCTAAGAGGTTGTATCTCAAATCCTGAAAAGTCACACTTCCACTCAAATCAATAAAGAACGATGGCATGATTAATATTAAAATCAGAATACCTATCCATTTACTTGAACTTGTATTTTTCGAAAAGAGAAATCCCAAAGAACAAAGAAAAAATATAGTATATTTTCCCAACTCATAGGGAATAAAAGGAGATGAGTCGGCCATACGGGAAAGGAGCTCATATGCACTGGAATAGATTAAAAGTTCTGCAATATTTAAAGGTGTTTGGTTTCCTCCTGACCTTATAATGTTGATCAATTGATATATAAAGAAGCAGTAAAACCAAAGGACTACTACAAAGGGGCTAATAGTAGAAAGTATGCCCAGAACAACGTGGAATGAGGTCCAGAGCGCCCCATTTCTACTATCTTTTAAAGAGTATGTAAGATTTTTCAAATCAGACTAATTAGGCACCAGCTCCAATAAAAGCTTTTTATATTCTTTTAAAAATTTTTTAGCTCCAAATTCATCCAAAACCCTTTCTTTTAAATTCATGCCTTTTTGAAGTTCCACTTCGTAGTTGAGGTATATTTTTTCAATTTTTTCTGCCATTATAGATGATGAACGCGGAGAGACTAAATAACCAAATTCTTCTGAAATAATTACATCATTACATTGACCCACATTGGTACAAACCACAGGTAGGCCTGCAAGTCCGTATTCAAGAAGCGACACTGGTAGCCCCTCAGAAGCAGAAGATAATAAACCTAAATGTGATGTATTTAAAAGGTTTTCTACATTTGTAACCTCCCCCAAAAACCTCACCATATTAATTAGTTTGTATTCAGAAAGCTTTTCTTTAAGCTCATTAACGTATACCTCCTCACTAAGTAGTCCAGCCCACAATACCTGAAACTTATACCCCTTATCCCTCAAAATCTTAAATGCTTCTAGCGCAGTAAAATGATCCTTAGCAGCACGAAAATTAGCCAGTTGAACGATTGTAAATATATTTCGCTTACTACTCCTGCCAAATTTTAACATTGGAAAGTTACGCATATAGACTACTTTATTCTCAGGTTTATTTAAACTATTTATTGCCCATAAACGGAGACCTTCATTGACCGAAATTACACCATCTGATTTCTTTGCAAAAAGAATTGTTATCTTCCTGTTATCCAAGCCTTCTGTATTTATACTTCCATAATGGTCATGCCAAATCAATATGATTTTAGGAAGGAGAAGCTTTAATATTGATCCCCAGAAAATAGAAGTAGCATGTGCATGGACTACACATTTTTCATCTGACTTAATCAGCTTATAAAGCTTCCAAAATGCCAAAATATCCGCAAAACTTCTTTTATTAAGGAATTTAACATCAATATTATTGTCTATAAGTGATTCCATATTACCCGTAGTCCTAGAAACTACAAGAACAGATTTATAGCCCGCTTCATTAAAAACGTTGGCCAAGTTTACTGTCATTCTTTCTGCTCCTCCTGATTGTAAACTATCGATTAATTGAACAATTCTCATTTAAACTCATTTAATGGATTAGCCTACCTATTTCAGTTGCAAATTTTTCTAAAGTAAAATTCCTACTCCATTTCATTGCATTTTTACTAATATCTGCATATTTACACGGAGAATTGACCAATTTCATCACTTGTAAAGCAATTTCATGTGGATTCTGTTCCAGTAAAACACCCCTCTCTTCCTCCTCTCCTACCATATGTGGTACACAACTTACATTAGAAGTCATCGGAACGCAACCCCAAAACATAGATTCAGCGACGGCTTTTGGCCATCCTTCTGATTTGGAAATAAAAACTAAGAAATGACTATCTATAAGAACTCTTTTGACCTCTTCTGCCGGAACGTTGCCCAGAAGATGAACACTATCCTCCAATTGCATTCGACGTGATTCTTCCTCCACTTTTCTCCTCAATGGACCTTCCCCACAAAAAGTCAGAGATACTTTATTCCCTCTGGACTTGAGCAATTCCATAACTTTTAAACTGAGTATGGGTGACTTGTTTTCGTCTAGGGTACCAATAAAGCACAACTTTATTCCCTTTTTAAAATCGGACTTTTGTACCTCACGTATTTCCTCCTCTTTGTAAGAAGCGGTGAAAAAAGGAAGAATATTTCTATTTTTATCTGGCCATACCCCATACACAAGCACCTGCATATTATGTGTCAGCACTGTTGAACGTAGCATTCTTTGCTGGAGCCTATAAGACCAAGGTTGTTGGGAATTCCAGTCCCAATTTCCAGCATATTTAGCAGTCTTAGTCTTACGGGGAAAGAAGATCTGCGCAAAGCTACCAATTAAGCCAATATTACCGGGACAGCGAATATGGATATGGTCCGCTTTTCTCATTTCATTAATTAGAAGAAAAAAGACATAAACTGATGAAATTACTGCTTTTGGCAAATGTCGTAAACCATTAATTTGGAAAATAGGGATTCTCTTAAATTCAATATCCTTACTATATGTTTGAAGAAGAGAGGCTTCATTATTCTTCTCCAGAGGAGCCACTACAGTAATCTTATCAAAATAATTGTTCCACAAGTCCATTTCACGTACATAAGGCATATATGCAGCATACCTTCCGTTTTTAAGTTGGTGATAAGTATGGGTAACAATAAGAAATTTCACGGGATCAATGTGGTATAAAATTCCAAATTTGTTTGTACTACCTTTTTGGAATCAAATTTCTGTACAATATTGGTTCTAGCTGATTCACCGATTTGTAAAGCTTTTACTTTATCATCAAGCAATCTACAAATGCAATTTGCAATATCAACGGGATCTCTCGGGTTGCATAATACACCTGTTCTTCCATCCTCCACGAGTTCTGGTCCAGGCCCTAATCTGGAGGCTACCAAAGGTTTCCCCAAGCAAAGCGCCTCCAACCAAGCCAAAGGCATTGCTTCCATATGTGATGGATAGCAGCATATCTCTGTGGACTGGATCATATCAATCACCTTGGAATGTGGAACCGCCCCTATAATTCTGACGTGATTCCGTACATCATCTGTGATCGATTTTTCTAATACAGGAAGAAAATTTTCATTAGTGCCGGGAATATTAACAGCTCTGCCTACGACGGTTAACATTGCTTTTGGATGAGATTTCAACACATAATTCATTGCTTGAACTAATTCAATAATACCTTTCTTTGCAACCAGTGTACCTACAAAAAGAATAGAATCAGGAATTACTTCTATATTAGTCGGAACAAATTTACTGGTATCTATTGAATTATAAATTGTATGAACGATCTTATCCTTTATATTAAGAAGGCTTACAGTTTCTTGGGTGACAAACTCACTGACACCTACTATAGCATCAGCCTTATTAAAGGATCTTTTTTCTTGAAAAACCTTCCAAGGCTCCATTTTCCTATTTTCGAATTTTGAGAAAAAATGATGTCCTCCATGCATTCTAATAACATAAGTAATTTCGGGAATTTTAGAGATAAAAGCCAATGATAATTCACTTCCCTCTATTATATCAATCGGATTTTTAAGATGGATTTCTTCAAGGACTCTGTTAATTCTTTTAGAAATAAAAAACCAGTTTAATCCTTTAACAGAAGGGAGGGCTACTCTATAGATCAAGACTCCTAAATCACTGCTCCTTTCAGAAATGGTTGAATTATTAGTTCCAACTACCGAAACATGATGGCCGCATTCAACTAAGCTAAATGCTAGTGACTTCACAAAAGTCCCTACTCCTCCATGGTTTAATCCAGGTTTGGGATACTCATGTGTTAAAAAACAAATGTGCATTTATTTTTTGGAATTAAGATGGGTCAACTTTTCTACATATTGGCCAATACCACCTAATACTTCAAAGGCATTTACTTTTTGATACCAAGCTCTTCTTTCTTTTGCGACATGTGTAGGATGGAGTATAAGTTCTTGCATTTTTTTATACCAGTCCTCCCTGCTCTGAATCCAACCAACTGCATCAAGGTTTCCCATGCTTCTGAAATGTTGGAATTGGTAAATATTTTTTACTGTCCAAATACCATTATTTGGCACATCGTAATTAATAAAAAAACAAGGTTTATCGTTTACGGCGAAATCATGGGCCATAGTAGAGCCGATATTACATACCGCAAGACAATGGGCTGCCAAAGAAGACATTATCCCCAAATCAGAATACCGGGGCCATGCTTTGACCCAATTTGTTGATTTTTCCCATTCAGGTGATACATGGAAGATATTTTTATATTTTTCCAACACATTTTGGTAGCGGGAAATCGATTCAGTCGGTACTTCTCTAAACAGAATCTGCACATCATCCATTTTGGAAAGACTTTCGGCAATATCTTCTAAATAGATTGGGTCATGGGGAGAAGTGACATGATCATCACCAGAAAAACAAATCCAATATTTTGACGCATCAAGACCAAACCTTTGGGCAAAATTTTCTCTATCTATTAATAGATCTTTATCCCTATAGAAATTAAATTGCGGAGTACCGGATACAATAATAGAAGTTTCTTTAATATCCGGATAAAATTTCAAGAACTCATTTTTCATATATAAAGACCATACAAAGTAATAGTCACAACGAATATTGAGCCTTGCCTTAGGAAGATTGTCCCAAGAAAAAATGGTTGTGGCAGTTGCAATACCAAGTTTCTGGGCTGCAATAATCGGAAATACTGCTTCAGGTACACGCTGATGCGTACAAAAAATCAAATCCGGACGATGATTGGAAAAAAGCTTCTTATAGTATTTTGTACCTTGGCTATTTTCAAGTTTTATAGTAATTGTTTTATCAATAGCGTCAATCCCTCCGGGAGTTTTAATATTCTTTGCGATCAATTCAACAAAAAAATAGAAAAGCTTTTTAGCCAATGTCCTTTTATTAGGCATCCAATTTAAAATAATAGTTTTGTTATTTTCTATTTTGGAAAAAAGTGACAATCTGGCCAAACAAGCAACTTCCCTCATAAATCTTACGCTTAATGGTTCCAAAAATCTGGTATATTTAATCTCTTTAAAATCTACCTTTTGTACCGACTTAACTTCCCTGATGACAGCTGGATTCAGATCATGTAAAACCTGAACTTCATGATTAAGAGATCGCAACTGTCTAATTAAGCCAGTATATAAATAACTTTTTACCCCAACTCCATCGGGCACTAAAAAACAAATTTTCAAATTATTTATTGTTTAGTCTTGCTGCTATTTGCTCCGCAGTAACCCAATCTTCCATTGTATCCAAATTGACGTAGTCCTTTGAAGAATTCTCTAAATAGCTCACCTTCTTACCATAGATGGAACCTTGTTGGAGCAGCACTTCAGTTTTGGTTAAATAAATTGCTCCATCACGGAAATAAGCAGGCGGGAGCTGTTGTCTTCGTGGAATAAGCAGCTCCTCACCGGTAGATATATGAAGAAAGCCATTATTGTCCGGTTCAAACACCCAATGAGGATTGAGTTCATGGGGCACAGGTAGCACCGTCACTAATGAATCTGCCTGAAGATGGTAAAAATGTTTGATTGCTCTATCAATCAAGCCATTCTCTCTAAAAGGGGTTGTTGGCTGCAAAATGCATACTGCATCAAAATACTTTCCTTTAGACTTCATCCACTCCACTGCATGTATTAAATAACCCAATGCTGGAGCTTGGTCATCTGCTAAGTTTGCAGGTCTCAAAAACGGAGCGTACATTCCCATGCGCTGTCCTATTTCCCGTATTTCCTCATCATCAGTGGAAAGCACCGTCTCACTTAACAGGGAGGCCCCAAATGCTGATTCATAAGAAAACTGAATCAGAGGTTTACCATTTAGCAGTTTAATATTCTTACGAGGAATCCCCTTTGACCCGCCTCTAGCAGGTATAATACCTAAAACACGATAATCAGCCTCCATATTAGTAAGATATTGTTTTATGAAACTGGAGAGGAACTTCCGCCAAAAGTTTGGCTATTTTTTCTCCCGCATCCCCTCCTCCATAAATCAAGGATTTTGAAGTTTTATTATTTTTCTGATGTTCAAGTATAGCATGATAGATCTCCTCTCTATCATATCTTACATCAATTACATTGGTACCGCGTGCTCTTGCATTTTGTCGGCTACCAATATTGACTACGGGAACACCTAGATAGGCGCACTCTCTAATTCCTACACTGCTGTTACCAATAAGCCCTTTACTATTGATCAAAAGCCTCAAAAAGTCTGAAGGCTCCATATTTTTAAAGAAATGGAATCTGTCCAAATTATTTACTTCTCTAAATGCCCTAATTCCCTGACTTGTGCCATCAGCACCTGCATCTACATTAGGCCAGAACCAAAATACATTCTGGTTCAGCTTTGTCATAGCATATAATGTTTCCTCTATCTGTTTTCTGGAAGACTCTATTTCAGTAGTCACAGGATGCTGCATAACCACCCAATATCCTTCTGTCATGTAATCAAACCTTGCCCCTACTCCCCCATATTTTTCAAACACATTAAAATCAAGGTCTGGTTTTTTTTCAATATTGGCTGCCAAATCAATACTTGGACACCCTGTATTGAATACAGAATCAGGATTTTCTCCAAGTTTTAAAACACGTTCTTTTGCATCTTCAGAAGCAACAAAATGATAATCGGACAATTTAGTGATCGAATGCCTTACCTTCTCATCAATGTTTCCTGTCACTTCGCCTCCTTGTACGTGAGCTAAAGGAATGTTCATGTAAGAAGCAGAAATTGCAGTGGCCATTGTTTCAAATCTATCTGCTACAGTAACTACGATATCCGGTGAAAGATTATCAAATACCGTAGAAAGCTCTAAAATTCCAATCCCGGTAGTTTTTGCAGATGCCGTAAGATTCTCACCTTCAAGCACATTAAATACTTTGGCAGCAATCTCAAATCCATCCCCTTTGATGTAATTGATTGCTGAACCATACCGCTCTAACAGCGCAGATGCAGCTACTATAAGGTTCAGCTCAAGATCTGGATGATTCTGTATTGCTGTTAGGGCTGTTTTAATCCGGGAATAACTTGGTCTTGCTGTGACTACCACAGCTATTTTTCTTTTCATTATAGAATTGATCTATTTGACGAGAGTAAACTGTTTCTATACAAAATGCCTTGGCTCAAGAAAATCCCATTTCGATAAGGATGTCCGTAGTTTTTTGCCAATGATATCTTTAAAATCTTTTGCATCAATCCCCATATTTTTAGGTTTTTTAGCTTCCAGATCTTCAAAAGACACTGTATGACCAGCTGACAAATCCTTATTCACAGCTAGGCTCTTTTCAAAAATACCTTTCAGTAAAGTGAACTGGTCATTTATATTTTTATTTACCGGGTGTGCTATGGCAGTTTGAATTTGGCGGATACCCTCAGTTAGCTTGGCTACTTCATCTATAGTGATGCTCGCTCTAGTATCAGGGCCAAACTGTCGCTTATCAAAAACGACATGAAACTCAAAAATATCTGCACCTAAACTAGCGGCTGCTAAACAAGCATATATGTCACCTGAATGATCGGAATAACCAACTGGCACCCGATACCTTTCTTTCAACTCCCCGATAACGTTTAAACCCCAAACCTCTGGGTTGGTAGGATATTGAGTTGTACATTGAAGAATACTCAGTTGATTATCATATGATTTTAAAAAATCAAAAGTCTGATCCAGTTCCTGATAACAACTCATTCCAGAACTAAGTATTATTGGTTTACCTGTTTTGGCAATCTTCTCAAGCATCAACCAATTATTTATTTCTCCTGAACCAATCTTATACCTTAACACGTTTAGCTCTTCAAGCAAATTAACTGCAGCATTGCTGAAGGGAGAAGACATAAATTCAATACCCAGATCATCACAATGACTTTTAATTCCATGCCACTGTTCAGTGGTAAATTCCATTCTTTTCCAATATTCATAGCGTGTTTTATCCTGCTTGGAAAATTTAACCCTAAAAGGCTCATGTATAGAACTCTCTGCTTCTGCAATGTGCGTCTGAAATTTAACAGCATCAACGCCGGATGATCCTAAAGCATCTAAATATGCATGTACATTACCCAGACTACCATCATGAGCTTGGGCTATTTCAGCAATTATCATTTTTATTTATTTATCAAAATGGTCTCGTCTCTAGCAAAAATTTTTAATGCCCTGTCAATTTCTTTGATAACGTGGGAAGGGCTTACATACTTTTGAAGTAACGGAGAATTTAATGTCAAGCTCCTTTTATTTTCCCATTCCTTGAACAAATATTTTATCAACTCCTTGATCTGTTGCACATTATCAGCTTCCGTCTGAAACTCATAGTCACTTCCTAGAATTCTCCGAGTTTCCGAAAGTGGTGGACTAAGTGCCAGAATGCATTTATCCATTCCAATAAACTCCGCAAGTTTGCTTGGCATAAATGGGCTATCATCCGATATAGCTTCTAATATTATCAAAATATCCGAATCTCTTAATACATTTAATGCATCTTGATGAGGGATTCGATTATTGTGTAGGTCAAGGATTTCGCGATGGGAGAACGAATCAAAATCCTTCTGATGAGACTGATGTAAACTACCGAAGAAAGTCAACTTACTTCTATCTCGGAATAGACTATCTTCCTCTGCTAGCTCATCAATAGCCATTAAAAGATACCTGGGAGTACGTTCTTCCAACAAACTTCCTGCATGCACCAAATTAAATTTTGAGGGATTCAAGAAAGACTTCCCTGCCGTGGTTTGAAGATTTTCATAAACATGCGGAAACCTAAAAAGTCTTTCAGGATCTTTATTTATAGCAGTAAAATTAAGAAATCGTTCAGTAAGTAATAAACTTGGGGATGCAATTCCGGAAGCAGCCTTCACAATGTTTCTGACTAATATCTCATCCCTTCTGTTTTTCCTTGAAAAGGATTGAAGCTTCAAGTTATAGGGATAAGGCATCATAGATGACGGGGCGGGATCATTAAAATTAACGATCCAATTAAAATCACGCATTTTTGAAAGCTCCAAAACAGCTTTGTGGCTGGCCAAAGAACTTGCTATAGTTCTTACAAAGATTAAATGGTATTCTTTATCATTTAACAGCTTGTTCAAGACCTTTTTAAACCTGAAGCTTCTCCTATTTCTCAACAGATCATAGCCAAGGTGTTTATTAAGTCTATTTCGTACAGGTCTAGCCCACTGAATCAGATGATCTACCCATGTGTTTCTAATTTTAATGAGATTAACTCTTTCAGAAATATGAGTATGTTCTTCTAGCTCGTGCTGAACGTACTGAAAGAATACACAATCAATCTGGTAATTTCCTTCTGCTAATGCATTCAGAAAGCTGCATGTTCCAATACCTTCGGAGGTAGAGTCTTTATTGATACACTCAGCTATTACTAATAACTTCTTCATGAAGGAAATAATTTAAAATCCGGGAAGAGGCCCTGCCATCACCATAGGGATTTTTAGCGTTACTCATGGACATGTAGTATTCGGATGAAGAGAGTAACTTGGATATTTCTTTAAATATTTTCGAAGGATCTGTACCCACAAGTTTTACTGTACCAGCGTTTACAGCTTCAGGTCTTTCGGTGTTATCTCTCATTACCAGCACAGGTTTCCCCAGTGAGGGAGCCTCCTCTTGCACTCCTCCTGAATCAGTAAGAATTAGCTTACTGTTCTTCATAAGATAAAGAAAGCTAGGATAATCAACTGGTGTTATTAAATGGATATTCGGAATTTCATGAAGAATTTGATGTACCGGATCTTGGACATTGGGGTTAAGATGAACTGGGTAAATGATATGAATACTCAAATCTTCTGCTACTTTTCTTAAAGCATTGCAAACATTTATAAATCCCTCTCCAAAATTCTCTCTTCTGTGTCCTGTAACAAGTATGTAATTTGGAATAGTTTCAATTAAACCCTTGATCTCCTCCAGGCTCGAATTTGTGAATCCTAAATCCAAGATACGTTCCCCTTCAAGTAAGGCATCTATTACAGTATTGCCAGATACTACTATATTTTCAGCTTGTACACCTTCACGAAGCAAATTTTCCTTTGCCCATTCAGTAGGTGCAAAATGCATTGAAGAAATTCTGCCCGTTATTTGCCTGTTAATCTCTTCAGGGAAAGGTGAATACTTATTATAAGTACGCAAACCTGCTTCTATATGCACTACTTCTATTCTCTTGTGAAAGGACGACAACGCACACATACTGCTTGTGGTCGTATCACCATGTACAAATACGTAATCAGGATTAAGAACGTCCAGAATTTCATCAAATTCCACAAGAATCTTTGCCGACAACGAATTAAGAGATTGTCCTGGAGTCATTAAGTCCAAGTCATAATCAGCAGTCACTTGAAAAAAATCCAAAACCTGGTCTAACATTTCCCTGTGCTGAGCCGTAATACACAAGTAAGTATCTAGATTCGTCCGTTTAAACGCTTTGAAAACCGGTAACATTTTAATGGCCTCAGGCCGGGTCCCAAAAACAAACAAATATTTCTTCACGATTTTGTGATTTTTACAGATAATAATCCCTTACAACGACTGATCTTATACCCTTTCCCTATTTTCAACTGATTGTGAAAGAACGCCTTATTGGATTTATTCCAATTTTTTCTTTTGTCAGGTGATTTCCCTCTCCTTATAAAATAAACCCACTGACGAAGCGGATAATAATAGCTATATTTTTTTACATCATTAGAAGAGAAGGTAGTTTTTCTTAGTTGTGTTTGCAAACTCAACACGGCTTTTGAAATTAACTCTACAGAGCTTGTACCATCTATATTATGGATAAAGAATTTAAGGTTTTTAATTTTATCCTCAACATTAAAGAGATAGTCCCCACTCAGGACGCTTTTAATTTTATGAAGCAATTCGTCTCTTGATACTGAGAAATCAGCAACACTTTCAAAGGCCGGAACTCTATAAGTTGTACTAATGTAGCTGATGCTAAATGTAGGCACCCCTGCGACTACAGATTCTATTCCAGTAGTGCAATTATTCTGTATAGTAAGAAAAGACTTCGCTATTTGTTCCTCACAACCTCCTGTTGTATTCAAGATAATAGATGTACCCTTCAAAGCTTCTCTATAATAATCAATATTTTCAAAGGGATGAGGTCTAAAGACGATTCTAACCTCTTTATTTAACTCCTTCTCAATATATTTTGCAAGTTCTACATATTCGTCTCTTAGTTCCCGGAGTCCTTTATGAAAAGGTAGCACATCAAATCCAAAAATCTCCATTCCAAGAGTCTTATTAAACTCTTCTTCCTCTAATGCCGCAAAATTGGTATTAAATAATATTTGCATAGGCTGTTTCTCTTGAAAATCACCCAAAATATCAAACCTGGGAGTTCCGGTATTAATAATTTGCCCAGGCTTAACTGCCAAACTATTTCGTAAACCTCTTGACGTTGCTTCCCCCCAAGAAAAATAATAATCAAAAAGATTGCCCAGTTCGGGATCGTTAGAAAATTTACTCAGCATATGCTCATCACTAAAAAAAAATCCCCCTTCTGTCTCCAATGCACAAATAAGTAACCCTTTTGACCTTAGGAACCTGAGCATTCCCTCAGTGGTCTTCCTTAATCCGGTAAGTATGACCAATTGAGGCTGAATTCTGACAATTTCCTCCATCTGCAAATTCATTGGAGTGAGATACACTTCCAAACCTTCGTTAGCAAGTTGCTCAGCAAGCAGAGTCAAACCAGGCAAATCTCTTCTAGGATGATCTACTATAATACAGCATTTAGATTTATGAATTTGCATTATGAAATTTCATTATATCAAAAACTTGTCTTCGCTGAGTTTCTGGGCTTCTATCCGATTTAAACACAGTAAAATTTTTAATCATAGCACTCTCAATATGTTTTTGAAGTGAAAAACCAGGGAGTTCATCAGCAGAATATACCTTATAACCCAGCGTAGTAAATCCTTTATATAAAAAGCTCTTTTCGGGAAAAAAAAGTGCACATCCTTTTGAAAGAGCATTTATACAATTCCCTACAGCTTGTTGGCAATAAGCGTTGATCCAAACTATTCCACAAGTGCCCATAAGTAGCTCATACTCCTTCAAATCCATAAAATCTATCAAAAAATGAAGTTTGGAGTCTTCAAATTCCGAACTAAATCTAGCCATTACAAAATCCCTGTAATTGGCATTGCCATAAGAAAGTGGAATAATCAATTTATCAAAATAGGTCTTCTTCAATATTGGGATAGCATCAACATGATTCATAGTATTCGTAGCGCTATTACCTAAAAGGATCTTAGTAGATACAGGATTGTATGTATGCTTGTGATTCTCTAAAACATGCGAATAAAAAGTGAAAGGCAAAAAAGGTTTATTCAAATTAATGTGCTTCTTCATCCAACTAGCTTCTTCCACAAAACCTGCCGAAAATGAATCTATTTTATCCAAATATTGAAATCTAGTTCTATCGTTCAACCACTCTTTAATATATCGCTTAAAATCCATGAAACTGGCTTTAAACCAGGAAGTCTCTGGATGGCTAAATTTTCTGGTTCCTTTAAAAATCTGCTTATAGAAAAAATAATGATGGAGATAGGTCTCAAAACCCCAGAAGAAAAGATGTTTGGGAATGTCCTCCTTCAATTGATTAAGAATCACTTGATTTATCGATGTACCTGCTTGTATCATCAATAAATCACTCTCTTTACATTCAGTGTTAAAGCGATCTAACAGATCTTGAGAAGCTTCGTCAAAATAAATAAAATTAGGAGTAGTAAACTTCTCTTCATTTTTAGAATTTAATGCCCCTAATTTACCATGGACAAAATATAAGTTATTCCCGTGATTTACATCTTCAAAAAGACTAACCAAACGCCCCATTAAAGGATTATTTTTTAGAAGATGAATAATCATTTACTTAGAATTGCTGTAAATCAATCATTCTTTTAAACTGGGCAGATTCTACTATTAGTTCATCAAACGATCCACTAGCTTGTATTTTCCCTTTATCCAACAAGTATATAGTATCTACATTTTTAATTGTTGACATTCTATGTGCAATAATTACTAATGTATATTTTCCTTTTAGCTGCTCAATATTTTCCTGAATTTGTCTTTCAGTCTCTGAATCCAATGCAGAAGTAGCTTCATCAAGGATTAGTATTTCTACATTCTTATATAATTCCCTACTGATGGAGATTCGTTGTCTTTGTCCTCCTGAAAGAAAAACTCCATTATCCCCCAAAAAAGTCTCCTCCATATTTGGTAAAGTACCAACGAAATCAAATACAGAAGCTAATTTCAAAGCCTGATGAAAACGTTCAACATTTTCCTCCGTTTTGCTATCCCAAAAAGTCACATTATTAAATATAGTATCATTAAAAATTACAGGTTCCTGTGTAATATAACCTATATTTCTCCGATAAAATGATTTATCTGCCTTTGTTAAATCCACCCCATTTACCTCAACAGTGCCATATGAAGGATTTACTAATCCCGAAAGTATATTGATCAAAGTAGTTTTACCACTGCCACTTTCACCTACAAATGCGACAGATGACTTATTCGGGATATGCAAAGAAACTTCTGATAGCACTTCTACCTTTTCGTTGAAAGAGAATGAGATCTTCGTTAGAGTTATATCAATGTCGCTAAATACTTTTCTCTGGACAGGAATGTTCTCCTCGTTTGTTGAGAATTCTTTTAATAGATATTCTGTACTTGTGATGCTTCCTGCGTTCGAAAGGAATAGTTGATAGGAAGTTTGAAGAGTCAAAACAGAATTAATTGACCGATAAAAAAACATCAGACTCAACATAACCGAACCTAAATTATCATCAAAAAAACTAACTTGTATTAGAATTACAACCATTATCATTGCAATAACCAACGGCTCTCTAGTAGCCTGTAAAATAGAATCATAAAATCCTATTCTTTTTTGGCTAAGTTCAATGTCTGCAATTTTCTCTCTTATTTTTTCTTTATAAGAAAAAATAGAATCAGTCGCTTTTAGATATTTGAAATATTGGACAGATTGTATAAGATAAGACTGAAATTGATGGCCCAGATCAGAAATAGTAGAAGACAGTAGCTTAGTTTTCTTATAGACAATTTTAAAAAGTAAATTCGATAAATAGCCACAGATTATTACTAATATGGCAAATTGAAAATTGGCCAACAACGCCAGAGCCATGTAAATCAACAGTAATATGAACGATTGAATGGTATTGAAGTAGTTACTAAAGGAACCATACAATCTAGAAACTTCTACTGACAAAGTATTTTGAATCCTTCCTGCATCTAATTTAATAAAACCTAAGTAACTTAAACCGGCCATCCCATCCAAAAGTTGGTATCTAACCTTCGTCATAAAGAACAACCTCACCTTTACCTTATAATAAGATTCAAGGAACTTAAAGATTCCTTTGGCTGAAAATAATACAATGACTATTACCAATATAGTCTGCATATTAAGCTCAAGGCCTATCTTCTCAAAAAACTCGAGGATAATTCTAAGCTCCCCAAACTCACTTTCAGCAGAATTTACTTCATCTGTAGCAGCAGCTTGAAACAGAGGAATAAACATGGCTAGCCCAATTCCATCCAATAATGCAGTTAGAGCACTTAGAAAAAGAATTACCAAAGTCCTATTACCAACAAACCGGTAAAAGAACAAGAAATTACCAAATATTTTTTTCACTTAAGGAAGGAATGAATCATTATTCATTCGACTCATAATACCCCTTCCCATACTCATAGCCATAGCCATAGGAGTAACCGTACCCATGAGTAATTTTCATAGCATCAACACTATTGAAAATACCATATATATTTCTAATATTCTTGCTGACCTTGAGATTATTAAGTGATTCAATGAAAACCTTCTTACTATAATTTTGTCTAAACACGAACAAAGTAAGATCAACATAAGCCATCAATTCTAAGGTTTCACTCACAAGACCAATGGGAGGAGTATCGAGTATTATGACATCATAATGGTTCTTCAGTTCTTTGATTAAATTATTCAACTTCTCACTTGCTAAAAGTTCTGCTGGGTTAGGTGGTACAGGCCCGGAAAGCATTATATCTAGATTTTCATGGGCAGATGGTTTAATTACTTTATGAAAATCATCTTCTTGACCACTTAAAAAATTTGAGAGGCCTACATCATTTTTCAGGTCAAAATCCTGAAAAATCTTTGGTTTCCTCATATCACAACCAATCAATAAAGTCTTCTTACCAGTAATGGAATAAGCAGATGATAAATTTATTGCTGTAAATGTTTTCCCTTCCCCCGAGATGGTAGAGGTAATCATAAGGGTCAACTGTCTATCTTTCGGATAAATAAATTTGATATTGGACCTAATGGATCTAAAGCCTTCAGTAATAGCTGACTTCATTTGATTAAACACCACTAATTTATCAATGGATTTATTTTCAAGCAACGTTCCAATTAACGGGATCTTAAGTCTTCTCTCCAAATAGTAAATCTCAGTAATCTTGGTTTTAAGTAACTCCCTACCTAAAACCACACCTATTGGAATAAACAAACTCAATAAAAAAGCAATTGCATAGTTTCGTGTTGGCTTTGGTGTTATTTGCCCACCTGCCCGCGCAGGTTCTATTATTTTGTTGGAGGTAGTATTTGAAGCTTTAGAAATAGCTGACTCAGCTCTCTTCTCCATTAAATAAGTATATATATTTTCATTTAATGCTCTTCCTCGTTCAATTTGAACTAAGTTTTGTTGAGTAGCAGGCATATCTCGGAAAGAGGATTCAATTTCAGCGATACGATTTCCAAGATCCTCAATTAACATAGCAGAGTTCTTGTCCACGTTGTTTAGAATTTCCCGAATAGAAAGATTTAAATCTGCAATTTTTTTATTCACTTCTATTACAGCAGGAGAGGCCTCTTTCTGTGTGGCAAGTAAAGTTGATTTCTGAACCTGGAGGTCCATCAGGTTATTCAATATGCTGTTCAGATAAGGATCATCAATCCCAATTCCTGAAGGCATCACTAGCTCACTATACGTTTCATTTATAAGGTATTGTTTTAAGCTATTGTAATATCTTCTTTTGAATTGCTCCTGAGCTTTTTGATTTTCATACTCTGTAAGCCTTTCAAAAACTGTAGAACTCTCGGAAGAGAGATCAAACACCATATTTGATGACCTGAAATTTTCCAAGCGATTTTCAAAATAACTTAATGAATCTGCAATACCAGATACCTGAGTATCAATAAAACGAATAGTATTTTCTGAAATTGCATTCTTAGTCTCAAGTTCTAATTCCAAATATCGCTGCATCAAAGTATTTAGATATTTCTCTCCTTTAGCATAATTTTGAGTGAACAATGAAAGATCAATAATAGTAGATCCGAACTGAACCTGGTTTACTTCAAGATTACCCGAATATTCCCCGATAAGTGAATTAATATCTCTGAAGCGAACATAGATTTTACCACTCTGATCGGCATTGGTCAACGAAACCTTAATTTTAAAGTATGGATTCTCAATCCATTCCCCAAACTTGTAAGTTGTCTTTTCTGGTATCTGTTCAAGATGAACTGTAGATCCGTCGATAGAATATTGCTTATACGTATTTTCAGGGAATACCAAAGAAAATGTTTCATTATCGTTCCATTCAACCTCTATTCTACCATCAATTACCTGAGGAAATTTCCAATCAACCTCTACTAATATTGGGCTATTACCATAAATCTCTTGATAACGGAATCTACCATCCAGAAAATATTCAACCTGAAAATCAAGTTTTCTCAACGTTTCAGATGCAATAGGTCTGGAATTAATGATAATCATCTCATTAAGTAGACCATCCCCGGTGCTATTTTCCAAAGTTGGTACATTTGAAAACAAGGACAATGGAGACCTTTCTTCCTTGATGTAAAAAAGACTGTGAACTTTATAAACTGGGTCCGTAGTTTGGTTCCAATAATATGCAGCAAATAAGAAAATTATAGTGGACGCCAGTAATACTGGCCATATCCTAAAAATCTTCCTAGCAAGAAATTTATAATCAAATGTCGAATTCTCACTTGAAAAGAATTTATTCTCATCGTCAATATTCATAGATTCCAATCTATTTAGTTAGACTTAATATTAATGCTATTGTCGTCAAAGTAGTAGTCACCAAAGCAAATGTTTGGATTAATGTGGTCCCTGTACCGAGTTCCCTGACTTTCAAAGGTTTTGCATAGATCAAATCATTAGGCCTAATAAAATAATACTCCGAGCTCAGCAGTTTTTCATTCGTCAAATCTATTTCATACACCTGGGAGCCTTGTGGATACTGGCGAACTAAAACAATCTCTTTCCTTTTGGCGATTGGATTAAGGTCACCTGCAGCTGCGATAGCCTCAAAAATGGTTACTCTGTTTTGAAGAACTGTAATTTTCCCTGGATTATTGAATTCACCCAAAGCGCTAAAACGAATTCCACCTAATCTTACACGGACAAAATAGTTTCCTTCATTGATAAATTCAGAAAGTTTCTCCTGTATACTGATTTTAGCCCGCTCGGTGGTCATACCCTGTAAATTAACCTTCCCTATTAGGGGAAGTTCAACCGTGCCGTCATCATCTAAAGTAAAACCATTCAGGAAAAATATATCACCGCCATTTTGACCTACGTTGGCATTGGAAGATTGCTCATTCCCTCCCAAGTCTTTAAACAATTCATTTAACTGAGGACTTGAGGTACTTATATTAATTTCAACTATATCATTTGGCTGGAGTAAATATTCCTCAATTTTGTATGGCACTACTGGTCCTCGGGAAATCAGTGGGGATGGATCCCCTTCCAATTCTTGCATGTAAATAATCTTTTCATTCGAAACACAGGAGGCTAATAGCAAGACTGAGAATATGTACAGGCTAAAAATTTTTTTGCTCATCTTTTATAAATTTATCAATTATGGCACAAAATAAACTAAAGTCTAGCATCTATCTTACTTTTATCCAAAAAACCTTTCACATCGTACACTACTTGTGAATTCGATTTTGCAATAGATAGTTTTTGAAATTCCTGATGTGAAACTGCCAAAATCACAGCAGAATAATCTTTCAACTCCGGAGCTTTGCTTCCCGACAAGATTGTTATCCCGTATTCATGCTGTACCTCTTCCGGACTGGCCCATGGATCGTACACATCCACTTCCATATCGTAAGATCTAAGCTCCTGATAAATATCTATCACTCTCGTATTTCGTACATCTGGACAATCTTCCTTGAAAGTAAATCCCAATATTAAAACTTTTGAATCAATTACCTTCAGGTCTTTCCGCATCATCAGTTTAATCACTTCAGTAGCGACATGTTTCCCCATGCTATCGTTCAACCGACGACCTGCCAAAATTATTTCTGGATGGTACCCTACTTCTTGTGCCTTTTGAGCCAAATAAAAAGGATCAACTCCTATACAGTGCCCTCCTACTAGCCCTGGCTTAAATTTTAGAAAATTCCATTTCGTACCTGCCGCTTCCAACACTTCCTGAGTATCTATGTTCAGGAGATTAAAAATCTTTGAAAGCTCATTCACAAAAGCAATGTTAATATCACGTTGCGAATTCTCAATTACTTTGGCCGCTTCTGCCACTTTGATAGAGGATGCTTTATGTGTTCCCGCTGTGATCACAGTCTTGTAAAGTTGATCTACAAACTCCGCAATCTCCGGGGTAGATCCGGAAGTTACCTTCAATATCTTAGCAACCGTATGTTCTTTATCTCCTGGATTAATCCGTTCGGGAGAATATCCTGCAAAGAAATCGACATTATATTTCAGTCCCGATACCTGCTCCAAAACTGGCACACATTCATCTTCTGTAACGCCAGGGTAAACAGTGGATTCATATACGACTATATCTCCTTTTTTCAAATATTTAGCAATAGTCTCTGAAGCTTTCAGCATTGGAGTCAATACAGGCCTATTGTGACGATCGGTAGGTGTCGGAACTGTCACGATAAAAATGTTGCAATCTTCCATATCCCCTGCGACATCGGAAGGCAACAATCCTTTGTCCATACCCCCCATTTCAGTCAATAACACAGATTTTAACAGGTCATCCTCTACTTCCAACGTATGGTCTTTGCCAGTTTTGAGTTCATCCACCCTTCTTGAATTTATATCAAATCCAACTGTTGGGTATTTTTTGGCAAACTCAACTGCCAAAGGCAATCCTACATAACCGAGTCCTATAACTGCTAATTTAACGTTTTGAAGATCTTGCATGAAAATATAGGTATAATCCCAACTTTTTGTTCTAAATGAAATTAAATTTTTAATTTTTAATAGAGGTAAAAAAAATGAGTATGGAGCTTAAATACGGCTTCGCTCCTTCAGTCCCAACAACTTAGCATGAGGTATAACCCTTCTTAAATGGATATCATTTTCACTGCTTCCAGCAGGTTTCAAACCAATAATTGGGGTAAACAGAATCAAAACTACCCAAACTGAGTAACAATAGTACTCACTTCAACTAGGGTGCAAAACTAATAGAATTTGCGTTAAAAAAAATCAGGGTTAAAATCTAATATTTTCCTATCCTGTAGATTAAATTCAGCGTGCCCGAAAAAGTAAATAATTTTTGACCTTGAGGATAATCTGCAGTGGATCCAGGCGCATTTTCCCATTGATAATTCAGCCCTTGCGTAAATTGTGCTTTACTACTGAATAAAAGTCTATTCCATTGATGATCCCAAAGGAGCCCCATGCTTAAATCAATCCAAGGACGCTTGCTTGGATTGTTATCAAATGCCCCATAGTAAAAATCTTGATTGTTCTCTAATCGCTGAAAGGATACTCCGATCTTATTAAGATTCTTTATCCTAGCTATTTCCAACATCTGAGTATTGCCTCCCACTCCAATACCTACCCCCATGGCTTGTCCCTCATTCGTAAATCCACGTACCTGATAATGGGTTCCCCAACTTAGATTTGTTTCGTTTAAAAATTCATACCTGATATACCTATTTACAGACTCAGCTTGTTGCACTATTTCCCCTCTTACTTGATAGACAACATCCTTCTTACCTGTTTTAAACAGTTTTGAAAAACCCATTAGATAGGCCCGTGCGTGCTCTGGATTAAGAATAAACTCACGCCAATTTAAACTATGATCACGCCTGCCGTATTCAGCGTAGACTTCAAAATTTCCTTTTGGATTGAAATACCTTAAAGAGATAGCAACTTGTTGATCTTGTCCCAGCGTATCATATTCGACAGAATTGTCATTTGAAAACAGTTTTTCTTTCTGAAAGACTTCAAATACGGGAAAAAGTCCACGAAAATTATTGGGGACATCATCATGATACTGTTGGAAGGTTCTACTAAAGCCTACAAAGAAATTAGGTAGAAATACGGGTTGGAATGTAAAAGTTAACCCATTTACATAACGCCAATCACCATTGAACGGCTTGGCATAAATGCTGTTTAATTGGTCATTCTGAGAAGGAAGTATTCCAGAATCTTCTGCTCTTCCCATGATCATTTCAGCCTCAAGTTTACCAATGAAAATATCTGCCGGTCGACTTGTCCGAAGATATAAATGCTTCATTCCCCGGGCATTGTTACTAAAGATCAGTGCATTAAATTGCCCTGGCCCCCACCAAATATTCTGTGTGGAAAAACCCAGTTCAACTGGGCCTGCATTTAAGCTGACGTAAGATTGTCCCCACCAGGCAAATGAATTATACTCCTCCGAAAACCGCTCAGGATGATCACCAGAATTCCAGTACCTGAACCTTACAAAATTAGTATAGTTGGAATGGTTTCCTCCGAACCCTTGATAAGCCTTATTTTGACTGGCCACCAGCTCAGGTCTAAACTGAAATTTTAGAATGAACAACTTTCCATATACTCCCGGAGAGAGCAGCGTCTGAAGGCCGGTGCTGTTCATCATACTAAAATTACCCCATCCAAAAGGTCGATTTGAGTTGTATACAGTGGTACTCAAAATCGGAAGTAGCTCCAAACGGACGTTCTTTTCCTTTATTGGCACGGTATCTTCTAGTGAATAGAATCGGTTTTGCTTCAAACTTACGATCGGCCTCAATCCAAAAGAAAAATCTTTTATCTCTTCAGTCCCTAATAGTTGCTGTCTCCTGAGACTTTCTTCCAAAACTGGGAATCCAGCCGGAACGGTCTGCGATAGGGCCGCGGTCGATAGAAAGCAGCATATAATTGTACTAATCCAGAAAGGTCTCAATTTCAAATAGATTTCAGCATTTTGACATACTGTTTGTTAATGGCTTTCCATGAGTAATTTTTCCGGGCAAGTTTATACATATCCCTAGAAATTGTGTCTCTGTCAAATTCGTCCAATTGCCTCAGTTTTTGTAACAGCTCTTGAGAATCCTTAAAATAAATTGCCTGGTTGAATGTAGTTTCCCTATTATAGTTGACCCCATATGCAATGATAGGTAAGCCTAAATACATTGCCTCGACTAAAGATGGATTGGTTCCACCTGCACTATGCCCATGTAAATAGTAGTGACAGTTGGATCTCAGTACATTTAACTCCTCCCGGTTATAAATTGGATTGTACAAGATGACGTTCTTCTTAGTCGAATATTCCTCATATAGCCGCATTCCATACTCACTTGAATTCCAGTTTCCCACGATCACATATGGAACTTGGATGTCATACTCTGAGAATACTTTGAGTTGCATTTCGATATTATTCTCCGGTTCAATTCTACAAACAGTAAAAATGTATGGGTCATGAAGGAAAGAATATTTCTTTTGAAATAATAACGGATCAATGGTCGTGGCATGATTAGATCCATAGGCTATCAAATGGGAATCTTTACCATATTCCTCCTTCACATAGTCATAGATATGCTTATTATCTGAAATGATTGCATCAGAAAATTTAACGGCAACTGCCTCCGAAAACTTTAAAAAGCGTTTAGCCAATGCTCCCCATTTTTCACGTTTCCATTCAAGCCCATCAATATGAGTGACGATTTTAGCGTTGGTAAAAGGCCGTATCATGGGAATAGTGATAGCCCCAGACACTCCCAATATTAAGATGTAATCAAACCCTCTTGTTGATTTCCAAAGGGATACCGAATCATAAATAACGCTCTGTACCCCATTCGCTTTTAAATTAATATACTTGAGCTTTGCCCCTTTGTAGGTCTCCAACTTCTCAGGATAGCTTCGGCTTTGACAATAGATGGTGATGTCATAGTATTTTGGAAGCAGATCCAATAGATATTCAACTAAAGTCTCAAATCCACCATAATTCGCCGGAACTCCTACTATGCCTACAATTGCAAGTTTCTTCTTAATCATTCAAATAATTCTTCATGGTGTTCACCATATTAATCCTCTCCGCTTCGTTTTTCATCAATGCAGTGCGATTATACAAATTCAATAGGTCTTTTGTCTTCTTATTTTTTAGAAACTCAGTTTTTTGGACTTCTTCAAGCGCGTCTCGTAAAATTAAATATCTTAATGACAACTGTCCCTGAGGATACACAAAGTGACCATCTCCTGAAGGTATATCTGAAAATATTGCTGAAGTCATAATTTGAGATGACCAAAGGTTAAAAGCCCAACGCAGCATACCATCATACCCCCGGGCATTTGACAGCATAGCTAAGAAGTAAATATCTGAATAATTGGAAGCCATGAGCATATTAGGCTGCCTATCAAAGCATGAAGTATAGAAAGTGGTTTTATAGCCTTTTGATTTCCGTGTAGCCAATTGATCTGGAGTCAACACGATATTCAATGCCAAACTATAGTCATATACAAGTTCTGATAGCCCAGGACTAAACCTTCCAGCATACCCAAATTTATAGGAAGGTTCTATGCTCTTCACATATCTAAACAACAAGGCTGTAGTATTAATATCGCGCTCATCCACCCAGAAGACAGTTTTATCCATCCACTTTTTTGATTTTAGAAAGGATGCGAAATCAATCAGCAAGGGCTTCCAAAAATCCTCATACGCTTTAGTGCCAGGCGCAGCAGTAAATTTCTTAACAGCACCAGCTACTTCGTCATAATAGAAATAGGTTTGGTTCCAGGGAAAAAGATTGTGAACAGCTATTTCTTCAACTATCCCTTTTGACGCTGCTAGCTCCACATATTTTTCAAATAAAGAATAATCATAAGTATAAGTCCCGTCTGCTTTTTTTCTAACCTGAATCATCATTTGCTCCAATGACTTAATTGATCCATTATAGAGATCGTAGAAAACTGAGGTGGTAACTACCGATTGGTTCAGGTTTTTCAACTGATCAAACATAACAGCAATTTGCTTCCAGTGTTCCGGGGAATACGGCTCAAGATTATAATACGTGGAAATCGATAATGGGAATTGCCAAAAATCTACATGATAATCCAACTTTGAAAAATCAGAAAGCTTCCTATTGATAATATGGATAATTGCTTCCAGTTTAAAAACACTTCCATTTTGATCAAACTTCAACTCCAGTGGATATTTACCCGGCTTAAGAGTTTCAGGAATTTCAATCTTCACCAAACCATAAGCAGTATTACTTTCTAATTCAAAGGCCTTTCCATCCAATGATACTGCACGGTCAGGAAACATTTCTTTTACAAAAGTACCATTCTTCTTATTGTTGCCACAACTACCAGCTGAAAGATCTCCTTCTACCAAATGCAACTGCAGCACTTCGGCACGGACTTGTCTTCCGCCCATTTTCAGTTGAAAATTCAGTACCTCTGTAGAATCAGCATTAATTACAAAGGGCAAAATAAGTGTTTCATTCCGCCATGCTTTAAATTCGTTTCTGCCAGGAACCTTAGATCCAAAGTCCTCGAATACAGTAAAATGTCCATTTAGTTGGGCTTGAGCACTTGATCCCAATACCACAAAATTTATAAAGAATAATAGTAATTTTTTCACAGTCGAAAGAGTTTTAGATGAAAAACCAAATTAGCTTAACTGATGTACACTCCCCGTATATATAGGATTTAAAATCATATAAGTGCTATCTACGTAGGCCTAGAAATAACTAGAATAGAGTTAAGAAGCAAAACTACATAACCACAATACTACTCCATAACACATTTTACCGTCTTATCCGGTTAACTACTCAACGCTGCATGTCAGCAATAGGTATGTGGATTATGGAATTTAAGACTTCACATAAGTGCTTATCAAGGAAGGGAAGTCAGGTAAGGCAACGTGGAGAAGTAGTTGGACAATTTATCCCTATAAATGTCAATAGTAAAATTATTTATAAAAGACTGCCTAGCCGAAAGCCCTAGACGATTTCTAAGATCTTCATCTGAAACTAAAATCTCCAATTTATGAGCAAAACCAGGTAAATCATCAGGTTCAATCAAAAAACCTGTCACATTATCCTGGATAGCTTCTACAGCGCCGCCTGTCCTAGTGGCTATTACAGCTTTGGCGCATGACATTCCTTCAAGTACAGTTGTAGGAAAAGATTCTTTCGCTAATGAAGGAACCACCAACACATCAGTTTCATTCACAAATTTTGAAACATCAGGTGTAAAAGGAATGTATTCTGTCTCAACATTAGACTTGCCTATATCGGCTATCAATTTATCCACATGATGTTCCCCAAAAGGGGCTGGTCCGCCTATAATTCTGGCATGGACCAATTCTGGATTCTTTAATAACTGAAGCGCGTCCAAAAAGTACCAAATCCCTTTCTCAGGCTTAATCCGGGCAATAAGAGTTATAATTACCTTTGAATCTCCCTCAGGAGTATGTTTAGAATCCCACATATCCTCAATACCGTTATGGATAACCGCTATTTTGGTGAAATCCTTTTTCCTGGACCATCGCATAAGGCCTTGACGTACAGCATCTGAAACGGCCAGAATATGGTCAGAAAAAAAACATGCATAACGCGAAAATAAAACAGCGATCAATTTTGGGTGTTCTAAAATTTCATGTACATGAGTTAAAACCGGAATTTTAAGAAAGTTGGCAATTGGAAGTACGAAAAAATTCGAAAGTGTATTCACATATAATAAATCGATTTTTTCTTCCTTGTTCTCTTTCTTTAAAAATGAATTAAAAGATAAAAGTTGGTTTGTCAGGATTCCAACTCCTTTAATGCTGAATAACTTTCTTTGCACAATAGGAATATTTTCATACTTCCTTAATTGTACTGTTGGAAAATCCCGCTTCAATAAATCGATGAGAGGTCCAGAAAGTTTAGGGAAAACAATTTCTACTTTAGCTGACGAGGGAAATGCTTTAAGCGCAAAATATAAAATACGATTTGCACCATACAAATCCACAGTCGAATTAATTACTACTATTCTCAATTTTATAATTATCTAACAATAAAATAACACTAAGGAATAAATAAAACACATTTGTCACAATCTCTTGGGTAAAAAATTGTGTGACAAAAAAATAAAAAGCCGCAACAAAAAGAAGCCTATAATTTCTTCTTAGGAATAAATACCCGAGTAAAATTATTATCGACGATAAATAAAAAAGAATACCAATAAATCCATACGTATGCAGTAGCATTGCATAAAGATTTTCTATATCAGGCCTATGGCCCCATTTAACTTGCTGTAAGACAATTGGAGAATAAAAGTTATCCGCCTTACCTAGCAAATATCCTAAAAAAGAATTCTCATTCCAGAAGGAAATGTAAAAACCTTGAAGTAATTCAGACCTTGAAGTAATTGAAGATTGATTGAAAATAAAAGAGTTGATACTTTCAAATAAAATGGCATAAATTGCTAAGAACGAACAAATTATAAAAAATAGAAACCTTTTACTATATAGAGACATCACAACTATATAAAAAAGGTAAGTAGACCTATTAAACGTTAATAAAATTGCAAGAGATACAATTATAAACTGAAAATTAATTATCTTTTTACTTAAATTTAAATGCAAAATTAACCACAACATACAAATAGAACCATAGGTCTGTACAGTGGTAGTTAGGCCTACTGTAGGTTTTATAAATGGAAAACCTTTAGTAGCAAGACTAGTAACGAAAATATTACTACCAACTAAATACGCAAACAAAGTACCAATCAAACAGGTTACTATATAAACAATTAATACTTTATGTAGAATTTTTAAGTAATAATTATGTTCTAAAAAGGTAAAAATCAACAAAATTCCAAAGACAGGATAAAAAACCATTACTCTAAATGTTTGGTTGTATATACTTGTCATTAAAATAAAGCTAAACATTAGTAATACTATGATTACTTTGGAAGAATCAAAGCTAGCCTTAAAATCAATAAATAACCCAACGTGAAAGAGAATAAGAATAATGGCAATTTTGTCAATAGCCATCCCTAATCCAGCGCTTAAAGCTAAGAATAAGAAGCAAAAAGTAATACTTTCATGTATTACTTTATCTACTTTGTAATTTTGTATTGATTCTATCACTCTTTATACATTCTATCGAAGAAAAATTAAATAATTATTTATATCCTAGTAATAATTTCATAACTAATTTAACATTTTATGTCGATATTGAATAAAATACAAATTAGACTTCAAGGACAGGAATAAGATTTTTTAACTGTTCAAAACGAGAATATTTTAGAATTTTTTTTCTTGAATCCGTTATTTTCTTGTTTAAAAGATCTGAATCTTGATAGAGCTCTCGAATTTTCATCAACTCCAGAAATGCTTCTTCATTAGTAGAGGAAAAAAAGCCTAAGCCACTATCAATTAGAATTCTTTCCATTACATCATGATCAGTGGGACATAAAAGAACAGGTTTACCTAAGGCAATATATTCATAAAGCTTAGAAGATGGAATTCCCTTTAAGCCATTATGGGCAATTCCCACTAGCACATGAGCCTTTTGTAAAATTGTGATTGCTTGTTCTCTAGGAAGGCGATCTGTGACTTCCACATATGATTTCAACGAATCTGGGACGAGATTATTAATGCGATTTCTCTCTTTAGAATCAAAGCCAGTTCCCAAAAAAATAAATTTAAAAGAAATACCTTCCCCACGTAATTTAACCAACAAATTTAATAAGGTTGAGAGACCTTGGGAAGGATATAAAGTTCCACTATAGATCATTGTGAATTCGTTGTATAGTGGTCTTGAAGCTAAGTCCAACAAGCTCTCTTCAAATCCATTTTCAATCGTGACTCCTGTAACTTTAGTAAAATCGGAAATTCGCTTGGTATAAAGCTCAGATACAGAACTAATTGCTTCAGCACTTTTGACCCATTTTTTTTCAAAAAATGATTCAAATTTAAAAATTATCTGTCTAAAAATCCGGCTTCCTTTCTTTATCTCAACAGTACTTGTACTCCAGTCGTCCCTATAATCAGCAAACCATTTAATTTGGAATTTATTAGAAAAAATATATCCAATCTTAAATAGGTAAAAAGGTTCTCCTGAAATAATTAGCTTCTTAACATCATGATTTAGACTGAAATATGAATCAAGAAATTTTTGATAATTCCAAAAAGAGGTATGCCTAATAGTAAAAGGTAGAAGAACTAAATCTATAATTTTAGTAAAAAGAAACAAAGGTCTTAAGAAGGATTCACCAAATTTCAGGTAGCTCCAATCTAATAAACCAGGTCGAAATGGAATATAATGCACTTCATAAGTATCATATTTCTCCACTTTTATTTCGCTTCCAAGAGGCAATTTAGTCATATCATGAGATTTTATATCAGCATTCCAGTGACGTGTTACCACTATAGGATAATATCCTAACTTATTCAAATTTTTCGCCCAATATGTAATCCTTTGAGAAGGAGTAAGTGTACATGGAGTAAAATAATGAGTAAGTATAACTACTTTTTTCATAGGGGCTTATGTACTTTAAAACTATGCTTTTGCAAATGCATTATTAAACGATCATAATTGGATTTGGCACTGTAATTTTCTGAATAAAATCTTTTCACACCTTCTCGAAATTGTAAATCTCTAGTTTTACCAGAAATTAAAAACTGTTCTAAATGGAAAGCTAGCATTTCTAGTGAAAGACCCTCGGGTAATAACATTCCAGTTTCACCGCCCGCAATCTCTGGAATCCCACCAACTGCATTTGCAAATAAGGGTATTCCAAAAGAAATAGCTTCCATCATAGACACAGGTATTCCCTCTGATGAACTTAGATTAATTAACAAATCAATATGGTTAGAAGCGTAATAAGAATGAATATCAGAGTTATCTACTTTACCCTTCCAATTCACCTTTAAGTTTTCTCTTAAATTGTGAAGGCTCTTTTGAAGCTCACCAATTTCAGAATTTTCACCTCCAAAATGAGTCCAAAATATCGGAAGATTACAAGTGTTTAAGACCTCAGCAATGAGATTGACTCTTTTTAATGGGACTAAACTAGAACATGAAACGATGTGAAAGACCTCCGGAAAATCTGAATCCGTAAATGAATCATAACTCTCAACCCCTAACCTAAAAACCTTCATTTTAGATAAATGGGATGGATAACGAATTGATGCATAATTGTAACCATGATCAGAAATGAAAAGTAAAGATTCAGCTTCAGCATATACAGACTGACGAAAAGCCACTGATCCTGAAGCATGGCGTTCGTTATAAAGATCACCACCGTGGCTCCTAACGACTAATTTAACTTCAGGATTATCCCTTTTCAATAAAGAGGCAGCGAAAGCATTAGTATCCATCCAGTAAGAATATAAGACAAATTCTCCTGGATAATTCATCTCCTTAAAAAATATAGATTTTAATTGGAGTGCATACGGAATATGATAAATGTAATGCTTTAGTAATTTCAAGTTCCACCCAGATTTTCTTAGTTCAGCAATTAAAATAATGAATGCTTGAAAAAATCTACCAATAAATTTAAAAGCTATTTCTTTAATTGATGCTGGATTCTTTACAATTCTGACTGATGTTTTTGGGCCAGTGTATCTCGGATTAGAAAAGTCGCGAACTGCAGTTGGAATAATAACGACATGATCAAAAACCTCTTGGAGCCTATTAAGCTCACCTGCAATAAACTCTTCTCCTGTTTCAAATGGAAATTTCTGGGTAAGCAAGATTAGTGTTAACTGATCCTTCATAAACCACTTAACATTATATTTGCCTTTACTTTAAAATCCAGATTTTTTTCAGCAAATAACCGAATTCTATTACGGTCGATATTAGGATATGCATCAAATAATTTTCTAAAGGCTATACAAATATCTTCTGTGTCCTCGGTGGAAGATACCTGAAAAGCAAAAGGGAGTTCACCTACAAAATCAGAATCATATCCAGAAAAAATAAAAGGTATTCCAGCAGAAGTGTATTCCCTTAACTTAAGTATTGAAGAAGATTTTAATCCAATTCGATGTAGTCCCAATGACCCCACGCCTACATGAGCATTTCGATAAATTGAATATAGAGTTTCTCCTTCTACTAAACCATGAAAATAAATATAATCAGACAAACAGTATTCTATAACCATTGATTTCAAATCCGCCAATGAAGGCCCATCTCCAACTACATCCAAATACACCGACATATTTAAATTTTGAGAGTTAAATAATGCAATAGCTTTTATTAATCTGTCAATGCCATGCCAGTAATTTGTAGTAGCTACTACAATTAGCCTTAACTGGGTACCATCAAAATCCCCTATTTTTTCAATAAATGGAACAGAATCAACATTTATCCCATTACCCAATAAAATTGTTTTACTCCTATTTCCTAAAACAAACCAAGTCCCTTCTTTAGCATATTGAAAAATCCTATCAACAAAGAAATACGGAAATGGTCCTACTACAACTAAATAAAAAATTGCACGGATTCTAGCTATAAAGGAACTTTCAGAAGAGTAAATTTCATGGATGGAGTTTATATTGGGAGTCGGAATATCGATAAGTATTTTGGTCCCTCTTTTTCTTGCTTTTCGGAAAGCATTGATTAAATGAAAATTTCTATAGGAAAGACTTCTTAGTATGATTACATCTGCGTTTGTATTTTGAATTGCTAAATTAACCTTTCGAATAAACTGCCCATTGCAATCAATGGCGCTTACATTAATATCAACATTTTGGCCTCTTAATGAATCGACAAAACCTTGGATCTTTTTGAGTATGCCAAGATTTTTTCTTTTATCTAAAACTGCAATGTAGGTAATCTTCATCAAATGACGAGAAAATATGTATGTAACTTTTCGTTTGTGATTGTAAATCTTAGCTATTGAATATCTAAAAGTGTTTTCGCAATTATATCACAAGCATCTCCATTTCCATAAAAATTATGAGAAAATTTTAATTTAAACTCTTTTGATTTAAGATATGCGTTTAAAATTCTGTCTGTAGAGGAACCTGCTAAAATATTGTATCCATTTTCGACAAGCTCTGTCCACTCTGTTTCTTCTCGTAGCGTAACACAAGGCTTTGAAAGGAAGTATGCTTCCTTTTGAAGTCCTCCAGAATCTGTCATTACTAAAGAGCAATTTTGCAAAAAATAAAGCATCTCAAAATAACTAACAGGATCAATAATCTTAACGTTATCAGACATTTCTAAGTGTGCTTCAGAAATAATTTTTCTAGTTCTTGGATGCATTGGCAATATGATTTGTCGATCCTCAGAAATGGTATTTAAAGCCGAAATTATTTCAGACAATTTTGTTAGATTATCAGTATTTTCAGCTCGGTGTAATGTACATAGAATAAAACTTTCTTGTAAATCAACTAATGGCTTCACGCTTTTATGCCCAAATAGCTTTACAGCATCATTCATTACATCTCCCGAGAGCACTACTTGGGATCCATTAGATTCAAATCCTTCATTTTTAAGATTAGTGATAGCAACGTTTGTTGGGCAGAATAAGTAATCACTTATTCGATCCGTAAGAATACGGTTGATTTCTTCAGGCATATTCATATTAAAGCTTCGAAGTCCAGCTTCTACATGTGCTACCTTAATGTGGATTTTTTTTGCAGCCAAAGCCCCTGCTAAAGTTGAATTAGTATCCCCAAATACCAGCACTAGGTCTGGCTTTTCATGAATACACACAGATTCAATTTGTTCCATCATTCTTCCCGTCATAGCTCCATGAGTGAGGCCACCCAGATTTAAATTATATTTAGGACTAGAAATATCTAGTTCATTAAAAAAAATATCTGACATCCCAGGATCGAAATGTTGACCCGTATGTAAAATAATTTCTTCAATCTCAGGATACTTCTTAAATACGTAGCTCAATGCAGCTACTTTTACAAACTGTGGTCTAGCTCCAATAATGGTAAGAATTTTCATTTTTTTAAATATAATAACACAAATTGTATATTTTTTCCAAGAGATACATCACTTCTTACTTAAACGATTAACAACTACCAGTTTCAGAAACAAAAACTCACGCTTAAATATAAAAAATGCAGTTAAAGAGAATAATCCAAATGTGCCTATCTTCACAAAGATCGCTTGCATTATAGATTGATCTTGTGAAAAATAATAACCAAGATATGCAATCAGGAATAACATGATCAGAAGAAGGAAAGATCTTCCAAAATCATATGGGATTGGATAGGTTTTCTGCGAAAAATAAAAAACAAAGACTGGTGTAAGAAATTGCGATACACATACTGCTAATGCTGCCCCATAAACTCCATATAAGGGTATCAGAAAAATGTTAAGACTAATTAATATAATAGAAGTAAAAGTATAAACTAATCCTAATGGAGCTGTCTTTTTACTTATTGCTGACCCTAAATCAGCAATATTTGTAAGACCTGAAAACAAACTGCTAAACACTAAAATACTTGCAATAGCAGCAGCTCCATAATATGCAGGAGTAGCAATAATCATCAATGCTTCCAAAGAAAATAAAGAAGCTAAAAGTGTCAATGAGCCTATAGCCAATAGATAGACAAGAAGAATCTTCCCATACGTTTCCTTGGCATTCTCTAAATGAATAATTGAAAATGCAAAAGGAGACCAAGCTTGCTGGAACGCATTGACCACTATTCCACTGAATCCAGCAATTGCAAATGCTATCTGAAATAGACCCAATTCCTCATCTGAAACCTTCCCGTTTAAAAAGAAAATAGCGGATAGATTTATTATCCAAATTGAAAGACTCGCGGGTATAAAAGGAAGACTATATTTCACCATCTTCATCCAAAGTCGTGGGTCAAACAACTTTATTTCCCCAATCCATCGCTTTAGGAAGTAAAATGATAAGGGCACCATTAGGACACTTGAAACTAATCTTGCGATAAACGCACCCTTCAACCCCTCTTTAAGAACTAACACAAAAATCACATTTGCTACAATTAAGAAAAATGCCTGCGTAAAAGTTAAAAAAACTGTGCTTCTAGGTTTTTTTTCAAATCGAAGCACTTTGGTAGCCACCACAGTAGAAACTGTAACGGGTAATGAAAAGGCGAGGATTCGTATATATTGAATCGATTCTTCAGAATTATACGATATGAATTTTGACCAGAAAGGTGCTGTTGTGATAAAAAATACAGCAAATACAATTGATAAAATCAGGTAAAACCAAAACCAGGTGCTAATAACTTTTTTTCTAAAATGGAAGTCCTCTGTATCATAAAACCATCTAGCGGTAGAATTGTCCAAACTGAGAATTAAAACAAGTGCGATAAGTGAATAAGCATTATTCACTAAACCAAATACCCCATAATCCTCTGGCGAATATACTCTGGTATAAAGCGGAGTAAGTACTACTCCCATTACCCGGGTAGCAATACCAGCAAGACCATAGATCATGCTGTCTGAAGCCAGATTTTTAATATTTTTAACTACCGTCATCAGGCAATGTAAAGATTGCGGTAGTAATCCCGGATCTTCTCTTCCTTAAACAGTATGCGTATGATGGTTCTGTTGAAATCAACTTCCTCAGGAGATAAGGGGTTCAGTAAGTCCTCCTTCGTCATCTTACTATAGTCAAAAACTTTTATATTATGGCTTGTCAATTCAATATAAACCGGGTTTTCGGGATTTAGAAAGACCTTTACACCCATAAAAACCAATCCTAGAATATTACCAAAAGCCTGCTGTATTTTGTGGTTAAAAATGGCAACATTAGCTTCAGCTAATTTATGGTAGTAAAGCTGTCGAGGAATAAAATTCTCAAGTATTTCAAAGTCTTCTCCAAAAAATTTACTTCCTATAGACTTAACAGCATTTATATAGGTTGCATTTCCATAAGATAATGGACTAAGAATTACCTTTCTTCTTCCTTCTAATAAATTATGTAATTGATGGAAAACATCTAAATGATTGTTTTCAGGAGAACCGGAATGACCTACCATAATTTTATTCCCTAAGGCAGGTTTCTCTTCTAAATACTCTTCTGAGAACATCTCTTCTAAAGACAAAAAAGCAAACCTGATCCATTTCGCTTTTACACCTAATACAGCCTCGGCTTCTTGAACGTCTTTCTCGAATATAGAAGCGACGTAATCAAATTGTGAAAACGATTTTTCGAAACTATATTTATTTGGTTTACCTAACACTTGAAGTAGCCGATGATGAAAAGACTTACGCAATACATCAACCTTTTTCTCCTTAGGTAAAACTTCTAATGTCCGATTTGTGTAAGCTTTTGACGAAAAACTCGGGTGTTTATACAAATCACCACTCCAAATAATCCAAATTAATTTTGCATTTCTAAGATCAAACTGTTTACGATTCAACAAATGACCAATAAAAGGTGTATGGTAATTTATTATTATACGCTTAAAGCTACTCAAATCAGAAAGAATAGGATTATTTTCCAGATTTCGACTTCCGATTACTATAATTTCCGGGTTAGTAAACCTTGTCGGTTTGGTAATATCCTCCACTACCACCAGATATTTATTAAAGCCGGAAAAAAGTTCTTCTGACCGCTTAATTATCCATTCCGTATAAGGAGAATCGGGAAGAAAAACAAGATTTTCAGCGCTCATATTCTTCTAAAATAGCTAATAATTTCTGACTAATTTGATCTACTTGATCCATTTTCAATTCAAAGAAAAAAGGCATTCTGATAAGTGAATCAGAATAAAAATCTGCCCAGTTTAAATCCCTTCCATCGTGAGATGATTTAAAGAAATCACTTTTGTGCAAACTGAGGTAATGGAATACTGCCAATATCCCTGATTCTTTCATTCTCTGAAGGATAAAATCCCGCTGCTCACCTTCTTTGGCGACGATATAATACATATGAGCATTATTCTCTGCATAGGTAGGGATAAATGGGGTATTTATTCCAAAGGATCTCAATTTAGTCGCTAGATTAAGATTATATCGGTTCCAAATCTGAACGCGCTTTTTCTGAATATCTTCTAAATGTTCTAATTGGGCCCACAGAAATGCAGAAGTGATTTCAGATGGAAGAAAAGAAGAACCGATATCCACCCAACCATACTTATTAATTTCTCCGCGAAAAAAAGAAGCCCTATTGGTTCCTTTTTCCCAGATAATCTCAGCTCTTGTAACAAACCGCTCATCATTAATCGCTAAAAGACCGCCCTCTCCAGATGAAATATTTTTTGTTTCATGAAATGAGAAAGTTGCTAAATGGCCAATTGAACCCAATGGCAATTTATCCCCATTCCTTGAAGTATAATAGGAATCAACTGCCTGAGCAGCATCCTCAATTACAAATAAATTATGGTCTGAAGCCAATTCCATTAATGAATCCATATCACAGGAAACTCCCGCATAATGAACTGGTACTATCGCCTTTGTTTTCGATGTAATTAAGGACTTTAACTTTTCTACATCTATCCCAGGATGGTCAGGCCGACTGTCCGCAAAAACTATTTTAGCCCCCCTCAAGACAAATGCATTTGCTGTTGATACAAATGTGTAGCTCGGAATAATCACTTCATCACCCGGTTCTATTCCAATAAGAATAGCTGCCATCTCTAATGCATCCGTACAAGAAGTGGTCAGTAATGTCTTCTTAATATTGTACTTCTTTTCAAAGAAAGCCTGGGATAGACGCGTATACTTTCCGTTACCTGATAGTTTACCTGATGCTACGGCATCTTCTATGTAATCCAGTTCTTTCCCTGTTATAAATGGCTTGTTAAATGGGATCATTCAGTGTTGAAAACAGTAAAACTCTGTAATAAGGCACAAAGAAATTTAAAAGTCATCAGAATTCTGCAACTTTTAATTAGAATTAAGCATATGAGTAGGATATAATACTCAATTGGAAAATGGATGATTTGTCAGTGGTTTTTTTGCCAATGGATGATAATCCCCTTTCAGTCCTACTGGCTCCATGTGTCTGATGTCATGCACTATCTGAATACTTGGTCTGGCTTCTTCAAGACCAAATCCATGCCCGTCCAAAATGTGTTGATAGCTATGTGTGTGAAGTTCGGTGAACCCGTCGCTGAATTCTATTTCGTTACCTTCCATCGTCAAAGACCGATACGTTCGTCCACCCCTAGCTTTCACAGCCTCAGGAAGCGTGTCCGCATTGATGCTCAGGAACCATCTGACCCTTGCCCGCTCCAGTTCAAAATAACCCGCAGCCCGGTCATGGGTATGCACATGGACCACATTTTGCTTCACTGCTCCAAATACCCACGTCAGCATGTCATAAAAGTGGACCCCAATATTAGTCGCGATCCCTCCAGATTTACTTACGTCCCCTTTCCATGAAGTATAGTACCAATGGCCTCTTGAAGTAATGTAAGCCAGATCTATATCGTAAATTTTGTCCTTTGGTCCCTCTTCAATCTGCTTCTTCAGCGCTATGATGGATGGATGCAACCGCAGTTGTAGGATATTGTAAACCCGGGTACCATGCTCCTTTTCTACTTCTCCCAATGCATCTATATTCCAGGGATTCAACACAAGCGGTTTTTCACAGATCACATCTGCTCCCACCCGTAAACCAAAACGGATATGGGAATCATGAAGGTAATTTGGCGAGCAGATACTCACATAATCAATTTTCTTATCGCTGCGCTTAAGTTTTTCAATGTGCCGGTCAAACCGCTCAAACTCAGTGAAAAAATCAGCGTCAGGAAAATGACTGTCCATCACCCCAACACTGTCAAATTTATCGTATGCTGCAAGAAGGACATTCCCCGTGTCCTTAACGGCTTTCATATGTCTCGGGGCGATGTACCCTGCAGCGCCTATTAATGCAAAATTCTTCATTCTTCTACTTTTGTAACTGTATTGTTTTTCAGCAAATAACGCTGGCCGGTTTCCTTGCATACCGCCTCACCTTGCTCATTAAAGATTAATTTGGATCCGTACTCACTCATCCATCCTATTTGTCTGGCAGGATTACCCACCATTAACGCATAAGCAGCCACGTTTTTGGTAATGACCGATCCTGCGCCAATGAACGCATACTCCCCGATATCATGGCCGCAGACTATCGTGGCATTTGCACCTATGCTTGCGCCTTTCCCCACGTTGGTCTTTGCATATTCAGACTTCCGGTTCACTGCACTTCTGGGATTGATCACATTGGTAAAGACCATGGACGGTCCCAGGAACACGTCATCTTCACAGGTTACTCCGGTATAAATAGAAACGTTGTTCTGCACCTTCACATTGTTCCCCAGCACGACTTCTGGTGAGACCACTACATTTTGACCAATATTGCAACCCTCTCCAATTTTACAGTTGGACATAACATGGGAAAAATGCCAGATTTTTGTCCCAGCCCCGATTTCACAGCCTTCGTCTATGTACGCACTTTCATGTGCGAAATAATCTTTCATTCAAAAAAAGAGTTAACAGTTTCAATAATGTATTCCTGGTCCTCTGGTTCCATTTCTGTATGGATGGGCAGCGAAAGCACCTTCTTGCAAAGTGACTCTGACACAGGAAAATCTCCCAGCTTAAAACCCAAGTCTTTATAGGCTTCCTGCTGGTGAAGCGGTACAGGGTAGTAGACCATTGACGGAACGCCTTTTTCAGCCAAAAAGGCTTTCAGTTCATCCCTGTCAGCCCCTTCTATCTGCACGGTATACTGATGAAATGCATGTGTAGAGTTGGGTACTCTTACCGGTGCTTTGACGTGTTCATGTTCCTCGAAAGCTTTATCATACCGGGCTGCCACCTCATTGCGGGAAGCGGAGTACCTGTCAAGATGTTTTAGTTTTACATTCAAAATTGCCGCTTGGAGCGTATCAAGCCTAGAGTTTACTCCTACAATGTGATGGTGGTATTTCTTCTTTTGTCCGTGGTTGGCTATCATCCGGAGCGTCTCTGCCAGTTGCTCATCGTTGGTGAACATGGCCCCTCCGTCCCCATAGCACCCTAGGTTTTTGGATGGGAAAAATGAGGTGGTTCCCACATCACCCATAGTTCCGGCCTGCATCCTGCGCCCATCTGAAAATGTATACTCTGCCCCTATGGCCTGGGCAGTATCTTCAATTACTTTCAGCCCGTGCTTATGGGCAAAAGCTAGAATAGCTTCCATGTTTGAGCATTGCCCATACAGATGGACAGGGACAATCCCCACGGTGTTGGAAGTTACTTTTGATTCAAGTTGCGCTACATCCAGCTCATAAGTATCCGCCAGCACGTCTATGAACACAGGTTTCAGTCCCAGTAAGGCAATTACCTCGGCGGTCGCTACATACGTGAATGCCGGAACAATGACTTCCTGTCCAGGCTGGAATCCCAATCCCATCATGGCAATCTGGAGCGCATCAGTTCCGTTGCCGCAAGTGATTGCATAGTTTGCACCGGTATAGTCGGCCAACGCTTTTGCAAAATCTTTAACCTGGGGACCATTTATAAAAGCAGTGGTATCAATCACCTCCTGTATCGCCTGATCTACTTCACTTTTTATTTTATCATACTGGGACCTCAGGTCCACCATCTGAATAGTACGCATATTGATTAATTAGAAATTTGCGCAAGCAATACTCTATACATATTGTATAAAACACCGATTAAAAATCCCAGAAACAGGCTAATCACCAAAATCAACGGTTTGTTTGGTTTACTTGGCCCCAACGGTATACTCGCCTTTTCCATTACTGTAAAAATTGGCGTTTCCTTTTTCATCTGGATAGTAGCCTGCTCCAATTCTTGTTTTAATGTATTGTAAATATTATATGAAATATTGAATTCAAACTCGAGTTGTTCCTCTTTAGTCAATGCACGACGAGAGATAATCCCCTGATTTGAATCTCTGAAAGATGCTAATTTCAATTGAGCTTCCTGAAATCTGTCCTGAGCTTCCAAAACCCGCTCTTGCACAAATTCCATATTCATCTTCTGCTTCGCCGTCTTATAGTCTGTCACATAATCTATAAGTCTTTTCATTACCATCCCATTTACTTCTGCGGAAATGATTGGCTCTGGCATGGACACCTTAAGCTCTATCATTTTTGTTTTTTCATCAATTAAAATTTGATCTTTTAACAGATTTACAGCGAAAATTTCAGAAGAACTGACCACAACATAAGGAAGCTCCCCGGCTTCGCCTTCTTGCGCACCAGTATCTGCCACAGGAAACTCTTCTGAAGAAAAAATCCCAACAATCCGCGCAGGAATGCTGAAAATAAAACCAAGTGTCTTTTTAACAATATTTCCCGGTTTCTCTTCCAAATAATACTCTTCCAGAGACATCTCCTTTTCTTTAGATTGGAAGTAGAACGGTTTTTTTGCAATTCCCATTAAAAAATCCCTGCTATGGATTATATCTGGAAATAGCTCTGCAGTTAAAGTGGCTTGCTCTCCCTGCATTTGTGGAAGTGAAATCCCCGCAAGGCCTGCTAAGGCTCCCATCTGACCCAATTGACCTGCATTAGCTGATTCTTCAAGAATAACCACAGAGGTAGAAGTATATTCCTTTGGAGCAGTGAATGCAATTAATATTCCCAAGAAAAGGCCACCCAGTGTGAAGTATAACAGATTCCTTTTGTCCGCAAAAATACCCTGAACTAACTGTAAGTAATTTAATTCCACACTTTGCTTATCTTTTACTTGCATAACGGACTAATAATCATAGAAAATTGAAAAGAAAAGCCTGACAAATTAGGATAAAGGTTTTGCAGGGATTCCAACTAGAACCGATTTCTTCATAACAGATTTTGCTACCACTGCACCTGCCCCTACTACCATCCCATCTGCCAGCTGCACCCCTGGTAGAATTACCGCACCTGCACCAATTCTACATTTTAAACCAATTTTTGAGGCTCCTAACAACATGGAACCCGGTCCAATTTCACTGAAATCACCAATTGAACATTCATGATGTACATGCGCCCTCGAATTTATTAATACTCCTTTACCAATTTTTACTGAAGGCCCCACAAAGCTAAAAGGAAAAGCATCAAAATTAGCAGCTAAAATCCCGGAATTTTCACCCGTTGTACAGTTAACACCTACACATTTACCACCTAAAGACTCGAAAAGAAAGAAAAGTTTTTCTCTGTAAATAGGATTGCCTACACCTAAGAGAAACCGCGGATCGTTTTTCAAATGTTTTATGATTTCAGATTCCTCAAAAACACCTTTTCCATTTATTTCTTTCTTCGAAAGTTCTGACTTGTCATTGTCAAAAAAATAAATGTCGGAATCTACTACACCTTGCTGAATTAATACTTGATATAGCTCCAATCCATGCCCACCTGCACCTGCAATTATCATTTTCTTAAAACTCCAAACATAGCAATGCCCTCAAGTAAATGACTCAAGGGCATTATGTTATTTATTACCAATCCCATAGGTTTCAAAACCTAAGGTTTGGAGATACTTTCTATCATAGATATTTCTCCCATCAAAGATCACTTTGTTCTTCAACAACCTGCCCACTACGTCCCAGCTTGGTATTCTAAATTCGGACCATTCGGTTACAAGCAGCAACGCATCTGCATCCACCAAGGCTTCATAGGCATCCTTGCAATAGGTCACTTTGTCAAACAGGTAATGTGCTTTTGCCTCTTCCATCGCCACAGGATCATACGCTTTCACCGTAGCACCCGCTGCACGAAGTTCATCAATGATCACCCCTGCAGGTGCCTCACGCATGTCATCCGTATTTGGCTTGAAGCTCAGTCCCCACATCGCAAAGGTCTTTCCGCTCAGGTCTTCCCCAAAATGTGCCTTTACTTTGTTGGCGAGCACATGCTTCTGGTCATCATTTACGTCTTCAACCGCCTGCAATACGCGAAGCTCATAATTGTACTGTCTGGCTGTCCGGATGATCGCTTTCACATCTTTGGGAAAACACGAGCCCCCGTAACCAACTCCCGGAAAAATGAATTTATTCCCGATCCTCGGATCTGTACCAATTCCCCGGCGTACCATATTAGCGTCTGCCCCTACCAGCTCACAAAGATTTGCGATATCGTTCATAAAGGAAATCTTGGTGGCCAACATCGCATTAGCAGCATACTTGGTCATCTCTGCAGAAGGAATATCCATATAGATAATGCGGTCTCCGCTGAGTTGGAACGGCTTGTACAGGCGCTTCATGATCTCTTCTGCACGTTCATCATCCACTCCGATCACAATACGGTCAGGCTTCAAGAAGTCCTCCACTGCGGCACCTTCTTTCAAAAACTCAGGGTTGGATGCCACTGCAAACGGATAATCGGCTCCACGTCTTTCCAAAGCGCCTTTAATAGCTGCACGCACTTTCTCACCGGTGGTGACAGGAACGGTACTTTTGGTGGCCACGACGATGTAATCGGTCATTTTGCTTCCGATCTCATCGGCTACACCGAGCACGTATTTCAGGTCAGCAGAACCGTCCTCACCGGGAGGGGTACCCACCGCAATGAAAGCCACGGAAGCTCCCTGAATGGCCTCGCCAAGATCGGTGCTGAATTTAAGCCTTCCACTTTTATAATTTCGGACAACCACTTCTTCCAATCCGGGTTCATAGATCGGCATGATGCCCTGCTTCAGATTATCAATTTTCTTCTGGTCAATGTCTACACAGGTGACCTCTATTCCCACATCCGCAAAACATGCACCTGACACCAAGCCCACATAGCCAGTACCTACTACTGCGATTTTCATATGTTTATGATTTCCTTTTAGTGATCCTATGGAATCTCACATTAACTATTCTCCAAGAGTGAAACGCTTGGGTCATGCTTGATTTCATAAAATATTAAATTGAGTAAACTAATTATTAATTTCTCACCAGAGTTTGAATCAAAATAGCTACCGTGGCCAAACTTGACGCCATGCCAATCCAGGTTGCCGGGGACATTCTTGCTCTTTCCGGTTTCTTCGGTACTACAATTTCAGCTCCAGGTTCAAGTTCAGGATAAATATTAATTCCTAAGAAATTGTGGGTCCGCTTTGCATCGCCATTTGCATAAACTACATAAGTTTTAGATTTTCTGGCGTCCTCTGTAAATCCACCTGCCTTGGATATATAATCTTTTAACCCAAAATATTTGTCATACCTAGAGGTGGTGGGCAACAATACTTCTCCTACCATCCGGACAGTTTGTAATTCTTTGGGGATCTGAATAATATCTCCTTCCAAAAGAATCAGATCCTCTTCTGAACCAGGATTTTGCATGATTTTCACCAAATCTATACCCACTAAGTCCTGTTGTTTCATTCTAACTTTATTGACTGCAGAATCAATAGGAAGAGAATCCAGTACGGAAAAGCCCCCATACATCAGTCTTCTCTCCTCTGCCTGTTCCTTTTCCAGCCGTTCCAGTTCTTTTTGTTCCAGTTTTTGATCTATACGTTCAAACAGAATGGCTTCAGCTTCGTTGTTCTTCCTGTTGCTCTCCTCATTAAGATTAGATCGGATTTCCTTTAAGATTTTCTCCCGTTCTTCCTCCTCAGTCAATCCTTTAAAGTAAACAGTTCTCCGGATCAGACTTGCTCCTTTGGGATATGCAAATTGTGACAATCCTCCTGCACGTTTGATTACATCCGAGATTCGTTCATTTGCACTTGCAATGGCAAAATCTCCTGGATAGACTACTTCTCCCCGAATGGTGACAATCTGCTCTTTTTCAAATCCAGGACTACGGCGAATGAAGACGTGATCAAACGGCTGTAAGGATTGATTTTTCTCGGCTTCAGTAAGCTGCAGATTTGGGTCAATAGTCAAGGTACTTATCTGGGCAATTTTTCCTGTGTTGGCATCTCTTACTCTTCTTGCAATTTCGATTGAAGAATTGGATGCCGATTCCAAAAGTCCCCCTGAACGGAGAATCAAATCTCCTATAGTCATCTCTGTGGCGTATGGATAAATTCCAGGGTAATTGATTTCCCCCGATATTTTTACATAGTATTCCTCTTGGATATCATATCGGCTAGGAATAAACAATAAATCTTCTTTCTTCAAAGCAACATCAGGGACACTTCCATCTATAATCCCTTTCAGATCAAGAGGCTCCGCTGCCAAGGTGAGATCTGCACTGGTTCTATATAAGGTAGCTCGGTTGGTAAAGGCCTCTGGTTTTAAGCCTTGCGCCTTCTCGATCAATTGCTTCACAGTTAAACCTTCCTCATCTAGAGAATATTCTCCCGGCCTGTTCACAGCACCAGATACCTGTACCCGGTTAGAGAATCTATCCAGAGCTTCTCCAACCAAAATTTCATCCCCATCTTTCAACGAAAATGAATCAAATTCACCGGAAGGAACATCCACCACTTTGCGTTGATTGTCTTCAAATCTCCGTATAGTTACCCGGTCTTGATAGGCTAAACTCTTAAAACCTCCTGTATATATATATAAATCTTCCAAAGTTTCATCAGGCTTCACCTCAAAAAGGCCTTCACGACGTACAGGACCAATTACTTCAACTCGAGTTTGTACCGGTTGTACGATGATCACATCATTATCCTGAAGAGAAATATTAGAATCATGCACTCCTTTGGACAAAAACTCGTAGATATCAACGGTGGCTATCAAACGGCTATCACGGTATACCTGAATATTTCGAAAAGCGCCATTTTCGTTAGGCCCACCAGCCTGATATAACGCATTAAAAACTGTCGCAAAAGAAGGCAACGTATAAGTACCCGGTTTCGTCAATTCGCCTACCATAGAAACTTTGATAGAACGGATATTACCCAGCCTCAATTGTACGAAGGTGTTAGGATTGGAACCTAGTAATCCTGAATAAATCCGTCCTAATGCAGTCTTGATCCGGGCAGTAGCTGCTTCTATGGTAGATCCACCTACTTGTATAGGTCCCACATTTGGCACTATAATTCGACCATCAGGATTGACTTCCAGATCATATGCTTGCTGCGAGGCTCCATATACATCAAGCAACAATTGGTCTCCAGATCCTATTACGTAGGATTGAGGGGTAGGAATACTTAAGCTTGGACTGAAGTCCAATTTTCTGTTATGAAAAAGCTTATATCCGAAAATTTTCTTTTGGGTCGGTGTGAGATCATAATATGGATCTGATTTACGAATGGAATCAAACATATCCACTTCCTCAAATCCATTTACCGATCTTAATCCTGCTGTACTTCCACTTTCACCAGTGGAAATAGCTGACATATTAAGATCACTGATCCGTTGCCGCAGTTTTGCTGCCTCTATTGCAGGCATCCCACGCTCACGTGCCAATGATTCGATTTGATTAACAGAAATTCCATTTGATTCGGCCCGCTTGATTAATTCCTCAATCTGCGCATCCGAAAGATCGTCAACTTTAAGATTTTGAATATCTGCGAGACTCTGAGCTTGTGCTACAAATGCCACTATCATAAAGACAGCAAGTAAAAAATACGCTCTAATCCTTGTTAATACTATATATTTTTCCAAATCAGTTTTTTCAAAATTAGATTTAATTAAATTCAAATTGTCACTTAATGGCTTTTGCATCTTAAATATACTACCTCTTGGCATAGCTTCGCCCTTTCAGTCACAAATTGTGCCTAGCCTAAGCCCAGTAATGAAGAAGGAATCAAATACCCGCTTCCTTGTCAAATAAAACCAGACCTGTAGAAACCATCCTCTCTTCTAGCAATGTCAATACCACTTTCCGGTCAATCATTTGCTCGATCCGGTTTGAAAGATTCAGTATATACCCCTCATTTAGATTATCTCCAGATACCACGACGTCAATCTTGCCCGAATCGATACCTCTTGCAATATCTCCTACCAAAACTACTTGATTGACTTCCCCCATTTTCTCGAGTATCTGTTCCAACAACTTGTCCAATCCCAGGTACTTTCTGATGATATCTTGGATATTTGTGAAAAAAGGATGTTTGACGTTTGCTTTGTAAGCAATTTTATTTTTATCCGATTCTTTTACTAGTATTCCAGCTTGTGTGAGATTGTTCAGTTCTTTACGTATAGCATTAGTAGATTCCCCAAACTCCTCAGCCAATCCTCGCAAGTGGCTTTGGGTCTTGGAATTAACAAAGAACTTAACAAGCAACCTCAATCTTGTCTTAGAGGTAATCAAGGATTCAAGCATAAAAATCCACCATGATAAGTGAGTAACAAAGGTACTCATTGTGTCGAATAGGAAAAACTATACTTATTTTTTTGATATCGTTCAACGAAATTTTAACTACTAGCTTCTTCTACTATCCTTTATAATAATCGGTCGGTTTACGTTTCATAATTGCTCTGAACAAACTACCAGTCCATCCGCTGAAGCTACCCAACAAAAAGCCTAAAGCAGCTGTAACTAAATGGATCATTAAGCTCGATCCTAAGCCCATTAATTCTGCCATATATTCAGCCAAGGAGCTCCCTGTAGTCGCTACTATAAAATAGCTTTGACCCAACCAGGCTACCCCCATGCCTAAGCCTCCTCCAAAGAAAGCGGCAGCTCCACTACTTCCCATAACCATCGCCAAAACTGCAATTATGATCATTATAACCCAATACTGGAAGATTGGATTAAGCAGTATTACTACGAGTGCGGTAACACAAAAGAACGATATAAACTTCATAGATTTGGAGATAAGGTGGTTTGGAACAATACAGCATCAGCCTGATCTGCCTTTCTAATATTAAAGTTCAGGTATTCCCCATCTGCCCAAAGCGGGATAAAATTTTTGTAATATTTACTTCCTGGATTGCCAGATTGTCCTCCAGGGTAGATTCCAAATGCAGTCATTTCCTCCCCTAATTCTACAACCATCCGCCAGCTGGCACCGTGCCGCTCACTTGTGGCGTTCACTATTCCCCTTCCTCCGCCAGTATAGACATTCTCTACAGAAAAAGGCTTGAATTGAGGGACAAGATGTTGAATAGATGTCTTCTTAAAGTTCGCCCATTGGTAATCTGCATCTTTAGAAACTAATTCTTCCATTTCTCTAAGCATCAGCTCAAACCCTTTCTTCACAGGAAAGGCAGCAGTCTCCAGTTCTGGTGTTTTTTTCAAGTCAAAAACTTCTCCTTCGGGTTGCTCTTTCAGAAGTTGGACCGTTCTGTAATTTGATGGGGTGACAATCGGCACCCCAAATGAAGTAAGTTCATGCCAAATCTGATCATAAACTTTGTCCCACCAGATATAAAATAATGTAGGTCCTTTCTGGTTTGGATCAGCATAATAATCCCAATCCCGTAGTTCTTGAATATATTTTTGACCTGTGGCATTAGCTTCATATTCCTTTCCAAGAAGCTGAAGCATGGTAGGTAAGGCTTCTGCAGCTAACAAGTAATAATCGTCAAACTGAAGTGCTTGCATATCTTGGATTGTAATCTGGTTCATTTCCATCAAACGCGAATTGATCCGACGATTGCGATAGAATTCATAGCTATTATCAAAGACATAATATGGATAAGTAGAATCTACAGGATGTTGATTGGCAGAAGACACAAATCCCCGAGAAGGGTTTAAAGTGCTTGGATTCTGCTCATTTGGAATGTAGCCTTGCCACTCCATCTTTGGATCTGCCCCGTCCATAAAAAACTTGCCCTGCCCCTTCCATTTCAAGGGAAATTTACCTTGAATCCGCATAGCTATATCTCCATTCTTGGCGGCAAAAACAAAATTCTGTGCAGGAGCCGTATAATTATTTAAAGCAGCATTGTATTCGGCATGATTTGTCGCTTTATTCATCAAAATAAAAGTTTTTTGCTCATTGGAACCTTCATGTACATTCCATTTCAAAGCAAAATTCACATCCTGACGCTCTGATTTAAAGCTTTTGTCATAAACTACCGGGCCAAAACCAGTGTAAACCACTGTATCTAAATAAGTTTCAGCTCCTTTAATCTTTATTTCTTCAATTCTAAAAGTAGTTTCCTCCCAACCTTCCCCATATTTGTAGGTCTTCCGGGAATCATCCGCAAAAGTAATTTTATACCAGTCCCGGGTGTCTTTAGTGGCATTTGTTACACCCCAGGCTATATGCTCATTGAACCCGGAAATAATTCCCAATGCACCTGGAAGCGTTGCCCCTTTGACAGAATTACTTGGAGTGGTTAATTGCATTGCATACCATAGGGAAGGAAGATTCAAACTTAGGTGTGGATCATTCGCTAATATGGGACTCCCACTTTTAGTCTTAGTACCTGAAACCGCCCAATTATTAGAGCCAATTCCTTCTTCAGGCTGTGGAAGCGGATCTATTACCAGCATGTCATCCGGATAAGTCACACTGTCTGGTTTTGATATTGATAGTGGGGTAAAATCCCATTTATGTTCCGATTCAACGACAGGGTCAATTCCAATTGGGTACTCCGGAAATAAGAAATTCAACTTTTCTCCGCCCAGAATTTTATAAAGATTTGAATATTCCAAATCCCGATCACCAACTAGCATATCTGTCATGTATTTCAACAATAACAGTGATTTGTAAGCCGTCCAGGGCTCTGGGGTATAGTTTAAGATTTTATATTCTACAGGAAGTTGGGCTGGAGTCAATGAGGCGATATATTGATTAACACCATCAGCATAGGCCTCAATTAAGGAAAGGGTTTCTTGATCTTGCTCCTGCAAAAACTTCATTCCTTGATCTGCTCCATATCCAAGGCCCTTTCTTCGGGTCATCCGATCAAGATCCAGCGCAATTGGTCCCACTAATTCTGAAATCCTACCTGCCGCAGCCATGGTCTGAAACTCCATCTGCCACAGCCGGTGTTTGGCCGTTACAAATCCCTGGGCCCGATAAAGATCAAGCTCATTTTCTGCAAAAATGTGGGGAATGAGCTGTTCGTCATAAGTTACTTTTACTGGAGCAGATAGATTCTCCAATAATACCTCTTCTTCGACCCGTTTGTCTTCGCTATAAGAGTTTTGCCAAAAACCATGATTAGGATCTAGTAATGGAGCTAAAGGAGGAACAGGTCCCAGAGGCCCGGACACTGCTAAAGCTAACACAATTGTCAGTGCCAAGACTATTATAAACCCTAAATACTTCATTCGTTGGGAAAGATCAAGTGACAAATTTAATTCAATATGATAGTTTTAACAGTACGCATTATTTTCTTTTATAAAAAAGGGCAAAAAAAACACCTCTGACAATTGCAAATCAGAGGTTTATATTCAATTTATAGTAGAAACCAGCTTACCACGTCCCAGCTTGTCCTCCCAAAATGCTTTAACCTGTCCCGAAGCTCAGAAGGATCGGTTAAACTGGGAACCTAACAGTATGACGGCCTGAAACTGCTGTTAAGAAAGCTCAGCCGTCTCAACCCTTTCTTCTATAATTAGTAACTATTATAAATCACTATTAATTTATAAGCTTGAATTAATCTTGGATGACATCCTATTTCATTTGATGCTGATCGGTAACTTTAGTTTTTCCCATCTGATCACTATTCCTGGATCTTCAATATCAATAGATAGTCTTTCCTGATTAGTGTCTTCGAAGATAGGCATGACTTCTACGCGAAGCACATCATTACCCTCATCGTACTGAAAGTGTCCATGTTCTAGATTCCATTCCGAATTAAAAATAACAGTCCAAGGTCCTGTTTCTTTTGGGATTGTAAAAAGAGAATATTTCCCTGCCTTCAATGTCTTCCCCTCTACTGAAATGTCCTCGGACAACTCTATCCAAGACGCTTCATTGGCACCTGTTCTCCATACCACATTATATGGAACCAGATCTCCCCATAATTCCCGATCTTTGACTGCAGGAGAGCCATACTGTACTTTGATTGCCTTCCCAGATATCTTTCCTTCTTTCACTTCAATTGGACTTGGCCTTTGGTCTTCTGCGTCAGCAGCAGCCTCCAACGTTTCTTCACCTGAAGTAGATCGCTCATTTTCAGTTGATTTTGGTCCACAGGAGGTAAAAACCACTGCCACAAGTGCCGAGGTCAAAATAGATTGGTACGTGTTCATATCAGTAAATTTTCTATCGAAATAACTCTTTTTCCTGAGATCAGCAAAATTCAAGCCCTACTTGGAGCAAACAATTCTTGTACTACCTAATTGTTTACGTATAAATAATTCTACTGGTTGTATATTCAACTCCCTGACTATCCGGGCAAAGTAAAGTGGAATTGCAGCCAAACTGTTTTCATATTCGAGGCAAATATATTGGAGATATAGAGAATCCCGGCTTCCTTCAAGTCTCCGTCTTTACATTGGTATTTTCCAACTGCTGGTAAAAAACGGTGCTCTAATGATGAATTGATTCTGCATTAACCCTTCATACTTACAACACTTCCACTTAGTTTAATTAATAGCAAAATACGATTACGGTGTTTTCAATTCCGGACAGATCAATACGATCCGCACAAGCTTTTTCAATAATTGAATTGAAGGCAGTCCTTCCGCAAAAAGATTTCAGGGCTACGCCCCCTAGATTGTTGTTAGCTGTTCGGCAAACTGCCCCCCCTTCCTTCGGCAGGTGCGACTGAATACTTTTTTTCTTTGAATCTTGGATCTTGACTCTTTAAATCTTGGCTCTTCTCCACCCTGGTCTGTGTCATCACAGACCGGGACATTACCTGACGAGGGCCAAGAGGAAAACATTCAAACGTTCCGATGGAACGTCCTCCGATTTCTCCTTATAATAACTATCTACCAATTGTCCCGACGGGACAATTTTTAATTACAGGGCTACGCCCCTGGGTTATAGTGGCTGTGCCGGTCTGCGACTGTCCACTGAAAAACTGCGACTTGTTCTCGACTCTTGGTTCTCGACTCTTGGTTCTTGACTCTTGGTTCTTGACTCTTGGTTCTTTAATTGCGTTCATCCTAATTTATCCAAAATTGGATCGAAGATTGTAAAGATGTTCAGTATCATTCACCAAATTTGAAACATGATCCATAGTTTTGTGCCGATTTCGATTAATTTCAATTCATGAAAATCATCACCGGGCTAATTTTTGTCATTTCTTTAATTCTATTTTCAAGCGTTTATATTTCTCCGGAATATTTACCGTATGTGGGGCTTCTTCCATTTTTTATCCCGATTATTTTACTAATCAACGTATTCCTGTTGGCAGTTCTCATTCTATCCTGGAGAAAACTGGCCTTCTTGCCACTACTAGCGTTGCTGATCGGATATAAATTTGCACTGATTACATTCCAGCTGAACCCTAAAAATGAAAATGCCGATGGTCTAAAAGTTCTCAGCTACAATGCCCATTTATTTGATTACAAAAGCAGGACTGAAGGAAAATTTGACCCCAACATCTTCACCTGGCTTCAGGAGCAGCCTGCAGACATTAAAGTCTTTCAAGAATTCTTTGATGATCGTACCACCGCTTCACGTAATGCCACCAAGCTACTTGGAAAAGATGCGGGATACGAAATGTTCTATCAGATCATTGAGGGAAATTCAAAAAAGAGATCTTATGGTTTGGCTATATTTTCCCGCTACCCCATCATCAACCAAGGAAAGATCTTTGGCGAAAACAGTAACGGTGCTATTTTCGCTGACATAAAGATCAAGAGTGACACGATCAGAATATATGACGCGCATCTGGAGTCTATGCGGATTAATTCTGAAGGACTGGAAAATCTCGAAGGGTTAAAGCAAAATTACAGGCAGACCATGGGAAAACTGCACAGAGGAAGCCTCGCAAGAAGCAAACAAATAAAAGTGCTTCTTGAGCATATCGAAAATAGCCCCCATCCGGTCATTTTGATGGGTGACCTGAATGAACTTCCTTATTCCTATGCGTATTTTAAGTTGGGAGAAAATCTAAACAGTGCTTTTGAAGAAGCTGGAAGAGGGTTTGGTTTTAGCTATAACCGAATATTATTTTTCCTACGGATTGATCATATTTTTACAAGCAAATCAATAAATACCTTAAAGTTCAAAACTCATCGGGAAGTTGATTATTCAGATCATTATCCTATTTCAGCGACTTTAACCTGGGATGGTTATGGAGAATAATCCTGAACTGCTTAACTTGCCGTCTAAGTGAAATACAAATTCAAAAAATGAAGCAATACCACGACTTGATGCGGAAGATCCTTGAAGAAGGAGTTACAAAAGGTGATCGAACAGGCACCGGAACAAAAAGCATTTTTGGCCATCAGATGCGTTTTGATCTATCGAAGGGCTTTCCTGTGGTGACAACTAAAAAACTTCATTTAAGATCTATTATCGTCGAATTGTTATGGTTTCTGAAAGGTGATTCCAACATCCAATACCTGAATGACAATAAGGTTTCGATCTGGAATGAATGGGCAGATGAAAATGGAGACTTAGGTCCTGTATACGGCTACCAATGGAGGCATTGGCCAGATGGAAAAGGTGGTGAAATCGACCAGATCAAAAATCTCATCCATCAAATCAAAACCAAACCAGATAGCCGTAGACATATCGTAAGCGCTTGGAATGTGGCTGATGTAGACAACATGGCTTTGCCTCCCTGTCACACGATTTTTCAGTTCTATGTAGCTGAAGGAAAGCTCAGTTGCCAATTGTACCAGCGAAGCGCAGATGTGTTTCTTGGAGTTCCCTTTAACATTGCATCCTACGCGCTATTTACGATGATGGTGGCACAAGTTTGTGACCTTGAGCTTGGGGATTTTGTACATACATTTGGTGATGCTCATTTATATTCCAATCATCTGGATCAAGCAAAACTACAATTGAGTAGAGATTTGAAGGAGCTCCCCACAATGAAAATCAATCCGGAGGTGAAAGATATTTTTGCCTTTAAATATGAAGATTTCGAGCTGATCAACTACGATCCCCATCCACATATTAAAGCCGCTGTGGCAGTTTAGTTAATTGGTTGGAAGGTTGTTGCCTCCCTGGGTTTAATCCGTTATCCAGCATTTGGCATTCGATGTTCTATATTTTAAAAAGTTTAAAGTGGAAAGTGAGAAGGTTTTTCTCCTCCATTTTCTGACTTTCTGATTCATTCTATGTTTGGCATTTGAGCCTTTAGATTTCAGACTTCACACTTTAGACTTCACATGCCACACTTGTCACTTAAAAAAGGGGATAATCCGAAAAACCGGAATTATCCCTTTTTATTTTACAAATAAACTCCGCAGTAATCAGAACTTAATCTTCTAATTCATATTTCAAAGTTCTTCCTTTCTCAACCGCAGGAAGTCCCTCAGTCATCCATAAAGGAGCTGGGGCCCCTTTCAAATAATGATCAAAGAACTGGCTAAGCCGGACTGACAAATCTTTTCTATTTTTGCGCTCTTTCAGATTGTGATCCTCTCCATTATACTGCAGTAACCATGCTGGCTTATCAAGCCTTTTCAAGGCCATGAACATCTCAATACCCTGATACCATGGCACAGCACCATCTTCATCGTTGTGCATAATTAATACGGGAGTATTGACGCGATCCATGAAAAACAAGGGTGAATTTTCGATGTAATACAACGGCTTTTGCCATAATGTCCCGCCAATTCTTGATTGCGTCTGCTCATATTGAAACATTCTGCTCATGCCAGTACCCCACCGGATTCCTCCATACGCAGAAGTCATATTGACCACCGGAGCACCTGCACCTGCAGCTTTGAACATATCAGTCTGGGTGATCAAATAAGCCACTTGATATCCACCCCAACTTTGACCTTGTATCGCCATATTATCAGCATCTACAAAGCCTTTGGCAACAATCGACTGCACACCAGGAATGATACAATTATATGCACTCGGTCCTGGCAAGCCCAACTTGTATTTAATATCCGGTACAAAAACCAGATATTCATTGCTCACAAAATAAGGGATATTAATAGTAGAAGCGCTCGGCGCCGGAGCTCGATAGTTGTGCAATCCATCGCTGCTACGCTCGTAGAAATACACCATCATCGGATATTTTTTCGAAGAATCAAACCCTTCCGGCTTAAACAATAAGCCCTGCATCGGATCACCATCTGCGGTTATATAATCCACTAATTCAACCGACCCCCAATTCACGGTTGCCTGTTGGGGATTGAGTGATGAAACCTTCTTAAGGCCATTAAAATTCATATCAGTCAAATACAAATCGGGACTTTCTTGATAACTCGATCTCTTAAGAATAATTGCATCACTTTCCTCTGCCTTTGAAAAACCCTGGTAACGATTTGGCGTCATTAGCAATTTTTTTGGTGATTCAGGTCCCTTGTAAGAACCTATATAAAAGCCCGCCTCTTTGGTTTGCTCGTTAAAAGCAGTAAGCAGCAATTGCCCAGAAGGATCTATACTGTGCTCTTCAGGCTCAAGATCTTCATACCTGAATACAGTGGCATTCTTTCTGCCTTCGCCATTGGTCAGGTTGACCCCTTGAGAAGGATTTTTTGGGTCAATTTTCCAAATATCGAACCGATCATTAACTAGAAAAGCGGCATCTCCCTTTAACCATCCGGCGATGCCATAGTCTCCTGGTAAGGAAGGCGAATCATGCAATTCGTCATAGAAAGGCACTGGAATACCCTTTGTCAGTTGAATTTTCTTCTTCTCAGCAATATCATATGCTACCCAGCTACTATCCCGGGAAGCATACCAATACACATATTTTCCTTCCGGAGAAAGTGATGGGTAGCCGGAAGCATTCTTTTCAATTAGCGTTCGTTTTCCATCCCGGAAATCCACCAAGTAGATATCTCTGCCAATCTGAATATCCCAACTATAACTTCTTCTGTACGGATCGTCCGTGGTGGCAAGCGTATACTCTTTTTTTATTTTGTAGGGAAGTGTAATATTTTCCAGTTCAGAATCACCTAGTTGGGTAATCTGATCGGAGGATAAATCCAAGGTGGCCAGAAACGAAGATTTTTTTTCATCATCCTTATTTTTCAATTGCATCGGCTGGATCTCATCATCCTGCCATCCCCAAATGTCCAAGCTGACTCTGTCCTCTTCCAGTATTGTAGTGTCGGACTCATAATCGAAATCAACATAATCTTTTGTAACGCCAAAGAACAATCTCTCTTCATCTTCAGAAAATTTAATGTTTCCATCTGCACTTACCCGATGATTTTCATGTATACCTTCGGAAGTTTTGGTCGCTACTTCTTTAGTATCGGCATCTTTAATAGTAGTCAAATAAAGAGAATGGTATGGCTTCTCCGACTTTGCAGAATCATTGGTTGCTATGAAGGCTAAATACTTCGCTTCAGGTGAAAAAGTGGTTTTAGTATAACTGGTCATGCCTTCAGAAATCAAACTACGCTCTCCATTCTCAAGATTCAGCAGGTAGATTGCCGCGTTATCCAGCGTATCCTCTTCTGCCATCACATATTCCAGATATTCCCCTTTTGGAGAAAAGCTGTACGAAATCACACGCTCAAATTCATATGAAACAGCTCCATCCAGCGATCTCACTTCAAGCTTAGTCCCTTCTGTCTTCTTTGACTTTTCAGACTTTTTATCAGTACTGGCTTTAATACTGTCCGCTTCAGTCTTTTTCTCCTCCTTTTCCTTCTCGTAAAGAATAGCCAGCCAGTCCCCTTCTTTTTCAGGAGTGGCGAAAGATTTCACACGTGGGACTTTCACCAAATCCCCCGGTTCCAGTGCATATATAAATAGCGTATCTGCTGGTAAGTCCTCCTTCTTGGTCTTTTTTAATTTTAACACATGAACAGAATCTTTTTCTGGAACAATTTTTCCAACTGCAAAAGAATTGCTTGGTGAGAACCCAAAAGAAGATCCTCTAGGTATTACTATTCTTTTCTCGGGATCTTGGTATGGAAAAATTTCTACTCTTCCATCACCATCTTGAGGTGATACCTGAAAACCGACCCATTTGCCATCCTTTGAGATTTTCTCATCAGCAATACTTTCCCATCCATCGTAATCTGAATGGTTCAACGGTCGCTTTTGCTGTGCAAAACCAACTTGGAATGCAATAATAAAAAGCAGCAAAAATCCTTTTGCCTTAGTTGATATACTCATATTCTTTTAATTAAATTTTTAATTCAATTTCAATGTGTCAGAACTAAAAGATGCCCTGAATCAAGTTAATGACCCTAGGGTGGGCTATTTTATGAAGCAAAGCGTGGATCTTCTCCCTTTCCACATGGCAACAGATCCTAAGGTTCACCAGATAAAATCCGGGATTTTACATTCTGAATGATTTTGTGCGTCTGCTCTGCAAGCTGCACGCATGGTATCAGTTCGCTGGAGATACCAGACAGTGACATCCTATTTATTTGGGCTATCTTCATAAAAAGTGGTGGTTTGTAATTCTCCAAAAATATAAATCAGCCTCAAAGCAAGCCCCACCGCTTAAAAAAAAAAGCAACAGAACGCTTACCAACTTTAGCAGAGTCACTACGTAAACTTCTGCAAAAGTGTCGCTTCCGATTTAAAGCAAGGGCTATAAAAAAATTCTGTTTTAAGAGATTTTCCCACGGGTGTAAAACAAAAAAGTCTTGCCAAAAGCAAGACCCTTTTCAGAATATAAACCCAAATATAACTTTAGAGATTAAAAGTTTCTATTGAAATTAAATTAAAATTTGGACATGAAATATATCTCAGATTTTAATTCGAAATTTTATCGGTTCAACAAAATTATCAATTGAACTTCTAATTTGATTCCAAAGTAAATAGATTTTGAGTTTAATTACAAATTGAAAAAAAAATTTTGCAATATTTTGAACAATCTTTAATTTACAGGCGGATTCATTAACAATCATCTAAATTAACCCGAGAAAAATGGATAAAATTTTAGATATCGACAACATAGACCTAAAGATCATTTCGCTTCTCAACGAAGATGCGAAAACCCCTTATACCGAAATCGCTAAAAAAGTTTTCGTTTCATCGGGTACAGTGCATGTCAGAATGAAGAAACTAGAGGATATGGGTATCGTCAAAAGCGCTACTTTAAATATCGATTTCTCCAAACTTGGCTATGACATTTCAGCTTTCTTGGGAATCTATCTGGAGAAGAGCTCACTTTATGACACCGTCATAGAAAAGCTAAAAACTATCTCCGAAGTGGTAAGTGCCTACTACACGACAGGTAACTATTCGATTTTCGCCAAAATCATTTGTAGAGATACCAACCACCTGAGATTTGTACTGGACAATATTCAGAAAGTAGATGGTATTGACCGTACCGAAACTTTAATTGTACTGGAAGAATCAATCAATCGGCCTATCCAGTTTTTCGATAAAGAAAAGTAACAATTAAGATTAAATCCAGATTAAGACTTTTACATCTTTTTCAAGAAATCAAGGTATTGTGGCCCCACTACCCTTTTTTTGTGAAAACCTTAAAATTTAATTAAAAAAGGCTATTTCTATCGAACTTTTATATGCCCGATAGAATTAAGCAATAGGATACAGCATAATATTTTCATTATATGTTGTACCTTCGCATTAAAATGTAATTAGTCTAAATAACTCAGCAAAAATGAGCAAAGACAATCAGATTTTAGAAGAACTTACTTCAAAAGAATATGAACATGGATGGTCTGTCAACTACGAGGCCGATGAGGCTCCCGTTGGTTTGACGGAAGAAACTATCCGATGGATATCTGCAAAAAAAGAAGAGCCTGAATGGTTACTTGAATGGCGATTGAAGGCCTTTAAGACTTTCCTCAATATGGAAGAGCCAAAGTGGGCGAATGTTCGTTACCCTAAAATAAATCTTCAGTCTCTAAAATATTATTCTGCTCCGAAGCAAGCGAAAAAACCAAAAAGTCTGGACGAAGTTGATCCAGAATTATTGGATATATACAAGCGTTTGGGGATTAACTTGAATGAGCAAAAGAGACTTCAGGGAATAGCTGTTGACGCCGTTCTTGATTCAGTTTCCGTAGCTACCACCTTCAAGGGCACCCTTTCCAAACTGGGGATTGTATTCTGCTCCTTTAGTGAGGCGGTAAAAGATCATCCTGAACTGGTGAAGAAATACCTAGGTTCTGTAGTACCTATGACTGACAACTATTATGCAGCACTTAATTCTGCTGTATTCTCTGACGGGTCATTCTGCTATATTCCTAAGGGCGTTCGCTGCCCAATGGAGCTTTCTACCTATTTCCGTATCAATGCCGCAAATACCGGCCAATTTGAGCGGACCTTGATCATAGCAGAAGATGAATCTTATGTTTCTTACTTGGAGGGATGTACTGCTCCACAGCGTGATGAAAATCAATTGCACGCGGCGGTAGTAGAGATCTATGCAGGAGCACATGCAGAAGTTAAATACTCCACTGTACAGAACTGGTTCCCAGGTGATAAAGAAGGAAAAGGCGGGATTTTCAATTTCGTAACCAAGCGTGGAATTTGCGCAGGTGACTTCTCAAAAATCTCCTGGACTCAAGTAGAAACGGGATCTGCAGTGACCTGGAAGTATCCATCTTGCATATTGAAAGGTGATAATTCCATCGGAGAATTCTATTCCGTGGCGGTGACCAACAATTATCAGCAAGCAGATACCGGTACCAAAATGATTCATATTGGTAAGAACACCAAATCAAGAATCGTTTCTAAAGGTATATCTGCAGGGAAATCACAGAACTCCTACCGGGGCCAGGTGCAGGTGATGAAGCGTGCTGCAAATGCACGTAATTTCTCTCAATGTGATTCCCTATTGATGGGAGACCGTTGCGGGGCACATACCTTCCCTTATATTGATATCAATAATCCAACTGCAAAAGTTGAGCATGAGGCCACTACTTCGAAGATCGGAGAAGACCAGCTTTTCTACTGCAACCAGCGGGGCATTGCTACTGAAGATGCGGTAGCATTGATTGTAAATGGCTACGCCAAGGAGGTACTAAATCAATTGCCGATGGAATTTGCTGTGGAAGCACAGAAGTTATTGGCATTGACACTGGAAGGCTCTGTAGGGTAAAAATTAATTGGAAATTTCTGATTTGAAATTATGGCGACCATTACCCGGTTTGAAGATCTGGAAGTCTGGAAGAAATCCAGAATATACTGCCGGGAAGTATTTGCTTTAACGCAACTCAATGGTTTTGAAAAAGATTTCAGTCTGAAGAATCAAATTAATGCTTCATCAGGCTCAATTATGGACAATATAGCTGAAGGTTTTGAGCGGGAAGAAAATAAGGAATTCATCCAGTTCCTCAGCATCGCAAAAGCATCAGCAGGAGAGTCAAGATCCCAGTTATATAGGGCTTTTGACCGAAATTATATTTCAGAAGAGACACTTAATAAGACTCTTAAAGATGGTCTGGAAATAGGTAAGTCCATCGCTGGATTTATATAAAGTATCTAAAAGAAAGTGGAATTAGAGGGAACAAGTTTAAAAACTAACTATCAATCTTCCCCAATTTCAAATATCAAATGTCAAATTTCGAATTATGCTTAGTATAAAAAATTTGCACGCCTCTATCGAAGGAACTCCCATTCTTAGAGGAATTAATCTTGAAGTGAAAGCAGGAGAAGTCCATGCAATCATGGGGCCAAATGGCTCAGGTAAATCAACGCTTGCCTCAGTTTTGGCAGGAAGAGAAGAATATGAAGTTACTGAAGGCGAGGTAATGTTTAAAGGAAAGGACCTGCTTGATCTTTCACCAGAAGATAGAGCAAGAGAAGGCGTATTCCTTGCTTTTCAATATCCTGTAGAAATCCCGGGCGTAAGCTCCACCAATTTCCTTAGAACTGCTGTGAATCAGGTACGGGAGTATCGTGGTGAAGAACCCTTGGATGCGGTGAAATTCCTTACATTGATGAAGGAAAAAATGAAACTTGTGGAGATCGATCAGAAGCTTTTGAGCAGATCCCTCAACGAAGGCTTCTCCGGTGGTGAAAAGAAAAGAAACGAGATCTTCCAGATGGCAATGCTCGCTCCTACCCTTTCTATATTGGATGAGACAGATTCAGGTTTGGATATCGATGCCCTACGTATCGTATCAAACGGAGTGAACCAACTGAAATCAAAAGATAACGCCACAATTGTAGTAACCCACTACCAAAGATTGTTGGATTATATTATTCCTGATTATGTACACGTATTGTACAAGGGACAAATCGTAAAATCAGGTACTAAAGAACTAGCGTTAGAGCTAGAAGAAAAAGGATACGACTGGATCAAAGATGAAGTCGATTCTAACGCTACCGTTTGATTTTCATTCTAAAACATCACGCATGAGTACGCTTATTAAGCAAGATATACCGGTGGAATTTTTGGACAATGCAGACAAAAGCTTTGAACAAGCGCGTACTGCTGGTAAGGATGCTTTCCTGGCTCAAGGATTTCCAACCAATAAATCAGAAGAGTACAAATTCACGGCGATCAGTAAAAAGATCGAGCAAAACATTCAAAACTTTGCGCCAGCAGACGCTTTTGAAGTCACTGCGGCCCAAGTAGATGCTCACAAGTTCGAGGGATTTGAAGGAGATGTATTGGTTTTTGCAAACGGCCATTATCAGCCTTCTCTATCTTCTAGTCCTGCTGGAGTCGAAATCAGCCTGCTCTCTGAGAAAGCAAATACTGCCATTGGAAGTATCGCCAAACCGGAAAAAGATCCATTCTGCGCGCTGAACCAAGCAACCTTCAATGCTGGAATCTTTATTTCAGTTCCTAAGAAAGTTCAAATTCAAAAACCAATTTTGTTATTGAACTTCTACAAATCTACAACTGGGCAGGTAATTCAACCGCGTGTCTGGATTGAAGCCGGGGATTTTGCAGAGGTTACTTTCATTACCCATAGTGTCAATTTGAGTGACACGCCTTATTTGGTGAATAAAGTAGTGGAAGTGAAAGGAGGAGCTAATTCTCAAATCCGCTTCTACAAGTTGCAAAATGAAGGTAAAAATGCGATTGAAGTAAGCAACATTGAAACTGACGTTCAGAAGGATGGTAGATTTACGTCTGTTACTATTTCTCTATCAGGGGAAATGGTCAGAAACAACCTGAGCCTGAATATCCTTGGAAGCAATTCGGAAGGCAATATGTACGGCATTTACCTCCTAAATGGCAAGTCTCACGTGGATAACCATACTAACGTGGACCATACAGTGCCCCATGCCGAATCCAATGAACTTTACAAGGGAATTCTTGCTGACAGTTCACGTGGGGTCTTCAATGGAAAAATCTTCGTCAGACAAGACGCTCAGAAAACGAATGCCTTCCAGCAGAACAACAACATCCTGCTTTCTGAAGATGCTGTGGTAAATACTAAACCACAATTGGAAATCTGGGCAGACGATGTCAAATGCTCCCATGGATGTACCACTGGCCAGCTTGATGAGGAGGCCTTATTCTACCTGCAAGCCCGTGGTATAGCCAAAGATCAGGCTAAAGGATTGCTCCTTTATGCTTTTGCAGGAGAAGTTCTAGAACATATCACCGATGAGAGTTTCCGTGAATATTGCATTGCACAGGTTCAGGAACGCTTAGGAAGCAAATTCTAAGACAATGGGATTAGACATAGCAAAAATCAGAGACCAATTTCCAGTACTCCATCAAGAAGTGCATGGCAAACCATTGGTTTATTTTGACAATGCTGCTACCACCCAAAAGCCTCAATCTGTTCTGAATGCTTTGACGCAATACTACCAAAACGATAACTCAAACATTCACCGTGGTGCCCATGCCTTGGCAGACCGGGCTACTCACTATTTTGAAAAAACCAGAGAAGTAGTCCAGAATTTCATCAATGCCAGGGAATCTGCAGAGGTGATTTTCACTAAAGGGACAACCGAAGGGATCAACTTGGTAGCTTCTACTTTTGGAAGAAAATTTGTGAAAGAAGGTGATGAGATCATCATTTCCACATTAGAACACCATTCTAATATTGTACCGTGGCAAATGCTTTGCGAAGAAAAAGGTGCATTGTTAAAAATCATACCTATTAATGAGGCCGGAGAAATCATTTTCGAAGAATATGAAAAGTTGCTTTCTCCTAAAACAAAGTTGGTCAGTATTGTCCATGCATCCAATGCGCTGGGAACAATCAATCCGGTAAAACGTGTTATCGAAGCTGCTCATGCTGTGGGTGCTAAAGTCTTGTTGGATGGCGCCCAGAGCTCAAGTCATTTGCATATTGATGTACAGGATCTGGATTGTGATTTCTTTGCCTTTTCTGCCCATAAGCTTTATGGACCAACCGGACTGGGGGTTTTGTATGGCAAAAGAGACGTATTTGAGACCATGCCTCCTTATCAAGGTGGGGGGGAAATGATCAAGGAAGTCACTTTTGAGAAGACCACTTTCAACGAAATCCCTTTCAAGTTTGAAGCAGGTACACCAAATATTGCCGACGTCATCGCGTTCAAATCAGCAATAGATTTCATCAATGAACTGGGCAAAGATGCCATCAAATCCCATGAGGATGAGTTACTTGCCTATGCTAATGAACATTTAAATCAAATCAAGGGGTTTATACCAATAGGCACGGCCAAAGAAAAAGTAAGCGTACTTTCGTTCAACATTAACGATATGCATCCTTTTGATGTGGGAATGATGCTGGACGCAAACGGTATTGCTGTAAGAACAGGCCACCACTGTACGCAACCATTGATGAAAAGATTTGGAATTGAAGGAACTGTTAGGGCTTCGTTTTCGGTTTATAATTCAAAATCAGAAATTGATAAATTGGTAGAAGGCGTACGCCGGATAGCCCGAATAAAAAATAAATGAGTAGTATTGAGGAAGTTCAGGATGAGATAGTTTCGGAATTTGAAATCCTTGGGGATGACAAAGAATCCACCATTTATTACATCATGGAATTGGGCGGAAGTCTGGAAGATTTTCCTGATGGTGAACGGATTGAAGAAAATACCATCAAAGGCTGTCAATCAAAAGTGTGGCTGATTGGTGAGGAGAAAGATGGTAAAGTACATTTTCAAGCAGATTCGAATACTGATATTACCAAAGGCTTGATCTCGCTATTGCTGCGGATTCTGAACAATAGAACCCCAGAAGAGATTATAAATGCGAAATTGGATTTCGTAGAACGTATCGGTATGGGATCCATCATCGGAAGCCAGCGGTCTAATGGATTTGCTTCCATGATTAAGCAGATCAAATTATACGCTTTGGCTATTCAAACTAAGCAAAATGTCTGAAAGTATGTCAACAGAAAGTAAATCGGAAACAACAGTAGGACAAGTGGAAAACCTTAAGGAGAAGGTGGTTCAGGCTATTAAATTAGTCTATGATCCGGAAATTCCTGTGGATGTGTATGAGTTGGGGCTGATCTACGAGATTACGGTATACCCTGTAAATAATGTGTATGTACTAATGACATTAACCTCTCCCAATTGTCCGTCTGCAGAGTATATTCCTACAGAAGTAAAAGACAAAATCCAACAAATTCAGGGGATTAATAATGTAGAAATCGAATTGACATTTGATCCGCCTTATTCACAGGACATGATGTCCGAGGCAGCAAAACTTGAGTTGGGTTTTCTATAATCAAGAACTATAAATTAGAATAAAATGTATCCAGAAGAATTGATCGCTCCTATGAGAGCAGAACTTTCCAGCGTAGGATTTCAAGAGTTCAGAACAGCTGAACAAGTTGCAGCGCATCTTGGTCCAGATCATAAAGGAACCACTTTAGTAGTAGTGAATTCAGTGTGCGGTTGTGCTGCAGGTGCAGCAAGACCAGGTGTTACTTATGCAGTAGAAAATGCTAAAGTGAAGCCTACTACCCTTGCGACTGTATTTGCTGGCAACGATAGAGAAGCGGTAGATAAAGTGAGAGAACTTTGCTTACCCTATCCTCCTTCTTCACCTGCAATGGCTTTATTTAAAGACGGAGAATTGGTGCACTTCATCGAGCGTCATCACATAGAAGGTAGAAATGCAAAAATGATTGGCGACCACCTTGTGGAAGTTTTCGAGCATTTCTGCGCATAATAAAAGAGCCCTCAGGGGCTTTTTTTATTACAAAAAACAATCAATCAAAGATTTAGCCCAGGTTATATTTTGGTTTCCAGCTAAAATTGCTGGACTATAGAAATAGTATATCTGGTGAAAAATTTCTTTTTCGCAAGATTATTATTCCATTAGCCAAATGTAAAGCCAATAAACAACCTGATTTTATTATCTTAAGGGCCTAATACGAGGTTTTTTTACATATGCAATCCAAACAATAATTATATGTCTGAATCAGCTAAGCTTTCTTTCAAAGGACAAGACTATGAATTTCCGGTTATTACCGGCACAGAAAATGAATCAGCGATTGATATCGCCAAACTACGTGCATCCTCGGGTTTAATCACCCTTGACCCAGGATACAAAAACACAGGTGCTACCAAAAGTGCAATAACATTTTTAGATGGTGAAGAAGGTATTCTTCGCTATAGAGGTTACAGAATTGAAGATCTGGCTGAGAAATCTACATTCTTGGAGGTATCTTACTTATTGATCTATGGAGAACTCCCAACTCAGGCTGAATACGAAAATTTCTCCAAAGAAATTACTCATCACACCTTAGTGCATGAAGACATCAAGAAAATACTAGAGGGATTCCCTTCCAATGCCCATCCAATGGGTGTATTATCTTCTTTGATCTGTGCTTTGACAGCATTCTATCCAGATTCATTGAATCCTAACAGGAACAAGGAGGAAGTTAATCTCAGCATCATTCGTTTGATCGCTAAAATGCCAACCTTCGCAGCTTGGGCGTACAAAAACGAGATGGGGCATCCGGTAAACTATCCTGACAATTCACTTGATTACTGCGGCAACTTCCTGAAGATGATGTTTGCGCTACCTGCAGAGAAGTACGATGTGGATCCAGTAGTATCATCTGCCTTGGACAAATTATTGATTCTACATGCGGATCATGAGCAAAACTGCTCCACTTCTACTGTAAGAATAGTAGGATCATCCCAAGCAAGCATTTATGCCTCTATTTCTGCTGGTATCAATGCGCTGTGGGGTCCACTTCATGGCGGTGCTAACCAATCTGTAATCGAAATGCTTGAAGCTATTAAAGCTGATGGTGGAGATGCGAAAAAATATTTGGATAAAGCCAAGGACAAAAACGACCCGTTCAGATTGATGGGCTTTGGACATAGAGTATATAAGAACTTTGATCCAAGAGCAAAAATCATCAAGAAAGCAGCTGATGACGTGTTAGAGAAATTAGGCGTAAACGATCCTGTGCTGGATATTGCCAAAGAACTGGAGCATGCTGCACTCAATGATCAATATTTCATTGACCGTCAATTATATCCAAATGTGGACTTCTACTCTGGAATCATTTACAGAGCACTTGGGATCCCTACAGATATGTTTACGGTGATGTTTGCTCTGGGTAGACTTCCAGGTTGGATAGCTCAGTGGAAAGAAATGCGTGAAAATGGAGAACCAATAGGAAGACCTAGACAGGTTTATACCGGAGCCAACGAACGCGATTACGTGTCTATGAACAAGCGCTAATAGGAATTATTCTATTGAAGAACTATAATAACCAGCCTCCTCGGCTGGTTATTTTTTTGCTTAATGGAATTTCACCTGTTAACCAATTTGTGAACTTCTGCAGGTACAATATGCGTATCAGGAATGATGAACGTAACTTTAAATTGATCACACCCCTTCTCGAGCCCTGGGTTTCAGGAGCCGAAAGGATCTTACCGAATTCGCCAATTCGATTATTTATCTCAAAAAGTATTCAATTAATAGGAACTGGTGTTAATTTTGGTTTTTCACCCCTTAATTTTCAGAATATGGATACCCATTCCTTAGATAATGCAGTAGCATTAACCAAAAAATTCACTACTAAGCCAACAAATGAAGAGTTACTGAAGCTATACGGACTTTACAAGCAAGCAACCGAAGGTGATAATGAAACTGAGCGTCCTGGAGGTTTTGACTTTAAAGCCGCTGCCAAATACAATGCCTGGATGAATAATCGGGGAATTTCAAAAATTGAAGCTGAAAAACAGTATAGCCAATTAGTGAATGATTTAGCCAAAAAGTATATTTAATTAAAAATAGTCGACGTATAACGGTCAACGGACCACAGCTGCCCGTTGACCGTTGTACATTAACCACTGAGAATGATTCCTGCCTTTGTCGGACTGATTCCTGACTCTTTTGATTCTGGGCTGCGCCCATGCTACCCATCTAGCCTACCTACGGCAGGCCTTGTTGTAGGAAAGTTTCTGCACCATCAACTTTCCACATTCTTGATACTTATTATTTGAAAAATTACTCTTTGTTCTTGATTCTTGGCTCTTGCTACACGACTTCTATTTCGTTTCCCTCCTCGCCACAAACGGCCGTTTCCAAATTATAATCGTGCACCGAGGAAATAGCTCTTTTTCACTTTTTACCATGGGTTCCGCTCATGGCTACCAATATTAATTCCCTCTGGTAATTGTTCTACTTGATACCTAGTATCTGATACTTCCTACTATCATGTCTTGGCCCTTTGATTATCTTGATTCTTGATTCTCGGCTCTTTATTCTTGTTTCTTGGCTCTTCGGTTCTTGACTCTTGGCTCTTGCCATTGCCGGCAGTCAGGCTTGATTCTCTTCAAATCCTTCTTCCTAACTTGGAGGCTATAACACTGCCCAAAATGAGCTGCTGAATATGGTAAAGCATCACTGGAAGAAGCACAAGGCCTAATATCGCTGGATCGGGAAATATCACGTTTCCGATAATCACTCCATGTACCAATGACTTTTTTGAAGCACAAAACAAAGCAGTAATTTCATCTTCCAATGTAAACCTCATCAACCTGCACACACAATAGATTACAAACCACATCAGGATAAAGATAGAAAGCATGGTAAAGCTCACTTCCAGAAGAGTGCTGATTTTATAGGGAGCAAACACCTTCTGCTCAAAGGAATTGGAAAAAGCCGTGAATACAATCATCATGATCACCGTTTGATCAATATATTTCAGTCTGTTTAAGAAGGGTTGAATCTTTGGAAATAGCTTCCCATGGCAGAGCACGCCAACAAAAACTGGTAAAATTACTTTATATGTTAATTCAAGAAAAGTAGGTAAGAATTCAACATCTCCCTGTGCATCATTTCCGAGTAGATCCATCCATGCCGGAGTAATCACAACACCGAGCAAACTGGAGATACTTGCATTAAATATTGCAGCAGGTATATTGCCTCTGGCTATAGAGACTAACACTACCGAAGCACTTACCGTAGAAGGCAAAACAGAAAGGTAGTAGATACCCAGCTGAAAGTCACTATTGATCCAGGGAAGGTGAGATGCCACAATTAGGACAATAGCAGGAAATATAACAAATGTGGTAGACTGAATGAGTAAATGAAGCTTCCAATTGCGCAGTCCAGCCCGTAATTGCACCGGATCCAGCTTGACTCCATATAGGAAGAATACAATTGCTATCCCAACATTGATAAATGGTTTCCACGGAAAAGGTGAACTATCAGCCCCAGCGAATGGGAAAAGCCATCCCAAAAAAATAGCTGCAAAAATACCCAATAAAAACCCGTTTATTCCGACCTTACCCAATAGGGTTATTAGCTTTCTAATCATCAGTTAGTCAATCTTTTGAAATTATCACAAAGAATGGCTGTAGCTATGGCGACATTCAGGGATTCTGCCTGTCCAAACCCAGGAATGGTTACTTTCTCAGTTACTAACTTGCCAACTTCATCTGAAATACCCTTAGATTCATTCCCCATCAGTATGACACCTGGTTCTAGACTTTTCATTTGATGAATATTATTTCCATCCAAGAACGCTCCATAAACAGGCACTTGCCATTTTTGAAGAATTTTGGATAAATCCGCATAGAAAAATTCAACACGGGTAAATGATCCCATGCTTGCTTGAATCACTTTTGGATTATAAAATTCTGCTGTATGATTGGAAAAGACAAGTTTTTTGATCCCGTACCAATCAGCCACACGAATAATGGTGCCTAGATTCCCTGGGTCTCTGACATCGTCCAGCGCGATTGCCAACTCTCCTTTTAAGAGGTTAAATGGGTTGTTTTGTTTCATTTGAGCAATAGCCAACGCACTATCGTTGCTTTTATACTGCCCTAAATTTTCCAGTTGATTTTGGGTGAGTGTGATTTTCTCAACTTCTTTTTCAAATTTATCCTGATGCTCTTGAAAAAACGGTGCTGTCCCTAAAATTAGATCTACCTTGAAATCAGAATTGGCTACTTCTAGCACGCTTTTTTCTCCCTCTACAAAGAACTTCTGTTCCTGGTTCCGGAATTTCTTTTGATGTAAGGATTTTATAAACTTAACTGTATTTTTGCTAAGCATTCGGAATTACTATCTCATTTTGAAATTCACCAAATATATACTTTTTCTAGCTCTACTCGGGTCTTTACTAGGCTGTTCGGTCACTAAAAATCTTCGAGAAGGGCAATACGCTTTGGTAAAAAATGAATTAGAAGGCATAGAACAAGCTGATCATCTTGCCATTGAAGAACTTTACCTTCAAGAGCCGAACACATTCATCCCTTTCACAAATTCATCATTGGGTGTATCGATATATCGTCTGGGTGATACCTTCTATGACAGTGCTAAAGTGAGGGCTAAATTAAACGCCAAGCAACAGGAATTTGAAGGAATTTCTGCAAGTCTTGAACAAGATCCAGATGACAAACAACTACAGAAGCAACGAGAAAAAACCGAAACCCGTCTAGAACGCCTAAAAGAATTAAATGAATATGGTAATTTTCTGATGCGGACAGGAAATCCCGTCACTATACTAGACAGTGCCAAAGTCAAGCTTACCGTCACTGAGATAGACAATTTTTTGTATAATAAAGGATTTCTCGATGCCACGGTACAATATAGTGTGAGCACAAAAAAAAAGAAGGCATCGGTAACTTATCAGGTCACAGAAAGAGAACCCTATTTGCTTGATTCCATCTATTCGGGTACGGAAAATCAAGATATTATTTATCTTCTCAAGACTAATAAAGAGGCGTCTTTTCTTAAATCGGGGGAAAAGTATGATCAGGACAACTTCGTCAAGGAAAGAAATAGAATTGAAGACCTGTTAAAAAACAATGGTTTCTACATGTTCTCCAAGACCTTTATTGACTATAACCTTTATTATGACACCATCTCAAAGAAAATAAATGTTGAACAGCGAATATTCAAGCCTTCATTTGCGGATCGACATAAGCAATTTACTATAGATTCTATCACGTTCAGCGTGAGTCCACCTTCAGATGACTTTGTAGATCAGAAGGTCACACGAGATTTCAATAATATTGATTTCACATTTTATCGTGATCGCTTTTCAGCGAAACTATTCTCTTCCAGGATTTTCTTCAACATTGGCAGTCCCTACCGTCGGGTAGATGTCATTGAGACGCAGAAACAGCTAAGTAACTTGGATCTTTTTCGTTTTATTAATATTTCCTTTGATACCCTTGGCACCTCTCTCACTGCCAATATCCTTACCCAGCCCAATAAAAAATATCAATTGACCAACCAATTGGGTCTAAGTGTGACTGAGCAGCTCCCAGGGCCATTTTTCAGTGCATCTTTAAGAAATAGAAATTTTTTCAGGGCAGGTGAAATCTTAGAATTCAATTTCAGAGCTGGCTTGGAAGGTGTAGCTTCAGCCACCGATCAAGGGGTATACCAAAGCAGGGAACTTGGTGTTTCTACTGCTGTGATTTTTCCTAGATTCATTATTCCGTTTTATCCCAATAGTCTTGCGAAGCTAGGGCGCTACAACCCAAACACGCGGGTTTCATTTGGATATAATTATACCAATAGACCTGAATATACCCGAAGTGGTATCAATGGTCTTCTCGCATATACTTGGGCGACCCGGGGCAACAGGCAGCAGTTTACCATCAATGCTGCGGACATCAATTACATCCGTACGCCTCAGATGTCACCGGACTTCTTGGAAGTCCTCTTTGATCTAGAAAATCAGGGCAACAACTTAATCTGGTCCTTTCTGCCTTCCTTCATCAGTAGCATGTCTATGCAGTCTATCATCAACTTCAATAATTACGGTAATTACTCGATGAACCAAGCATCACTATTGAAGCTTTTCATGGAAAGTGGTGGTACGACACTCAACCTGGTTGATGCACCTAGCAATGATGAGGATATAGAGTTTGCCCGGTTCCAATGGTTGAAATTCCAAGCTGATTTCAGAAGATATTACCCGCTTTCGCGTAAGGCCACTATTGCTTATCGCGCTAATTTTGGGATAGCAAAACCTTATGGTGTAAGTACAGGTATCCTCCCTTATGAGAAATATTTCTTTGCCGGAGGTGGCACCAGCATCCGGGCATGGCAAGCACGGAGACTGGGGCCGGGAAGCTACACGCCGCCTATCGGCGATCGGGGACGATATGATTACGCATTTGAGCAACCAGCAGAGATGATTTTCGAAACTATGCTTGAATACAGAAGAAACCTTGCCGGGTACTTTGACATGGCAGTATTTATAGATGCTGGCAATGCTTGGGTAATCGGCGCAGACAATTCCAGGCCAGGAGCTGACTTTAGATTTGATCGGTTCTACAAAGAAATTGCCTTTGGCGCAGGGTTAGGATTACGGATGGACTTTGATTTCCTGGTTATTAGACTTGATCTAGCTACCAAAGCCATAGATCCTTCTATGCCAGAAGGTAGCCGCTGGGTTCTCGACAACTTATCGTTTAGAAATCCATTAGGAATCAAAGGGCAGACTGTTTTAAACTTTGGTATAGGCTATCCTTTTTAGAATGTTGGGGGTGGGCTGTTGGATGTGGGATGTTGGGTGGAAGTGACAGGAGACGGAAATGAATGTGGGAAGTTCAGTTATGCCAGGCAGGCAGGGATGATCACTTGAATAACCGGACATGTTAATGTCTGGGTAAAAAATGGATGCAAATAAAGGCTATCAGCCAGGTCTCCCGGTAGTCTTCTGATAGCGAAAATAAAAGAAAGCACATGGCACGGAAAACAAAGGAGGAAATCAGCGAGATTTACAAACAAATGCAGGATCATATCTGTAAGAGATTGGAAGAGGCTGACGGAAAAGGGGAATTTCAAGAGGATGAATGGCAAAGAGCAGAAGGTGGCGGAGGTAGGACCAGAATATTTAATTCAGGTGAAATTATTGAAAAGGGAGGTGTTGCTTTCTCAGCTGTTCATGGAAATACCCCTGATAAAATTCTCAAAAAACTAAATCTTGATAAAGCTGATTTCTTTGCTACCGGAGTATCTATAGTCCTTCATCCACGCAATCCCATGGTACCGATCATCCATATGAACATCCGGTATTTTGAAATGGATAATGGAACACATTGGTTTGGAGGGGGAATAGATCTGACACCACATTATATAGATGCAAAGGATGCCACGCATTTTCATTCGGAAGTGAAAGCCGTTTGTGATTCCTTTGATCTGAAGTACTACGAAAAGTTTAAATCATGGGCTGACGATTATTTTTATATCAAGCATAGAAGTGAATGCAGAGGAATAGGTGGGATTTTTTATGACCAGCTTTCATCAAGCTCTGATGATCATTTTGAGCAAATCCTTCAATTTAGTTTGGCAATTGGAAGATTATTCCCAGAAATCTATTCGCATTTTATGCAGAAAAATCATCAGATCAGTTATGGAGAAAACGAAAAACGCTGGCAAAATTTAAGGAGGGGACGATATGTGGAATTCAATTTGGTATGGGATTCTGGGACAAAATTTGGGCTAGACACCAACGGCCGTACAGAAAGCATCCTACTTAGTATGCCCCCACACGCCTCTTGGGAATATATGCATGAACCAATCGTAAATTCCAAGGAAGAATTTACCTTGAACCATCTGAAAAAGGGAATTGACTGGTTAAATTTTAAAGAATGATAGAGCAATTAAAATTGTGGGATGAGGAGTTATTTCTTTGGCTTAACTCCCATCACACTTCTTGGCTGGATCCAATCGCTTATTTTGCTTCGGAGACATTAACCTGGGTACCGCTTTATATTTTTTTGTTATACATCATTTACAAAAATGATCCTAAAAATAGCTGGTGGGTATTTGGAGGAGCAGCACTCACCATTCTTTTGGCAGATCAAATTACCTCAGGATTAATGAAGCCATATTTTGAAAGATTGAGGCCATGTCATGATGAACGATGGGATGGCATGGTTTATATTTATGAGCGTTGTGGTGGATTATATGGATTTGCATCCTCGCATGCTGCCAATACATTCGGCATATCTGTATACCTAAATCTAAAATTAAAAGGGAAGTTCAAATACTTGCCGTGGTTGCTACTTTGGGCTGCCTTTGTATCTTATACTCGGATTTACCTAGGAGTACATTATCCTTTGGATATTCTGGTAGGTGCGTTGGTTGGAGTTTTGGTAGCTTTTTTTTCGTGGATTTTTGTAGTTTTTATAAGAAGAGAAATTCTCAGGATATTGCTAAAATAGTCGTATATGGTACTTTCTGTCAAATGGAAATTTTTTGCAGTGCTATTGATGCTCCTTTTGTTCGCAGGATTATATGGTACATATGCGCAGAATGGCAGCAATTTAGATCCACAACAGGAAGTGTGGCCTGAACTGAATATCTATTACCATATCAATGACAATTTCAGGTTGTACTCTTTAATATCCGGGACTAAGGTGGATGAATCCAGCTATAGTGAAGGGGCATTTTCGGTTTTTGTAGACTATTATGGGCTTAAAGCACCCATTTCAAAGTTAAATTTTATTGGAAGGGAAGAGCGATTTCGGTTTAGGTTAAGGGCGGGATATCTCTATTCGACTACCCCTCCTACTGTCGAAGACAAAATAAGGTCCAGTACCATCCGGATTCAAACTGCGAATACCTTTTCTATTACTGCCAAATTACGCGCGTATTACAAGGGGAAGTTGGATATGGTAATTGCTGATCGAGAATTTAATGCTCGATACGTCCCACGGATAATCTTAGAACGAGATTTTCGAACTGAATTTCTTACATTTTCAGCATACACATACGCAGAACGATATCTGGATTTTCAGGGAAGAGATCTGAATAGAACTCGTGTAGCAATTGGAGCTAATCTTCGGGTCAGCAAAAACATTGATTTTGAGACCTATTACCTCCATCAATTTCACAACGGAACTACCGTTCCAACGGTTAAGGCAGTTGGTTCTCGACTTAAATTTTATTTCTCAAGGAGGCAAAAAAATGCGGAAAGCATACAGCCGATCGAACGATAAGTTCCTTTAATAAGAGCCTGCGGCAAAACATTTTTATACGAGCATCCTTTCCTCTTTTTCATAGTGGAGTTAATTGTTGAGTATTATTTTTTGCTAGTCTAGCGCTCTTTTTATTGACCCTTTTCCACTCCTACTAAGTCATGCTATTGAACTTTTTTACTGCTAAATAAAACCTCAAATCAACTGTCCAGAATTAAAAATATTAATCATTTCGTTTGAATATTAAACTTTTAATACGCATATGTACGCAAAAATAAGAATTAGACCAATTATTGTTTCATGATATAGGCATAGTACATGGATGTCATCTAAATTGTAATAATTAAATCTTGTATCATATAATATATGAATTTGATTAATCGCCCGAGCACCTTATACCTCACCTAGCCACTTTAAATAAAATCTAGACCCTAGCTCATCATATCAGCGAAAGTTTGTCACCCTGTTAATTGTATACTGTGATAGAAATAATTTCACCTGTACAATGTTTCGATGAAACTTATTCTCAAATAGGGTTTAGTAACCTTCCATGATGATGAAAATAATCATCGTGAAAACTTCATCTACTAAAGAAAGCATTATGTGCTATTCAATAGCTAAAGAAGTTGAGTTCGGATTGGAATATCCTCATTCAGACGAAATAAATGGGGTTTTCGACCAAGTACTTCATAACTCCAAACACGTACCCAGTACTTCAATAATCAATTTAACTACCTAGTTTATGAAAAAATATCTACTCCTATTCTTGATATCTGCAATCGTCAGTAGTACTGCGTATGCTCAAGTGACGACAGTAAACCTAGATTTGGTCACCAGTAAGTTAAATGGCGGGAAACCATTACCCGCTGAGCAGGAATTCTATATACGAGGAGCAATACCTGAAAAGATCGAGATGGTAAAGCTCTTGATCTATTCATCAAACAAGTCGGAGAAAGCAGGCAGTGTTCTTTTTTGGAGGGCACCTTTTGGATATAAGGATCTTTCTTATCAGATTTTGGTATCCAGTCCGCTTCGTGCTGGACAAAATTATCATTTGGAATTTGGGTATTATCAGAAAGCAGGGCCAGAACAAGTGAATGAACTTAGATCATTGATCCATAAGAACATACAGACCTACCTTGGAACTGTAACCACCATAAACAGAGGTGGAATTAAATTTTCTGAATCCAACGAAGTTCTTCTAAATCATCTTACCAAAATTGTTAAACAAGGTGCTTATTACTTTGAGTTACCTAATGGACAACCATTCCCTGGCTTTAGTGACATCACGCGTGCGAAACTAGAACAACGGAAGAGACTTAAGTTGGGTAATGCAAAGTTCAACATCCTTGGTTTGTCAAAGACTGACAATGCAAGAGCTGTATATGCAAATGAATATATGAAGGAATTGGAAGGTATTTTATTCTCAGAAGTCGATCAATTTCTCAGTCCAAATATGCTGGTGAAAGTTGACGAGATGGTATTTGAACAATATCCTACCGAAAAAACATCCAATGTACTTTCCCTTAATGCAGGCTACGGGATAATTGGTCTTGGCAAGGGGATTTCTACAGAACGTGATTATGTACATAGCCCCTATGCCGGAATCTCCTTTCCGCTAGGCAACAGAACTTTCAACAGATTCATGAACAACATGTCTCTTTCAACGGGGATATTCATATCGGATGATATGGAAAATAATATAGGGGAAAGAATTTCTGGGCCGGTATTGGACAGACCTATCTATATCGGCTTGGGCTATAACTTCTTTAGGTTCATTAGGCTGAATGCAGGGGGCACTTTTGTCACCACAGAACATCTTACGGGGATAAACAAACAATCTTTCCAACCTTTTGTGGGACTTAGCGCAGAGTTTAATCTTTGGTTGGGTGTAGGAAAAAAGAAGTAAGGCTATGAAAAAGATAACATTAATTCTTGTCGCTTTAGCCTTGGCATTTTCAGCTCAGGCACAATTGTATGGCTATAAATGGAGGGTCGGAGTAAGTACTGGTACAACTAACTACTATGGTGATATTCGGCCATTTGAAATAAATAATTTTAAGAATTTTCTAAAACTGTACGAGCGGAATGACGCCTATTCTGAAAAACTTTCGTACCAAGTTTCATTAGAATATGCCTTAGGAAAATCAGTTGGTTTAATGCTTTCTGCCGGAACTTATCAATTTGGGTCTGGAGATAGGTATATCCAAACTAACGATAAACTACTTATCGGAAACACTAATTTTGATAGAGCCTTAAACTTCCAGACTGAATTATATGATGCTGGTTTGTCATTTGTATTTAAGCCGGATAACAATTGGCTCTTGTCCGGAAAATCTTTCTTGGCTCCTTACGTCACTTTGGGGTTTGGTGTTCAACAGTTCAAGGTGTATGGAGATCTCATGGATGCAACAGGCAACAGATATGATTATAGCAACCCCGGAATTATTCCTGATGGTACTTTTGAGACCAACTTGTCAAAATTAAACACTGAAAAGTCAGAAGGGTATGATCAGCAGGTGTTTTATGCAAATGTGGGTTTAGGTGTTAGATTTAGGATCACAAAAAATTTAGAAATTTTTGCCCAATCCGATTTTAAAAGGGCCGCTACAGATTATTTGGATGATCTGTCCGGAGTCTATAGAAGTTCTTATGACAACAGCTTACAAGCTTACGCAGCCAAACCTGGGACCAATGTAGTAACTGCTGAAAATCCTTACAGGGGGATGAAAAATGGAGATCCTGATTGGTATATCTACCACGGCATCGGGCTTAAATTTAGTTTCGGAGCTAATAAAAAGACATTCATACCTCCTACAATAAGTCAACGATATACATATGAACCTGTATTTGAACTTCCGGAAATTATCGAAGCAGACAGCGTAAAAAGAGATTCGGTGGTGCATTTACCAATGGATCCTTTTCCTCACAATCAGAATATTGTCAACAATTACTTTACTGTCATTCAATTGCCGGGCAATCATAAAGGAATGTCCAAATCCATTATCGACTCAGTGGAGCTGGCAAAGGTACAGGCTTTAAAAGATTCACTTTTGGTCCAGCGCGATTCACTCAACCAGGCCTATCAGAAAACTGATACCCAGGTCTCAGATATAAATGCAGCGTTTGAATTGCTTGAACTGGATAGTTTAGAGATTGAAGAAGTTGATTCTGCTAGAGTAAAAGCAATTCAATCAGAGCAAGTTACTGCCGATTCAAGTAAAGTTGATCTTATAAATAAGCTGGAGAAGAACCAGATCCAACTTGATTCAATAGACAGGGTGTTGATGAAATTGCGCGCTCCCGAATATTTGCCATCTGGAATAGATACAACCGCGGTTATGCAAGAGCTGGTTATATATCCTGGGCAAGTGAGCCGCATACTGTTCAACACTAACCCGGCGATGTTATCACTAGACACAGCAAACCGGACGGCATATAATTCTGTTCCACCCCGTTCTTCTACTATAGTAGCCGAATCTGACACTTCGAGAATGTTGTCTTCATCCCCTCCTACCAGTGATCCTGCTTCGTCTGATGCGATGACCCGTGATCAATTTGATGATGAAATAGAACAATTAAGATCCGACATGCTCTCTGGACAGACACAACGGGATTCTATCCTAATAAATGAATTTGCTAACAGAAATCAGGCAAACCTTTCTGAAGTTCTTTCCCAGATCGACCAACAGCAAGTGCCCGTTACCTACAGCGTTCAAGATAATGAACGGGATGGGCTATTTAGTGGACTGTTTGGAAGTAACAGCAAAGAAAAAAAGGAGAACAGATTATTAAAAGATGCATTACTTGTAGGAGGTGCTGCAGCTACCACAGCGGCAATCACTACAGGGGGTAATAAGAAAAAAAGGGAAGCAGTAGCTGCGGCTGTGGCATCAAATGATTCCACATTACTGGCACGTATTGCCATGGATTCAGTGATCATCGATAGCCTTTCCAATCTAAAACCACAAGTAGATACAGTGAAGGTGATAGATACGGTAAAATTGGTTGAAGAAAAACAAGTGAAAACTTACTTTGACCAAAGTAAGATCGAAGTTTACTTTGATATAAACGAATCCGATTTATCAGCTGAAGAACTCGCTAAACTTGAGCCTGTAGCTACGTATATGAAGAACAATTCAGGAGTGGAATTAGAATTGATCGGTTTTGCTGATAATACAGGTTCTATCGCTTATAACCTTACTCTTACCCAAAAAAGGGTAGACTCAGTTCGAAATACATTAATAGAAAAATACGATATTGATAAAAATAGAATTGAACAAAGTGATGGCGGATTAATAGTTCGTGGAAAAGCGAGAGGATCTGTAGAAAGTGATAGAAAAGTGGAATTGCGAATATTAAAGAAACAGAATTAGATAGATCATTAGCCGCTTTATTCACTGATTTCTTTTTAGAAATGAAAAAATTAGAGCTTGAATGGCTAACTTTAAAGTAGAATTAATTCCTAGATTAATTATTCTTTAACTATTTCAAAATTACTACCACAATGAAAAAAGCATTTATTACACTATTTTTTCTTGCTTCCTTTGCCAGTGCTTCCATGGCTCAAGAGTTAAGAATAAACACGTATGCAGGGTATGCATTCAAGGATCGAGTGGATTCCTATTATTCTAATACATCCTATTATGATGGTACTGTTCAAGATGGATTTAGATGGGGAGCAGGCATTGAATATCACATTCCAAATCGAGGGGCAATAGAGCTTCAGTATTTGAGGCAGGACACCAATGCCCCTACTGTGTATCAAGATGGAGGCATCCTGGGCGGACAGCTACAAAGCACAGATTTCCAATTGGGCATCAACTGGATTTTTGTGAATGGAACAAGATACTTTGAAGTAAATGAAATTGTGGAACCATTTGCTGGAGCCGGAGTAGGAATGGGTATTTTTGCGTTGGAGAATCCAACATCAAGAAGAGAAGACACAGCTACTAAATTCGCTTGGAATATCCGGGGAGGGTCTAACTTCTGGATCGCTGACAATGTGGCTATACGTATTCAAGCTTCTCTAATGTCTGCAGTGCAATCTGTAGGGGGTAGCTTCTACTTTGGAACGGGGGGATCTGGTGCCGGTCTTGGAGCATATTCTAGTATTTACCAGTTCGGTTTTGATGGTGGACTAGTATTTAGAATCCCACAATAGATTAAAATCCCTTTTTCTCATATTAATAGCATCGGGAAGATCAAAGTTATTCCCGATGCTTTTGCGTTATTTGCACTTTGAATTACTGCCTCATTAAAAATGATATTTGAGAAGATAACCCTCCACAAGAAAACACATCTAATAGTTTTATGTTTCGGATTATTTGCAATTAACCCAAGTTTAGCTCAGGATAAAGATACTGTCTTGGTGGAAGAAAAAGCCAAAAAAAAGCCATTCAATACACATACATCCAGGGGATTTGTTTTCACGACCGAAGATAATAAATACGAACTTCAAGTAGGTGCTCGTCTTCAATTACGTTTTGCTGTACCAGAAGATCAGGATCCAGTCACTTTTGCGGACTTCACCAACCAGGATACCAGGGTATTTAAAATAAATCGTGCCCGATTGAAAGTTGGCGGTCATGCATATCAACCTTGGCTAAAATATTATTTTGAGTATGAATTGGGCAATAACATCCTACTTGATTATAGAATCATGTTTGAAAAATGGCCGTGGCTTAATTTCAAAGCCGGTCAATGGAAAGTAGAGTATACCCGGGAACGTTTTGTAAGTAGTGGAAGTCAGCAAATGGTAGACCGCTCATTATTGAACAGGAAGTTCACGGTAGATCGTCAGCAAGGAGTTTCTGTTTATGGTCTTCTGGATGGTAGAGGCATAGCCAATTTCAATTATTGGCTTGGAATATTCACAGGTACAGGTATAGGTGCCACTCAAAATGATGACGATAAAATGATGTATTTCGGAAGACTTCAATGGAATTTCCTTGGGAGAGCCGTGCCATTTTCCGGAGGAGATGTGGAGATTTCCCAAAAACCTGCAGGGATAATTGCCATAGCAGGAGTGAAAAATACAAGTCCCTATACAAGATTTTCTTCTGCAGGCGGTGGAAATCTGCACGGGTTTGAAGGCACAAATGATGCACAGTACACAGTAAAACAATATCAGATAGAAACTGCATTCAACTACAAAGGCTTTTCTTGGTCATCTGAATGGCATAGAAAAAATGTGTATGACAATTTTGATGAGGAAGAGACCAATTTAGGAGGATTCTATCTAATGGCGGGCTACTTCCCGGGTCAAGTATTAAATTTCTGGCCGGAGCCTTTAGAAATAGCAGCAAGATATGCAGTAGTGGATCCCGACTTAAATCATAACGGGCTCAAACAACGAGAAGCGGGAATTGCATTTAACTGGTTTTTCTCTGGACACAAAAACAAACTAACTACCGAGGTGACCCAATTTACCTTCCAGGATCAATCATTACCACAAGAAGATGAACTACGGTTTCGCATACAATATGATATCTCTTTCTGATGCGGATATGGCTTCTCCTCTTTATATCTCTTACTGTTTCAGCTAATTCCTTAGCTCAGGAAGATACTACAGTTTATGAACCAAACCGGATCAATAATTTTAGTATACTCACGCTGCCAGCGGTGGCATATAATCCGGCAAATGGCTGGATGTTTGGGGTAGCTGCGTCATCATCTTGGTTTATGGGCTCCCCTGAAACCACCCATCAATCCAATCTGGTATTTAACTTTCTTTACACCACCAAAAAACAGTGGATCATCAGTTCGAAAAGCAACGTTTTTTTGGCTGATGACCAATGGAATCTTATTGGCGACTGGAGATATTTTATTACTTCCCAACCTACATACGGCTTTGGCAGCAAAAGTCCAAATGACCTATCGGTAATTCAAATTAGAAATGATGATGTGCTATCCGGAGAGCAACAGATGGACTTCAATTTGATCAGGTTTCATGAAACAATTTTAAGAAGGGTGGGAAGTAGTAAGTTTTATCTTGGACTGGGGTATCATTTGGATATTCATCAACAGATAGAATCTTTCATTAATGGGCCTGTAGCAAATTATGCTGAGTTTAGCCATGATTATTATAATGAATCATTGGGTTTTCCTATTGATGAATATACGTTATCGGGTATTTCTATTAATGGCATCATGGAAAACAGAGATGTGGCAGTTTCACCATATCAAAAGAATTATGCAATGATATCTTATAGAATCAACCCTGAATTTTTAGGTTCTGATCAGTCTTCTTCTTCAATTATTTTAGATTATAGACAGTATTTCAATTTGAGTGAAAAACGAAAAAGGCATCTTATTGCGGGCTGGTTCTATGGCAATTTTCTTGTTTCCGGAAATCTTCCTTACATGAATTTACCATCTCTTGGTTGGGATATGTTTGGAAGAAGTGGAAGAGGCTATTCCCAAGGCAGATTTAGAGGCGAAAATATGGCGTATACTGAATTTGAATATAGATTTCCATTTCAGCGAAACAAAGATCTTTTTGGTGGTACTGTTTTCGTAAATGCTGCTTCGTTCAGCAGCAAAATGACTGGGGAAAATTTGATGGACAAGATTAATCCTGGATATGGTGTAGGATTAAGAGTAATGATCAATAAAGAAAAACGGACAACAATTACAGCTGATTACGGTTTTGGACAAAAGGGAAATTCAGGTTTTTATCTTAACATCAACGAAAGCTTCTGATCCTTCGACAGCGCTCAGAAACCATCCTTCGACAGCGCTCAGGAACCATCCTTCGACAGCGCTCAGGAACCATCCTTCGACTATGCTCGGGGACCGTAACTCGACTATGCACGGGAAACCCCACCTTCAAATGAATAGTTGCGCCTATAGGACAAGGAAATAAAGTCCTTCAAGGAATAAACAATATAGGCCGTCCCGCTGGGACTTTTCATGTTAAGGAATGGGTTTACAATTCCAGAGGTTGAAACCTCTGGCAAGAATTCAGGTCGTCCCGCTGGGACTCTACTCCTGGGAACCATCCCTCGACTGAGCTCGGGAACCATCCTTCGACAGCGCTCAGGAACCATCCTTCGACAGCGCTCGGGAACCTCCCCTCGACGCTTTCGATTAATTTCTACAGCTATCCTGTCCCTGACGGGATGGCAATTATCGAATACAATCAACTTTGCCCATTGTAGATTCACAAAGTGAGGGTGAATCGCTGTGCTTTTAAGTACGGAATAATAAGTTCCCACGCAGAAAAGACGAATATAGGCCGTCCCGCTGGGACTTTTCATGTTAAGGAATGGTGATTACAATTCCAGAGGTTGAAACCTCTGGCAAGAATTCAGGTCGTCCCGCTGGGACTCTACCCTGGGAACCATCCCTCGACTGAGCTCGGGAACCATCCCTTGACTGAGCCCGGGAACCATCCCCTACTTGCTTGGGAAGCCCTACTCGGAAGTTCCTTAGCCATTCCATCTTATCTAGTAGAACCTCAATATCTACCTGTAAAGGAGAGTCGCAGCCATGTACAGTTGAATGCAACATTATATAATTAATTAAATCCTAACAATAATTGTAATTCAGAGGAAAAGAATAAAATATCTTTTAATTTTATAAAAACAATTTTACACATCTAACATTCTTTTATTATGAAACGATTTTTATTACTAGCAGTATTTTCAGTTGGAGTTTGTTTTACAAGTATGGCTCAAGGAGTCGATGACGAAATTACACTTATTCAGGCTTCCTTTGGAATGGACAAAAAAGCCTTAGTAGATGCTTACATGGATCTTCCCGAAGTAGTTTCTCCAGGCTTCTGGACCGTATATGATCAGTACGAAGATGAAAGAAAGCTCATCGCTAGAGAACGTATTAAGATTATCAATGACTATTTAGAAAACTTCAATGATATAGAAGAAGATATCGCGGATGATCTGGCAAAACGTACTTTAAAAAATGATCTAGCACTTAGTAAGCTTCATTCAGCATACTATAAAAAATTCAAAAAAGTAACTACAGCCCGGGATGCTGCAAAGTTTCTACAAGTAGATACTTACATTCACAATACAATCCGCAATGCTATGCAACAAGAGCTGCCTTTCATTGACGAAAATTAATCCAAAATACATGTTAAGAAAATTACAACAAATGGCACTTGCAGCAGTTGCTGCAGTGTCCTTTATTTCTTGTGCTCCCGACGGTGCCGATTATGTGGACGAACTTGATATCGTCTACACAAATTATTCAGAGGATTATGATTTTAAAAGTAAAAACACTTTTGCTCTCCCAACTAAGATCCCTAAAATCACTGGCCTGCAAACTACTAATACTGAAGTTCAGTTTTTAGACGAGCAATATTCACAAATACTTCTTCGGGAAATTAAAGACAATTTAGAGTTTCTTGGATATACCGAAGTGAATGCGCTTGATGAACCAGACTTCATCATTTTACCAGCCGTCATCCAAACAGATAATTTGAACTTCTATTATGATTGGGGCTATTGGAATTGGTTTTACCCTGGCTGGAACTGGGGATGGGGCTGGTATTATCCCGGTTATTATCCACCTGTGGTGACCAATGTCAGATCAGGAACATTGATGATGCAGATGACAGTTCCTTCTGAAATTGATGCTTCTGATAAGATTCCGGTAGTTTGGACAGGAGTAGTGAATGGATTGCTGGAAGGCAGCGAAAATTCGATCGCCACTCGGGCAAAATCAACCATTGATCAAGCGTTCAAACAGTCCACTTACCTAGCCAAATAAATGATGAGAAATATATTATTAGCAACACTTTTACTGGTTACTCTTTCAACTGCAGCATATGGTCAGAAATCCCTGCTATCTTTAAACTATGCTGTGAGTCTCCCAATGGGAAATACCGCTGATTTCATAGATCAGGCAAGTGGACGGGGGATAGCAATTGATTACCAGCGATTTATTACACGGAATTTTGCTGTAGGTGGTGAAGTAGGTCATACAACCTTATATAAAAGAGAAGAAAACAAAGTTTATACTGAAGGAACTGCATCGCTTTCTGGTGTCCAGTACCGGTATCAATATGCTTATCCAATCTTGGCTATTGCATCCTATTTCCCCACTATGGAAGGTAAAATCAAACCTTACGGAAGCTTTGGGTTAGGAACTATCGCCCAGCAGCGGAAAGTGGATATGGGTGTTTTTTCAGCAGATCATACACATTGGCAATTTGCTGTAAAACCTGAACTGGGCATTATCGTAGAACCGGCTCCCAACATTGGCTTTAAGTTTGGGGCTAAATACAATCAATCATTCTCCAGTAAAAATTTGGAAAACCAATCAAGTTTAGTGTTTAATTTCGGGATTGTATTTATCAACTGAAGGGGTATTTCACACTACTCATTTTGTTCTTAGATTTAGGTAGCCACTTTAACTTGTAAAAGCTTAAACTGGATAATTGATGAGTACAGGAGGGTTATTACCTAAAGTATGCCTTTCAGTTCAAAATAATAATGCTGTGAACAATCATTTAGGCTGTTCGCTACTGATTTCAATATTAAATTCAAATGTCATGAAGATTTCCAGCTTATTTTATTTGGTGATTTTATTTGGATTCATATCCTGCACTACTTCTCAAGTAACTGTTCCGAATGGCCAATATGAGAGTTTTGATATTGGAGATTATAAAAGCTTTTCTTTCCTGGATATTGAAACTGAAAAAACTGATAATCCTAATTTTCATCATTCAGTAACCTTACTTCAAGAGGAAATAACAAGCCAATTCTCAGAAATTGACATTCCTGAAGGTGATGCAAACCCAAGCTTAGGGGTGAACATAGGGATCACAGTGGAAGACAAAGTTCAAACAAGAGAGACCAGCTTAGCAACTGACCCATTTACTTACACCGGTCAGCGAAATTATACTTGGAAAAGTGAAGAAATAGTGGTGAACACCTATAAACAAGGAACGTTGACTATCCACTTAATAGATCTAGCGTCTAATGAAGCAGTGTGGGTAGGGATCGTTTCTAAGGTAATTCCCAACAAAGAGGAAAAAAGAGAAACAGCAATTAAAGATGCTGTCGAGGCCATTTTTAATAAAATAAAAGAATAAACTAATTAATTTTAAATGAAAAAATTAAACGTAACAGTAGCCATGCTCACGTTGGCATTGGCCACAGCATGTGCACCAAGCACCAAAATCCTCGGTTCTTGGACTTCTCCCAGTGCACCAGAAGAAGGTTATAAAGATATCTTCGTGACCGCCCTTACAGACCGTCTGGTAGCCAGACAAACAGTAGAAGAGGATTTGGACAATATGCTGGAAACGCAGGGTGTCACTGCCTCAAGTAGCTTTGAAATTATCCCTCCTGGTTTTAAAGCTACTCCCGAAAGTAAAGAACAAGTACAGCAGGCAATTCTAGACGCTAACCATGATGCCATTCTTACAGTGGCCCTGCTGGACCAAACTTCTGAGACACGTTACGTACCTGGTACTAGCATGTATTCCCCATTAGGATATGGAGGATATTATGGAAGCTTTTATGGTTACTATTCTTATTATAATCCAGTCATGTATGATCCAGGTTACTATACTACAGACAAAATGTATTACATCGAGATCAATTTATATGATGCTAAATCAGGCGAACTAGTGTGGTCATCTCAATCTGAGACAGCTAATCCTTCTTCTATTGAAACCTCTTCAAAGGCATTCGCTCTTGCGGTGACTAACCAATTGATTAAGGACGGGATTATATCCAAAAAATAATTTTAAAGCTGATTACTAGAGGATATTTAAAACAAAAATCCCCGGAATTCCGGGGATTTTTTAATTTAACTTAAACTGAATTCGCATTTTAAGCTGCATTTCTGGCTGCATTAATTATTCCAAACATACTTCTCAAAATCAGTTTCTCCAGAATGTCCGAAGTTTTGCCTGTTTCCAATATTTGCTGAATAGCATATTGCTGAATAGTAATCAGCGGCAAAACGATTCGCTCGCGGATAGCAATTGATTTCTTGCTGACCAGATTATCGCCCATAAGCTCATCCAAACAAGAAACCTGCTTTAGTTTTTCAATTGATCGGAGATACTCGTCGTACATGATTTCCCAGAATTCACCGTAGTTTTCATCCTGCTTCAAGTAAGCAGTTGCCGGATAGAAGCACTTGCTAAGCGATTGCATGGAGTTCCCCAAGAGTGTTCTAAAGAAGAGGCTACTCTTGTAAAGATCCCGCAATTCGTCCAACTTCCCTTCTTTCTCCAATGCCTCCACTGCTGCCCCTACACCATAAAATCCTGGAATGTTTTGCTTCATTTGGGCCCAACTTCCCACAAAGGGAATAGCTCTCAAATCTTCAAACTTCAAGCCTTCCCCTTTTCCTCTCTTAAGTGGTCTGGAACCTATATTTGTCTTTCCAAAATACTTCAATGGGGTTACGTGCTCCAGATAAGGAACAAATTTCGGATGGCTTTTAAATTTCTTATATGATTCATAAGCTTTGCCTGCCAGCTCTTCAATAAGTATCCGCTGCTTATTGTTAAGGTTTTTATCTTCGTCTCCATAAAGATGATTTTCCAAACCCGCACTGAGCAGCTGCTCCAAATTATAGGTACAGGAAGCCTGTTTGCCGTAATTGGCAGAAATTGTCTGGCCTTGAATGGTTACCTGAATTTCTGCATTCTCTACCTTTTCTCCTAAGGAAGCATAGAAGTTATGCATATTTCCACCACCTCGAGCAGGAGGGCCTCCCCTACCATCAAAGAATACTACTACGATACCATTCTCACGGGAAACTCTTGTCAGCTCTTCTTTTGCTCTTAGGATTGACCAGTTAGCCTGCAGATAGCCACCATCCTTTGTTCCATCAGAGAATCCAAGCATGATCGTCTGCTTATTTCCGCGGGAAGCTAGGTGTTTTTTATACTCAGGTAGGCGATATAGGCTGGTCATGATTTCAGGAGCCTCAGCCAAGTCATCGATCGTCTCGAAAAGAGGGACAATATCCAATGGCAAATCCTGCTTATCCTTGCCCAATGTCAGTTTGGCTAATTTATAAACCTCCAACAAATGCTTTCTCGACTGACAATTTGATATGATATAGCGATTAAGGATTTCCTCACCATTTTCACTTTGTATGGAATCTATCGCATTAAATGACTTGAGCATTTCCTGATGAAAATCATCCTTAAAAGCAGAAATTTCAGGTAGATCAGCGACCTCCATTATTTGGGCTATTTGCTCCTCTTCAGATTGTGCAAGTTTGACACCTTTCAACTCAAAAATTTCCTTCCAAAGTGAATCGTGCTTTCGGCTGTCCTGTCTCATATCCATGCATGCGAAGTGGAACCCGAAAATCTTCACTTTCAGAATAAACTGATCCAACAGTTCTAAGAAGAGCCCATTATGATGCTCTATTAAAGCGGCTCTGGCCAATAACAAATCTGTCAGTAGTTCATCCTTTGATTGGTAAACTGCTTTATTTTCAAAAAGAGTAGAATAAATTCCACGCTCCACTCTCAGCATGATTTCCTCTACATGCTTGAATGTAAGACGTCTCCTTATTAACCGAATGTCTCTGCTATAGCAGCGCAAAATCCATTTCTTCAACCGTTCCGCTACTTGTTCGGTAATATCATGAGTGACAAAAGGATTTCCATCACGGTCACCTCCCGGCCAAAATCCAACTTTTAACAAGCCTGGATTTTCCCAGTCATGAAGCGGAATATCCAAGGATCCGAGCAGCCGGATCATGATATCTGAAATACTCTGATAAAAAATATTCTCCAGGTACCATATTAAACTAATAGCCTCATCGTACGGAGTAGGTTTCTCACGTTTTGTAAATCCTGTTTTCCCGAGCTGCTGTAGCAAGGAGTTAATACGTCCAATATCATCTGTCCGGATTGCTTTCTCCAAATCAGTAATTATTCCAAGCACATTTCCCGGGTAGAATTGTGTGGGATGGGCCGTTAAGGTAAGGCGAACAGAAAAATCCTTAAGTTTCTCTATCAATGCTTCCCGCTTATGATCATTTTCGGTTCTATTGATCAATGCTTTTATAGATCCTTTGCCATCCAAATCATTAATTTTCTCATAGGCAGCATCTTCTATAGAGTCAAATAGCACTACCTGACGTTCCACATATTGGATCATCTGAAACAAAAGATCGGACTTCTGCTTATCAGAAGATCCGGGCATCATATCATCAAAAAAGCCAGCAATTATCTCCTTGGGAGTAAGTTTTTTTTGAAATCCCCGTTCACAAGCAGAGCTCAAAATAGGAAGCATTGTGCCCGTACGATAGATGTCGTCAAAGGGAAGATCTAAAAATAAACTGTTATAAATAGTAAAACGCTTGGCTACTTGGGTATCATAAGTTTTATACATTATCTGTCTTTCGGTTTAATGGTGAAGCAAATTACTAAAAATTCTAAAAACTGAAAGAATTTTTAGAGTTTCACTAAAAACTAATCCATTTTTCATGTTTTTTATTAATCAGAAACCAATTTTATCAAGAATTAGACAAAAACGAATTTCTAATTTTTACCTTATATTTAAGTATGAAACTTAATTTTCTTGCTACAGGACTTCTGGCAATTGTGCTTGGATGTTCAACTTCCAAACCAACCGAGATGATTGCAGATCCAACCACCTATACGTTCTTATTAGGCACCTATACTGACAATGAATCACAAGGCATTAACCAACTGGAATTTACGCCAGAATCTAATACCCTTGAAGTTCGTCCAATTTTTTCAGGAATTCAAAACCCTTCATTTGTAATAGCAAATCAATCGGGAGACAGCGTCTTTTCGTTGGAGGAAATTAATTCTACTTCGGGAGGAAATGTAGTGAGTTTCACTAGATCTGCAGAAGATGGCAACCTCACTTTAATCAATAAATTACCAACCAATGGAGATCATCCTTGTTATTTAGGACTTTCTCCTGACGAAAAATTTCTTGTCGTGGGAAATTACAGCGGAGGAAATCTTAGTGCCTATGCGGTAGACGAGCAGGGAAAACTAGCTCATCTACAAACTATCCAACATGAAGGAAGCAGTATAAACAAGAGTCGGCAGGAGTCAGCACATGTTCACAGTACTGTCTTCAGCCCAGATGGGAAGCACCTTCTGGTAGGCGATCTTGGAACCGACCAAGTGTATGTATATAATTTTGATAAGACTGCTGAATTGCCGTTATCCTTGAACAATACAGTCCATGTAAATCCAGGTGACGGCCCAAGACATATCGCCTTTTCTAAGGATGGTCAAGAGCTATATGTAGTGGAAGAATTAATAGCGGCTTTGAATATATTTTCTTTTGATAATGGTAAAATCAGCCCCGTCAAACAAATTTCATTACTTTCTGATGGATTTGAAGGAGAAGTGGGCGCTGCTGAAGTGCGGGTTTCTCCGGATGGCAAAAACGTATATGCTTCCAACCGAGGTGATGCCAATACGATTTCCGTCCTTTCCAAAACAGCATCGGGAGGTTATGAATTCACTCAGCAGGTTTCTTCCGGCGGGGAAACGCCAAGGAATTTTAATTTGACACATGATGGTAACTATTTACTTGCTGCAAATCAAGCAAGCAATACTGTGGTAGTATTTGAAAGAAACGAGGAAACTGGTATGCTCTCCCAGACAGATTGGAAGGTATCGGTTCACAAACCAGTATATTTATTTGAAGTAACGGATTAATATTAAGTATAAAGTGAGAAAGCTGAATTAGTCATGATGATGAATTATGTATGAAAGCTGAAGTCTGAAAGCTGAAATCAATCGTGTTGTTCAGTTTGCAGCAAGGGGTGTAGCCCTGGCCTCTTAGTAGAAAAAGGGTTGAAATGGAGATTAAAGGGGCGTAGTCCTGAAATCTTACGGCGGCAGGCAGGTATTCAAGTAGAAGCAATGGAGAAAGCAGCTGATCTGCCTGAAAGCATCAACCCCGAAAATTTTCATTCATCTATCCTAAGACATTTAATAAGTAGCCCGAATAGCTCTGCTGCTTTTTATGAATATATGAACCAATAAGTAATAATCGAATTCAGGTTTATAGATTCCACACAGGTGTCTCCCAAGCTAAGGAAGGGTTGTACTTGATTTTCCCGGATTCAACTTCAAGGGGAGATTGAAGATTATTATGATAAAGCTTACCGGTACCCAAGCCCTGTGGAATGGCAGGATCAAACTTTGACGCAAGTTGTGCAATAGCATTCAATCCAATATTACTTTCCAGCGCAGAAGTCATCCACCAGCCAATATTTCGTTCTTCAGCAAGCTTGATCCATTCTTCAGTTTCAGCTATTCCTCCTACCAAACTTGGCTTTAGGATGATGTGCTGAGGTAAAATAGCATCCAATAATGAAGCTTTGTCCCTGACACCAATCAATTCCTCATCCAGCGCAATTGGGAGCGGTGTATTCCTGCACAGGCTCTTCATAGTAGCTACTTGTCCAGCTGCAATTGGCTGTTCAATACTGTGTATATCCAATTCCGCCAAGTTATTTAGCTTTTCAATCGCATCTCTAGGTTCAAATGCGCCATTTGCGTCTACCCGAAGGACAATTTCATTTTTTGAATAACGCGCTCTTATCGCTTTCAACAAACCTAGCTCCTGTTCAAAATCAATGGCCCCAATTTTCATCTTGATGCAGGCAAAACCTTGGGCCAATTTCTCCTCGATTTGATCTATCATAAACTCTTTATTCCCCATCCAGATTAATCCGTTGATAGGAATCGGAGCTTGATGATCATAGAAGTCATTGTCAAAAATCTTCTTTTTACCTCCCTGAAATAAATCGAGAAGCGCTGTTTCTATACCAAATCGAATGCTGGGAAGTTCAGGCGACAGTTGTTTCTGAATTTGAAACAGTAGCTCGCGCTGATCGGAGTTCCACTGAATCCGTGAACTTTCCTTTAAAGTTGCAGACAAAATCGCCTCAAAATCAGGGCGGTCATCAATACTCAATTTTACCAAAGGTGCTGCTTCTCCCCAACCAACAACTGTGGGATTATGGGGTGAAAAAACTTTTATCCAATAGACATTTCTGGTCTTCAATACTCCCCTTGAAGTTCCAGCTTCAAACTTAAATTGCAGCGTTCGTTTAATGTACTCAAAAGAAAATCGGGGGGCAGTGGTCATTGGGATTTTTAGGCTTAATCTTCTTTTTAAATGTATAGGCTATATTTGCAATCAGAATTACTGGATGATATGCAACTCCCAACTATTGATCTTAAAGCGTACGAATATACATTACCCGAAGCGAAAATTGCCAAATTCCCTTTAGCAAAACGAGATGCATCCAAATTGCTGCATTATAGAAAAGGCGAAATCTCCCATCTTCAATTTTCGGATATTACTGGTTTACTTCCAGCAGATACGCTTCTGGTATACAATGACACAAAAGTAATTCCTGCCCGGTTAATTTTTCAACGTGAGACGGGTGCAAGAATTGAGATATTTTTACTTCAACCTGTATCCCCTACCACTGTAATCCCTGAAATTATGCTCGCCAAGCACCCAGTTACTTGGGAAACGATGATTGGGAATGCAAAGAAGTGGAAAGATGGAGAGATCTTAACCGGACAGATCCAGATGAATGGAGAAGTAGTAGCTTTAACCGCCAGGTTGATAGATAGGGGAAAGAGACTGGTAGAATTCTCTTGGGACAAAGAATATTTTGCATTTGTAGATGTGGTGGAAGCCAGTGGAGAAGTCCCACTTCCACCCTATCTCAATCGGAAACCTGTTCAAGACGATAAATCCCGATATCAGACGGTTTATTCTGCTAAAGAAGGGGCTGTGGCAGCTCCAACAGCTGGGCTTCACTTCACGGAAGGAGTATTGGATGAGCTGAAAGCAAAGGGCATTCAACAAGCTGAAGTAACGCTTCATGTAAGTGCGGGGACTTTTCAACCGATCAAAGCCAGTGACATTACTGAGCATGCAATGCACAGTGAGCAGATCCACGTAAGCAAAAGGACTGTAGAACACATTATTAAGCATTCTGGGCCAATTGTAGCTGTGGGTACTACTTCTGTAAGGACATTAGAAAGCCTCTATTGGTACGGTGTGATGCTGATCAATGGGGATGGGAATCAGCTAAAAGTGGAAAAGTTATACCCTTATCACGCACACAAGCTACTTCCATCAGCAAAAGAAGCCTATGAAGAAATAGCAAAGTTCATGACTGAGGAGGGTATTGAGACGCTAATGGGGACTACCGAAATATTTATTTTCCCAGGATATGAATTTAAAGTAGTTCAGGGACTGATTACCAATTTTCATCAACCTGGTTCGACGCTAATCCTGTTGATTGCGGCTATTTTAGGAGATGATTGGAAAAGGGTATACTCTGAGGCTATGCTTAATGGTTACAGATTTCTCAGTTATGGAGACAGCAGTTTGCTGTGGATTTCTCAAAATATCAATCCTCTTCTTTTTTAGAAAAGGGGGATTGGCAGAAATAGCTACACGAGAAAATCGTACCGGCAGGGGCTTTTCGAGTAAGAACCCGTCTATTAGGAAAACGATAATTTTGTCACTTCATCATAATCAGCGTAATCAATTTCTTTGACCATCAGGATTAGGGCATTCGAAAATTCCTGTTTGCATGCATTCACCGCAAAAGGGAAATCTGGATTTATACTTTCTTGAATAGTCAAAGAACCGAAGAATCTGTACAATTCAAGTTCGGAAGTACATTGAATGGATACGCAGCCCGAATTGTTAGGACTGCTTTCAATCAAAAAACTAGCAGTAGAAGTATGTATAACCATATCTTTGAATTTAGTTTTTCAAACTTACACGTCAATAATGAAAAATATATACCCTGTACAGGGTATTTTTTGTATTCAACTTTCAATTTCAGTAAAAAAATTGGATTGATTTCCAATAGGTTACACAATTTCTAAAGTTAGTGAAATTCCTAGTGGGAAATGATTTGTTAAAATCTGATCAAATGGCTTATATTTGCAACGCTTTAGGGGATGAATTTTAACAATTCCCTTTTAAGTATCATGAAATGTGGCTTCAAAATGCAAGCCAGCATTACTAAAGATAAGCCAAATAATAGCTAGAGAGTTGGGTGAGTGGCTTAAACCAGCAGTTTGCTAAACTGTCGTACGTGTCAAAGCGTACCGGGGGTTCGAATCCCCCACTCTCTACCATAATAAAACCCTAACTATTTGAAATATTGATAGTTAGGGTTTTTACTTTTTAGAATGGTGCAAATAGTGGTGCAGTATGACATAAAAAAACCCAACTTAACCGGGCTTCTAAACTTCCAATCATCATGTTTTTAGCTTGCCAAAATCAAAATTAGTACGACAACTCAATAATTTTTTATTCAGTCACTGTTTTTGTGCCTAAGTCATAATTATACTCCACTTCGAAGGTTTCTCCATCACTTTCGATAGCCTTAATAATGAAATTCATTGATCTAAAAGCGGTTCTAAGCTGTTCATTTATTAGATTTTCATCTAATTGGTGATCATGAACATCTCCGCTTTTAATCAGTGTTTTAGGTACTTTTTCATCATACAGTAGATTTGATGAAAGGTCAAATACCTGGACTCCACATAAGGCAATATGATCCATTAGGTTCATAATCTTTAAAAGGTGGTACTTTTTGTCGGGTGAACCATAGGAAGCATTTCCGTCAGCCCCCAACAAATAGAAAGAACTTTTGTGGCAATACTCTAATTCAACTTTTTTAAAATTTGTCATTTTTAATGGTTAAAGTGAGTCACAAACATAAAACAATAAAATCATAAATACAAATCTATCATTTTGACTATCAGTAACTTATAACCCAATTATTTGTCTTTTTTTGTAGTGACAAAACTCACTCATAAACACTACCAATTTCAGTAATAAACCCCTCTGTTTTCAGCCTTCCTTCCTCATTCACATGAAGCGGTCTTGAGCTATCCAGTCCTGCGGGATCAATTCCATTGAATAAGTTATCAGAATAGATGCCTGTGGATTTCTCGTAAGGATTGAAGCAATCATTACTCCTACATAGACATGACCTGCCGGAAGTGCAGCATAGGCCGAACCTGAAACTGGCATTGGTTTGTATTCTTCATTTGAAGTCTCCATGATGACTACATGGCCAGCCTTAATTATTGGCTGTGTATATCCGGTAACATCAAGAGTTTTCCCTCCTCTGATTGCTTCAATGTTTTCCTTGATTACTATTGAATCGATCCCAGTATCTACCGTGATGGGATCATTTACTAAGTTTGCATTTTCCATTTTATAAATTGTTTGGTTTATAGTTTTATATCTGGAAGTTTTGAAGGCTTGGTTTTTTGACAATCTTAATCCTCTCCTATACCTAAGCCCCTATCCGATTGACTGCCTTTGGTATTTTTTACAATCAATCTTAATTCAACTATAGCAGTATCCAGCCTTTCAACCGTCTGAGCGGTGTTTGTCTGTATGGCCATGGTAGCAGAAAGCTGGCTGTTAGCCACTGCCAGATGCTCATAGGAAATGTTGTTCCCGATTTTGGTCAGGTCGTATTCTCCACGCATTGATGGAGTACCTATTGAAACCGTTTCAAAAATGCTTGGGTACAAATCGTTAAAACAGACACAGCATTATGCCAAGATCCTGGACACGAAGATAAGTTTTGATATGAAGGCGCTGAGAGAGAAGCTAAAATAAATTCAAGACTGCCTTCTTTTTAATTGAAGAGCCTGAAACCCAAAAATGAAACTTAAATTGAACAGTAGCAATGGAGAATAAAATAGAAATATATCAGGGAGCAAACGGACAGACTCAAATTGAAGTAAGATTTGAGCAGGAAACCGTATGGTTATCTCAAGTTCAGATGGCAACTCTATTCAACCAAACAAAACATCAGTTTGCACATCAATAACTGCTATAAAGAAGGCGAATTGGAACCAGAAGCAACTGTCAAGGAATCCTTGACAGTTCAACGCGAAGGAAAAAGAACGATCGAGCGCAAGATAAAACAATACAACTTAGACGTTATAATTTCTGTTGGCTATCGGGTCAAATCACAACATGGCACTAGATTCCGCCAATGGGCAACGCAACGGCTCAAAGATTTCCTTATTCAAGGCTATGCAATCAATGAGAAGAGACTTTCTCAGAAGCAGCAGGAAGTGCAGACGCTTAAAGACGGTATTAGGATTTTAAGCCGTGCTATTAAACAAAAAGCCCAGGATCAAAATCTGGAGTGGCTTGATCAATTTGCCAAAGGGCTTGAGTTGCTTGATGATTATGATCATGAGAACCTGGATAAAAAAGGGTTGAATAAGAGACAGGCAAACTATCCAGAGATAGCTGAATACCAAGAGGTAATTAAATCAATGAGATCAGATTTTGAATCCGCTGTTTTTGGGAAGGAAAAAGACAGAAGTTTTGAAAGTGCAGTTGCTCAGATTGGTAAAGGTTTCGGTGAAGAGGACTTCTATTCAACTCTTGAAGAAAAAGCCGCTACACTTCTTTACCTGATTGTCAAAAATTTAAGGACTTCACTTAACCTTTGTTTTTTTGCAGGATAAAGGGCTATTACTTTACTTCTTCCACATCATTAAGCTTCCATGCTTTTGTAAAGAAACTTTCATCAGGGCCATAAAATCGGGCCATCAACTCGAACTCCCCATCAGGATTAGTTGGAATCCAGTTAGCTTCTTTTCCTTCAGGCGCTTTAGGCCCGAAATAAATATCTACAGATCCATCGGCATTTTTTTGAATACCTGGACTTTGAGAAGAGCGGTTAAATCGTTCGAAGTTGCGTATGAAAGCATGATTTGCAGCATCGTAAACTGTTATCGACCAGTATTGGTTAACGGGAACATTTACAGGAACATTCAGCCGGTAGTTTTTACTTCCATTCAACACCTGTTTGTCCTTATCTACTCTAGCCATCAGATACCACTGACCTTCACCCGCGTGCTTGGCACTAAAAAAGATAAAAGTATACAGCAGGCCGCGCATATCGGTTGGATAACTGTTAGGATCAGAAAAATTGGATTTCACATTGGTACCAAATTCCTCTGTAACAGGGAAAACCCACTGCGTTCCTTCATAAAAAGGATTTTTGAAACTATCCTCGAAACGGCTCCTGAACCATTTCTTAGCGTCAGCGATAGCGGCTGTTAGAATTTTTTTGGTACGTGAATCGGGATTAAACGGCTTTCCTTTTTCGATACCGATATACTTCAAAGGGTCAATCATAGCCTGGTCTTTTGTCAACCAGATATCATCTTGTACGACCCTGTTTAGCGATTCATAGAAATTAAGATCATATGGAATTAATGAATTGTATTCCTCCCCCGATACATCTACCCATTTTGTTTTTGGGGGTTTGCTGGCTTGTGACAGCGGATAAAGTTGTATACGCTTTCCGTATGCAACAGCGTCTGCAATACCTTTTTCATCGCCGCTGTTCAATACCACCCTGAGCAACGCATAACCCAGGTAGGTACCTGAGTGCATGGGAATATATCCTTCAGGGATTTTTTCTTTATAGCCGGGAGGGAGAATCAGATATTTCCCGCCTTTCCCCTTATCCAATCCGGCCGGACCTACATCATCTATAGCCATCTGCCAGCGGTCCATGATGCTCCCCACAACGGTGCCGCTATCAGCTGGCGGAATTTCCAATACCATTGGGCCAGCATCTTTCGTATTTACAAAAGGCATCACATAGATCACATCAGGATTAGGTGTGATAGTTTGGCTCTTCCAGTCAAGCAGCCCCGGCCAAATCGTAATCTGGTTATAATCGCCTCCGGCTTTCTTGGTTGCCTGCACCATCAAGTCGAAGTTTACAGCCGACATGCCCCAGTTGGCTGCCTCTATCGCCCGGCTGTAAATCATTTGCTCCCGCATATCGGCAGGCGAGAAAGTTGTGCCTGTTGAATCGTTTGTTGGCTTTACAGCATTAGTCGATGAATCTTTATCCTGATTGCAGGCTATCAGCAACACAGTTATAAAGGCAAAAAGAATTTTTTTCATGACGAAGTGTTTTTAATGAAGATTAAATAATGGGTGTAATTCTTTTAATGTGCCTCAGTTAGTTTTTACCACTGCCGGTGGAGCCCAGCTCCCGTTTACAACTTCCTGCTTTGGCCAATAGGCACGCAGATATAGCGAGAAGTCTCCTTTAGGAGCTGGGAGCCAGTTGTCGTGTAGTTCAGATGATGGTGGAGTAGCCTGTACATAGATAGTGAGCGATCCGTCATCATTGTATTTTAGCGATTGATTCTTGGTGCCAAGCGAGTATCGCTTTATGTTGTTTGGCACAAAGAAATGATGTTCATCATACATGGTAAGCGACCAGAACCCATTTACCTGCGGTGTCTGGTCTTTTGGAAACGTGACAGTATATCGTCCTGTCCCATTCAGCTTTTTACCCGCCGAATCAAGATCCTGATACATGTATTTCGTTTCAAGGCCTACATTCACCAGGATGTTTGATTTTGCGATGGCTGTACGGGTAAAATAATCTGTGCCAAAAGCTGCGCAGTTGTCAGCGGTAGTCCAGTGATGTTGCAGGGGAATCCCCCAGTTTCGAAACTGCAATAACGGGGCGATGAGGTCTTTTTCCGCTTTGGTTGCTTCATCAATCATCGCTTTTTTCAGTTCTGGATCTTTTTGCGCCGCATCTATCACTGCAAGCACCTGAGCATAGCGGGCTTCTTCACCCGGCAGCGGCGGAGCATCTTTTAACACCAGCGGCAATTCATCAAAAAATTTATCCGGGAAGACCCATTTGGTTTCACCGGTACCGTCGTCTTCTGTTGGCGGTGCCAGCGTTGGAAGTTTACTCCAATCATGCTCCTTCATTTTGCCGTCATACTTATCCAACGCATATACATCTATGCTTTTGATAATTTGCTGAACAGCCTGCTTATCTTCCGGCAAATCAGACTGGAATACTCTTGGTACAATAAAAGCCGTCCCTGTTTTTGACCGAAATACTTTGGTAATGCCTTCGGGCACTTCGCCTTACCATTTTGGCCCCACAAGCATGTAAAAGCCAGGCGCTGAATTATACATAGAGCCGAGCTGGCCAAAGGCATCCGTGCGCAGGTCGACAATCTGATAAACCCAAAAGCGTGTCCCGAAGTCAGGTACTTGGATGACAACCGGTGTCTCATCAAGCGCAGCAATGGCTGCGCCATATACTACATCCTGATTGGGGCACGCCACCCAACGTTGTTCAGGCTGTATGTAGTCGTTCAACATTGCCAGCGAATTGAGTGGGGCAAAAGGCAATACTCCGTTCATTAATCCTGTTTCGGGTGCCTGTTTAAAAGCCAGTCGCCTATTATAAATATTTACCATGGGCCAAGCCCAGAAATAGGCATCTTTTGCTACCATACGGGCATAAGCTTCGGTGATCTTTACATTGGTGTCAGGACCTGAAGGTAATTTAATCAAGGTATCGCTGGTTGCACTTTGAACCGTCGATATTAGATTTAAGCCGGTATTGTTTGTAACGGCAGGTTCGTTGCAGGCAGCGAACAGAAGGAGAATAGCTATGGATGTGATGACTGTTTGTTTCATAAAAATTGTTTTTTTACACTAAATCCACTTTTACCTTTATAAACTTAACATTATACTTAACTGGCTTTTTCTACATATACCGTACGGATACCGGACATCCCAAATCCTGCTCACATCAAAGTGTCGCTGGCGGTGAAGCCCCTAAACCTGTATGACTACCTCTCCTGTAGCTACCTGTTTTGGCAATTATACCAATGCACGGGTATGATTGCAGTAGGTACTAGAGATTAAATATTACTTCAACAAAAACTTAATCAGGCAAACCACTAAAAATAAGTCAGCCAAGAATAATTACTAAAAGAAACCGCAATCTATATATAAAAATATCACTAAAATTTCTTTTAGTAACCCGAAAAACGGACAAGAATATTAAAATAAATATAAATTATCTCTGACAGTCAAAGATAATTGTATTACCTAAGTCGAAAAGCATTGAAAAAAATCATAATATATATGATTTATAGAGATTGAAAAACGTTCACATCGTACAATGCGAAAAATACGAAGCTAAAATTCAAACCAGATAAATTTCAGTTTTCAAGACGGAGCATCGCCTATTTTTAGTACAGTTTGAAAAAAACAAAAGTTCGATCTCCAAAAAATGTAACTGACAGTTTACTACTTTAATATCAAAAAGAAAAAAATATCATTTAATATTCAACCTACCTATTCGTCTCCTAAAGCTTATTTTCGCGCTTAAAGGCTGAAAGGTGAAAGATTCAAATGAAATTCATTTTTATGATGCAAAATGAAGCTGCCCTTCTTTTTGCCACATTTTATATATAATCTATAAATCAGATGTTTTAGTGGTCCAGTTCCCCGCTATTTAAGGATCTTTTAGGTAATCACCCCTTTCTTATCACCAAATGCCCCAACGCCGGATCATTCACCAACCTTTCCATTTCAGAAAATATAATATCGCTGATATCGGATCAGTCCAAAAAGTTGGGGGGGGAATTGACCGGATCTGTTTTCTTTGCTGAAAAAAGAATTGGAAGATTGGAAAGGATTATGAAATGCTGGTCGAAAAAGTGATCATTTTACTCAGAAATACGATTCTGGAGGAAATAATCACCAAACTAAACTGAAATCAAAATGGCTAAGAAACTAAACGACCCGAGCAAGGGCAATAAAAATCTAGCATCAAACAAAGAGGCCTCGGAACGCTGATCAACCCCGAACCTGAATTACCCCAAAAAGAAAAAGTATCAAGCAAAGAGTTTGATACGGAAGATGTGAAAATCTATTCCCTCCGAATTCCAACTCCTATGTTCGACAAACTAAAATACGAGATCGGTAGAGAAACCAAATTATCAATGAGAGATATGATTTTGAAGGCGGTTGCGGAGTATTATGGGATTTAACGGAGAAGGCTAAGAGCAGGTGGGTATTAAAACAGATTCACTTTGCGTCACAACCAAAGTTTTTCAAAGTTAATTACTTTCAAAAGTTGACAGCTGTACATTTATATTTAAATTAAATCTGCTCTATTGATTTTCGGTACATTCGAAAAAATAGGAAAGGCAGAAATCCGAATGCAATTATTAATGTTCCTATAAGAACTATTAAAGAACCGTATTGCATTCCGCTTGTCCTTAATATGATACCTAAACCAGCTACAATTGCACCACTGAAGCCTAAAAAGATTTTAAGTTTTTCAGATAAAGCTTTACCCAAGGTCATTTTATATCTATTAATAGCTAGCATTGGCAAAAAGAGCAGTAAAAAGCAAATCATTCCATAAGTTAACATGTCTCCTCCACCTTTCCAGTTTAAATACTTAAATAACCACCCAAGGGTCATGCTCATAGAGGCTAAAAGACCAATTAAATACATAATCTTTTTCATAGTAATTATCTTTTTAGAGTTTAACAAATAAATAGTTTCCTTTTGAATTTCATCAAATCCATTGGGGCATATGTGATTCAAGGCTTTTACATAAGCAGATTCAAATGAACTCCCATTATTTAGTTCGTTTTCTATAAAGCAGCAAAAATGATCAAGCAAGTCATCTTTAAGTTCTGAAATAGAAATTTTACTTTTTTCAATTTCCCCTTTTATGAAAAAAACCTCTTTGTCCTCTAAAATCATAGAAAAGTAGCTTTTTGATGAGGAAATACAATATGCTGAATTGTCTTAAGAAACTCACTGAGCTCATTATATAATGCGATCTTTCTTTCCTGTCCCTGTTTTGTTATAGAATAATATTTTCGAATCCGTTTTCCTACATTCACTGTCTCAACTTCCACAAGACCATCACTCAAAAGCTTGTGCAAGGCAGGATACAAGGAACCCTCTTTAATTAAAATTTTATTGTCTGATAGTTCCTTTACTTTTTGAGTTAGCTCATAGCCATACATTTTCCCATTTTCATCAAGTAATTTAAGTAGGATGGTTGTAAGAGTTCCTTTTATTAGCTCAGTTGAATTCATAAAGGAAATATACATAGAATTTTGACACATCAAAATTCTATGTATATAAAATTTAAAAATAGTTCGCAGGGTATTGCTGTCAACACTTGTATTTATCGAAGTCCCCTATCCTTTTAAATCTATATCGCCATTGTCCAAACGTCTTCGGGCTTCTGCTGTGACCAAATTAAGGATTTCGTCGATCTCATCAAGCGCGCTTTGAATATTTTTATTTGAGATCAAAAAGACCACCTGCAGGAACAAAGCATATTTGAGTATGTGCTGGAACCAAACGGATTAAAGGATTATGAAGTGAAAGTCGAGGGACTTATCACCAAACTAAAGTGGACACAAAATAGCTAAGGACTGAGTCGGGTTTGCACAAATACGTCGTTGAATATTAGTTGGCTTTATCAAATACGGTTGTCCAGGAACGCTCACTTTCTTCAGAATTTTCTTTTGATTTGGCCTGAACAATAATAGACTTGCCATCATCGCTCAACTTCCAAACCTCTGTTACGTACACAAGCATTTGTCCCCGAGGATTTACCTTATAAGGAGTGTGGACCATCAGGTGTACAATTGAGTTATCAGTCATAGGTTGTCCATCAGCTGACCACTTTACGGTAAACTTCTTTCCTCTTTCCGGACCATGATTAATTTGGCTTTCTTTACCGTCGAAGGCCAATTTCCCTTTGCTTGCGGTATGAGACCTGTGCGCCGTGGTGTAGGCGCCCCTCGTCAACTTAACAGTTGGCGGGGCCGTCTACTCGATCAGCGGGAGGCTATCAATTCTCTTGGACAAGAATTGATATAGTATTAGTTTCAATAGTTATTTTAGGTTGTGCGCCAGCATCAAACTCACCATTCAATTTGCCCGCAAACACCCATTTTTTAACTAATCCATTTTTAGTGAAATCCTTAGTGAAGTTTGCTAATCCCCTTTCTTTAAGTTTAAGAGCTTTGCCACCACAGCCAGGAACACCATTTATCATATCCCATTCAGCATAAATCGTATAGGGTTCAAATATCAAGTGGAGATCGTTGTCATTCCTATATGTAAATCTAGCGCTGTCCATTGTCCCTCTTAATAGTCTTACGATCTTTTTTTTGCTGTCTTTCGTATCATAAATAAGAAATGTGTCTGTTCCCCTTGCTTCAGTACTATCTCGTTCAGGTTCCTTCGCTTTAAAATATAACTCGATGTAAATTTTGGTTTGGTCATCAGAAATTTTCAAAGTTGCTGTTGCAGATAAATCACAGTCTCCATCAAAATCCTTGTCACCTTTAACATGGGGTGGAATATATGTATGCTGTACAGGAATTATGTCTTGTTGAACAACCCTTGGTGTCGTTTGAATTTCATGTCTTGCAATAGAATAATTTTCATTTTCCTTTGTTGCAGGTCCACTGCAACCGAAGAAGAAAGGAGCAATAATTAAAATTAAGTAAGAGGCTAATGGCTTGTTATTCATATTACATAAATCATACTGATTAATAAAAATTGACACATGATTTTAAAATCAGCAACACACATTATTTCTGCCCGGCTGCACTTTTAAAATCCGTGATGGTCTTTCCATTATATCGATACACCCCACCTCCAGATCCAAACCAAATACTTCCATCGTTAGCTTCCAATATTCCCAAAAAATCCATATGTCCCCCTGACATGATTTCGGTTACAGTAGGCTTTTTATTGTACAAGGACTTTGCATCATAATGGGAAAGAGACCAAGCTTGCTCACTTTGAGTAGGTTCATCTGCACCGGTGGTCCAGATATTTCCTTTTTTATCTTGGATTATTGCATAGGCCCCTCTCTCCGAAACGTGGGCAAAAGTGCCAGAGCCTGTCCTGAGCGCAGGCGAAGGTTCATAACGCCAAAGACCGTCAGAGGCACCGAACCAAATGTTGCCTTTTTTATCTTCGATGATTGACCAAACGTTGTTAAACGCCTTGCCATCTTTGTTTTTTAAAACGGTAAATGTTTTTCCATCATAAAAACATGCTTCTCCCCTTGTACCAAACCATAATTTCCCATTTTTGTCTTCTATGATAGTAACAACTTCATTACTGGAAAGCCCTTATTTCGTTGTGAAATTTCGAAAAGATTTCCCATCGTAACGGCTTGCCCCACCTCCGGCCGTGGCAAATGATAGTAATAAAACTGCTGATAAATTAAATTTTCCTGCTATCAATTTAATTTTTTGAAATTGAAAGAGTATCCGATCAATAATCCGATATTGGTATACTTTGCATCAGTGATAGTCAACGATCCTTCCAAAGGTTTGTTGATCGTAGAATTTGTAAAGCTCCCTTTTTGGAGATATCCATCCGTTTGACCAGTACTATAAACCAACCCTAACGTTAAACTACTTCTGTTTTTTTCTATGATGCCACCAAAGGTGAAGTGATAAATATCCCATTGAGTCACCTCAGTTATAATCTGTAGACTCTCAAATATATCAGGATCAAAGTAAGAGAAATCAGATCTAAAACTTCCCAATAAGCTAACGTTACTTTTTACAGGCAACTCATATCCAAGAGCAAAATTTGTAACAGATTTCATTGCTGTTTCGAGATTCAAAAATTTATCACTTCCCAGTCCGGCCTCGTCACCACCTGGACGGATGAATGTACCTGGCTCAGCGTCGATGATAGTATAGGTATCATAGCCGCCAAAATGAGTAACATTAAGGTGGATGACTCCCGTTCCCAATTGAAGATGGCCTCCCGCTGATATTTCCATAGGCGCCTTGTATTTTGCCTTCAATTTTTCTTGTCTATCTGAGGCAAAAGCGGTTAATCTTCTGTCTATTTTATCTATATATAGGTTATTGAGGGTAATGTCCTTTGAGATTGTGCCGTTTCCAAACAGATTTATTCCAGGTGTGATAAATGTCAATCCAATACCATAGTTATTTTTCTGATAGTTTAGACCTGCTTTTAATGCTGTCCTTACAGTGAAATAATTCACATAGGAATCCTGTGCTCTGGATACCAAAATATAATCCTCTGTGTTAGTTAAGGTCTTCGCGGAAAAGTCCGTGGTAAAATCGGTGGTCCGCAATGTACTTATCAGGCTTAATCCTACTCCAAAGTTTGAATTGATTCTTCGTCCCATCCCTATGCTGAGGCTGGTTTCTTGCACCCTGGTGTTCAATGATGACTCTGCCACTAGCTCCTCTAATCCAGGGCTCTCATCCTCATTGATCAGATCCGCCATTTCCACCAGCCGTGCGTTACCATTAAACTTAAAACTCACAGGTGTCAGCAGCCCATAACTGAGTTTCCATTTTGGGCTGAGTGTAACCGACCCACTGATTAATAACGGAATTGTATTGAATTGTAGCCCTTTATAATCTGCCTGGTTCCCAAGTGCGTTTTGGATGCTGATATTGTCCATTCCATAGAAATTGGAATTGATTGAAAGGGAAGCGGTATCCAGAAAACTTAAATTCCCGGGATTATAATAGACTCCGGCATTGTCCAACGTGTCGGTCAAAACTGCTCCTCCCAATAGCGCAGCACGTGTTCCGAACTGATTGTTCCAGTGGTGGGTATCCTGGGCATTTACAGTGTGACAACTGTAAAATAGAAGAAAAACCACTCCCAAACGACGGGCAGAATCTAGTCTGAACTTCCCATTGCGGTATCCTGATATTAAAAACCTCATACAAAAATTCGTTAAAGTGAGACAAAATCAAAAAAACGCCCAAACCCTCTTACTATTGATGTGCAGTGCCAGGCGTGTTCTTTTGTTTTCTTAAGAAATAAATTTCAATCTAGACCCTACAGCTTTATCTGTGGGGACATTGGTACAATTACTGACCTGATGCAAGTAGTAAGTTTCAAAATCCATAATCTTGCTTATTTTTAGATTTGCTCCCACGGCTACCCGTGTTCTGTTCAATCCCCTTCCCTGGAAATCGAGAAACCGCTCGGCATAAGTATAGGCCAAAAATGTCAAGTACTCCGTTCTGAAATCTCTTTCCAGGACTTCTTCAGATGCAAAAATCGACGAAAATAAAACTATGACTAAAAATATTATTTTTGTCATTTTACAGATTTTTTACTTTTACTTAAGTAATATCTTAAGAATTTTTCTTTTATTTTATAAAAACAATTACAATACAAGATAATATTGCTGCAAAAATCCCAGGATCAAAATCTGGAGTGGTTTGATCAATTTGCCCATGGGCTTGAGTTGCTTGATGATTATGATCATAAGAACCTGGTAAAAAGGATTGAATAATAAACTGGCAAACTACCCAGAGATAGCTGAACACTAAGAGGTAATTAAACCCGCTCATTTATTGTGTAAGTAAAAAAACCTTCTATCGAAAACCTTAACAACTTGACATTTTGAATATTTCTATCTATTAGTGATATGTTTTTCAACCTTTACCCAAAAACGATGAAAACCTCTAAATTTTTAGCTTTTTTGGCCATAATGGCATTTTGTGTAAATCAACTGTTCTATTATGCCCTTAAGACACAAGCCTTTCTCCAGTTGCAGAGATTCCTTTAGTTCATCCAGAGCGAAATGCAAATACCCCCTTTGATGTCACAAAAGATGATTATATAGATTAGAGTCACAGCATCCAAAGAAAAATTGTTTGAATTCATTAATTCTTAGTTTGAATAGCTCAATTTAATTTTTTAGCAATTCACAAACTTTATCTTTATAAATTAGAAGATACAATCAAGTATTATATTCTGATATCTGATAGCAGAAAAAACCCGGTAAATTAAATTATGGGAAAATATTCTCTTAAAATTAACAATAAGATTCATGAAGTCTCAGCCGAAGCGGAAATGCCATTGCTCTGGGTAATAAGAGATTTGGTCGGCCTTAAAGGAACCAAATTTGGTTGCGGCCAAGGACTTTGTGGAGCTTGCACCGTACTTCTGGATGGTTCGCCTATCCGTTCCTGCAGCTTTCGGATCTCTGAAGTTGGCAATAGTTCAACTATTACTACTATTGAAGGACTTTCAGAAAATGGGGATCATCCCGTTCAGAAAGCATGGGTTCAGCATGTAGTCCCCCAATGTGGCTATTGTCAGTCAGGACAGATCCTTAGTGCCGCTGCACTTTTAAACACAAATCCTAAACCATCGAATGAGGAAATAGAGGCGGCTATGGATGGAAATATATGCCGATGCGGTACCTACAATCGTATTAAAGAAGCTATACACACTGCTTCCAACTCTTTATAATCCACACCGATGTTCGCGAAATTTCTTTTTAGCAAAAAACAGGATCCTGACAACCGAAGCAAAGTCTACATTCCTTCACGCAGGGAATTTTTAAAAATAGGAAGCTTGGCTACCGGGGGTTTTCTCTTAGGCGTAAATTTCCAATGCAGCGGCCCGAAAGGAGAACCAATTACCTTCGCTCCCAATGCTTATCTAATACTGGATTCTCACAATCAGGTCACGCTTATTGCCCATAGATCCGAAATGGGAACTGGCATTCGGACTTCTCTACCGATGATTATCGCGGATGAATTAGGGGCTGATTGGAATAAAGTAAAAATCATTCAGGCGGAGGGTGACAATGAAAAATATGGTGATCAAAATACTGATGGATCTTATTCAGTACGTATGTTTTTTGAACCAATGCGTCAAGCGGGAGCTACTGCCAGACTGATGCTTATTAGAGCTGCTGCCCAGCAATGGGAAGTAGATCCATCTGAATGCCATACTCAAAATGGTCAGGTCATTCATAAAGGTGGAAAAACCGTGGACTTTGGAGATTTGATTGAAGTGCTGAAGCAACTAAAAATTCCCAAACCTGAGGAAGTCAGTCTAAAAGAACTGAAAGACTATAAACTGGTCGGAAAGGATGTTCCGATATATGATGCCAAAGATATTGCTGCAGGAGCGGCAGTTTTCGGTGCTGATGTGGATATCCCTGGAATGAAAATAGCTGTGATCCAGAGAAGTCCAGTGATCGGAGCTAAAGTTGTTTCTTTTTCAGATGAAAAAGCGTTAGCTCTTCCCGGTGTAAGCCAGGTAATAAAAATTGATGGGCAAGGCATTCCTACAGGTTTAGATAAGGCCTTGGAAGGCATTGCAGTACTTGCAGACAACACCTGGGCAGCTATACAAGGTAGAAAAGCGCTGGAAATAGAATGGGATTTAGGCCCCAATCAAACCTACAATTCAGCCAAACAGCTGGAGGAAATGGTAAAAAGTACATTATCCAATGGTCAGATCAGAAGGGAAAAAGGCGACTTCGTGAAAGCTCAACGGGAAGCATCAACAGTTTTGGAAAGAAGCTTCGTGGCACCTTATTATGCTCATGCTACTATGGAACCCCCAGTGGCAATTGCTAATTGGAAACCAGATTTTTGCGAAATTTGGGCCCCTACCCAACACCCACAATGGGCGAGAACAGCGGTGGCTACAGCTTTGGGTATGCCCGAAGAGCAGGTACGGGTGAATGTGACGCTTTTGGGGGGAGGCTTTGGTAGAAAATCGAAGCCGGATTATGTGGTGGAAGCTGCCCTGCTTTCTAAAGCTGCCCAAACACCAGTGCGGGTTCAATGGACCCGGGAGGATGACATTCACCATGATTTTTACCACTCCTTAAGTGCCCAGCGTATTAAGGTCACGTTGGATAGCGAAGAGAACATCAGCGGATGGAACCACCACACCGTATTCCCCGCAATTGGGGCCACAAGCAATCCTGATGAACTTCATCCATCTGACGGGGAATTGGGATTAGGGTGCATAGACTTCCCTTTTGAAGTGCCAAATATTCGAATTGAAACCCATGAATCCAAAGCACATACCCGAATAGGCTGGCTAAGATCTGTAAGTAATATTCATCATTCGTTTGCATCAAACAGCATGCTCGATGAAGTGGCAGAAGCACGGGGAATGGATCCTGTGGATATGCTATTGAACTTGCTCGGCGAGGACCGAAATATTTCTTTTGAGGGAGAGATAAAAGGAACCTTTGGCAACTATGGAGAACCAATAGAAAAGTTTCCCTGGAACACAGGGCGATTTAAGAATGTAATCCAAAGAGTGGCTCAAGAAGCAAAATGGAAAGAATCACTGGCACAGGGAAAACATGTTGGATTTGCTGCTCATAAAAGTTTTTTAACTTATGTGGCCTGCATTGTTGAAGTAGAGAAAAGTGAAGATGGCGGATTGCTTTTACCGAATGTTCATTACGTAGTTGATTGTGGCGTACCTGTCAACACGGATAGAATTCGCTCACAATTTGAAGGTGGAGCTCAATTTGCTACCAGCTTAGCCACTACTTCTGGAATATCATTTGAAAATGGACAGGTACAGCAGAATAATTTTGATGGCTATCAAGTCATCCGAATGTCCCAGTCACCGCAAAACATTCATGTACATATCGTTGATAGCACAGAAAAACCGACGGGTGTAGGCGAGCCTCCCGTACCTCCGTTTATCCCTGCACTTTGTAATGCTGTTTACAAAATGACCGGTAAGCGGATTTATGAGTTACCCTTTAAGATTTGAAAAAAACTTTAATTCTCAGAATAAAGAGCTACGTTCTATCATCCAGAGGATAGCTGAAGAAATTGCAGACTTTGCTTTTATTTGCAGTACTCATCAAATTTTGTAGGCAGTAAATCATATTCATTTACCCATGTTCTTGAACTGGAAGTATAATGTATAATAGATGTAACTTTCAATTTCGTATCGATCATTTCTATGGTTATATACTCAGTATGATCAAATATTTTACCCATTGACTGCATAGTAAATGATAATTTATTTGCATCCTCCTTGTAATCTAGTATTTCACCACTACCCTCGCGAAGATCACCTCTAAAAATTGGATTATACGGATAGCAACCTGGTGGTCCTCCATCGTAGAATTCAGAAACATCCAATTCGAAAATAACAGAATCTTTAAAGGCAATTTTCTCTGCAAATCCACAATCGCAGCCCATATAGTTTTCATCCCCTACCCAAACCGTATTGTTAAGTTTTACAGAGAGCAAATCCTTTACAAAATTTAGGGTTACATTTTTTTCCGAGTCTACCGTAATGTTTTGTGGAGAGTCAGTTCCTGCTAAGTCACCACCCCAGCTTTCAAATATCCATCCTTCATTGGGTTTGGGAATCAGTTGTACCACAGTTCCATTGGGGTAATTTTTACCGGACGGACTAGTCAGTATTTTCTCTTCGACAGTCCCTTCACCTAGTATTGTAAAGTTGATTTCATATTCCTTTCTTAAAAAATTTGCTGTTATATTCATTTCCTTATCTACCATGATGCGCTGTGGAAAGTCAGCTCCTGATAAATCACCCTCCCAACTTTCAAATACCCATCCTTCTTTGGCTTTGGGAGTAAGTTCAACTACGGTTCCCTGTGGGTACTTTTTACCCGATGGATCAGTTATTACTTTCTCTTCGACAATTCCTTGGCCTTTAATTATAATTGTTAAAGGATAATCTTTCTTTATAAAAATCCCTTGAACAGTTTTATCCGAGTCCATTGTAATCTTAAGCGGGTTTACCTGACCGCTCCCAGCACCTTCCCACTGTTGAAATAACCAATGTTTGTTGGGCTCTGCAATCAATGTTACCACCTCTCCCGGTTTGTAAGTCGGAGAGGATGGAGAAACAGTTAGCTTTCCACCTTCTTCTGGAGAGGCAATTGCTGTTAACTTATAGCTCGGAACGGAATCAGCAGTCCAGCATGAACTTAATAACAAAATTAAAATTATGAGTATTAATGAGTATTTTTTCAAAATAGTGGGCTTATTTTTATAAATAGTTTCCAATAATATAGAATATTTTTACGAAAACGTAACTTTATAACACTAATAATAAATTAGCTAACTATTTAATGAAAACTTGTTTATAAATATTTCAAGAACTCCTTTTTTATAATCCAAGCAAGTTATATACTAGGAAAATCATCCTCTTTTACATACTGATTTACCTTCTTTTATAGTTTCTGTAACTTGGATATCTTAAATATCATCCACTGCAACTTTGTGGTAATTTTTATTTAAAATCACCAAATCTGCAAGTTTCCCCACTTCCAACGTACCTGCCAATTCCTCCAATATACCATTAGGCGCTGATGAACCCGGATCTCTTCAGATCACACCACCTTCATAATAGGGAGTTTCAGCTGTAATGGAAAACAATTCTAACCCTTTGGAGTTAACTACAGCAAAAAACACCTGAAATATGTATAATCATGACGGGAAACTCTGGGAAACCTGATCCAGATCGTGCTTAGTGGGAAAGCGCTTTTCTTCAAAAAACGGAATCATCAAAGCCGGCCCAAATATCCAGCCTGTCAATGCCCTGTTAACTATCCCTAAAAAAATGGCTTATGAATTTTTATCTTCATAAGCCATTCTGCTTTAAATATTTGAAATTTCATTTAACCAGTTCGCATATAAACGATTCTCAGAGGGCTAAATTTATATTTTCACACCTTTTTGATGGTGAAATTTTTGCAAAGGACTTTTTCAGTGCCCTCGACTTAGCCCGGGGTTTTCATCTATTATTCAGATGAAGCTTTAATAAGATACATTTAATCCGACCCCAAAGCCCATATCACTATCATAATGACTTCGTATACCAAAGTTCTTATTGAGCACATAACCTAATCCTACCATATATTCTTTATCAGTGTTGACCATAAAACCCAACCTTAAATGCTTGGAAACAGGAATGTCTTCACGCATCAATTGCAAGCGTACATTTCCATCCTGATATACTTCAGCCTGAAAATTAACCAACCAAGGCAAAGTATAAAGCACACCCACACTAAATTGGGATCTACTGTCTTTAGTATTTTGCTGACCAAATAGATTTTCTTCAACTTCATTATGTCCTAATTTTCTATAACGCCAGTCAAAACCGACAAAGGGCATCAGCCATTGCATTTTTCCTACAAATCGGCCCAGATGTGTTTCAGTCTCGTATCCATGCATATCATTATAGCCTAGGCGCCATTCTGTACTTAAGCTCCATCGGGTATTTTGAAGCATTGCTTCCCCGTCATTACCATTCGTAGCAAAGTCATTTTGGATCATGAAGTGCATCTGGTTGCTTTCTTTTTGCAGTTGCTTATAAGCCCAGTTTTTATCGGGCAGTAATGGATTGTCATAATCACCTACAGCAAATACCCGGTTCATGCCTGCCATCATATGGTATAGAATATGGCAGTGAAAGAACCAATCACCTTCTTCATTGGCTTCAAACTCAATCACATTCGTTTCCATGGGCATGATGTCAAGCACATTTTTCAGCGGCGCATAGTCTCCTTTGTCGTTGATCACCCTGAAGTCAAATCCGTGCAAATGCATAGGATGCCGCATCATGGAATTGTTACGCATGGTTATCCGCAAAATCTGGCCTTTTTCCACCGGAATTTTGTCCACCTCGCTCAGCACTTTATTGTCCATACTCCATACGTAACGGTTCATGTTGCCCGTCAGGGTAATGGTAATTTCTTTAACCGCTGCATCTGACGAAAGATTTGTTTTATGCGGCGATTTTAGCATTCCATAGTTTAGCGTAACGAGATCTGCATTTCCGCCATGAGCTGAATGATCCATTTCACCATCTCCCTTTTCCATTTCCTTATGACCGGAATGATCCTGCATGTTTCCCATGTCCTTTTTCTTTTCTTTGTCTTCTTCCACTCCGGTGATTTCGGGGTACATCACTGCATTCATATCCATCTTCTGCAGGCTCATGTCCATTCCCATATCATCCATGCTACCGTCCATATTCATCATATTGTTCATCATCTTCATTCCCTCGAAGTATTCTAACCGGGGAAGCGGAGAAATGAGCTGCTTGATTCCGTCACCAATGTAAAGTGAAGCAGACTTGGTACGGTCTTCGGTAGTGGCCATGAATTCAAACGCAGTCTTTTCCTCAGGAATAGTAACCACTACATCATAAGTTTCGGATACTCCGATGATCAATCGATCGACCTCTACAGGGTCCACGTCGTTGCCATCATTGGCTACTACGGTGATTTTGCCGCCTGCATACCTGAGCCAGAAATAAGAAGATGCACCGCCGTTGGATATACGCAAGCGAACTTTATCTCCAGCTTCTAATGGCTTCCCATTGATTGATTTTAGCGCTGACTCAGGCTTTCCGTTTATCAGCACTTCATCGTAATACACATCACTCACATCCATAGCGAGCATCCTCTTCCATTCATTTTCAAACTTAGTCTTGAAATGGCCCTCACGAATGGCTTCTATATAACTTTGTGTGGCGTTCTTCTTGATGGCAGCCCAGTCATTCGCGCTGTGAAGCATCCGGTGAATATTTTCAGGATTATAATCAGTCCATTCACTCAGCACCACGGGAAGAGTGGGCAGGTCATCAATGCCTTTTCTGAATGAAGGATCATCCTTACGCTTCAACATCACAAAATTTCCATACATTCCTATTTGCTCTTGCAGTCCGGAGTGTGAATGATACCAGTGCGTGCCATTTTGAATAATGGGAAAGCGGTATACATGGGTGGTATGAGGTTCAATTGGTTTTTGGGTTAAGAAAGGAACGCCGTCTTCTTTGTTCGGTAAGAACACCCCATGCCAGTGGAGAGAAGTTGCTTCCTCCATCTGATTATGCACATGGATTTCTGCCGTGTCACCTTCTGTAAAAGTGAGCGTGGGCATTGGGATTTGCCCATTTACGGCAATCGCCCGTTTTTCTTTGCCTGTAAAATTAACAAGAGTGTCTTTTACATAAAGATGGTATTGAACTACTTTTTGCGCAAATACACTTTGTGCAAAAAGTAATAATACTATCACTTGTGCTGTCTTTATCGACTTGTATTTATATATATTCATTTTAATTTATAACAATTTATAGAAATTATCTTTGTTTATCTAACCATTTTGTCAAAACTTCAATCTGATTATTATTTAGTTCAGCATTATTATGCATGAAGAGATAAGAAGGAGGAGGCATCTCTTTTGCTATAATTTTACTACGGATAGATTCCAATAGTCTCTCTTGTTTTCGTTTTGAATACGTGGCCCACTCACTGAAATTCAATTCTTCTTTCCCGGCATTAATATGATATTCAACTAAAAATCTAGCTGGCTGAATATAGTCATACCACATATACTTTGTGGTGTTACTATGACAGTCATAACATGATGTCTTTAGTGTATTTCGAATTTCACCAGAAAGGTTATTTACCAGGATAAAATCAGCAGTATCAACCTGCCCTTTGGAGATATTGGGGGCAGGTTGATAAAACTGTATAGCAATAAAAACTAACAGCACTGCTGGTGCTATAATCTTTGTTGCATTTTTCATTTTAAAATTCTTTTTCTGAAGATCCACAAGTAAGCATTTTACTACCGTAGTAGGGATTTTTGATTTCCTCCACCTCACTTATCCAGATAGCTCCTTTGCCATCTTTATACATCGGGCAATGATTCATATACAATTTCTGGGGTGCTCCAAACATGTCAATAAGATCGTTCATGTCTTTGCTCAATGACATAAAATGCTCCCTTTGGTGTCCAATATCTTTGATATTATCGCTGATATGTTCTGCATTTTCTCTTGCATTCTCGACAATTTCTATAACCTCCTGGCTTTTTTGGGCAGCCACAGAATTCACATTGATACTTTTCAATGTGGCAAACAATTTATTGCCTGCACTGGCGGCTGCTTTACTATCATCTGCCACTAGCGCATTTTTCAGCACCAAATAATCTGTCATTATCGGAGCCAGGGAAAACTCTCCGCTTTCTAAATTGGTGGCTGTTCCTGATTCTTGTGCTTCTGGGCTAGAAGACTCATGGTCATGCTCATGCTCATCGGTCTTCTTTGACGATTGGGTACAGGAAACGGTCAATAAGACTAACATTGCCAACAGGGCTATAGAAGAAAATATGGTTTTCATTTGATTGTAATTTTTAGATATGGTTTATGTTATCCCTGCAACTTATCAAAAGTAAGCCGCATAGGTTTTTAACAATTAAATGCTTAAAGGGGAATTAATCCAACGTGTCTACCGTGCTACCACAAGTCAACATCTGCGAGCCGTAGAACGGGTTTTTAATTTCACTTTCTTTACTCAACCAATTGCCGCCTTTACCTTTGTCATACATAGGGCAATGTTGGTAATAAACAGGTTCCACTGGTTTGGATACCTTTATCAATTCGTAGAGGTGAGCAGATAGAGAAGAGAAAAATTTTCTTTGATTCGAAACATCTTTCGCTGTTGAAATTTGCGCCGCATTTGTTTCCAAATCTTTGACCACATTCATCCAAATAGTATGTTCTTCCTCGCTGAGCTTATACATATCTACTGCTTTAATGGCAGCCTCTAATTGAGCACCTTTTGCGGAAGCTGTAGTAGCATCCGACTTTACCAAGGCATCTTTTACAGCAAAATAACTTTCAAAAACCTGTTGAAGCTGTGGCACACTCTGCGGAGTAGAACTTGTCGATTGGGCCATTTCCCTATGATCATGCTGCTCTTGGCCCGTATTCATTGTAGCTTCTTTGGAACTACCATTCGACTTCAATTCCCTCTCGTACTGACAGCATTCAGGTAATTTAGCATATGCATCATCCGGCGCTAAATAGCTTTCACTATCGTAACCTGCTAAGGCAATGCGTTTAAGAATCTCGTCTTGATTTGTTTCCTTACTATTGTAGTTAATTGTAGCTATTTTGGTATCCTTATTCCAATCTACTTCTGCTACGTTTTTTAGATTTCCCGCTTTTTCAATGGTACGTTCGCACATATCACAGTTGCCGAGGATCTTCACACTTTCGGTTTTGACGTATTTGATTTGGGCATTCACTGTAAAGGACAACAATACCGCAATAGCCGTCAATATTCTAGATGATTTCATCTTTAGAAAATTTTAATGAGTTGGAAAAGAATTATTTTGAAAGCATATTCTGCTTACAAAAGGACAGTAACATGACTGTCAAGGCATGAAATCAACCTAATCTTGGCGGATGCCAAATGGAATAAAAACCAGAAGAAATATAAGCTCCCTGGTGATAAAAAATTGATTTTTGAAAAAAGGAAATTTTTTGCGGTATGGTATCTGATGATAGTTGGCTTACATTAAAATAAGTCGCAGGACAATAACAAGAATTTCCGCATTTCCCTTCACAACTTTTACTATCATCTTCTGAATGTCCTTTATCGCAACAGCCCTTTTTTTCATGCTTTGGGTCTGCGTCTTTGGTACAGGAGGATACGGTACTATTCGAATTTTTGCTGCACGCAAGGGATTCGGTTGGCGACATAAAGAAGCCAAAAATTATCAGAACCGCTATGTAGCAAAATTTCATCATACCAAGTACACCAAATCTACGAAGGTTTTACTGTTGGTGTTCAAAATAATTAGCATTTTAATAATCACATGATTTGCCACTTATGAAATGTACGGCATAGTTTCATATTTGTTTTGGATGGTCCGAAATTTAACATCGCTGGCCTTTCCCCTAAAAGAAAAGTGTCAAAATGGAATCAGAAGCAGTGAACATTAACAAATACTCCTATTACCAAAGAAGCACCAAGTTATTTCAACTTTTACTTCCACACCCGGGACTCTGAAAGACTATTCTTGATTATCTTGTACGCTGGATTCCAAACCTAACAATAGCTGATCATATTAAAAAAGAAAGTAAAGTAGCAGCATTTTCCAGATGTGGCTCAAGTGAAAACAAGCCCTTTTGCAATGGCTCACACAAGAAAATAAACTTTCAAGGATAATACCACCAAAAACGAATGCGCAGAATACTAGTAATCTTTGCCCATCCCAAGTTTGAACATTCTGAAGTAAACCAGGCATTAATCAACTCCATCAGTAACCTAGAAAATGTAGAACTGCGGGATTTATACGAGCTTTATCCGGATTTTAATGTTTCTATACAAGCAGAACAAGAAGCACTTTTCCAGGCAGAGGTAATTATTTGGCACCACCCAATTTATTGGTATTCCTGTCCTCCGTTGCTAAAGCAATGGATAGACTTAGTTTTAGAATTTGGCTGGGCATATGGTCCGGGGGGTACTTACCTCAAAGGAAAATCTGTGTTGAACGTGATAACCAGCGGGGGTTCTGATCATGCTTATTCTAAGGAAGGCAGAAATCAACACCCTATTGAGGACTTTCTTCTTCCATTTGAACATACTGCCAAGTTATGCCTCATGAACTATCTCGCTCCTTTTCATATCTCAGGCACACATCGGATCTCAGCGTCTGAATTAGTATTGAAAGCAGAAAGTTATAAGGACTTCGTTACCCAGCTTAGAGATTCAGATGCTATTAACCGTCCTTTAAGACTCCAAACATTACGATCATGAATGGATTCTTAGGCAATGCAATCATCTACATTTTAGCAGCCATAGTCTGTGTCCCATTGGCCAAAAGATTGGGGATGGGATCTGTCTTAGGTTATTTATTGGCAGGAATACTGATTGGCCCATATCTTCTGGGCTTCATCACCAACGAAGATCAAGGGCAGGACATGATGCATGCCACAGAATTTGGCGTGGTGATGATGCTCTTTCTGATCGGCCTGGAACTAGATCCCAAGAATCTCTGGAAGATCAGGGATTTGATTGTCCGTATAGGATTATCGCAAATGCTGGTCACCGCTGCATTGGTGTTTGGGATTGGTATCCTGCTACATATTCAATGGCAGACAGCTTTGGCTATCAGTCTTTCCATGGCGCTTTCTTCGACAGCAATTGTACTCCAATCGCTCAAAGAACGAAACCAAATGAACTCTCAATTGGGAAAAATGTCATTTGGCGTATTGTTGATGCAGGATATTGCTGTCATTCCGATTTTAGCCATTCTTCCCTTATTAGTTCCTACAAATACAGAAATAACGAGTACCTCCGGCCAAATGCATGGACTACTTGACAATCTTCCAGGCTGGGCTCAAACTGTCTCTATTTTTGGAGCCATTGCAATAGTCATCGTCCTGGGCCGATATGGTTTTGGTCCGCTCCTGAACTTTGTAGCTAAAACGAGATTGAGGGAATTGTTCACCGCCTCTGCTTTATTGATTGTAGTAGGCATCGCCTATCTGATGGAATTGGTGGGTCTGAGCCCTGCTTTAGGTGCCTTTTTGGCTGGTGTCATCCTGGCCAACTCTCCTTACCGCCATGCATTGGAATCTGATTTGGAGCCTTTTAAAGGGCTTTTACTGGGGCTCTTCTTCATGGCAGTAGGATCTACTATCAATTTCTCATTGATATACAATGAAGCGGGCACCGTGTTCTCCTTGACCTTGGGAATCTTATTGCTGAAGACTATTATTCTTTTGGTGCTCGGCAAAATCAAGAAATTGAGCTTATCAACCAATTTAAGTTTCGCAATAGGGCTTTCTCAAGTTGGAGAGTTCTCATTTGTCACCTATGCCTTTGCGCAGCAGCTTGGGATTTTCTCCCAATCTATATCAGATACCTTGATGGCAGTCACTGCTTTGAGCATGACTATTAGCCCTATTTTAATGGTTGTTTTCGATAAGTTCATCTTGTCTCTGCTCACCAAGATTCCAGATTCTAAGGAGCAAAACATGGACAACATCAGTGAAAAGAACAAAGTAATTCTTATTGGTTTTGGTCACTTTGGATCCACCTTAGGAAGATTTTTGAGAGCAAGCGGAGTTGAGGCGACTATATTGGATTCAGATCCGGATAGAATAGACTACCTGAGAAAAATGGGTTTCAAAGTATACTTTGGTGATGGCACCCGTGGAGAATTATTGGAATCAGCTGGCGCAGGAGAAGCCAGCATCTTGATCTCTGCCATTGACAACACGGAGTACAGCATGAGACTTGTGGAACTTTGCAGAAAAGAATTTCCGCATTTGGAAGTAATGATCCGGGCCAAGAACCGATTTGACGCTTTTGAACTTATGGAGATGGGTGCTACCAACATCTACCGGGAGCATCTGGATACGTCAATTAAAATGGGCGAAGATGTGCTTAAAAAGCTTGGCTTTAGGGCATATACCGTGCATCGGCTGGCTAAACAGTTCCACGATTACGATGAAGCTTCACTGAAAGTATTGATCAAATACAAGAACAACCAGGCTGAATATATCTCTAAAACCCGTCAGCAAATCGAAATGCAGGAGGCTTTGTTATCAGGAGAAATGATGCGGAAATTCTCTGTAAATGATCATACTTGGGACAGCGATACCATCAAAGAAGCTGCTCAATCAGAAAAATAGATTTTGATAGCTGCAAATACCCTATGTATCTATGTGGTGTATTGTGTCCCGTACATGGTCATTATTTTCCATTAAATATGGTAAAACAAATTTTTCTGTCCCAAATGGAGAAAAAGCATTAAACTACATTTAGAAAGCCTTTTGTCCAGAAAATTCCATCGCCTCCCCTTTGCCAAAACCAAAACTCACTCCAAGGGTGATGAACCTACCGTCTTTTTCCCAAGAATAGTTAGTGAATTCCGGTTGAACAGTGGTGACTTCATAAATTCTGGATGCAAACACATCCCGGACGCTCAGGTTGATGATCGCCCTTCCCTTCATTAATTTTTTTCGGACTCCTAAATCAGCAAATACATTCTGAGAAACCTCTCCCTGAATGGTTCGCTGTCTTGAATTAAAATGCCCAATCAGTTCTATACTGAAATCAGCTGGTAAGTTAAATTTGGAGGTAATTCTGGAAGTCCATTGTCCTGCACTGAAGTCAAATTCTGCTTCTTGATATGAACCATACTTCCGGATCCAACTGAAGTTGAAGTCTCCATTGAGTGAAAGCCAATCATTGGGCATATACTTGGCGTTGAACTCCACTCCACCTGACTGATTGGTCCCAATATTGGCTGGCATAGTGGTAGCCACGTTATTCGTGAATGTAGTGATATCTTCTACTGCATTAGTGGTGTACCGATAATACAAGGATCCATTTATTGAAATTGTCTCAAAATCATAAATACTCGTTAGCTCAAGTGCATCGGTATATTCAGGAAGTAATTCCGGATTACCTGAGTAGATATTAAAATTATTCTGAATACTGAAGAAAGGGTTAAGATCCCACATCGAAGGGCGCAGAATCCTTCGCGAATAACCAAGCTGGAGTGACAAATCCTGGTTAAACTTATACGACCCATGAATACTTGGAAATAAATCGGTATAATCTTGGGAATTATCCTGGCCAGTATTTTCCAAAACTGTTTCTACTTTTGTATTTTCTACACGCAGGCCAGCTTTGACACCAACTTTCTCAAGTTCGTAAGATGTAGTAGCATACGCACCTAACACATTCTGTTTATAGTCAAATAAATTGCTAAGATCGGGATCTCTCACCCATTCATTTTCTACCAGATCATTGACAGCATAATCATTAAAGACGGAAGTTACCACATACTGTACCCCGGATTCCAACGTAGTTTTTGTAGTTATTGGATTAGTATAATCTGCCTTGTAAGTATATTCCTTTTGTTTATTATCAGACAGTGTTTCTTGCGCAATGTCCCCCGATTCTCCAACGAAATATTCATTGGTATAATTTGAAACCTGATCCTTGGCGAAGTAGTCACTTGTCGCGCTGCCAATCAAGCTGTGCTCTTTTGAATCCGAAGTTGCTTCATTCTTGGCCTTGAACAAGTGCTTATAAATAACTTCGTATTGCCACTTCGGGTTGGGGGCCTCTGTGACCTCTGTTCTGTTCCACTGTGAAAGAATTTGTCCTGTCGGATTAAGGTAATCAAACTCAGTACGCGAATCTGCATCTTCACTCTCAAAGGCATACCTACCAGAAAGCGAAAGTGTACCCGTTGCAGAAACCCTATAGTCACCGCCAAGATTGATGGTATAGTACCGCTCGTGCATTTCACTTTTGCCAGAACTAATGATTGATGTTTGTTCATTCAGATCGACATTTTTCGACCTATATTCTTCTGGAAATGTCCTGTGCCCGATTCCAATCTGAGTGAACAAGTTCAGCCGTTCAGTTCTACGATTCAAACTAAAGCCTAAACTATGGTTGTTTGGAACTCCTGTATTTAAGGTTACAGAACCGTTCACACCCTGTCTTTGGTCTTTCTTGATCACAATATTGATAATTCCTGAGGTCCCTTCTGCTTCATATTTTGCAGAAGGATTAGTAATCACTTCTACCCGTTCGATCATATCCGCCGTCAGTGTACCCAGCGTATTTCCCTGAGCGAGTACTGAAGGCTTTCCATTGATCAATACTCTTACTCCAGCATTTCCCCTCAAGCTGATTTCGCCTTTGATATTTACATACACAGAAGGGACATTATTCAGTACGTCCAAGGCGCTCGCTCCAGTACTTACCAGATCACTGCCTACATTGAATACCCGCTTGTCCAACTCGTATTGGGTTTGGGATTTTTCGGCTCTAACTATAATTTCTTCCAGACCATGGCTCTCCTCTTCCAGATAAAAAGTGCCAAGATCTGAGCCTGCTGAGACCAATGAAATTTTACTTGTGAAGGTCTCAAAACCAATAAAACTGATTTCAACAACTACTGAATCAAGCCTGGATTTAAGTTCAAATTGACCATTTACATCAGATGTTGTCCCTGCGTCCATCAACCCCGATTGAACAGATAAAAATTTGATGGTAGCAAATTCAAGGGGTGCTTCTAGGCCTTTGATTAAAACTTTACCCCCATAAGTTTTATCTGTGGCTTGAGCCCAGCTCAGGTTTACGTGGGCAATCTGTACTAAAAATGCAAAGCAAAATAATCTGATAATCATAACTCAAAGAGTATAAAGACTGATTTTATTTGGACTAATTTTAAATAAAACTAAAAGTACGTCTCAAATCAGAATTTGCCAAGCATCCGGACCAACAAAAGTATGGGATGTTCAAAAAGAAGATGGAATGTGATCAAGGAAATGTTAGAAGGTGGAAAGTAGCAGCTTGGAAAGCAGGAAAGTATCAAGCGATAGTTAGCCGTCAACCCCGCTGGCGTTAGATCTGGTCAAATCGATCTTTTTTGACTATTATAAAGTTTTAAAATTCCAGAGGTTAAAACCTCTGGCAACAATTTAGGTCGTCCAGTTGGGACTCTACTCACATGTACGCTTAGCTTTACCTAAAGCCATAGCTTCCTTCCTCGCAATCACCTACCATGTTCTTGGCTCTTGATTCTTGACTCTTGGTTCTTGCGTCTTGCTTCTTGGCTCTCTAATATGCCTTAATCTGAATTTGGTTTTTTCAGAACTAAATAAAAGCAATATGCTGTATAGAAAACAACAATAAGCTGAACACAGACACAAAGGATTAATGCTGAACTATTCATGGGAAATTGATTTACGTTTAACACCCGAATACCATACAATTGCAGTGATAAACAAAAACAAAGCGATCAGTTGAATACGGGCAAGTGTACCAAAGAAAATTTTCTTGTTATATAATTCTGCGTTCACGGGATCTTTAATAAGGAGAAGTTTCAGATCATCATGAGATATCTTTGAAATCAACGATCCTGCATCTAGAGTCCACCCTTCCCCGCTCAGTAATCCGGAAATAGCTGCCCCCCAATCATTGCCCTGTGGAGTGACCAAGGCTCCTATCAACACCAGCAACAAAAGCACTGGCGTGATGTATTTCATAATCCACTTATAGGCTCCGGGAATTCGGATATCAGCTCCACGGTTTAGCTCATTCCAGGCGTTATCCATCCCAAAAACCCAAGTAAACAATATCAGTTCCAGTAGCGCGAAAACTACAAGACTTACAGTTCCTGCCCAATAATCATATTCATCAAAATATCCATATTGAAAAAACAGGATGGTAGGCAATCCCATTATTAGAGCGATAACTCCAAAGCTGATCGCACCTTTCACTTTTCCCCAGCCAAATTCGTCCTCCATAAAGCCCATCCAAGGTGTGCCCATTGCCAGCGAGGAGGTAATTCCTGCAAAGAAAAGTAAACCAAACCAACATAATCCTGCTATGGCACCAAATACTTCCCCCCATTGCATAAACAAATACGGCATCGTCTGAAATGCCATTCCGAAGCCCGCATTTGCCAATACCCAGTCTAATCCCAAAAATCCTGCTGCAATAGGTATTACGATAGCACTTCCTAAAACGATTTCTACCAGTTCATTGGTAAACCCTGAAGTCAGGGAATTGAGCGCAATATCTTCATTTTCTTTCAGATAGGATGCATAACACTGTATAGATCCCATCCCCACAGATAAGGTAAAGAATATCTGACCAGCAGCCGCCATCCAAACTTTCGGGTCGAGAAGTGAGCTATATTGAGGTGTCCATAGGAAATTAATACCATCCCAAGCATTTGCATCAGGGAAAGCCGAAGATGCATTATCTGCTCCCATGGTCCATCCTTTATAGGCTAGCACCACACCAAATATAATTAAAAGAGGCATTCCGATTTTAGCCACTTTTTCTATTCCCCCCAAGCCGGTGGAAAGGATATAGATATTGATTCCCAAAACAAAAATATAAACTAAAATAGGGAAATAAGAGATCCCAAAGTTCGCTCCGCTAAAATTCACGTATTGTACAAAGAATTCACTGACCTGCGCTTGAGACATTTCCGTGAATGTCCCTATTAAGGTATGGATGACATACATAAATGTCCAGGATTCGATGTAGGTGTAGTAAGCTACCACTGCTATATTCGTGAAAATCCCGAATACCCCAATATACTTCCACCAGACACTTTTACCCATGGAATTCAGAATGTAAGGCGTACTGTGGTTACCATGTTTTCCGCCAAATCTTCCGACAGACCATTCTGTAAATAGTAATGGAATGCCCATTACCACAAAGCAAACCAAATAAGGGATAATGAACGTTCCTCCTCCATTTTGGACAGCCTGCACTGGAAACCTTAAGAAGTTGCCAAGCCCAACTGCATTTCCTGCCATTGCCAGGATCAGCCCGGTCCTTGATCCCCACGAATCGCTTTGTTTTGCCATGTTATCTGTAGTAAGAAAGGGCATCCCGTGGGACGCCCTTATCAAGTTAATTTAATCGGTTATTTAAATTATTGATCCACTTTTCTGCAAGCACTGTCTCACCCATCAGATCTGAATAATGTTCAGAATCATAGATTTCCATTGTGACCACCTTGGCTCCTGCTGCTACGGGAGTCAGTTCAATCGCCAAGTATTCTGGCAGTTTTGTAGTCATTTGCTTGCCATCGACTTCCTGGAAATGTTTGATGAGACTGGCTTTTTTAAATTCTCCCAAGTCTAGCTTGTAGCTGACAAAATCCTCATCCTGACGTAGGTAAATTAATTTGTTTTGAGTAGGATCCAGCCCTAAGGCATACCTATTTCTCCAAATTTCAATCTCTGAAGGGGTTGCGTTCATAGACTGAGCCAGTTCATGAAGTTTTGTCTTTATCTCTTTACTTTTCTTCTTGCTTTTTTGTGCGTTATAAATGAAGGGTATGCTAAAAGCACACATTAATATTAATGACATAATTAATGTCACAGGTTCAATATCAAACATGATAATAGTAGTATAGTTAATAATAAAAGGATGACTGGGCTCATTAAAAGCCCGCAGATTTTATTAGAATACTACCAAGTATAAAAGTAATGTATAAACGTGTCCTTCACGTCAAATAATGCGTGAGACTTCTTGAAAAATGAAGAAGGAATAGAAGCTATTCCTGTCGCAATGCATAATGGAGCCCAATCAGAATTGAACTTAGACCAAACACTCCAGTCTACTGAAAATGAAGGGGCTTTGGGTAAATCATTGAAGACAAAGAAATCAACTTCAGGAGAAATAGACTCCTGAACCATACTTTGTCTATCCTCCCACTTACCATGTAGATCTGATGATGTCGGGGGCGAAAAAAAAGCAGCTAGGCTTACCAGCCATAGCAATCCAAATAAGAATGTTTTATGCTTTTTATTCATTATGGTTAATAATGGACTGCAAGTTAAATGAATTAAAAATCAAAAAACAAGGCCTGAGTAGGCTGAACAAAAATATATTTTTTTTAAAGAGCCTACCTATAATCTTTCAATAAACCGTTACAAAACTGAAAACGTTCTTTTTCTACTGAGGAAAATACAAACCGACTCCCTTATCTTTTATCATTATTAGTTCAAATAAATTGCTGGTATCGGGCTTACATCAAACTGAAACTCTAATGCTTAATTATAAAATGTAGTTTGACATCAGGCCTGGCAGATTTGATTAAATTGAAAAACAGCTGCTAGTTGTGACTATATTTGAAGGTGAAAGAATTGGGAACAAAGGTCTTCCAATCTCTTTGTAGAAGTTGTTCGATATTCTTTTGTAATGAACGGATGGCATTCGTTCATTTGTAACTTCCGATCTAAAATAATGTTAATAGTTCCCTGAACCAACCGCCAATACCTTCATCCAATGGATATCCTACTAGTGGAAGACGATCCCACTTTAAACTCCAATATTTCACTGGCACTGCAAGCTGAAGGGCTTCAAACCTTTACTTTTTACGATGGATTCTTGGCAGAAAAAACGCTCAAGCAGCGCGATTATGACTGCGTGATTCTTGATATCAGTCTTCCCGGCAAAAACGGTTTAGATGTATGTCAGGAATTCCGAAAGCACAATACCCATACTCCTGTGATCATATTGACTGCATTCAGCGAGTTGGACGATAAAATTAAAGGCTTCAATTCTGGAGCGGATGATTACCTTACAAAGCCGTTTTTTATGCGAGAGCTGATTTTACGGGTGAATTCATTATTAAAAAGAGCTGGAAAGCCGGCTGAAAAATCACAAAAAATTTCCGTATCAGATCTTTTGATTGACCTTGATAAATCTCAAGTATTCAAGCAAGACATAGAAATAAACCTTACGCCAAGGGAATATCAAATTCTTATTAAACTTGCAGAAAACCCGGGAGAGATTGTCCCAAAAAAAGCCCTTATCCGGGAGATCTGGGGCGCAAATATGGATTCGAACACCAATACTATTGAGGTTTACATCAACTTCCTCAGAAATAAAATTGACAGGCCTTTCAACACTCAAACCATCAAAACAAAAGTGGGGTATGGTTATTTCCTTGACGTCCCATGAGAATCAGAAATAGAATATTGATCTACTTTGTCAGTGCGGTCACCTGTCTGGCGGCTGTATCTCTCTCTGCTGTTTTTATACTATTCTCAGAATATAGAGAAGAGGAATTTCAGCAAAGGCAAAAAGCTAAAATCATTTTAACCATCAATTTAATATCCCAATACAAAGAGAAAAGTGAGAATCTTTCCAAATCAATGGACGAACTCACGATCAATGATTTCTATGATGAGAAACTGATGATTTTTGATGGAGATAAAACATTGATTTTCTCAAGTATAGATGATCTATCCATTCAAGACCCAGCGTCAATTCTAAACGAGCTTTCCCCCGCCACCAATTGGCTGGAGACCAAAGAAGGTAATTATGACGTAATTGGAACATATTACGACAAGGATGGCAAAAGTTACTACGCCATTTCAAAAGCATATGATGAGTATGGTTTCAGCAAACTTGAATTTCTGAAGAATACACTTACGCTCATTTTTATTGGAATACTGCTTACTGTAGTGGTTATCTCCTTCTTTCTCTCCAAGAAATTGGCAAAACCTATTGTCCAGCTTTCGGAAGACATCAACCACTTCAACTTCGATGCAAGTCAAAATCAGCTGCTCGAACTCCCAACTTCCGGATCATTGGAAATAGATCAGCTCTATGATCGGTTCAATAAACTCCTCACCAGAACAAATGAATCAATGGCATTTCAGAAACATGCTGTGCAGCATATTTCTCATGAACTGAAAACACCTATCTCCGTATTAGTGTCAGAACTGGAGCGGTTAAAACATGAAACTGAAGATGAAATGCTCATTGATCAGCTTTCACAATTGGCCAACAAAGCCAAGTCTCTGGGTGAAATAATCCACAGTCTTCTCCAACTCTCCAAGGTAGAGTCGGGCCAACAACTGGAACTAAGCGAAGTGCGCATTGATGAGATGCTATTTGATCTAATGGAAGACCTTCAGGTAGTCAATCCAACTTTCTCCTTTGATTTTCAACTGGATTTTCAGGAAGAGACGTTACATGAGAGCCAGCTTGCAATCAGTGCAAACCCGGTACTCCTGAAGCAGGTATTTCAGAACCTCCTTTCAAATGCTATAACCTACAGCAACAGTAATGCTGCACTGATTAAAATGGATCACGATACAGCGGGGCAGCTGCGGATTTCAATCTCCAATACCGGGATGCCCTTATCGGAAGATGAGCGGGCATTACTTTTTGATCATTTCTTTCGGGGCAAAAATAGCATCGGCAAAGTAGGGTTTGGACTCGGGTTGGTTCTGACCAAAAAAATCATTCTGCTGGCCGGGGGAACAATCGAGTATCTGAGCAACAATTTTCATGAAAACATCTTCGTGATCCGGTTCCCCTTAAGGTAAATTTTATCTGTTTTAAGGTTTTTTTAAGGTCATCGAAGTCAATTTTGTCCATTAATCAACTGATTTATGGACATGAACAAGTGCCTCTTGGCCATCTTTTTAGTGTATATCCTTTCTCTTCAGAACAGTAAAGCTCAAGATACGCTAAGACTCACCAGACAGCAAAGTGAAGCTCTATTTCTGGAAGAGAATCTATTGCTTCTTGCTGAACAACTGAATATCCCCCAAGCAGAAGCACAGACCTTGCAGGCAAAACTATGGCCGAATCCCACGCTTGAAATCGATGAAATCAATATCGGAACTACCACCAACGGGGTGAACGGTACGGGATACTTTGGGGAAGGCTTGCCTCCTATCGCCGGAAGATTCGGGAAGAACCAGCAAATTGCTGTTTCTGTCGAGCAGCTGATCCAGACAGCAGGGAAACGTAAGAAGTTGGTCGCTTTGGGACAGGTGAATGAATCCATGGCCCAAGAATACTTTCAGGATTTGCTTCGGGGCCTTAAGCTGGAATTCAGAAACAGCCTGAGTGACCTTCAATATCTTCAACTATCAAAATCACTCTATCAAAGACAGCTTGAATCACTCCGGGTGCTTACCAGTGCCTACAAAAACCAGGTAGATCTCGGAAATGTAGCCCGTGGCGAATACATACGGTTAAAAGCAGCCGAACTCGAAATTGCTAAGAATCTAAATGATTTAAGCGATCGGATCCATGAAGAGCAGAAAGACCTCAAACTGCTGATGAACTTATCTCCAGATACATTCCTGGAAATAGCCGATGATGGATTTGAGCGGGATATTTCTCAGTTCGACGAACTCAAACTGGGAGATCTATCCCCTATTGCCCTCGACTCAAGGCCAGATTATAAACTGGAGTTGCTTCGAAATGAGTTTTCCCATCAGAATTACCACTATGAAAAGGCGCAGCGAATTCCGGATCTGAGATTCAAAGCAGGCTATGACCGGGGAGGAAATTTCCTGTACAATTTCTTTGGCTTGGGTTTATCGATGGATTTGCCGGTGTTCAACAGGAATCAGGGAAATATCAAACAAGCTGAATTTGAAATAAAAAGCACCGAACTCCAAAGCCAGTACAAGGCTATGGAAGTTGGAAATGAGCTCATCCTTTCTTGGCAAAATCTCAGAAACAGCATTTCATTATATCGGGAAATTGAGCCGGATTACGAACGAACTCTTGACGACCTGCTGGCCAGTTATCTCACTAATTTTAAAAATCGGGACATCGGAATGCTGCCTTTCCTTGATTTTTTAGAAGCCTATTTGGAAAACAAAACAATCATACTCGATAACAAACTGGAAATCCAGAAGAAAACCGAAGAACTCAATTTCACCCTCGGAACAGACTTATTCAACTAAAATCATGAAGCATTTCGCATGTAACTATGCATGGATCTTTTTGTCCATTGCATTTGCTACCAACAGCTGCAAGAATCCTCCAGCGGAGGTACAATCCAAACCTACCAATTTCTGCCTGACAGAAGATTTTAAGAAGAAGGTGGGATTCTACGAGGTGACCACTCAGCCTATCGTAGAAAAATTTCATCTGAATGGTTCAGTGGAAACCAATCCTGACCGCGTACTTAATTTCATTTCGTTGGTAAGCGGAATTATTACCAATACGTACTTCTCTATTGGAGATGAAATAGAAAAAGGTCAAGTTCTAGCGGAATTGAGAAGCACAGAACTTACATCCATGCAGTCCGAGCAAAAATCACTTAAATCTCAATTGCAGGTGGCGGCCAAACAATTACAGTCCACCAAATCGATGTTTGAAAATGGCATTTCTTCAGAAAAGGATCTGCTTGAAGCCCAAAGCGAGCTTGATGTACTACAAAGTGAACTGGAGCGAGTCACAAATAATCTGAATCTATTCAGTCCCAGTGAAGAGCAAGGGATATTTCAGATCAAGTCGCCCGTGTCGGGCATCATTACTGACAAACGGATTGCTGAAGGAACCCAGATTTCGGCTGAAGGAGACCCACTTTTTACTATCTCAAATCTGGATGAAATTTGGGTAATGGCAAATGTCTATGCTTCCAATATCAGAAATATTGACAAAGGTATGACAGCAGAAATTCTTACGCACTCTTATCCTGGCCTGATCCTGAATGGAACGGTATCAGTGATTTCCCAGGTATTGGACATGGAATCAAAAGTGCTTAAAGCGAGAATTGTACTTAAAAACCCTGAGTTAAAACTTAAACCGGGCATGTTAGTAGACGTCTATTTGGAGAAGGATTCAACGGGCATTACTGAAGCGGTCCCAATTGGAAATTTAATTTTTGATTCCAACCAATACTTCGCACTTGTGTATCGAAATGATTGCAGCATAGAAATCCGAAACATTGACGTTCTGAGCAAAAATGGCCTCCTGGCCTATATCAAGAGCGGTATCACTGCGGGGGATCAAATCTTGTCTACAAATAATTTGCTGGTATACGAACAGTTGAAAAATTTCCAAAACTGAAAGAATGCAAAAATTAGTACAGGGAATCGTCGGATTTTCCCTCAAAAACTCCACAATTGTCTTCTTTCTCACGGCACTATTGTTAGTAGCCGGAGTGATCAGCTATATCAATACTCCTATTGAGGCATTTCCGGATGTGACCAATACCCGGGCCAGAATCATCACTCAATGGCCTGGAAGAAGCGCTGAAGAAGTAGAAAAATTCATCACACTTCCACTGATGAAAGAGATGAACACCATTCCAAAGAAGAGTGATGTTCGCTCCATTTCATTATTTGGGTTATCTGTGGTCACGATCATCTTTGAGGATGAAATTGATGACTTTTACGCTCAGCAATACACTGCCAACAGGCTTCAAAGTACAGCTCTTCCGGAAGGAGCCGATGCTGAGATTGAACCTCCATATGGAGCCACAGGTGAAATATTTCGATACGTATTAAAAAGCAAGAAACCCATCGGTGAGCTATCAGCTATTCATGATTGGGTGATTGAGCGGGAACTGGTGGCTGTGCCAGGAGTAGCAGATGTAGTGAGTTTTGGGGGAGAAGAGAAGACCTACGAAATCAAGATCAATCCGACGGAATTGGCCAATTATGATTTATCTCCACTTGAAGTTTATGAAGCAGTCGCCAAAAGCAATATCAACGTAGGCGGTGACATCATAGAGAGTGGCAGCCAGGCATATGTAGTGCGGGGTGTGGGGCTTTTAGAAAGTATCGCTGATATTGAAAATATCCTCATCGAAGTAAAAGGAAACAACCCTATTTTGGTAAAGCATGTGGCCGAAGTCCAGGTATCAGCAAAGCCACGGTTGGGAATTGCAAGTCTTCAAAATGAGGAAGACCTTGTAGAAGGAATTGTCATCATGCTCCGGGGCGAAAATCCAGGTGAAGTAATCAGTAGATTAAAGAATAAAATCGATGAACTCAATAATCGGATCTTGCCTGATGATGTGAAAATTGAGCCTTTCATTGATCGTACCAAACTGGTTGACCTGACTGTCAGTACCGTCACTAAGAATCTGATTGAAGGGATCATCCTCGTTTCGGTGATCGTGTTTATCTTCTTGTACAATTGGCGGCTTACATTAATTGTAGCTTCGGTAATTCCCCTTTCTTTCTTATTTGCGATCACTGCACTCCGGTTTCTTGACATGCCTGCAAATCTGATCTCAATGGGTTCGTTGGATTTCGGGTTGCTGCTGGAAGGGGCACTGGTCATCGCTGAGCGGACATTTGTCGGGCTCGAAAAACGGGCCCATGAACTGGGCTTTGAGCGGTTCAATAAAATCTCGAAGTCCGGGATCATCAAAAGAAGCGCAGGGAGTGTTGCTTCCTACATTATGTTTGCCCTTTTGATCTTGATTGTGGCGCTGATCCCAATCTTTTCATTTCAAAAAGTAGAAGGCAAAATGTTTTCACCACTTGCCTTCACTTTAGGATTTGCCTTGTTGGGTTCTTTAATTCTAAGCTTGACTTATGTGCCGGCGATGTGCAAAGTATTATTGACCAAGAACATTAAGGAAAAGCAAAATTTCATTACCAGATCATTTCGGGATGGACTATTTAAAATGTTCTTGTGGAGCACCAGACATCGCAAGGCTACTTTAATTGCCTTTGCGGGAATGTTGGTACTCAGTACCGTTGGTTTTATGGGAATCGGTACAGAATTTCTACCCAAATTGAATGAAGGAGCGGTCTATGTAAGAGCCACACTTCCAAACAGCGTCAACTTGGAAGAATCAAACCGACTGAGCAAAGAAATGAAAGCTTCACTGCGTGAATTTGAAGAGGTGAAATTTGTACTTGCTCAGGTAGGACGTCCAAATGATGGGACGGACCCCACCGGGTTTTTCAATATTGAATTCCACATCGAGCTGCATCCGGAAAAAGAGTGGAAAAGGGGTATCAAAAAAGAGGAGCTTATTGATCAGATGCGCTCTTCACTTCAGGCTTATCCCGGGATTGTATTCGGGTTTAGCCAGCCTATTCAAGACAATGTGGAAGAATATGTAGCGGGGGTTAAGAGTGCACTGGTGATCAAAATATTCGGGGAAGACTTGTTTGAACTTGAGGAGTATGCAGATCAGGTAGCTGCCAGCATCCAGGATGTAGAAGGCATTCAGGATCTGAATGTATATCGGAATATTGGACTGCCTGAACTGCGAATTCAGCTTCATGATCATAAAATGGCCAGATATGCCGTAGATATGACTGATGCACAAGCGGTGATCGAAATGGCGATTGGTGGAAGGGCGGCCACTACCTTCTTCGAAAACGAGCGCATGTTTGATGTCCGAATCAGATTCATGAAGAGCTATCGGGACAGCGATGAAAAGATCGGAGAGATACTCATACCTACCAAAGATGGGAAGAAGGTTCCTTTGCGGGAAATAGCGACAATAGATTTTCATACCAGCCCGACCTTCATCTACAGAGAAGGCAGCAGCAGGTATATTGCAGTGGGTTTCAGCATCGAAGGAAGGGATTTGGGCAGTACGATTGCCGAGGCTAAAGCTAAAGTAGCCGAACAGGTTGATTTCCCTGAAACCACTAAAGTTACTTGGGCCGGCGAATTTGAAAGTAAAGAAAGAGCGACTAAGCAGCTGATTTACATCATTCCTGTATCCCTATTGCTCATAGCTTTCCTATTGTGGATGAACTTCGAAGGCAATATCAAAGACACGTTAATTTCCTTGATTGTCATTCCGTTTGCATTTATCGGAGGTTTCTTTTCTCTTTGGATTACTGGGACCACTTTTGGGATTTCGGCAGGCATAGGATTTATCATTCTCTTTGGAGTGGCTACGATTGATGGCATTGTATTGATCGGAAACATTAAGCAGAACATGGCAAAACGTATCCCGCTCAAAGATGCTATTTCCAATGGAGTATATAATAGAATCCGCCCGGTATTGATGATCGCGCTAATGGGCTCTATGGGACTGTTGCCTGCGGCACTTTCATCGGGAATGGGCTCAGAAATTCAGAAGCCACTGGCCATTATGATCGTGGGCGGGTTAATTGTCTGCATGATCCTATCCATTACTGTTCTTCCCCAAATAGTTCATCTCTGCTATAGAAAGAGCTATCAGGAAAGAAGATCATAAATAAAAAATGCGGATAATTTAACTTTATATCCTACAAAAAAGATTTTGAGACTGTCTCAAAAGTTTCCGTCATTGCGAACAGCGTGAAGCAATCTTCTTAAAAACACCATTTAAGTAAGTAGAGATTACCTGCCTACCGCAGGCAAGCTTTGGTTCATTAGTAATGACGGTTAAACTTACTTTTGAGACAGCCTCTTTTTATACTTTGATTTACCGACAATGGAGATTTGATTGCCTGCACAAAACGAAACCTAATGATCTTTTAATTCAGGCACTAAAAGTTCTATGTTAATTCAATTCATAATAATGACAGTTGGCGGCAGTAATTCATCAATTGACTTCCCCTAACTTTTCCATGAAAGCTATTGCCTGCATATTTGGACCAGAAACTTATACATCAACTCATAATGATCATGTTCCAAATCCTCAAGAAAGGCTTTCTGTTCTTTTGCATAACAAGCCTCCTATTTTTAACCGAAACAAGCGCCCAATCAATTAGTTCTACAAGCAATGGTTCGGGGAATAACTTTGTCTATCAGGACAGTGAAAAGAAATTAAAGATTGAATCAAATGGAGACATTGCGATCAGCAATGACGAGAAAACAATCAGTTCAATTTCCCCGGGTGGATATTTAAAAATTGAAAAAACTACTTTCGGAAATTCCAGATCTGTCGTCATCAACAACAAAGGAAATGGACTGGAATACGAGTATAAAGAAGGTGGAAGAGTTAAGGCTTTTGATCCAGATGGAAAAGCCTGGCTGGCAGAAATGCTTCCCGAACTAATGAATACCACAACGCTTGGTGCTTCCGAACGGGTAAACAGTCGCTATGCAAGTGGTGGATCAAAAGCAGTATTGAACTTGGTGGATAACCTGAAAGGTGATTATGTCAAGGCAACTTACTTAAGGTTACTTATGAAAAAAGACCTTAAGCCAAATGAAATCACTGCAACAGTTGACAAGACCATTGCCCAAATTTCCTCCGACCACTATCAACTGGAGGTATATAAGAATGTATCACCTGCCTATTTCAATGACCTCAACCAATTGAGCAGAGCGGTAGAAGCACTTGAATCTGATCACTTCAAAACCGAACTCCTAAAGCCGATATTTAAAACAAACGTAATTAACGGAAACGGTCAAAAAGCTATTCAACTCATTCAAATGGTGGATAGTGATCATTTTAAAACGGAAATCACAAAAACTATTTCATTTAGCTCGCTTACAGATAATGAGTTAAAATTTCTGGTCGCTGAGCTGGTGCCGACTATTGACTCAGACCATTTCAAGAACGAGGTACTCAAAGCCGCTGTGGATAAAGGTAACATGAACGAAAATAGGTTACTGATCATGTTGGACGGTGTAGACACGATTGATAGCGACCACTTCAAATCAGAAATTCTTCGCTATATATGTAAGAAGCAGGGGTCTGAAAAGATAAAAGCCAAAATCAGAGAAAAAGCTAAAAATAGCATTGACTCTTCACATTTTCTTGGAGAAGTGATGAAGTGTGCGGCATAAATCCAAAAGTTGTTCCGGTGCTTTTGTAAATTACTACCGCAAGACATTCTAATACGACTCCTGATGGAAAAATCACTTCCTTTTCTATTTTCCTTGATACTGGTGGGCAGCCTTGGACTCTACCTGCACTACGATGGACGTATGTTAGAAGGGTTTGCCTCTGCCTCCTGGCATCAGGGAGTCTTGCTTTTCATGACTATCGTTGCAAGCTTGGTTATGTCTTTTGCGTACATTCATGTCTCAAGGAACCAATCGTGGGACAAAGGCTATGTGTTGCGGTCCATATACATTTTTGTAGTGATCTGGAGTGTGCTGGCTCTTTATTCATACGGTGTGGAAGAGCTTTTGACACTCGAGTTCGGTGAAAGACTGGAGATGCTGAATAAAAGCCTGACCACCAAAGGCAGCTTAGTTGCTTTAATCCTGGCAATAGTAATTGTTTGGATTGATTATTCTTGGTTTGCCTATGCTGTCTACTCCAAAGAGACCATTGGGCACTTGAGAAACGAACGAAAGAAGGAAGAGCTGCAATTCAAACTACTTCGTTCTCAACTTACCCCTCACTTCCTTTTCAATTCCCTCAATACAGCTTCCAATCTAATCGCAAATCAACCTGGACAAGCAGAGGAATTTATAAGAAAACTGGCCTTCAACTTTACCAACCTCACAAAAAATGGCCTCCAACCACTCAACACGTTACAACAAGAGCTTGAAATAATTGAGAACTACATGCACCTTATGCATATCCGGTATGGTGAGAAAGTAATTTTAGAACAGCGGATTAAATCATGTGTATTGCAACGGTACTTGCCTGCGTTGGGAATTCAGCTGTTGGTAGAAAATGCACTAAAACACAATGTAGCAAGTCTGGATACTCCTTTGAAGATCATCATCACTGCTGACCATGAACAAGTTGCTGTGGCCAACACAATCACTCAGAAACCCCAGAATATTCAATCCACAGGTGTTGGGTTAGCAAATCTCACTGCACGATATCAGCACCACAACGGAAAATCTCCAAGAATATACCAGTCAGAAGGTTTCTATTATGTATGCCTCCCCTACATCACTCCAACTACCGGTAAAAGATGAGGCCAATAATCATATCCAAACCGATAGTTAGGCTGCTGCTTCCCATACTGGTAGGATCACTGGTCTATCTATCTGTGCTACTTTCTTTCGATACTTTAAGCAGTGTCCTGGAAGATTTCTTTACCCGGGAGTTATTGTTTTGTATCACCACCAGCTACATTTTATTGGAGGTTAACCGGTACATTCTTCTATTATTTGAAAAGAGATTGGTTGCTCATTCTGATCATCTCAAATACATCTTGGGATTATTATTAAGTTCCATCTTAGCTTCCATTTCTGTCACGAGTATTTTACTGATTGCCTATTTTTCATGGTTTGAGAATATGACAGAAATTCAGATTTATTTAACTGAATTACAGATATTTAACGCAATATTTCTTTTTATCTCCTTAATGTACCAAGGGCATTATTTGGGATTCTATCTCATCCATAAAAAATTTGAACGGGAGCTACTAGCTGAACAAGAAGAAAAAGAGGTGCTGAAAAGAAGTATTGACCTCTTTAATTATATGCTGAATCCTGAATTTTTATTAGTTGGAATGGAGTCTATACTCTTGAAGATCAAAGAAAAAAATTATGAGCAGGCAGATGAGGGAGTTTTGTTGCTTTCTGATATCTACCGGCATTCACTAAGAACACAAGAGGAATTGGTGCCACTAAAAGAAGAATTGGCCTCCATGGAAAATGCTCAGCTCTTCCTTAACAGATTTGTAGGCAAGCATATTCTACTCCACTTGCCGTCTGCTCCGGGAAATTCACTTATTGTACCAAGAACTTTAACCAAAATATTGGAAGCCATTGCCTATTCACAACTCTCTTCACCGGCACTGCCCCTGCATGTCAGCTTAGAAATAAGGCATAAACAACTCGTACTGGAATTTCCTTCCAACTTTTCCATTACAGCTAGCCATCATCTTTTTGATACCTTGAATGTGGTAAAGGGGCAATACAATTGGCTGAATATGGACTTAAATTGGAAAGACAATTCCATGTTCTCCATTCAAGTACCATTGGAGATGCCATATGACATTGCCACTTCCACACAAAAACAGCCTCTCCCTGAATAATATAATAAAGCCCGAATGAAAGTAATACTGATCGAAGATGAATTGCCTGCTCTTGAAAAAGTCACTAATTTCTTACATAAATATGATCCTGATACGATTATTTTAGGAGTTGCCCATTCCATTGTCGAAGCGCTACCCCTGCTAAGAGAATTTGGGCGACAGGCAGACTTGCTTTTGGTAGATGTGCAATTGGCCGATGGATTATCTTTTCAGGTTTTGGATCAGGTGGAGTTCTTTAAACCCGTCATTTTTATCACTGCCCATAATCAATATGCTTTAGAAGCTTTTCAGGCAAATGGTGTTGATTATCTGGTAAAACCAATTCGGTATTCAGCATTTGAGGCCAGCTTGGACAAGTTCCGTCAACTCAGTGGTTCTACTTTGAGCACTTCCAAGAACCGGGATCTTTGGCAATCCTTTTCCAGACCAATGTACAAAGAGCGTTTTATGGTGAAAATCGGAGAGCATATTCATTCTGTGCCGACATCTGCTATAAAGTTGTTTAATGCAGAAGGAAGGAACTCCTTTATCATCCAGGATGATGGACGAAAACTGATTACAGATTATAAGATGGAAACACTGGAAGAGCTGCTTGATCCAGCAACTTTTTTCAGGGTAAACAGGAGTTATCTCGTGAATCTAGGGGCAATAAAAGATGTGCTGGTGTACTCCAATAGCAGGCTGAAAATCAATCCAAGCTTTCCCTATCGAGAAGAAATCATTGTCAGCCGGGAACGGGTAAACCGCTTCAAGGAATGGCTTGATGGGGGGAATAGTGAGTTGTGAAGTATGAATTGAGAATTATGACTTGCGAATTAAGCATGGTCCTTAATTGCTGTATTCATTCTAATAAACCATGCAAAATTTCAATTGCCCACTTTCTGAATTCAATAGCTCTTTGTGAGGGTAATCATTAAACCTTTGGTCGGATTGCCTATTGGGCTATTGATTTGACCGAATGATTGTGGCGATTAACAAGTACTGTACATCTTCGGGATTAACCTTAACTATTTTTCTCTCATGCTTTACTATCATCGTGAGGGGAGCTTAATTACGCTGTGTTATTTAAGCTTAATTGTAATATCCAAACGCCCTCCCAAACCTTCATTTATAATTCTTTGTAAGGTTGAAAAACGAATATCTTTTAAATTTCTTTCGAGCTTTGAGATGTAAGATTTATTAGTTCCCGCTAGTGCAGCTAATTGCTCTTGTGTTAATCCTTTATCTTCTCTGGCTTGCTGAATTAAAACTCCAAGTTTGAATACATCATATTCCGCGTCAAACTCTTCACGCTTCTCTACGCCCCTTTTGCCAATTTTCTCATCTACAAATTGATCAAGACTTTTTAAATTTTTATTTTTTGGATTCATAATATTCTTTTTTAATATGTTCAGCTTTTTCTATTTGTTGAATGACCTATGACTACTAAATTATCATAATCAAAAAAGCAGAAAATTCTGAAAATATTGCGTCCCACCTGTACCCTTATCTCATAAAGCCCAGAAGTACCTTTCAGGTGCTTTAGGTAAACCTCCGGTATTCGTTCAATTTCTTCAATAACCCTTAAAGTCCAAATAATTTTCTTTTGCACTTTTTCAATTTGAGAATCATAGAAATCTTCAAAGTAGTTTTTAAAGAAGAACAGTTCTCGCTTTTTAGACATTAAACAATATATACAAAAAAAGTTGTTCAACTGGACTACAAACATTCCTACTGCAAATAAGTCTTTAGTTAAATACTTATTTCAGCTCTTCAATAGGAGTGTGAATAGATGGCCTCTTTATGGATTGGAGGTAAACAAAAAGCCTTATCAAAACGAATTTTGATAAGGCTCTTGTTAATCTTGTTGGTCTATAGACCGCGAACTAGGAACTAGTTTCCATTGAACTATCACCCACTCACTACGGACCATCAACTATGGACCATCTGCCATTTTCCCTCCATCAATTTTTAATGAATCGTTTGGTATCGTACATAAACACTTTACCCTGTATCCTGATGAAGTACACTCCGGCACTGTAGCTACTTATATCCAAAGTGACCTTACCTACACTGGTGTTCGTCTCTACGCTGTTCAGCATAACTCCCTCCACACTATACACGTGGATTTCGATATCCTCATCCTGGTACATTTTCTCCAAGTAGATATTCAATACGTCGGAAGTTGGATTAGGACCTATTTCGAAGGTATAAGGCTGCTCACCGTTGCTGGTTCCAGCTTTGCGTTGGATAGAATCTTCAATAACATTCACTGAAACCTGATCTGAAGACAGTTCTTTGCCCTCTTGATAACCTTTTACTGTAATTTTATTTTCACCCGGTGACATGGAACTCACATCTAGATCGAATTTTGAATTATCAGTGATTCCCACTTTAACTTCATCTACGAACACTGCCAAGCTATCATAATCATTCCCAAGGGCACCTTCAGCAATTTCTACATTAACTGTTTCAGCGGATTGTATCAGCTGATCGTTTGCCGGGCTGATCAATTCTATTTCTTCCTTACGGAAAGCAATATTGCTCAATACCCGTACAGTCCGTCTTGCTGATTCTGCACTTAACCCTTCCGAATCAAACACCTTCGCTTTAAGTACATATTCACCAGCTGGCACTCCCTTCAGAGACAACTCATATGGGGCATTGGAATCCATTCCTAACATCGTCTCTCCGTAGTAGAATTCAACCCATGCTACTTTATTCTCAGGATCCTTGGCATCTGCTGCAAACACAACAGCATCTCCCTGATAGATAGTCTGGCTTGTAGTCGGACTGGTAATCGCAATACTTGGTGCCTGATTTACGGCAGTAACCGCTTTCACAGAAACAGAAATTCTCGAAGATTCAGCGGTCAAGCCCTCTTGGTCAAACACTTTTGCCTTTAAAATATGACTTCCTACCGGAGCATTCTTCCAAACTACCTGATATGGCGCACTTGTAACCAAGCCGATCATGGTCTCCCCATAGTAAAACTCAACCCATGCAATTTTATTCTCAGGGTCTTTTGCATTCGCAGCAAAAACAATATCCTGCCCCTGCACAAAGCTTTGACGCTGTACCGGTGTGGCGATGGAAATACTAGGTGCTTGATTCTGTACTGTAACCGCTTTCACCGAAATAGAAATTCTCGAAGATTCAGCAGTCAAGCCTTCTTGGTCAAACACTTTTGTCTTTAAAATATGGCTTCCTACCGGAGCATTCTTCCAAACTACCTGATATGGCGCACTTGATACCAAACCAATCATGGTCTCACCATAGTAGAATTCAACCCATGCAATCTTGTTCTCTGGATCCTTTGCATTTGCTGCAAATACGATATCCTGACCCTGTACAAAGCTTTGACTTCTGAGAGGTGTCGCGATAGAAACGCTAGGCGCCAAGTTTGCTATCAGAGCGGCCTTCACAACAACAGTGACCCTGGCAGATTCAGCCGTCAAACCACCTGCATCAAATACCTTGGCCTTTAGCACGTGGGTTCCCACTGGTGCATTCTTCCAGGAAAATTGATAAGGCGCTACGGTAGACGTGCCCAGCATAGTCTCCCCGTAGAAGAACTCTACTCTCGAAATCTTGCTTTCCGGATCAGTGGCATTTGCTTTAATCAGTACTTCTTGGCCAGCAACAAAACTTTGATTTTGAACTGGAGATGCTATCGAAATACTTGGAGCCTGATTCGGTACTGTTGCTGCCTTTACTCCAATTGTAATTCTGGCAGATTCAGCCGTCAAACCACCTGCATCAAATACCTTGGCCTTTAGCACGTGGGTTCCCACTGGTGCATTCTTCCAGGAGAATTGATATGGCGCTACGGTAGACGTGCCCAGCATAGTCTCCCCGTAGAAGAACTCTACTCTCGAAATCTTGCCTTCCGGATCAGTGGCATTTGCCTTAATCAATACTTCTTGTCCAGCTATAAAATTTTGGTTCTGTACCGGAGATGTCATCGAAATGCTTGGTGTCTGATTCGGCACTGTTGCTGCCTTCACTCCAATTGTAATTCTGGTAGATTCAGCCGTCAAACCACCTGCGTCAAATACTTTTGCCTTCAGTTCATGAGATCCAACAGGAGCATTCTTCCAGGAGAATTCATAAGGTGTAGCGGTCACCGCTCCCAGCATCGTTTCTCCATTGAAGAACTCGACGCGAGAAATTTTGTTTTCAGGATCAGACACATTTGCCCTGATCAATACTTCCTGACCAGTGACATAGCTTTGGCTTAGTGTCGGAGAGGTAATGGCAATTTGTGGCGCTAGATTTTGTGTTGGTCGCTCCACGACTTCCAGTTCTTTTACCAGAATAGTAACCGGCTCAGATTCAGCCGTCTGCCCAGCGACGTCATATACTTTGGCCTTCAGTACGTTGGATCCCAACTTAGCATTGGTCAGGTTAAACTGGAAAGGAATCTTTACAGATGTACTTACCAGCACTTCATTTACATAGAATTCTACTTTCTGAACTTGCTCTGCAGGAGTAGAAACTGTTGCATTGAGCAGGATTTCTTCCCCTAAGGTAAACTCTTGATTTTGGGCAGGCTCCGTAATAGATATGGTAGGTTGTGGCAAAGGCACATCCTCTCCGGCCTCTGTTTTCACAAGCAATACCGAACGATAGGCCGGAATAGTAACGGAACTGGTGAAAACTTCTCCTTTCGCATTCTTGTAAGTTCCGGAAAGAGGATAACTCACTACATTGTCAGAATAGTTGTACTGGAAGAATATCTGTTCATCTACGTTGATAGGTTCTGTTTTCACTTTGGATATCACCAAATTATCGATCAACAATCCCTGCAACGTTTTCGGGAATCTGAATACAATACTCTCACTGCTTGAACCTACATTGGCTTTCATCAGCAATTTAACCCGCTTTACATCAGCCGAGGTCACAAAATTGTAGATGTTACCTTCCTGGTTTTGATTAAATGTTTTTTCCAACAGTACCTCAATGGTTTGATCAACGGTACCACTTTTGGTATCAAATTCAATCAGAAATTCATCACCCGGGGAAACAGCTCCAATTTGGATGAATGCAGATCCATTGGTGGATTGATTAGCGCCTATCTTCAATACCCCACCAGTAATTCCTGATGCCAGATCGGCTACCACATTATAAGTACCGGCTATGATTCCTATACCGGAGCTAAAATCACTTTCCTTCACAATAGAGGACTCAGTGATCACATATTTCTCCAAACCAAAATCCGGCTTGACTGAACTGCTTTCATAGCCATAAGCCTTAGTCCAGGCAGCCATACTCATTTTCTGTCCCAAAGCCCCATCATTGGGACTCTGGCTTTTAAACATTAATTCTACACCGTATGGATCAAGAAAGTAATTGTTATTTGACGTTCCTACTTGATTAATATCATTGTCCAATGATGAAATGGAATAAGGTAATTCTTCTGCTTGTATGCTTGAGAAAAGGTTATTCTGAACGGTCACATTTCTCACTGCGTCGCCGAAGACATCATGGGAGATATGCAATTGGATCGGAATGTTGTGAAATAAGTTATTGTAGATTTCTATATTCCTATTGTTGTGAATATACAGTCCTTTTCCGCTGATATCAGCTACTGTATTATCAGCAATCTTAACACCCATCGAGTTGTCATCAATGTAGATCCCTTCTGCCAACTTATAGTTAATATTTGAGCCACCTACTGCTCCCATTCCCCGCAGGACGATATTTCCGATAATTTCTCTACCGACATTATTCATCGTGGTCAACCCATCTGAATTGGTATAGATACCGCCACCGTCCTGCTTATGGAGGCAATAAGTATCGATCAAATTATTCTTGATGATGGTGTAATTGCCACCAAAGTGGATTCCATTGAATCCGGTATTATAGATTCTGTTTTTGGATACCAGTGAATTATTGGCATCCGCCGGAATATAAATTGCCTCACCTTTCAGGTCACTACTGTTTGCCATTCCCTGAAAAGGCATGGTATGATTGATCACGTTGCCCTCTATGATCGTTCTTGGGGTGCTAAACTGAAAGAACAATCCGCCACTGAGCGAGTAATCTACTTCGTTGTTACGAAACAGAATATCAGGTGTAGTATGCGCATACATCGCATTTTGTCCGGCGAACTTCAACTGACAGTTGGTCACTTGGATATTCGCGGAATTCTGAACATTCAGGAGATTTGCATTTGCTCCTTTTAAGCTCAGATTATTGAAAGTAATATTTTGAATGTACTTACTGACATCAATCAGATGATCCCTGGTAGCTACCTGTACATTCAGATCATTGGGGTTTTGGCCACCAAAATAGCCATATAGCCTCTTTTCCGATTTGGAATAAGCCCACTCACCGAATTGATCCAATGTGTTCACATGATTCTGAACGAAATAACCAAAACCGGCCTGGGGACTGTATATGGTAGTCTGGTTAGCCAAGAAACTAATTGTGCCGCCCGAATTATAAGATATTTCGTGTCTATCAATAATCCAGTTGTTCTTTCTGATCACGATTTCCCCGCCTACATAGTTGCTGGGCATATTTTGGCCTTGGATACTCAAGTTATTGTTTACTCCGGCAATGGTCAGATACCCATCATTGGCAGCATCCACATTAGGATATCTGCCTACCTCCTTCAGTTGATCATCAATAGTGAAAATCTGGACGGACCCGGTGATATTATCAATTCCTGCTTCATAGATCCCATTTCCACGGGATACCCAATTGGTCACCCTCGTTAGCGAGGTAATGACAGGCTTTGCTCCAGTACCATATGAAGTGAAAGTGATAGGGTTACCTGCGCCTCCTCCTCTGGTCACTAGGATGTTGCCATAGAAGACATCACCACTTTTGAAGAGGATCCGGTCACCACCTTTGAGCTGATCGGCAATTGAATTGAGTTTGTCAATGCTTCTCCAGGGAGTAGCAGAGCTCTGAGCCTGAGTAGCACTACGATTATCATCTCCTGCAGAGCTGGAGAAATAATAATCTGTTGCGAAAGTTGAAGATAAGATCCCTAATGAGAAAAATAAAACTAAGAAGGACTTTAAGATAAAAGGTTTTCTACTGAGCCTGAGTTTTGGCTCATTCTGTACGTTTGTTTTCATGTATAGGTTTCGAAATTAGGGGATGGTACTCGCGATTTTCCAACTTTCTTGCCAGTACCATTACTTAATTTTTTAAGAGTTTTTCAACCTAAAGACTCTTTAAAAGGTAATTTGCCAAGACAAAATTGTACTATTCATTTTCTGAAAATAGGTATTAATAATGATATAAAAAATACAAAATCATCCATTTTAGCTCGCTAGCAATATTTTAAGCTAAAAAAAGAAGTTAGTTATAAGACAATTTTTCAACATGTAAATCGTATATGACCACCAGATATAATTATTTTTGTATTTTAAATACAAGAATAATGATGTCTCTACTCAAATATCGATAGAATTTGGAGCTTCATGTACTACTTCATCAACAAAAATCCCCTTGTAAATAGTTATAAATCACTATTTTAACACAAAACAAAGGTACTTCAGCCTTAGTTGATTGCCCTTTTCACCCTCAGCTTCCTGACGACCGTAATTCACAATCCCAGAAACACAACAAGTACAACCTGCTTAAAATCAGCGTATTGGACTAAAATTTAGCTTCATTTTAATAGATGTGCAGCTCCAAAATTTAGAATCAAAAAAAATTTAAAAAAAAATTTTCACTCTTCTATTTTAAAAACTACATAAATAATTATAACATGGAAAAATGTAGCAACTTTCTACACTTTGCTGAATAATTACATAAGGCCATTTGTTTATTCTACTCTTTTTAGAAAATACCACTTCTTCATGCTTAAGATGGATTTAAAAAAATAATTTAGGTTAAAAAAATGTATAAATATCTGATTATCAATACAATATGATACAATCTATAAATTATATAAGTAGTTTAAGAAATACGCATAAATGCGAACATCTTATTATTAATATTGAAGGTAAACTATGTTTTAAATTGAATGCCAATATTTAATTTTATAGTCGATACTATCCGATTACGCAGCACCAGTGCCAAAAAAATTTTAATATTAGTCACCAAAAAAATGGAAGTCTCTCTAAATGAATTTTTTAAGGAAGGTTCTTCTTTCTTAATGGACTTTTACAAGCAAAATTGATTGGTACGGTGGTATTTCAACAGAATCTTTGAACAAAACACTCTTGGAATCTTTATATACCCCTGTTAAAGGAAAAATTGCAGTTTCATCAGTAGCGTTATAATTAAATAAAACCGGGCTTTCAATCTCTTCTGTCTTTACTCTTGCAATTTTCAAATTGTCGATCAGCAGCAGATTCCTACCGGGGGAAACTCGCAAAACTAAGCTTTCATTTTCTGTGTCCTGAAATGCTTTTAAATTGGCTTTCACCTTTTCAACATTCTTTCCTGCGCTAAAATATTGCACTGCATCCGATTGATGTCTTTCGAAACTTTTTTCCAGAAACAGTTCTGAACTTTGCCAATCCCCAGGGCTTTGCACATCCATCTCCACCAAAAATTCATCACCCACCGCAACCCTCCCGAGCTGAATGTAGACCAATCCAGCCTGAGAGTCACCTGGGGTAATTTGTAGCGAACTTCCATCTATACCCTTTTCAGCACGATTGGAAGTTGCATGATAAGTACCAGCAACCAAATCGATATGATGATTGAAATCACTCTGCTTGACTACATCGCGGCTTAGTAACCGGAACCTGTCCAAGTATACATCATTCAAAAAGGAATCACTGTCAAACCCATAGCTCCGGACCCAATCATGCAAATTCATTTTTGTCCCCACACCGTCCTGATCTGGCCCAACTGTTTCAAAAATATATTCATTCTGGAATGGGTCAAGAAAGTAATTAGTTGAAAATGATCCCATCTGATCAATATCCGGATCAATTGATGAAATGGAAATAGCAAGTTGACTTACTCCCACTGTGGCTAGTTGATTGTCTGATACTTCTACATTGCGAATAGATTTCCCAAGATTATCATGGCTGAGCTTCAATTGAACCTGACTGTCATACACCAGATTTTCCAGAATTTGTATATAGCTGGCATTGTGCAAATAGATGCCTTTCCCATTGATGTGCGCGACTGTGTTTTGATACACCTTGACACCCTCTGTATTATCATCTAAATAGATACCCTCTGCCAAATCCACCTGTTCTGCTGTTCCTTCTTTTGCCCCCTCTCCTCCCAACACAATATTACCTTCAATCACCCTTCCCCTGTTGTTCGAATTAGTCAGACCGTCAGAATTCATGTAAATCCCTGCCCCGTCCTGCTTCCAGCGACAAAAATCCTGTATTAGATTGTTCTTTACAAATGACCTGTTTCCGCCAAAATGGATCCCATTGTAGCCTGAACTGAGTATCCTGTTTCTTACTACGCGGGAATCATCCGCATCTCCCGCTAAGTAGATTCCGCTCCCGTTAAGATCACTGTTCTTGCCCATTCCCTGAAAAGGCATGGTGTTTTCAATTACATTATCCGTAATAATGGCCCGGGGCGTGCTATGCCAAAAGAAAATAGCACCACTTAGTGAATTCTTGATTTGGTTGTTTTTAACCGTGAAATCCGGAGTTCCATAACTGTAAATACCATTCTCTCCAGCTAATTCCAATAGGCAGTCTTCCACTAAAATATTGGATGAACGCTCAAAATGCAGTAGATTCTTGTTGCTCCCCTTAAAGTGAAGATTTTTAAAGGTTAAATGCTGCACAAGCACATTCGTCACCAACAGGTAATCACTTGATGCAACTTCCACGGTGACATCTAACGGGTTTTTATTGCCGAAATACGCGTGAAGGGTGCCTTGCTTTTCACTATATGCCCATTCACCAAATTGGTCAAGCGTACCCACATGATTTTGTAAGAAAAATCCATATCCTTCCATTGGGCGATAGCCGGAAGTAGACAGTGGCTCAAAAACAATGGTATCACCAGCTGTCTTCCTGATCGGATGAGAATCGATAATCCAATTATTCTTACGGATGACAACCTCCCCTCCATCCGCATTAAAAGGGACCCCCTCCCCCACAATTGAGTAATTCGCAGTGGACCTGATCGTGAGATAGCCGGCGTTTTTCGCCTCCACATTCGGATACCTCCCCACTTCTTCTAATTGCCCATCAACAAGGATGATCTTAAGCTTTGAGGATTCAAAGCCTGGAATAGTAGTTTGAAATACCCCATTCCCCACATCATTCCATCCCGCTACTTTGATGAGGGAAGTAATAACGGGCAGTTCACCCTTTCCATAAGCAGTAAAAAAGATAGGAGCACTGGCTCTGCCACCTCTTGTAAGACGGATTGTACCTTGAAAAACATCCCCACGTTTGAAGAATATACTGTCCCCAGCTTTTAAGGTCGGGGAAATATCATTTAGTTTTTGAATAGATTTCCAAGGGGAGGAAGGAGATTGGGCAGCTTCCCGAGAATTGGCATCATCCCCATCTGATGATGAAAAATAAAAATTCGAAGCAAAGCATATCCGTAGCATGCCGAATAGTAAGCCCGTGCAGATAAAAAATTTATAAAGTTTATACCCCATCGCTTTAGTAGTTCACTGGTTTATTACTTTGAGGTCTTTTTCGTACCCCGAAGGCTTTTTAGTACTACCTGCTTTTTAATCACGGCGGATTATGCACAGAAACACTTTTTTCTTAGGAAAAGGACTTTTAGGAGGGGACTCAATTTTTCAATCTTCAATTTTCTAATTTTTCAATCCTTATCCATACAAATGATTCCAAACAAGACCTTCGGGGAATTTCCAATCCCCAAAGGACTGCACAAATCAATTAGCTAGTAAACTAAGATAGGCCTTCCAGGTACTTTCGCAGGTTTTGCTCCAAGTATACTTCGCAGCGTTCTTCTTCCCATTTTCCACAAGCTTGTCCAAATAAGCTGGATTTCTTAAGTCCTGCATCAATTTTATTAGCTCAGAATCTGAGGGCTCATTAGTCAGATACATTGCAGTCTCACCTAATATTTCTTTAAACACGGGGATTCTGGAACAAACCACAGGACGTCCAAAAGCTTGGGATTCTATTACCGGAAGCCCGAAACCTTCATATTCTGAGAGCAGAACTGTAGCCGAATACCTGTTGTATATAGCTGCCAAGCTGACATTAGGATCATATTTCTCGAAAGTAAAATAGGTCTCCAATCCTTTGGCAGCGATCTCTTCTTTGATTTCATCATAATACTCCTGATATACGGGGCTACCACGAAAGTAAAACTTAAAGCTATCCTGATACCCAAGCTCTATCAAACGTTTGGCAAGTTTCAAAACTTGACGGTGTCCCTTATGCGGATGAAAAGCAGCTACCACACCAAACACAATTGGGTTATCAGATGAGTAGGACGCAGTACGATTGTATGCTGAACTGCTCTGTGAATAGCCAAGACAGATGGAGGCTACTTTAGAAGCTACGCCTTCAAACCGCGCCAATACATCTTCACTTGTGGACCTTGAATTGGTAACAACCAAATCACTTGTTCGGATAGATTGGGCAAGCAGCCCATTCAGCACCTTAAATTTGACTCGATCCTTGCCACTTAGATAGTGCCTATATTCGCCTCTGCTCAAATAATATTCAAACATAAAATCGTGTACAGTCACTACGTATTTGCAGACCTTTCTTCGCGGCATTTCGCTTAATACACGATGTAGAAGATCCATTTTCTCCTTCTTCAAGAATGCCGGGAGACGCACTTGAAGCCAATACATCCGAGCTAAAATATTCTGGTTATTGACCGCAAAATAACGGGCATTTACATGTTGCAAATTCAAGTTCTTGTATGTTTCCGTATTCAACAATACAGTAACGGCATGAGTCGTATTAAGAACCTTATTTTTGCCTAATAGCTCGTCGATACCAAGAATAAGTTCTTTCCCATAAGTAGCAATTCCTCCCCCAGCGCCACCTTTTCCAGGGACAATATTTGTCAGATCAATACATATGTTTTTCATAATCCTCTAGTTGGAAACTGGATGGAGTAGCTGCTCTAAATCACCCACTAAGTCTCTGGTGATCTTCTCTGCATCAAATAATTTACCTGATTTATAGGCATTTGTCGAAAAACGATCGTAATCGGCAAGTACCCGTTCAATACCATTTCGATAGTCTTCATCTACAAAATCCTTTTCTAAAAGCACTCCATTTTCGCCGTCTACTATAAAACTCGGAATATCACCTACACTAGTGGACACCACTGGAACTCCCACTGAAAGTGCTTCTGCTATGGCCATAGGAAATCCCTCAAATTCAGAGGCCATTAACAAAATCTTAGTAGATGATATCTCCGCTATCAAAGATTGATTATCCAAGTTTCCAATCAGTTTCACCTGATCTTCCAGACCTAATGCAACTATTTTATCTTTCAGGCACCCATATTTTGAACCCTTTCCGGCTATTTTAAATGTATTGTGGGTGCGAATTGCCTCAGGTAGCAGCGCATAGGCGTCGATTATCCGATCAATGCGCTTCCCACTTTCTAATCTGCCTGCGAAGATAAACCCGCTCTTAGCGTCAGAATGCTTCACTGCATAGCCATGGGATATCGGATTAAGGATTTTCTTTCTTCCATCTACTTCATTGCCTACAGTATAGGAAATCAAACTATTGGTAGCGATAGTCTTCGCTATATAATCAAAAACAGCTATAAAATATTTCCCATACCAAAATCTGGACATCGACACCGGATTGTCGTTGCCATGAAACACATGTACAAATGGCAGTTTAAATGTAGAAACAACAAATGATCCTTCGGGGCTATGTGATATTATAAAATCAAACTTTCTCAGTGAAAAATACTTTGAGAAAATATAAACCAGATAAATAAGCCGATGTGGAATTAAAGTTACTTTCTCCAATTTTACTGGTAGAAAAAAGTATTTTAACTCATAATAATCAGTTAAATGCACATCCAGATTCTTAACAAAAGGACCTATTCCCCCATAAGAAGTTTCCAATGAATTAGTCAAAAGTATAGCCACTTTAGGTCGGGCTTTTTTATGAAATTCCATGTAATACGTTAAATAGTTTTTGGCTTTCAATTCTGTTGTTGAATCGGTTAATGGCTACTTCCCGTCCCTTGCTTCCTATCACATTAACCTGTTCTGGATTATTGATGAGGTAACGGATTGCAGCTACTAGTGAGTCTAAATCCTCCGGCGGAACGAGAAGTGCATTTTCCTTATCTACAAGATAGCTGGCCACATCTCCTACATTGGTCACAATTACCGCTTTGCCAGTTGCTAAATACTCTGCGAGTTTTGATGGAAATCCTGTATTTGCGGCTCCTGAATTATCCCGTATCACACAAAAAATCTCACATGAATTAAGTAAACCCTGATATTCAGCAGATGGAATGAAGCCTTTATAGCTAATCCGGTCCACAAAGTTTGACTTTTGGACCAAGGACATAAATTCATTAAAATCATCTACGTTCTCCCCCTTTCCGGTCAATACAAGTTGAAGTGTGGGATGCTCTTTGCATACTGCCTCAAATGCCTCCAACAGAAGAGGAAGTCCATCTTTCTTTCCAAATGAACCGCCATAAAATAAGGTGTTTACTTCTTTCTTTAAGATGTCATTGGTAATAAACTTGGAAATGTCCATAGTGACAGGAATAAACACTACTTTATGTGGTTGTGTGTATTGCAACAGAAGTTTTTCTAAATGACTGGATATTACTATATTGAGATCTATCAAAGACTGAAAATTCTTCAAAATATAGGCTCCACTCTGAATTCTAATTTTATTGATCCGTCCACCAAAACTGGCCGCTTCCGAATTATCTTCTACAATATCCAAGACTACTTTATACCCCATTAGTTTAGCAAATGCCAGCGGGATAAAAGTTTTTATATCTGGAGTTTCATACAAATAAAACACATTCTTTTTACCACTAATAAAACATTTATTAATGAAATAAAGGGATTTATAGAGATATGAAAGAATTGAAAAAACACTCTTAAAATTCAGATCAATTTTCAGTTCATCACTCCTTCCGGCATCGCTTAATCCATCCGCTTGCAAAGCAAAATATAGATTATTAATAGTAACAGATGCATCAGACACCAAAGGATAAAGCAGATTTCTAACCCGAACAGACCCTGCCATACCTTCTCTCAAAGGTATTCCAAACACTAGAATATGCATTACTTTACTATTTATTAAGAGATTTAATATTCTGCTTCATGTTGGAATTGAAGAAGCTTATGGAATTCTTTGGAAAATTCCCGGGTGACCACATCTTTAGAATGCCTGTTTCTCGCCAGTTCCACAGCTCTTTCAGAGATGTTATACTTAGCCTCTGAATTAGAAACGATCTCTTCCAATCGGGAACTGATCACTCCCGGATCATCATTATCAATGGTAAATGCCCAGTCCAAATCTCTTCCATACTGAAATACTGCAGTTTCCTCTGGCGCCAAAATGATAATTGGTGTGCCTGTGATCATGTATTCAGGTGCTTTAGTGGGCATTGAATATTTCAGAAACTTGATCGCATTCTTCGAAAAATCGCACGGGAGTAGTAGAAAATCCATGCTTTGAAACAATTCCGGCAATTTATTATAGGCGATGAGTTTCCGATGCACGGTATATTCAAAATCTTTAGTCCAAGCTAATTCTTCCGCAGTCTGAATGTAGAATTTAATCTGGATCGAACTCTGCTTATTGAACAGTTCAACTGCTGCTGCAAAAGCTTTCAGAGAAGTAGCGATTCCAAATCCTGTGCGTCCTGCATACAAAATAGAAACCTCACCGCGAGCATAAGGATCTATATATCCTTTGGAATCCCACATCTCCAGATTGACTGGATTATGAAAAGTCTTAAATGGCGCACCATACCGTTTCTGATATTCAGACCCCATCAAATCACTGATGCTGAGACACAAATCAGCCCGTTGTACCAATTGCTTAAATTCGCGACCAACTCTTTTATTCCAGTATTTGCCTCTCAATCCGCCATTTCCAATGGTGCTCAACCAATCATCCATCTGGTGTAAGATCACCGGAATTTTCAAAATGTTAGTCAGTTTAATGGCAAAAAGCAGCGATTCTCTAGTGGAAGCCTGGACATACATCAAGTCAGGGGAAAATTCATCTATCCACTTTAGCAGATTGGAGCTTACCACCATTTCGGAGATTACATGCACCAACCCGGACCAGTTCAAGAAGGGGTACAACACATTATAGATCGCCATTTCGCGCAAACTTCTCTTGTAAGAGAAAGACTCTCTCTCTGGAGTATTCACAATAGGAATCTTACCGGAAGGTGAATAACGCTGCAAATAGTTAAACGGGAATTTATAAGGAAATTCATCAGATCCTATAAAATAATAATTATCACAAGCTTCCGGTGAAATATTCCCATTCGCATGACTGGTGCATATCACAGCCAGATTATCTTTATTCCATTCACTGAACAAATTGGACAAGGTCACACCTCCTCCAGTATTTGTGTTGAATGATTGACCAAATATTAATACTTTAGGCATTTTCAGTGGTAGTAATAGGGTGGCAAGTAAACTCACTAAGGAAATATTTGCTAACCAACTTATTGGAAAGCATTCTCATGGGGCGACAGTAACAAATACCGGCCCCAAACCAAACAGATACATGAAATACATTAACGCTATAAACATTCGCAGGGTATAGAAACACCAACCATAAAAGAATTAATACTGCAAATGTTTTCACTAAATTATTTTTGGAAAAAAATAATCCTAACACAATAGCAGGCACCATAACTAAAAAAAGTAAAAACATATTTATAAACCCACCCGTCATAATCAATTGAAGGTAATCTGTTTCAATAACTCTACGGATATTATCTTTAAAGATAGCAGCATCTATGCCAGGACATTTGTAACCTCCATTGTAGCCCTTCCCAAATATCCAGTCACTCGTGGACATATCGTTATAAAAACAACCCTCTACATAACTCCTGGTATCTTCTAAACCGCGCTCGGATATGTTTTTAAAGAAAGATATATTTTGAAAGTCAACATCTATAGTATAAAACAGCAACAAGAACAGTCCCACCACCGAGTAAAGCACATAAAAAATAATATTAAATTTTCGTTTGGAAGTGAGGAAATAATTAAACCCTCCACAGAAGGAAATGAGGGCAGTCATAAACAACATTCCCCGTCTTGCCCGGAAAATGGCCACAACAAGCATCAACATCAACACTCCCAGCACCAGTATCTTCACCCTATTACTCAATAAATTAAAATTGAAAACCAGGATCCCAATGCCTAAGGCAAAATACTTATAATACATTTCTGAAGTACCTAAACTGACCAGATCTTGCAAATCAGAATTAAACAAGACACTTGAATTCAATACTACTAGGACCAAGTAAATTATTCCTAATACAACAACTGTTTCGAACATTCTCTTTACCAGAAATAAATTAAAGTCGATAAACAAAAGAAGTGGGATAAAAAAGATCATCCCGCCATAGTTCAAGTCAAAAAGCAGTTGTTTGAAATGGAAATAATCCATATCTGAATAATCACCACGTATTAAGATCACAAATTGCCAAAGTAAGTAAACGAGGCCAAATACCCGTGCATAAGACATCTTTGAATTGACCTTGATCAATCCTGTCAATGAAATTATTAACAACAGGTAACTCAACAGCTCAATTCCTTGATATACAAATGTTAATGAGAAAGTAGTCAGTGCCATTACATATCCGAAACTCAACCCAATCATCGCCAGGAAAAAGATACTGATATATAGCGCATAGGATTTTCTAGGGAACACAACATCACCCAATTTGGCAATATCAACTCTAGTAGCGTCAGATTTATCGATCAACAAGTCCATATCAATTCAGCAAATTATGGTGAGCACGAAGTACATTCGAAGGATGGTAAGCATCTTTCAACTTCACCACAAGTCTATTATCTAAACAATAGCTGATTCCTTCAGCGAGATCCATTGAATTATAAGCTTCAGCTATATACCCATTGTTTTTATGATCGATCATTTCTGGTATCCCACATAGATCAAATCCCACAACCGGCACACCGCAATGCATACTTTCTACAATTGTAGTAGGTTGATTATCCAGAATGCTGGGAATCACAAATACATCTGCACATTTATAGGCCAGAGATATACTTTCTTCATCTTCCAAGTATCCTAAATAATGTATTTTAAAATCAATGGACCTTTCAAACTCTTTCAAATTACCATTTCCAAATATAATTACCTCCACTTCGTCCTTCGTATAGATATTGTGCAAATAAGAGAATGCTTCTTTTAAGAATTTCCAGCCTTTATAAATGCTAGCTATATTAACGGCCCCGAAACAAATTACTTTCTTAGATTCTGGAATTGACAATTCTTTGCGCGCATCAATTCGGTGACCTCCTTTGAAATGGTTCGAACTGAAATAATTCGGCACAAAATGTATAGCCTGGTTTCTTAACAGGGATGATTTATATCCTAAATCTCTCAACCATAAGCTTGGTGTTATGAACTGAACATTCTTCCCGAAATTTTCGAGTAGTTCACGCTTAGCACGATGTTGATTGACCGATACATTGGGTTTAGTTGGAAATATTGGACAATTCTCACAATTCGCCTGATATGACACACAATCAACGGCATAATGGCAACCTCCTGTAAGGAACCACATATCATGCATCACGATGAATATTTTCTTATTTAACTGAAATAGCTTAGAAAATGATTTCATATCAAAAAAACCCATTTGGACCCAATGGACATATATGGCATCGGCCTCCTGAACCACTTTCAAGGTAGATACATCTGTACCTATAAAAGGGAACGAATATAGACCATACTTAGCTTGATCATACTTGTACAACTTGCTTTGAATCTTATTATTAACAGCAGATTTAAGGCGTGACCAGCCAGAAAGATAGGATATATCACTATGCTCCTCCTCATCTCCAAATAAAGAAATGATATGGGACTCTACAGATTCAGAATCGCTAAATCCTTTCTGTAGCCGCAGCGCAGATGATCCTGCAGATTTACTGGAGAATTGTATTTGAACTATCTTAAGCATTAGAAACTATAGTAATTAGAACACTAAATATTCTTAACTATGACATTAGAAGGGTAAATTTCTGGGTTTTTCAAGCCTTTAATCCATGGACTGGGCATATAAACTTCCTTCTCAGGGTGATTAGAAAGCCAAGCTGCCCACCAGCTAAATGTGCTATTAGGTATTATAAATTTTGAACATAAACTCATCAGGTACATATCCAGATAACTGGAAGATCCAAGATTATGATCCACATAGATAAAATTTGGTGCATGAAAATTCTGTTTCACCCAATCCATATCATCTGAAAAGAAATAAAAGGAAAGATCATGATACTTTGCTGAAAGTTCTTCAATGGCTGATTGATAGTAATCTGGTCCATCAATCACCAAATGAGAACTTCGCCAAGTTGGACTCGTATAGTCCCCCCTTCGAATATGCACTGCAACTGCATTGGAAGTCCGAATCTCCTCCGCTAATGCAATATTTTTTTGATCTGTAGGCGCTTTAAATCTGAAGAGATCCTTTGCAAAAGATGGGTCGTGAGGAAAATAATTAACCGACTGCCAAGTGCCTATGTATCTGGTATTAGATTCCCGAAATACATCTGGATCGTAATTAAATTCCCTTTTTTCCTTAAATGCGTTTTCAAACAACTTGGAATAAAGAGAAAATAAAATGGCTAACACTTTATTAACTAGTGAATTATTCCACATGAAAGAACCTGTCTCCAACAGCCTTAATTTAAATCTATCCAATGGGGTTAATTCAATATCAAAGGCGCGATCCAGCTCAAACCCATTATGGTGATTATATAAGAAGAAATCCCGTACACTGATCCGGCTAGGAAGCCCCTTTGAATGTAACATATTCATAAATGAATATTGAAACATTTGATTCCCCAGACCGCCATATATATTCACCTTGTTCATCGTTATCCAGTGTTATTTGAACCAAATACTAGTTGTATTACGGACTACCAATATGTTATACAACTGGATAGGCGCAAATAAGTAACCATAAACATTGGAAATAATAGAAGCTAGAATAATAGACCAAACTCCCCATTCCAAAACCAATATAAACAGCAATGAAAGAACTATAAATCCAACTGCAGTTACTACAGACACATAAAACTGAACACGTAATGCACCAATACCATTTATAACATTCACAAATATGCTCGCAAACATTCCAAGGATAAAGAACACAAAACACAATAATGAGATCTTAAAATCGATTTGTACAACCCCTTCACCTAACCACAGATCATAAAATTGATTACAAAACAGCAACATCACCAATCCCAACAACACAAACGGAACCAGAATAAGCAAGTATTTCTTCACTGCCCGTTTAATCCAATCATAGTCCCCTGAGAAATAGGCATCTGTACTGCTGCTCCAAAGAGGGGAAAGTATAATCATATATATCCCCTGAAGTGTCAAGAAGTACTTGAAAGCAATGTTGTAGGCTGTTACATCATCAGGTGTAAAATAGCGTGCAATCAAAAACAAGGATGAACTGTATTGGATCATGGCTGCTAATTGAAGCACAAAAAACTTCAATCCAAGCCCCATTAGCTGATTACGATACTCCTTATGAACAAATTTGAGGCTTGGAACGACATCATTATAAGCAGTATAAAACAAATATATGTTTGCTCCGATCAAGATTAGAACCGGAAAAACCCCGATACCCAATCCCAGTAATATTAAGGATCCATCAGTGAAAATGGTCAGTAACCAGATAATAACCAATGATGAAAACTGTCCGATTAAATCAATCAAAGAAGCAACTGCCGGCTTTTGGTCTGCAATCAGGATTGTTTTAATAACCTGGAAAATAAATTGAAGACAGAAATAAGTAATAATTATAGAAGTCAACATCCGTATCTCTGAATCCATTACAATAGGAACATTAATAAGAGAACTCCAGTCTACAAAGCTATTAACGACTACTAATAATACCCACACTGCCAAGAACAATATGGAAATATAGAAATAGGTAGTACTTACAAATATCCGGGCGAGATTAATGTCATGTTTTGCCTTCGCCTCAGCAAATTTGTTTCGTAATCCCTGTGTCAATCCTACATCAAAAAGGGAAACCCAACCTACCATGGAGGTAAGTGTAAGCCAAATTCCATATTGTGTGGGATTAATATAATTAATTGTAAGAGGTACAATTATAAACGAAATAGCCATGCTAAAGATTTTCACCATGAAGCTACCCGCCACATTCTTTTTAGCGGCCAGCGTCCTGGTGCTACCCTTACTGAAAAATTCGCTTAATGTTAAACTAATATTCATTTTAAATAGTATATATAGTGATATCAACTATAAGAGTAATTACCATAAGCATAAGCGACGCTGTTCTTAGAGCCGTTGATCACGATCATAGGATTTTTCATTCGGTTTGTCTTCAGGATATCCCCAAAGAAATCCAAGTTCTTTTTGGTAGTGTAGTCATATCGCACCATGAAGATGGAATAGTCCACCAAATCCATCAATGCCAGTGCATCTGACACTAAGCCTATTGGGGCAGTATCGATCACCACATAGTCAAATTCCTCTTTAAGTTTATTGATGAATTTAGCGTTCTTGCTGGAATGCATTTTCTCAGCTGGGTCCTCGGCAATACTTCCAACCTGAAAGAAAGTAATTCCATTAATTTCAGTGCCAGAGGAGATCAAATCCTGCAAGGTGAAATCGGGGGTACTCAAATAGGTGGTGATTCCCTTATCAGATTCAATCTTCAAATCTTGCTTTAATCCCTTTTTACGTAAATCATATTCCAATACCGCTACCCTTTTGCCAACCATGGAAAGGGATTTAGCAAAGTTGATCGCAAAGAAAGTCTTGCCTTCACCAGAAGTCGAAGATGTTATTAATATTACTTTAGAGACATCGTCGTCTAGCTTGTAATTGAAATTTGACCGGATCAGTCTAAACTGCTCAGATATCGGTGAATTGTTTTTGTAATTGATCTTGAATATATCATCATTCTTTAAGAAAGATATTTCGCCCAGCACATCAATTTCCGATATACTCGATAGATCGGATCTCAGTATCACCTTGTCACTTAATAATGAACGACCAAACACAAAGACAAAAGGTCCTGTAAAAGCAAAGAATAAGCCTGCTATGTATAAAACCGGTGGATATGGCTTGGAAGGAATGTAGCTAAAAGATGCACTCTCAATCACCTTGGCCTGATTTGAAGGCACTGAAGCCAAAAACAAAGAGGTCTCTTCCTTCTTCTTGATCAAGTACAGGTAATGGTCCTTCTTGATCCCCACATCTCTACTAATCTCTTCAAACTGACGCTCAAGCTTAGGAGCTGAATAAGACTTGTTTTGGAACTGTTGGTTCTGACTGATTAAATTGTTTAATGTTATTTCCAACTGTTTTTTGTTGATATCAATGTGGCTAACGATATTTCTCCGCGCAGCATTAAGTATAGATTTCTGCCTAACCATCAGAGGATTGTCCGGCATAATTGTCTTTTCATATTCGGCGATTTTGGATCGGGCACTCTGATATTCCACCATGGAAGTGGATAAATAAGGATCTGTTTTTATTAAAGAACTCAAACCAGAAATATCCCCTTCACTGTCCGTAGAAACTACCGATTGCACGCTATTATAGATATCTATTTGATTCTGCAAGTCGGATATTTCACGGTTATTCCTTAAAAAATTCTCTTGATAAACTTTTGTATCTGTCTCTACATCAACTACGTTCCTGGAATTTTTAAAACTTTCGATATTCTGCTCCATTCCGCTTAGATCTGTTAGTGTCAGATTAATCTGATTGTTGATGAATTCCAGAGATTTGCGGGCAACTTCTTTCTTATCTTCAGAAAGCTGCTCATTATACTCTTGAACTAATTTATCCAACACCATCACTCCACGCTCTGGAACCGACTCCAATAAGGAAATGTACAACACACTGGATAGCTTATCCTTCGCTTCTACTTCGAGATTTCCGGCGAAGCCCCCCGCTAACTCATCTGGGCTTTTGAAATCCACCAAGATCGGCTGCTCCAATGGTCCCCATTCCAGCGGTTTATTGTATTGAAGTTTAAACTTGGCATATCGCGTAGCTATCGATTTGTCAGTTTCAATTTTTACCTGCTCGCCATTTATTTCTGCCATAAAGTGCGTTTCATAGAACTCCTTTATGAGCATTTGTTTTTTCTCATCTCCTTTTATAGGAATGACTTCTTCCATTTCAACTGTAAAAGGAAGGTTCTTATAGAAAATTGCCGTCTTCTTATTAAGGCCGTTGACAGCATAATAATCGTTGTACAATCCAAGATCGCGCACTACCTCTCTCATCAATAATCCAGATTGTATTACATCTATCTCATTATCCACTGTATTGGAGGACTTAAATTCATTAAGCCCCTCAAAAACTGGATTTTCCAAGAAATTAGCACCTTTAGTGACATCCTTTAACATGATGCTACTACTCACTGAGTAATATGGGGTAGCATAATAGATATAAAACCAGACTACAGTTAATATCACTATAAATGATATTAAGAATAAAGGCCAAGTCTTTATAAGCTGGTTCAGCTTAAATTTCAAATCCATCCTTCCTGAGGAGGATTCTGAATTTTCCTCTATAAAAATATTTGAAAGTTTCATAGTGTATACATTATAATGACTAATTTTATAACTATTACATTTAAATGTAGAAGTTACCTATCGGAATATTTCGTTAAAATTAAACATCATTGCTACCACAAGTGATGATAATATAGTGAGTGCAGCTATAGTATTTGGATTGACATTAGCTTGATTAAGCTTCTTCTTATCCGCTTCCACATAGATTACATCATTTTGTTTTAAGTAATAATATGGGGAACTCAAAATATCCTTCTTGCCTATATCAAATCTGTGAATGACTTTCCCATTAGGCGTCTCTCTTATTAATAGCACATTTTCCCGCAAAGCATAGGCTGTCATGTCACCTGCCATTCCCAATGCCTCAAGCACAGTAATTCGCTCAGTAGGCACCACAAAAGATGATGGCCGGTTTACTTCCCCTATCACCGTCACCTTAAAATTCAGAAAGCGGATTTCTATTTTTGGATCCCGGACCAATGATGCCAATTCGCCCTTCAAAAAGCTCTTAGCTTCCTCACGTGTCTTTCCTGCCAATTTTATTTTCCCAAGTGTTGGGAAATCTATATTCCCTTCAGGATCTACTAAATAACCTTGGATAATTGCATCTTGGGTCACTTGGGCTCCTCCTTTATTCTCAGCAGATACTATCCCATAATTGAACAATACATTAGACTCGGGATTTAAGGTGCTAACTTTAATGTCCAATAAATCTCCGGCATTAATCATTGGCTCTTCAAATGGACCGTTATCAAGTACATAATCTTTCTCCTCTCCGATATCTTTGAAATAGGTAAGATTTCTTTTGGCACAAGAACTTATCATGAACATACAGCCTACTGAAAGTAGTACTATTACGGCTTTTCTATTTGTAATTTTAGTTGTCATTATTCAAATGTTAATATTGGAATCAGTATAATCTGTCTATCGCTATATCACTAGATATAGCTTCACTTAGCTATATATCCGTTAAGTTTTTGTTGAAGTACTTTAGTGAATTCAGATCCGTAAGGAGGTTTAAGCATATTGGCATGCTCGCCCGGCATGGTAAACCGTTCTACTTTTCTGGTATATTTTCTCCAGCCCAATGTTTCAAAATCTTCGACGAAAAAGGTTTTCTTCTGTGCCAGAAACAATATTAATTCGACATCTACAGGCTCGATTTTGTAGTTAAACCACGCTTTTTCATTGATCACTTCAATCTCTCTGATCCGTGTAGAGAGGTCGTTTTCCTGGGATCCTCTTCCTTTGAAATTCCTCCACTTTTCCTGTAGATTCCGCTTTCTATGTTTAAGGTAGTAGGGCAAATCATCAGACAAGAATTGGGTTTCAAACTTTAGCCTTCTAAAGAATTTATGGATTTTAGCGCCAAAAGACGGGGATTGTTCCTGGTGAAACTGGCCAATGGTATCAATCATACTGATGAAACCAACCTCACGATCAGCGGCAAGTAGTTGCTTTGCCATCTCAAAGACAATCAGACCACCAATAGAATTTCCAATTAAATTGTATGGCTGTTTTATCCCATTATTATCAAGTTCTTGGATATAATGTTTTGCCATCTCAGGAATTGTCAAAAACGGTTCTGCATTGCCTGAAATAGCCGGAGACTGCAATCCCCAAATCGTCTGGTCTTCATCCATATTCTTGATCAGTGTATTGATCTCAATGGGATTAAGGCCCACACCATGTACAAAACATAGCACTTTGGCAGGTGAACCGTTTTTGATCAGAACTAATGAATCAGAGTTCGTTTCTTTCGTTTCCTTGGCAATTAAAGCCGCAAATGACCGTACTGTCGGATACTGAAAAAGCGTAAGAAGGGACAAGGTGATATTGAATTGCTTCTCAACGGCAGAGATCAACTTCACCCCAAGTAAGGAGTGCCCACCAATCAAGAAGAAGTCTGCATCCAGATCAATGTGCGCTGCACCCAATACGTCTTTCCAGATAGCATAGATCATACTTTCCACTTTAGACAAGCCTTCCGGACCTGAACCGGTAGCGTCAGCAAGGCTTATCGCCTCAGAGTTCTCCTGATCCGTGAATAGCTGCTTCCTGTCTATTTTGCCACTGGTAGTCAATTGAAATTCCTTCACAAACCTGAACTCCGCCGGCACCATATATTCCGGAAGTCCTAGAGATAACCGCTGCTTTAAATCCTGCGCAAAATCATTCAGGTTCAACTCCTCTCGCAATTCAGGACGGACAATGATAAATGCAACTAAACAGGTAAAATCCTGATGCTGATCGGTGGCCACCACGGCATTTAGAACTTCTTCAAACTTAAGAATCCTTTGCTCAATTTCTCCAAGCTCGATGCGGTGTCCACGTATTTTCACCTGATGATCTATTCTCCCTTCACAGTGAATCTCCCCATTTGGCAGTCTATACCCTAAATCACCTGTCTTGTATAACCTTTCTGGCAACTGCTCGAATGGATTGGTTATAAACTTCTCTGCTGAAAGCTCCGGTAAGCCCAAATAAGATTTTCCTACTGCATCTCCCCCGATCCAAATTTCACCCGACGTTTTAGGCGCAGTCACAAGATTTCCGCTTTGATCGACAAAATATATTTTGGTTCCCGGTACTTCTTTACCAATGGTAACTTGGGTTTCAGAAGGATCGATTTTCTTTAAAGTGGAGAATACGGTAGTTTCTGAAGGGCCGTACAGGTTGAATATCTCTTTGGAAAGTGGCGAAAGTTGATCTACGAGGGATTTCTTCAAAGGCTCACCCGCTGACAAAACCGAAAGTAATGGCATCGCGGTATCCCAACCAGAATTCACCATCATCTGCCAATGTGTAGGCGTAGCAAACATCTTGGTTATCCCTTTTGTAGCTAAAAATTTCAGGATTTCCTTTGGATCTTTCCGCTGAAACTTGTCCAGCATATACACTGTGGAGCCATACTTATATGGAACCAATAGTTCTAATGTCGCCACATCAAATGACACAGATGTCACACTTGCGATTACATCCTTTGACTTAAAATTTAGATCCTTAATAGCTTCCTTACAGAAGTAGTCAAGATTCTTGTGAGTGAGTACTACTCCTTTGGGATTTCCTGTGGAGCCAGAGGTATAGATGATATACATTGGGCTCTCCAAGTGTGTTTTTACAGGATCATTTTTAGGAGAAAATTTATGAAATTCGCTTTTAAGTTGTTCGAAAACCAACCTTTTCTCCAAAAGCACATGATGCTCAAAAGCGGGCTGGTCTGTAATGAAATACATTGAGCCGCTATCCTTCAGCATATAGATCACCCGATCATCAGGAATTTCTACATCTATCGGTAAGTATGCGGCTCCGGCTTTTAATATCCCAAGAATAGTAATAATAGTTTCATTGGAACGCTCCAGATAGACTCCTACAAAATCCCCGGGCTGTACTCCCTTCTCACGAAGAAGAAGAGCAAGTTGATTTGATTGCTGATTCAGCTCAGTGTAGGAAATGGATTCTCCCTTGGTAATGACCGCAGCCTTGTCTGCATAAATAGCAGCAGTCTCTTGAAAATCCAGAATTACCTGAGGAACACTACCTGCTGTTTCTGGAGAGTCCACGTTTACCAGATCAAGCAATTCAGAAATATCAACCTCCTCAAAAAGGTCTTTTATAAATGTTAATTTTTGGGAAGGTTGCTCCAATATTTTCTCTATCAACAAGCTGTATTTGACAGCCGCATCATAGATAGTTGACTCTTTGAAGAGTGATTCATTATATGTCCATTCAAACGAAGTGCTCTTCAGTGAGCCAAACAGGTTCAAGAGGATTTCAAAATTCCCATAGGCTTTTGGATTTGAAAACAATCTGCATCGTAGATCAGTAAAAGAAATCCCCTGCTCAAGTCCTATTTCAATATTGAAAGTCAAAGGAAGGAGCGGTATCCGGGAAGGGTCACGCTTGATATGTAAACTTTGGATCAGTTCTCCAAATGAAATCATTCCATGATCCAGTACATCTACAAAATCCTTACGACGCTGCATCAAATACTCTTCAAAAGTAAGCTCCAGATCCACCTTTGCCCGTATTGGAAGGAGATGGACACTATGACCGATCATTTGGCTACAGCCCAAAAGTGGCTGCCCAGCTCGTGGCATTCCAAGAACTACGTCATTATTTCCTGTCCATTGAGACAGAAATAATTCGTAAATCGATAGTAGGAGTACATTAAGACTTACATGGTTTGTATTAGCAAATCTTTTAGCCTTCAACATCATATTGGCTGGCGCCTTGTATTCCACCCGACCTGCTTTCAGATTTCTGATGGCAGGTCTTTTAAAATCTATAGGAAGTTCAAGACAAGGAACAGGGTTGGACAGTTTTTCCAACCAAAACTTTCGTGATTTTGCGAATTCCTTACTGTTGAGCAGGCGGTGATTTTTCAGCACATAATCTGAAAGACGATGTACCTTTGGCAATTCTATAACTTTACCGGCGCACAATTGACCATAGGCAGTACTGATCTCTTCGGCAAAAAGTCCCATTGACCAGCCATCAAAGATCAAATGATGTCCGGTAAAGGTCAACATATGCTCAAATCTGTTTATTTTGATAACTTCAAGCACGTATAAAGGTCCACGAACCAAGTCAAATTCATATAAACCAGTATCCTTGCTGTGCTTCTTTAAGAATTGCTTCTTTTTATCATCTGCGAATTCTGAAATGTCCCTGAACCGAATGGGGACTTCATATGAATTAAAAATGATGATTTTCTTGCCGTCTGGAGTAAACAAGGCCCGCATGGCCTCATGTCTGGAAATAACTGTCTGAAAAGCATCTTTCAAAAAATTCACCTCCAAATCTCCAAGTAATCGTATTGAGTTGGACTCATTATAAGCCATATTGGCTTCTTTGCCTCCTAAATGACATTGCAACCAAATCTCCATTTGTGAAGGAGTACTTGGAATAACTTTAGAAATAACAGCTTCCTTGCCTAATTCCATTGAACCTACCATAACTTTATCTTGGGGCCTTTTCATAAAAAAAGATTATAACTTGATCGAAGTAGATACTTCATATACTTACGCAGTTGCCCAAAAAGGGAATCCATTTGAGTCTAGAGCTATTTTAGCACCTTGAAACGGAGGATTTTCCATGCTCATCCATTCCTCGGAAACAAGAAGTAAGTCACCTTCAGCCAACTCATTTTCGACGAGTAGTCTTACTGCTTCCTCCACAATTTCCAAGGTAATTCGTACATCATTTTCAGTGTGCGCATCGGTCACATAGCAGGTTAGATTTTTCCAAATATGAATCCCATGTAGTCTCAGTAAGGCAAAAAGAAGTTCTGAAAAAGCAAACTCGTGCTTCACCTTAATCTCCCAAACGGACCTAAAGCTCACAGCAAAGTAGCTTACGTTGTATTTTTCAAAAATGGAATTCAATCCATTTACCATTCGCTCAGCAAGATTGGCGAGCTGATTTTGAAAATCGTTCCCCTTTTCCTCTAATTGATTAAGTACAGCATAAGTGGTGGAAAGGGTAAGAGGATGGATACCAAACTCCCCAGCTGAATTACTTACCATATGTGAACTATTAACGCCGTATCTCCATTTTCCGCTGTTGCTGGCTCCCAACCACTGCGATTTTCCTGCGATAGCAGCAATTGAAAATCCTCCCCCAAGTACACTACCATACACAGTGATATCCGCCCTGATTAAATACAAAGCTTGGAAACCGTCTAAATGTGCTCTAAATCCTGTAAGCCTTTCGTCGAAGATCAAGCAGATATCATCAGCGGTTGTCAGGTCCCTAAGTGCACTCAGAAAATCAATTGAAAGGAACTCCAGGCGCTGCAATTGGACAGGTTCTACTGCTATTACAGCTATTTCGCGGGCTCTTTTTGCTATAGTTTGAAGGCTCTCAGCCGATCCATACTCCAGAAAAAGCACTTCTTTCCCTGTCTCATCAAGGACTTTTGCAGCTAGATAATTATCATAAGACCTAGACTCATTTGGAGACAGTTGTCCTTCCTGTACGGGACTGGAAGTGAACAGCACCACAAGATTTTTCTCTGAATTAGCGGTCCCGGAAGAAATAGCGTGCAGGAGTGCCTCTGTCCCATTATTGAAAAGATGAACCTGTTCGCTATGGGTGAGACGGGAAATTTTATCACAAATCTCCTCCTGCAATAAGTACTGAGAACTAAGCTCTACTCCTTTATAAATTTGATCAATAATCGCTTTGTTGATGAAATCAGGCTGATATCCAAATAATTGATTTCCAGAATCATTTAACCAATCAATGTATGTATTGCCGTCCAAATCTGTTAATTGGCTTCCTTTGGAATAATTGATGATAATCGGATAGGTAAGCTCTCTGGTGTACTTTTGGGCAGCTCCAATTCCAGAGCCTGCTAAACGCTTGAGCTTATCAAGTTCATTTTTTCGACTAAGTGCTGTCTTCGCTTGATAAGAATGAATTAATTCAGCAATGAAAACCTCCCCTTTGTCCGTCAACTCTGGCGCATAGACATGAGTATTATCAAGGTTTTCTAAGGAAGTTAAAACTTCAGCATCTCCACTAGTCCCACTGTTTCCAAAAGACAATTTCTTAGTGGTAGCATTGGTGATTTTCGCATGTTTTCCATTAGGACCTTTTTTCTTGGCTTCTGGTAGACTCAAATGTTTAGCAACTTCCGAGTTGTTCAGTAAAAAGTTCACTAATTCCATCGGCGTATTCAGTTCCCCGTTTAGTTGGCGAAATGATACTTCAATTTTAAATTCTTTTTTGAGTGAAAATGCTATTTGCGTCAAGGACAATGAATCCAATCCGAGCTCGAAATAGCCTAAATTAAGATCGTCTTCAGATAGCTTCACCCCTGTAGCGCCCTGCAGAATTTTAGAAACCTGCGCCTTTAAAACCATCAAAACAGCTTCCTTATTATCTATGTTTCCGGAATCAATTGCATCGAGGGGCTCATCCTCCACATTTTCTTCATGCTTTGGTTCGGAATGTGCAATATTCACATCAATCCAGCATCTTTTTTTATCAAAAGCATATGCGGGAAGAAGCATTTTTTTGTGAAACTCAGCTGGATAAATAGTGCTCCAGTCCAACATCAGCCCTTTTCCTATCAATGCATTAAACTGCTGTTGGAAATGTGCATTTTCTGAAATTTCAGACGTTCTGTTCAAGCTTTCCACTACTGCCAGCCCTTTGGCTTCTTCCTGCTGCAATAGCAATGTGCCAAGAGTATTTCCGGGACCCACTTCTACAAAAGCAGCGGCCGGAAATTCCCGCAGTAGATTTTTAACTGCAGAATTGTATTGAACGGGAAGTCGCATGTGCTGTGTCCAATATTCAGGAGACGTTGCTTCTGCATCTTTCATCCATTCCCCAGTCACTGTGGACATGATGGGGATTTTTGGGATGCTAAATTGAATTCCGTGTAAAAAAGCATGAAACTCATTCAGTGCAGGATCCATCATTGCTGAATGGAATGCATGGCTGGTATGCAGTACTTTTGAAGGAATATTACTTTCTGCAAGCTTGGCAGCAAATGATTCGATCAGTTCGGCAGGACCAGACGCTACGCATAAGTTGGGAGCATTGTCCCCTGCAATTGTAAGATTTTCGGGAAGTAAGGGAATAATATCCGCTGCGGCTGCGCGGATAGAAAGCATAGAACCCGCATTCAGTTTGCTGATTATTTCACCCCGTTTTGCTACAATTTTAATGGCATCTTCTACACTTAGAACCCCGGACATACAGGCTGCGGCAAATTCACCAATGCTGTGTCCTAAAACTGCTGATGGAGATACTCCTTTACTTTTCCATAATTCTGCCAATGAATATGAAACAGCGAATAACGTCGGCTGTGTGAAGCGAGTATCTGCCAATTTTGCTTCTTCCGCTTCAGTAGGTGACTCAGCAAATAACAAATTAAGGATAGAAGTACCTGTGAAAGTTGAATAAATACCATCACACTTGTCCAGCGCCAGCTTGAATACAGGTTCATTCTCATAGAGTTCCCTGCCCATATTCACATATTGTGCGCCTTGGCCAGGAAACAAAAATACTGGAAAATCAAATGTTCCTTTTCGCTTAACACTTGGTCTACTTCCTGATGCAACTTCGTCCAATCCAGCCAGTAAATCCTCTTTTGAAGAAAAGGTAACCGAAGAACCCAGCGAATATTTCCCGTTATTTTTATTGACATTATAGCCGAATTGTCCCAGAGAAAGCGTTGGATTTGCACCTACAAAATTCTTTAAGCGTCCAGCATAATCCTGAAGGCTTTTTCCGGTATTGGCAGAAAAGTGGATTGTTTGGGTAAATGTTGATGCTGAATCAACTACTTCAACAGCTGGAACATATTCCTCCAAAATTATGTGGCAGTTGGTACCCCCAATACCGAAAGAACTTACACCAGCTTTTCTTGTTGTGGTAGATTCCCAGTCTTTGGTTTCTTGCTGAATATAAAATGGCGTTTCTTCAAATTTAATGGTGGGATTTGGCTGGGTAAAGCCAATTGATTTTGGAAGCGTCCGTTCATGAAGTGCATATACAGTTTTGATCATGCCGGCTATTCCTGCTGCGGCATTGAGATGCCCCACATTTCCCTTCACAGATCCCAGCGCACAAGCTTGAGGCTTCACCTGAGTCCCAAAGGCTAATTTCAGACCTTCTACCTCAATAGGATCGCCAATTGGTGTGGCTGTCCCATGAGCTTCTACATAACCAATTTCTGAAGGGTTTACTTGACCATCCTCCAAAGCCATGCGGATGGCGTTTGCCTGTCCGATTACGCTAGGTGCAGAAAAACTGCTCTTATTGGCCCCATCATTATTGATACCAACCCCTTTGATTACTGCCAGAATAGGATCACCGTCGGCAACGGCCTGCTCAAAGTCCTTCAACAAGACAGCCCCACCACCATCGCTGAATAAAGTTCCGGATGCTTCCGCATCAAATGGCTTGCAATGACCATCCTTACTCAGAATAGAACCTTCTTCATAGCTATGGCCACTGTGCACAGGATAGGCTACCGAAGTCGAGCCCGCTATAGCAGCGGTACACTCACCGGACCGGATGCTCCTCACGGCATTGGCAATTGCTACCAATGCGGTAGAACAGGCTGTATTGATGCTTACCGCTGGACCTTCGAGGTCAAGCAAATAGGCAACGCGTGTGGCTAAATAGTCTTTTTCGTTAACAGAATTGATTTGGATATTGCCAAGAGACTCAGTTAAATCCCGGTCAAAGACCAGGTTGTTTGTATAGTAATAATTGGTACTACATCCTGCAAATACTCCTATTCTGTAATCCGGCTTGTTTGCGATATACCCTGCTGAGTCCAACGCCTCAAAAGCAACTTCAAGAAAAAGTCTTTGCTGAGGATCCATGATGGAAGCCAGCTTTAGATTAAAGCCAAAAAACTCATAGTCAAAGTCCTTGATATCCTCAATAATCCCTCTTGCCTTGATGTAGTTTGGATCCGATTTAGCTTTTACTTGTTCAGAAGGGTCTAATTCAGCTAGTTCGAAAAAGGAAATGGTCTCTTTTCCGTCTTTGATCAGCTCCCAAAATTCTGTACTGTTGCTGGCACCGGGAAATCTGCCCGCAGTAGCAATGACTGCGACATCCCGATTGCTTCCTGTAATGCCCTTCTTTTTGAAGCTGAATTCTTTCAGACCACTTTCGTCTTGGTTTAGATAAGCAGCTTGGGATTTAAAGATTGGGTATTGATAAATCTTTGTAACTGTAATATCCTTTTCAAATATCTTGTTGATTTCTATAGCCATTCGTTGGGCCAAGAATGATGAACCTCCTAACTCGAAGAAATTTGCATCTCTACTTATCTTTTCGAGATTTAAGATCCGCTTCCAAATTTCCATCAATTCAGCTTCAGCAGAACTATTGCTTTTTGGAGTGGCTACTTTGGAAGTATCGCCAGACCGTACATCTTGTGCTAAAGCTTTGCGGTCTATTTTACCGTTTGAAGTTTGTGCAAAACTCTCTTTACGGACGCAGCTCGAAGGGATCATATAGACCGGTAACCGCTCTTTCAGGTAAGCCAGCATCTGAGCTTCTTTTACTTCTTCACCTTCACCTACATAGAAAAGTGCGAGATATTTCTGCCCGTCTTCGTATTCTTTTACAATGATTACCACTTGCTGCACTCCAGTAAGCGCTGCTGCCACTGCTTCGATTTCACCCGTTTCTACGCGAAACCCACTGATTTTCACTTGATCATCAATTCTTCCCAAAAAGAAAATTTCTTTTTCAGGAGTATAGTAGGCAAGATCCCCTGTCTTGTAGACTATTTTAGTGCTTCCACCAGGCAGGGAAAGTGGAAAGAATGACTTTTGGGTCAGTTCAGGTTTATTCAAATATCCTTCAGAAAGGCAAATACCTGCGAAGTATAATTCTCCGGGTACATTCGGCTCAGTGATAGGACGCAATTCTGTATCTAAGATCAGGCTTTCTACCCCAGAAATGGCTTTCCCAATAGTGGGCAGATCATCCCACTTCGATGTGTCTTTCGGAAGCTCCAGCTGTGTCACAATACAGGTACATTCTGTAGGTCCGTACTGATTGAAGAGCTTGGCTGTTTTCACGCGATCAAACAATGCTTTTACAGCGCGGGTGGACTTCAATTGCTCCCCACAGGTCATTACTTCCTGTAGGTGAACGGGATAAATTGAAGAACTTTCTGCTTCATTGGCGATGCCCTGCAATGAGACAAAGGGTAAGAATAAACGCTGAACCTTTTGCTCATTTAATACCTGAACAAGTGCCCTGTAGTCCCTGATTACAGCTGCATCTACGACTTGCAAAGTTCCTCCAGAACACAATGTGCTGAAAATTTCCTGGACAGATATATCAAATGTTATCCGAGTAAACTGAAGGGTTTTTATACCTGGCCTGGAGCAAGAATTTTCTTCTTGCCATTGGATCAAATTGATGATTCCAGCATGAGGGACACAAACACCCTTGGGTGCTCCAGTCGAACCTGAGGTATAGAGAATGTAAGCGTAATTAGAAATGTGAACTGCTTCCACTGCGGCTTCAGCTACACCATTGATATCAATAGCCTGTAGATCCAATGAATCACCTTCATTGCTTTTAAGATAAAATTTTACCCCACAGTCTTCTACAATCTGGCTTATCCTCGCCTTTGGGAAAGTAGAATCTATTGGGAGATAGGTTTTGCCAGCATGTAAAATTGCCAAAACATTTACGATGAGCTGAATTCCTCTTGTAGTAGTAAGCGCGATTATTTGTTCATCGGGAGCTTCTGAGATTATCCGATTGCTCAGGGCAGTCACTCTCTCCTCCAGCTCCCTAAAAGTCACCTGATCTACTCCATTATCAATAGCAATTTCATTAGCGTATTTTCTCCATGAAATTTTCACTAGGTCGATAATTGACTGATAGGTAGAGTTTGTGTTCATTTTTTGTTAATTAATTTTCTGAGTTAAAACAACTAGTTTAAAAAGTGTACTTCGGGCTTATGATTAGAAGTATATCATGAGAAAGATTCAGCGGGCGTGCTTATTTTTCATCTTACTAATACAGAGTCTTCCTTATCCAATTTTTCAAATAGACCTTTCACATCTTGTGAAGAATCCTTGTCCAAAACCAAAATGGCATCCGGGGTCTCTACCAAAATCACATTTGAAACGCCTACAAACGATACAAATCGATTGCTGCCAATTGTGAAGTTGCCATTCGTGTCCAACTCTAATTCTTTCTTCTCTGCCAAGTGATCAGCAAGTGCATCAAAAGACCCCATGTCTGACCACCTGAAATCTGACTGAACTACAGCGATATTTTCCGACTTTTCCATTACAGCATAATCAACAGAATTGCCTGGGATCAATGAGTTGGAGTCCTTCTTCAGTTTTCCGTCCACTATCTCACCGATTGCTACTCTGATAGCAGCCATCATTTCAGGTTGATATTTGTCAAGTTCGGACAAGAATGTCCCTGCCTTAAAACAGAACATTCCACTATTCCATAAAAAATTACCTTTTAGAAGAAACTCTTTCGCAAGTTCTTTGGACGGTTTTTCACGAAACCCAAGCACCTCTTCGCCATTGGTTTCTATATAGCCATAAGCAGATTCCGGGCGTGTTGGGTTTATCCCAAAAGTCACCAACTTATCCTCTTGTGCAAGTTCTATAGCTCTTTGGATACACGTTTGATAATTACTTTCATCTTCTATCAAATGATCTGAAGGAGTCACTACCAAGATATCATTAGGATCGGACAGTAATGCCGCAAAAGCAATTGCTGGGGCAGTATTTTTTGGAAGTGCTTCAATTACTTCCTGATACTCTTCCATCCCCAAACGCTGAAAAATGGCGCGGGAAAGATTATAATTCTCCTCGTTACCTACCACTATTAAATCAGGATTCAAAAATTGGTTTCTCTCAACACACAACTGAAAAAGAGACTTGCCTGCAAATAGATCTAAATACTGTTTAGGTTTTGTTTTTCTCGAAAGTGGCCACAGTCTGCTACCCACTCCACCTGACAGCACTACATGTTTGATTTTAAAAACTGCTTTCATCTGCGTATAATTTAATTTTTAATGGTCAGGTGGAATCCCGCATTGAATGAGCTATGCGCGATTTCATAATCTGATTCTTAATGGAATAATTCTGACTTGTAACCAGCTGGAGATTAAGTCCCTTAATTACCCATGCAAGATAGGCATAATTTTAAAAATCCAAATATGAAATGCATTTTTATTTATTCATAAAACGTTTTTATCTTTTTGAAATGCCAAAATTCCGGGAGAAGTTAGTTGTTATCGCACGGAAAGCATGAGTATCAAGCAGTGTTCAGGTATGCTGAGGTAGACAGCTAGGAATTACGAATGATGAATTATGATTTACGAATTATGATTTACGATTTACGGGCATCAACGACGTCATTGCGAATGACGAAGGATTGAAGCAATCTTAATTTTGCTCGTCAACTCCCGTGACTGGGTGAAGTTTGTAACTTCATCCTATTATCGATATCAATTTCAAATTGAAGAAAATAGTGAATCTCAATTCCGAATAATGAATATTGAACAGCACCTTATCACCACTACTATAAAAAAATGTCAAACATCGAATTCTGAATAACAAATATTGAACAAGGGCACCATCTTACAACTTTACCACCTTCTCACCGTGACTGGGTGAAGTTTGTAACTTCATCCTGTTATCGATATCAATTTCAAATTGAAGAAAATAGTGAACCTCAATTCCGAATAATGAATGTTGAACAGCACCTTATCACCACTACTATAAAAAAATGTCAAACATCGAATTCTGAATAACAAATATTGAACAAGGGCACCATCTTACAACTCCTAACAAAAAAATATCAGACACTCACCACTGAAGATGGAGATTGCAGGGCTACGCCCCTTATTTTCAAAAAGAAATAAATTTTGAATACTGAACATCGAATATTGAACACTGAATTATGAACTGAACGCTGACGAGGTGGACTGTGGACCGTTGACCAATCACAACATCTAACAATGATTATGAATGTGGAATTATGATTTACGGGCATCAACGACGTCATTGCGAATGACGAAGGATTGAAGCAATCTTAATTTTGCTCGTCAACTCCCGTGACTGGGTGAAGTTTGTAACTTCATCCTATTATCGATATCAATTTCAAATT